>Ga0187843_10000018_pt1 | contig 138939 bp, 118 predicted proteins | sample SpaLakP09_SKY_43_FD_134516 | JGI IMG/M metagenome (GOLD analysis project Ga0187843, IMG submission 134516) | Oligotrophic lake water microbial communities from Sparkling Lake, Wisconsin, USA - SP09_SKY_43 | ecosystem: Environmental > Aquatic > Freshwater > Lake | place: USA: Sparkling Lake...
CAGAAGATTTTTTATCTGCCGTCAGCGCCCTTTCCTGCCCAGGCACCAACCACTGCCGCCCCGCAAACCCTTGCCAACACTGCCTTGGCAGCGCGCTTCGTGTTGCGAGGGGGCGAATATTAGGACGAATCTCCGGGCTTTGCAATACGTTTGTCATGAACAAGCGAAACACGAGCCCGGAAGCTCTATTCAAACCGCTGATCGGAAAGGAAATTCAGCTTCAAAATCAATTTCCTTTCTCGCACAATAACCGACCATCGCTATCGGGTATTCCCGATACGTCCTACTGATGCTTGAAGGCAGGTGCCCTTTTCTCCACAAACGCCGCCATACCCTCCTTCTGGTCTTCCGTGGCAAACGTGGCATGAAACAGGCGCCGCTCGAATCGCACCCCTTCATTCAGAGTCGTCTCATATGCGGCGTTGACGGATTCCTTGATCATCATGACCACGGGCAGCGAATAGCTAGCAATGGTTTCCGCAGCGGTTAAGGCCTCGTCGATCAACGCGTCGGCCGCAACAACGCGCGATACCAGGCCGGCTCGTTCGGCTTCGGCGGCGTCCATCATGCGTGCGGTCAGGAAAAGGTCCATTGCCTTGGCTTTCGATACCGCCCGTGGCAACCGCTGCGTCCCGCCGGCACCCGGCATGGTGCCGAGCTTGACCTCCGGTTGCCCGAACCTGGCATTGTCGGCCGCGATAACGATGTCGCACATCATCGCCAATTCGCAGCCGCCGCCCAGGGCGTAACCAGCTACTGCAGCAATAACGGGCTTGCGGATGCGACGGATCGTTTCCCAGTTCCGGGTGATGTAGTCGCTTTTGTAAGCATCCATATACGAGTATTTGGCCATCATTCCAATGTCCGCACCCGCCGCAAACGCTCGCTCGCTACCCGTGATGACGATACAGCCGACGGCTTCGTCCTGGTCGAAGGCAACCAGCGCAGCGCCCAGTTCATCCATCAGCGCGTCGTTCAGCGCGTTCAACGCTTTCGGCCGATTGAGAGTCACCAACCCCACCCGGCCGCGGGTCTCCACCAAGATGTTCTCGTACGACATGTCTTCTCCTAGCAATCGATGGTTCTGTCCTGTTGGCAGTGCACCGATACTCTCCCGCGCAGGGAATGACGGTCAAGACGACTACGCGCCAGCCCGGCCTCGCGCCGCCACACTCTTGCGCCCCCGCCCCAAGCCGACTAATATTTGCCGACCGACTGGTCGGTTTATTTAATGACCGCGGGGCTACCTACAATGACCCAGCGGCACGCCGTGGCAACGCATCCACATTCGACCGTCCCGGAGAACCATATGGCGCAGGAGACAACCATGCCCCCAAACCCGGCCCATTCGCAGGCGCGCGTCCAGCTTGAGTCCGGCCCGATTTTGCTGCGATGGCACGGCGATGTGGCGGTGGTCACGCTCAATCGGCCGGAAAAGCTCAACAGCTTTACACGCGACATGCACCGCAGCCTGGTGCAGGCGCTGGACCATGCCGAAGCGGGTGGCGCCCGCGCGTTGTTGCTGACCGGCGCTGGGCGCGGATTCTGCGCGGGGCAGGATCTGGCCGATCTCGACTTCAGCCCGGACAACGCAACGGATCTCGGCGAACTTATCGACACCTGGTTCAACCCGCTGGTGAGGCGTCTGCAAGCGCTACCGCTTCCGGTTATCGCCGCCGTCAATGGCACCGCCGCCGGCGCGGGCGCGAATCTCGCGCTGGCCTGCGACATCGTTCTCGCAGCCAAATCGGCCAGCTTCATCCAGGCGTTCGTCAAGATCGGGCTCGTGCCCGATTCCGGCGGCACGTGGTTGCTGCCGAAGCGCGTGGGGCTGGCGCGGGCGCTCGGCCTGGCCATGACGGGCGACAAGCTCAGCGCCGAAGACGCAGAGAAGTGGGGACTGGTGTGGGAAGTCATGGACGATCCCTTGCTGTCCGAACAGGCGATGGCCCTGGCAACCCATCTCGCCGCGCAACCCACGCGCGCGCTGGCGGCGATCAAGCAGGCCATGTATGCCAGCGCCACCAATTCGCTGGACGCACAGCTCGATCTCGAGCGGGACCTCCAGCACGATCTGGGCCGCTCACATGACTACACCGAAGGCGTCAATGCCTTCTTGGAAAAGCGCGCACCACGCTTCACCGGCGCTTGACCCCGACTCCCTTCCACTGAATTGGAGACTCATTTGATTGACGATCCTCAGGCGCTGGCCGAAGCCACGGCCCGCGCCATGTACGAATCGGACGCCTGCAGCCGCTGGCTGGGCATCGTGCTGGAAGAGGTACGCCCCGGTTATGCGCGTCTGTCGATGGAGGTGCGAACCGAATTCCTGAATGGCCATGCCATCTGCCATGGCGGGCTGATGTTCACGCTCGCTGACTCGGCTTTCGCGTTCGCCTGCAACAGCTACAACATCAGCACGGTGGCCTCCGGTTGTTCGATCGACTTCCTGCGCCCCGTGCAAGGCGGCGATGTGCTGACTGCCGAAGCTGTTGAACAGGTACTGTCGGGCCGGCACGGAATTTATGACATCAAGGTGGTAAATCGCGCTGGCGAGCCCGTCGCGATGTTTCGCGGCAAGTCAGCACAAATCAAAGGACACGTCATCGCGCCGTCCTGAACCTTGGTCCGCCTTGGCAACTCGCTTCGCGCCAACGTAGCGCCCCCCGGAAGTGGAGACATTCATGAGTACGCGCCTTACCGACCTGCCCCTGGAGCCGATCGAAACCGCTAGCCGGCAGGATCTTCAGGCACTGCAGCTTGACCGCCTCAAATGGTCGTTACGCCATGCCTACGAGAACTCGCCGGTATATCGGCGCAAGTTCGAAGATGCCGGCGTACACCCAGACGATCTCCGGTCCCTGGCGGACCTAGCGCGATTTCCGTTTACGACGAAGAAGGATCTGCGCGACAACTATCCATTCGGCATGTTTGCCGTGCCCCAGGACCGCATCGCGCGCATCCACGCATCGTCGGGGACCACCGGCAAGCCAACCGTGGTCGGCTATACGCTGCGCGACATCGATACGTGGGCGACCGTGATGGCGCGCTCGATCCGCGCATCGGGCGCCAAGCGTGGCGACAAAGTTCACATCAGCTACGGCTACGGGCTTTTCACGGGCGGACTGGGCGCACACTACGGCGTCGAGAAAGCCGGCCTGACGGCGATCCCGTTCGGCGGCGGCCAGACGGAGCGCCAGGTGCAATTGATCCAGGATTTCCGGCCCGAGATCATCATGGTGACGCCCAGCTATATGCTGGCCATTGCCGACGAACTCGAGCGCCAGGGCATCGACCCGGCATCGACGTCGCTGCGCATTGGTATCTTCGGCGCCGAGCCGTGGACGCCCGAAATGCGGCTGGCCATCGAGAAGCGCATGGGAATATCGGCGGTCGACATCTATGGATTGTCCGAAGTGATGGGCCCGGGCGTGGCCAACGAGTGCGCGGAAACCAAGGATGGCCCCACGATCTGGGAGGATCACTTTTATCCGGAGATCATCGATCCGGATACCGGCGAAGTGCTGCCCGATGGCGAATTCGGCGAACTGGTCTTCACATCGCTGACCAAGGAAGCGATGCCGGTGGTCCGGTATCGCACCCGCGATCTGACGCGCTTGTTACCAGGAACGGCGCGCGCGGCGTTTCGCCGGATGGAGAAGATCACCGGCCGCACCGACGACATGATGATCGTGCGGGGCGTCAACGTGTTTCCGTCGCAAATCGAGGAATTGATCCTCAAACACAGCGAACTTGCGCCGCACTACCAGTGCGTGCTGGGCAAGGAAGGTCCGCTCGATACCCTGACCGTGCGCGTCGAATGCAACCATGGCGCCGATCCGGCGATCGCTGGCCAGGCGCAATCGGTGCTGGCGCACGATATCAAGGCCTACATCGGCGTAACGGCTGCGATCGAGATCCTGCCCGAAGGCGGCGTCGAGCGCTCGGTCGGGAAGGCGCGCCGCATCGTCGACAACCGGCCACGCTGACAGAGGCTCCGGCGGCTCTGCCGGTTATGAAGCAGGGCCACACCGAGGGCCACACCGGGGCGGGAGGGGACGCGAGGCGCTCGCCCCCTAGCCACACGACGCACGCTTGATCGGCGTGCGATCAGCTGCGCGGCATCAGCACCCACATGCGGCCGCCCTGCTTCATGCGGCCCGCGGTTTCGCCGGCAGCATCGCCGGCGCCCCAGAAAAAGTCGGCGCGCACGCCGCCCTTGATGGCGGAGCCGGTGTCCTGCGCGAACATCAGACGCTGGATCGGTTCGACGGAAAGCGGGCGCGTCGTCGACAGGAACACCGGCACACCGAGCGGAATCGTGGCGGGATCCACCGCAATCGACCGCTCCGCAGTCAGCGGCACACCAAGCGCGCCCACCGGCCCATCGTTGCTCGGCGGCAGTTCACGGAAGAACACGAAGCGAGGATTCACGTTAAGCATCTCGTCGACGCGGCCCGGGTTGGCGCGCGCCCATGCCTTGATGCCCTGCATTGTGGCCTGGGCAGGCGTGATCTCGCCGCGGTCGAGCAGCCATTTGCCGAACGAGCGGAAAGGCTGGTCGTTGGTGCCACCAAACCCCACCCGCATCATCGTGCCGTCGGTCAGACGGATGCGACCCGATCCCTGGATCTGCAGGAACGCGGCTTCCACCGCGTCGTCCACATATACGAGTTCATTGCCGCGCAACGCCGGGTTCTGCAACAGTTCGGCCCGCGCAGGCAAGGCGCCACGGCCCAGTTGCGGCGGCCGCTTGTACAGCGGGATCTGGTACTGGCCCTGGCGCGAGCGGGATCCGTGCAGGATCGGCTCGTAGTAACCGGTGATCAAGCCGCTGTCGGTCCCATCGGTATTGACCACGCGGTATGGCTGGAAATTGGTTTCGAAGTACTTGCGCATGGCGTTCAGGTCGCCAGCATCGACCATCAGGCCCGTCGTGCAGACGCGATTCCATTCCGGCTTCTTTTTCAGGGCTTGGCAACTGGCCTGCAGCGCCGGCCACGCGGCGCGCACATCATCCTGGCTCCAGCCACCGATCTCGGTCCAGCTCGCCGGCTGCAGACGGCCCGCCGCGGATGTGGACGGCGCCATGGTGCCCGGGGCGGTGCCGCCGGGACCCAGGATGCGTGGCGTCGGGCCGCTCATGCAACCGGCCAGCAACGCCGCGCCGATGGCCGATGCCGTCAGGGCCAGCCAATCGTGCCAACGCTGACGCGAAGTCGACGAAATCGAAAGTGCGCGGGGGGCGCGCTGGGAATGCTGATATGCCATCTGATTCGTTCTCTGCATGACGCGCGCGAGGTTTCGGCGGTGGTGCGGTCCGGCGCGTCGCGTATGTCCTACAATCTCAATCCGTCGCGTCGACCGCTCCCATCGAGATGAGCCAGTTCTTCGAAAACCATCCCACCCTGCTGCTGGCCGCCGAAGCCGGCGTGGCGCTGTTGCTGCTGATATTCATCGTGGTGTGGACGATGGGGACCGCCAAGAAGAACCCGCGTCCCACACGCGCGCCAAGCGATCATCCGTCGCGCGCCAATCCCGCACCGAAGGACGCAGACAGCGGCCCGGACGCGTAGGTTCCCACGCCCGGTGCGCGTCCGCCGCGCGGTTCAATGCAGCATGCGTGGCAGAACCAGTGCGAATTCCGGAATCGGCGCCTCGAAGCGGTGGCCGTCCTCGGCCACGCAGAAGTACTCGCCCTTCATCGACCCGACCGGCGTCGAGATCGTCGCCCAGCTCGAATACTCGAAGTGCTCGCCCGGCTTGAGCAATGGCTGGTGCCCAACCACGCCCAGCCCGGAAACTTCCTGGGTGGTGTTGTCGCTGTCCGTGATGATCCAGTGACGCGAAATCAGCTGTGCCGCCACTTCTCCGGTGTTGTGGATGGTGATGGTGTACGCGAATGCGTAGCGCCCGCGGTCCGGATCGGACTGGTCGGCCATGTACTGGGTGCGTACGGCGACGGAAAAAGCGTACTCGCTCATTGTTCGACGGGTGAGGATGGTGGGCAGGCCACGCGCGGCGGCCAAGTGTTGCGCATTGTGCGGCAAGGGCTGGGCAGCGGCAAGCGGCCCGTTGCGCGCCCGCCGCCGAGGCGGCCGCGACCGGACCGGCGTAAAATACGCGCCCGATTCCCCCACTTTGCCGCTTTCCGGCCGATTCACCGAGGCCCCACGATCATGAGCCAGCCCACTTTCCGCATCGCGCCGTCCATCCTGTCCGCCGACTTCGCCCGCCTGGGCGAGGAAGTGCGCCGTGTTACCGAGGCGGGCGCCGACTGGATCCACTTCGACGTGATGGACAACCACTACGTGCCCAACCTGACTGTGGGCCCGCTGGTTTGCGAGGCGATCCGCCCGCACGTGACCGCGCCGATCGACGTGCATCTGATGGTGCGCCCGGTGGACCGTATCATTCCCGACTTCGCCAAGGCGGGCGCCAATATCATCACCTTCCACCCGGAGGCGAGCGATCACATCGACCGCTCGCTTGCGCTGATCCGCGACCACGGCTGCCAGGCGGGGCTGGTATTCAATCCGGCCACGCCGCTGCACCATCTGGACCATGTGATGGACCGGCTCGACGTGATCCTGCTGATGTCCGTGAATCCGGGCTTCGGCGGCCAGTCGTTCATCCCCGAGACGCTCAACAAGCTGCGCGCCGTGCGCGCCCGCATAGACGAGTACACCGCACGGACCGGCCGCCAGATCCTTCTGGAGGTGGACGGCGGCGTGAAGGTCGACAACATCGCGGAAATCGCGGCGGCCGGCGCGGACACCTTTGTTGCGGGATCCGCGGTGTTCGGCAAGCCGGACGCCGACGGCGGCTACAAGGGCATCATTGCCGCGCTGCGCGCCGAGCTGGCCCGCGCCGGCAAGTAATCCGGAGGCGCTTGGCATGAGCCTCGAAATCCTGCGCCGTACCGACTGGAGCGGCATCCAGGCGGTGATCGTCGACCTCGACGGCACCATGGTCGATACGGCTGGCGACTTCCATGCGTCGGTCAATGCAATGCTGCTCGCGCTGGTGCACCAGCATCCGCACTTGGGGCCGGTCGAGCCGATGTCCGCGCAGGAGATCGTCAGCTTTGTCGGCAAGGGTTCGGAAAACCTGATCCGCCGCGTGCTCGACGCGCGCTTCAGCCCGCTACACGCCAACAGCCTGTTCGCCGATGCCTACGCGCTCTATGACCGCGAATACGTGCGCATCAACGGGCAGTTCTCGAACGTTTATCCGAACGTGCGGGAAGGGCTTGCGGCGCTGAAGGCGCTGGGACTGCGCATGGCGTGCGTCACCAACAAGCCGTGGAACTTCACCGAGCCGCTGCTGGCCAAGACCGGCCTGGCGCAGTATTTCGAACTCGTCTACGGCGGCGATGCGTTTGCGCTGCGCAAGCCGGATCCCTATCCGCTGCTCAAGGTGGCCGAAGTGTTCCGGCTGGATCCGGCAGCGGTGCTGGCCATCGGCGACTCCGAAAACGATGCCCGCGCGGCCCGGGCGGCCGGCATGGGAGTGCTGTTGATGCCTTATGGCTACAACCATGGCAACCCTGTACAAGCCGTCGACGCCGATGGTATAGTCGCCGACATTGCCCGCGTGGCGGCGCTTCTCGCCGCACATCGGACAACCCAACGCTGAACACCATTCAATGTTCCTCAACCGCAAACGCATCTTTTCTGGCAGTGATCGGCAGGCTTGGCCCTGGCGTCGCTGGCGCGCCTCTGAACAGGCGTAAAGTGCGTTCGCGAGTTTCCTGACGGGCTTGCCGCGATATATCCGGCCCTGCAGTCATCTGCGGGATCGATATCCGCAAGCTCCGCCGGACCGGTCCGATGACCGGCTTCCCCGGCAGATCCTTCCGCCAGCGCCGTAGTTCCGGTTGCTCCTGTCTGCGCCTGTGCTACGGTTAGCCTCTAGAACGCGCCACACGCCATCGCCCGGCCGTGTGCGCAGCTTTTTGCGAAGTCGTGTGCACCACGGTCCGCCCTCCGGGGCGGGTTGACGCAGCCTGTCGCCCTCCCCTGCCGAGACATCCCGGTGCCGCCCGAACCGACCCGACTGGCCGGCGCCGCAAGACGAGGATCGACATGACCGAACTGGAATTCAAATCGCTGGCCGACCAGGGCTACAACCGCATCCCCATCATCGCCGAGGCGCTGGCGGATCTCGAAACCCCGCTGTCGCTGTATCTGAAGCTGGCGCAGTCGCAGACGCGCGGCGTAAATACGTTCCTGCTGGAATCGGTGGTCGGCGGTGAGCGCTTCGGCCGCTATTCGTTCATCGGCCTGCACGCCCGCACGCTGATCCGCGCCTACGGCCGCCGCACCGAGGTGGTTACCGACGGCAAGGTCGTCGAGACCCACGAAGGCAACCCGCTCGATTTCATCGCGGAATTCGAGAAGCGCTTCAAGGTGGCGCTACGTCCGGGACTGCCGCGTTTCTGCGGCGGCCTGGCCGGTTACTTCGGCTACGACGCCGTGCGCTACATCGAGAAAAAGCTGGCCGACAAGCAGATGCCGGACGACCTCGGCCTGCCCGACATCCAGTTGCTGCTGTGCGAAGAACTCGCCGTGATCGACAATCTGTCCGGCAAGCTCTACCTGATCGTCTACGCCGATCCGACCACGCCAGAGGCGTACCCGCGCGCGCGTCAACGCCTGCGCGAACTGCGCATGAAGCTGCGCCAGCCTGTCGATGTGCCGGTCACCAGCCCGTCGGTGCAGACCGAGGTCTATCGCGAATTCGCCAAGGACGACTACCTGACCGCCGTGCACAAGGCCAAGGAATACATCATGGCCGGCGACATGATGCAGGTTCAGGTCGGTCAGCGCCTGATAAAGCCGTATCGCGATTCGCCGCTGTCGTTGTATCGCGCGCTGCGTTCGCTGAATCCGTCGCCGTACATGTATTTCTACAATTTCGGCGACTTCCAGGTGGTTGGCGCGTCGCCCGAAATCCTGGTGCGCCAGGAAACCCGCAAGGTCAGCACGCCGCAGAACAACGGCGAGACCGAAACCGCGCACATCGTCACGATCCGCCCGCTGGCCGGCACGCGCCCGCGCGGCAGCACGCCCGAACGCGATGCGCAGCTTGCCGTGGAACTGCTCAACGATCCGAAGGAAATCGCCGAGCACGTGATGCTGATCGACCTGGCGCGCAACGACATCGGGCGTATCGCCAAGACCGGCTCGGTCAAGGTCACCGACAAGATGGTGATCGAGAAGTACTCGCACGTGCAGCACATCGTCAGCTCGGTGGAAGGCACGCTGCGCGACGGCATGAGCAATCTCGACGTACTGCGCGCCACGTTCCCGGCCGGGACGCTGTCGGGCGCGCCCAAGGTGCGTGCGATGGAAATCATCGACGAGCTCGAACCGCGCAAGCGCGGCATCTACGGCGGCGCGGTCGGTTACCTGTCGTTTGGCGGCGAAATGGATCTGGCCATTGCCATCCGCACCGGCGTGATCAAGGACGGCAATCTCTTTGTGCAGGCGGCGGCCGGCATCGTGGCGGACTCGGACCCCGAAGCCGAATGGAGGGAAACCGAGGCGAAGGCGCGCGCCGTGATCCGCGCCGCCGAACAGGTCCAGGACGGCCTGGACGCCGACCTCTGAGCCCCCGGGAGAGATGACATGCTGCTGATGATCGACAACTACGACTCGTTCACCTACAACCTCGTGCAGTACTTTGGCGAACTGGGCGCCGACGTGCGCACCTATCGCAACGACGAAATCACCGTCGAACAGATCGAAGCGCTCAATCCCGATCACATCTGCGTCTCGCCCGGCCCCTGCAGCCCGCGTGAGGCCGGGATCTCGGTGGACGTGCTCAAGCATTTCGCCGGCAAGGTGCCGCTGCTGGGCGTCTGCCTGGGCCACCAGGCCATCGGCGAAGCGTTTGGCGGCAAGGTGATCCGCGCCAAGCAGGTGATGCACGGCAAGGTCAGCACGATCGAAACCACCCAGGAAGGCGTGTTTGCCGGACTGCCGAAACACTTCGACGTGACGCGCTATCATTCGCTGGCCATCGAGCGCGAAACGCTGCCCGATTGCCTGGAAGTCACGGCCTGGACGCCGGACGGCGAGATCATGGGCGTGCGCCACAAGACGCTGAATGTGGAAGGCGTGCAGTTCCATCCGGAATCGATCCTGTCCGAACACGGCCACGCGCTGCTGGCCAACTTCATCAAGGCGCCGCGATGAGGCGGGCCGAATTTACCGCGTTCGCCGCCCCCACTACCGAACCAACCGCTATGTCCATCACGCCGCAGGAAGCGCTGACGCGCTGCATCGAACACCGCGAGATATTTCACGACGAAATGCTGCACCTGATGCGGCAGATCATGCAGGGGCAGATCTCGCCGGTCATGGCCGCGGCCATCCTGACCGGGCTGCGCGTGAAGAAGGAAACCATCGGCGAAATTTCGGCAGCCGCGCAGGTCATGCGCGAATTCGCCAATCACGTGACGGTACAGGATCGTCAACACTTCGTCGATATCGTCGGCACCGGCGGCGACGGCTCGCACACGTTCAACATCTCCACCGCGTCGATGTTCGTGGCCGCTGCCGCGGGCGCCAGGATTGCCAAGCACGGCAACCGGGGCGTGTCGTCGAAGTCGGGCAGTGCCGACGTGCTCGAGGCGCTGGGCGTGAACATCATGCTGACGCCCGAGCAGGTGGGCCAGTGCATCGAGCAGACCGGCATCGGCTTCATGTTCGCGCCGACGCATCACCCGGCCATGAAGAACGTGGCGCCGATCCGCAAGGAAATGGGCGTGCGCACGATCTTCAATATTCTCGGCCCGCTGACCAACCCGGCCGACGCGCCCAACATCCTGATGGGCGTGTTCCATCCCGATCTGGTCGGCATCCAGGTGCGCGTGATGCAGCGCCTGGGCGCGCAGCACGCCATCGTGGTCTACGGCAAGGACGGTATGGACGAAGTGTCGCTGGGCGCCGCCACGCTGGTGGGCGAACTCAAGGACGGCGAGGTCCGCGAGTACGAAATCCATCCGGAAGACTTTGGCCTGTCGATGATTTCCAACCGCGGCCTGAAGGTGGCCGACGCGGCCGAATCGAAGGAAATGCTGCTCGAGGCGCTGGGCAACGTCGCCGGCACGCCGCGCGAGATCGTGGCGCTCAACGCCGGCACGGCGCTCTTCGCCGCCAACGTGGCCAGTTCCATCGAGGACGGCATCCAGCGCGCGCGCGAGGCCATTGCCAGCGGCGCCGCGCGCGAAAAGCTCGATCAGTTCGTGCGCGCCACGCAGCAATACAAGTAAATCGCCATGTCCGACATTCTCGAAAAGATCCTGGCCGTCAAGGCCGACGAAGTGGCCGCGGCGCGCAAGAAGCGCGACCTGCCCAGCCTGCGCGCGGAGGCGGAAAGCCTGCGCACGGAACCCGGCCTGGCGCCGCGCGGCTTCGAGCGTGCGCTGCACGAGAAAATCGCCGCCGGCCACGCGGGTGTGATTGCCGAAGTCAAGAAGGCATCGCCGTCCAAGGGCGTGCTGCGCGAGAACTTCATCCCCGAAGCGATCGCCGAAAGCTACGCCTCGCACGGCGCAGCCTGCCTGTCGGTGCTGACCGATGTGAACTTCTTCCAGGGCCACGCCGACTATCTCAAGCGCGCCCGCGGCGCATGCCCGATTCCGGCCCTGCGCAAAGATTTCATGATGGACCTGTATCAGGTCTACGAAGCGCGCACGTGGGGCGCGGACTGCATCCTGCTGATCGTGGCCGCGCTCGATCACGGCCTGATGGCCGAACTCGAAGCCTGCGCGCACGAACTCGGCATGGACGTGCTGGTGGAAGTGCATGACGAGGAAGAACTCGACGCCGCCCTGCGCCTGAAGACCCCGCTGGTGGGCGTCAACAACCGTAACCTGCGCACCTTCGAGGTATCGCTGGACAACACGCTGAACCTGCTGCCGCGTATGCCGGCGGACCGTCTCGTGGTCACCGAATCGGGCATCCTCGGCCCGGCCGACGTGCAACGCATGCGCGACGCCAAGGTCAACGCGTTCCTGGTCGGCGAAGCGTTCATGCGCGCGCCGGAACCGGGCGTGGAACTGGCGCGGCTGTTCGGCTGACGCGGCGCGATGCCAACCGAGATTGAACTGAAACTGTCCGTGCCCGACGTGGCGCTGGCCGCCGTCGCGGCATGGCTCGACGCGAACGGGCAGCCGTGCGGCGAAACCACGCTGCTGAACGTGTATTTCGACACGCCTGAGCGCAAGCTGGCACAGTCCCGTGCGGCGCTGCGCCTGCGCAAGAAGGGCGATCGTTGGCTGCAGACGCTGAAGACGGCCGGCAAAAGCGCGGGCGGCCTGACCGCGCGCCATGAATGGGAAATGGAAGTGTCCGGTGAAGCGATCGACCTGAGCCGCTTTCCCGACGACGCGCGCGGAGTTTTGGCGCCGCTGGCCGATCGGCTCGCACCCGTGTTCCGCACCGATTTCACGCGCCGCACATGGATCGTGGAGCAGGACGACGAACGGATCGAAGCCGCGCTCGATATCGGCACGATCAGCGCGCCGGGTGTCGGCAAGACCGATCACATCCAGGAACTGGAACTCGAATGGCTGCCGCGCGACGGGGCGTCCGACGACGTTGCGCAGGCCGCGCTGCGCGCCTTCGCGCGGCGCATCGCCCATGTGGCTCCGCTCACGCCATCCGATCTCAGCAAGGCCGCACGCGGCTACCGTCTTACCAGCCACCTCTGATGCAAGCCGACCTGTTCGCCGCCGAATCGCCGCCCAATGCCAATCCGGGCGCCAACGCCAATGCCAATGCCGTCGGCCCGCTGCAAGCCCAGGTCGACGCGCTGCCCGCGGGATGGCGCGAGTTGCTCCAACCCTGTCTTGGCAATGCCTCGTGGGCCGCGCTGTGCGATTTCGTCGATGGCGAGCGCGCCGCTGGCAAGCCGGTGTTCCCCCATGCCGTGTTTCATGCGCTGCATCTGACGCCGCCGGACTCGGTGCGTGTGGTGATCCTGGGCCAGGACCCGTATCACGGCACGGGCGTGGTTGGCGGCGCGGAAATCCCGCAGGCGCATGGACTGGCGTTTTCGGTACCCGATGGCGTCAAGGTGCCGCCAAGCCTGCGCAACATCTTCAAGGAAATCGGTGCTGAATACGGCGCCGAGCCGGTGCGGGCGTCCGGCAACCTGGAAGGCTGGGCTCGCCAGGGAGTGCTGCTGCTGAACACGGTGCTAACCGTCGAGCAGGGCAATGCGGCCAGTCACGCCCGACGTGGCTGGGAAGCGGTGACCGATTGCCTGATCCACGCGCTGGCGATGTCGCGCCCCAACCTCGTTTTCATGCTGTGGGGCAGCCACGCGCAGGCAAAGAAGGCCCTGCTCGAAGGCAAGCCGCACTGTGTGCTGGAGGCGCCGCATCCGTCGCCATTGTCGGCGCATCGCGGCTTTCTCGGCTGCGGACACTTCCGCCAGGCCAACGACTGGCTCGAGCGCCACGGCAAGCCGGCCATCGACTGGCTGGCGAGCTGAGTCGGGCCGAGCCGGGGCTCAGGCCGTCGGCAGGCAATCGAATCGATCGAACGACTCAGGCGCTGCGACCGTCATGTCCACATGCGATACACGCGCGGCCGGCGGTCCGCTCTCCATCCATTGCCGCAGTGCTTCGAGATGCGCTTTCGTGCCGCTCGCCATCACTTCCACCGTGCCGTCGACACGGTTGCGCACCCAGCCGCCCACACCAAGCGCCACGGCGCGCTCGGCGCACGCCGCGCGATAGCCCACGCCCTGCACGCGGCCGTGCGCGAACAAATGCCAGGTTTGCACCGAAGTCGTCATCATTTCTCCCCTACTAGGTAAACTACCTAACCTGCTGGGGCGTTAGGCAGTCAGTCGGCAGCCAGCATACGCTGCCTTTGGCGCACCCCATCCCGCCCCGCCATGCCACCAACGCCCAACAACAAACCCGCTCCTGGCTACGTCGGGCCGCTGCTCACCGCGCCGCCCAACCGCTTTGACATCGCGCTGCTGCCAATCATCCTGGCCGCCATTGTGATCGTCGCCTATGCCGCGCGCCAGATGGATGTGCCGTACCAGCCCGGCGAGATGCTCGACGTCCATCTCGACATCGCGTGGCTGCCGTATTACCTGATGCGCACCAGCATCCGCATGCTTGCCGCGCTGGTCGCATCGCTGGTGTTCTCGTTCGCCTTCGCCGCGATCGCCTCGCGCAATCGCACCGCCGAAAAGGTGATGGTGCCGGCGCTCGACATCCTGCAGTCGATCCCGGTGCTGGGCTTCCTGTCGATCACCGTCACCGGCTTCATTGCGCTATTCCCCGGCTCGCTGGCCGGCGTGGAGTGCGCGGCGATCTTCGCCATTTTCACGTCGCAAGCCTGGAACATGGCGTTCAGACTGTACCAGTCGTTCCGCACAATCCCCGGCGATCTGCTGGAAGCGGCGGCCATGTTCCGGCTTTCGCCATGGCAGCGCTTCTGGCGGCTGGAAGTCCCGTACGCGATGCCCGGCCTGCTGTGGAACATGATGATGTCGATGTCGGGCGGCTGGTTCTTCGTGGTGGCGTCGGAGGCCATCTCGGTGTCCGGGCACGATATCCGCCTGCCCGGCATCGGCTCGTATATCGCGCTGGCCATCCAGCAACAGGATCTCGCGGCAATCGGCTGGGCCATCGTGGCGATGCTGGTCGGCATCGTGGTCTACGACCAGTTCCTGTTCCGTCCGCTGGTGGCGTGGGCCGACCGCTTCCGCTTCGAGACGCTGGCGCAGGACGCGGTGCCGCAGTCCTGGCTGCTCGATCTGCTGCGCCGCTCGGCCTGGGTTCACGCGCTGCTGAAATGGACGGCGGCGCTGGGCGGCCGCACGCTGGCGTGGAGTGCGCGCCATCGCGGCATGGTCGCGTTGCCAGCCGCGCCGGCGCGCTGGAGCGCCTCGCTCGACCGCGTGCGCGACGCGATCATCGTCCTCGTGGCCCTCGCGGCGCTTTACCGCGTATTTCACTTCATCCACAGCGAGGTGGGCTGGGCCGAGGCCGCCCATGTGCTGTGGCTGGGCACGCTGACGATGGTGCGCGTCATCGTGCTGATCGCGCTGGCCGCGCTGGTCTGGGTGCCGATCGGCATCCGCATCGGACTCAACCCCGCGGTGGCCCGCATCGCGCAGCCCATCGCACAGTTCATGGCCGCGTTTCCGGCCAACCTGATGTTTCCGCTCGCCGTGATGGCCATCGTCAAGTTTGGGCTGAATCCCGAAATCTGGCTCAGTCCGCTGATGATCTTCGGCACTCAGTGGTACATCCTGTTCAACGTGGTGGCGGGTGCGTCCGGCATCCCCACCGAACTGCGGCTGGCCGCGCGCAACTTCGGCCTCAAGGGCTGGCTGTTGTGGCGGCGCTTTCTGATTCCGGCGGTGTTTCCAAGTCTGCTGACCGGGCTCGTCACGGCGGCGGGCGGCTCGTGGAACGCGAGTATCGTGTCCGAATATGTGACCTGGGGCGACCGCACGCTGGTGGCGACGGGTCTTGGCAGCTATATCGCCGAGATGACCGCCCGCGGCGACTTCCCGCGCATTGCGCTGGGCATCGGCGTGATGGCCCTGTTCGTGGTGGGCTTCAACCGGTTGCTGTGGAACCGTCTTTACGATCTGGCGCAGTCGCGCACCCGGCTTTGAGGCAAACACGATGGCACTGCTAGACAACTCCACACCGGTGATCGATCTGCGCGGCGTCGGCAAGATGTTCCGTACCGCCGACCATTCCGACCGGGCCGTGCTCGAAGGCGTCGACCTGACGCTGCGCGAGGGCGAGATCGTCGCCATGCTTGGCAAGTCGGGATCGGGCAAATCGACGCTGCTGCGCATCATGGCCGGACTGGTGAGCGCGGACCGCGGCGAGGTGCACTTTCGCGGCCAGCGGCTGACCGGCACGGCGGAGGGCATCGCGATGGTGTTCCAGTCGTTCGCGCTGTTTCCGTGGCTGACCGTGCAGCAAAACGTCGAACTGGGCCTGGAAGCCCAGGGCGTGGCCAGGACCGAACGCGCGCGCCGCGCCGAGGCCGCCATCGACATGATCGGTCTGTCCGGCTTCAACAGCGCGCTGCCGCGCGAGTTGTCCGGCGGCATGCGCCAGCGCGTGGGCATCGCGCGGGCCCTGGTGACGCGGCCGGACCTGCTGCTGATGGACGAGGCGTTTTCCGCGCTCGACGTGCTGACCGGCGAGACGCTGCGCGACGAAATGCTGGACCTGTGGGAATCGGGGCGCGCGCATATCCGCAGCATCCTGATCGTGTCGCACAACATCGAGGAAGCGGTGATGATGGCCGACCGCATCGTTATCCTTTCCAGCGATCCGGGGCGCGTGCGCGCTGAAGTGCGCGTGCCGTTCCCGCGGCCGCGCAATCGCGACGACGCGCAGGTGCGCGCGCTGATCGACGAGGTCTACACATTGATGACGTCGCCCGCCGCCACCGGCCTGCGCGTCCCCGCGATGGTGGCCGCGCGGGAAATCGGCTATCGCCTGCCCGAAGCCGACATCAGCCAAATGGAAGCGGTGCTCGACCTGCTGCACGAATCGCCGTTCTTCGGCCGCGCCGATCTGCCGCACCTGGCAAACGAAGCCGGCCTCACCGACGACGAACTGCTGCCGGCCTGCGAGGCCATGCAGTTGCTGGGACTGGCCACCATCGAGCGCGGCGACATCACGGCCACCGCGCTGGGCCGCAGCTATTACGAAACCGAGCCGACCGAGCGCAAGGTGCTGTTTGGCAAGCAATTGCTGGCGCACGTGGCGCTTGCCGCGCACATCCGCCGCAAACTGGAACAGAGCGAAGACGGCCAGGTGGGCGAGGAATCCGTGCTGCGCGAGATGGCCGCCTTCCTGAAACCGGACGAAGCCGAGCGGGTCCTGAAGATTGCGATCGACTGGGGACGCTATGGCGAGGTCTACGGCTATTCGTACAACAGCGGCATGCTGACCTTGCCCGAGCTGGAAGGCGCCGCGCCCGACGCCACACAGCCGCCTGCGCGCGAGGGCTAGCCGCGCGCAGTCAGAGCGGCCTCAGCGCTTCATCGGCGCGCGGATGGCGCGTCCGATCGCGCCGGTGCGCAGCGCGATCTTCGCGGCATCCTCGCGCAACGCGCGCAAGCGTCGTTCCAGCAGCGCATTGGCCGCGCGCCCCGACGAGCTTGCCGTCGACGTCGCATGCTGTTCCTGGGTCTTCTGCAGCGGTTCATTGACGCCGATTTCCCCGGCCGCGGCCGCCTGCGTCAGCACATCGGCCTTGCGCCGGTCCGCCGAATCGGCAATGCGCGCGCGGCGTTCGTTGGCGTCGTCTTCCGACACCGTCCTGGCCGGCTCGCCCTGCCCCAGGTCGACGCCCGCCACGGCCGCTTCCACCGGTGTGCGGACAAAGCCCGCGCCGCGCGGCCCGTGCCGTTCCTCGCCGGCCAGCCGCTCGCTTGCCAGGTTCAACGACCGCAAGGCCGCCGTCGTGGCCTGCTCGATGGCGGTTTCGGCAGCCGGGATATCCAGTTCGCCATAGTGTTCGCGCACCTGGATGCGCGCTGCCGCAACGTGGGCCGCCACCAGATAGTTCTGCACGATGAAGCGGCTCAGGTTGTCCACCGCCCGATGCCGGCTGCGCGGTTCGTCGAGCATGCGCTGCGACGACGAAATCAGCGCCGACAGATTGTCCATGAACTGCTTGCGCTGGATGCGATAGGCAAAGTCGTCCGGCGTCTTGCGCAGCAGCAGATCGCGCGTGGCGGAGATGTACTTGCGATTGGCCTGCAGTACGTTTTCCACCAGGCGCGGAATCGCGCGGTATTCCCAACTGGGCAACACAAAGCTGAAAATCGACGCGATGATGCCGCCGATCACCGTGTCGACAAGCCGCTCGCCCACCACGGTCTGGCTGCCCGGCAACAGCAGGTTAATCTGGATCAGCACCTGCACGCAGGCGGCGATGGCGGTGTAGCGGTACTTGATCGTGGAGAACGCGGCGCTGCAGACCAGCGCCACATAGAGCACGCCGAGCAGCACCAGCGGATTGTGGATCCAGCGCAGCACGGCGACGCTGATGATGCAGCCGATCAGCGTGCCGATCAGGCGATCGTTGTAGCGCTGCTTGGTCATGCTGAAGTTCGGCTTCAGGATCACCACGATGGTCAGCAGGATCCAGTAGCTGTGCGACGCATACGGCAGGTGATCGCCTACCCACAGGCCGACAGCGACCGCCATCGTGATGCGCAACGCGAACCGGAACGCGGGCGAGCGCCAGTGCATGTTCTCGCGCAGCACGCGGAGTTCATACTTCTGGCGCGTCAGGAACGGCGTGAAATCGAGACCCGGCAGAATCTGCGCGGGTTCTACTGGCGTGCGCGAGGCCTCGTGCAATTGCCCCACCAGCGTGATCGCGCCGCGAATCATCTCGAGCGTGTCGCCGAGCGCCGTCATCGCCGCTGGCGATACATGGTGATGGCGCAACTGCGCGATTTCGTTTTCCACCGCGCGCAGGTGCGGGCCGTAGTCGAACGCGCTGTACGACGGCCGGCCGCGCGTCACGTCGAAGGCAATTTCCTCGAGGTCCTTGCAAAGGCCGAGCACCAGTTTGCGTAGTTCGTCGAGCACCGGCGTGCCGCCGAACGTCTGGCGCAATAGCGCGTAGTCGGTATTGGTCGACAGCAGATATTCGTAGAGATCGAGCATGCGCAGGTGCACGCGCATGAGCAGCCCGTCGTGGCGCGTCTTGTTGGCGCGCAGCACCATGTCGCGCGCGGCCTGCTGGCGCTCGGCCACCACCATCTGCTGGCGCACCAGCCGGTTGAACTGCTCGTCGTAGTCGGTGCCGGCATCGTAGAACGCCGCCTTGATCTCGAGATAGGCAGCCATCTCGTAGAGCGATTCGGCCAGCACCTGCTGGCGCGTGCGCCGTTCCATGATCCAGCTGACAGCCATCGCATAGACCAGATAGCCAATGCCGCCGACGCCAAACTGGAACGCATGCTCCATGGCTTTGCGCACCACGAAGTCCTCGTTGACCGTCAGTGTCATGACGAACAACATCGAGAACTGCAGCGGCATGGTCTTGTTGCCGTACACGGTCAGCATGCCCGCCAGGAACGTGACCAGCACCAGCACGAACGGCATGACCCGCGGGAACGGCGTGGCCAGCGCCACGAAGGCGGTGATGGCCGTGCACAGCAGCACGCTGGCCAGCATCTCGTTGAACTTGTGGTTCAGCGGGCTGGGCAGATCCATCAGGCTGGTGCACAGCGCGCCCACCGAAACCACCATGGCGCTCGGCAGATCCATGAACTGCATGGCCACCAGCGTGGTGCCGATGACACCGGTGGCCGAGCGCAGGCCACGGTAGATGTAGTGCGAGAAAAGGAACGTGCGGGGATCGTGCGCGTATTCCATGAGGCAGTCAGTAGCCGAAGCGGTTGGGGTGATGCCGTGGCGACGCGCGCCACGACATCGTGACAATCAGATTACTGGCCCAGCCAGCGCGATCGTCCCGCATGCTTGCCCGCCTCCACTACCACCTTGTACTGCATGGCCGGCTCGCGCGCCAGTGTGACCGTCAGAATTTGCAGCTCGTCGCGGCGGAAGACGTGCAGTTCGACCGAATCGCCCGGCCGATAGCGCGCCAGCAATTTGTCGAGCTGGCCCGGCGCCACGCGCAGGCCGTCCACCGCAGCCAGCAGGTCGCCGGCGGACAGCCCGGCCGCCTGGCCCGCGCCGCCGTCCAGCACCTGGGTGACGCGCACCCAGCCATCTTCGGTGCGCGACTTGATGCCAAGCGCCGCGCCGACGGCCGGCTTCTGCGGCTGCGCGGCGATGCCAAAGGCGCGGAACAACGGCGCCAACTGGATCTCGCCGGTGCCTTCGGTCAGCGCGCGCAGCAGGCCGCCAAGCCGCAGGCCGGTGATCTCGTCGAACAGCGCGTAAATCTCGGCCTCGGTAACGCCGCGCTGCACCGCGCCAGGCGCGTAGAAATCGCGCCCGTAGCGCTGCCACAGCGCGCGCATGATGTCATCGAGCGATTTGCGGCCGCGGGTCTTTTCGCGGATCGTCAGGTCCAGCGCCAGCGCCACCAGCGATCCCTTGGTGTAATAGCTGACGATGGCGTTGGGCGCGTTTTCGTCCTGGCGGTAATACTTGGTCCACGCATCGAACGCGCTTTCGGCCACGCTCTGCTTGGTGCGGCCGTTGCCACGCAGCACGCCGTTCCACGTCTTGGCGAGCATGTCGACGTATTGCTGCTCGGTGACCAGCCCCGTGCGCACCAGGATCAGGTCGTCGTAATAGCTGGTGAAGCCTTCGAACAGCCACAGCAGCGGCGAATAGGTTTCCTGCTCGAGCCGGTACGGCACATACGCGGCCGGCTTGATGCGCTTGACATTCCAGGTATGGAAATATTCGTGGCTGCACAGTCCGAGGAACGTGCGATAGCCTTCGCTGGTTTCGGGGTTGCCGCGCACCGGCAGATCGTTTCGCGCGCACATCAGCGCGGTGCTGGCGCGATGTTCGAGACCGCCGTAGCCGTCGGTCGTCACCATCGTCATGAACACATAGCGGCGATTGCTGTCCAGAAACGGCGCGCGTGCGGTGCGCGGTTCGAACAGCCGAATCTGCGCTTCGCAAATCTGTTTCAGATCGCGACAGATGCGCGCCAGATCGAGTTGCGGCACCTTGCCCGTGAACACCACGTCGTGCTGCACGCCGCAAGCGCGGAAGCTGGCCAGCGCGAACGTGCCCATCTCGACCGGATGGTCGATCAGTTCGTCGTAGTCCGCGGCCTGGTAGCGGCCGAAACCATGGCGGCGCGCGCCGCCCGGTCCGCGCGCCTCGGGCAGCGCGGTGGCCAGGCGCCAGTCCGCATAGGCTTGGCCGGCGGGCGGATGGATATCGACCGTGCAGGGCAGGTCATCCTGGCCCACCACGCGCAGGAATACCGAACTGCCGTTGTAGAAGGCGTGCGTGGTGTCCAGATGCGCGCTGCGCACGGACAGGTCCCACGCGTAGACCTCGTACGACAGCGTCAGCGGGCCGGCTTCCAGCGGCAAGGCCGCCGCCTGCCAGGTTTGCTTGTCGAGCTTGGTCAGCGGCACGCGCACGTCGCCGGCATCGGCGCGGATGCGCACGATATTGCGGGCGAAGTCGCGAATCATGTAGCTGCCCGGAATCCACGCCGGTAGCGTGAAGACCTGGCCAGCGGGATCGGGAATGTCCACCGTCACGGTAACGGCAAACAGATGGGCTTCCGGTTGAAGCGGGGCGATGGCGTAGCGGATCGGCGTCATGGCCACGATTGTAGCGTCACGTTTTGAAACAGCGTCCGCAGTGCGACGATCCGCGGATCGGTGGATCGGCGAAACGCTGGACCGTTGGACTGCATGGTCGCCGGAACGACGCCAGGCAGGCGCGCCGGAGCCCGCGACAATCGCAGGCTCTCGCCCCACAGTTGCAGGCTCGGCAGTGGCTCGCTGTCAGGCGTTCACATCCACCACCACGCGCCCGCGCATGCCGCCCTCCATGATCCGGTGGCCGGCATCGATGGCCTCGGCCAGCCGGATCTCGCGCGTGATGGCCTGCAGGCGGTCCGGCGCGAGATCCTGCGCCAGGCGATTCCACGCGGTCTGGCGCAACGGCATCGCCGCCATCACGCTGTCGATGCCGGCCAGCGTCACGCCGCGCAGGATGAACGGCGCCATCGACGCCGGAAAATCCATGCCCTGCGCCAGGCCGCATGCGGTGACCACGCCGCCGTAGCGCACCTGGGCACATGCATTGACCAGCGTGTGAGATCCGACCGAATCGACCACTGCCGCCCAGCGTTCCTTCTGCAACGGCTTGCCCGGAGCACTCAGCTCCGCGCGATCGATCACGTCGGTCGCGCCCAGCGCCCGCAGGAAATCGGCCTCCGCCGTTTTGCCCGTGGAGGCGGTCACGCGATAGCCAAGCTTGGACAGCAGCGCGATAGCCACCGTGCCGACGCCGCCGGACGCGCCGGTCACCAGCACGTCGCCGTCATCGGGGCGCACGGGGCCGTTGACGCCGCCGCGCTCCAGCGCCAGTACCGACAGCATCGCCGTGTAGCCGGCCGTGCCGATCGCCATGGCCTGACGCGTAGTGAACGCGTCGGGCAGCTTCACCAGCCAGTCGCCCTTGAGCTTTGCGCGCTGCGCAAGGCAACCCCAATGCGTCTCGCCCACGCCATAGCCGTTGAGCACCACGCGATCGCCCGTTTTCCAGCGCGGATCGCTCGAATCGAGGACCGTGCCCGCGCCGTCGATGCCGGCCACCATCGGCCATTTGCGCACCACCGGCGAGCGCCCCGTGATCGCCAGTCCGTCCTTGAAATTGATCGTCGAATAGTCGACGGCCACCAGCACGTTGCCGTCCTCGGGCAACTGGCTTTCGTCGAGTTGCGCGATCTGTGCCTGTGTCTTGCCGTCTGCCTGGGTCAGCAGCAGTGCCTGAAACGTCATGATGTTCTGTCTCCCGTGGAATGTGGTCTGATGATCGATGGCGCAAATGAAAAGCGGCCGGACAGTGCCGGCCGCGTCTGACAGCCGGTTGGGGTCCGGCGTGCGGTTTACTTCTTGAGGCTGGCGAGCTTGCGTTCCAGCGTAGCGGCGTCGGCGGCGCCCGGAATCCGCGTGCCGTCGGTGAAGAACACCGCCGGCGTGCCGTTGATGTTCAGGCTCTGCCCGAGCGCCAGGTTGTCGTCAACCGGCGTCTTGCAGCTGCCGTTGCCCACCAGCGCCACGTGGTTGAGCATCCAGTCGCGCCACGTCTTGGTGCGATCGGCCGAACACCAGATCTGCTTGGCCTTGACGCCGGAATCGGGCGACAGCACCGGGTACAGGAAGGTGTACACGGTAATGTTGTCCATCTGCTGGAAGGTCTGCTCGATCTTCTTGCAGTAGCCGCAGTTCGGGTCCGAGAACACCGCCACGCTGCGGCTGCCATCGCCCTTGGTCCACTTGATGGCGCGCGCCAGCGGCAGGTCCGCCCACTTGATCTTGTTGATCTCGGCCAGGCGTTCCTCGGTCAGGTTGGTGTTGGTCTTGGTGTCGATCAGCTCGCCGTTGAAGATGTATCGCCCGGACGCATCGGCGTAGACCAGTTGGCCGCCGACATTGACTTCGTAGAGACCCGGCACCGGCGCCTTGGTCACGCTTTTCACCTCGGCGCGGCCGCCCAGCATTTTCTGGATCGACGCCTTGATCTTGTCGGCACCCGGCTCGTCCGCGGCCAGCGCGTGCAGCGCGTATCCTGCGACAGCCACGCCGCTGGCCAGGGCGGCCATTGCGGCGACGCGGGTGGATCGGCGGCGGAACAGTTGAAACATATTGACTCCAGGTAGCGATATGCCGGTCAGTGTGCCGGCTTGTATCTCATCGGTAAATCGTGGTTGGTCGGTTTGACCGCACTGCCGCGGCCGGTTTGGATTCCATGCTGCCTGTGTGATCGCTGCCTGCGTGCCGGTGCCGATTGTGCCTCTAACCGAGCGCCCGGCTGATCAGAAACCGTTTGAGCAACCCCTGACCGCCCACCACGCGCATGCCAAGGTTGCGCACCATCCGCGCGGGCGTGCCCGGCAGCGAGAACAGCCGATGCAGCCCGTCGGTGGCGGCGGTCAGCGAGAGCAGGTCCGTGGCGCGCGCGCGCTCGTAGCGGCGCAGCAGCCGCAGGTCGCCCTCATGGCGGAACGCCTCTTTGTCGGCCATGACGCGGCCAAGTTCCACTACATCGCGCAAACCCAGGTTCATGCCCTGCCCCGCCAGCGGATGCACCACATGCGCGGCGTCCCCGATCAGCGCGACATGCGGCTGGACGAACTGCTCGGCGCGTTGCAGCACCAGCGGAAAGCCCTGCGCTGGCGTAATGCAGCGCAAAGTGCCGAAATGGCGACCCACCGCGCCATTGGCCAGTTCACCAACCGTGGCGGCCAGCGCTTCGGGCGTCAGCGCCAGCAGATCGCGCGCGTGCGCTTCGTCGGCGGACCACACCATCGACACCCGTTGCCCCGGCAACGGCAGCATCGCCAGAATCTCGCCGTTGGCCGCTTCCTCGTCGGCCATCAGTTTTTCGGGGGCGCCGAGAAACCATTGCCATGCGGTTTCCTGATGCGGCAGCTCGCAGCGAAAGTTGGCCACCACACCCAGTTGCCGATAGCGCCGCTGCGTGGTGCCGATATGGCATTGCTGACGCACCCACGACCGCGCGCCGTCGGCGCCGACCAGACAATTGGCGCGCACGCGCTGCCCGTCGCCCAGCGTCAGCGTGACGCCGTCCATGTCGCGCTCGAGGGCCTCGGCGGTGCCGTCGAACCATTGCACCTGATGCTGAAACCGCAGCGCAGTGTCGAGCACGCGTTCGACGTGGCTGGATTCGATGATCCAGGCAAGCTGCGGCACGGCGGCCGCGTAAGCCGAGAAATGCAGGTCGCCATGTGCGGTCGGGTTGGTCTGCGCAGCGCTTTCATCGCCGAACACGCGCATGTCTCGCACTGGCTGGATGCGGTCCGGATCGAGCGCCTCCCAAACGCGCAGGCGCTCCAGCAGCGCCTGAGAACTGGCCGAGAACGCATAAATGCGGCTGTCCCAGTCGTCCTCGCCGGTACGCGCGGTATCGCCCACCGGACGCGGCGCGATGAGCGCCACCTGCATGCCCTGCTGCGCCAGCAACAGCGCGCAGGCCTTGCCGACGATGCCACCGCCGACGACGGCGATCTGGAAGCGGGAGGTAGATTTTGACGACATGTGGAAGGTGGCGGCGTCAGACGCCGGCACGGCAAGTGCGGATATGGCTGGATTATAGCGACGTGATGGCGACGTCATGAGCGCCGCACTCCGGGGCCGGCGCCGCGCCCGCGGATCGCCAATCGTCCCCGGCCGCGGGCCCCCATCCGCTAGAATACGGCTTTCGCCATTTCCTGCCTGACACCATGAGCCTCAAATGCGGCATCGTCGGCCTGCCCAACGTCGGCAAGTCCACGCTGTTCAATGCCCTGACGAAAGCCGGCATCGCCGCCGAAAACTATCCGTTCTGCACCATCGAGCCCAATGTGGGCGTGGTGGAAGTGCCGGATCCGAGGCTTGCCAAGCTGGCCGAGATCGTCAAGCCCGAGCGCATCCTGCCGGCAACAGTTGAATTCGTCGATATCGCCGGCCTGGTCGCCGGGGCGTCCAAGGGTGAAGGCCTGGGCAACCAGTTCCTCGCCAACATCCGCGAAACCGATGCCATCACGCACGTGGTGCGCTGCTTCGAGGATGACAACGTGATCCACGTGGCCGGCAAGGTCGATCCGCTGTCGGACATCGAAGTCATCAACACCGAACTGGCGCTGGCCGACCTGGCCACCGTCGAGAAGGCGCTGGCGCGCTACGTCAAGCCGGCACGCGCCGGCGACAAGGAAGCGCAGCGCCTGGTGGCCGTGCTGGAAAAGGCGCAAGCCGTGCTGGACCAGGCCAAGGCGGTGCGCACGCTGGATCTGGCGCCCGAAGAATGGGAAGCACTGCGCCCGTTCTGCCTGATCACGGCCAAGCCGACCATGTACGTGGCCAACGTGCGCGAAGACGGCTTCGAAAACAATCCGCACCTGGACGCCGTGCGCGAATACGCCAAGACGACCGGCTCGCCGGTGGTTGCGGTGTGCGCCGCCATCGAGGCCGAGATCGCCGACCTTGACGATGCCGACAAGGCCGAATTCCTGGCCGACCTGGGCATGGAAGAACCGGGCCTCGACCGCGTGATCCGCGCCGGCTTCAAGTTGCTGGGCCTGCAGACCTATTTCACCGCTGGCGTGAAGGAAGTGCGCGCCTGGACGATCCACGTCGGCGACACCGCGCCGAAGGCCGCCGGTGTGATCCACACCGATTTCGAACGCGGCTTCATCCGCGCGCAGACCATCGCCTACGATGACTACATCGCCTTCAAGGGCGAAAACGGCGCGAAGGAAGCTGGCAAGATGCGCGCCGAAGGCAAGGAATATGTGGTCCACGACGGCGACGTGATGAACTTCTTGTTCAACGTCTAAGCGTCTTCGCTCCCCACGAAAAAGCCCGGCAAACGCCGGGCTTTTTTTGTCTCGACGTCAGCCCGCAGACACTGATCGGCGCCTGAATGCAAGGCGTGCTTCGACGTTGCCAGAAGCTGGCGCGTCACTAGTTTGTCGCCTGCGCGACGCCTATGCTCGTTTCGATTTGTGAACGAGGAGCAGGCCAATGCAGGACGGCGTTCGCAGGCCGAGTGGGTCTCCATGTCGCCAGGCGCGCTGGTACTTGCTCGCGCTGTTGCTGTGCATGGCGTGGAGCATGCCGGCGCAGCCGTGCTCGCTCGGATCGCCCAACCAACTGCGCGCGGACGGCTGCACGGCGATCGTGCCCGCCAACCAGACTTACGATACCGGCACGGTCGATCTGGCTTTCGGGCACGCGTTCTATGCCACCGGCGCAGGCGTGATCATCGCCACCGCGGGCGGCCTGCAGTTGCGCACTGGCGGCGCCGAAGCCTACGGCATCGAGGCCGATTCGAAATCGTCGGTGACCGTCGACGGCGCCAGCATCGCCATCACGGGCGCCAATTCGCGCGGCGCCGTGGCGCGCAGCGGATCGTCGGTCAGCCTCGCCAACACCACCATCGACGGCAGCGTCGGCGATCGACAGGTCGGCGCGCAAGCGACCACAGGCGGTGCGGTCCAGCTGACCGGCGTAAATGTGAATATGTCAGGGACCGGCGCATACGGCGTGGCCGCCAACGGCGTGGAGTCGGTGCTGGTGGCGCGCGACGTCACAATCCACATGAGCGGCGCGCGCTCGACGACGGGCGCGACGGGTGTGGTGTCCGAGAATGGCGCCGATGTGCTGGTGATCGGCGCCAGCACGATCACGACGGTGGGCGACGATTCCTACGGCGCGTTCGCGCAACCGGCCGGCGTGGGAACGTCGCGGCTGGCGATCGATGGCCGCGAAGGCCGGGTGGAGATCCGCACCAGCGGCTTGCGCGCCCACGCGCTGTTCTCCCGTAGCACCGCCGATGTGTTGCTGGGCACCCAGATCGTCGCCGTAACGAACGGCGATGATGCCGAAGGCGCGCGCGCCGAAACCGGCGGCAGATTGCTGCTGGTCAACGGCCTGGTGCAGACCCGCGGCGCGAACGCGGCGGGGTTTCACGCGATCGACGCGGGCAGCCAACTAGCGTCGCAAGGCGCGGGCATTTCTACGCTCGGCAGCCAGTCGCACGGCTTGTTTGCCGAATCAGGCGGCGGGGTTGAAGTAGGCAATGCAGCCGTGATCACCAGCGGCGCGGGATCATCGGCGATGTACGTGACCGGCGTCGGCAGCTATGGGCTGGCAGACAGCGCGCGACTGAACACCCAGGGGAACGCCGCGCATGGCGTCATGCTCGAAGACGGCGGCACGATGACACTGCGCGCATCGAGCGTTCGCGCCGAATCGTCGGACAGCGTGGCGTTGATGATCCACGGCGGCGCACCCATCAGCCTGAGCGCAACAGATACGTCATTCGCCTCGTCCGGCACGACGCTGGCGGCGCGCAACGGCAGCGGCGTGCTGAACCTGTCCGGCGTAACGATGACCGACAACAACGGCGTGCTGGCCGATCTCGACGCGGGCAGCGTGCTCGCGCTGTCGGCTACGGCTGGATCGCGCCTGGCCGGGGACGTGACGGGCGCCGGCAGACTGTCCGTCAAGCTGGACGCCGGTTCGGCATGGACTGGCGGCGGCACTAATCTCGGCGACGTGACCCTCGGATCGGGATCCGAATGGAACGTGACGCGCGCGTCGGCCGCATCGGCGCTGACGCTTGCCGGCGGCACGCTGACCTTTGCGCCGCCCACTGTCAACGGCTTCAAGACCCTTTCGGTCGGCACGCTACGCAGGGCGAATTCGAGCGGCCTGTTCGCCGCGGATGCCCGCGGCAGCACGCTGGTGCTCAACGCCGTGCTTAACGAAGGCGGCGCGGGCACACAAGCTGATGAACTGCGTGTCGGCGCCAGCGCCAGCGGCGTGTATCGCCTGCTGGTGCAGCCCGCGGGCGGCACGGGCGCACTGACCAGCGGCGACGGCATCCGGCTGGTTCATATTGGCGCTGCCAGCCCCGATGTGGCGTTCAAGCTCGCCAATGGTCCGCTGCAAGCTGGCGCTTACGAGTACTTCCTGTTCCGCGGCGGATCGAGCGGCGCGGACGACTATTTCCTGCGCACCAACTTTGCCAGCCCGGGCCAGCGGCCGGAGCCCTCGTACCGCCCTGCCACCATCGGCTACATGTATGCGCCCGCGCTGATGCGCGAGTTCGGATTCGCGACCCTCGGCACCGTGCACGAGCGCGTCGGCGACGCCGCCATCGCCATTGCGGAAGGCAATGCATCGACATCGACCCGCAGGGGCTGGGCGCGAGCCGCCGTGCAAACGCTCGACCAACGTGGCGGCGGCGCCAGCTACAACAGCACCATGTTCTCCATGCAGGGCGGCGTGGATGTGTTTCGCCGCGCGCGCCCGGACGGCAGCGGCAGCCAGGCCGGCGTGACGCTACGCCTGGGCAGCGTCGATACCAATACCTCGTACGCACCGCGCACTCGCGTTGGCCTTGGTGCATCGACGGGATCGATTTCCACCAGCGCGATCAGCCATGGCGGCTACTACACGCACTATCTTGGCGACGGCACGTACGTGGACCTCGCGGGCGAATTCAACTACTTCGAGCATCAATACCAGGACGTCTATGCGACGCAGGCGCGCCAGAACGGCTACGGCGTCACCGTGTCCGCCGAGACGGGCAAGCCCCTACCCATCGGCAACATCTGGCGGCTGGAACCGCAACTGCAGATCGCCTACCAGTTTCTGCATGCGAGCAGCTTTGGGGACGCCATCTCGCAGGTGTCCGGCGGCAACGACAATGCGGTGCGGGGTCGGCTTGGGCTGCGGCTGTTTCGCGACGGGGAGGTCGACAACCCCGAAGCCGGTCATTTCCGGCCCTACATGACGGTCGATGTGCTGCGCGACTTCACGCCGCTGCCGGTGGTGTCGATGGCCGACGCATCGCTGCGGCCCGATCTGGCGCGAAACTGGTGGCAAGCCGGCGCAGGCGTGACGCTGCAGATGACAAAAGCCGCGCATCTGTTCACCGATCTGAAATACCAGCACGCGTTCGGCAGCGGGCGCGACGGGCTGGCGTTCCGCGCGGGAATGTCGTGGCGATGGTAATGCGCGCGCGCCGCGTTTCGTTGTTCGCCGCCGCGCGCGGTCGTGGACTCGGTTGTAGGATCGCTCATCGACCCGGATGAGCGCGAATGCATGCCGCGCGCCGCTTGGTCGCTCGGACGGGACGCGCCCAGCGAGGACGCATCCGCAGCGGCTCAGAGCGGGCGCAACTGATCGTCGCGTAATCCCACCAGCAATGCCCGCCCGTCCGCGTCGACCCGGAATTCGCCGTATCGCGCGTGCGCGTAGCGATCGGCCTGCCCCTCCTGGAAGAACCACGCATCGGTGGAGACCTGCACCAACGTTCCGCCCCAGCGCGACGGCACGGACTGCACACGCAGCAGATGTTCGTCGGCGGCCAGCGGCTCCCCTTGCGGCAAGCGTGCGAGAGTACCTTCGCCGCGCGCATCGAGACGGATCACGACCACCGCCTCGCGCGAGGGCGCCTTCGCCTGCCGCCCGTACGCGGCCGTGATCTCCATGCCGATGGCAAAATTCAGCGCCATGTAGTCGCCCTGCATCAGCGAGCGGGGATCGACCGGGGCCAGGCGCAGGTACACCGTATCGCCTCTGGCCAGCAGGCGCTCCTTGTCGACGATGCCGGCCGCGGCGATGCCGATGCTCAGCAGCCAGGCAACAATGATCCAGCGCTTCATGCGACGGACTCCTTGCGCGACACTGCGATGGCCAGCGCGCGCGCCATCAACAGCAATACGCCGGCGCCCGCTAACGTGGCGGACTTTGCCAGCAGCGTCCAATGCAGCGTGCCGTAGTACCAGACAAAGCCGATCAGCACGGTGCCGATGGCCAGGCCCAGCCATGGCAACGACCCACGCCGTAACGCCACGGCCATTGCCAGCACACCGGCGCTCACCGCCGGCGCGTACACCATCAATGCGCCGAAGGCCAGCGCGACGGCCAATACCGACGCGCTGACGCGCGGATCGCACGCCAACCGCTTGCATTCGATCAGCACCAGCGCAGCCAGCTCCGCACCGATCAACGCGCCGGCGAGCCAGAAACCGGGCGCGGGCCGCGCCGTGGCGGTGCCAAAGAGCAGATCCACCGGATGCGCAAACGCCGTGACGATCAGCGCGCCAGCCACGGCGAACAGCAGCGTGGCGTCGGCCGCCGGCTCCCACATCGCGTGACGGCCCGACGCCGCTGCGGCTGCCTCCTGCAGCGCGAATGTCAGCACCATGGCGAGCGCCACGGCAACCAGAACGCCGAGGGCCACCGGAATCGCCGTCCAGCGTGGCGCGACCAGATCGCCCAGGCCGATGCACACCGCCATGGCGAGCGCCGACCACATCCCCAGCGCAGCGATGAAGCGATGCAGCCGATCGGGCACCAGCAGGAACAGCACGGCCTCCAGCAGCGCCACGCCCATCCAGAACGGCGCGGTGTCGACCAGCCGGTTGGCCCCGATCACTTTCCCCACGCCGACCACCAGCATGCCCTGGCCACCCAGGCTCATGGCCAGCGCGAACTGGCCCATCGCGATGCGGCCGCTTTCCTTTGCCTTGACGCGGAATAGCAGCATCGCGATGCCAATCATGACGATGCCGGTCACCGCCATCGCCACGCCATTCTCGCGCATGGACACAAACACGGTGCCGACCAGAAACAGCTGGAAGAACAGGGCGCCAAGCCAGCCTGCGCCGCCCATCAGCAGGCGGATCGGCCACGGCACGCGCTGCGTGGCAACGTAGTCCCCGCTCACCGCGCCGCGCGCGCTCAACTGGCTCCACAGCGTTCTTTCGATACGGTCGCGATTCATGCCGCACGCTCCCCTGCCGGGCGCCATGCGCGCAACAGCCATGTGGCCGCCACCACGGCCAGTCCGATCGTGATCATCGCCAGTAACAGGAACGCGCCGAATCCACCATCCCGATCGGCCAGCCATCGCCCCGCCGCCACGACGACCAGTCCGATGCCCGTCAGGCAGGCCAGGCTGAGCACGACGATATCGAATGCGCGCCAGCGGAACCAGACGATCAGTCCGACCAATGCCGCCGCACCGGTCAGCCAGCCGATCGGCGCGAAATTCCGGGACAGCATGCTCATCACGCCAAGCCATCCCGCATATGCGCAGACCAGCGTGCCGATCAGACGCGGGCCGGTCATGCCGCGGAATCCGAGGTGGCTGGCGTAGCGGGCGAGTCCAAACCACACCGCGAGTTGCAAGAGCGACGCGCCGAGCAGGAATGTCATCGTGTCGCGCGCCTGCGGCGCCGAGAACAGCAGGTCGATCATTGCGCCCACGCCAAGCCGGACACTGCAGTAGCGCAGCAACGCGACGTTGGCGACCACCAGCACGATCCACCAGTGCGGCGCGGCGCGCGCGGCCAGCGCCCATGGCGCCGCCAGCAACGCCCACAGCGCAAACAACTGCCACGCATCGGCACCGGTCTGGTACGTCTGGCCGATCACCGCCAACAGCACGCCGGACACGATCTGCGCGCCGGCCAGCGCCGCGTGGCCGGCCAGATCGCCGGACGGGCGTACATACGCCACCGCCGCCAGTACGCTGAGCAGTGCCGCGAGCAAGCCGAATTTTGCGAACTTGTGGAGTTCCGCCCAGTTGTAGGCGAAGAAGACAATGACGCCGGCACAGAGCAAGGCCGTGCCAAGGATCATCAGCGCGCGATCAAGCCAGCCATGCCAGGCAGCGCGATCGGGCAGCGTGGGTGTCCATGCCGTGCGCAGCGCGTCGGCGCCGAGGCGCCCTTGCGCGCGCCAATCGGCAAGTGCCTGCTGGACGCTGCGGCGAGTCGAAAAGGTTTCCAACCGGCAATCCCCCGAGTGACGACATGGGCAGCAATGTAGCAAAGCGGCTTGCCAAAGTCTCGCCGCCCGCCGCAATCTCGTCGAACGGCGACGGTCGCGCGCGACGCGCTTTCCCTGCGGCACGGTGGCCGGTATGCTGGCGCCGGACTCGACAACGGCGGCTTGCGCCCCAGACATCATGACGCTTGGCATACTCGCCGCCCTGCACGACGAAGTGGATGGCTTGATCGCCGCGATGCGGCACGAAGACGCGCGCGCCACCCGTATCACCATCGGCATGCGCGACTACTACCGCGGCACGCTGCACGGGCAACCCGTGGTGCTGGTGCTGGCGCGCGTCGGCAAGGTGGCTGCTGCGGCCACGACCGTGACGCTGATCCGCGAATTCGGCGTGGACGAGATCGTCTTCACCGGACTGGCCGGCGGCGTCGGACCGGGGGTCAGCGTGGGCGATATCGTCGTGGCCGATCGCACGGTCCAGCACGACATGGACGCGCGACCGCTGTTTCCCCGCCATGAAGTGCCGCTGCTGGACAAGGCCGAATTTCCGGCCGATCCCGTACTCACCGCTGCATTGCGCGACGCGGTGGCGCATTTTCTGCGCGACGACCTGGCCACGGCCGTGCCGGACGCCGTGCTGGCACGCTTCGGCCTGCATGCGCCGCGCCTGCATGTGGGCATGATCGCCAGCGGCGACCAGTTCATCAATTCCCCGCAGGCCGTGGCGACGCTGCGGGCCGAGCTGCCAGCGTTGCAGGCGGTGGAAATGGAAGGCGCCGCGCTGGCGCAGATCTGCTACGAATATGGCGTGCCGTTCGCGCTGATGCGGACCGTGTCGGACCGCGCCGACGACGCGGCCCATGTCGATTTTTCGTCGTTTTTGCGCGACGTGGCCAGCCACTATTCGAGCGCCATCCTGCGCCGATTCCTCGACGCCAGGGCCTGAATCGCCCCACGCATCACACCGATTACCGACTTTTTTGTCGATTCACCCGTTACCGGCGCGGGCGCAAAAGGCCCCACGCCGCCACAAACAGCGCGGCGCCGACGATGGCCGCGCCCCAACCAAAAAGTTGCCCATCGGTGAAGAAATGGGCCGCGCGGCCGGCGTAAAAAAACGCCCATGCGCCCAGCGCGCCCAGCCACAGCGCGGCCGGCAGCGTGACCACGCGCCCGGCCGGATGCAGCAGTCGCCCCGCCAGACCGACCATCGCGCCCACCACCGCCAAGCCCAACATACCGTTCTCCTGTGTCTTTTTGGCCACATCGACGAGGCCGTGGCGTAACGATACTGCATGTCGCACTAACGGCCGGGTTTCCTGCAACCTTGTGGCGTGGCGGTATAATGATCGCCGCTTCCGGACCACGCGCCGGATGGCCACGACACCCCACAAATGCAACTGCTCGCGATCGGCATCAATCACACTACGGCACCCGTCTCGCTGCGCGAGCGCGTGGCGTTTCCGCTTGAGCAGATCAAACCGGCACTTGGCGCGTTGCGCACCCATCTGGCTGGCCGCAGCGGCACCGAGGCCGCCATCCTTTCCACCTGCAACCGCACCGAGATCTACTGCGCCACCGATGTGCTGCAGCCGGGTCAGGACGGTTTCGAGCACACGCTGCGCTGGCTGGCCCAGCATCACAACGTGCCCGCGGGTGAACTGGCGCCGCATTTGTACGCACTGCCCCAGTCCGAAGCCGTGCGCCATGCGTTCCGCGTGGCCAGCGGCCTCGATTCAATGGTGCTGGGCGAAACCCAGATTCTCGGACAGTTGAAGGATGCGGTGCGCACCGCTGGCGAAGCCGGCGCGCTTGGCACGTACCTGAACCAGCTGTTCCAGCGCACCTTCGCGGTGGCCAAGGAAGTGCGCGGCCAGACCGAGATCGGCGCGCACTCGGTATCGATGGCCGCCGCCGCGGTGCGTCTGGCGCAACGGATTTTTGAAAGTGTGTCGACGCAGCGCGTGCTGTTCATCGGCGCCGGCGAAATGATCGAACTTTGCGCGACACACTTCGCCGCGCAGCAGCCGCGCCAGATCGTGGTGGCCAACCGCACCGTCGAACGCGGCGAGAAGCTCGCCGAACAACTGGCCGGACAAGGGCTGACGACGCAGGCCATCCGCCTGCAAGACCTGAACGAGCGCCTGCACGAATTCGATATCGTCGTGTCCTGCACAGCCAGTTCGCTGCCGATCATCGGACTGGGCGCCGTGGAGCGCGCAGTCAAGCGCCGCAAGCATCGCCCGATCATGATGGTCGACCTCGCCGTGCCGCGCGACGTGGAGCCCGAAGTCGCGCGCCTGAACGACGTATTCCTGTACACCGTCGACGACCTTGGCGCCGTGGTGCGCGAAGGCAATGCGCTGCGCCAGGCCGCAGTGGCACAGGCCGAAGCGATTATCGAATCGCGCGTGCAGAATTTCATGCACTGGCTGGAAACGCGCAGCGTGGTGCCGGTCATCCGCGATCTGCAATCGGCCGGCGAGGCAATCCGCCAGGCCGAGCTGGAACGCGCACGCCGCATGCTGGCGCGCGGCGACGATCCGGCAGCCGTGCTCGACGCGCTGTCGGGCGCGCTCACGCGCAAGTTCCTGCACGGCCCCACGCACGCCCTGAACCACACCCAGGGCGAAGACCGCGAGGCGCTGCTGCGCCTGGTGCCGGGCCTGTTCCGCCAAAGCAGTCACTCCGAGCGCTAGCCTCGATCCCCGCCTTGCACCGGCATCCGCCGGCGCGCGGCCAATGCCTGCCGCTTCCGCACAATCGCCCGCGTTGTGCCAATGCCACGAATTCCGCCTAACCAATGAAAGCCAGCATGCTCAACAAGCTCGACCAACTGGCCGAGCGACTCGATGAAGTCAACGCCCTGCTTGCGCACGAAAACGCCACGGCAGACATCAACCAGTACCGCAAGCTGTCGCGCGAGCACGCCGAATTGTCGCCAGTGGCCGAGCAGTACGGCCAATATCGCCAGGCGCAGGAAGATCTGGCCACGGCCGAGGCGCTGCTGGGCGATCCGGAGATGAAGGACTTTGCCGCCGACGAGATCGACGCCGCGCGCGCGCGTCTCGAAACGCTGGAAAAGAACCTGCAGACGCTGTTGTTGCCCAAGGACCCGAACGACGATCGCAATCTGTTGCTGGAAATCCGCGCAGGCACCGGCGGCGAGGAAAGCGCGCTATTTGCCGCCGATCTGCTGCGCATGTACACGCGCTATGCGGAACGTCAGCGCTGGCAGGTGGAAGTCATGAGCGAGTCCGAGTCGGACCTGGGCGGCTACAAGGAAGTGATCGTGCGGATCGCCGGCGACGCCGCGTTTTCGAAACTGAAGTTTGAATCGGGCGGGCATCGCGTGCAGCGCGTGCCGGCCACCGAGGCCCAGGGCCGCATCCATACATCGGCGTGCACCGTGGCGGTGATGCCTGAAGCCGACGAAGTCGGCGAGGTCGAGATCAATCCTTCGGACCTGCGCGTCGATACGTTCCGCGCGTCCGGCGCCGGCGGCCAGCACGTCAACAAGACCGATTCCGCCGTGCGCCTGACCCACCTGCCCACCGGCATCGTGGTGGAGTGCCAGGACGATCGCAGCCAGCATCGCAACAAGGAAAAGGCGATGAAGGTGCTGGCGGCGCGCATCAAGGACATGCAAATGCGTGCGGCGCAGGCCAAGGAGGCGAACACGCGGCGCAACCTGATCGGTTCGGGCGACCGCAGCGACCGCATCCGTACCTACAATTTTCCCCAAGGCCGCGTGACCGATCACCGCATCAACCTCACGCTCTACAAGATCGACATGATCATGGACGGCGACATGGACGAACTGATATCCGCACTTGCCGCCGAGCACCAGGCCGACCAGCTCGCCGCGCTGGGCGACGACGCGTGATGCTTTGTAACTGAGGTAAATGCTTGAAACAGCACTGGCTTGTCAAATACCGCTGTCTATAATCGATTTCGACCAGACCACCCGATACGTCACTTTTTAATAGACCGACTGACGGGCCCTCGAAGTCTGGGTGGATGCCACTCCTCCAACAAACAAACCCAAGGACGAAATCATGAAAAAGTTGCTCGCGATTCTGATGATGACCGCCGCTGTGGCGGCCTGCAGCAAGAAGGAAGAAGCCCCCCAAACCAATGCCGACAGCGCGATGCAAAGCGCTGCGGAATCGGCCAAGGCCGCCGCCAGCGACGCCGCCGCCGCGGCAGCGAATGCAGCCGACGCAGCCAAGGCAGCCGCCAGCGGCGCTGCCGCCGATGTCTCCGTGGCCGCCGAGAAGGCCAAGGTTGACGCCGGCAACGCCATGGCGCAGGCCAAGGAAGCCGCCAAGGACGCCGTCAACACCACGGCCGACAAGGCCAAGGACGCCGTCAACAAGTAAAAGCCCTACGCAGGGAGGTGTCGAATGCAAGCGCCAAACGGCTTACACTAGACACCTTCCGCGAAGCGGCGCAAAAAACCCCGTCTGGCTGACGCCCGGCGGGGTTTTTTGCACGTACGCAATCCGTTATACCCAGACGTAAAACAATGCCCTCCAATGCTCCAGGTGCGCTCTCGGCTGATCCCACCGTGCGCGAAGCCCTGATCCTCGCCGCCATGGCTGGCTTGCCGGCGCTGGAGGCGCGCATGCTGCTGTGCCACGTCACCGGGCTGACGCGCACGCAGTTGATCACACGCGATCACCAACAACTGGATGCAGCACAACGTGATGCATTTTCGACGCTGCTGGCCAAACGGCTGACGGGCGAGCCGATGGCGTACCTGCTGGGCCAGCGCGAATTTTTTGGCCGCACCTTCCGCGTCACGCCAGACGTACTGATCCCGCGCCCCGACACCGAGGTCGCCGTGGAAGCATCGCTGGCCCGTCTTGCCGATATCCACGCGCCGCGCGTGCTGGACATGGGCACCGGCTCGGGCGTGCTGGCCGTGACCATCGCGCGCGAACGACCCGACGCCGAAGTGTGGGCCACCGATGTGTCGGCCGGCGCGCTGACGGTGGCGCAGGACAACGCCCGGGCGCTGCAGGCCGACAACATCCGCTTCCTCGCGTCCGACTGGTACAAGGCGCTGCCGGACAACGAGCGGTTCCATTTAATCGTCAGCAATCCGCCCTACATTGCCGAAAGCGACCCGCATCTGGCCGAAGGCGACCTGCGTTTCGAGCCGATCGATGCGCTGACCGATCATGACGACGGCCTGTCCGACCTTGCACAGATCGTGGCGGGCGCGCCGGATCATCTGCTGCCGGGCGGCTGGCTGTTGCTGGAGCACGGTTACGATCAGGGCTACGCCACGCGTCACCTGCTGACGACCGCCGGTTTCTTCGACGTATTCACCGCCCGCGATCTGGGCGGCAACGAACGCTGCAGCGGCGGCCGCCGGCCGCACTAGGCCCGGCAATCCGGCGGACGGGCCACGTAGCGCGTTCGCCGCAAAGCGCTGGCCTGAAGGCCGGGCGCGATTCCGGTAAAATCCCGAGCCAATCCCCCATTTCTGCGATGCCTGCCTGGCGTCGCGCGCAACCGGAACATTTGATCATGAGTGACGTACAACAGAAGATCGACCAGATCGTGAAGGGCAGCCCCGTGGTCCTGTTCATGAAGGGCACGGCGCAATTCCCGATGTGCGGCTTTTCGGGCCGCGCCATCCAGATCCTGAAGGCATGCGGCGTGGACGCCCCGACCACGGTCAACGTGCTCGAGGACGACGGCATCCGCCAGGGCATCAAGGAATACGCCAACTGGCCGACGATCCCCCAGCTTTACGTGAACGGCGAGTTCGTCGGCGGTTCGGACATCATGATGGAGATGTACCAGAACGGCGAACTGCAATCGCTGCTGAAGGCCTGAGCCCGCAGCCCACCATGTCCGTGATGCATGCAGGCGGCGCGCCGCAACGGCTGATCGTCGCCATCACGGGCGCAACCGGCGCTATCTATGGCGTCCGGCTCCTGCAGGTGCTGCGGGATGTGAGCGGCGTGGAAACCCACCTGCTGATCTCGCCCGCCGGCATCATGAACCTGCAGCACGAACTCGACATCGGCCGGGCGGAAGTCGAGGCGCTGGCCGATGTGGTGCACAACGTGCGCGATGTCGGCGCGACCATTGCCAGCGGATCGTTCCGCGCCCAAGCGATGATCGTCGCGCCATGTTCGATGCGCACGCTGGCCGCCATTGCCCACGGCCTTTCCGACAATCTCATCACGCGCGCGGCCGACGTCACGCTCAAGGAGCGTCGCAAACTGGTGCTGATGGTGCGGGAAACGCCGTTGAATCTTGCGCATCTGCGCAATATGACGGCCGTGACGGAAATGGGAGGCATCATCTTCCCGCCGGTTCCCGGTTTCTATCAAAAGCCGCAGTCGATCGCCGAACTGGTCGACCACACGGTCGGGCGCGTGCTCGATCTGGTGGATCTGCGCGATATCGGTGAAACGCTGGCGCCGGGCTGGCCCGGGCTGAACAGCGCTCCGCTTCCCTAGCACCACCGCTGGCGCGCATCCGTTGCGCCGTTCCTTGGCACCTGGTGGCGGCCCTCGCCGCCTGCAATCATGCCGTCGTGCCGTCCGCCAGCCAGTGCCGGCGCGCGCCACGGAACGCGCGCGGGCTAATCGTCGATATTCGAAACGGCTTGGCCGCTGGGCGCTTACCAGTGCCGGTAGCGGCGTCCGTAGTAGCCGCCATAGTATCCGCCGTAATACGGCCGGACCACCACGGCGGGCGGGCCGACATAGACCGGCGCGGGCGCAACCGCGACCGGTGCGGGTTCGACGGCCGGACCATACGGCGTGGGATATACGGCGCATCCGCCCAGCATTGCCGCGCCGGCCACTGCCAAACCCGTCACCATCCATTTTGCTTTCATTGCGACGTCCTTTTTTCACAGGCATTGAGATCCATCAATGCACTGCCCTTAAGAACGTTATACGGGCGGCCTTGGTAATACAGCGTCAAGCTGCTGTAACCCTTGTTACGATTCGCAACGTCTCGCCGAATGTAAGCGCACAGCGTCTCCGGCTTCAGACGTCGAAGCGGATGCCCTGCGCCAGTGGCAGTGCATCGCCGTAGTTGACGGTATTGGTGGCACGCCGCATGTAGCCCTTCCACGCATCGGAGCCCGATTCCCGCCCGCCGCCGGTGGCCTTTTCTCCGCCAAAGGCGCCGCCGATTTCCGCGCCGCTGGTGCCGATGTTCACGTTGGCGATGCCGCAGTCGCTGCCGGCCGCGGACAGGAACGTTTCGGCCTCGCGCAGCGATTCCGTAAAGATGCACGACGACAGTCCATGCGACGCGGCGTTGTTGAGCGCAATCGCCTCGTCGAGCGAGGTGTAGGGCATCAGGTAGAGAATCGGCGCAAAGGTCTCGGTCAGCATCGTGTCGTGCTGCGTGTCCGTCAGCACCAGCGCCGGACGCACGTAGCACGCATGCGGAAAGCGATCGACCAGCAGCCGTTCGCCGCCATGCACGACGTTGCCCTGCGCGCGGCAGCTTGCCAGCGCATTGGCCATCGCGTCGCCCGCCGCGGTGTCGATCAACGGGCCGACCAGCGTGCCGCCCTGCAGCGGATCGCCCACCGGCAGGCGCGCGTACACCTGGCGCAGGCGCTGCGTCACGGTTGCAATCAAGTCCACATGCACGAAGGCGCGTCGCAGCGTGGTGCAGCGTTGCCCAGCCGTGCCGGCCGCCGCGAACGTCATCGCTCGCAGCGTCAATTCCAGATTGGCCGACGGCGCAACGATCGCGGCGTTGTTGCCGCCCAGTTCGAGGATCGCGCGCTTGAAATGCGCGGCGCAGGCCATGCCCACTTCGCGGCCCATGCGCGTCGATCCGGTCGCGCTCATCAGCCGCACGGACGGATGCTGCACCAGAAGCTGGCCAAGCTGGCGCCCGCCGATCAACACGCAACTCAGCCCCGCAAACTGTGGGGCGTGCCCGTCGATCACGCGATCGAGCAGAGCCTGCGCGGCCAGCGAGCACAGCGGTGTTTTTTCGGACGGCTTCCACACCACGCCATTGCCGCACACCAGCGCCAGCGCCGCGTTCCACGCCCACACCGCGACCGGAAAATTGAAGGCCGAAATCACGCCGCACAGCCCATACGGATGCCAGGTCTCGCGCATTGCATGGGCGGGCCGCTCGGACGCAATCGTCAAACCATGTAGCTGGCGCGACAAACCCACCGCGAAATCGCAGATATCGATCATCTCCTGCACTTCGCCCAGCCCTTCCTGCAAGATCTTGCCGGCTTCCAGCGCCACCAGGCGGCCCAGCGCGTCCTTGTGGGTGCGCAGCGTTTCCCCGAAACGCCGTACCACTTCGCCGCGCGCCGGCGCCGGTGTCAGCGCCCAGAGGCTTTGCGCGGCGTGCGCCCGCGCGATCTGCGCATCGGCATCGGCCGGCGAGCACACCGGCAACGTGCCGAACATTTCGCCATCGATCGGCGAACTCACGCCCAACTGACCCGACGCGACATGTTGCGCGCCGGCCCATGGCTGCGCCAGGCCCATGGCCCGAAAGCAGTCGGCAATTTCCTGTGCCTTCATGCGAGTGTCTCCTGTAGCGGATGGCGCGCGTAGTGCTGACCGAAGCGATTGGCGAGGAATCGATCGAGCGGCATCGATTCCTGCCGCACGAATCCCGCCTGCGGCAGCACGCCGGTCGCGACCAGATCCAGCGCCGTGCAAATGCCCGCGGCGGTGGTCAGCTGGATCGCATTGACGTGCCCGAGGCCGCCAAAATCGTCCATGCCGCCGATGCGCGCCGAGAACGATGCCTGCGTCAGCGGCCCGCGCTTGCCCTGGCCTTTCACGCCCGGCGGATGGCCGGTGGCGCTGGCAAACACAATCACCACGTCCTGCTGGGTGACCGGGATCGCGTGTTCGAAGATATCGCGCAACCAGTCCCGCCGTTCGCGCATACGCAAATCGTTCAACAGCAGCTTCATCTGCGCGCAGTGACCCGGATAGCGGATCGACTTGTAGTCGACCTGGCGCGCGCGGCCGCCTAGTGTCTCGGGCAGCGTGCCCAGCCCACCCGAGGTATTAAAGGCTTCGTATTCCACGCCGTCCAGCGCAAATGTCTCGAGTCCTTCCAGCGCGGGCAGTTCCACGCGACGGCCGTCGACAATCGCCTCGCACGGATTGCAGTATTCGTTGATCAGCCCTTCGGTGCTCCACGTCAGGTTGTACTTGAGCGCATTGCTTGGATAGCGCGGCAACGCGCCCACGCGCATGCGCAGCTCAAGCAGCTCGCCGCCGCCGCGTAGAAATTGCTGGGCCAGGTCGTTACCGACCACGCCGATGAAACCGGGCGCCAGCCCGCACTGCGGCATCAGCACCGAGCGTGCGTCATTGGCCAGCGCGCGGATCGCGTGCGTGGCGGCGACGTCCTCGGTCAGATCGAAATAATGCACGCCCAACCGCGCCGCAACCGTCGCCACGAGCACCGCCGCGTGAAACGGCAAAGCGTTGAGCACCGCGTCGGCACCCGCCAGCAGCGCCGCGCACGTGCCCGGCTCGGTGGGATCGCCAGCCCGCACGGCAATCGCGCGCGGCAGGCCGTCCAGCCGATGGGCATCATGATCGACCAGGCAAACGCGGTAGTCGCCGCTATCCGCCAGCATCGTGGCGATCACGCGCCCGATCTTTCCGGCGCCCAGCACGACAACCGAAAGCGGCCGCGGCGCGGCGGTCAGGTCACGCACGGCGGCGGGACCCAGCGAGGAAAGTTGCATGGCGGACTCCGTCAGTAATCGCAGGGATGACTGAAGTATGAGCAGCGTGACGCACGTTTTGTAGCCACAAGATTGACGAAAGCCCGGCATAATCGGTCGTATCGACGTAGTAATTCGACGAATCGTCAGGTGACAACGATGGCCGACCTCGATCAGACCGATCGCCACTTGCTGGCGCTGCTGCAAGCCAACGCGCGGGAAAGCGCGGCCAACCTGTCGCGCGCGCTGGGCATCGCGCGCACGACCGTGGTGGCCCGCATTGCCCGGCTGGAACGGACCGGCGTGATTGCCGGGTATGGCGTGCGCCTCGGCAGCCGGATGGAGGACAACGCCATCCTGGCCTTCTGCGGCCTGTCGGTGCAGCCGAAGGCCGCGCCCGGCGTGGTGCGCGCGCTGCAGCGGCTGCCGGAGGTGGAAGAGCTTAATTCCGTCAGCGGCCCCGTCGACTACATGGCTGTGATCCGTTGCGACACGCATGCACGGCTCGATAAATTGCTCGACGAGATCGGTATGCTCGATGGCGTGAACCACACCACGACGTCGATCGTGCTGGCCAGGAAGATCGACCGCCGACGCGCGGCCGATTAGCAGGCGCCCGCGCAATCGTCCGATCACGCCCTTCGGCAACCCGCGAATGCGCCCGGCCCGGCGCGGAACATTGCGCCGCGCTATGCTTGCAGCCCTTGCAACGATTCGGAGGACAGCAATGAGCGATCGTATTCGCGTGGTGGTGGGCGGCGTGACGGGCTGGGCGGGCGCGGAACTGGCGCGCGGCGTGGCGCATGCGTCCGATATGACGCTGGTGGGCGGCCTGTCACGCGGCGCGGCAGGACAGCCGCTGGCAAGCCTGACCGGCCACCGGGACACCCCGGGCATGGCCGCCGCCAGCATCGACGCGCTGGGCACCACCCCCTATGACGTGTATGTGGAATACACCAAGCCGGCCGTCGCCAAGCAGAACATTCTGCAGGCGCTGGCCCATGGCGCGCATGTGGTGGTTGGCACATCGGGGCTTTCCGACGAAGACTACGCCGACATCGACGCGGCCGCGCGCAAGGCCGACCGCGGCGTGCTTGCGTGCGGCAACTTCGCCATCACGGTGGTGCTGCTGCAGAAATTTGCCGAGATGGCGGCGCGCCATCTCGATCATTGGGAAATCATCGACTATGCCAAGGCTGGCAAGGTCGACGTGCCATCGGGCACGGTGCGCGAGCTTGCATTCCGGCTCGGCGAGATCAAGCAGGCGGCCCAGGCGGTGCCTGTCGATCAGGTCAGCGGCCCGCGCGAAACACGCGGCGCAACGATGTCCGGCACGCAAGTGCATGCCGTGCGGTTGCCGGGCTATCAGCTTGGCGTCGAAGTGATTTTCGGCGCCGACGGACAGCGCCTGCACATCAAGCACGAAGCGGGCGACGGATCGAAGCCCTATGTTTCCGGCGCGCTATTGGCAATCCGCCGCGTGCATACGTTGCGCGGCGTGGTGCGCGGGCTCGACAAGGTCATGGACGGCCTCTGAAGCCGCCCCGCTCGCCAAGCCCACCCGCGCGCCGCTGGCTTACCAGCTGCCCGGGTTGATCGGCTTGGCGGGCGCTTTCTTGTCGGCCTTATCCGCCTTGTCCGATTTCTCGGCTTTCTCGGCTTTCTCCGGTTTGTCACCCTTCTTCGCCGCGGCGGCCGAAGCCGGCGGCGGCGCCAGCGCCTTCGCCACATCGGCATCGCGGTTGGCCATCAAGGCGCGCGCCTGCGGCAGCAGCAGTTCGATCGTGCCCTCGCTGGGATTTTCGGGAATCGCGTACAGCTCGACGGTCAGCGGCTTGCGCATCCAGCCAGCGTGAATGCTCTTCACCGGCTTGCCTGCCTTGTCCTTCATGTCGATGTTTTCCTGGCGAAATGGTTTGCCGTACCGTGCGTTCAGGGCCTGCGCGGCAGCGTCCTGGGATCGGATGCCATCGGTCGGCACGATCAGGCCCACCAGCGCATTGCCGTCGACAAACGCCACCAGTCGCGGACCATCCATGAAGGTTGGACGCTTGTCACGCGGCACGCCAACCTGGCGCATGACGCCGTCACCACGCAATTCCACGCAGTAGGCGTTGACATCCTTGCCGTCCGGCGACCGATGATCTGCGCAATCGGGCAGCGCAGGTAACGGGCTACCAATTTCGAGCGTATCGAGCATCGTCGAAAACTTGTCCTTGCCTTCGATGATCGATGCGGCGCTCGGGGCCACAGCGGGCGCGGCGGTAGAGGCAGCGGCGGGCGCTGCGGGTGCGGCATGGGCGACAACATTCGCCAGCAGGGCAGCCACGGCCAGCCCGGCAACAGTAAATCTCAAAACACGCTCCTGAAATAGGCTCCGCTTTGGAGCCCGCTCCGTGTTGAGGGTTCCTGCCGGGTCTGGCTGGCATCACGGTGTGATGCCTAACCGACAGGAATTAACGGAGCATATGCTTCACGGTCTGGAAGCATACCAGTGCGATGCCAATCAGCACGGCCCAAAGGATAAGACGCGGCACGGGGCTCGGCGGCAACTGGCGCACGGGCGTGCGTTGCACCAGCGGCGCGCGCATGCGCGAGTTGGTCTGCAGACCGCGCGTGTGCCAGATGGCGGTATCCGCGGCGAGGTCCGGCGCCGGCACGGCCGGCTTGCGCGGCGCGCTTTGCGCCGAGCCGTGCGGCGGGCGTTGTTGCGCGGCGGTTGGGCGCGTACCGCCCGGTCGTTGCGTGGCCATGTCCTGCTCCCCGAAAGGCGTCGAAGCCCACTTCACCGACGAGTCAATGTGCCGCCGGTACACAGGCGCGGCTTGGCGATCTGCTGTCACCGGTGCGCGCGCGGCACATGGTAAGACATCGCCGATAGCGCCGCCATCGGGTCGATCGTTCGAACGGACACTTCAGCGGCGCGCCCGCAACGGTCTGTAACAGGCTGTTACGGCGACGGTTGCCGGCGGCCGATCGCCATCGCTTCGCGGCGGAACGCGTGGCCCATATGGTGATAGAACGGATGCGGATTGAACTGTCGCGACAGGAACGACGCCAGCAGCGAAGCCGCGAGCAGATAGATGGTCAGATCCTGCGTGCGCGTCATTTCCATGACGATCACGCTGGCCGTGATCGGCGCCTGCGTGGCCGCCGCCAGGAATGCAGCCATCGAGACCAGCGCCAGCACGCGCGGTTCGGCCATGCCGGTCATGAAATGCGCGATGTTTTCGCCGATGCCGGCGCCGATTGCCAGCGAAGGCGTGAAGATCCCGCCGGGAATGCCGGCGAAATACGACACAACGGTCGCCACGAACTTGGCAATGCCAAACCACAGCGTGCTGTGCGATTCGCCGTTGATGAGTCCGGATGCCTGCTCATAACCGGTGCCAAAGGTGGCGCCGGCCGTGGCCCAGCCCAACGCCGCCACCACCAGCCCGCAACCGAAGGCCACTGCCACCGGATGCTCCGACAGCCAGCCGCGCCACGCGCGCGGCGCCAGGCCCGGTACGCCGGCGATCAGGATTTTTGCAAACAGGCCGCCCATCACGCCGTTGACCACCGCGCAAAGCAGCACCGGTCCCCACGCGCTGGTCAGCACCAGCATCGGCACCTTGACGCTGAAGTAGGGGTTGTTGCCGAATATGGCCAATGAAAGAAAGCCCGCGGTCAGCACGCCGGACAGCACCACCCTGTCCCAGCGCACAGCCGTGCCGCGGCCCAGTTCCTCGATGGCGAACACCACGCCGGCCAGCGGCGTATTGAACGCCGCGGCGAGTCCGCCCGCCGCACCCGCGGCGATCAACGCATTCGGATGGAAGCCGATCCGGAACTGCAGCTTCTCGTGACACCAGCGTCCCCACGAGAGCATTGCCGCCGCGCCGACCTGCACCGACGGCCCCTCGCGCCCGACCGACGCGCCGGCCAGCAGCGCGCCCGTGGTCAGCAACACCTTCCACATCGACTGACGGAACGACACGAGCACGGTCTGCGCCGTACTCGCGGGCGCCAGTGTCACCGCCGCAATGACTTGCGGAATGCCGCTGCCGCGCGCCTGCGGGGCAAAACGGATCGTCAGCCAACGCAACGCGGCAAGGCCAAACGGCAGCATGACGAACGCCAGCCATGGCGTGGCTCTGGTGACCGAAGCATTCCAACGCAGCGCCAGTTCGGCGATATAGGCGAACACCATCGAAAACGCGGCCACGCCGCCGGCGCCGCACATGAACACCGCATACCGCATCGACGTGCGCGAGATGCGTCCAACCTGCCGACTCTTTCGATCCGCCGCCCTGCGCGCGCGCAGACGGAGCTCGCGCAGGCGATCCGCACGCGTCGGCGGGCCCATAGCGGGCTCCGGCCGCGCCGATGATGCACCGGACGATTCAGACGGTGCAGCCGCATCGGAAACCGCTGCGCCCGATCTGGAAGCGGAAGACGAAGAAGGATGCGCAGAGCGCGAAGCGTCCGATGAAGAAGAATCAGGCGGCTCGACAGAATCTGTCATGGCGGGAATGCGGCAGCGTGCGTGGAACTGAAGGGGGCGAAGTCGTCGACGCAGCGAGACCACGTCGACCACCCCGAACTATACGCCCCATCTGCCAGCCGACTGCCGCTGGATGCCATCTGCCATCGCCACCGACTTCCAACATCGCCATCGCCATCGCCATCGCCATCGCCATCGCCATCGCCATCGACATCGACATCGACATCGACATTGGCAGTGGCACCCGCAGTTTCAGCCGTCAGTCCAGGCTGATGTGGTTATCCCGAATGACCTTTCCCCAGCTTTCGCGGTCGGCGGCCACGTAGCGATCGATTTCCGCCTGGGTGCGCGGCGCTTGCACCAGTAATCCCAGCGCGCTGAACGTGTTGCGGAACGCGGCTTCGGTCAGGACATGCGACGCAGCGGCCTGCAGCTTGGCGACGGCTTCCGGCGGGGTCTGCGCGGGCACCGCAAGGCCGAACCATGTCGCGGCATGGAAATTCGGATGGCCGCTTTCCGCCACCGTCGGCACGTTCGGCAGCACCTCGAGCCGCGAGCGCCCGGTCACGGCCAGCGCCTTGAGCTTGCCCGCCTTGATATGCGGCAGCGATGTGCTGACCACATCGACCATCAATTGCACATCGTTGGCCAGCAATGCCGACAACGCGGGTGCGCTGCCGTTGTACGGCACATGCGTCATGTCGATGCCGAGTTCGGACTTCAACATTTCCGTCGCCAATTGCAGCGGATTGCCAAGTCCCACCGACGAATAGTTGAGTTTGCCGCCGGCTGCCTTGGCATACGCGGCAAAGTCCTTGAGGTTGCTGGCCTGCACCTGATTGTTGGTGACCACCACCAACGGCACTTCGATGCCAATCAGGATGACCTTGAAGTCCTTCGGGTCGTATCCCGTCTTCTTGTAGAGCAGCGGATTCAGCACCATGCTGGCGCTGGTGCCCATCAGCACCGTGTAGCCGTCGGGCTGCGCACGGGCCACGCTCTGCGTGCCGACCATCGTATTGGCGCCGGGGCGATTCTCCACCACAACTGGCTGCTTCAGCCCACGCGTCATGCCTTCGGCCAGCGCGCGGCCGAACTGGTCAGTGGATCCGCCCGGCGTGTAAGGCACAACCAGTTTGATCGGACGCTCCGGCCACGCCGCGAACGTTGCAGGCGCGGCGACAGCGACGCCAAGCGCGGCGGCCAGCATCAGCAAGATTCTTCGATTCATGTGTTGTCTCCTGTGTCTTCTTTGTTGTTTGTTGCGTTGGCGATGCGCTTCGAAAGCGGGCTCTGGAAAGCGGCAATCGGCGACGCCAATCGACGGCGGCTATACGCGCCGTTGGCGGCCGGCCCAATGCTGGTCGCGCAATCGCCGCTTGGCGAGCTTGCCGGTTTCGTCGCGCGGCAATTGCGCGACGATCTCGATGGTGCGCGGCACCTTGAAGCCGGAAAGCCGCCCACGTAACCACTCCACAACCGCTTCAGGCGCGACGCTGGCGCCCGCAACCGGCTGGATCACGCCATGCAGTCGTTCGCCGTATTCGTCGTCAGGCACGCCAAACACCACGCAATCTGCCACGCCGGGATAGTTCGCAAGTTCATGCTCGATCTCGGCCGGGTAGATATTCACGCCGCCGGAAATCACCATGTCCGAGGCCCGATCGCAGATGAACAGGTAGCCGTCGGCATCGACATAGCCAAGGTCGCCCAGCGCGACGCGGCCGTCGACATCGATGGCGCGCCGTGCCGCATCGTTGTTCAGATAGGTGAAGTCGGGATACGCGGGCTGGCGGACATAGACCAGCCCCACTTCGCCGGGCGCGCACGGCTTGCCGTCCTCACTCAGGATCCGAATACTGGCATCGTCGACGGGACGCCCTGCCGTGCCTGGGCGCGACAACGCGTCGGCAGGCGTGGCCACGGTGATCATGCCGGCTTCGCTCGACGCGTAGGTTTCGTGAATCACCGGTCCGAACCACTCGAGCATGGCGCGCTTGGTTTCCGGGGCGCACGGCGACCCGGTCGACGCCACAAAGCGAATCGATGACAGGTCGTACCGGGCGCGCACTTCCGGCGGCAACTTCAGCAGCCGCACGTACATGATCGGCACCAGATAAAGCACGTCGATGCGGTGCTTTTCGACCAGCGCCAGGACCTGCTCCGGATCGAAGCGCGGCGTAAGGACCAGCCGCTCCGCGATCTGCAAGGCATTCTGCACAAATACGCTTGGCGCGCTGTGATAGAGCGGCGCGGACATCAGCGCGCGGCATCCGGGAACGATGCCGATCGCCTTGGCTACGACAGACCGCATGCGGGCGAGCTGATCATCGAGCTGGTCGAGCGGCACGGGCTGGCGCAGCACGCCCTTCGGCCGCCCGGTCGTGCCGGACGTATAGGCCAGGTGCCCGCGCGGCGCAACGCGCGGCCCGTCGTAGGGGGCTCGCGTCTGGAGCCACGGCTCATATTCGATTGCATCGGGGTGCGCGCCATTGACGCTCAACACCACCATTCCGGGCGGTAGCACCGCCTGCACGGCCGGAAGGAGATCGGCATCGGCAATCAACACGCGCGCGCCGCTATCGTGCAGCAGGAATCGCACTTCCTCGGCCGTGAAGTGCCAGTTGATGGGGCAGTAGTAGGTGCCCGCCGTGCGGCAGGCAAACACCACGTCGGCAAAAACGGGATCGTTACGAAGCAGCACCGCCACCACGCCGCCCTCGCCCAACCCCAACTGCCCCAGTCCGCCCGCCAGCCTCGTGCCGCGATCCAGTACGTCCGCGCCCGCGCGATGCAATGATTCGAACCAGAGGTCTGCGGCCATGCGATGTCTCCTTGTAATTGCCTTATGACTAGCAGCGGATCACTTTAACGACGCGCGCCTGCATCGACAATCCCTTCCAGCGGAATCACAATGTTGCGTCAAACTTGACGTTGCTTTCGGATTCGTCGCATGGACCTCAATCTTGTTCAAGCTTTTGTGGATATCGTCGAGGCCGGCAATCTGGCGGAAGCCGGCCGGCGGCGCGGCGTCACGCGTTCCCAGGTGAGCCGCCAGTTGGCCCAGTTGGAGGAGCAGGCCGGGACGATGCTGTTGCGGCGAACCACCCGCCGGCTCGAAATGACCGACGCGGGCCAGTCGCTGTATGAGCATGGCTTGCGCATCCTGCAGGAAGTCGCCGCCGCGCGCGCCGAAATCGACAGTCTGGGCAAAACCCTGCGCGGCCATGTGCGCGTCAGCGTGCCGACCGGCCTTGGCGATGCGTTCATCGCGCCGCTGCTGCTGCAGTTTGCCGAACGACATCCGGGCATCTCGCTGCGCGTGTTCTTTGCCAACCGCGTCACCGATCTGATCGCCGCCGAGATCGATGTCGCGTTGAAGGTGACGTCCGAACCGCCGCTCGATACCGTGGCGCGCGAAGTCTGCGCGATCCGCTGGCAACTGTGCGCATCGCCCGAATATCTGGCCCGGGTGCCGCTACTGAACAAGCCCGCCGATCTGACCGCGTGCCGCTTCCTGTGCCCGCCATACACATCCAGACGATTCTTATTGACCCTGGGTCGGGATTCGACATGCGGGCCGGAACGCGAGGATGTCGAGATCACACCCTATCTGCAATCCGAACACTTTCCGTTCCTGATGAACGCGGTGCGCCAGGGCCACGGCATCAGCCTGCTGCCGCGCTACATGGGCTGGGACGATGTGCGGCGCGGGTGGCTGGTGCCGGTGCTGCCGGACTGGAAACCCGAAGGGCTGGGAAACCGGCTTTACATCATCACCACGCCCAACCCGCACCTGTCGATGGCCACGCGGGCCCTGATCGGATTCCTTCGCGACGCGATCGCCGGGCTGGAGGTGTTCTCGGCCGCGTAAAAACAAAATCCCGGCACACTTGCGATTTGCAAGCTATGATTCCCTAAACTTGCATTTCAAAAGTAAAAAAGGGAGACCATGGCGCCTACAGACTTTGCCAGCATGCCCTGCCCTGTCGCCCGTTCGATGGCGATGCTGGGTGAGCGCTGGGCCATCCTGCTGATGCGCGAGGCGTATTACGGCAGTTCGCGTTTCGATGAATTCGAGAAGCATCTGGGCATTGCGCCCAACATCCTCAGCGCGCGCCTCAAGACGCTGGTGGAGCACGGGCTGCTGGCGAAAGTGCCGGCGCCGGGCGGCGGCGCGCGCCATGTGTACCAGTTGACCGAGATGGGACGCGACTTCTTTCCCGTCTACGTGGCGCTCAAGTCGTGGGCCGACCGTTGGCTGGCCGATGAAAAGGGGCCGCTGACGGTGCTGGAAGACCGGCGCGAGGGCAACGAGATCGTCGCCGGTCGGCTGACGCGGGCCGACGGCAGCGCAATCGGCGTGGACGATCTGCGCGTGCGGCCGGGCCCAGGGGCCGGCCGTTATCTGCGCGCAAGATTTGGCGATGTCGATGGCCAGGATCGGCCCGTCGAAAACGCTCCCAGCAAGGAGGCGGCCGATGAGCAAGCCTGAGGCGATGACCCTGGGCGGTGCCGCGACGCCGGCCGAACCGATTTCCTCCGCCGACATTGCGCGCCGCATTGCTGTGCTGGCCGCGCCGACCAGCCTGGTGGCCTTTCTCCAGGCCGGCGCGCAGTTGATCGAAACGTGGCTGGCCGCCCGTCAGGGCACGTCGGCGCTGGCCGGCTGGGCCGTGGTGCTGCCGTTTGCGCTGCTGCTGCAACAGATGTCCACCGGCGCGATGGGCGGCGGCGTGGTCTCGGCCATCGCACGCGCGCTGGGGGCCGGTAAGCGCGAAGACGCCTCTTCGCTGGTGATCCACGCGCTGATCATCGCGGTCACGGCGGGCTTGCTGTTTGCCATTGCGCTGGCCGGATTTCCGCGCGAAGTGTTCGGCGCAGTGGCCGGCGCGACGGCGGCCGAAGCGGCGGCGCAATACGCCATCTGGCTGTTCGGTGCGGGCGCGGTGCCCGCGTGGCTGGCCAATACGCTGGCGTCAGTGCTGCGCGGCGGCGGGCGTCATGCGTTGGCAGCGCGCGTGTTGGCCGGCATGTGGATCGCTTTTCCGATCGTGTCGTGGTGGTTTGCCGAGCCGCTCGGCATGGGCCTGGCCGGTATCGGAGCGGGACTGGCGCTGGTGTCGTGGGGCGCGGCGCTGGCGATGGCGTGGGTGGTGATCCGCGGCGGTGCGGGGTTCGTGCCGACCCTGCGCGTCAGGCCGTCGGGTGCCCTGTTCTACCGGATCCTTTCGGTCGGACTGGTGGCGTGCGCGCTGGCGTCGGTAGCCAATCTGACGACGATTCTTGTGACCGCGCAACTGCGGCATTTCGGCACCACGGCGGTGGCCGCCTACGGCATTTCGGCGCGTCTGGAATTCCTGATGATTCCGCTGGCCTTCGGCGTGGGATCGGCGCTGACCGCGCTGGTCGGGCGCGCGGTGGGCGCTGGCGACTGGCATACGGCGCGCCGCACCGCGTGGGTCGGGGCGCTGCTTGCGCTGCTGATCGCCGGGAGCGTGGGCGCGGCCGTCGGTCTGGCGCCGGAGCAGTTCGCACGGCTGTTCACGCGCGACGCGGAAGTCGCGGCCATTGCTGCGCGTGCGCTGTCGTGGGTCGGGCCGGCGTTTGGAGGCTTCGGCCTTGGCATGGCACTGTACTTTGCGTCGATGGGTGCCGGACGCATGCGCTGGCCGATCATCGCCGGCCTGAGCCGCATCGCGCTGGCCGCGGGCGGCGGCTGGTTGCTGGCCAATATGGCCGGAATGGGCCTGGACGGCCATTTCCTCGGCGTCGCGCTGGGCATTACGTCGTATGGCCTGATCACCGCCGTCGGCGTGCGAAAGACGGAATGGTCGGCACGCCATTGACAGGCGCAGCACGCTGACCGCGCGATGCCGGCGCGGCGCCGGGGCGCCGTCTAGCGACGGAATCCGTGGAAGTGGCCGCCACCGCCAAATCGCCCGCCGGCTCCTTGCGCGAACCTGCCCTGCCACTGCTGGGCAGCAGCGTTGCCAAAGCGCTGCTGGCCCACTTCGCGCGCCTGTCGTTGCTGTTCGAGCTGGTTGTGAACTTCACTGTTCTGTTGCACAGGTTCCCAGCCGTTGCTGGTGTGCTTCTGCCATCCGCCGTCCGTGTGTTGGTAGACGTTGCCGTCGTGGCCGGCATAGACGTTACCGTTATTCCAGACCACTGCGTTGTCCTTGTTCGGATTGGCGACGAAACCGCGGCTGCCGGCGGCGTACTGTCCGGTCTGCGCGTTCCCGGCGACACCGGCTTCGGCGGCGCCAACACGACCTGTCTGCGCGTTATAGCCCGCGGCCTGACGGCCCGCGGCGTAATTGCCGGTGTATTGATTGCCGGCCACGCCGCCGCGCGTCGCGCCTTCGCGCCCGGTGGACGGATTGGCGAACGACCCCTGCCTGCCGGCCGCAAAGTTGCCGGAATAAGGATTGAATGCCGCGCCCTGGCTACCCTGGAATCGCGCGCCGGTGGTCGGGTTATAGCCGGCGCCGGCCGTGCCGCGCCATTGCGTGCCCGTCCAGCTGTTCCAGCCCTCGGCATGCGTCACCGTACCCTGTCCCCAGCGGCCATAGAAGTTGGCTGAATTGATATTGACGAAGCTTGCGCCGCCATACCAGTACGGGCCCCAGTACGGCGCCGCAGCGCCCCAGATCGCGCCCGCCGCGAAACCGAACGCAAACCCTTCGGCCACGCCGATGCCGAATCCCGCGCCGTATCCATAAGTCACCGGATAGCCGTAGTAATAGCTGCCGACGTATGGCGGATAGACGTAGCCGGTGCCATATACCACCGTGCCATCCGGGCTCACCACCACGCCCATATAGCCGGGCGTGTAGCCCACCACGACGGTCGTCGGCGTGACCGAATAGATCCGCACATAGGTGACGTAGTACAGCGGCGAACTGGGAGGGATCGTGTAGATCGCCGACGGCACCTCGGTGGCAACCTGCCACGGGCCGCCCGGCGCGCTGGCCGTGAACCAGACGCCGTTGGCGACCGCGTAATAGTGCGAGCTGTCGGTCTCGATGACCGGCGTGCCGGTATTCACGGCGTAGTGCAGCGACGTGCCCGAAATAGGTTCGAACTTTGGCGTGCCGTCGTAGGTGACCGCGATGGTCGCCTTGCTGCGTGACACCGACGCCGTCTGCGGAATGGTGGCGGCGATTTCCGCCTCGCGCGCCTGCGGTGTACCGGGCACCGACACCAGCACATTGGACTTGGGATCCTGTGGCGAGATCTTTGCGAAGTCGGCCGGCAACTGCGAGCCGGGCACGTATTCCCAAGGACCGTTCAGCATCGAGGCACGAAACCATCGGCCAGATATCAGTACGTAGGTCTGATTGTTCGCGGGATCGACGAAGACCGCGTGGTCCGCATTCGCCATCGTCAGCAGCCCCGCGCCGCCCACCGGCTTCATCTGCGGCTCGCCCGTCGTGATGATCAGCTCGGCCGGCCGCGTCGCCATCAGCACGACCGGCGCGCGCGCCGGCTTTTTGCCATCGGCCGGCAACATGGGATCGGGCTTGGGCTGGCCAGTCGCCGCCGCGATCTTGCCGGCCGCGCCCAGCAGCGCAGCCGGCGGACTGGCGACGACTTCCCACGCCCCGCCCGCCGATTCCGATCGATACCAGTAACCGGCCGCCTGCAGCCACATCTCGTTGCTCGCGTCGCGCAACAGAAGTGCCCGGCTGTTGATGGCGCGCTGATAACTGCTGCCCTCCACGGCGCGCCAGACCGGGTCGCCGTCCACATGCACCAGAATCGTCGGCGTGGTGGCGAACAGGATCTGCGGCGCATCGTTTTTCACCGGTACGCGGTCGGCCTTCGCCAGTTGCTGGGACACCGCGTAGCTGGCCTGCAGTTCCTCGAGCGGCACGGTCAGGCCCTTTGACGACAGGCGGGCGATCAGCGCCTGGCGAATCTTGTCGGCGGCGTCGGGGCGTGTTGGCACATCGACGCTATCGATCTGAATATCGGACAGTTGCACCAGCGAAGACGGCTTGTCGATATCTGCCTGAGCCGAGAAACGCACCACCCCGTAGGTTGGCGTCGCCTGCTTTGCGCCGATCGCCACCGCCGCGCGACCCGAGATCCGGTTGCCGTCCCACTTTTCGATTTCCGGCTGGTATAGCTCGACATGGTCGCTGGCCACATCGAAGTTGCGCGGCCAGCTTAGCGGCGCCAGCTTCTGCGCGGTGCTGGCCGCTTGGGCGTGAGCCGTGCCGATCACGAGTGCGCCGGGCGCGGCGGTCGACACCAGTACGGCAGCAATCAGCATCTGACCGATCGGGGTACGCTTCGGCTTGGGTAAGGACATGGATTCTCCGACAGGGATGGGCAGCATGCGGCACGCGTGCAACTCGACGAATCTAATTTAGTGCGATGGCGGGAACAACGCGCATCGAAAACATTCATCGGTCATAAATAAATCGGACAGATCGCACAACACGCCAATACTATGGTGTGCATCTTGCTTCGCTGGATTGGCCCGATTTCACTGAAGATGCGAATCATTCGCCCTTGAAGGCGAGCGGCAGCAACCTCACCTACACCCGAATCCGACTCTGAAACCCCCGCCATGAGTTCCAGGCGCTTAAGCCGCTCCCTGCTGTTTCCGGCCGCCATCGTCACTGCGCTGCATGTCTACATCGGCGTGCGGCTGTTGCCCGATCTGCCGGTGCCGATGGCGGTCCATGGCTTGGCCGTGCTCTGGCTGATCGCCTCCACGCTGCTGATTCCTGCCGCGCTGATGGCGCGTCGGTTGTCCACTACCTGGGCGGACGCGCTGAGCTGGATCGGCATGCTCGCGATGGGATTTTTCTCATCGCTTCTGGTGCTGACATTCTTGCGCGACATTGTCCTGCTGGTGGCGACGATTGCGGGCTGGCAGCCGAACTGGCTGCGCGCCGACAGCGCGACGACGGTGGCGCTGCTGGCAATCGCCGTTTGCGTGATCGGGTACATCAATGCCCGCAGTCTGGCCAAAGTGGTAAAGATCGACGTGCCCATCGCCAACCTGCCGGATGCATTCCACGGCTTCACGATCGCGCAGATCAGCGACATCCACGTCGGGCCCACGATCAAGCGGCCGTATCTGGAACGCATCGTCGAGCGCGTCAACAGCCTGCAGCCCGATGCGATCGCGGTGACCGGCGACCTCGTCGACGGGTCGGTGCGCGAGCTGTCGGCCCACACCGCGCCGTTCGCCCGGTTATCGGCGCGGCATGGCGCCTACGTGGTCACCGGCAACCATGAGTATTACTCGGGCGCTGAAGCATGGATCGCGGAATTGCGACGCCTGGGACTGCGCGTACTGCTGAACGAGCACGTGGTGGTGCGGCGTGGCGATGCGTCGCTAGTGCTGGGCGGTGTGACCGATTTCACCGCGGGCGGATTCATCGAGAGTCATCGCAGCGATCCGGCGCAAGCGCTGCTAGGCGCGCCGTCCGATGCCGCGGCACGCGTGCTGTTAGCGCATCAGCCGCGCACCGCCCCGGCCGCCGCTGCCGCGGGTTTCGATCTGCAGTTGTCGGGACATACGCATGGCGGACAGTTCTGGCCGTGGAATCTGTTCGTGCCAATGCAGCAGCCATATGTGCACGGGCTGAATCGACTCGAAAATCTCTGGATTTATGTGAGCCGTGGCACCGGATATTGGGGACCGCCAAAGCGATTCGGTGCGCCGTCGGAAATTACGCTGGTGCGGCTGGTAAGGGCATAACGAAAGGCGGGACGCTCGGCAAAACCGGCGCTCGTGGATGCGCCTTGCCGAAACGCCAATATGAAAAAGGGGCGAACCCCGGCGGCAACGATATTGCCTTCGGGATCGCCCCTCGCGTTTCGCTCCATGAGCGGAGCGATAGCGCTTTCAGACTGCCATCAACGCATGATCGGCTTGTAGCGGATGCGCTTCGGCTTGGCGGCCTCTTCGCCCAGACGCTTCTTCTTGTCGGCCTCATATTCCTGATAATTGCCGGGGAAGAACTCCACATGCGAATCGCCTTCGAAAGCGAGGATGTGGGTGGCAATACGGTCCAGGAACCAACGATCATGGGAAATCACCATGACGCAGCCGGCAAATTCCAGCAACGCGTCTTCCAGCGCGCGCAGCGTTTCCACATCGAGATCGTTTGACGGCTCATCGAGCAGCAGCACATTGCCGCCCGCGATCAGCGTCTTGGCCATATGCAAACGACCGCGTTCGCCGCCCGACAACGTACCGACAGTCTTTTGCTGATCGCCGCCCTTGAAATTGAAGCGGCCGATATAGGCGCGCGACGGGGTTTCGTAACGGCCGACGGTCAGGACGTCCGAGCCACCCGAGATTTCCTCGAACACGGTCTTGCTGCCGTCCAGCGCATCGCGGCTCTGGTCGACAAACGCCATCTTTACCGTGGGTCCGATCTTGATCTCGCCGCTGTCCGGTTTTTCCTTGCCCGTCAGCATCTTGAAAAAGGTCGACTTGCCGGCGCCGTTCGGGCCGATGATGCCGACAATGGCGCCCGGCGGCACCTTGAAACTCAGGTTGTCGATCAGCAGGCGATCGCCATAACCCTTGCTGACATTTTCAAACTCGATGACTTCGTTGCCGAGGCGCTCGCCGACCGGAATAAAGATTTCCTGGGTTTCGTTGCGCTTCTGGTATTCCTGGCTGTTCAGTTCGTCGAAACGCGCCAGACGCGCCTTCGATTTGGCCTGGCGGCCCTTCGGGTTTTGCCGCACCCATTCCAGTTCCTTGTTAAGGGCTTTCTGGCGCGCCGATTCGCTGGCCTCTTCCTGCTTCAGGCGGTTTTCCTTCTGCTCCAACCACGAGCTGTAATTGCCCTTCCACGGAATACCGTGGCCTCGGTCGAGTTCCAGAATCCATTCGGCCGCGTTGTCGAGGAAATAGCGATCATGGGTGACAGCCACCACGGTGCCGGGAAAGCGCGTCAAGAACTGTTCGAGCCAGTCGACCGATTCAGCATCGAGGTGGTTGGTCGGTTCATCGAGCAACAGCATGTCCGGGCGCGACAGCAGCAGGCGGCACAACGCGACGCGGCGCTTTTCACCGCCGGACAGATTGCCGATCTTCGCGTCCCACGGCGGCAGGCGCAGCGCATCGGCAGCAATATCGAGCTGCAACTCGGCGTTATTGCCATCGCTGGCGGCGAGGATCGCCTCATATTTCGCCTGCTCGGCGGCCAGCGCATCGAAATCCGCATCGGGCTCGGCATACGCGGCGTAGATTTCGTCGAGTTTCTTGCGCGCTTCGAATACGCCGCCAAGCGCGGCTTCCACCGATTCGCGCACGGTCTGCTCGGGATCGAGTTGCGGCTCTTGCGGCAGATAGCCGATATTGAGGTTCGGCATCGGCGTGGCTTCGCCCTCGATCTCCTTGTCGAGACCGGCCATGATCTTCAACAGCGTGGACTTGCCCGAGCCATTCAGGCCCAGCACGCCGATCTTGGCACCGGGGAAAAAGGACAGCGAAATGTCCTTGAGAATGTGGCGCTTGGGCGGAACGATCTTGCCCACGCGGTTCATGGTGAAAACGTACTGTGCCATGGGATGCGTGTTCGGTTGGATTTCGGGGAATGGCGGCAGTGTAGCAAACCGATCGACCTGCAACGGCCCGCTGGGCACGCTTGGAACGCGGCAAGTACAATATCGGGTTCGCATTTCCGCAGATTTTCCACCGATTCCAATGAGCAAACCCGCCCTTACCCTGAAGTTCAAGTGCAAGAAGTGCACGAAACCCGTCACCCTCTATCTGCAGAAGACGTCGGCCTGCTCGCACATCACGCCTTACCAGGGTTTCTGCAAATGCGGCGAACTGATGCGCCACGCCACCGGTGACAAGGACGCTGTGGAATCCTTCGTGAATTCGATGGATAACAGCTGGATGCATCACCATCATCACCACCACTAAATCGCTGTGACGGGCAGCTGGCAACCGGGCGTAAAAGACCCGATGCGTTTTCTGGGCGGTTATCCGTCCAATGTGCTCGACCAGGTGCGCGCCGCCATATCGGCAGGTACGCTGGGCGATCATATTGCCCGCCGCTATCCCGAGCGACACAGCGTCCAGACCGATCGCGCACTCTACGAATACACGGCCGCGATCAAGCAGGAATATCTGCGCAGCGCACCGCCATTGCACAAGGTCGGTTATGACGCGCGGCTCGACACCGCGCAGCACGCGCTGGGCCTGCACACGGCGATTTCGCGCGTACAGGGCGGTAAGCTCAAGGCGAAAAAGGAAATCCGCGTAGCGTCGCTATTCAAGGAAGCGCCACCGGAATTTCTTCGCATGATCGTCGTGCATGAACTCGCGCACCTGAAAGAATCCGATCACAACAAGGCGTTCTATCGGCTTTGCGAGCATATGGAACCGCGATATCACCAACTGGAATTCGATACGCGCCTTTATCTGGCGTGGCGCGAGATGGAAAAGGCGAGCGGCCGATAACCTGCCCGCCGCCGTCCACTTAATCGCAGCTATATCGGAATTTGTCGTTCAGCGCCAACGGCAAGACCAGGGTCCGCAAGCTCAATGCCTTCGCCTTGGCACAGAGCGTCTGGCGCGTGGTCGCGTCCTTCCATTTGGTCTGATACTCGACGTTGAACACCGGCTTGCCTTGTACGGTAAATGCTGAATAACCGCTGCATTCGTTGTACTGGAAGCACTGCTCGTTTACCGCAAAATCGAAAGCCGAGGCCAGATCGGATAGTTGCGCCACGCCGTTCTTCAGGCCCACCGCCAGACCACGCGCGTGTGCTTGCGTCGCCAGGAACCGGTTGTAATCGAGTTGCGTCGCTGCCGTCAGCGGGAAGCCGGGCTTGTTCGTGTAGCCATCGACATTGTCGGGATCGACGCCGTCGCACCCCTTCGATTTCGCCAGGTCCATGCGAGCCATCATCACGGCACGCACATTCGCCGAGCGCGTATCGAGCCAGCGCTCGCCAGCCCAGCCGTCCAGCGCATTGCCCATGTCGGCCGCTTTGAATTTCGAAAAATCGGGCCGCCAGTTTTCACTGCTGCCTGCCGAAAAATAGCAGACGACACGCTTGCCCTGCGCCTTCAATGCATTGATAGTGGCTTGCGGCGTATCGAATAAATCGATGTCAAAAACCGCGGCGTTGTAACTGGTATTGATCGTGCCTTGCAACTGCAATTGCCAAGTGTCGTTAACCGACGGCATCCACCGCGCCGGATCAGTTGTGCTACTCATCAGCGCGGAAGGAGAAAGCGTGGTGGCCTCCGAAACGCGCACCACCGATCCACCATCATCGTCCCCACCACCGCCACACGCGGCCAGTGTCCCGACGACAATTGCCGCAATCCAGCGCCCAATGCGCTGGCCCTCCAATTTGCCATGCATAGCGATTGACCCTCCTGTTTAACCCAACGAAACACCGCAATTTGACCAGTTATATCCGCACCGCGTGGCCGGTCACCGACGCGACGGCTGCCCTTTTTGGCAAGGGTCGAAGTGGCGCAAAGCCGATTATGCGCGAGACGGCCGTCGTCGCCATGACGATGAAAAGTCACTGGTGGAAAAGCTACACCGCCGCCTCGGCCGCACCGGGCAACCATTGATCGCTTGTCTGCTGACGTGATATCGGAACGGGAAAATGTCGACTTGAGCGGGGTGCGGGTCGGCACGGGATTGCCATCGCTCCCGAATTGATGAAGTGAGGAATGATTGGCGATGGCTTAAAACGCCCCATCACTGTCGCTTTGGGAGGCCGCGACGGCGACGGTGAATGGCACGAGGTCCTTTGCGGGCAAGGCCGCCTCGAGGCTTTGAAGATGCTGGGGGAGACGATGATCCCTTGCTCGGTGGTGGAGGCTGACGAGCTCGACCGCTACCTCATCACACTGGCGGAGAATATCGCGCGGCGTAGGCACTCGACTGTCGAGCTGATGTCTGGCCTGCAGGTCTTGCGGGAAAAAGGCTACAGCACTGACGACATAGCGAAGAAGACCAGCCTCGATTCTTCCTATGTCAACGGAATCCTGCAATTGCTCGACAAGGGCGAACAGCGACTCATCCAGTCGGTGGAGAAGCGGGTAATGCCACTATGGCTCGCCATCGAAGTCGCTCGCGCCTCTAGCGATGAGGTTCAGGCTGCGATGGTCGCGGCATATGAGTCGGGAACGCTTAAAGGCGACCAGCTTCTTCGCGTGCGTCGAATTTTGAGCAAGCGCGAGGCTTCTGGCAAGAAGGTCCATCCAAGCCCGACTTCTCGTGAGAAGCCTACGCCACAGAAGCTTCTACGCACCTACCAGAACGAAGTCCGACGTCAGAAGATGATTGTCCAAAACGCCACAATTCAGGAGCAGCGCCTGCTGTTAATCATCTCAGCCATAAAAAAATTTCTGTCCGATGAGCATTTTCGAACGCTTTTGCGAGCAGAAAACATCAAGGATATTCCCGAGGCGGTTGCTTTGCGTCTTCCCCAGGAGTTGCTGCCATGAGCCATATCAAGCATGCATTCGAGCAGACAATCGTCGAAATTCCGATCGAGCACATTATCCCCGGGGCGCCCCTCCCGAAAGGCGTTCTCACCACCCCTAAATTCAAGACCATTCTCGGCTCCATCGCCGAACTGGGCGTCATCGAACCACTTGCAGTCTTTCGTTCGACTCAGAGGCCGGGCGACTATGACCTGCTCGACGGTAGGCTACGGCTTGAGGCTTTGAAACAGCTCTTCCGTCCGACGGCTCCATGCATGGTTTCAAGCGATGACGAGAGCTTTACGTTCAATCGTCACGTCAATCGACTCTCAGCCGTCCAAGAGCACCGGATGATTCGGGCCACCCTTACCAAGGGTGCATCGGAGAAGCGTATTGCAGAAGTCTTGTCTATGGACGTGCGCAGCATTCGCGATCGTGCGAGGTTGCTCGACGGAGTCGCTCCGGAGGCGGCTGCACTTTTGAAGGACCGACAGGCTGCACCCAAGGTATTTCGCGTCTTGAAGAAGATGAAGCCCTTTCGGCAAATAGAGGCCGCCGAAATGATGGTCGCGGCAAATAAGTTCTCTGCTCCGTATGCAGAGATGATTCTGGTCACCACTCGTCCTGAAGGCCTGGTCGACGGAGCGAAGAAGAAAAAGGACGAGATCTTGCCTGAGGACCTAGCGCGTATGGAGACGGAGATGGAACGGCTTCGCCAAGACTGCCAAGCCGTCGAGGACGAGATCGGGGACACAATGTTGACCCTTGTAGTAGCCAAGAGCTTTATGACACGCTTACTACGAAATGACGCGGTCCACGCGCACCTCAAGCGCCACCACGGTGACGCCCTCTCAAGCCTCATATCGACCATGGAAGCAATTGCCGCGGACAATCGCGTCTCTGAACGCGAATAAGCGGTAAGGCGACGATACAGCAGGCCCTGGCGGCCGGTGTGCCGCCACGAGTCGGCTGCCGAAACTGCGCCGATGCTGGCCGCCGAGCCCGTGAGTCGCCAGGCAGCCATAACGGACTTCACCTTCAACCTCGGCGCGGCGCGACTGCAGGCGTCAACGCTGCGGCAGCGTCGCATCAACCAGCAAGACTGGCATGATGCGGCGCAGGGCCTGCGGCACTATTGGGTCTATTGCGGTGGGAATGTGCTTCCGGCCTGGTGGTGTGATGAAAGCAAGAAGCGGCGCTGCTCCTGTGACCGCCAACTCCAGGCAATCACGCCCGAAAAATGTCCACCTTTGTCTCAAGGCACTTTCGCAGACTCAGGTCATTTGCACCCACTTCGAACCAGCCTCCTGGTTTCTGGAAGAAGTCCAGACCACGGCCAATCTTGACGAGCCATCCGTTGTCGATGCGAATCTCCCGATCGTGCATATTCGGATTAAGCTTTACCTCCAATTCGACATCCAACTCCAGCAAGCTTTGCTTCAACTCATCGAGCTTTTCGGAGATGTCGGCCAACTGAGTCTTGTCGTCGTAGCCGGTGATTAGGCTAATCTTCTTCACAGTGCCGGCCTTCAGAACGGTTTCGCAGAAGCGTACGAAGTTCTGGATCTGGTGTTGCAGCCGGATGTACGGGTCTTCGATGACGACGGCCTTCGCGCCTTGCAGGTAGGGGCCAATAATCGACTCGTAGCTGTACCCTGTATCGCCATAGAGGATGGTGAAGTGCTGTTCCTTAAGCTCCACTATTGTGGGCACAAGCACTGCAAGTGTTGGAGCAGCCGGGGTTAGGGCCTCTGATGGCGCCGCCGCAACGGCTGGTGCCGGCTGAACGACGGGTTGCACTTCGACTGTCTCGACAGGCTGGCCAGTCGCCTGATTCAAACGACGGCGAGCTGGCTCTTGCGTTGCGGGTGCGTCCTTGGACTCTGGGCAGAAAACCACCACTTCCTCACCACTGGTCTGGAAGTAGGACAGATTGATACGCGCAAACTCGTCATCCGGTTTTCGCTTGTTCATCTGCTCCTTGACGCGGCGGCGGCACTCGGTCGCATAGGCCACGTACTCTTCGAACTCTTCGTCCGTCGGCGGCCCATTCGGATGCAAGACCTTCAAGAAAGCGCAGACAGTTTTCTTGATGCCTTTCTCGTCACGCCCCTCAATCGACTTACCTAGCCGGATGCGCTTGCTAACTTCTTCGTAGCGGTTCGTATGCTTGAACTGATAGTGGAAGGCCTCGGCCAGGTAATCGGTGATGAACCCGTAGTTGCTGGTCAGGAACTCACTGCTGTTCTTTGGCATCTCCCAGCCCGGAATGAACGCAGCAAAACGGTCCATCACTGCCAGGTCAAGCTCTGGCGGCAATGGTTGGAACAGGTCGTGCTCGTTGGAATTGACCACCTGCTGCACCGACACGTCGATGTTGCCCACGAAGCTCAAGCTGGCGTCGGCGATGACTTCGGCCCCGCGCGAAAAGCGGCCGTTGGCCATGAAGTCTTTCATGATCTGGATGGTGTCCGGATCACGCACCTTGATCCCACCGACTTCGTCGAACGCGACGGTGTCCCAAAAGCCGACCAGGCCCACCTTGCGACGCGCGTTGTTGTAGAACAGTGTGGCCTTGGTCGCCTGGCCACCCGAAATCAAGGTGGCGTAGGGAGAAAATTCGCTGAAGAAATAGGACTTGCCGGTGCCGCGCGGCCCCAACTCGATGTAGTTGTAGTTGGGCTCCACCAGAGCGGCCAGCCTGGCGATGAAATGCATCTGAACGCGCTTCGAGAGCTTGCCGGGCTCCAAGCCCACTGAGCGTAGAACTGCCGCAAGCCATTCATCACGAGTGAAAGCTGCCCGACCTTCTGCGTAGCGCTCAAAGTCGAAGCGGGTCAGCTGGATCGGGCGCAGATCCTCAATGGAAAACGCGTAGTCATCCTCGTCGATGTCGTTGTGCGCCAGGGTGACTTCTGCCCAAATGCCACCTTCCAGCAACCTGTCATTGTCGCGGTAGAACTTCTCGCCGATGGCGATGCGCTGAGAATTGAAGTTCTCCAGCGATGCCCAGTGGCGTTTTTCCTTCTCAACGTAGCGGACATGAACCTTATCGATGAACCGATGCTTGCCTTTCGTGGCCACCTTGGACTGCGCTGCATTGGCCTCGTCTGGCCGCACGTAGTTTTCTTGCAGCGACGAAAGCACAGCCTCCATGCCAGCATCCATTTCCGCCTGGTCGTTGCTGGCGCAATATTTGGCAAGCAGGAACTCCAGGACGAACGTCGGGACGTTGGTGCCTTTCTTGATCCGATGCAGTAGGTCCTTACGAAGGACCTTGCCGTCGAAAGTGGCGTTTAGCTTTTGGTCGAGTTCGTCCATAGGGCTCATTCCGTATAGTCGGTTTCAAGCGCTAGATTGCTGTAGGCCGCCAGGGTTGTGGGGTTCAGCGACAAGACCTTGAACTTGCCTCTGAACTCATCATCCATTCGCAGCGCAATCTGCTTGCGCTGTCCTGGCATCAGGGTCACTGTTCTGGTCGCAGGGTTCACATCCCCGCCTGGGCGCGGCTCACCTACCACATTGCCCTTGCTGTCCTGCGCTTCCAGCAATATCTCCACGCTCATGTCTTGCGAGAACATATCGTCGGCCACCAGTATTACTTCGATGACAGGCAATCGCGTAGTAATTCGTTTGGCGCCGTTCTTGTAGCTCAGCTCCACCACCACCTTGCGTAGATCCGCATGGGCGGCGGTATCCAGTCGCGCAACCAGCACAGGCACCACGGCCTCCGCTAAGGATGCTCCGCCATGGAAATACAGATGCCCCGAGCGATAGGGAGCCATGCTGCGCGGTAGTGCCACTTGCGTGAAATCACCGCGAATGCCAACCTTCTCTGCGCTGACGACCAGGCTGTGACCATCTGCTGTGCCGTCGCCCAGCATCATGCGGTCATGGGCGCTAACCGGCCATTTCCCTTGCGGTTTCACGCACACATCGCCAGCTTCCGCTTGCGCGTTGAGGAAGAAACCGTGATCGGTCACGATTACCGCCTCCTTGAAGCCCATGCCGCGCAGCTTGTGTAGCGCCACGCGGATCAGCTTGAGCGTGCCGGGGATCAGACCCAAGGTCGTCTCAGGGTTGCTCTCTAGCTGGCTGTCAATCTCGGTGGAGCGCAGCACCAGCAGATCGACGGTCTCTGCGATCTTCGGTTTGCCGCGTACAAAGTCGTTGAGCGGCATTTCCGCGAAGCGATCTCCATACCGCTTGGCCAGCACATTCATGCGCTGCGGGACGTTGCTCACTGGGGCACCCGCCAGCTTCGGCACCAGTGAATCGTTCTCCAGCGACAGGGTCAGCCCCGTGCGTGCGCCCGGCAGCAAGCTCGCCATACCCACCAGGGTGATGGTCGGCAGCTGGGCATAGGCCGCTTGTAGCTCCACCGGCCCATCCTCCGCCAGCAGTTTTTCGAGGGCCACGCCCAGCTCAAAGCGCAAGGCATCCACCATCAGGTAGGCCACCTTACGACCGCTCTCCTTGAGTCGATCCGCCACCAGGCGATCAAAGGCATCGGCATTGGGCAGGCGCCCGGTGGGTGGCCAACCGGCGGTCTCAACGTGTTTCACAAACACGCCCTGAACCTTCTCCGCCAAGCGTCGATAGCGCGCCCGTGCTTGGGTGATCACTTCATGCATCAAGCCATGCTGGTCTAGGAAGTCCCCCGCTGCTTGCTCAAACTCGCGCTGCAAACGGTCTGCTTCACGCAGGCTGCCCAGGTAGAAGTCGATCAGCTCCGCTTGCGAGCGAGCGTGATCCGGCAGTTGCCGCTCAAAATCGTCGCAGGCCTCAACCAGACTCAAGCCAGACCGCACCAACTCCCATTGGGCCTGGCTTTCGCCCTTGCCGAGCCATACCGAACTTTTATGGCGGGTCAGCACACGGCGCGTGGCATCGGTGTCGCCGGTGACAATGCCCTTGATCGCCGTGCGCAGGAAGGTTCGCTCCTCGAAGGGGAAAGTATCGCGCTCGCCCAGGCTTTCAATGGCCCCACATAGATCGGTCAGGTTGAGCTCCGCCTCAATGGCCTCGGCGCGTTCGATGTACGCCGCGCGTGACTTCGGGTCGCTGCGCAGACGGTCGCACACATCTTCGACGACGGGTCTGGCTTCCATCGGAGCATGCGGCACCCCCTTCAAGGTGTCTGGCAGCGCCACCGGCAAATCAAACACGAACTCGCTGAACAACACGTAGCGCCACAGTTCATCCGCCAGGGCAGGCCACGTCTTGCCGCGCGTCTTCACGCTAAGGCCCAAGGTGGCGCGGAGGAAATCGCGCGCCTCTTGCACCCAGCCTTCGTGCCCCTTGAGCGCCTCGGTTTGGCTGGCAGTGGGTGCCAGCAGTGCGGCCAGAATCTCGCGGCCTGACTCCACCCGCAAGGTCGCTCGCAACTGGGGCCAACTCACGCCGCCGCCAATTGCATCGATCACTGCGAAGGTCGGCCCGCCAGGCGAACTGGCAAAAACCTGGCGGATCTCAGTGGCGTGATCAGGCCTGGCGCGCAGGCACAGGCTCAGGTACTCGTCGGCATCATCTTGCGGAAACACCGCGCCGCATTCTGCGTACAGAGCGAATGGATCGGCTTGCTTCTGCTCGTCTGTCTCAGGCCGCTTGGCCGGCACATAGATCAACACACCCTCCAGCGGCGCCTTGGGTTGCCCCACCTCGCGCAGCGCCAGCAGCGCCGCCTCGCGACCTTGGATGCTGCTCTCAGAAGCATCCACCACCCGCACCTTATCGGCCGCCAGATCGAAACACTGCTCGCGATAGCGTCTGTCGACGTCGTACACCACCAAGCAACCCGCCAGCTTCAGTCGCGGCCGCAGCACGCTCTCTCGAATGAATTCTGCAATCGTCATTTGTCCTCCCGCAGGCTCAGGATGGACTTCACCTCCTTGAGCATCTTGTCTGTTCGCGCCGTAATGGCAGCCTCGTTCCAATCATCTCGGCTGGCCAAATCGGCATTCAGGTACAAGCCGTTGCGGTAACCGATGAAGTCACCCTGGTCGTTCTTGCGATCGCGCTTCCTCAAGAACTCCATCGTGCCGAGCTTGGAGTTGTAGCCACTCAGGGTCAGATTGCCGAGCTGATGAGCACAGCGCTCGCGGATGGCACCAGCAGCGCTTTTCTGATCACCTTCAAGCATGTCGACCCACCCCGGCCCCAAGTTCTCAGTCTTCGGCAGGATGTGCTCGACGGTGAAGACGGGGCGATCATTGGCGTCATGCGCCCACAGATCCCGTTTGTTTTCGCGGGTTTGGTGCGCCTCTTCCAGCTTGCACAGCATAAACCGTGTGGCCTCGTAATTTTCGAGGTACACATCGCCCTTGAGGCGCGACTCGCAAACATCCTGCGGGGCTGCCCGTGCCAGCAGCCAATCTCTGGACTGCTGGATGAAAGCATCCAGCTTTGTGAGCCCGCCACTTCGAATCTGCGCCAGCAAGTGGCCGACCAGCTCCATGAACATCGGGTCGAGTTCTCGGGTAGGCGGCATATCGGTCAGGTTGCGCCAGAAGAACCACTTGGTTAGCAACGCCGCCAGACCGCTCAATGCGTCGCCTTCACTCCATTTCTGGCTCTGTGCCACTTGACTGGCCCACAACAAGAACGCGTAGGCCGGCGCAGCGCCCAGGCGTTGCAGATCCTGCAAGGCGACTCCAGCGGCATCTCCCCATTCACCTCGTGCAACGACGGGGGTGAGCAGCGCCGAATAGGTTTTGCCCTTAGCTTGCAGCGCGCCGAACAGCCACACCGGGCGCTTGCGCAGTAGGGTGTCGTAAATGGTGATCAGGTTAGAGCGCGTGGCGCGCGTGCAGCCTTTTACCTCGACCCGCTTGAGGTACTTGAACATGTTGTACAGCTGGCGCAGGAAGCGCTCCTGCACCGCCGGGTCGGGCAACAGGTCAATCAAATCCTTCCACTCATCAAACGCGCGGTCGATGCCATAATCCGGGCGCTTGTCCAATTCGGACAGCAGGTTGTTCTTGATGATGTCGATGGCCGAGAGCGGGATGCCTCTGTTGTTGATTGACTCGAACAACATGAAGGCATCGGAATGACTACGCACCTCGATCTTTACCAGCATGGCCGCTTTGAGTTTTTCCAGCAGGGCCAGGGCGTTGTCCTGGCGCAGCCCTTCAAGTCGCTCGCAGAAGTATCGATAGGCGCGCGCAATGCGACGGTTGCCGAAATTGCTTAAGCTCTTCGGCGCTTTCACCTGCCTTGGAAACAAATCGCTCAGTACCTTCCGGAAATCGGCTTTGTTCTGCGCTTGCTCGCTAGGCTCCAGACGCCACTGGCCAGAGGTACGGACGAAGATGCGGCTTTCCAGGTTGTCCAGCTCCACTAGCAGACGGCGATCCGGATTCGGAATTGCATTCAGCTTGTCGTAGAACGCACAGAACAACAGACTGATGGTGGTGAACCGCTGCTGGCCGTCGATCAACTCCAGCCGGCCACCGGCCATGCCATCTTGCTGAGTGTTCACGCAGATGATGGACCCCAAAAAGTGCCCAGTGGGCGACTCCTCCAGGTCATTGAACAGCGCGTCCCAGTTCTTTCCTCCCCATACATACTCGCGCTGGTACTTAGGAATGAAGAATGATGTTGTCCCATCGGGGCTGAAGTAGAAGCTGACCGGCAGCGCTTTGACGTCCTGGATCATTCATCACCCCCGGCCTTCTTCCTGCCGCGTGCCTTTTTCGGTTTGGCCTCCGGCTCGACGTACAGAGCTTCCAGACCATGCGCGATGGCCAGGGATTTGTCGTTCTGACACTTCTCACGCACGCGCTCGGACCAGTAGTTCATGGCCAGATGCGCCCAGTCGTAGTCGCCTTTTTCCAGCTTAACCCAGGTGTCCTTGAGCACCTTCTGCCAGGGCTTGTGGCGGAACAGCGACCACAGCGGCGCGGCGCTGATTTGCACGCCGTCGTCGTGGTGTGGCTTGTATGTGGGTGCGAGCTTGAGCAAGGTGTCGCGCAGTTCGATCAGCTCCAGTTCGAAGGCTTGCAGGGCCTCGAATTGCTTCTCGTCGTCGCGCGTGCGGGCAGAACCCTTGTTCCGCAGTGCCGCCACGTCCGCACTGACTTGTTTAAGCTTGGGCTCAACGAAGTCGTTGATCGCGGTGTAAAGCGTCTGACTGGTGAGGCTGGGGTAGTAGACCCACAGCGTATAGTCGCCAGAGGTCGTGGCCAGCGGCCAGTAAATGGGAGCTTTGCGCCGGCTCTTGGAGTAGCGCTGCAGATGGAATGGGAAAAAGTCCCGCTGCAACCAGCGGCGCACGTCTTCCGGCACGGGCACCTCGACGCGGGCGAGCACCTCTTCGACCAAACGTGCCAAGTCGTGCGGGTGGCCGGAATCGTCCACCAGGATGCCGGCGTGGGCGTGAAACAGCGCCGCGCCATCGGGCAACATACCGGGGCTTTTCGCCGGCAGCGGGTCGAAGGGTTCTGGTTCGGCAGGTGCCGCGCGTTCGCTGGTAGCCAAGCGCCAGTCAAAGCGACCAAAGGCCACGCCAATGGCCCATGATTGACCTGATGACGCCTCATCAACAATCGAGTCTTCATCACCTATGCTTTCGTCGCTCTGTTCGCCATCATCTTCATCGACCTCCACAGCGCCTGACGGCCGCACTAACGCCTCGTTATGGTCGCGCTGCAGAGCACGAAACTCGTCTGATGTGAGTCCGTACAGGTGAGCAATACGTTCATCGAAAGTTGCGCCGATCAAAGAATCTCGGCTGAATGGTTGACGCGTTTCACCTGCACCGTTGAGTGAGGGGGAGATGAATAGAATCTCGGTTTCATCACGCTTAAACGTTTCAGCCATCCGCTGTCGGACATTTGAAATAATGCGTGACGCATCGTTTAAATCATTTGATTGCGGCTTGATGTACGGTATCGCCGAAACCATTGAGTTCTGGAATTTTGGCTGCCAGAAGGCTTCTCCTCGAAACCGTGCAACCGCAGTTGCTACGTTTGACGACAACAGCGCGGCCAACCACATTTCATTGTTGTGACTGGGGTATACCTGACTTCTCCCCGCTGTTGGAATGACGGCCGCCGGCACCAGATAGGGAACCAGCCGACTTGAGCGCAACATGTAGCTGAATGCGGGCATGAAATAGAAGTTCTCTGAGCGAACATACTTTGACGGCGAGTCACCTTTTCCGATGTGAAATGCCTTTATCTCTTCACCGTCCCGCAGCCAATTTACACAGACGTGGATGGATGAGAGTACCGGCGATGCAGCTTCAGTCTTTGAATACCATGCCCACTTTTTGCCATTGCTTGACTGAAGGCACTCGTTCCGCAATTTCTCGACATCTGACTTCTCTGACGGTACGATGATGCGATCACTGTCTACCTCCCACCAAAGTCGCAGGAACCTAAAATCATCCCCAGTCTGCAATCCGACCCGAATAGAGCATGCCAACGGATCAACTGCGGGGTGACCCGCAATCTTTCTGGTGATTGAGTCGTTGATCCAATACACGTATGGCATGTCTTCAAAGACGGAAAATTGTTCGACTCGCCTCCTAAAGAAGTTATCTCCATCGCGGCCATTCTTCAGCAAGTGAATTGAGTCGAGTAACCCGCTGTTCTTGTCGACCCTATTGAGCTCTCGAAAGAAAGTGGCTTCATCTGCCTTTCCATGGCTTCTCTCCCAAGTGACAGCCGCCGTTTCCACCATCGCATCGAGCACGCCCTGCCCAAGATCAACAAAGGTCTCCAGTGCGAGGTCCTCAGCCAGTACCGACTTGCGAAATGCTGAGAAGCTTTGCAAGAAAAAACATGTGCGACTCACGATTGCCCCAACACGCCCGCCCAAGCGAACCAATTGCGTTGCTCGCTCAATAAACTGCGTGAGGATGTTTCCCTTGGATCGAGGCAACGTCTCTTCGAGGTAGGCTTTTGTCGAGCGTGCAGGCTCGCCAAACGGTGGATTCATTACCAAGACATCAAACAGCTCGCGCGAGAGATCAATCAGACGCAGCCCATCCAGAGCATCTTGGGCAAACAGCCGCGCTTGATACGTCGATTTCGCCGCATGAGAGAAATCGAGAAGTGCCTCCCGCAATCTGGTTTCGGCTTGCCGCCAGGTCTCTTGTTCCTGTTCGGCAAATAGTCCCGTACCTTTTCCTACATAAATCTCTCTCGTTAGCCTCGGGAGGTCTTTCTCTGCTTGAAGCAGCACGCCCAGCTCCGGCAGGCCTTTGAGCAATTGCAGGGTCTTCTCGAATAGCTCGGCATCGCGCTTATCGAGGTTGGCCGCAAACTGCTGGCGCAACTCACGCTCCGCCGGTGGTGCAATGGCTGCGACGACATGACCGCGCCCGATCAGCAGGCGGTCTTTGGCCTTCACACCGGCGTCGTGCCAGGCGCGCTGGGCTCGCAGCCACAGCGCCAGCGAGGCGATCTGAGCGGCGCGCGAGTCGATGTCCACGCCGTAGATGTTGTGCTCGATGATGAGGCGCGGCACATCGCGCAAGAATGCGCCTTCATCCTCATAGCTCTGGTTAAGCGGCTTGAACGCGGCCTGGGGCTGGGTGGAGACATCGAGTGAGCCGGGCCCGTTCTGCTGCTCCCAGGTCCAAGCCTCGCGATAGATCTCCGCGAACAGGTCAAAGGCATACAGACCGAAGTGCATGGAACCGCAGGCCGGGTCCAGCAACTTGAGGGTGCGCGGGTCGCGCAGCTTGGCCGCTGCGTGGAGGGCCTCGTCGGGCTTAACAAGCAAATACTGACAGCGATCACGCAGATCGGTTTGCCCGCCCGTGGCGTTGAACCACAGACGCCCCAGGGTGTTGTCCACCAGAAACTCGACCACATAGCGCGGCGTGAAGAACTGGTTGCGCACCGCGAGTTCGCGGCTGTTGCGTGGTGCCTGCGAGGCATCGCGCATGGCCTTGCGCTCTTCCTTCGAGTTGAAGTACTGGTAGATCCAGCCGATGGTTTCGTCCTCGCTCCACAGCGGGGCGATGTCGCCATCGTTGATCAGGTTCAGCACTTGCAACAGCGCAGCCTCACGCGGGAACAGGCGGCCCTGCGGTGAGTAGCGATCGAACAGACCCGGTAGGTCTTGGGCAAGCTCATCGAATACGCTGAACAGATACACGCGGTAGGCATCGCCGGTTTCGCCCAGGCCGGTACCTGCCAGGCGCGCGTAGAGCTGAAAACCCTTGGCTTGGAAGCCGCCGCCCACTGACTCAACTAGCAGGCCCCGCGCTTCGGCCATGCGCAACGCCGCCAGCCGGTTGAGCACGGTGAAGGCCTGCTCGCGGACGATGCGGTCGAGGCCCTGGGTGGCACTCATGTCGCCACTGGCGGTGTAGTGCGTCAAGGTGTCGCGCAGGATGCGGGCGCTTTCGCGCTGGGCATCATTGATGTGGCGCAGGCTGGCCAGCTCCGCGACAGAGCCCGCATTCGGGTCCATGCCGTAGTCGTTCTGCAGCTGGCGAATGAACTCTTCCTCCAGCACGCGTCGCGCATCGTTGACGAAGCGCTGCAGGCGGTTTCTTGTTGTTTGGTCAAAAGCCATCAGTCCATTCCTATTGTTCTGTGACCGCTTCCAGTGAGCCGGACGCTTGCCAGTCCTGGCCAAAGTGAGTGCGCAAGCTCTCGATGGCGGTCGGCAACGCGCCCTCGCAGGTCACGCCCAAGTAAGTGGCCGCCCGTGTGGTGCCTACATACAGATATTTGTCGAACAAAGCCGGGTGTAGCGCAGCGAGTTGGTCAATGCCAACAAAGAACACTGCCTCGAACTCCAGGCCTTTGATGTGCTGGATGTCGAACACGCGCACATTGCTTTCTTGACCAACGGCCTGGCCCTCGCGGCAAGCAATGACCTGGATGTTGTGCTCTGCCAGCGCGGCGTTGAGCGCCTCGGCCACAGGGGCCACGTCATCTTCGGCGTTCACAAAGATGGCGGTAGATGGCAATTGGCCAACGAAGCACTCGATCTCGCGGATGCGATCAGCCAGCCAACTGACCACGGTATTTGCATCGGTGGCGTGCTCCAGCAAGGCCGGCGCAACCCCCAAGCTGTCCATATGCGCGGGCAAGCTGACGCTCTGCTCGCTGCCGCCTACTGCACGGATCATGGCGCGGGCCAGCTCGTTGAGTTGCTTGCTCTGGCGATAGGAGACGGTGATCTCCTTGATGTCGAGGTCATCAAAGACCCACTTCAAGTCTTCAGCTGAGCGGGCACCCCAGGTGGTTAGGCGCTGATTGAAGTCGCCACAGGCGAAGAACGAGCGCAAGCGCGGATGGGCCAGTGCGGCCATGCAAGTGAGCTGGATGGGCGAGAAGTCTGTCGCCTCATCCACCAAGACCTGGTTGCGGTAATGCCCCAGGATGGGCTGGAGGGAGGACCAGGCTGGGCTGTCGATATCACGCAGGACGTTGGGCCGGCTGATCAGATCGCCCGCCGCACGCAGGATGGCGAGCAGCACAATGTCCAGCTCGAGCGGATGGATGTCGCGGGCTTCGAAGCCTTCGTTGCTATACCAGCTCCCGACTTGCTGGCGTTCGCGCCGGAACGCACGGTAGCGCTTCGGAATACCGTCGAGATAGCGCTTGACCGGGTTCACGAAGCGGCGCGCGTTGGTCTGCACTAGAAGACTCGTACCCACATCGGCGCGGTCGGCCGCCGTCAGACCGCGATCGGCCAGCCACTCGATGATCTTGCCGTTGCGTGATGCCTTGCTCTGCGTGCGCTTGGAGACTGTGGCCCGGGCCTGTGCGCGCACAGCTTGCATATAGGCGTTGAGAGCAGCAGCACGACCTGTGCGCGGTGCCGTGGCGTCTTCTTCCTCCTCGGCATCGAGGTCGTCTTGCTCATCGGCATCGAGTGTCTGAGCTTGCTGCAGGCCATCGATAAAGCGAGCCAACTCATCCAGGAAAACTCGATTCCGGTTGAGTTGGAGGTTGAGCGCAGCCTTGATCTTGCCGTCAGAGGCTTCTTTTAGACTGGTGGCGAGCGCCTGCACCTTGGGGAGCTCGGCTGCCAGCGATCCGAACGTGGATGCCAACGCGCCATCGCCCGCTTGGGTCAGGATGCTATGCAGACGTTCGCCCAGGCTCTGGACTTCTGGCGCCTTGGCTTCGCGGAGCATGCTGGCAGCTTCATGCAGCTCTTGCGCATAGGCGTTGCGCTGCCACGTGTTGAAGTCATCGAACCACTGAACCGGGCGGTCCAGCGCCTCCGCACTCAAGCTTGGCAGGCCGTCCTTCAGGACGAAGGGGCCGCCACCTGTCGCGGTTCTAAGCACGCCGAAAGCGTTTCTGGCCAGCTCGCGCCGGTAGTCCTGCCAGGTCCTGATACGTAGGTCGGAGGCAGGAACACCCTCTCGCGCAAACGCTTCTTTGAGGTACTGCTTGAGTAATTCGGTGGGCGTGAACATCAGCCAGCTGTTGGCATGCGGGACGCCTTGCGCCGTACTTACCAACTCGACCAGCCGTTGTTCGCCTTCTTCCAAAAAGGCTGTGTCGAGTTTCTGGCCCAGGCGGCGGATCAGTGTCGTCGTTTTACCGGTACCGGGCGGACCAAGAATCAGCAGGCGCTTGTCGAAGGGAAGGCGGAAAATCTCATCCTGGTATTGATCCAGAACGGGCTGATCCCGCAGCCCCATCTTGGTGATGACGCTGCGGCGCACGCCGTCGATGATGTTGGCCTTGATGGTCTCTTCGGCCAGCAGTTGGCCCAAGAGATCTTCGGTGACCTCTTCACCAGCAATTTCGGTCAAAAGCGCACGCAGTGACTCGATAGTGAGCGGGCCAAAACGCTCGGCTTCCACCACGGTATCCCGCGAATCCCAGCCATCAGCCAGCGCGGCGGGTCGGAGTTGGGCGCGCTCTAAGACCTCGACAACGGCGCCGTTAGGCAGTGTGAATTCGGCCCCGATCGCCAAGGAGGCCAAGCGCCCGACTGGGGCTCGGTAACTGGCGAGGTTGGGGAAGCCCGAAACCGGCGTGGTTCGGCATATGTAGTAGGTGCGCTCTTCGCCTTCCTCATCCATCACGACAACACGAGCAATTGCCGGTTCGGTTGCCAATACCTGATAGCTCTCTCGATTGGCCTGGCTGATCTGATCCAGTTTCTGGATGGCCGAACTGGACGTCATCGTATTGACGCTTGCCAGGGCATCGGGGCCCAGCGTTCGCCCATCGTGAAGCTTGCTCTTGGCAGCCGCAGCGATACTGTCGAACTGGCTCAGTGCCTCGCCCGCGACATGCTCGATGTGTTGCCTGGATTCAGTTGTCAGCTCCATCGTTAGCTCCCGTCCGCTCTCGGCTGATCACCGACGACAAACGACACCTCGATCTCGGCGTAGAGGCCAAGCTGTGCCTTGATTTCATGGAGCTGCTGAATCACCGAGTCGATGTCTGCAGCGGATGTCATCTTCACTGGCACCGCGATCGACTTGGTCAACTTGACTGGTCCTTTCTCGCCGGTCTTGGCCCGCTCTTCCTCCATGCGCTGGCGCAGGCGTTCCTGGCCCTGGCGTTGGATCGACCGTTTCAGGTCTTCGAGGGTGCTATTGATGTCGTAGTCGCGTGCGAGGAGCTTCTTGAGTCCGGCCAGGTCTTGGGTGGCTGCCAGCGCAAGGCCATCTAGCCTGTTCACGGCGTTGCCCCGTTCTTCCTGGGTGAGTTCTTCCCATTCGGAGATGCGCTGCAAGTCCTCGCCTCCTTCCTTCAAGCGCAACTTTTGCTGCTCAGACAGGGTGATGACCGCGTCGCGCACCCGGCCCTTCAGATGGGTGAGCTGCGAATTGAAGTCAGCGGTGTGCTTGTAAAAGTCTTCTTTGCCCAGGCGCTCTGACAGCGTTCCCAGGTCTTCGGCGAGTTCGCGGCGCAGTTCACCCGGCACGCCGGTGTCCGGCAATGCCTCGATGTCGCGGCGATGGGCCTGTAAGTCTCGCAAAGTGGTATCGAGCCCGTTGTCGAGCACGCGCTTCACTTCCTGCGCCCACTTGAGGTTGTCGTAAATGGCGGAAGTTTCGGCACCCAGGCGCTGCGGAGCATCGGATGCATCGGTGAACAGGACGTCGGCAATGTCCTGGTTCAAGGTGCGGATGCGGTCACTGCCTGCCAGCCCAAGGCCGCTGAGCTTTTCGGCCAAGGAGCCGTAGTCGTGCTGGAAGCGCGGGAAGTGCTTCGCAGCCGTCTTGCTGATCTCTTGCTCGAGCGGGATCACCATGTCACCCACCAGCTCAGTGAGCCGTTCAGCGGCGCGACCGAGCGTTTCGATGGACGGGCGCTCGTCGCGCAGTGCGACACCGATCTGCTTGAAGGAGTTGTTGGTCTTCAGGGCATCGATCGCTTGCTGGCCGGCGGCCGTGACTTCGCGCCCCGAGACCTTGAGCTTGATTTCGCCCGCCATGAGCATGGCGGCCACGATGTAGCGCGTGGTATCCGGTGACCAGCCAAACGGATCGCTGCTGAAGTCGTCGAGCAGGCGCTTGCCATCGACCGTGCCGCGCTTGTCGATGTAGTCGCGGATGCTGATCATCGCCTTGTGGTCGGACTTGAATGAGGCTCGACCTGCCACGGTTTGCACCAGGCCAAGCGGGTCCAGGCTGCTACCGATGGCTGCGGGGTTGGCGACCTTCAGGAACTTCTCGGCGGTGTCGGTGGCCGCGCGCACCGGGGCTTCGACATAGCGGTCGAACACTTGTTCGGCCACGTCGGAAAGCAGCTTCTTGGCGGCCTCCAGCAGGTCGGCATCCAGTGCCGATACCGCCGTGGCCTGGCCACGGAACACAAACGAGCCGGCTTGCAGGGTTTGCCTGATTTTGCTCTGGAGCTGGGTCGCGAGCTTGGCAGCACGGTCGAGCTGGCCGGTGCAGTAGTCTTTGACCTCTTGGTCGGGCTCGTTGCGATGCAGTTCGGCGATGCGCTGGCAGCGATAGATTTCGTTCGCCAGATCGTCGACCTCAGCGTTGGCGCGGGCCAATAGTCCGATAACATTCCGACCCGCCCGGCTGCGGGAGTCATCCAACATCCGATTCTTGGCGGTGTCGTAGTCGCTGGCGGGCACCAACTCGACAACGGTTTGGATGGTGCTCTGATCACCGGCCAGGCTGGTGATGGCGCTACCGACCTGGACCTTCAGCCCTGTTGCGACAGCCATCGTGCCGTGAAGGCTGACGCGCGGCAGCGGATCGAAGGCCTCGCGCAACGAGTCGTTGAAGATGCGCTTCACATCCACGGTGCGCAGCGCGATGGCACCACGCTCCTGCTCGATATCCCGCAGCTTCTCGCTGAGGAACACCAGGTTGCCATCTTTCTCGCCTAGCGGCACATGCACGTCGCCCAGCATTTCTTCAACGGCTTTCTTCACCGTGTCGAGCTGCGATGCTGCAGTCACGGATGGGTGCATCAGGCTGCCGACGTTCTGTACCGAGACTGGCAGGTTGCCGAGGATCTGCAACACGGCGACGGACTTGGCGATGTCCTGATGAAGTTGCGAGTCCGGGAAGCGAATCTGCACCTTGCCGACCGCCTGGTGAATGGACGTGAAGGCGCGGCGGATGTCCTTTTCCAGCTCGTCGTACAGCGTGACGGTGGTTGCCAGCCAGCCCACGGGCTGATCGGCCATGGCCATGGAGCCGCCTTCACCTTTCAGAACGTCCTGGATAACCTTGATCGCAGAGCGCAGGCCGATACCGCCAGTGGACTTGGCCAGTGCGCCCAGCAAGTGCAGCAGGATGTCGAAGTGAGCCGGCAGGAACGGGTAGAGATTGGTGAAGCTCTCCTTGCTGAAATCGGCGTCGTAGTACTTGGCGTCCTGCAGCTTGGTGTTATGTCGCAGCGCCTGGCCGTGGGCGTCGAACAGCTTGCCAAGTTCGGTTTCGCCCGCGGGCGACTTACCGAGCAGACGGCGGTAGCAAATCTCCTTGATGTCACTCGATTCCAGGTCGATCTGGATCGGGAAGCGATCTTTGAGCTTATAGAGCTTGTCCGAGTTCAGCGCCGCGCGCGGGTCGTCTTCGGTGAGCGTCTGCTGCGCGGTAGAAATGATCCACACCTTGCCGTCGCCTAGTCGCTTAAGGTTCTTCGCCAGGCCATCGAGGTTGAGGATCAGGTTGTCGCGCGAGGCCACGTACTGGCCGACTTCGTCGACGATGAAGATGATGTTCTGCTTGCCGCTCTTTTCGCGGACGATGTCGATCATCTCCTGCACGCGCTGGTCTTCGAACTGGAAGAAGCCCTCGGTGCTGGACGAGAAGGACTTGGCCTCCGGGAAGAGCGCCGGGTACATCTCGTGGGCGATCTTCGGGATCAACCCATCGATCGCCAGCGGGTTGTTTTGCACGCGCGCCCAGGTGGCACCAGGCAGCGCCTGAGCGATGCGATCGTGCAGCTCGGGGGTGCGACCGTCCTTTTCGACCATACGCTCAAAGGCCGCGACCTTGAGGTTGCGCGAGTAACCGGCCCACTGAAGCACCTTGAAATAGAGGACGGTGGAAACGTCTTCCATCGTGGCGCCAGCGAGCATTTCACTGGCGAGGTCCAGCATGACCACCGCGGCCGGGAAGCGCCTCGCCACCGTGCCGAGAAGAGCCTTGGTCTGTGGCTTGTGTAGACGATCCTGCAGGTAGTTGATGAATGGCGTGCCGTCGATAATGCGCTGATCGTCAAACGCCAAGCCGAGATACTTGGTGAACGAGCTCTTACCGGAGCCGTAGAAGCCCGAGACCCATACGCCGACCTCGTTCTCGCCACCGGACTCCATCGCCAACTGCATGCGATCGAGAAGCTTGCGGAACTGCTCCTCAATGCTCTCGGTGACCACATACTCGGAGATCTCAGCCTTGAGGCGGCCTTCTTGCGAGGCGCCGTAGGTGATGACCTTCTCGATGGTCCGGTAGATGTCCTTGCTTGGATCGAAGAGTGAGCGAATGGTCATAGGTTTGTCCCAGGGTTCTTTTGTCTGTTCAGCCGCCGACGTGGACCGAGCGGTAATTGCCGTCTTCCGGGTAGAAGCCGAGAAACTTCAGGCGCGTCTTGCCGGTTCGCACGCCGGGGTACAGAAAAATCGTCGGCACATGAAACTTTCCCTGGAGCTGGCTTTCGATGGCGCCGATGCGCATAAACGGGTGCAATGCCTCAAGGTCCGTCACCAGCAACAACGCGTTTTGCTGGCCCTCGAGCGGCTGTAGGGCATCCTCAAGTCGCTTCAGCAGGCCGTTATCCGCCGTCAGGATGTCCGCTAGCGCCTTATTGGTACGCGGCCAATCCAATGGCGCTGACTTGTCTTCCATCACGCAGAGTGACCAGAACGGGTCGTCTTTGAGCAGGGCCCAGATCTGTTCGGCGATGGAGAACGTGTGCACGTCCCAGCCTTCCTGGTGTAGCTTGGCAACCCAGGCGGGCGTTTGTCGCTTCACCTCGAGGATTTGCTCTGGCGGGAAGACCAGGTAGTAGATCGGCTCGAAGCTCGCATGGCTGAGCTCGCGCCCGTGGCGGATGCGCTCGCGCAACTCGTCGAAATCAGCTTTGAGTGAGGACATCGCAGAGCGCCTCCATTTCTTGTTGTTTCCAGCTGATGCGGATCACGTCGCCCGCTGCTTGGACGATGAGCAATCCTTTCAGCGAAAGCCGCTTGATCTCTTCCAGCACGTCTTCGCGCGCCAGGCCAAACAGCTGCCAGTCTTCGTGCGTCAGCAGGGCGTTATCACCGACGCCGGAAAAATGCAGCTCGTAGGCAAGATAAGCGGCCACGGATGGGGAAATACGGAACGGCAGGATGCGACGGCTTGAGCGCAATCCACGTTCGAGCATTCCGTAGTCGGCGCAGCATCCAGTCAGATAAGCTGAGACACGCCGTACTGTGGTCTCAGACCAGCGTTTGATCGTCTTGCCATCATCGATGCCGCGCTCGACAAAGGTCCGCGCGTCGTCATTGGTGATCTGGGTATATCCACCGGCGTACCGAGCCCAGTAAACATGGCGCACGAAGTCACCAAGGATTGGGTTGGCTCGGCTCGTAAATACGAGCATGAGCTGCGTCAGGTCGGCCGTGGAAATTGTTGAGGACAGTCGCTTGAGGTGTGCGGCCGGCGCGCCGCCTGACACCAAATAGCGTGGAGCGAAGCACTCAACAACGATGTTGCGGAGTCGGCGCGCAGTAACGGTGGGGAATCGACCTGATTCCAGCGCGACTTGATGCAACTGATTCGCCGACATGCCTGGCGACCACAGATCGAGCAGCGTCTTGGTCTCGTTGACGAGCCCAAGGCCTGCCTGCAGCTGAGTCGTGTAGGACGCATTGTCAGCCACGATCACCCCACCAGATACGGATACGTTTTGGCGTTCTGCGTGAACGCCGAAAAATAGGCCGCTGCGATGGCCTTCAGGGTGTCGGTGGAATCGAGATCCTTAATGCTTCCGACCGCCGTTGGCCCCACGCTAGACGTGCCGTCAGTGGCGGCCAATCGCTTCAACGCATCAAGCGCAGCCTCTTTGCTTTGTGGCGCCTGGCTGGATAGTTCTTCGCCCACGCTGCTTTGCACGGTTGCGTGCAGGTCTTGCTCGACCTCCTCTGGCAACCGGAACAGGTGGTAGCTACCCACGCTCAAATGCTCGTCGTGCAATCGTCTGGCAGCTTCCAGCACTCCGTGATACTGAGCGAGACGAGACGTTTTCGAAAAGACTGGCTCCAGAAAGAGCCGACTTGATGCCTCATAGAACGCAGTTGGCCACCAGGCGCACTGAGCACGCTCGCCAAGGAAGCCGACGAGCATCCTCATTTGCAGCAATGTCGGTAGGTAGGATTCTTTCATCTCATCTCTCTTTGTTCATTCTTTCCGCCGGCGCGATCGACTCAGAGGTATCTGTTGCTCAGTCACATGCCAAAAACCAGCTCCACCAGGTCGATGTGCCAATACTCCGATGCGGGCTCACCCAGATTCCTGTCGGGCATTTGTTTCTTCTTCCCCACCCAATTCTTGGCCATTTTAATTTGGCCATTCCGACCCGGCCTGCCCAGGGGCGAGCGACGCGCTCTCTACGCCATACAGCGTCTGCGTGTTTCGAAGCCATAGGTGATGTGACGTCGGATCGAGCCTATGGTCCGGACTCGCGTCGACGGACCAGCGTCTGAGCAAATATCCGGCCAACGCCCCGCGCGCCTTGATGCGCAGCGCCCCATCGCGCATGCCGTAGTCGGCCTCGATCGCCTTGGGCTGTTTGACGCCCGGATGTGGAACCAGCTCCATCTCGACGATCCTGGACCACTGCTCGTCGGCTTGCAGCAGCTCGTGCTCGGCCGGCTCATCGTGGAGTTCCTCAACCTTTGCGATGCGCGTGAGCACGAAATCCCCAAAACGCTGCCGATCGCGGTCGAACGCTCGGACGTGCCAGCGCAGGCCGTTGTCGGCCAAGGCGATCGGGACAATCTCCCGTCGACGAGGGCCCGACGACAAAGAGAGATAGGTGATTCGCGCAGCGCGCTTGGCGCACATGCTGCGAGTGATGGCGCCCAACACTTCGAAATCGGGCTTGGTAAGCTGCCCTGGGCCTTCGCAAGGCGCCGCCGGCTTCAATCCGAGGTCCAGACCATCGCCGAAGCCCTGCAACAGCCAAGCAAGCACGCGATCTGGGTTGAATTGGAAGACCGGCTTGAAGTCGCGGGCCGGCCTGTGGCAGCGACTGGCTTGGTCATATTCAAGGTTCCCCGGCGCGATGTCCCGATAAATCGCCAGGTCGCGCGAGGCCGCTGCCGGCTTGATGCCGAAACGCGCCTCAATGTCCGAGCGCCGCAACTCGCCTGTGAAATAGGCGCGCAGTTCCAGGAACGCTAGCCGCTCCCGCTGCGCCTGCGACACATCGAATGATTCCGCCAAAAGCCTCTCCCCGGTCGCGCCTCCGGCGACAAATTAAAGGCCACGCCTTTATGAGAAAGAGATTACCATACTTATCAAATTGATAACCGTGAAATCAAAGGTTTTCCGTCTTACACCGACTCCGCGAAGCTTCCAAATTGCGCGCCACGACTGCCACTCGGAAATTTGATCTCCAGCAATCACGGAATCTGATTAAAGGTTTGCCTGGTTGGTATCGATCGCGGCACAGTTGCGGTGGCCCAACCTTGCGAGGGGTTCAGTCAGCTTAGCGCGCGACATACGTCTATAAACGCTCAAGGAGCATTCCCGCCGCCCGCTCCGACACTACAATCACCAATTTCATTGTCGCCCGTGTTGCACCGACGAACAGCCGGCGGACTTCCCGCTCGCCTAGTTGTTCGAAATCGACTTCCGCGAGCACAACGGCCGGCGCGGACTGCCCCTTGAATCGGTGCACTGTCTCTGCCAGGACGTCACCGTCGGAATAAATCGGACAGCCCCGTGCATCGTAATCGCCGGTAAATGAGCGCAGCGAATGCTGGCCGATCTGGTTAAATCCGAGCAGACGCGAGCTCTCCCGGCCGCGGAAGCTGAGCAGCACCACATCGCGCTTACGGAAGCCGGCGGCGTAGCACTGCTTGATGGCGTCCTTGACGTTCTCACGTAATTCAGTTGAGTCCTTATAGACCAAAAACTCGACCTCTGCCCCCGCTACCGGCGCGCTCGCTTCCAGTGACACTTCATCGGGCACAATCGACTGGAGCAACCGCACCACGGGACGCGGGCTGCGGAAGTTGCTGGTGGCACGCAAACGGACCCAGCCTGGCAGTTCCGCCGGCGGGTGTCCGTACAGATTCTGCAACGGATCTTCGAGCCATAACAGCCGCGCATTGGCGTCGGCATGACGCAGGACAAGATCGCACCATTCAGGCGCGAAATCCTGGCCTTCATCAACAATAACGGTGTCGAAGAGGAGTTCCGGCGGCACGTCGAGCGCACGGGCATCCGCCACCAGTTGCCCGAATGCATCGGGCTGCGTGAAATCCGGTATCACGCCCGTGCGCCTCACCATCTGGTCGCAGAGCATGTGGAAGGTGCCGATACTGCCGCCCTCGGGCGCGATGCTCGCAAAATGATCGGCAAGCGGCCGGTTAAAGCAGACGTACAGCGGACGCCGCCCCAGATCGATTGCTGCCCGAAACTCGGCTAGCGCAAGTTGTGTCTTGCCCGATCCAGCCGTACCCGTGACACGCAGGCGGAACGGTTCGATATCGAGTTGGCGAGCCCAGTGAGCGAGCCCGCCGGACACCCTCGTAACCGCTGCTCGCGCTTGCCCTACCAGCGCGCTGACATCGGTTTCTAGCTGGATGACATCGCGGAGGAAGCGATCGATACGGGCGCGGAGCGGACTCTCCTCCCCAACTGGCAGGATTTGCTGGATCACGTCGCACAGCGATTCTCGGCGAGCAGTGTCGACAATGCGGTTTGATGACAGGCCAGCGGTCACTGGAGAGCGGACGTGATGGTCCGGGCAGAACAGCAGATGTTCGATCAGGAAAGGTTGGGCACCAAGGGCCTTACCAAGTTTGGCCCGCATGCCGTCGGCCGTTCGGCCCATCTGCGCGGGCACTGACTTGACTTTGCCCCCATAGTTCTTGGCCAACCCATCACGGGTTTCCATCAGGAAACCGCATTTTTGCTCGATCAGCATGAGATGTCCGGCGCGATTCACCACAACAAAATCGATCTCGCCATAGATCGCGTGGGCGCGCTCCACATTCGTCCAATGCACCGCGTGATAGACCGTATAGTCATCGGGCAGGCCCACGGCCAACACCGCCAGCGTTTCGAACTCGCGCCGCAGGGGACCATCGGCCTCCATGGTCTCCCAACCATCAGGCACAATGCGCGCCATGTTGAGTGTCTCTGTCCTTGTGGAATGCGGAGAATACCCGACCACACCACGCTAGGCCACAACCGTCATTCCGCAAAGCGGGAATCCCGCCCTACCTTCGCGGGGTTCTACATATTTAGCCCCACCGGCCGATTTGCGATCCCGAACGGGATATGCACCATCGGGATGTTGCCCGCCTCCGATCGCAGATGGCCGAGCTGGTCGTCGAAGTAGATGTGGGGCCGCAGGACGTCCAGGATGCGGGCCTTCTCCATGCCACCGAGCAGGAATGCCTGGTCGGGCGTCACGCACCAACTCTTCAGTGTGGTCACCATCCGTTCGTGCGCCGGCGCATTGCGGGCCGTGACGATAGCCATACGGAGAATCTTTCTGTAATGCGGGTCCTCAGCCAGTCGCGCTTCCTCCAGTCGACGTAGCGCATCGAGCTGGCGAAACAGGTTGGCAAGCAGGCCGGGCCGGTGCGGGATCTCGCGGTGGCTGAGCTCGTGAGCCTGGAATTCCCCCACATCGTTGTTGCGCTTAAATACCGATTCGGATTCGTCGTCGGCGATCACACCGTCAAAGTCGAACGCCACTCGCAGTTCCATGTCGAGTTCGTCGTCGAAGACTTTAGACGGCAGAACGAGCCCGGCCGGATAGTTCGCGTCGATGGCATCGTGAACGTCCTGATCGTTTGCGGTCAGGAACAGCGATCCGTTGAACGCCGGGATATATAGATGCGGCGAGCCGCCCGCCGTAAACGCCGCGCGTGAGATGTCGAGCCCATAGTGCTTGATTGACCGGAAGATGCGCAGCCCCGTCTCGGGCGAGTTGCGTGACAGCAATACAACTTCAACAGGCAACTGCGCGGCAAACACTTTATTGATGCTCAGCAGCCGGCGGATGAACGCGAACGCTACGCCCTTAGCAAGCGGCACATCGATGTTCTGTTCCTGGTGGAGGCGATAGGCTTCCACGCCCTGCGTCCGGTAGATGTCATCGGACTCGCTCAGGTCGAACAGTGCGCTCGATGCAACGCCAATGACCAGCTTGTCTTCAATTGCGTAACCCATCTTCCCCCTCAGTGGTCACATTGCCAGGCTGGCTGACCAGGGCCGATAGCGGCGTGCAGCCCCCCGATAACAAAAGGTTGTCGACCCACCCCATGACCGCCCGATGCTCGTATCGTTGCCGGGGCCGCCCAGCATCCCAGTTTTCGAGAACGTGCTCGCGCCATGCTCCTCTCTCTTGTCCATGCTGGCCGTTCTGCGAAAACAGGCGTTGTTCCATTTCGTCGCCAGTGCATCCCACTTGCGCGGCAAGGAAATCGACCACGCGGCAAAATGCGTCATAGTTTTCGCCGGTATTGCCAGGCACCGGCCAGCCCCCGTACATACGGACGATGCGCTGTCCTGTCAGTAGGTTGACGGACTTCGCGGTCCACTGGTCCATGATGTAGCCGACCACTTCGTCCGGGCGGAAGAAGTAGATCAGCTTGGTAAAGTACGCCGGCCCTAGGCCGGGGATCGGATCCGTAGCGAATAGGTCGTATGCCTGCTGCCTGCTGTAGCCACCGGTTTTCAGTTGTGTCAGCCGTCGCGCGATCTCGTCGCGCTCGGCCCAGGCCATCTTCGGGTACCTGCCGCGATCCGCCGCACCTTGCAGGCCCCACGCCATTGCGCAGATGTACCCGTGCAGCACCGGCTTGCCGGGATCCTGACAGGCCGCGCGAACCTGCTGCCGAGTCAGCGTGTAATTCGGCAGCTGGTGTCCCTGCGACGGGATCTCATGCTGTGCAGCCCAGTTCGCCGGGGTCCGTCCGAACTGCCCTTGGGCCATGAAGGGGATATTCAGGAACGTGTTCCAGTGCTGCGGTTGAAAGCGATGGGGCATGCTTTAGAAATTGAAGGTCGTACCTGCCGACCCGATAGGCATCGGCCCAGCTCCGGTCGTCCTTACGCTGCTAGCGACGACCATACTGCATACTGTACCCTTGCACTTGCACGAGTTCCATGCAACGGTGTCCGGTAGGTGGAGGCTCTGCCCGATCTTTTCCAGACTCACGAGTGCTTCCTCAAGAGTCATGTCCACCGACCATTCGCCGGACTGCTCCTGCTCCTGGATCTGCTCGGCGATTCGGGATCGATCCAGTCATCGCTGTCGTCGACTGCCGCTGCAAGGTACATCAGAAATCCTCCATTCGCTTTTCCCAATACCCCGGTTCGTCATGGTGTGCGTTCCGCATGGCCGCGGTCAGCGGCAATGCCCAAAAGCGCATCTTCGGCAGGCGAAGCGTGCCGTCGGGATGCTCAAGATACTGTTCGAGCATCCGATAGGCAGCGAGCTCTCGGTCGAGCGGCAGATCGATATAGATCGATCCCCGGTAGCCGCATACCAGCCATTTGTCGCTGGCAACCTCACCGCACGCTTGCCACCGAATCCCGTTCTTGTCCAGCCACGCGACGATTTCCCTGCGCGACGGATTCTCTTCCCAATGTGTCTCTACCCGTGCGCCGGTCGCATCCTCGAAAAACGTTAGGTAGAGAACATCGCGGCCTGCTTTGCGGGCGATGGCGTCGATATGCTCGATGAGTTGGGGCACGGGTCGCTCCAGACAGATCCACAGAAAGACCGATCGTAGCCCTGCATCTGAGCAGATCATGCGCAGATCAACAGAGCGCGGTGGCTATCCCTCAAAACAGCAATCCGATCGCTAGGCGGACGGCAATCGCTGCCGACGCGATCGCGGGCACATGCCACCATGGCTCCTTCTACTTGTGCGATTTATTCAGCCAATTTCAATGTCAATTCCATCTGGCGACAGATAAACGCGCGAATCCGATCGTGATCCATATTTCTCTCGTCACTGGTGGTTCGGCGTCCTTACCTCGACCCGTAAGGCGGCCCCGGCCACCGGTAGGACAAGCCATGTTTCCTCTACGGGCAGACCGCTGGCCGCTTCGATGACACTCTTGTACGCAGTCAGCTGCCCCGCGTACGTGGAGGCCAGTTCTTCCCATTGGGCGCTAGCCGCGGGCGTGGACTTGTGGTCTAGCAGTACCCAACCCGTTTCGGTCCGGATCAGGAGATCGCTGCGTCCCACCACGCGCTGGCCGTTTTCGAGCCCTTGCGTCATCGGCATCTCGACAATCGCCTGCATGCCCGGCCAGCGATCCTGCAGCCACTGACGGATCGACGCCAACTGCCCGTGCAGTGGCGCGGCCAACGCGGGGGCGGCCAAGCCGCGCCGGGCAAGGACCTCGGCCACCGTCTCCACTGCGACCGGCTTGCCCGGGCACGCAAGATCCGCGGCGATACAGGCGTGGATGGCGTCGCCCAAGGCCCCCCGGTCCTTAAACTCGGTGGTGTCGATCCGAGCGCCAAGTTGGACGGTTTCCACAACGGTCGCCGAGAGGCCTGCCAAGGCGGAAGGGCTGACCGACATCGGCAGGCGCGTCCCGACTCCGTCTGGCTGGACAAACCAGGCCAGATCCGCGCCGCGACACTTGGCAGGCACGTCGGCCGACGTCGCTTCGAGCCGCTCGCGCCGAAACGGCACAGCACGACCGTTGGCAAGCTGCAGGCTGGCGTCGTCGGCTGCCGGCAGGAAGCGGTCAAGCTCCACAGTGTCCATCCATTCGCCAACCAGCTTTTTCTCCTGCCGCGCCAAAACCAGGACGTCGCGGGCCCGCGTCATGCTCACATACAGCAGCCGCTTGTGTTCCTCGACCGACGCCTCGCGGGCGGCGACACCAGCCGGTGACGCCTTGATGCCAGCGGCCAGCAGCACCTTCGACTGCTTGCCGAAGGCCCAGGGCCAGTAACGCAGGAAGCGATCGTGCAGAGGCCGTTGCACATCGAGCCCGGAAAGCGATTCGGCCTCGACCGTGTCCCAGAGCCGGTCCTTGAGGTCGCCAGCCAGGTCGCAGAGCACCACGACCGGCCACTCCAGCCCCTTGGCCTTGTGGTGGGTCATTACCGTTACTGCGTCCACGCCCGGCTGCGGCAGCGCGTCGAGCTTGGCGGCGGCCAGTTCCTGGAGCCAGAGCAGGAAACCGGATAGTGTGGCTGCCTCATGGCTAGAATGGCACTGGCCCTCGTATTCGACAGCCAGCGTGACCAAATGATCGACGTTCGCCAAGCGCAACCTTGCCTGGTCGGCATCCTGCTGCCATTGCACGACCCGTCGGGCAATGCCGCAGCGGGCCAACACGAGCTCAACGGCCTCTCGTGGATTGAGCAGCAGGCTCTGGGCGCGCAGGGCTTTCAGCGTGGCGAGGACGGGATGCGCTGCCTGGCCTTCAGCCGGTTCCTCCTTCCATTGCGCCTGTGGTGCGCCACGCGCGAGCCAGTCCAGCCGGTCGGACAGCCATTGTTCGGGATCGGCGCAATCGGCCAGCGACAGAATCTCAGCCGTCGCCAGCGTGTCATGGGGATCGTTCAGGCGGCGCAGGCAGGCCAGGGCAAGGACGAGCTCCGGCTGGGCCATCAAGCCCGGCTGCGCCGTGGCGCTGGCGATCCCACGGCGCCCGAGTGTGGCGGCGATCTCCTTCACGCTCTCGTTGGCGCGCACTAGGATGGCGATGTCGGAAAGCTGCACCGGCCGCAATGTACCGGTTTCACGATCCACCACGAGCAGGCCGTCGTTGACCAGCCGGGCGACCCCGGACGCAAGCGCCTCGCCGATGGTCTCCTTGTTGTTCCCCTTCAGGACCCAGTCGATCACGGCGGGCGTGCCGGCCGGCTCCGCGCGGGTCGGCGTCAGCACGACATCGCCCGGCGCCAGCCCGTCGAAGCGCTCCCCGAACACCTCGTTAACGAGTTCCACTAGCGACGGCCGCGAGCGCCAGGATATCGGTAGGATGTCCTTGGTCCCGCCCATGCCGGGCAGCGCTGCAAGTACCGCCTTCATCAACGCCGTATCGCTGCCGCGAAAGCCGTAGATGGCCTGCTTGATATCCCCGACCCAGACGACTTGCCGTGCCAAGGCGGCCAGCTTCAGGAACAGGGAAAGCTGGATCGGACTGGTGTCCTGGAACTCGTCCACCATGAGCAGGTCGAGCTCCTCACAAAGCGTCTCGGCCACGAACGGAATTTCAAGGATGCCAAGCAGCTTGCATTCCTGATCAGCGAAGTCAATCGCGCCCAGTTGCAGCTTCAACTCGTCATATGCCTCCAACGCATCGGCGGCGAGATCGAACAGGCGCACGAGATAATCTCGCAGATCACGGTGTAGCCCGGGGTGTTCTGCGTGACGGGCGGCCGTATCCATCACCGGCTGGACGGCGGGCTTCAGCGCCGCCTCGGGGGCTTTGCTGGTCAAGCCGTTCCACTGCGCCCAGGTCATCTTTCCCTGTTCGAGATCCTGCAGGCAGGCTTCGAGCGTCTGCAAGTAGGAGGTCGTGTTCTTCTGCCCCTTCAATTCGACGGCCTCGCGCACGGCCGGCAGCACGGCTTCGATCTCTGCCCGCAGCCGGCCGTCCAGATCCTCATCCGTAGCATCCGGCAAGTGCGCCAGCAGTCCTTGTGCGTTGCGTGTGCCGAATCCGCGCAGCGTCACAACATCGATGCCGTTGGCGCGGGCCTGGTCGACGAGACTGCGTAGCGCCTTGCGCCATGGAACCTCTCCGCCGATGCGGCGCGGCTCGTCAAGGCACAGCCGGCCGGCCACCTCGAGCAGTTCCGCCAGCGACTCGCGCTCCATCACCATGTCGATGGCCTCGCGTAGCAACTGAGCCGCCTGCGCTTCGTCCAGGACGCGCTGCTCCACCGGCATGCCTGCCTCAAATGCGAAGCGCTGCAACAGCGCCCCGCAGACGCTGTTGACCGTGCCGATGCGCGCCTGCCCCATCGCCGTGGCCAGTGCGTAACCATTCTGGCGGACCAGGTGCGAGCGCACCCGTTCGCGCAACTCGGCGGCCGCCTTGTTTGTGAAAGTCGTCGCCAGCACGCCGCCTGGCCGAATGCGGCCTGCAACCAGTTCCTCGTGAAGGATCTGCGTCAGACGGTAAGTCTTGCCGCTGCCGGCACCGGCACTGATAAAGCGAATCGAAGCGGCCATGTCTTATTCCTCCCAGCCAGCCAGGCAGACGAATGGGTTGTAGCGCGGATCGAGCGGCTCGATCGGCAGTGCGTCCTCCGGCGGCGCGGAAGCTTCGGTGGGCGCTAGGCCGTCGAAAACCAGCTCGATCGCGCCGGCTTCCACTTGGGTCTTGCGCCACGCCCAGGTCTCGCGGACGCGCTCCCAGAGCAGCGCGATGGAAGTGCCTTCAGGTGGATCCACCGCGCGCACGCCAGGAAACAGGCCGGCGCTTGTGGTCAGCATTTCGCCCTTGCGCAGGATGTAATAGCCGACCTGCGGCCAGCTCCCGGTTCGCAATGCCACCAGCCGCGCATAAATCGCCAGCTGGACATGTGAGAGCGTGGCAAGCTTCTGGCGGTACTTTTTCTCGCCCGCCCACTTCATGTCGACGATGGCCCGCTCGCCGCTCGCCAGCGTCAGCAGCAAATCGGCACTGCCCGTCAGCCGGCCCAAGCTGACCTCCCCTTCCAGCACTGCCTCCGGTTCAATGGAGCTAGCACCGGCACCGCGCAACGCCGCGTGCAGGTGGGGCAGTGAGGCGCGGAAACGCAGGCGAAACGATTCGAGATCCGCGCGCTTGCCCGGCATCAACAGGACGGCACCTTCCTCGCCGATGATTGCGTCCAGGTGCGCATCGAACCAGTCAAGTACTCGTTCGCGCGTCCAGTCCATGCTGCCTGGGACCTGGTACAGCCGCTCGACGACACGGTGCGCCAGATTGCCAAGCAGGCGAAAATCGTCCGGCAGGCAAAGCAACGCTGAAGAATGCAGGCGCGCCGGATAGTTCAGCATCCATTGGTAGGGGTTGAACAGCAACTGCTCCAAACTGGTGAACGACATGCTCTCCGGCCAAGGGATGGTCACTCCGTCTGGCAGCTGCCACCATCGCCGGCGCACCGGCAGCGGAAGGTGGTCCACTGCAACTGTCCGCCCGGCCTTGGGTGCCGCCGTAAGTACGTCTTCCGCCTTTTCCACTTCGGCGTTGGCCAGAATGCCGGACAGCAGCAACCAGACCGGATGGACCTCCTCGCCGGCCGGCGGCAGCACCAGCGTCAGTGTCCGCCGTGCGTGCAGCACGGGCACCAGCCAGCCGCTGGCCTGGCGTAGCAATAAGGCATCCGTGTCTGGCAGCTCGACGCCTGACTGGCGCAGCACCGATATCTCGCCGGGAGACCACGGATATGGCGGCACCAGCGGCACGGCTGCTAGGCTCCACCACAACACCTCATCAAAGGACTCGACCATGGCGGCAGGGTCGGTCACACAGGCCCCCGCGCCAGCCTGGGCGCCCAGCAACGGGTTAGCCGAGCCACGCGACGTCGCCTGGAGGACTAGCTTGTCCAGCGCCTCAGGGCGGATCGCCCCAACGCCCTGGTCGATCAACGAGCCGATCGCCTGCTGGACGGCCATTGCCTGTCCGTGGCCCGCCAACCAGCCTGCGCGGCGAGCCTCGTCCTCATCAGTGAGTCGATTGCGAAAGTACTCGGCCACGCGCGCCACGCGCTCGTACAGGACGGTCAGTGGCGCGCCCTCCTGGGCACTGAAGCGCCGATGGTTGATCCATTCGTCGATCGCCTGCCTCACGTCGGCCGCACGGTCACCATAGTGTGCATTGATGTCTTCGAGCATGGCTGCCCAGCCTTGGCCACCGATGCCCGGCGCATCGGCCACCTTCTCCGCAATGCGCCCCCGGGCGAAAGGTTCGAGCGGGTTGACCGGGTGCGACAGGAACTGGAGCAAAGCATGGAAATCCAGCGGCTGCCACATTAAGCGCATGACCAACGGCAGCAACTGCAGCGTCGGGCGGTACGGGCTAGGTTCCGAAAGGCCGAGCCTAGGCAGGTCCAGTGCGTCAAGCGCAGCATCGAGCATCGACCCGTCACGCTCGGCCACCACCACGTGGTCCGGCGATGCTTGTCGTATCCGATGTGCGAGCCATTGGGCGCCGGACAGGCGAGTCTGCGCCTGGACGATGCGCACGCTGCCATCGTTGCACCACGCCACGGGCGTCGGCGTTTCGCCCAGTTGGGATTGCAACAGCCCAGCTTGGAGTGCCGCGAGAACGGATCCGGGCTCTGCACCCGGTAGCTTCACCGGGGCGAGCGAAATCGGGAGCCGCTCCAGGACCCTACGCCAGGCCAGCGGGAAGGCGTCCAGCGGATCGACCAGTTCGATCCGGTCGATCTGCGGCGCCCGCTCTTGGAGCGCAGCCAACACCTCAGTTAGACGCTCGCCGACGCCAGGCGCCACCTGCTCCCGTGCCAACTCCTCGACTTCGACCATATCGCGCAGGCGGCCATCGGCCCGCACAGGCAACCGGCCATCCCAGCCATGCTCAAACCACTGGTCGCGCCACGCCAGCAGCGTCGCAGCGGTGCCGAGTTCATCTGCCTGGAAGCTGCGCGCGTAGAATCGCCGTTCGTGGCAGGCCATCTGCAGGCAGGCTCGCATCTGCACGACACGCTCCGCTTGCGAGGGCATCAGGCGCACGAGACCCAGCTGCAGTTCAAGCAGTCCCAACATTCCCAACGGCCCGACAGTTGAGTCGCCGAGCGCGTCGCGCGGATGCCAACCACGTTGGCCGTCCAGCGACAAGCCGAATCGGATCTTCTGCATTTGGATTTCTCCTACCTGCTATCGGTAACTGCCGGCTCGCCAACCTTTGCCGGGTGAGAGCCGTCCTCATTGAATAACAACGGCGCAAACCCACTATGTTGAAGTGCCCACGCCGGTACGCCATCCCCTCGGACGAGGGAAGCCGCTGCCGCACCCCACGCCACGGCATCCGGTTGATGTGCATTTCATCTCCCGATCTGCGCATCAGGTGCGCAGATCGCCCGCAACAATGCGTTCCGATCCGGACTTTTCAGGAGGACACGCATGTACGCCATCTCGAATTTCGCAGCCGCCGCGGGCAATCGGCATCCAATTGCTAGCCCACGTAGCCAGCGGGTACTGCTGCGTCATTGGGGATTCACCGAGCAGGAGGCAGCAGGCCTGTTGTCCGATCTGCCCGACCTCGACGGCCGGCTGAAGTGGACGATCGATGCGCGGGCAACGCCGCGCGCGGACCTGGTCATCCATCTGGTAGACGCCACGCGTCTGAGCGGCGTGTTCGGCGGTGCGCGCTGGAATGCAATGGGCCCTGTCGATGCCATGGAGAAGGCGTTTCGCCGTGGCACTAACGAACTCGCACTGGTACTGGGCTCTACGCAGCATCTACCGCAGCAGCGGCAAGGCTGCTGGATCCTGTCGGGTGCCCAAAGCCTGGCCGGAGCGATCGACATCATCGTTCGCACAATGATCGAGCCCTGGCTGATCGCGCCGGAAGAGCGCCCGTGGAGCGTTCACGACCTCGCCGCGACGAACACGCTCTGCGTCCTTTCGAAGGAAAGGGCACTGGAGCGCGACACGCTGGCGCGCCGCCTGACTGCCGCCATCGGCACGGCCCTTGGCTTCGGCTATGCCACGCCAGTCCGGGTGGCGGTAGCCGCGGAGGCTCTGGTCATGGACCACGTGGTGTCGCAGAACCTGCTCATGCGCGACCGCCTGCGTTTGTTCCGGCGACGGCCGTCCAACGCCGACCTCTCGGCCGAAGTCCTCGTGGCCTATCCATGGCCCACTGGCCTCGCAAGGACCGCCAGACTTTGACCGAAGCGCGAGCGATACGGCCTGCCTGGCAGGCCGCTCAATCGTAACGGCTTCTCGCCACGCGCAGGTGGTCGGCAATTTCCTGGCGCAGGTCGGCGGGCGCCAGCACTTCCACCCGCGCGCTGCGCTCCATCAGAAGATTGCGGAGTGCGACTGACAGCGTCACTGTGGCGTGGAGCCGGAAACCGCCGGGCTCGTCAATGATTTCCTGATCGGGCGCCAGCCATTGCTCTCGGAACAGGTGGCGGTATGCATCTTCCTCGCGCACGCGAAGTTCTAGCCGGATCTGCCCTTCTGGCAGGAACGAAAATGACTGGTTGTCCCGCACATAGGCGTTCAAGTCGAAATCTGGATCGACCACCCCGGGCGTCTCCGAGCAAACAGCAGAGACAAACCGATCGAGCCGAAGCTGATAGAGCTTGAAGTCACCGCTGCGGCGCTGGCGGCTCGCTACCAGGTAGAGGACCGGGCCGCGCTCCACCAAGCCGAGGGGCACCACCTTGTAGGTCTCGGGTGCATTGTTGTCGAGCTGGGAGTTCTGGTAGGTGACTTCAAGCACCAGCGATAGATACAGGGCCTTACGGATGGCATTCAGGATGCCGTCGCTAACCGGAGGAGACACCAGCGGATAGCCCGCGTCAACTCGGACTGTCTTGTTGGCCCAGGCCCGGGCATTGCACAGGGACGGATCGGTCGGGCTTTCGCCAAGCACACGCTCGGCCCCGGCAAAGAACCCCTCCAGTTCGCTAACGACGTGGCCGGGCAAATGATTGCGGGCGTGGCGCTTCAGCGTCAGCAGCGCGATGGCCAGCTCCAGCGGCGGACGGCGGGCCAGTTCGGAAGGCGCGTGCTTTTCCGTGCGCCACCAGACCCGATCACGCGATATTCCCGCCTTGCCGACCAACCCTTCGATCTCCATGTCCTCGAGCGCGCGCTGGATCGTGTGCCGGCTGGGTGGCTCATCGGCGAATCTCGCACGCACGGCGGCAATGATTTGCCCCGATGCCATTGGCTCGTTCGCGGCCGGCGGCATGCAGGCCAGGATCTCCGCCTGCAGGCGCGGCCACCTTCTTGAAGTCGACATGCTGTATCGAAAATTGCTCAAAACTCCGGGGCCTCCATCGTAGCGGATCGCGCCACCCCGAATCGGTGCAACAGGCCCCACTAATGAGGGATGCGCTCTGCGTGGCTAACAAATACCGGTGCCGCCCTGCAGCGCCGGCAGCAACGGGGCGACAATGTCATGGCCCCGCAAAGCGGCCAGCCAGCGCACAGGAATTCCGCCAAGTCCAAAGCGAATGCCGGCAAGACCACCGGCGACGCACGCCGTCGTGTCCGTATCGTTGCCGAATGCGATCGCGGTTCGCACGACGTCTTCGAACGACGACGCCTCTAGCGCCCGCCGTGCTGACCATAGCGTATCAACTACGTATCCGGTGCCGCGCGGCACGTCCGATCTGGCAAAACTCCGCAGCACGTCGAGTTCGCGCAGGAACACTGGGCTCTCACCGTCGTCCGCCAACGCCTCATATACAACTTGGAGACGATCGTTCGCCGCAGTCCATGGATCCCCGTCGTCCCGCAAGTAGCCTCGCGCAACAAGGCAATAGTACGCGCAGGCCACCAGCGAGCGTGGATGCGCATGTGTGGGGAGCGATTGCAGGTGCGCATCGCGGACGAGCGCCGCATCGGTGCCAGCATGGAGCAAAGCCAAGGGCAGGCAGCGCATAAGGCTGCCGTTACCGTTGTCCATGACCGACGCGCCACCCGATTCACGGACCGGGACACCATCACGTAGATTGCTAAGCGCCTCGGCGGTCTGGATGCCCGCATCAAAAACCAGGCCATCAACGGCCATATACCCGTCGTCGAGCCAATTCAGCAAGCGGTCCGCGAAGTCCACCAGCGCAAACCGACCATGTTCGACCAGGCTGGCCAACAAGCAAAGCGCCTGCGCACCATCATCGGACCATGTGCCGATCGGGATGCCGCCGTGAGCGCGCCTGAATCCTGGCGGTGGCTGCATCTCGATCTGCTTGCCCGGCGGAATCTGCTCCGGCGAATGAAACTCGTACGGGACGCCCAGTGCATCCCCTACCAGCAGCCCGACGAGGCCACCGAGTCGTTGGGTGGTCGGATGCTGCGCTGCCAATTCGACGAACGGTACGTTGCTCATATCGCTCCCTGTCTTGTGCGGACGATCGTGACGACAGTGGGCCGCACATGCCTTCGCTGCATGCGCGACGGACCGGCTGTCTCCCCAAGGGCAAATGGTTTCGGCCCTAGCGTAGAAGAATGAGTTGAGGCAATGCATCGGCACCAGACCAGACGATGGCGTTCTGGCCGAACTGCGCGCCCAGTGCCCGGGCATCGTCGAGGGTTAGGCCGAGCACGAGCAGGCTCTCTTCACCCGGCCAGGCATCCGCGGGATGCTGTCCCACACCACCGATCCAACGCAAACCGCGTTGCTGCAGGGCCTGTTCCAACGCCTGTTGCAACGAAAGGTTCCGCGCGGGCTCCTGCTGGCTGCTGAATGGGTTCCAGGCTGTGATGAAGGCACTGCAATCGACACCTGCCGCCGCGTGCAATGCCGCCAGCGCGGGATTGAACTCGCCCACCTTCAACACTGCTGGCGCGTTGCCATGCACGTGGTAATGGGTTTCCCGATACGCCTGGATAACGTCTTGGGAAATTGCCGAATCAGAAAACAAAAAACCCTCCGATAGTGGAGGGTCGACGCGTTACCCGCTTGGTTGCCCCCGCAGGAGCCACATCCGCTTGCGCGATCCACCTTGCCCGGGAAGGCAGGTTGGCATGGGCGTCGACCCAATTCAGAATGCGTGGCAGATTAGATCATGCGCAATCGAAGGCCGTCAATCGTATTGAGTCGTCCCGCGCCCCCTCTCCGCAAGACGAGCAGGGTGGCATCAACGTTCCTCCAAGCACGCTCCGGAGAGCGGACGATGGAACCACCCCTGCTCCCTTGGACCGAGTCGGAGCGCACCGCTAATGCGACCGGTTCGGAGATTTCCGCATCGGTTGGGGTGCGCCGCCCTGCTGTTTCTGGGGAGCCTTGCTGAAGGCCGCGCGCTCGACAATTCGGCTGAACAGGAATTGCTTGCTACGGGATTCCCGGTCGCGCAGGAATTGGCTGGCGCCAAAAAACACCAGGTTCTCACGCGCCCGCGAGCAGGCCACGTTCAACCGCTGCCTGTCCAGCAGAAAGCTAATGTCGCCATGTGTGCGGACGGTTGAATAAAGCACGATGTCGGCTTCGCTACCCTGAAAGCTGTCCACCGTGTCGACCTCGATCGACATTACGTCACTGAGTTGCGCATCGGCAGCGGACAGGGCAGCCAGCTTGCCTGTAATCAGCCGCTTCTGGGCGCCATAGGGCGTGATAACGGCCACGGTCTTCTTCTTAAATTTGCGGCCCTCGCGTTTCTTGCATTTCGCTAGGTGAAGCAAGGCCGTCTTCAGGTAGTGCAAGATCGCGTCCGCCTCCTCTGTATTCCACAGGCTTGGGCCCACGCCATTCTCCTTCTCCTGCCGACCTCCCGGGACATCATGCCAGCGCAGGGGATGCCCTGGGTCCAGAAACTTTTCACGGTCGTGCGTCTTGCCGTTGGCCAGGCGCCGTTCACCCCGCTCCGTATAGAACAGATCGGCCACAAGATCCCCGATCGGCGCGACCATACGGAACTGCTCCCGGAGCATACCTCTGCACCCGGTCGGCAGATTGTTGTACAGCTGTTCGAAAAAGCTCGTCTTGAGGAAAGTTTCCTCCAGGAACGGCAGCGTCTCCCGAGCATCGGCCTCGCGAAGTTTTGCAGCAACGCTGGGCGGCAGCTGGAAATGGTCGCCGATGATGATCGCCTTACGGCTGCGCATCAACGGAATCAGCATTTCAGGCACGGTGGAGCGCCCGCCCTCGTCCATGATGCAAATATCGAAGACCAACCGGTCCGTACCGTACCGGCGCGAGGCCATGCCCACACACGTGGCACCCACCAGCGGGTAGTCGTTGATCAGCAGTTCCGTCAGTTCGTCGTCAAATTGCGGACGTTCGCCGGTACCGGGCCGATACACGCTCTCGATCCAGTCCCGAATCCATGCAGCGCGCGCATCCATGTGCAGCGCAGCAGAGCGGCTGTAGTCCTGCTGGCGGTCCACGAGGTACTCGCTCAGGATAGTTTCGGTCATGTTCGGATGCAGGCTTGCCTGTACCTTGCTGGTGTCGCCGCCCATCCGGACGACGCTCTTGCGACGGTCGGGATAACGGTCGAGGTAGCGATCCAGCGCATTGTCCACCGCCGTATTCTGCTGCGATACCACCAGCACGCGGCTCTGCGGGTTGGCGGCGAAGATCTGATGGAGCAACTCGACGATGCAGGTGGTCTTGCCAGTACCCGGAGGCCCCTGAATCAGGTACAGGTTGGACTCAGTCAGCGCCGCTTCGACAATACGCTTGGCGGCGGTCGCCTTGCCAGGGTCTTGCCAGTTCTCATCCTGCCACTGCAATCCCTCGAGCACCCTGCGCTCCCAGAACGGTTCGGGTTGCGGGACATAGCTTGCCGGCATCATTAGGATCTGCTGCAGGGCCGGATTCTGCAGACGGCCGCCCATAAAGGCCTGCAGGGCCTCGCGCTGCCGCCCCAGGTTGGCCAGCTCACCGCCGAGCGGATAGCGCAAGCGCAACTGCATCGGCTCGAGGCGCTGGTAGTGCTGACCAGGGGTCGGACGCTGAATCCCCCGATGCGAGAGTCGAAAGGCTCCCTTTCCTATCGATTCCGGCACCCCACTCAGCTCCCCGATGCGGAGCCACCGTTCGCCGGCGGCGCTCATGTACAGTTCTTCAAGATACAACTGCGGTTTGAAAGGTGTCTTTTCGATCAGGCGTCGCAGATCCGACTTCAGATCGGTCTCGCAGAAGCAGTCCCATTGTCCGTCCTCGGGTTCCCGATCCGACGCCAGCATAAAGGTCTGATATCCACTCTCTTCAAGCAGATAGTCGGTCACCCGACTCCACCGGCTAAAGAAGTCGCCTGCAGCCTTGCGACGCGCCACATCCTCGCCGTACCGCGCCTGTTGACTGCAGAACTGCAGGAATTCGTGAAACTTCAACGCGTCGCAGAACACGTGCTCCTTGAACTGGCGCTCGATCAGACGGACTGCAAATGGGAGCTCGTCCAACTCGATGCTGTCGATGCTGGCGCGCGCAATGGCTACGACCCGCAGTTGGCTGTCTTCCCGGCCGGCCTCGGTCTCAATCTGCCATGCCCCCAGTTGCAGCGTGATGAAAGCGCGGTCTTCCCTTTCGCTGTATGCGCGCAACTGCCATATTGCACCTTGGTCAGCCTCGTGGATCAACGGGTAGAGATCATGCTCGCCCCCATCCGCATGGAGGAAGATCGGCGCACTGCCGCTGCCCTTTGCGCCCATCTCGAGTGACTCGCGCTGCTGGGTGACCGTAGTACTTCCGCCACTCAGCAGCAGGTCGTAGTAATGGAGATAGACCTCGATCTTCTCGCCGGGCAGATAGTGCTTGCCCGGGAAGCTCGACTCCGAGCGGGGCAGAAAGGCTGCCAAGCCGCTGTTCAGGCCTTGCTGCCTGCCCACCGTGCAAAAGCCGGGGAAGCACTGCACGACATACCCGTCACCAAGAGCTTCGTGGCGCTTCCTCTGCCGGACAATTGCCGTGCACGGCAGCTTCTCAAGGATATGTTCCACATAGAGTGCGCCTCGAAAGATGCAGGCCTTGAAGTAGCGTGGGTTTCTTTGCGCCATCAACTGCACCGGAATTGCATCTTGGTCCGGATACTGCATCATCAATGTGCGCTGTGCAGCGTCGCTATACCGGTCCCCCGTCCGTTCCGTTAGCAGCTCGAGCGTCTGGCCGTAATTGTTGCGAAAGCGGTCGAGCTCCGTCACCGATGCCAACGCCACCTTGCCGCCGTAGAACCAGTCCACGGGCAATCTCACCGTCGGCTCCGGGAAGTCGATCAGATCGTCGTAGCGTCCGCGTTCGGCAAGCCATTCTTGCTGCGCTACATACCAGTCGCAATAGTTTCGGTAGGCGTTGAGCCGGCTCTCCGTATCTTCCAGCCGCGCGCGCAGCAGCCGCAGCGAATTGCGGCGGTAGGGGCTGATCGTCGGATCAGCCAGGTTGGCCCTCAGCGAAGCGCCAAGTTCCCTGAACTCCTGGAGTGGCTCGTCCACGCGCTGCCGGTAGCGAAGACAGTATTCCCGCCGCGTGCCGGCCAAGGCCTCGGCTAGCCGTCTGCGCTTGATGGCCTGCTTGCGGGCGTCGTCACCAAGGGCTACCTTGTATTGCTTGCGCAACGCTTCGTTCCTGCCCCGCAGTTCGTCCTGCAGCGCCTCCTCTTCTTCGGTCTGCTTGTCGAACAGATAGGCAGCCACCGTGAAGGTGATGACAACGCCTGCGATCACTACTGGCAACATGCGCGGCCCGCCTATTGATTCTTGTCGTTGTTGAGCAGCGCCCGATAGGTGTCGACGATTTGGGCCTTGGTGGTCCCGGGATCTTTCACAAGTCCATCGATCAGGCTTTCGCGCATGCGATTTTGCGACGCTTTGTCGTCTCGCTCGATGGCCAGCCGTGCCATCTCCGTCTGGAAGTCCTTATTGTCCTTCTCGCGGCGCCGAGCAATTTCGTCGTGCGCGACATTCGCAGCGAGACGATGCCGCTCGGTGACTTGCCTTGCGCCTTCCACCTCGGCGTCGGCCTTGATCTGGGCCTGCTTGGTCCGCTCCACCTCCTTGCCCAGATCAATCAGGTTGCTTCCCGTTGAAACCAGGCTCTTGCCAATATCGAGCGCCTTGTTCAGCGTCTGGGCGTTGGTCTTGCCGCCTGTTTCCTTCTTGGCATCGCCCTTCTGCGCGTCCTGCTTCGGCGTTGGCTTCTTCATTGTCTGATTCCTTTACTCTTTGACGGAGTCCATCATGGTCTGCAACTGCAGATCGACCAGATCATAGTACGCGTGCTCCAGTTGCAGCAGATGTCTGCAGTTTGGCGCTGAGTTCAGACGCAGTTCGCCAATTGCCGCCCCAAGCTTTTTGACCTGCCCTGACAGACTGTCGAAGGTCTCCCTGGAAATCTCGATCTCCGCCGCCATCAGCTCAAGCCGCGCGCGCAGGGAGCTTGTTTTTTGCGCATGCTGCTTGTCCATGACCTTCGCATTGATCGTCTGCTGCTTGCTCAACTCCTCCAGCAGTTGGTACAACTTACTCCCTTCGATTTCCAGCTGCCGGGTAATTTCCTTGGCCTTTCGATAACCCACATAGGCGTCCACTGCATCGAGCACCGCCAGTGTCGCATCGACCACGGCCAGTGGACCCGCGGCGGATGCACCACGCCGCGCGACTGTGTAGATAGTCTTGGCTGCCCGTGCAACACGATGCGCGCGTTCGCGCTCCTTGTCGTCCCATTCATAGAGGTCAGCGAAGATGTCCACTACGCGCATGACGGCTCCGCTTCGGACGTGGGTTGATTAAACGAGATGAGCATAGCGTCCGCCCGTTCGTGCATCCGGATGGTCAAGGCCAGATGATCGATGTCTCGCCGTGCAAAAGTACGAATTGCGCTGAAGGTGGCCGACAGGCCCGGCGGCACGACAGTTTCGTCGATCTCTGGCAGGTTTGCCCCGATGGCCGCCGGGGCAACGGCAACGCCGTGGGCAGGCGGCTCGGTCACTCCATCCGCAACGAAATGAGGTAGCGACCGATGAGTGACGAGTTCCATGTACGACGTTCGCGCGGGCGGCACAACGACGGGCCACGGGAAGCCCTCGACCCGGCTGAATTCCACTTTCATCCCCAGCACCGGCACCAGCAGGGGGGGCAGAGTCGGTCTCTTCTCCGGCACGGACCCGTCGCTGATGTCGAAGAGTTCAGCCGGCTCGATGATTACCGGGTGATACTCCGGTTCGTTCGTCGGCTCCGTGGAGAGGATGTAATCCATGTTGTCGATTTCTTCGGCAATCAAGCTCTCGGCGTCACGCCAGAAATGGCCGAGCAGTGTTGCCAGTTTGTCCTGGCTCAGTAGCCTGTGCAGCCGACTAGCGTCGTCGAACAGATGATAGGGATGCCCGCGCGAAGGCAGGCGCACAACGGCCTTCCCGTCGAGATTCGTTTCACCTGACGGAATGCGCACCAAGCTTTCGGGATCGGTTGTCACCAGCATGTGCACGGCTTTTCGGTCCAGCGTGAAGGCGTCAAGCCAGACAAGATGATCACCTTCGCGCAAGCGCCGCTCGACAGCGACCATTCTGCCGCCGCGCTCAAGCAGCGTCACAACAGGGGCGGCGTCACCGTCGTCCCGTGCCATGGCCAAGAAGTGGTGCTGCGCAAGGAAGGCCATCTGCTGCAGTAGAACGGTATGGGATAGGGCCACGACTTCCGCAATTCGCTCCAACGTCAGGCCGTCCGCGAGGGCACGAAGGATGAAACGAGACACGCCCCCGAGACTGTCGAGCAAGCGGTGTGAGAAGCGCAGCCTGTAGCGTTGAAACGGCAACAGCAGCGTAATAGCGGTTTGGGTGGGACGGCTCACTTCACTCTTATTGAAAAGGGGGGCTGACTCCGTGGCACGGGTCCACTTGCGTACGTTTTCGGGGCTAGTTTGGATGGGCCGGATTCAAGGCTCGCTGAGTTCCGACTCCCGTTCCTCTATGTCAGTATTGTCATCAACGATGACATTAGACGCAGGACGAGGAAGAGGGGGAAAATCCGGCGCCGATCCGTTGATCGTGTCGACCGTCTCCTGCGACAACGCCGCGTGCGCCGCCAGCGAAGGCGAGATCACGACGCCGTGCAACTGGGCCCGAAGATCGTCGCAGCGTTGATGCTGAATTTCCCAGTTCCATTCGTCATACGTGCCGCGAAAGATGACGGGCGGGATCACAATGCGCGGCAGTTTTATTGGTGCCACGCCCGCTGCGCGTGCGTCGACCAATCGCGCCCCCATTTGCTGCCGACGCGGTTCACCCGGCCGATCTGCTGCGCATCTCATGCTTGGTTTCCATCCGCCTCGACCGAGTTCTTCCCACTTTGGATCGAATCCGACCCATCCGATGTCGCCCCGGATCGTACCGGCACCTTTGCCATTCGGACACTACAACCAACGGCCTCGAGTATTGAGGCATGAATCCTACTGAAGGAGGGTGCATTGGCCCCACGCACGCCATCGGCTGCGCGGAGAAGACAATCGATGCTACCGGGCGATCCGCTCATTTTGTGCACAGATTGTTTTCGCGTCCCTGGCCCCGGAAAATAGCGTCCGGTGGACGGTCTGTGTCCGACTATGGCCGATGCCGCAACTGGAGGGCCTTTTGAGACATTCAGTCCACCGCAGGCCGACGTAAAAAGCAACAAAATATACAGAAAAGCTCTAACACCTGCCCCATTTTGGGTATTTGGCTCGAATGCTTCCCAACTGCACACCATGACCGCCACTCGTCGGGCCAGTCTCCGGCGATCACTGCATCCTCTCCTTTCTCTTTGCGGTACGCCGCTATCCATCCATCGATACAGGTATCAACGTTCGTAGTCGGCATAGCGCCAGACTCACCGGCCGCTTCCAATGTCAAACAGCTACAACAGTGAGAATGGTTTCTTTTGATACGTCACGGTTCGGCTTGCCCGCCGATACCCGCTTTCTCGAAGAAGGCTACGGACCTTCCAGTCTTCAACTCGAAATCATCAAGACCCACATTGCAAATGTCCTTGCTGGAGAGCGCATCAGTCGTCCGTTGGCTGGCCAAAAATCATCCAGAATTGCAGCAGCTCCAGCGAATTGCTGACATCAAGGAGCTTTCCTCTCAGTAGGCAAGGTCCTTCATGCTGTCTCCGCCCTCCGCCCTCGCCCTACCGGCCTACTGCGTCTGATTGCCGATGCCCTGAGATTGATTCCAGATTTTATCAACCACATATCACTGCTCTGAGCATGGCAGGCTAATGCCCTGTCACCTCCATCGGCAACCGATCTGATTTGTTGCCACGCGGCCTATTCGGGCTCGGTATTCCTGACGGTCGCCGCATCCACTGGGCTTCCCGTTTCCCTCGACTCCGTTGCGCTCAACGGCAGAAGCCACACCAGCCCTTCTTTCACCATCAACAAGACGATTTTCCAGATGACATCCTGTCCCCAATGCGGCTCCACCCGCATCGAAGCCCGTGACGTTGGCAAGAAAACCGGCGGTGCTATCGGCGCTGCCGCCGGTGCTGCCAGTGGTGCCGCCGCAGTGTTGTCCGGCGCAGAAGCCGGCGCCGCGGTCGGCGCGTTCGCGGGCCCTGCCGGCATATTGCTCGGCAGCGTGGCCGGCGCCCTGATGGGCGGGCTGCTTGGCAGCGTCACCGGTTGCGCAGCCGGTGCCGCCGTCGGCGAAGCGCTTGACGAGAACGTGCTGGGCAACGCGCAATGTTTCGACTGCCACCACACGTTTTCGCAGAAGCGTGACTGAACGTCAGCGCCGCTGACATTTACCCGTAGCGCACTGTTTTTGCATCTTTGCGGCGTTCTGCCGCTTCGTATTCCCCTCCGCAGTTTCCCATTTTCCCTACGCAAACCTGCCCGGCATTGGCCGGGCTTTATGCACTTGTCCATTCAGCAAAGGAGTTCACCATGCATCTCGTCCAATCGATGGCCTACGTCAACGCTACCCCGTGGCATGGCCTTGGCAATCAACTCGCGCCCAATCAACCCCTCGAAGTCTGGGCCGAACGCGCCGGCATGAACTGGCGTATCGAGGAGTCCGAAGTCCGTTTCGTCTCCGGCAATGCGGGCTTGGGCGCCATTCACGCTTTCCCCGAACAGAAGGTGCTGTACCGCTCGGACACCAAGACACCGCTGTCCGTCGTTTCGTCACGCTATCAGGTCGTGCAACCCCAAGCCATTCTCGAGTTCTACCGCGATCTCGTGGAAGTCGGCGGCTACGAACTGGAGACTGCGGGCGTACTCAAGGAGGGCCGCAAGCTCTGGGCGCTCGCCAAGACCGGCCAGAGCGCCACGCTCAAGGGTCGCGACAAGGTCAATGGCTACCTGCTGCTCGCCACGGCCTGCGATGGAACGCTAGCGACCACCGCGCAATTCACGTCGGTACGGGTGGTCTGTAACAACACCCTGTCCATTGCCCTGGGCGACAGTGCAGGCTCGGTCAAAGTGCCGCACCGCAGCCAATTTGATGCCCAGGCAGTCAAGCGCCAACTCGGCATCGCGATCTCTTCGTGGGATGGCTTCATGGCCCGCATGAAGGCGCTTTCTGAATGCCGCGTCAAGGATGATGCAGCCGAAGCCTTCTTCCGACGCGTACTGACGTATCCCACCGGAAACGTCACGGATCGCCCCACTACCAACCTCAACGACAGCGCGATCAAGACGGTGCAACAGCTCTACGTGGGGCGCGGCAAGGGAGCTCTGCTGGCCTCAGCGGACGGTACGGCCTGGGGCTTGCTCAACAGCATCACGGAGTTTGTCGATCACCATCGCCGGGCACGCAGCGACGACCACCGGCGTGACGCGGCCTGGTTTGGCGCGGGTGCGGCGCTCAAGCAAAAGGCATGGGACGAGGCGATGAAGCTGGTCGCATGACTGCATGGACTGTCTTTCGCCACTACGGCATAGCCGCCCGGCCGGGATTTCCCGCCGGGCATTTTTGTATCTGGAGGTGTGTATGTCTCAAGCAGTAGCGACCGAGCGCATCCGGAATCGCCCGGCACTGCGTCTGGTGGATACCAAGGGATTGAGCCGGGAAGACTGGCTCGCCGTGCGCAAGACGGGCATCGGTGGTTCGGATGCCGCCGCAGCGGTCGGACTCAATCCTTATCAGAGCCAGCTGGAACTGTGGCTGGAGAAAACCGGGCGGGATGCGGACCTGGTCAAGCCTGACCTCATGGACACCGGCGAGCCGGTGTACTGGGGCGCACTGCTGGAGCCCATTGTCGCAGCGGCCTATACCCAGCAGACCGGCCGCCGGGTGCGCAAGATCAATGCGGTCCTGCGCCATCCGACCGTGCCCTACATGCTCGCCAATCTCGACCGGGAAGTCATCGGCGCACCGGATGTGCAGATCCTCGAATGCAAGACAGCTGGAGAGTTCGGCGCGCGGCTGTGGCGCGAGGGTGTCCCGGAGTACGTTCAGTTGCAGGTTCAGCACCAGTTGGCGGTGACCGGCAAGCAGGCCGCGGATGTTGCCGTGCTGCTCTGTGGCCAGAAGCTGGAAGTGCACCGGATCGAACGGGACGAGGCGTTGATCGGCCAGTTGATCCTGCTGGAAGCGCGCTTCTGGCAATTCGTCACGACAGACACCCCGCCTCCAGCCGATGGTTCGGACTCGGCCGACGCTGCCTTGCGCTGCCTGTACCCACAAGACAGCGGCCAGACCGTGGATTTCAGTGAGGACCGTCCGTTGAGCGCGACATTTGCGGATCTAGTGACCTTGCGCGCCGAGATTGCCCTGCGCGAAGCCGCCGAAGCCCGCCTCAAGCAGACGATCCAACAAGCCATGGGCGACGCCTCCCGGGCGCAATTCGAAACCGGCGAGGTCATCTTCAAGCGCAGCAAGGATAGCTTCGGCGTCGATCTGAAGCGGCTGCTGGCGGACCACCCAGCACTCCAGACCGCCTATGCCATCACCAAGCCCGGCTCACGCCGGTTCCTGATTCACCCTCATGGAGACAGGCAATGCTCAAAGGCTTGAGTATCACGCCGCCCGTCATCGGGCGAATTTCCATTGGCCGCGTGGTCGAGAAGCACGGCAAGCGCCTGCCGGAGAAAGATGACCAATTCACCCTGACGAGCCAGGTCCAGGGCCGCGATGGGTGGGTATTGCACCCGCTCGACGAAACGCTGCGCAAGGGGGCCAATGGCAAACTGCGCGCGATTCCCGTGCGCCTGCTCTTCAATGATCCGAATTTGAATCTGCGCGCCGAATACTCACTGTTTGACCGAGAGACGGGGCGGCCAGTCTGCGTGGGCAACGGCGAAACCTGTAAGCGGATGGGCGACGACGGCCTGGCCACGCTGCCCTGCCCGTCACCAGACGGCTGTGCCTTCGGCAAGGCTAGTGGCTGCAAGCCCTATGGGCGGCTGAACGTCATTGTCGGGGACGAGGATGAGATGGGTTCCTTTATCTTCCGCACGACCTCGTACAACAGCATCCGCACATTGGCAGCGCGCCTGCACTATTTCGGCGCGGTGTCGGGTGGGCTGCTGGCATGTCTGCCGCTAGAACTGAAGCTGCGCGGCAAGTCCACCACGCAGAGCTATCGGTCTGCCATTTACTACGTCGATCTGGGTGTGCGTGCCGGCGGTAAGCTGGAGGCGGCTATCGCGGACGCCAGAGAGCTGGATGACAGGCGGCGCACGGCGGGATTTGATCAGGCAGCGCTGGATGAGGCCGCCCGGCTCGGGTTCGGCAATGGCGCGTTCGAGGACAGCCCAGAAGAGGCGGCTGCGGTCGTGGATGAGTTTTACCCCGAAGCCACGCATGGCGAGCCGGAATCGAACGGAGACAGATCAGTCACGGGCGAGGCACCGGCAACGACGCTGCGTGACAAGCTAGGCCGGCAAGCGGCGCTGCTCGGAGGCAAAGCAGCATGACGGCCATTCGCCGCAGTGTCATGGTGCTGGCGGCGAGTGCGACGGTGACTGCGATCTGCCTGTCTGTGCTCGCTGGATGGCAGCGTGGGGGTTCCCTGCCGGAACGGTTGGTATGGGTGGCCATCAGTGTGGTTCTGGTTTCCTGTGCACACCTGCTGCCAGCTCTGACCCGGGAGTCGTCGGCAGCGGTACGAGGCACGGCAACCGTACTGTGGGCGGCCTGCCTGTTCACTACCTCGTACGGTCATCTGACCTTCTTTCTGCTCGCCCAGCGGCATGCGGGGGAACTGCGGGCGGCTGCGCTGCTGGTCACCGCGTCGCAATCCAGCCGCAGTCTCACGGTCGTTATGGCGCAACGGGCCGACGTCACCGCGCGACTGGCGGCGGCCAATGCGCAGCGCTGTATCGGCAACTGCCCAACGCTGGAAGGCCGGCGCGTCACGTTGGCCGCCACGCTCGATGCGCTGGAGGCCGAGGCCAGCGAAATCCGGCGCGGACAAGTCGCGCAAGACCGGGCCGTGGAGCGGCATGACGCCGTGGTCGCCGATCCGGTCACGGCACGACTGGCGGCATTACTGGACACGGCGGCCGCCCGAGTCGACCTGCTATCGGGGCTGACGTTCGCGGCCGTCCTGGAAGGGGTTGCCTGCCTGCTATGGACCGTCGCGCTGCGCCTACAGCCACCGTCTCCGGATGCTCCGCTGGTCATCCCGCCCGTCACCCTCAGTAGTACCCCAGTCGCGCCGAAGCACGCGCCGGATCCAGGCAGTCACGAGTCCGTGACTGAAGCCGCCACGCCGCAAACTTCCCCCGCCCCGGTTAGTCATGCCGTGAATGGGGACGACCTGACGCGACTGCGCCAAGCCGTCACGGCCGGTGAACTGCGCCCGACCGTCACGGGCATCCGCCGACATCTGGGCTGCTCCCAGGCCAAGGCATCGGCATTGCGCCGACAGCTCGCATCCCTGCCCAGCATCTCGTAGTCCGTCCGGCGTCTCTCCCGACGCTGGACGGTTTTGCTGGCATCCCATTTACCTCGCTCGCGCATCCGGCTCGCTCGGAGGACCGCGTTCGTTCTGACGTTTCACATTCCCTGGAGATAATCCATGCAACAGACTCACCTCGCTGCCGATTGCACCAAGCCGGCCGAAGCGCCGGGCTCGACGGCGACCTTTGCGCCCCGTTTCGCACCTGGCCACGTGCTGGCCACTCCTGCCGCGCTGGCAGCGCTCGCCCAGGTCAATATCACCCCTCAGTCCCTATTGCGTCGGCATTTGTGCGGCGACTGGGGTGATCTCGATGAGTTGGACCGCCAGCAGAACAATTTTGCGCTCGCGATGAGCGCGCGGCTGCTGTCGAGCTACGCGCTGCCCGGAGGCGGGAAGGTCTGGGTCATCACCGAGGCCGACCGCTCGGTGACAACTGTACTGCTGCCGGAGGACTATTGACATGGCGACGGCCCACCTGCCATCAAGACTGCGCACGCCTGCTTGCGTCATGCTCGGCAGCGTCTTCGTCTCGTTGGCGGCGCTCACTGCACTGAGCGCCGCCCGCATCCCGCTTGTCCACTTCCTGATCCGCCATGCACGCGGTGATTGGGGTCAGATCACTGACGAAGACTGGCAACGAAACGAATACGCGTTGGCAACCGGAGATCACCTGCTGTCCAGTTATGTGCTATCGACCGGACAAAAGATCTGGATACAGACAGCAGGGGACCGCGCCGTGACGTTCGTACTGCTTCCCGTGGAGCAAATGAACTTACCCCGCTTCTGGGGGGAAGCACTGCGGACCTAGTGGCTCCGTTTTAGCGACGCGCCAGGCGCGTGGCCAAGCGTTCGACGATCTCCACCACCATGGCTCGGTCGTGGTGACTCAGCTTCGAGAGCATCCGCGTCAGGTAATTGGCCTGATCGCTGGATCGATTGCTGGCCTCGGTCAGCAAGTCTGACGTCTCGCACTGAAAGATCTCGGCCAGTTCGACAAGTCGCCCGATGGTCGGCATGACCACGCCCCGCTCGATGCGCGACACCGCCTCATTACCGATCCCCAGTTGTTCCGCGACCTGCTCCTGCGTCAGGTTGGCGGCCATGCGTTGTCTCGCAATCGCCCGCCCCACTACGCCGGCCAGATCCACAAGATCCGTCTTGCTCATGCCCACTCCGTTGTCCACCTGAATGGTTGGGCACCACCCCATTGACATGAAGTGCCTTTAAGGTTGAATTTCAACCTTTTGAGTCGTTAACAGATCTGATGAGTTGCCGGCACGGAACCATCAACCTCCTTAGCCAATCTCCAAAAACGAAGAAAAACCAAATGAATACAGATACTTACGAGGCCATCAGCCAACACGATGCGCGCAGCTATCGGCGCAAGATGGGACTCAAGGCAGTTGCCCATGCGCTTAGTCTTGGCATCGGTAGTGCCGCGCTTCTAACGCTGGCTGGGTGCGGCGGCAGCGGTGACGGCACGACTGCTGGTCCGGACAGTGGCCTTCCCACTACACAGCCCGCTGCAACGTCCAATATTTCCGGCAAGGCCATCGACGGCTACCTGGTCGGTGCCAAGGTCTGCCTGGATACCAACGACAACGGCGTGTGCGACGCGGGTGAGCCCAACACGACGACCAATGCCGACGGCAGCTACAACCTGGTGGCCGAAGGCGCCGTAATCGGCAAGAAACTCCTGGTGGTGGTGGATGCAAACACCAAGGACCTCTCGCGTCCCAACTACTCTTTCCCGGCCAGCTTCACGCTCAGCTCGGTGGTGTCCGACTTGCAAGGCCAGAACGTCACGCCGCTCACCACGATGCAAATCGCACTCGTGGAAGGCGGCAAGGGTGCGGACACGGCCACCAAGACGGTGATCGGCCTGGTCGGTGGCGCGGTGAACCTGGCTGGCGACTACATCGCCAACGGCAATACCGCTGCCGCTACTTTTGCGGCTTCGGTGGTGGACAAGGTGGTGGAAATCGCCAGCACTCGTTCGGGGGACGGCGACACGGTGCGTGCAGTGATGAACGCCATCGCTACGAAGGGCAGTGTGGCTGCGGTGACGGTAGCCGATGTCGATGCGGCTCGTGCCAAGCCGGTGTACCTCACCGACGTGGACGCGAACCAGATGCTGGCGACGCCGAGCTACGCCGTCGCTGGCCTGCGCTGGGAAGGTCTGAACAGCCCGATCGCCTACATCGTGCGCCAGACGTTTGCCCTGCAAGGTGGCACACTGGTCAAGTCGTACGACCAGATGCAAGCATCGGCCGCGAGTTGGGTGTCGGGTGCTCACCTGCTGCAAGACGTCACGCACAACTTCGGGCAATTCAGCTTGAAGGCAGACGGCACCTGGAGTGCCTACACACCGCTGGAAGACGTGGGTAACAACCTACAGTTTCAATCGGTGAGCGGCAACGTGGTGCAAGCTTTCGATGGAGCCACCGGTCGCAACGTGAAACTGGAGTTCCGCCGTACGGACCTCTCCAACAAGTCGTTCGTCAACGCCATGCCCACGGGCAGCGCCACCGACACCGAGCTGCTCGCCCGCATGCCGGGCGCGTTCCCCGCTGGGACGAATGGCTACGCAGTGATTGCGTCCTATTCGACTGACACTATTGCGATGGTCAGCACTGACCACTGCGGTGCCGGTGCCAGCATGACTCCGCCGCGCTGCCTGATCGGCAACAGCAGCACGACCTACACTTCGGTGCAGGACGTGCTGACCATGGGCCCGATCGGCTTCGGTCCGATGAACTTCGGCTACCTGAACTTCGATGCCACCACCGGTGCAGTGACTCTGCGTACGGGTGCTGCGGGCAACGCCGTGATGCTCGACAGCTCTAAGATCAGCTGGGCGCCCTACATGGGTCGCCAGGACCTCATCGTCTTCAACGTGAAGGCCGATGATCTGATCGTGGCCGCTGATGCAGCTGGCACCACTGGCATGATGCTGAACGCCGCGTACGACAACTACCAATCGTATCGTGATCTGGTGAAGGCTGGCGCGAAGTTCGGTATTGCGCTGCTGGACGGCAAGCTCTCCTGGGTGATCATCACCCCGGCTGGCACCGAGCAACTCACGCTGCTCAACAAGGACCAAGGCTTCAACGCCCTAACTCCGGTGCTCAAGCAAGCCATCCTGTCGGGGCTGTAATCGGCCAGGCAGCATAAAGAGAGGGCCTTCGGGTCCCCTCTCATTTTCCCCGATTTGTCTCCTTCAGAAGACACCTCCAACTGACTTTTCTCACGTGTTTGCTGACGGACGTCCGCGCTCTTTTTCGGGGGCCAGGGCGTTCCGTCAGCAATCGTCAGACCGCTTTGACAAGGATCACCCATGAGAATTAAGCATGCCGTTCACTCGCGCTCGTTGTTGTCGGTCGCTGCATTTGCGTGCGCTTTCGCGCTTGCTGCCTGCGGAAACAATGTCGTTGAATACCGAAATGCCCACATCATCAACGGCAAGGTGTATGCCGGCAACGCCGACGAGCCCTTCAGTGGCCGTCTAGCAAACCTGCCTGTAGGACAGCTTCTGATCTCCAGCCCCGGCTTTTTTAAGATCGCCAACCTCATCGACGGCGTCCAGCAGAATTTCAAAGGCCAGGTCCCGGGCTCCCTCTGCGATGTCGAGATCAAGGCAGGGCTTGCCCACGGCAAAGCCGTTTGCAAGTTGCCGCAGTCGAGCATCGTGCGCTACGAGATGACGTTCGAGGCGGGCAGGCTCGAAGGCGAACTGCGGGCCTATGCACCGACCAAGGACAATGACCAAATTTCTAGCGTCTCATTCGAGAACGGCCTCGCCAGCGGTGAGCAAAAGATCCGGAACATCGTCACCAAGAACGTTGTTGCGGTCCTTAACTGGAGGAAAGGTGTCAAGGTTGGCAAGCAACAGGACTTCGATCCTGCCACGGGCAATTTGATCGATGAAGGTCGCACCGATGAAGACGGCAAGACCGACGGCGAAGTCGTTGCCAAAACGCCAGATGGTCTCGTGTACTACAAGGCTCAGTACAGTCATGGCAGGAAAGACGGCCTTGAGGAAACCTTCGACAAGACAACCGGCAAGCCCGTCCGCCGGGTTGAGTGGAAAAACGGCAAACAGGACGGTTCGTCCAAGGAGTGGGATGCTGACGGTCGCCCGAAGGTAGATGCCGTGTACAGCGACGGAACAATGGTGAGCGAGAATGCCCAGGTCGCCGCCGACCGTGAAGCGGAGTATTTCTACAGAAGCTGCATGAAGACAGCCACCGTGATGGGAACGGTATTCCGCGACGGCAAACCGGTATCTCCGGCCGAGCAACAGGCCGAATGCGCACCGCGTGCTCAGGCGGTACGGGAAAAGGAACTGGCCTCCAGGCAGGCGCGCTGAATGACCGAAGGAGAGCGGGCTTCGACCGGCTCACCTCCGTCGGCGATTACCGGACCCATAGCAGGCGTACGTGAGATCTTGCATGACACGCACCCCCATCTCGGCGCGGCGAATTTCCCCTCCTTCCGCTCGCCATCAACCGAGCGCCTTTCCGCTTGGTGCCCGATCACTTGTACGACATTGCGTGCGAGGACGAACACACGCACACGAGTGACATATGCACACTTCTGGCGCAGGCCGGCTCTGAGCCAACCTGTGACCCCTTGAGCGCCCCGCTAGTCCCCCGGCTACGGGGCGTCTTTTTCAGCCCCGAGGACCAGGCTTGCGCAAATCGGCAGCACCACTGCCTTCTTGCACCCATCAGAAGAGGCATTTTCATCTCATCCTCACTTCCTTAGAATCTTCCCATCGAGTTGAATTGACCCCGCTCGACATTCCCGATCACGGCGCCCACTCGCTTGGGCGCCGTCTTTTTTGCTCCACCATGCCGGCACCCGACCATTCGAGCGTGTTGCGGGCGGATTTCACGTTGCTACACTCTGCTCATGAACCAATGCTGGGAGTTTCACCATGGCGACATCTGAGCGTGGGGCCGTGACCATCGTGACAGCGGTGGAGGAGCTCGCCGCCGGCCGCTACCGCGGCTTTCTGATGATGGATACCGACTCAGGTCAGTGGCGATACGACTGCCCCAAATGCCACAGCACGCCGCTGGAAGCCCGCGCGGATGCCGACGCGGACCTCGAGTACGCCTATCGGCGGTATCTGACAGATCCGTTGAGCCAGAAGCCCCCGGGAACCTTGCATTGATCCATAGTGAGCCCACGACGCTCGTGACTGAACCTGAGCAGGGCCTCTTCAGAAGGGTGGGCTATTACGATTTCCGGGCTTATACGCAGCTGACCAGCGGCGGACTGAGTCAGGGATTTGTACTGGCGCGTCATCACATGCTGGTCGGCACGGTGCAGACCGTATTCCGCGCGGGCAAGCCGCAGCCCAAAAGCTCGGAAGCACTGTTGATAGCGCAGGAAAAGCTGGACCAGCTGGCTGCCATTGCAGCGCGGGAACCGTTGCCGTTAGGAACTGGCGAACAATCGCTCTGAGCCCCATAGCCTACTGGCCGGTGCGGAAGTCTGAGAATCATCCAATCGAAATTCAAACTTTGACGCGCCAGTCCGTTATTCTTGAAAAGCGGGGCGCTGGCCATTTGCCACTGGTGAATGACAAATTTTTGACCAAATTTTCCTGCGCCCTGCCTCGCTACCGCCGCGCGGCACCGTCCTCTCCCTCAGCTTGAACGTCGTCCTGTTCCGCAACGCCTGCCGGACTCTGATCCTTCCAAGGGGACAGGCGCTTTGTGCCTGCCCGGCCTTCGCGCGCGCTTGGCTGGGGCAACCTGCCACACGGCACGATCTTGAGCTGACGGAAGACGCACCCGCGCCAGGCATTTCCCTCGCAACCGTGCTTGGGGAACTACTGCGAGCCGGCTTCTGTGCACTCGATGGTGACAGAGTCGTGCGGCGGTTCGAAGTGAGGGCCATGAATCCATCGGGCAGAGATACCACGGCATGGGAACCTATTTGCCGCTGAATCGGACCTCGCAGATTGGAGAGAAACCCCTCTTGGTCTGGTTTGTCTCTTTTCGTGTTTGCCAGCTAGGGCACTAAACTGGCAGACAGAAATGCCCGCTGATTCAGGCGAGCAGACGAGTGTCTCACAAGCAGCATGCGTCAAGCTCTGGAGGAATGCGAATAAGCCTGATCCGATGAATGCTGATGTTGCCGATTCACAAGTCAAGCAACGGGACGGGTTCTATTCGCAATGCGAAGAACCCTCCTGACAAACTGCCCTCCCTCAGTCAAGGAGATGAGTCCGATATCAGTACTATTAAGGAGAGAATCCCGGGATTGGCTCCACGCCAAGTCCCGGTGAATCGAGTCTATATTCACCTGCGGCTAGCGCCTCCGGCTGCTATAGACTCTAAGGAATAGTGCTGGTGAGGGGTTGTAAATGCCCCTCACCAGATAACGGGGGAAAGATTATATTCGCCTTCGGCTGCTATAATCTTTTTAATAGATCGCTTCGCTTCGCTCGCTCAACTTCGTGAACCCCTCACCAACTCCGTAGGTTCTTCCTCTCCCCCAAGAAATTTGGGGAAGAGAAAGAACGTGATGCTAACGCATCACTGCCTATAAGATATACAACCAGTACCATAATTTTTTGTTCCGAATCACAAATCACTTCCGTGCAAACTATCGGGTGTGAAACACCCTATCGTCTGAACGGAAGTAATTTGTTGTCTGTGCATTCTCCATGAGCAAAACCCTGACACGGCTTACGGATAGCGCACCGAACATCTCACCCAACTTCCCTCTGGGAAAATTGGGGGTGCCAGGACGCATGGAGGGCACGGCCGGCCCGCTGCGGGAGGCCCCACTCACCTGAGCACAACGCTTTCAAACTGACGCCGACACGCGCAAGCCCATCCCCAGCACGTTTCTCCCCATTTTGCCGGCGGGTCCGGCCCCGAACACTGGCGACACGGCTGGCCAGTGACCGCCGAAGATGATGGCCCAAGACTGCTGGCGGATTCAAGGCCGGCAGGTCTCGCGAAGCAGCCTACGAATTGTGCGATTCCTCATCCGGCACAATTCGTAGGCTGCTTCGCGATTGGCAACCAGGTAACCCAAGCCGAAGTAGAAAAGTTCATCGCCGATTTGCTGGGTGACTGAGAGTCGCAGAACAACCCAAAACGGTAGTGCGTGCTTCGTTCCGCGAATGGCTGATGCTCGGTGCCTGAGCGGTCTGTCGATATTAGAAGGATGTATCGCTGCCTAGACCGCAGCTATCTTGCGACTCCATCGGCAGCCGGCCAGCAAGGCGTTTGATAGAATGGTAAGAGGTGCAGCTACCATGTGTTTTCTCTAGAGCTAATGCCAAATATTTCCAGTTCGGCACCACAAACTCAGATGGCAAATCCTTATGAGCAACGATTTCAGACGTTGCTGGCTAAAGGCATCGAAAGCTCTGCCGCCGCTCTGATGACCGCTGAACGCTACGTCGATCAGAAACCGGTAGTACGTAACAAAAGAAAACTACCTCTTGGAGAGCATGACGAAGCCTTCTGGTCGAGCAGTTTCTTGATGCTGATTTCACCTGATGGCTGGGGGAGCGAGATTGGCCGATTGGCAATAGTGCGCTATTTGAAGCAAAGCCGCATTTCACGCCTTGATTTGCTGGTTATAATTGCTCGGACTGCGTCAGACGCCTTAATCTGGGCCATTCGGCGATCTCGGGTGGGGCCGTCCTCACATGCAGATCGATTCTCTGAGCTACAGTCAGTGGGAATGTCATGCTCCGTAGTCGCTGAGCAATGCGAGATCATCTCCATCCTTTCTGAAGCCTGCCAAGCGCAAACTGACGAACTGGAACGTTGCAAAGCCCGGCTGGCCGAACTAAGTCCCTTTGAGCTATTGTTATACGGGAGCCTGTTCGCCTATGCAGAGTTGGTACCATTGCCGAGCAGCAACCATCATCCTGAGATGGAAAAATACTGGGAGGCGATCAACGACCTATTAATCTGGAAGATTGCTTCGGTACCCGAGTCGGCTATCAAGCTGAATATCGCCAAGGCCGGGCGTTCTTTAGCAACACATGTTTCTCCACTGATTTTTCCAAGCTCCCGAGGTCAGCCGGCTCGATATGACTTGTACGAGGCCTTTGAGGAACTCCTCGCCGCTCAACTGGAACTCAACGCCATTAACTCCCGTTCTGTCGATGCGTACTGTTACGACGATAGCATTCTATTTGTCCGTAACGGTAAGCACTTAGAAATCGAGCAAACCGATCCGGCAGTCAGAGACAAGTGGCGTCGTGATGGTGAAAAGCTGGCTAAGCTTCATGGCTATTGGCTGCATCGCGGGATGCAGGAATACGTCAATTCTCCTCTCGCGGAGGGAATAATTGGTAAACCAGAGAATCATGAACTGAACGAAATGGCCCTGATCGGGGCAATGAGCAATCGTTCGCTCCTGGATGAGGTATATGGCATCGACGACCGAGTGCTGCTGGAAACCGGTACGCGTGTGCCACTATTCAAGGCCCTCCTGGCGTTAGAGCTAAGCTCCGTCTTTTACCAAAGCGCGTTTCTTCGACCCTTTGGCGATCTGCTAAAAGAAACCGGAGATTGCCTGGTGGCTTTACGCATGTTGTGCATGCGTGGATGGATCGAAGGCATGCAGAATCGGCTGCCACTGACCTTTGCGAATCGCGTGGACAAGATCAACGCTATCCGTGGCTGGGTCGCAAGCGATGCTCAGCCTCAAGGTGACCCTGTGATGGCGGCAGCGGTGCTGGATTTCTGGACCAGTGACTGGTCAGCATTATCTGGCCGTCTGCGTAACCACAGTGACGACGTGCTGCCGAACCTGCTGGAGCGCCCTTTCCTCAAGATGGGCGAGCTTATCGTTCAGTTGCCTTGGCTCACTGGCCTCCAGAACAATCGCACAGCGGCGATCAATAATCTGCGCCGGATTGGTCATAAGCGCTCGGAGGTAAAGGAGGAGACCACACGCATTGAGCACCGATTAGGAGCGCTATTTGCGCAACGTGGCTTCCGCGTTAAGGCGGGATGGGTGCCCGATCGAGACACCTACGATGACGCCGCCGGCGAGGTCGATCTGATTTGCGCAATGGACGGGTTCGTGCTTGTCATTGAGGTCAAATCCTCCTACGTCCGCAAAACCCAGCGGGAGGCTTGGCTGCATGCCAGTACTACCCTGAGAAAGGCTGGCAATCAATTGCAGCGCAAAACTACGGCGCTGATGCGAGCGTTGACCACGGACGCGGGGTTGTGCGCCGATTTGGGACTGCGAAAGGGAATAGTCCCGTCCTTGACAGGTTGGATTATTGATACATCCATCGAATGCGATCATGAACGGTTCAGCGGCTTCCTCAAAATATCGCTGGAGGAGGTCATCATCGCGCTACGGAACGATCGTCACCTTCTATCTGACCCATATGGGATACTTAAGGCAATGCAGGATGGTGTGAATCTGGATGCGCCTGATCATGTTATGCATGATGCGGCTTCGCTATACCCGCAGGGATTCTCTGCGGCTCGCTTTGTGGATGTAATCGAGTCCGAGGCAGTTTGGTCGAATTGAATCGGTGCGGGAGGGTCGGAAGCGCTGTTCGGCTCCCTCGGTCGAACTTCGCTCTTCAGCCGTCCCCTTCATTGGGCAATCCATTTGGGACATCCAACGCCATGTGTCCGAACTGTCCGAACGGCTGTCCAGGTCGATGATTTGCCGGCTGTAACGCAGCCGCTGAATGCCCGCTGCACTTTCGGAAGTTGACGCTGGAGCCGTGCTGGGGCGAACGACTGCAGCGGTCGATCAGAGACGGTTGTAGTTTCGCGACGAGCGATCCATCCGAGATCGGTCATGAACGGGCATTGTCGAGAAGCACGCTTCCGGCACGGCGCAATATTGCGCCTTCGGACGTACATCGAAAGGCTTCCGAGGTAGCAAAAACTGTTCGACGCTCTGGACGAGCGTCGGAGGCACGAACGAGAAGCGGCAAAGGCTCAGGCCGATGCTGCGTCGGCTTCCGGCTCCGCGCCAGCCTCGGTTTCCGCGTCGGCATCATCGACTTCGAACACGCCTTCCAGGTAGGCCGAGTAACGCTGTTGCAGGTATTTGAGCGATGCGTCGCGATCGGCCTGCACGTCCAGATGGTCCTGAAAGAACTTCAACCGTGCACGGTTTTCGTCGAGCACCTGTGCCCACGTCTTCGCGTAGATGTTGACGTTCGGCTTCTCAAGGATCAGTCCGGTTTCGTCCTTCACCAGTTGCTCGGTGTAAGGCGCGAGCTTGTCGCTGATCGCCCAAAAATTCCACGTCACGCCAACCTTGGAGAAGCGCGGGTCGGCCATGACCGAGAACGCATAGCCCTGTATCTGTGTGACTTCGTCGGAACCGATGTCCACCTTCGGGGCTTTGAGTTCCACGACGAGGTGCGACAACTGGTTGGCGCGGTGTTGCTTCGTCGCCTTTGAGAGCATCAAATCGACGATGCCCCGGGTCTGCGAGATGTGCTTGACCGGTTCGTCGATCACGATCTTCGGATCCAGCGCCTTCTTGTGCGCGATTAGCACCTGCGTGAGCGACTGGTCATCCACGGACAGGTTGAACTCTTCGCCGAAAAGCCAGCAGTTTTGAGCGATGATCCTGTGCAACTGCGACCGCTCCTTTAACCGCTTCTTCGGTTCGGGATCGAACAGCACCGCTTCCAGACCGGTGAGAAACTTTAAGCGGTCCGACACGACCTTGGCCGCGCCGATGATCGAGGACAGGGACGTGTCGCGCAGCAGTTGTGCCAGTTCCTCCCGCTGACGCTTGGGCAGGCGCAACACCTCGTCCAGAATGACCTGCAAGTCCTCGGGGCTGCGCTCGATGGCTTGTCGCAACATCCGAAGCTGGAACGCCCGATTCTTCGGCTGAGTGGTGCGGAAGTCCGGTAGGTGGCGCGCTACGTTGACCGCCACAATGTCGAACACCTGCCGCTCGACCTTCTCGACCGACGTCACGGGATCACCCGAGAAGGGATAGACGTCTTCTTCCTTCCATTCCTCAACGACCGTGCGAGCTTCCTCCGCCGCGCGGGTTCGGAAATGGTCCTTGATCGTCTGCTGGGCCTCGGTGATCGCTTCGATGATCGGCGGCTGCATTTCCGCCAGATCGACGGTGCCCTCCTTCTGGGCTAAATCGAAGTATGGCGAGTAAAGGTAGCCGGAGAACGTGAAGTTTCCGATGTGGAAGCGTCGGTCCAACTGCACGAGCGGAAAGCGTTGCTGATTGCACAGGTAGAGCGCGCGGTTGCCTGCGGTCTTCCATTCGACCACATGCAAGCGCACCCAATGCTCCTGGCCGTCGATCTCCACATCGTTAAGGTTGAACGACTTCCGGTTGGCGATTGCGGAGGTGGGATCGATGGCCTTGCCGTCCAGTACGATCTTTGTGCTCTCTTCATAGTCGGCCAGGTAGAGCGCGAAGACTTCCGTCAGCTCCTGACGGCCTTCGTCCGATGTAAAGGTGCGAAACTCCTTGATGGGGTCGCGGATGGTGAGCGTCACACCTGTCGTCGCGTCGCCCTTGATCTCTGTTTCGTCACTGATATTGACGTGCCGAATGTCCAACGCGGTCATGCGGATGGTGTATGACCAGAACTTGCCGTCGCGCTGGTAGACCACCGCCCATTCGGCCACATTGCCTAGGGCGAACGCCTTGAAGCGCCCGCGCCCTTCCTGCCCATGGAGGAACCGCCCGGAATCGGTTTGCGACTTGGCCTTTTTCCACGAGCCGCCGAGGAATCTGAAAAAGCCGGCGGCATCCGTGCGAGGTATTCCTTCGCCATTGTCCTTCACGACGATCGCTTCCAGCGAGTCAAGATCGTTGTACTCGAACGACACGGTCACGATCTTGGCGTCAGCGTCGAACGCATTCCAGATAAGTTCAGCCAACGCCGGCACAGGTCGCGCGCGCGTAATCTTCTCGAGAAAATCTGACTGAACTTCTACTGGATACTGTTCCGCCGCCATCGCCCCTTCTCCCGATTTATCAACGCCGACCGTCACACCGGTTTGTTTCGCATTCTACCGTCGGACGCACGAAGCCTTGCGCCATCGGCGTGCTCGCCTGCGCCTATGCTCACAAGTTGCGGCGTATTGCTGATCTCTTCAGTACCAGCCGCTTCTGCCGATTGCGCAGCCTTTCTTCGGCGACGCTCTCCACGAGTGTTGGCCGGAACCCATGCGTCCCACGAGCGTGCACCAACGGCTTCCTTGTGCTGGATAAGCGTGTCCTTCCACGCGAGATATTCGATCTCGTCATCCAACAGCTTCATCTTCTCTGCGTCATCGGCATGAATCGCCCCGGCGACAAGCGAAGGATGATCGCTGATGCCAGGAACACGGACATACCCCGCCCCATCGCGAACAGTCCCCTTCCAGACGCTGCCCACTAGTTCCGCCCACTCGGTCGAGTCCAGCACAAGCGATGCGTCAAGCATGAAGATCCATCGGAAGTGGTGCCCCTTGCGCTCGCCCCATGCCAGTACCCAAATGCCGCCAACGGCAACGGCAGCGAACTTGACATTGCCGCGCAGACGGTTGACGAATCTCGCGTGGTCACGCTTGGCCTCGGCGAGCGGCACTTGCGCGGCAAGCTCGGGGGGGTAAGCGCATTCGATCAGCATGAGGTGCAGTTCCTTTTGCCTCTCGAAGTATTCACGCATGACCTCCTGCATACGCCCATGCGCACGCTTTCCGGCAGCCTTGCACGCCGCGACCTTCTTACTCAGCTTTCGTGCCTTGGCCTCATCACGGACCAGAACAATCAGTCCGTTTGCATGCTCACCGCAATACCGGGTCGTGTCCTTGTCGTAAAAAGTAGGTGGCTTACTGAGACACTCCTGTAGGCTCGGAATCCGCGCCACCATGCACTTGACCGCATCCCGAAAGAGGTCCGCGTGCGGTGTTAAACGGAAACGATCAAGTGCCACATCCCCGTAAAGGATGTCAAGGATGAGGGGTGCCAGCAAGCCGTAATACTGGCCTAGCTTATGTTCTTCGACCCCGATCAGCCTACCGTCCTCGCGCAGCTCAAAATCAAAGGCGCTTTCCTCCGTGTTGAGAATAAGCCAGGCGAGCCACTCCATCTGGTATACGCGATACGCCAGCTCACCCCACCCGTTTGTAAGAGCCTGGCGGCGGCGGCCCTCGTGCTCTTCAATCGTATGCGTCATGTCACGCTCGATACGGTTGAACATCCGGCGGTCTACCAAACCATACGTCAGCAAGTCCTGATGCACCTCCTTGTCCTTGTAGACATAGTGGACGCCTTCAGCAATCCATGGAGTCTCGCGGCGAGTCAGGTATTTCACAGGCATGATCGTCTCCCTTCAACCCTGCGCCGTCTCGGACTGCAGCGCCAGCCGGAGCGCGTGGTATTCACGACACAGCTGGTTTGCCTTTCCTTGCGCGCAACTGAAGTACCTACGGATACCGTCGACAGTCGGGCGGAGCTTACCGGCAGCGACGTCGCGAATGAGTTGAACCAACCGACCGTCGTACTCATTTGCGACTGGCACATCAGCATCTGTAGTAGCCTCTCGTCTCGAGCTCACCAAATCACGATGACTCGGATCGTCAGGCGCGACGACGCTAGTCACGCCTGTAGTCACGACCGCACGACTGCCATCGAAGGCGAGCCACCAGCATAAACTGCCCATGCAGTCGAGAACCGCAGCACAGGCAAGGGCGAGCAGCAGGTTCAACTTCTGCTCGTCTAGCCCGATCAGCGCCGAGAGTCGCGCGGTCACGGGATCTTCGTGCAGCGAGTCACGCAGTCGCGTCGCCCGGTCGTCCAGCACGGCCAAGCGGTCGTCTTTGGCTTGGTGGCGCCTTACTTCGTCGGCTTCGGTCGTCAGGGCATCGAGCTTGGCTGTAAGGACTTCGCGCCGCATGCGCTGCGTTAGGCAATCGCGGTCGCAGTGCCGGGCATTATTTGCGGCCAACATGGTGCGCACCTTCTCCTGATCCTGGCTGATAGCGGTCAGGCTACGCATCGGCAGGGCGGCGACCCGATCGATAGCCGTGACCTCTGGGACGGCTTGTGCGCGGCGATCGCCCGCGTGTTGTTGTGCTAGTAGGAAGAATGTCATCTGCCCGTAAAGCACAACCGCAAAGGACACGGCCCACATAAGGGCAGCGCTGCAGCGTACAGCGAGCGGCTTCGTGCGGCACAAAGCCAGCAACAAGTGCATGGCGAGCACGGCAGCCACCGCAAGAGCGATATTGCCAAACTGTTCCGGCATTGCACCGCCGCGTTCCCAGCCTGAAAGCGCGGCCGTGCCTAGCGAGGTCAGCGTCGCCAGAAGTGCTAGCAGCAGGGGCATGAGCGAGTACAGGGAGCGCAGTGCGGTCAACGCGCTCGTGGAAGCGGCGGCCACACCTGCGCCACCGCTCATTTCGGGATTTTGGTATCTGTTCACCTGAATTCCTTCGTTGTTTCGTCGGCGCTGCGACAATGGCGTGCGGCTCGCTGCCGCTGGCGTCCAGGCCTGCACCGGGCATAGGCTGCCCGCCGACACCGTTTGGAGCCGGACAGGCAGATCTTTTTGGGGGACGATCAGACTGGGAAATGCTGCGGCGACAGGCGGATTATTGTCGCGTTCCCACGGCGGTCCAGCCACACCACGGCCGCTTTGCACAGGCTATGGATTGCGCGCTTGCAGCGTGTTTCATCAAGGCCGAAGCTTGGCGCGATGTCCCACAGCTCGCTCCTCGCGATAAAGGGACGGCGGTGCTGGTACGCATAGTTCCGCAGCATGTAGACAACGGTATCCATGTCCGCCCGCTCCCCAGGGGATGGTTCGTGGCAGCGAATCAGCACGTCGTTCGTTTGCTGAGCCAGCCAGAACCCGATCTCGATCGCGCAACGCATCGTGTCGGCGGAGATTGCTCCAGAGTACCCTTCAAAGCGATGAAGCACACCGGCGATCCGCACGATCTGGATTGGCAAGCGAAGCAGGTAGGACTCCATATCGGGAGAATACCGGCGAGCAACCGTGCCGGCCTGGATCCGCAGCGGAACCCCCGCCAGCAAGGCATCTGCCCCCTCGGAGAGATCGATGACAACCGCATCAAATACGCCGTTTTGCATGCGTTTTCGAGCGTCGCGCTTCAGGAAGAAAACGCGTTCATCTAACGCACTCAGCGCCTCATTCTGTATTGCTCGGCCGTCAGGAACACGCGGCGAAATCGGGGACCGCGCGTCGAAAAGCTGCAGGCGTGCAAGGAAGCCCGTGTCGAAGGCTTTCTGTCCGTGCTCCTTAAGGTAGGCGTACAGCGGTGCGGGCTGAGCCGCGATCAGCATCGAGAGAAAGGCACGCTCAACAGACTCGGAGCCCGTCTTCATGCGATCGTTCCGAGCAAGGCGAGAATCCGAGAGGGTGCAAAAGTCAGCAAAAGCACGCGACAGCGTGCTTGTGAAGAACCGGATGCCTTCGTCAAGCACGATGCCGGCCGACGGCCAGACTTTGTGCAAGCGGCTGCGTAGGGCTTGGATCGTTGTGTCCTCGGCCAACCACGCCGCCGTCATCGGCGCACGGGGCTCTTGCGCAAGTAGATGCTCCAACTCGCCGCGAAGCGAAGCCGCATCCTCACTGTCCGAGATAGCCTCGTTGATCTCACGCTTGATTTTCCCAACTTTCGCTCGCCAGACGTGCAATTCAGCCTTGTAGCGATGAACCTCCGACGCACTTTCCTCGATAGCCTCAGTCTCGGCTTTCATGAACGGCTCCAGCAGGCGGCGTAGTAAGGTCGATTTGCCGCAGCCTGGCGGTCCACTCACGAAGAAGTAGCCGATCAGTGGAACGAGCGTCCCATCGCGCATGCGAACATAGGCGCCGTCCTGGCATGCAAACGTCAGCATGCCGAGAACAACAAAGAGCGTAAGGTCGCTGGCCGTCTGGAAATTGTGTCGGAGTTCGTTGCACGTACGGCCAAGCAGCGTGCCGCGCACCATGTGCATGATGGCGTCAATGGAGGTGACCATCATTTGACACCCCCAGTCAGAAGTTGCTCTACCGAATCGGCAGGCCAAAGAAGTCGACGGCTTGGCAGCCGGCAGGGCACTAGACCGTGGTAGCTACCTGTTTGGGAAAAGCGTTTTCTGATTGAGGCGGGCTGCACCGAAGTGGCTGCCGCAAGCTCCTCAGTGGTGAGACGGCGGCCAGAAGCGGTGGTGTGAGAGGTCTTGTGTTGCATATGTGCATCCAATACGGTTGCGAACAAGGCACGGTTCGCAGTCGCGAGGTCGTCCATATCAATCCGCTCAGATCGACGTCGACGACTTGATGCACACCCTACAATCCCGGTATCTGACCGGGATTGCGAGCGGGAATTTAACTTCAATTAAAACAAAGACTTACAGATTCTTTGCTAAATTTTCAGGGATTGTCCGGCGGGTTTTCCGAACCATACCAAATCTCTCTGTCTTCGTACTCTTTCCAACCGGCTAACCAAGGCTGCAATTGGGCAGTTTCGCGAAATTTCCGCCTTAGGCTGCTGAGACTGATCTTGCGATGCTTGCGCGCCAGGTCCGCTAAGATGATCGGGTCCCACCGGTCCGCCCCTTCCCGTCCTTGGCCAGGCCTCCCCTTCGTTATACGAGCCGAACCCGGCCACTTCACTTCGTTTAGGCACTTGGTCCACTGCTTGATGCCCCATTCGCTAAGACCAGCAAAGGCAGCCGCCATGTCAGGGGTTGGCAGCCCGGGCTGCGAATCCTCCTGGACAATCCCCCCTCCTTCCTTTGCGACTTGAAATGAGTGGGTAATGTCATGGCGGTCGAGAAAGGCCACTATCTCGGCAAGCTCAAAACCTAGTTCAGAAATCGCATACCGCTCACCTCCGTAGCCTGAGTGAGGACGTATCTCATCAAAACTGTCCGCGAAATGGGGCTTGATTGTTGGCCCGCTCCACCTGTCTCGACGGAACAACGATGGATTAAATCTCATGTGCCGCTCAAGCCAGCCGCCATACCAGTCAACTCGCTCCTGGAGGACGGTCATTCCATCTGTCTTTGCCGCCTCAGTCGGTAGTGGGCGCTGGATCGCTCCTGAACCAGTTGCTAACCATCGAGGACGCGCCCCCTCGCTAGCGAGGCACAGCGCTTGGTAGAGCTTTGATGCCGCCTCGGAAGCCCGATAGCTGATATCTCTTCCATGGACTATCCACTCTGCATCGCATCCCGGCAGGCCGGCAATCGCCTCAGGGATGGATATGTGCACCTCGATTCCCACGAGCACCTCAGCTAACGAAACAAATTCGATGTCCTTGGTTTCCACGTATTCCTCTTTCCCTGCCATATCGCGCCAAGTCAGCTTGTGTGGATAACAGCGATAACATCCCCACAACCACAACCTATGCTCAATCTCTCGAGTTCAGATGAATAGCACATGCGCATAACCGCCGAGTGACCTAACGGACCGTGGTAAGTGCGTCAGATCGGAGTCCTTCGAACCTTTCAGACGCGGTCCGGAGACTAGCTCAAGTTATAAGTAGCACGTGCACCAAGATAGATCGACGCCGACCAGATCCGGTTACATAGGGCTTACACGGCCACAGAAAAACAAAAAGGGTTACAAGCGAAGTGCCTGTAACCCTTTGATTATATTGGTGCCGGCTGCAGGACTCGAACCCGCCACCTGATGATTACAAATCAACTGCTCTACCTGATGAGCTAAGCCGGCATGTTTGGTGCAGGCCGCGATTCTACTGCATGCGGCGCGCTTTGGCGATGCCTATTTGACCACCTTCAAAGACGGCTTCTTGCCGCCGATACGCGGGACGGGAGGTGGTGTGGGATCGTCGTCCGATCCCTTGTCGCCCTCGTCGGCCGAGGTTTGCGGCGACGTGTCGGCATCGACCGAGGCCAGCTTGGGCGGCGGGTTGTTTTCGCGTTCCGTGCCGGCCTGCGTTTCAGGAACACTGCGCTCCACCGGGAATGCCATACCTTGGCCATTTTCGCGCGCGTAAATGGCCAGCACGTTTTCCACGGGGACTTCGATCTTGCGGGAGACACCACCGAAGCGGGCACTGAAGGCGATCCACTCATTGCCCATATCCAGGCCGCTGGTCGCATCAAAACTCACGTTCAGCACGATCTCGTTGTTCTTGACGAACTCTCGTGGAACGTTAGTGTTGCCGTCGACAAATACGGCGATATAGGGCGTAAAACCATTGTCCGTGCACCATTCGTAAATAGCGCGGATCAGATAGGGCTTGGTGGAAGTTTCAGACATTACGCTTGCGGTGGCGTCGGATCCGTCTTAGCGACGCATCACCTTTTCAGACGGGGTCAGTGCTTCGATATAGGCCGGGCGGCTAAAGATCCGTTCGGCGTACTTCAACAGGGGAGCCGCATTCTTCGACAGTTCGATGCCGTAATGGTCGAGACGCCACAGCAACGGAGCGATCGCGACGTCGAGCATCGAAAATTCCTCGCCCAGCATGTACTTGTTCTTGACGAAGATCGGAGCAAGCTGCGTCAGGCGGTCGCGAATCGCGGCGCGGGCGCGCTCGTGATTCTTTTCCGCGGCCTTGCCTTTTTCGTTTTCCAGCACGTACACATGGGTGAACAGTTCCTTTTCAAAGTTGAAAAGGAAGAGTCGCGCCCGAGCGCGCTGCACCGGATCGGCCGGCATCAGTTGCGGGTGCGGAAAACGCTCGTCAATATACTCGTTGATGATGTTCGATTCGTACAGGATCAGATCGCGTTCAACGAGAATCGGGACCTGGCCGTACGGGTTCATCACCGAAATATCTTCCGGCTTGTTGAACAGGTCAACGTCGCGAATCTCAAAGTCCATCCCTTTTTCAAAAAGGACGAGGCGGCAACGCTGGGAAAACGGGCAAGTGGTACCCGAATACAACACCATCATGGTTGAATTCCTTGGGTGGTAAGTGCGCCAGTTCGTAGGAACTTGACGAACTCTGCAAAGCTAGTTCGGACAGGGCAAACATTCTGCCGGATCGCCCCATCGAAAAGCAAATTAGTTACAAATAGCGGGAGGGTTGCTGACCGCTCGTCCCGCGTCACAATCGCGGAGTGGCGCACGGCAAAAGGGCCGGCGCGGTGCTGCACTGCTGCAACCGCCGCGCCGACCCTTTCCACAACATCCAGATTTGTTACAACTCCTGCGACCGAATCTTCTAAGCGAAGCTTACTTCACATCCTTCCAGTAAGCAGCATTGAGACGCCACGCGAAGATCGTAAACAGGCCGAGGAACAGCAGCACCCAAACGCCAAGCCGTTTGCGATGACTTTGGGCAGGCTCGGCCATCCAGTTCAGGTAATTGACGAGATCGGCAACGGCTTGGTCGTATTCCTGCGTGCTCATCTTGCCGGGCGTGAGTTGTTGCCATCCCGCGAACTTGTGCACCTTTTCGCCGTGTTCTTCCACTTCGGTGTACTTCGGTGCGCGCTGTCCTTGCAATTCCCATAGCACATGCGGCATGCCTACGCTCGGGAACACTAGATTGTTCCAGCCCGTCGCGCGGGCATCATCGCGATAGAAGGTGCGCAGATACGTATAGAGCCAGTCATTGCCCCGGGCTCGCGCAATGACAGACAAATCTGGCGGAATTGCACCGAAAAACGCTTTCGCATCCTTCGGCGGCAGCGCAATCGCCATGGTTTCGCCAACTTTGTCGGCCGAGAACAACAGGTTCTGGCGGATCTGGTCGTCCGTCAGATCGAGGTCCTTCAACCGGTTGTAGCGCATCATCGACGCGCCATGGCAGTTCAGGCAGTAGTTGACGAACAGCTTGGCGCCACGCTGCAGCGAGGATACATCGCTTGTATCCAGCGGCGCCGGCTCCAGAGGGTAGCCTCCCTCCGAAGCCATCGCGGGCAGCGCGGCAAAGCATGCGCCGACCAGTGCGAAGATCGAAAGCAACTTTTTCATCTTGTGTCCTTGTCCTCTTGTAGGGTCGCGCGGCGTCTTAGTGCGGATGGAACGTGACACGCTCCGGCACCGGCTTGAACGTGCCGGCACGGCTCCACAGCGGCATGGTCAGGAAGAAGGCAAAGTACAGCAGCGTACCCAGCTGCGATACCTTCTCGCCAACCGGCGACGGCGGTTGCACACCCAGATAGCCCAGGATCAGGAACACCACCACGAAGACGATCAGGATCGACTTGTGGAACGATGGACGATAGCGGATCGACTTGACCGGCGAGCAGTCGAGCCAAGGCAGGAAGAACAGCACGATCACCGAGCCGCCCATCACCAGCACGCCCCAGAACTTGGCGTCGATGAAATAGAAGCCCACGGCCAGGATCACGAGCACAGCCACCGAGCCAATACGGACGCGCGCATCCTTCGTGCGCAGGAACACCATGCCAAGCACGACCGCGAAGAACAACCACAGGATCGGCAGGAAGTTCGACGTGGTGGCGCGCAGCATCGAGTAGAACGGTGTGAAGTACCACACCGGTGCGATGTGCGGCGGCGTCTTCAGCGGATCGGCCGGGAAGAAGTTGTTGGCCTCCAGGAAATACCCGCCCACTTCGGGGAAGAAGAAGATGACGGCCGAGAAAATGATCAGGAATCCGCCAACCCCGAGTAGGTCGTGCACCGAGTAGTACGGGTGGAACGGAATGCCGTCGAGCGGAACGCCGTTTTCGTCCTTCTTGGCCTTGATTTCGACGCCGTCCGGGTTGTTCGAACCGACTTCATGCAGCGCGATGATGTGCGCCACGACCAGGCCCAGCAGCACCAGAGGCACCGCGATGACGTGGAACGAGAAGAAGCGGTTCAGCGTGGCATCGCTGACCACGTAGTCACCGCGGATGAACAGCGACAGGTCCTGGCCGATCACGGGAATCGCCGAGAACAGGTTCACGATCACCTGAGCGCCCCAGTACGACATCTGGCCCCATGGCAGCAGATAGCCCATGAAGGCTTCGGCCATCAGACACAGGAAGATCAGGCAGCCGAAGATCCACACCAGCTCACGCGGCTTGCGATACGAACCGTACAGCAGCCCGCGGAACATGTGCAGGTAGACCACGACGAAAAACGCCGAGGCGCCGGTGGAATGCATGTAGCGCACCAGCCAGCCCCAGGGCACTTCGCGCATGATGAATTCCACGCTCGCGAAGGCCACCGGAATGCCGGCGGCGTTGAGAGTGCCGTCCGGTTTGTAGTTCATCACCAGGAAAATGCCGGTGACGATCTGGATCACCAGCACCAGCAGCGCAAGCGATCCGAAGAAATACCAGAAATTGAAATTCTTGGGCGCGTAGTACTTGGAGAGATGGTCTTCCCAAAGCTGCGTCGCGGGGAAGCGGGCGTCGATCCAACCCAGCAGCCCGGTAGTCTTGACTTCTTTTTCGGCCGCCATGATCACGCTTCTCCTTTCTCGTCCTTGCCGATCACGATTTTCGTGTCGGACAGGAACTGGTACGGGGGGACGTCAAGATTCTGCGGGGCAGGCTTGTTCTTGAAGACGCGGCCGGCCAGGTCGAAGGTGGAACCATGGCATGGGCACAGGAAGCCCGGATCGCCGCCGAGCTGGGGATTGGCGCCGGCCGGGAACGGACCCGATGGCGAACAGCCCAGATGGGAACAGATGCCAACCACGACAAGCAGGTCTTTGTGGTCTGCGCGGGAACGGGTTTCGTTCTTGCAGTACTCCGGCGTTTTCATCGTGAAAGGCACGTCGGAGTTTGGATCGGCCACTTCGGGATCTGTTTTCTTGAGCGAAGCCAGCATCTCGGGCGTGCGGCGCAGAATCCAGACCGGTTTGCCGCGCCACTCCACCGTCATCATCTCGCCAGGTTTCAGCGCGCCGATATCAGCCTCGACTGGCGCTCCGGCGGCCTTGGCCTTCTCCGACGGTGCAAACGTACTAACAAACGGTACCGCTACTGCTACGCCTCCTACGCCGCCCGCGACAGATGTCGCGATCAACCAATTGCGGCGACCTTTGTCCACGTTCTTCACGTTCTGCTGGTCACTCATTCCAAACCCCAGGGGATGTCATCAATTGAATCCTGCGTCAACAAAAAATTATACCTGAGGCACATCTGGCGACGATAGGCGAACTACTGATAGCCGTCGCGCCGATAATCGGTCATGGGATCGGTGTTGGGGCGTTCGAACGCGGCATCCAGACTTGCACTCGAGGTTGCGATGATGCAGTCTTACTCGAACGCAAACGTTAATCTGGAACAACAAATTGGAGAAAAGCCTATGGGAATGATGAGCGAGTTCCGAACTTTTGCCATGCGCGGCAACGTGATCGACCTGGCTGTGGGTGTCATCATCGGCGCGGCTTTTGGGAAGATCGTCGATTCGGTCGTCAATGACCTGATTATGCCGGTGGTGGGGCGCGTGGTAGGTAAACTGGATTTTTCCAACATGTTCATCGCGCTGGCGGACCCTCCGCCCAATGTCCCCCACACGCTAGACGCGCTGAAAAAAGCCGGCGTACCGGTGTTTGCCTACGGCAACTTCCTGACCATCGCGGTCAATTTCGTCATCCTGGCCTTCATCATCTTTTTGATGGTTCGTGGCTTCAACAAGATGCGGGCCAAACACGAGGAAGCCCCCGCGCCAGCGGAAACGCCCGAAGACATCAAGCTGCTGCGCGAAATCCGCGACAGCCTGCAGGCGCCGCGCGCCTGATTTTTGGTTCTCGCGGAAGACCCGGGCCCGGTTCAGACCGGGTTCGGGATATCGATGAACGTATGGCGCAGGCCGAAGCGCTGCGACAAATGTTCTCCCACTGCGCGAATGCCGTAACGCTCGGTGGCGTGATGGCCCGCGGCGATATACGCCACGCCGCTCTCGCGCGCCAAGTGGGTGGTCGGTTCGGACACTTCGCCGCTCAAATATACGTCCACGCCCGCTGCCACAGCCGCGGCAAAATATCCCTGCGCGCCGCCCGTACACCAGGCGATCGACCGCACCGTCTGGTCCGGATCGCCAATCGCCAACGGCTCGCGATCCAGAACCCCACCGACGTGCGCGGCAAACGCGCTCAACGGCATCGGCTGGGGCAGCGTCCCGGTCCATCCCAATTGATCGTCGCTAAAGCGGCCGCTCGGCGCGATGCCGAGCTGTAGGCCAAGCTGGGCGTTGTTGCCCAGTTCGGGGTGCGCATCGAGCGGCAGGTGAAATGCCAGCAAATTGATATCGGCGGCAAGCAACTTTTTCAGCCGCGCATGCTTTTGTCCGATAACGCGGGCGTCCTCGTTTTTCCAGAAATATCCGTGGTGAACGAGGATGGCGTCGGCCCCCGCATCGATCGCTGCGTCGATTAACGCCAGGCTGGCGGTTACGCCGGTGACGATATGCTCGATTTCTGCGCGGCCTTGCACTTGGAGTCCGTTCGGGCAATAGTCCTTGAAACGGGAAACCTCCAACAGGTCGTTCAAGTACAATTCAAGCTCTTTTGTTTTCATTTTCTGCTCAAAACTCCAATATGTTGCGCCGCTTTTGGCTGTTCTTCGCTCAGGCTGTCACGGTTGTGCTAGCCGTGTGGTTCGTGGTGGCCACGCTCAAACCCGAGTGGCTACAGCGCGGGCGGGTGGCCGTGCAATCCGGGTCTCCTATCGTCGCACTGAAAGAAGTCGTGCCAAGTGTGGCGGGGTCGGCTGCGCAGGGGTCGTATAGCGACGCCGCCAAGGAGGCCATGCCCGCGGTGGTCAATATCTTCACCAGCAAGAACGGGTCAAAGCGCTCGCCCAATCCGCAGGCTGAGGATCCATGGTTCCGGTTCTTCTTTGGCGACCGGCTTCCGGAGCGCCAGGAGCCGGTTTCCAGCCTGGGCTCAGGGGTGATCGTCAGCGCCGAAGGTTACATTCTAACCAACCACCATGTGGTGGATGGCGCAGACGAAATCGAGGTGGCGCTGACCGACGGCCGCAAGGCTAACGCCAAGGTAGTGGGCTCCGATCCGGAGACCGATCTGGCCGTTCTCAAGATTTCGCTCAAGGATCTGCCTGCGATCACGCTGGGTCGCATTGAGAACGTGAAGGTCGGCGACGTCGTCCTTGCCATCGGCAATCCATTCGGCGTTGGGCAGACCGTGACGATGGGTATTGTTTCCGCGCTGGGACGCAGCCATCTTGGCATCAACACGTTCGAGAACTTTATCCAGACCGATGCGGCGATCAATCCCGGCAATTCGGGTGGTGCGCTGGTGGACGCCCAAGGCAATCTGCTGGGCATCAACACCGCGATCTACTCGCGTTCCGGGGGATCACTGGGCATTGGTTTCGCGATTCCGGTCTCGACCGCAAAGCAGGTGATGGAATCGATCATCTCGACTGGTAGCGTCACGCGCGGCTGGATCGGTGTGGAGCCACAAGATCTCACCCCCGAAATCGCAGAATCGTTTGGCTTGGATGCAAAGGAAGGCGCCCTGATTGCCGCCGTGGTCCAGGGCGGCCCTGCCGACAAGGCGGGAGTGAAGCCGGGCGACGTGCTGGTATCGGTCGACAATCAACCGATCACGGATACGACAGCACTGCTCAATGCCATTGCGCAACTGAAGCCTGGCGCCGAGATCAAGATGAAGGTGATCCGCAGAGGCAAGCCGGCCGATCTGGCGGTCACGATCGGCAAGCGGCCGCCGCCACCGCGGCGCGCGATGCCGCTGGATGAAGAAGAGTAAAGATAGTGACTGCACAGCCACTGTAGCTCGCCCGATGACAGGTCGGCCAAGGACAAACCCTCGTCAGCAATGACGGGGGTTTTTTGTTTGGCGGCGCGAGAATGATGGCATCCGCGGCAAATTTGCGGCAGGACTGCGAACCGAATGGGCATACAGGGCGATTTCCGGCGCGGTCCGCAAAGGGCAACACGCAGCCTGAAGCGGTCCCTCGATGGGCTTTGGCTACCGATGGCGAATTGGCTTGCCTCGGCCGCCAATATCCGCGAAATGTATGTGGATCGGCGCCCCCCCTTTTTCCCATGCCGGGCGCCATTCAGTGTCGATCGGGTGGCGCCAAGCGTGCCGGCCCTTTCCAGACGCATGGTGAGCTCGGCAAGCTGATGCTCTACGGACGCGGCCGATGGTGCCGACCTGACAGGCTCGGGCGACTCACACGAAGATAGCCGGACACGATATCGACTTCTACGACACGCGAGGCCGACACCTAAAAGCCCGCGCACAAAAGAAAACGCCGGCATCCTTTCGGATGCCGGCGTTTCCATCAAGCCGAATCTGAAGCGGGCTTACACCCGCGTCAAATTAGAACTTGTGGCGAACACCAACCACAGCGCCGAACTGGTTGGCCGAACCGTTGGTCGCGCCGAAGCCCGAACCAGCAGCGCCCGTGCCCGACAGGCCCAGGGTCGAACCATCCTTGTTCTTCGTGTAAGCCACGTTGAAGTATGCGTCGGTACGCTTCGAGAAAGCGTAGTCCGTCGACACCACGAAGCTCCACGGATCAGCACCGGTGTTGCGGAAGTCTTGGTAGTAAGCTGCGCCGGTCAGCGACAGAGCCGGGGTCAGCTGGTAACCCAGACCCAGCCAGTACAGGTTCGACACGTTGGCAGCAACCGTACCGTTTGCCAGCGTACCGCCCGGCAGACGTGCGTTGTCCAGGGCGTGAGCGTAACGGTAGCCAGCGAAGACCTTGGCCGGACCGAAAGCGTACGTACCAGCCAGCGAAGCGCGCTGGATCTTGGCGCGGGTCGAGTCAACACCAGCGATAGCCGGGTTGCCCAGGTTCGTTTCGTCAAAGATTGCGCCGATCGAGAACGGGCCGCCGTTGTAAACCACGCTGGCGCTGTACTCACGGCCGGTCTTGTACGAACCCGGAACTTCGCCGCTGATACCTTGGTAGGCGCTGGCCGTGCCAACAGTGTTGGCACCGGTGCTGTACAGCAGCGAGGTGGTCAGGCCACCGAACGTGCCGATGTACTTGACCGAGTTGTCAGCACGCGACTGGAACTCGGTGCCTTGCGACGTGATCGAGTAGTTCGACGAGATGGCCATCGGGTCGAAGGCCAGACCGAAGTCATAGAACGGCGTTTGGTGGCGACCCAGGGTCAGGGTACCGAACTGGCTTTGCACACCCACGAAGGCTTGACGGCCGAACAGACGGTTGCTTTGACCCGACACGCCGGTGTCAACGCTGAAACCGCTTTCCAGGACGAACACGCCCTTCAGGCCGCCGCCCAGGTCTTCCACGCCACGCAGGCCCCAACGGCTGCCCGACATGTTGCCCGAGTTCAGACGCACCACGTCGTGGCTGCCCGACACGCCCGGCTGATGGTTTTGGTATTCGACACCAGCGTCAACCACACCGTACAGGGTCACGCTCGACTGGGCATAGGCACCGCCGGCGGCCAGAGCGGCAACGGCAGCTGCAAACAGTTTCATCTTCATATCGACACTTTCCTTGTCAACTGATTGGGAAATCTTGGTTGCCCAAGTGCTTGGGCGACGCATTAACCTTCACGTCTGCGTCGTATTATGTGTCACCCCCCCGGCGCGTCAGAAGTCTTTTTCGCCGTAAACACGGTTTACCGACGCTTCTTGTTGTGATGAAGCAACAGCAATTGGGGGAAATTTCACTACTTTGGTGCAAAAGCCGACATTCAGACCCGCGTGATACAGGCCGTTAACATCTTCCGATGCAACTTAATCGGCTTGAGCTTCGCCTTCGGCGGCCGTATGGAGGGGCTGCTTTGTCACAAAGCGCGCCATCAGCAACCCTAGCTCGTACAACGCGATCAAAGGTACGGCCAGCAACAGTTGCGACATCACATCAGGCGGCGTGACGACGGCGGCGATCACAAATGCGCCGACGATCACGTACGGGCGGATCTGCTTGAGCTTCTCCAGTTCCACCACGCCAAACTTCACCAGCACGATAACCACCACCGGTACTTCAAAGGTGATGCCGAAGGCCAGGAAGGTGGTCATCGCAAAGCTCAGGTACTTGTCGATATCGGTCGACATCTCGGCGCCGAGCGGTGCGTTGTAGTGCGCCATGAAGTGGAACACCGTCGGAAACACCAGAAAATACGCGAACGCCACGCCGCACAGGAAAAGGAAATAGCTGCTGCTCACCAGCGGCAGAATCAGCTTCTTTTCGTGTTGATACAGGCCCGGCGCAACAAAACGCCAGATCTGGTAAAGCACCCAAGGCAACGCGATCAAAAAGGCAACAAGCATCGTCACCTTCATCGGCACAAAGAACGAGCCGGTGACATCGGTGACGATCATGCGCCCATTCTTTGGCAGCGACCGGGTGAGCGGCGCGGAGAACAGGTTGAAAATCTCCGCGGCCCAATAAACCAGGCCGAGAAATACAATGACGACCCCCGCCACCGCCTTGACCAGCCGCTCGCGCAGTTCGATCAGATGGGAGATGAAAGTTTCCTGCTGGGATTCGTCGTTTGGATCTGGAGTGCCCGACATGCTTACTCGAAGAAGGATCGGTTACGGCCGCTGGCCGGGCGATGACGCTTGACGCGGGCCGCGCCGGACTGCACCCAGACGCGCGTGTTCTGTTGGCGCTTGAACCAGATCGGCCTTGCGCCCTGTTTCACACGCCAGCTCTTGCGCCCGTTGCGCGTCTTGTGCGCGCTATCCCAACTTGGGACATACCCGGCCGACACGTCGGTGCCACTGGACCCCGCCGCGTCCCCGAGCGAGTCGGTTCCGCCCAGCGCGTCGTTCAGCGCCTGCGAATGCTCGCTGACTTCCTTGTGGATCGTCTGCTCCACATCGCGCGCGGCGGTCTCGAATTCGGTGCGCATCTTGCGCAGTTCTTCAAGTTCCACCTCGCGGCTCACTTCGGCCTTCACATCGTTGATATAGCGCTGCGCGCGGCCGACCAGTGCGCCAACCGTACGCGCGACTTTCGGCAAACGCTCAGGGCCGATCACGATCAGCGCAACGGCGCCAATCAGTGCCAGCTTGGAAATGCCGAGATCGATCATGCGGACATCGGAACAGGGACACGGGGCAGGCAAGCCGCGTCATGCGCGGCCGCCGGGAGGATGACTGACAAGCCAAAAGTCGCCGACAGCTTATTGCTGACGGGACTTCTCCTTGGCTTCGACGTCGATCGTGGTGGAATCGCGCAGTTCCTTGGCCGGTGCGGCTTGGCCGCCCGCTTCTTCGGCGTTGCCTTCCTTCATCCCGTCCTTGAAGCCCTTCACCGCGCCGCCCAGATCCTGGCCGATATTGCGCAGCTTCTTGGTACCGAAGACGAGCATGACGATCACCAGCACGATCAGCCAGTGCCAAATGCTTAACGAACCCATTTCTTGCTCCTGATAAAGCCGCGGGCGTCGGAAACTTACCGCCCGGCCCCGTAGTTCCGTCCATCGAAAGTTGCGGCGGGCGACGGTGGCCGACGCAACAACCGGCAGGGCCATTTTTCTAGCCCGACCTGACTCATGCCCTGGCTGTCCTGCAAAAATTCTCAGAACGCCGGTGATTTCCACTGATCGCGCGGACCGCCGAGTACATGCAAATGGAGGTGGAACACTTCCTGTCCGCCGTCCGTGCCGGTGTTGATCACCGTCCGGAAGCCATTGTTGCAGCCGGCAAGGCGCGCCAGTTCTGGCACCTTGAGCATCATTCTAGCAAGCACATCCGCGTCGCCGGCGCTGCAGTCTGCCAGCGAATCGACATGCGATTTCGGAATAACCAGAAAGTGTACCGGCGCTTTGGGATGAATGTCGTGAAAAGCCAGCAGCTCGTCGTCCTCATACAGCTTGTTGGACGGGATCTGGCCGGTCACGATCTTGCAGAAGATGCAATTGTCCTGGGATTTCATGAAGTTTTTGTTGCAGCGTGTCGGTGCGTTCGTACTTGCGTGGCGCACCACCCGGCATTACCGCGCACGGAATTCCCGCTCGTCTCAGAATTGCTCGCCCGGATACATCGGCTTGCGGTCGTTCAGATAGAGCCAACCCTTGACGATACGATACAGCATCCAAAGTGACAACACGCTCCACAGGCCGATCGCGACCGGGAAAAGTAACACCGTCAAGAACATGCAACCGCCCACCGCGAACCACAGGATCGACCACCAGAAGGTACGGATCTGCCAGGCAAAATGCGACGCATACAACGTGCCGCGCGTATCGTCCCGCTTCACATAGTTGACGATGATTGCGATCAGCGCCGTGATACCGCCCGTAACCCAGTGAATCGCGTAGAGCGCATACAGGATGTGGGTGAGCTTGCGCAGCCCATCGAGCTTGTCGCTGTCCGCAGTCGTCGTAACTTGCGAGGTGTAGTCCGTCGCCATCGTGCCCTCCAGCGTTGCGCCGTGCCCGGACCAGTTCCGGGCGGCATGCGTAATGCTACTCCTTGCGGCCAGCCTTCTCTGCCAAGCCAGACATTCCCTCGCGGCGCGCCAGTTCGTTGACGACATCTGCCGGCGAAAGGCCAAAGCGGGCCAGCAAGATCATCGTGTGAAACCACAGGTCGGCCACCTCGTACACAACTTTGCCCACCGCCTGCCCGTCAAGGTTTGCCGCGCGGGCATCCTTGGCGGCCATCACGGTCTCGGTGGCTTCCTCGCCGATCTTCTTGAGGATGGCGTCGTCGCCTTTCTTGAACAGCTTGGCGACATATGACGTTTCCGGATCGCCGCCATTTTCGGGCTTGCGCGACTCCAGTGTCGCAGCGACGCGCGCCAGCACGTCGGCCAGGTCGGCCTGGGTTGTTTGCTGCGTCATGATTTTGCGGCGTAGATCGTCGACGGGTCCTTGAGCACCGGCTCGACCGTCTGCCAGTCGCCCGACTCCACATCGCCTTCGAACTTCTGGAAAAAGCACGAATGCCGGCCGGTATGGCAGGCGATGCTGTCGACCTGCGTGACCTTGAGCAGTACAACGTCTTCGTCGCAATCCAGGCGGATTTCATGCACCTTTTGCACGTGGCCGGATTCTTCGCCCTTGTGCCACAGCCGTTTGCGCGAGCGGGACCAGAACACGGCCTCGCCCAGCTCCACGGTGCGCTGCAGCGCCTCGCGGTTCATGAACGCAAACATCAGCACATCGTTCGAGCCCGCCTCCTGGACGATCACCGGCACCAGACCGTTATCGTCCCACTTCACCTTGTTCAACCACTTCTTTGCCATGATCACATCCGGACGGGTATGCCCTCGCGGGCCATGAATGCCTTTGCTTCGCCAACCGTGTGCTGGCCGTAGTGGAAAATGCTCGCGGCCAGGACCGCATCGGCATGCCCCAGGCGAATGCCATCGGCCAGATCCTGCAAGCCCCCTACGCCGCCCGATGCAATGACCGGCACCGGCACGGCATCGCTGACAGCGCGCGTCAGCTCCAGGTCGAAGCCGCTTTTCGTGCCGTCCCGGTCCATGCTGGTGAGCAGGATTTCCCCCGCACCGCGCCGCGCCATTTCGCGCGCCCATTCGACGGCGTCCAGGCCGGTCGCCTTGCGGCCGCCATGCGTGAACACTTCCCAGCGCGGCGGCTCGCCCGGCGCCGAACTGCGCTTGGCGTCGATCGCCACGACGATGCACTGGGAGCCATACTTGCCGGTGGCGTCCGACACCAGTTGCGGATTGGCGATGGCCGACGAATTGACGCTGATCTTGTCGGCGCCGGCATTGAGCAGCCGCCGCACGTCCTCCACGGCGCGCACGCCGCCGCCAACCGTCAGCGGAATGAACACCTGCGAGGCAACGGATTCGATGATATGGAGGATCAGGTCGCGACCGTCGCTGGTAGCGGTGATGTCCAGGAATGTGATCTCATCGGCGCCCTGCTCATCATAACGACGCGCGATCTCCACGGGATCGCCCGCATCGCGCAGCTCGACGAAATTGACGCCCTTGACCACCCGCCCGTTGGTCACGTCCAGGCAGGGGATGATACGTTTGGCTAGCATGAGGTTCCTTGCCTGCCGCCTCCCGCCCGGGTGCGGCTGGTTATGGCGCGGCGTCCGGCGGTTACTCGGCGCCCAGCTTGTCCGCGCGCGCCTGGGCGTCCGCGAAGTTCAGGTCGCCCGAATAAATTGCGCGGCCGCAAATCACGCCTTCCACACCTTCGCGCTCCACGGCGCAGAGCTGGTCGATATCGGCCAGATTGGACAAGCCGCCGCTGGCGATCACCGGAATCGACATCGACTGGGCCAGTTTCACCGTCGCATCGATGTTGATGCCCTGGAGCATCCCATCGCGTCCGATGTCGGTGTAGATGATGGCTTCGACGCCGTAATCCTCGTACTTGCGTGCCAGATCCGCCAC
>Ga0187843_10000020_pt1 | contig 135217 bp, 121 predicted proteins | sample SpaLakP09_SKY_43_FD_134516 | JGI IMG/M metagenome (GOLD analysis project Ga0187843, IMG submission 134516) | Oligotrophic lake water microbial communities from Sparkling Lake, Wisconsin, USA - SP09_SKY_43 | ecosystem: Environmental > Aquatic > Freshwater > Lake | place: USA: Sparkling Lake...
AAGCTGGCAGAGGACGATATCGACCGCAAAGGGTATGCTGCCGGACGCGACTATCTTGCTGGTGGTATGTCAGCAAAAATGATAGCGCAAGCTGACCGCCTGGCAAATGACTGGCATGCGGGAGACCAGTTACCAAAAGCTGCCTCCTTGACGACCTTGGGTAAGTAATCAACCCGTTCCCGTACGAAAAGAATTTTGAAACACAAAGCCTTGTCCGGTGAATATCAACAAAAAATGACGAATACTCAAGCAGGCATAGACCGTAACGGGCACATAGTCAAAGAAGATGACTATGTCTATTTATTTTCCATTAGACCGTCCATCATCAAAAGACTTGCTGGTTCTGAGTTGGCCGATGTGTCTTCGATGCTGGGGAAAACAGTGAAGGTGTTTGATATCTATGATAACGGACAGGTTTGGGTTAGCCTGGACTGGATCAGGCCAGATGGATTGAGCGAGATCCATGCCATTGCTGTTGACGCGGAGGCGATAGAACTTGTTAGCAATATCGTGACCCCCGTAGGAGCGGCTAAAGCCGCTTCTACAAAATTAAACGGTTCGAATTAATTCCCTTTAGATTTCTTCGGCGCAAATTTGTAACTATTATCAAACCCGTACAAATTATCCTTGTACATGCCTTCCATCTTTTTCACCAGATGCTTTTGCACAGATGCTGGCAGTGAGAAAAAATTCTCTGTTGCTGTTGTCGAACGTTCGCCATCCAGATCGCCTGTAATCGCACGTATGACGACTTCCTCGCCCTTGTAAAACAGGATGATCTTGATGCGTCCTGAAAAAGCATCGCGATTGATCTTGCCAGCATCACTTGCGTTATCGAAGCGATAGACCAGGATGGGGTCGATGTTGCCATCCTTGTCTATGTCGGTAATCTCTGTGAGCTTGCTCCAGAATTCCAGGCCTGCTTCATTGTTCCCGGCCTTGTCACGTATGCTAAGCACTTTGGTAAGGGATTTATCATTCTGGACTTGGAAAAGATGGGCCTCTATTGCACTGGATAATTTATCCGCTGCAAACACCTTGTCCTGCTTTTCAGTCAGGTAAAGAACATAGTTGCCACCGTGATCGCTGTAGCAAAAATGCTTGGTCAGGGGCAATTGCATTCCCAAATTTTTCAAGTTGTCTGCGCTTGGCGGTAACGCGTCTGTACAGGTATTTTTTCCATCTTTGCCTTGGCCGAAAGCCAGCACAGACAAGAAGAGCAGGGTAGTGGGGATCAAGTATTTCATGTCAGGAAGTGGCTATTCATGCGGGCTTGCAGGATACCAAAGAAAGTAGTATTCAACCCAAGCTGACTTTGCTGTGCTTACTACCGGACAAGGTACATCTGGTGCGATGCATTGTAATGCTTGTCGCAAGGCCAGCAGAATAAATGGCTGGCTCTCTGGCGCTGCATACATGGGATCAGCGACTTCCTTGCTTGAGCATGATACAGATCCTGATGGTTTCCCGTGTTCTTTAAGCGTCTCTGCTGTTACAGTCCACCAGTCATCCGCATCTTCATCAAAATCAGGTGGAAGATAGGCTTCTGCTGTGCGAACCAGTTCGCGCCAAGGGGTGTCTTTGCGCAGCCGGTTGAACCAGCCACGGATGCCATTGTTGATTAGTAGCTTGCGATAGAGCAGCAATGTGGTATCCAGATAGTATTTATGGACTTCTTCTTCGTCTATGGATTGTGCATAATTGGCCCAGGCATGCGCAAGAAACGGTGAAAGGGCAACGCCTTGCCCCGTTCCATACATGTAAGACAGGAATACACTGGTGATCAGTTGCTCGGTGTCATCGTCGCTTTCCAGTAATGACGGTATTAGTTCTGCATGTACCCAGGCAGCTTCTTCAGTACTGCCACTATTGATAATGATCTGCATTAGCAATAATTTTGCGCCGTCGATGTCGGCTGCCATTGCCTTTTCCAGTAATTGTTTCGTATAAAGATATTCCGGTTTTTTTGTCTGGTAAAGACAGGTGGCACCAAGTAATTTCTGGCAAGCAGATAAGCTGCCATAGGGTGGGGAATAGCCGCTGCCACAGCACTACGTTGCCACTGCTCAGCCAATTTTTCATCGACCTGGATTTCTGGGTCATCTTCATACTCGCCACGATAGACACTGGCCAAAAAACAATGGGCAAGCGCCACGCCGCGATGCGCCAACTCATGAGCCAGCCACCAGCTGGCCTGCTCATGACCGCCGTTCCACAGCAATTCCAGTACTTCGGTTACGCTGTCATGTTTGCTTTCAACAGCGGCGATCAATGTCAGCAAACGCTCAAATTGGCCTGGAAAAGGCTCCTGCGGCATGCCCCATTTTCCTTCGTGGCGTGCGGCACAGGCCAGTAGCAGGAACCAGGACGACTCTTCAAAGTACTCGGCCACTTGCAATACATGCGCCAGTACTCCGTCCGGATCGGGTATGCCTTCCACAATCAGGTCTTGGGCCAGATACTCAAAATTGCTGAGTTTGACGGGTTTGTGCCAGCCACATTGCGCTAGCAATTTGCAAGCCTCTGCCGCCATGGCATATGCTTCATCCAGTTCGCCGTAGTAGCTGCAAAACTTGGCATAGGCAAACAGTGTGTCTATACGGGTATGGTCCAGTAGGGGGCGTGCCAGCAATTGCTGGTAAGCCTGGCGATGCAGGGACTTATCTGTTCCCGGGTTATTATCATCGTGATCTTCGGCATGATCGGGCAAGTCTTCCAGATAATCGAATTCCTTCACCCACCACAGGTCACCACGTTGCGCTTCCGTCAGGGCCGCGCATTGGGGCCCGTTGATGAAGGCTTTCATGTGCCGGTGGCTGCCATACCAGCGTGGTGTCAGGTAGTAAGTGGCAGTAGTCAGTGCGTCAAGGCAATTTGGACAAAAGCGTAGAATTTGCGCAACTGCCATTACGAATATCCCGCTTCATCAGGATCACGAGTTTGCAATAAGGCAGGTAATTGCGTGGGGGGGGGATCAGCAAACTGCCGCCATATGTTGCAAATCGTTGATGCCCGGCGGGCGAGATGTCGTCGCTGTTGCCAGTCACTTCACCAGCTTGATGGCGGAACAGATTGTCCATCCAGGCAGGTTCACCCAGATAGGCAAACAGGCGCATCATTAAGTACAGAGCACGCACTGGTTGCGCGTCCAGAGTGAGCGCATGCAACAAAGTGATCGCGGCATTGTCTCGTGCCAACGCCGCAGCTTCCCAGTGATCTGATTCAACATCCATGGCTAGCCCGGTAGTGCGAATGTCTGCTGCTACCAGTTCCTAACATTCACCTAAGAAATAGTGTGCGTAATAACTGTGCGGGTATGCTGCCGTCCATGCATGCAGCAAAGCTAGCTGCTTTTAGGTTTCGGGAAATGTATAGGCATCGAACAAGACATGGAAATGTACAAAGGCTTGCACTTCCTCGTGGTTATCCCCGCCATTGTTCTTGCTCCTGGTGTCAATATCGGCAAAGAAATGTTCAAGATACTCAAAGTCACTTCGCAGCAACGCTGCCCTGAGCAGGGCCTGCGTATTGCAGGAGTGACGGATGTTTTGTTCAAGAAGAGGGGATAATGGCACGGGTAATCTGGTTCTACGTAAGTGAGATTCTGGCGAATTATATCGGTCATCTGCATCGCTGAGCTTGGCTGGCATGTCGTCGATACTTAAGTATGGGATGAGTGCCACTCGCCTTGCTGATCATGAAAATGTCAGAATATCAGCTTGGCTTTTTCGAGGCAGGTAACTTCGCGCCCTTAAGCCTCTCATCCAGCATATCAATCAGGCTGCGCACGGCAGGTATTTTCCATCGCAGGAGATTGAATTGATGTGCCCAGGCGTGCCAGCAGAACGGGGTAAACTTGGGCACGCTGCATGGTGACTGGGCGGCTCAGGTGCATCAGGCAATCTTGGGGTTGGCAAATTTCCAGGGAGCATAGAATTCTTCTGGCCCGTTTGCCAGGCGTGACTCTGCCAGGTGCTGGGGATTGCCATATAGCTTTCTGAAGGTCATCAGGAGTGGTGACCAGGCTTCGGTGTCAATGCGATGAGAATCTGGTGCTTGCAATATGCTTTCATCGACATGTGTTTTGACGATGCGCAATTCGACGGCAATGGTGGGTATGGCCATGCGCGGGTCTTTGCTGCCGAAAGGCTTGATGTCTTCTACTCTGGCTTCCAGTTGCACAAGGCATTCTTTGGCGCGGGGTGGTTTGACGTCCAGCGATGCTTCCGGTGTCAAGCCGGCGACGGCAAATTTATTGGCCTCATGCTGGTATCCCAGAAATCGCTTGTGTTTGGGAACATCGGCTGCACCTGTTAATAAGGCCAGGCGATTGACGGCAGGCACGAGGTCTGCAGAGGCCAGGTTGAGTACGCATTCGCGTTCACGCATGAGGTTGATACTGGTTTGTGAGCTGGCATCCAGGCCCAGCATGCAGCTCCAGCCTATCCACCAGGCTGAGGACATGGGCGCTAGATTGCTGCTGCCATCTTCATTCAGGATGCTGATCAAGACGACGGGCGTGCCCCAATAGTGTATGGCTGGTTCTATGGTCTTATGCATATATGGCTTTCAAAATGGAAGAAATGTTGGAACAAGATGTGTTGTCCTTCAGTTGGCCGGGTAGCAATTGTTAAGCGGTTGGGATTGACAACAGCGCCAATGTATTGCGCTGTGCCTCGCTTGAAACCCTGTTTCTTGCTTTCAAATTTGCTTGCGGTTTGTCTTGATGGCATCGTTTACAATGGAGATAAAATTTGAAAGCAAGAAACGGGATGCGGGCCATGTGGCAATTCTCTATATTGAGATCATTGCTCAAGGCGGAGAATTAGCATGCTTACATATGCAAATGTCAGGGAAACACAGGGGCCAGCCATGCCAGTTGATCTTGATGATGCGCGTTGGGACGCAGTTTGTATAAAGAACCGCGACCTGGATGGCGAGTTTGTTTTTGCCGTGAAGACCACGGGCATTTATTGCCGGCCTTCCTGCCCCGCCAAAACAGCCAAGCGGCAGAATGTGGAATTTTATGAAACAACAGTGCTGGCTCAGCAAGCGGGCTATCGCGCATGCAAGCGTTGTCACCCGGATGGCGTGAGCCAGGAGCACAGCAGAAACAGCATGATAGAAACTGCCTGTCAGTTGATCAAAAACAGCGAAGCACCTCTGAAGCTGGAAACCCTTGCAAGCAAGATGGCAATGAGTCCTCATCATTTTCACCGCATTTTCAAAGAGCTTACTGGAGTCACTCCCAAACAATATCAGTCTGCCCTGCAAAAAGAAAAAGTCAGGTCTTTGCTGAATCAGTCCGCTTCAATCTCCGGGGCAATTTATGATGCAGGCTACAATTCTGCCAGTCGCTTTTATGAAATGGCCGGGGCAATGCTGGGTATGTCGCCCAAGGCTTACCGGGCGGGTGCTGAGGATTTGCAGATGCAGTATATGGTTTGTGAAAGCGCATTGGGTTTGTTGTTGATAGCCTCGACAGAAAAGGGCATTTGCACAATAGAATTTGGTGATTCAGTCAGTGTGCTGGAGCAGGTTTTGCAGCAGCGTTTCCCCAAAGCCAGCATCCGAGCGGCAGAAACGCATTTCAAAGAATGGGTCAACAGCATCCTGGCATATATACAGCAACCACGAGGATTACTGGATTTGCCGCTGGATGTGCAGGGTACGGCTTTCCAGCAAAGAGTATGGAAGGCCTTGCAGGATATCCCTCCGGGGCAGACTGCCAGTTATGCGGAAATTGCCAAGCGTATAGGCTCGCCCAGTTCTGTGCGGGCGGTGGCCAATGCCTGTGCATCCAACCAGTTGGCCGTGGCGATACCCTGTCACAGAGTCATACGTTCTGATGGTGATGTAACTGGCTATCGCTGGGGGACGGAACGCAAGAAAGCCTTACTGAAGCGGGAATCTGAAACATGACGGGTGATTTGTCCAAACGTATTGCCTCGCTGGAGTGGGACAGGATATTGGCTGAACTGGACGCGCGGGGTTTTGCCACGACGGGCAGTTTGCTGACGATGGATGAATGCGACAATCTGCAGGCACTATATGCAGCACAGGATTTGTATCGCAGTAAAATCATCATGGCCAGGCATGGCTTTGGCCAGGGCGAGTATCAGTACTTCAAGTATCCTTTACCTCCTGTGATACAGGAAATGCGCGAGTATTTTTACCCCCATCTTGCCGGGCTGGCCAACCGCTGGAATAAACTCATGGGCTTGTCACAAGAATTTCCCCAGCAACTCGATGACATGCTGCGACGCTGCCATGATGCTGGGCAGACCAGACCGACACCATTGATCCTGAAATACCAGGCTGACGACTATAATTGCCTGCATCAGGATTTATACGGTGAGCATGTTTTCCCTTTGCAGGCGGCGGTCTTGCTGTCCGCACCAGGGCAGGACTTTGGTGGTGGAGAATTTGTCCTGGTGGAACAGCGGCCACGCATGCAAAGCAAGGCTGAGGTTGTCCATCTGGACAAAGGAGAGGGTGTCATCTTTGCCGTCAGTATGCGGCCAGTAAAAGGTAGCAGGGGGTTTTACCGTGTCAATTTGCGCCACGGCGTCAGCCGCATCAGGCAAGGTCAGCGTTTTACTGCAGGCATCATCTTTCATGATGCTGCATGAGTTGATGCTTTTGACGTGCAGCATGGGTTATCAAACATAAGCATGAATATCAAATTCATCAATCTGATCTGTATTCATGAACATCTTGGCATATTCCAGATAAGTGCCAGACTTTAAAAACAGGGAAAACAACTCTGCATCTATATGCTGGTCTTTTTTCATGAAGCCCATGATCTTGATGGCTTCTGACAAGGTTTTGCCTTTTTTGTAGGGGCGGTCGGCTGCGGTCAAGGCTTCGAAGATGTCGGCTATCGCCATCATGCGGGCGGGGATGCTCATGTCGGTGGCGGCCAGGCGTTTGGGGTAGCCGGTGCCATCCATTTTTTCATGATGACCACCGGCGATTTCCGGTACTCTGGCAAGGTGGCGCGGGAAGGGCAGTTTTTCCAGCATCATGATGGTTTGTATCATGTGTTCATTGATCTTATAGCGTTCTTCCTCTGACAGAGTGCCTCGTGCGACGGTCAGGTTATACACTTCACCACGGTTGTACAGGTGCTCTGGCACTTTGACTTTGAAGCCCCAGGGGTTGTCAGGTGTGATGGTGTCGCGGGCTGAGCGAGTGAAGATGTGTTCTGGCTTGTCGCTTAGCAGTTGTTCCTGCACAGGCAAGCTCGGTTCTGTTGTGCGGTTCTTGCGTTCTTTTTCATCGTGTGAAATGCCGATGCGGTCAGAAAGGGTCCTGAGCCAGTGGCGTCCGGCGATGTCTTGTATGCGGGCGACTTTGTCGGGTGCCATAAATTCACCGCCTTCATTACATTCGGCAAGGAAGGAGAAATCGCTGTCGAGCTTTGCCAGATTGGCGTCGAGCTGGCTTTTCAGTTCCATCGCATTGCCACCATTGGCAATGGCCTGCCAATAGTTGATCTGCGCATCTCGTTTCAAGACTTCAAAGCGCATACGTATTTCATGGATGCGGTCATACAGGGTTTCGAGTTTTGTCGCTTTGTCGACAATGTATTCTGGCGTGGTGACTTTGCCGCAGTCATGCAGCCAGGCGGCGATGTGCAGTTCTTCCCATTCAGTTTCGCTCAGCTGGAAACCGGCAAACGGGCCTTCTGTTTCCTTGCAGGCGGCCTGGGCCAATAACTTGGTCAGCACCGGCACTCGCTGGCAGTGGCCGCCGGTGTAGGGACTCTTGGCATCGATGGCGCTGGCGATGAGTTGTATGAAGGCTTCCAGCAAGGCTTTTTGTTCTTGTATCAGGCGCTGGTTTTCTATGGCGACTGCTGCAGCACCAGACACGGCCTCGGCCATGGCTTGCCTGCCGGGGTCTATGCTTGCATCATCGATGACCAGGGCGATTGCACCGACCAGGGTATTGTTTCTATCCTTTAAAGGGATGGCGATCAGGGTAGTGGCGTGGTCAGTGGCGGGCAGGGCACTGAAGTGGCTTGCCAGTTCGTCTGCCTGCAAATGGCAAATGCTGCTACGCGATTTGCAAGCCTTGATGACCGGGTGGTTTTCATCTGTCATGCTGATGCCGTGAGCACTGGTTTCCAGCACTTGATGGTCGACATAGGCTTGCACTACTTGCATGGCCTGCTCTTGAGGCTGATAAAGATAAAGTATGCCTGACTTGGCCTCGGTGATTTCCGACATTTCTTTGAGTACCCGAGCGAGCAATTTGTCATAATTGGTTTCTGATGCAAGGCTACTGGCTATGTCGAGGAAGGAACGGATGGTTGCTTTCATGCCGCGCATGGAATTACTGAGGTCGGCGATTTCCTTGATGCGTGACTCGATCTTGATGGGGCTCTTGAAATCGAAGCGGGCAATCTTGCTGGCCTCGTCATTTAATTGTTTGAGAGGCTTGGATGCCAGACGTGAGAAATAAATGGTCAGACCCAGACCCAACACCAGCAGCACGACAAACAAGGCAATGCTTTGCCTGCGCATCTTGATGATGCCAGCCAGCAATTCATCATGGGGGCTGGCAATCAGGATGCGCAAGTCCTGTCCGCCAGGGATTTGTATGCTTGCCTGATAAGTAGCCCAGGTTTTGCCTATCATTTCCAGTGCCTGGCTACTCTGTGTATTCGCGCTTGCCATTTCGTTGATTTTATTAAGTACAGGTGCGTCCTGCTCTGCCAGAGTGGGCAAGCTCTGCACGCCGTCCAGACGGGTAATGATTTGCGGTTTGTAGGCAGATTGTTTGCCATTTTGCCAGGCTAGTAATTGGCCCTTGCGGTCTATCAGGGCCATCCTGGTCGAAGGGGTGACACTGCTGTTTCTTATAGTTTCATGTATCGTCGGTAACTCTATGTCTATACCCACAACTGCATCGGCATCAACGATCTTTTGCGCATAGGTGACGCCTATTTGCCCGGTAGTGAAAAAATAATATGGCTCTGATACATTTGCCTGTGCAGGATTCTTCATGGCAGTTTCATACCAACCACGTGAACGAGGATCAAAGTTACGAGCTGGAATAGACTTGCGCTCGATTTCATTGAGTTTGTCATCCAGATAAATGACATGTTCGTGTAGCTTGTCCGCCTCCACACTGGTGCTCTGTACTATCCATGCAGTATTCAACGGCGCTTTGAAAATACCTTTGTTGCCATTCGACTTGGCGTATTGCCGTAAAAGAAAAAATTCTCCATTGGCAAAACCGACATAGGCAGAGGTAGCAGATTTGACGCTGACGATGGCCTTGGCCAGATAATTGATATGGTTCAGGCGCTCTTCCAGATTTTTACCGGAAACAGGATGGGATTGCGCCAGGATTTCGGTTTGGTTCCTGACTGGTTCATAGATATCTTTGACATTGCTGGCAATTTCATTACCGATGAGTGCGTAGCTGCTGTCGGCCTGAGACAGAATGATTGTACTCATGCGCGTGAACAATACCGTGCCCATGGCAATCGCGAAGATGAGTATCAGGCCGGTGAAAAAATACGAGATGTAAATATGAAAGTGAACATTTTTCTTATTGCGCATGAATTACCCGCCCCGAGTTTATCTGCTGCAAGATGAGAGTGTTTTTGCAATGCCATTAATGCAACGCCATGGTAGAGCTTTCTTTGTAAATGCGCAATTGAAAACGCCAGGTGTGCGTTTTGTGACACTTGCGGGCGAGACCAAGTGTCACTGGGGCCGCTCTTGGAATGTTAAAGGCGCTTTGCCAGGGCCATGGTCTTCTCTATCCACTTCTGCCTTTGTGCTGGCTGTGAATTGAGGACTGGCCCCAGGCTCAGGATGCCAACTGGTTTGACACCACAAAATTCAAGGACGGTACGCTTCAATTGATGTATGCCTGGGGCGCGGTAGTACAGTCTGAAAAACCAGGGTGGGGTATCCATGGTGATCAGCAAGTGGGCAGAGCGGCCTTTCAACAAGCCTTCGGGAAAGCTCTTGCCAGGATGGTATTTGAAGGCAAAGCCGGGTAGCAAGACTCGGTCCAGAAATCCTTTCAGTAGTGCAGGCACGCCACCCCACCAGATGGGGAAGACAAAGCACAGGTGTTCAGCCCATAGCAAGGACTCTTGCGCCATTTGCAGATCGGCTTCCAGAGTCTGTATGACTTTATAGCCCTGATGCAAAATGGGATCAAACACGAGCTGATCCAGTCGTAGTATTTGTACATCATGCCCCGCAGTGCGGGCTGCCTGCACGTAGATATCGGCGAGGTCAGAACCAAAGCTATTGCCGCTGGGATGACTGGCAATGACTAGAACACGTTTTTTTTGCATACTGTACCCACATTGTTTGATCGAGGGGATAAGTGTGCACCTTGTCCCTATGGGTAGAGTCAAGCTATATCAATCAGGAGGCTGATTAACAGGAAAATTGGGACAGTCGGCTTGTTGCGCGACAAGTTGCGCTTGCAGGCAATCGTGGATTTCTGTCTGCATTTGTAGCAGGCTATCGTCAAGCGCATGAAACTTTTTAATTTCCGCTTTCACGGTAGCGCGTTTCTTGTCCAGGTGTCGAGCTATCATGGCCCAGTCTGGTTCACCCTGATCTGTGCGAAGCAAGGGTTCCAGTTCTGAAAGGCGAAAACCCAGGCTTTGGGCTTGCCGTATCAATTGTACTTGCAAGACATTGTTATCTGTATAAACCCGGTACTTTCCCAGGCGTTGAATCTGGCCCAGCAAGCCCAGGCTTTCATACAGGCGTATGGCTTTTGCTGTGGCATTTGCCTTGCGCGCCAGTTCTCCTATGTACATTGATACTCCTGTTTCATACTATGTAATTCAAAAGCTGATTGGCAAGTCTATATGAAACCTGGTGGCCTTTCCTGGTAATGATTCAAAACCAATCTCGCCGCCCATTCTTTCCACCAGTTCGCGCGTGATAGCCAGGCCCAGCCCGGTGCCGCCATTCTGGCGGGTATCGGAAGAATCTGCCTGGGCAAATTTCTGAAATATTCTGTCGCGGAATTCATGCGGGATGCCGACGCCATGGTCGATGACACTGATGCGTACTTTTTGTCCCTTTTGTTCTGCTTCTATTTGGACCACATCATTTTCAGGTGAGTACTTGATCGCATTTGACAGCAAGTTCGACAAAATTTGCATGAAGCGCTGCGAGTCTACTGTGATGCTCAATGCGGGAACAGGTTTGGATAATTGTAGAGAAACGCCGCGCGCAGTGCCAAAGGTCTGGTTGGCTTCAATCGCCTGACAGAGCAGTTCACTGAGTTGGCTGGTCTCAGGGCGAAACACCATTTTCCCGGCTGTGAGTTTTTCCATGTCCAGCAAATCATTGATGAGGAAAGTCAGGCGCTGGCAATTTTTGTTGGCGACATCAATCATCTGCTTCATACGATCTGAGTAACTGCCAAATACACCACCGGATATCAAGCCCAGCGCCCCAGAAATGGATGTTAGAGGAGTGCGCAATTCATGGCTGACCGTGGAAATGAATTCATTCTTTATTCTTTCTGTGCGCTTGCGCTCAGTGATGTCACGCATGAGCGCAATGAACAAGGGCTGGCCTTGACGACTTAGGGTAGAGACGGACAAATCCAGCGGAAACTTGCTGCCATCCTTGCGGCGTGCTTCGACTTCAAGGCTGCTGCCTATGAGGCTTTGTATTCCGGATACGTCCTGTTCCCCTGCATCGTCCTGGTCAGTTTCGACAGGCGAGGGGATCAGCAGGCGTATGTTCTCGCCGATTAATTCATCGGTACCATAATCAAAAATATGGACAGCGGCATTATTCGCACTGAGGATCTGATAATGCTCATCAAAGGTGAGAATGCCATCGAGTACATTGTCCAGTATGGCACTGGTATGGAGTGCCTGGTCACGCAAATTTTCTTGTGCGGATCTTCTGTCACTGATGTCCTGGAAAGTGCCATACACACGGGTGCAGACATTTTCCTCAAACTGCGGGAAACCAATAACATGCACCCAGCGTTCGTTGCCAGCTGTGCTGAGAATGCAGAATTCGGTATCAAAGGAAGCACCTTCACGCACAGCCATGGTGAACAGCTCACGAATTTTTTGCTGGCTTTCTGCGCCTTTGTAAAAGGCAAGCGCGCTATCGACAGTGCAGGCATAGTCATCATCCACTTCGTGAATTTGCCTGGTCACTTTACTCCAGTGCAGTTTGCGTGATTTGACTTCAAAATCCCAGGTGCCTATGCGAGCCGCCGCGTTGGATTTTTCCAGCAATTCATAAGCATGTTCGAGTTCTGCCTCCGCTTCTTTTTGTTTGGTGATATCGGCATGGCTGCCAGACATGATGAGTGGCTCACCGTTTGGCCCCCAACTGACGACACAGCCGCGATCATGTATCCATATCCAGCGGCCATCCTTGTGGCGCATGCGGCTCTTCAGATCGAAGTATTCGACTTCTCCCCTGAAATGCTGGTCTATCATGCTGCTGGTGATTTTCAGGTCGTCTGGATGGCAGAGTTGGAGCCATGTATCTACCGTGGTCGGTTCCAGTTCTGCCAGGGTATAGCCCAGCATCTCTGCCCAGCGTTCGTTGTAGATGGTTTCACCAGTGAGGATATTGCATTCCCAGGTGCCAATATTGGTGCCCTTGATGACATTGGCTAATTGTCGCTCGGTTTCCCGTCTTTGCTTTTGCACACGGGTAGCACTGATCAACTGACCGAGAGTGCTGAACAAGGGTTTTAAGAAATCCGTTACCTGGTGATCATAGCCATCTGGTTTGTTGGCGATGCCGACCAGGGCGATCAGCTCGTGATCGTATTGCACGGGTATGCAAAGAAAGCTTTGCAATGCGACAAAATTGGCAGGAAAAACCTGATCCAGTGCATCTGCCGAGGGGGCATTGTCTATCACCGGCAGTGCCGCCTTGAGTGCGCTGCCATATCTGGATTTTAATTGCAGACAGGCGGCATCGCGGGCCAGTGCTTCAAGACTGAGGTTGAGGATGTCGTTGTTTTCTGCATGCCAGGCCAGCATCATGCTTTTCAGGGCGGGATTGCTGGTAGTCTTGTTTTTGACTTCACATATAAATCCATAATCACTAGTCGTCAATTTCAAGATTGCGGCCAGCAGGGAAACAAAGCCTTTTTCCTGATCGGTTTCGCGTATGAACAAAGTTTGGGCCATGGCAATGGCATCACTGAGGGCGCGCTGTGTTTGCAACTGCCGGTCCAGTTCCTGTCTTTTCATGACGCCACTGATCCAGTCTGCCAGCAGACGTACAAATTCTATTTCCACCTCGGAAAAAGGAAATAGTCTGGGTTTGGTATGCCAGATACTCAGGGCCGCATCTCCGATGTTACTGATATGCAGGCGCAAGCCTATGAAACTTTGCACTTCGCTGACAGAATGCAGGTATTCGCTCTCCGCCACATGAGCGACATGGATGAGCCCCTGGTTTGCGGCCACTGGCAAGCGAAAGTGCTTACCCTCATCGGACACAGGCGCAGCAGGACGTGTCATGCTGCCAGACTGATACATTAAGGTTTCCTTGCCATTTTGTTGCACGCGGCTGATTTGCGCACAAGTCATGCCCAGGTAGTCGCAGGCCATGGTCAGGGTTTGTTGCAAGGCGGCGACCGGGTCCTGGTAGGACAGGGAAGTGATGGCAGTCAAGGCCAGCAAGGCGTGATGTTGTCTTTGTTGCTCTTCGCGGAAAAATTCACGTTCTACGCAATCGGCAAGATCGCGCAGGGCATGCAAATCCTGTTCGCTAAGGGTCCTGGCTACACTATCTATGATGCACAGCGTGCCAAGGCGCTGTCCATTGCGAGCATGTAATGGGGCACCAGCATAAAAGCGTATGTGAGGTGCATCATAGACCAGAGGGTTGTCGGCAAAACGCGGGTCTTGACTGGCGTCTGCGACGTACAAGACATCTGGGCTGAGTATGGCATGACCGCAGAATGAAATATCCCTGGGCGTTTCGCTTGCATCCAGCCCCTGTCTGGACTTGAACCATTGACGGTCCGCATCAATTAGGGAAATCAGTGCAATTTCAGCCTGAAACAGATGGCGTGCCAACCGGGTCAGCCGGTCAAAGCGTTCTTCTGCCGGTGTATCAAGGATGGCGCAGGCCTGCAGGGTTTGCAGGCGCAAAGCTTCATCATCAGGAAACGCAGGTGCTTGCATAGGCACTAGTCTGTCGGCAGGCTGGACAGCCATTTTTGCAATCCATCACCATACAAGGGCTTGCTGGCAAAATAGCCTTGCATGGAATCACAACCTAGCAGGCGCAGACTCTCCCGTTCGGCTGCAGTTTCTATACCTTCAGCAATCACGCTCAAGCCCAGCCCATGGCCCATTTCTATGATGGCTTTGACGAGTCCCTGGGTGGCTGGCAGTTTGTCGATGTCGGTAACAAAGCTGCGGTCTATCTTGAGCTCACTGACGGGTAGTCGTTGCAGGTAAGAGAGGGAGGAATAACCAGTGCCAAAATCATCAATCGATAGATCCAGACCGATGGCACGCAGGCGGTTCAGCAGTTCTATGGTGGTGCCAGGGTCTTCCATGATGCCGCTTTCGGTAATCTCCAGTTTGAGCATGTTGGGGGACAGCTCATATTGACGCAGCAGCGCAGTAATTTGGTCTGGAAAACTGGCATCGCGCAAATCATGAGTGCTGACATTGACGGCAATAGTCTGGTCCGGATACTTGTTTTGCCAGTTTTTGAGTGTGACGATCGCTTGTTCCAGCATCCACATGGTCAACATGCCGATATAGCCGGTACGTTCAGCAAAAGGGACAAACTCTGCCGGTGAAATGAAACCACGCACAGGATGCTGCCAGCGCACCAGTGCTTCAAAACCATAGGCTTTTCCGGTCGCCAGGGAGAGCTTGGGTTGCAGCCACATTTGCAATTCTGATTTCCTGACGGCAGAGCGCAAGTCAGACAGCAGGCTGAGATGGGTCAGGCGTGAAGCTTCTTGCGCATCGGTATACCAGGCGGACGCATTCGTGCTGCGTTTGGCTGCGTACAAGGCAACTTCAGCATTTCTGATCAGCGTCATCAAAGGCAGGGGCGTCGCTGCCGTGATGGCAAATCCATATACCATGCTGACATCGACAGAGTGACTGCCACACTTGACAGGGGCTGCCATTGCAGCGTCAATGCGGTGGTGCAATTCTTCGATGCTGACTTTGGAGCTGTTTTCACAAAGCACAGCAAATGCGCCACCTGCCAACCTGGCCAGCCAGGGTTTTGCTGCATGACCGGTGTGGTTATCGATGACTTTCCTGAGACGCAGGGCTATGTCCGATATCACCGAGTCACCTGTATCAAAACCCAGGGTTTCATTGATGACTTTCAGGCGCGCCAGGTCCATCAGGATAAAACCCTGATGTGGCAAGCCCTGGCCTTCATGTGTTTTTAGCAACAGCGTGCGATTGGGCAAACCAGTCAGGCTGTCATAATAAGCCAGTCTCTCCACTGTTTGCTCGCGTATACCTATGGCCTCAGCCATGGTGTTGAGGGCTTCACCTACTCTTGCCACTTCTTCGGTTTTTGAAGGGCTGAAGCGGGTTTGATAATCGCCCCTGGCAATTTGCAGGGCACTCGCTTCCAGGCGCGCCAGTGGTTTTACCACGCTACGGGTAGTCAACCAGGCCAGTATGGCAGCCATGATTACACCCAATACGGATAATACCGCTACCAGCATGCCGGTTTGTTCCAGTTCGCGCTGTGCTTCTGCCTGGTGGGCCACGATCAACTCTTGCTCACGTTTGAGGAAAGTCTTGGACTGGTCCAGTAAAGCATCCAATGCTGGTTTTACCTGTTTGATGAAACTGGCTTTGGCAGCGTCCTGGCCTTCTTCTTCGAGTTGGTTGACGGTATCCAGATAGTATTTATTGTAGATACTGCGTTTTTCCTTGAGGATTTTCAGGCTCTTTAGTTGCTCATCATCACTGAGTGAGGCCTCCAGGGCCGTGATAAGCCGATCAATCTGGCGGTTTTTTTCATCGACGATGGTGTATTCAGGTACCCGTTGCTCGTATGGAACAGTCAGGAATTGCAGCAATGCTCTCCCGACGTTTTCTGTGGATACGCTGAGTTCTTGTACATAAAGAAGGCTTTGCACTTCTTTGCGAGCAAATTTCTCACTCAATGCAGTCATTTTGCGAATTTGTGAAATTGGCAACAGCAACACGATGCTAAACAAGACCAGCAGCAAGCCATAGCTGAGCGCCAGCCGCACACCGATGCGGCGTAAGCGCAGGAAATGGGTCAGGCGATCGAGACTGTCGGGCATATTCGGGTGAGAAAAGTCTGCAAAAGTATCTGAGGTTCAGTCATGACTAAAAAGTCTATGTACTGGCAGGTCAATAAACTGTACGCCCTTATGTTAATGCACTATTAACAGCAAGAGCAATACCAATCTAAAGAAGAAGGCGAAACAAAAAAACGCCCGGCGAGCCGGGCGTGTAAAGTTTTGCAGTGGCATACCACTTATGCTGAAGCAGTATGACTGCAAAGGCGCAAAGAGAGAATTGAGAAAAAGCGGGTTAGAACTTGTAGTTGTATTCGGCCCCCAGACGGACACTGCGTGGCGCACTCAGGCTCAGGACTTGTCCATAGGTATTGAGTAAAACATTGCGGTTGTTCCAGCGTTCTTCTACCTTCTGTACAACTTGTGCATTGAAGACGTTGAAGATATCCATCTTCAGAACCAGACCTTTGACTTGCTGAGGTTTATAGCTCAGATTCAGATCCAGGCGTCTGTCCCATTCGAGATTGCCGACTGATCCACGGGGAGATGGCACGTTGTCCTTGGGTGTCGCGCCAAAGCAGTAAAAGTGCGCAGAGTTGTAGTTAATGCCGAAATTGACTGCGCGCGGGTCCGGGTTGGGCAGCGAACCTTTGCAATTGGTGGGGCGACCAGCGGCAATCAGCAAGTTTCCACCTATCGTCAGTTCTGGTGTCAGATCATAATAACCAAAGGCTTTGATCTGATGAGTACGGTCATTTGGCAATCTGCCTTTGGCGTGGTACATCAATTCCTTGTAATCCCAGGTTTGCGTCGTTGCCACATCTGCCTGGCCTGTTGCTGTATCTGACAGGGTCTGGCCTTCCGTATTACCTTCGCTACGTGCCCAGGTGTAATTGAGTTTGCCATACCAGCCATTGCGGTAAGGGTGTTCGGCAAACAGATCCAGTGCCTTGTAGATACGTTTAACTTTAGGTATGCCAATTTCTGCGGCGCTCAAGTGTACTTGTGAGTAACCCTTACCACCTTTGAAATCAATCAGGAAATCATTGTCTTCGCCCGGATTGAAGGCTGCACCAGAGAAATTCCATGTGTCACCAATAGGTACATGATTACGGTTTGCCCAGTCTTCAAACACGCGCGGGTCGCTGAGGTCATCTATCGTGGAGCGCAAGCTACGGTAAGTCACCTTGGCACCGAAGTTCAGATTTTGCGAATAGGCTTTTTCAAAACCCAGCGTCAGTTCATCCTGAAACATGGGTTTGAGATTGGTTGCAGCAATCGTCTTGGGATCTTTGGCCTGGCCAAATTCACTATTACCTGACAAGGCTCCAGTGACAGGAACCAGGCCAGTAGGCAAGCCATTTGAGTCTGTATTGGTATACGTGAAATACTGATTGGTATTGAGCGAACCGTTAGACTGGCGCAGAGCGACCACAGATGGCATTTGTACGGCGTAACGGCCGGCACTGCCAAACACTTTGAATGTAGAATCGCCATTGACATCCCAGGCTGCACTAAATCTTGGCGCAAGCTGGTTTTTCATTTCGACAAATTTGACCCTGTCCTGATTCAAATTGGCGAATTGCTCATTGCGCAAACCAAAGGTCAGCAACACATCCTTGTTGATCTGGTACTTGTCTTCAAGGTACTGGGCAGACTGCTCGGTGTAGGCATTGGATACGGTAGAGTACAAGCCTTTTTGGACGTAGTAACCTTGTGCTGCCAGTCCTCCATATTGTGCCAGTGCAGGGACAACGCCACCGGTGACATCTATAGGCGCGTTTGGTGTGGTGGTGCGCAGGTAGGTCCAGGTACCGCCCCCGGCACTATAGACGCCTGCATTGACGGAGTCGGCCGAATTATTGTCCACGCCAGCACGGATCAAGTGCTTGCCCAGTTTGTATTCCAGATCAAGCCGCATGGATTTGATGCTGTCAGTGGATCCGTCAAAATTAAGATTACCGCTATAAGCTTGCGAGGAGTTGTAATTTAAGCCGGGTGCACGGTTATTGGCATCTGCCGATACAGCGAACAAATTGGCGTTATATCCAACTGGCTGGTAGACATGCTTGGCCTTGCTTTGCCCATACATGGCTGTTAAGGTCAAATTATCAGTGATGTTGCCAACGTAGCGCAGGCTCAGGACATCGGCACCGTTGTCGCCTGTATTCGCATCAGGATCAAGTTCTATATGCTCTGAAGACTTGACGACATTACCGCGTGCACGGGTGGCATAGTCATAAGAATAATAGTTGTTATCATGCTTGGTCTTGTCACCGATGGCGGTTAATTCCAGGCGATGATCATCGTTGATGTTCCAGTCCAGTTTGCCATAGAAGCGATTGATCTCATTCTTTTGTTCCTTCCAACCATTCTCTTTGAGGGTCAACGAAGTCCTGCCCTGGTTGACCTGGCCATTGTCAGAACGCGTACCTTCAGCGGCGATGAACATGAACAACTTGTCTTTGATAATAGGGCCACCGAGATAGGCACCGATTTGTGTTTCATTGAAAACATTGTCTTCGCGACGCAGGCGCAAAGTACCATCAGTGGCCTTGGTATTGCTGGCACCTATATTTGGGTAGTAGTAGTCAAGCCGCTTGGCTCGCAGAGAATTCGGTGTAGTATTGAGGGAAACACCCGTTTCCCAATTGTTGGTGCCACCCCTGGTGGTAATGTTGACGATACCGCCGACCGAGCGACCAAATTCTGCACCAAAGCCACCCACCAAGATCTGCGCTTGTGAAATTGCGCCAAAGGGTAATTCTGATGCACCCAGTTGCGTCAAGGGATTGGTAACCACCATGCCATTGATGTAGTAGGCATTCTCTGACGCACCACCACCAGCGAATGCAGCACCGCCGGCATAGGTAGGGTCGCTGCGGGTGGTGTTGGGTGCCAGTTGTATGATGGAGTTGATGTTCCTGGCGATAGGCAGTTTATCCAGCTCCTTTGCTGTAAAAGTCGCGCCGTTGCTGGCATTGCTGACATCAATGCGTTTGCGCGTGGTCGCTACAGTGACGGTCTGTATGCCAGATGTATCTACATTAAATGCAGCTTCCACGCCTTGACCGGCTAGCACCTCGACTTCCAGTGTCGACAATGTCACATTGTCCTTCATCAGACTGATGCGGTAATTGCCTATGGGGAGTGCGGTGGCTTGAAATTTGCCTGTGACATCTACCGTTGCGCTGCGAGTCAGATTGGTTTCAGTATTCTTCAACACGACTGTTGTGGCCGAGCCAGCGTTGACCTTGCCATATACAGTACCTGCTGCATTCGATTGCGCGTGCACAGCCGGGGCATATGCCATTGCCAGTACGCCTGCGCCAAAAGCCAGCGTCAGCGCGTGAGCGACCAGTTTCTTTTTAAATACATGATTTCGTTTTTGCATGTAAATTCCTAATGGTTTTCATTGAAAGCGAAAGGGGCTGTCCCGATGGTGCTTGCTGCCTTTCCTTAATCTTTACCTGCATTGAGTTGGAGAAGTGCACAAGCGCATGCCTGAACCTGGAGCGTCAAAAAAATCCAAGTGGCAAGTCGGTATGAAAGAGACTTTGCCATGAATAAAATGCGCTAACTATCGACTAGGGATGAATTGGAATTGCCAGGTGATGGGGAAAATTTGTGCGTGATGAAACGGGATGGGGCAGGGATGAAGCAGGGGAATTCGTTGTTTTTTGCGCGCTTCGTTTTTTAGCTCGGCGTAAATAACTTCTTCAGATTTTTCAGATAACTTTCACTGACTCTGACTTCATCACCGTTGCTCAGATGAACATGATGGCTGCCATCAGCATGTACTTTTATATTGACAATTGCTTCACAACGAACAATGGCGGTTCTGTGCAGACGTATGAATTGATGTGCTGGCAGGCGTGTTTCCATGGCGGTAATAGTGGCTCGGTGCAAGACGACCCGATTGCGCAGGTGAATTTCTACATAATTGGCAGCGGTGCCGAGCCAGATTACTTCATCAAGATTGACGCGCTCAGTGTTACCTATGGACTTGATGATGAGTTGTTGTAATTCCGGGCTGGGCTTGCCAGCATCAAACGCAGCTCTGTCTTGCAGGTAATCTTGTACGGCCGATGAGTTCAAGGCTTTTTGTTTCAGATGCAATAGCTGCAAGGCCCTTTGCAACATGAGATTGAATCTTTCATCATCAAAAGGTTTGAGCAGGTAATCGAGTGCAAATACATCGAAAGCGCTGACAGCATGCTGGTCGTAGGCCGTAATGAAGACGATCAACGGTGCATCTGGCAAGTTGCACAGTTCACGCGCAAAATCCAGACCATTCTGGTCCGGCATTTCTATATCCAGCAATATCAAGTCTACATGCGTTTTTTGCATGAATTCCCTGGCGAGGGCAGTCGAATAGCAACTACCTACCAATTGCCAGTCAGGATTACCTGTCAAGACATATTGCATGTTGACGAGTGCTGGCAATTCATCGTCAACCAGTAAGACTTTTTTGAGGCTCATGTTTGTAATGAAGACAAAAGGTTCAGTTTGTATGCTTCATGTCTGCTTCAAAAAAAGCAAAGGAAATTCCAGTATCGCTGTATAGCTATCTGTTGCTGCCGTGGTTTTTAGTGTTGCCCGTGATCCATAAAGAATGGCAAGCCTGTCCCGGCTTGCAGATAAACCAAGTCCGTGACCTTTCTTGTTGCATGTTTGTTTGAACAGTGGGTTGCTGATGCGAAATTCCAGCATATCGTTTTTTCTGGCAAGTTCAATTTGCAGGTGGCAAATTTCATGATTTTGTTCTACTCCGTGGTGAATGGCATTTTCCACTAGTGGTTGAAATAGTAAAGGTGGGCAGGCCAGGTCTTGCCAGGCTTCATTTGCCATATTCCAGCTAATACTGGCTCGCTCACCATAGCGTAGCATTTGCATATCGAGGTAGGCTTTGGTAAACGCGATTTCGTCGGCGACACTGAGCCATTCAGGCTTCCCTGAATGAACCACGTAGCGCAACAGCTCACTGAGTTTTTCCAGTGCGCTGGATGCTAGTTGCCGGTCTGCGGTTCTGACGAGTGCGCTGATACTATTGAGTGCATTGAACAAAAAGTGGGGTTTTAGCTGACCCTGCAAAAGGCGCAGTCGCAATGCCAGACTCTCATTGTTTTGCTGAATATAGGCTAGATTTTCTGCCTGACTTTTTAGCCAGAATGCATAGGCGGCTTGCATCAGATAGGAGAACAGTAACAAAGCGGCATCGGTGAAGTAGAAAAAGCCAGGGCGCTTGCTGAGGGCTGTTTGCATGGTGTAGGCAGGATGATTGAGTGTTGTATCCATGAAAACCGCAAGGCCAGACAGTACCGGAAGCCCCAGTACTATAGTCAGGCATGCTGAAAGCAGCATGTCTTTGCTGCTCGGCCAGTTCTCATTTTTTGTTGAGAACGCGATGGCGAAGCCGCAACTGATTGCAGCCAATAGAATATATCCAGGTAGTATGGTGATGTACTCAAAAGACATCTTCGCATCTAGGCGGGTACGCAATGTGTCTTTGTAAAAAGCCAGGCAATGCAGGCTGGCAATCAATAACCAGATCAACAATGTAAATGCCAAAGTAAGGTAAATGGCCTTGTTGCCAGGCTTATCACCGTGGATTTTCGGTACAGAGTTTGTGATGATACGCATGGGCTGCTTATCCATCCTGATACTCCCCAGCCGGAATGCACATACTGAGATCGATTTGCGCATTATTTTGCGTCATCTCAAGACTGGCCATACCTGCATACAGGATATCCAACCTCTCCCTGATAGCGGCGATTTGTGTCAGATCGGGTTCTGCCATTGTAGTCTCCAGTGCGAGGCTGACGTGAAACAGAATCATGCCGGCATTTTTCCTCAGGTTCGCTTGCAAGAGATGGTTTTTTTGTTGAAACATGACTGACCAATGTAGGGCCAGGTCCAGTATTGCATGTAGCAATAAAGGAGGGCACGAAACGGTGCACCAGTGATACTCAGATAATGTCCATTTGACTTGCAGATATTGGCCATGGCGCAATTCTTGCAAACTCAGGTAGGCTTTTGCAAAACCTAATTCGTCAGCCATTGATGGTTTTTCATCCCCGCTAAAGTGCAGGACATAGCGCAGTAAATCACTAAGTCGGGCCAGGGCCGTGGTCGCAAGACTGCGCTCTGCTACCCGGATAAGATTTCCTATACCGTCTAGCGAGCTGAGCAGGAAATAAGGTTCAAGTTGACACTGCATGAGAGACAGGCGCAGCATCAGATTTTTTTGACGTAATTCCTGGGTACGCCTGGCTTGTTCCTGGCTGCGCTGCCAGAGAGTAGCCGCAACTTGCATGAAATAAGCAACACTGGCTTGAAAACCCAATAACCACCAACCCATGGCAGCCATGTTTGTCAACATCTGCAAAACAGATGGCGGAGTTTTTTTTCTTGCAAAAAGATAAATGGTACTTATTTCATAGCAAACTTCCAGCGGCAGAAAGATGCCTATCATCAGCACGTAGATGATCAATAAATGTGTTGCAGTCAGCCAGCGGCTGGGCAAATTTTCGAAGATGATCAGAAGGATGGTACTCAGCAGGATGTAACTTAAGAATGACATCGCACTGAACTTCAACAAAGTACTAAACACGGCAGGTTTACTTGCTTTAATAGAATCTACATATTCGGCAAGGCTGAAGAAGAAAATAACCAGCATCCATGCCAGCAGGATGAAGAGAAAATGCTTCCAGTCAGGAAGTTTCCATTTTTTTTGGGGCATCATGGATAGTGCAAGATGTAATGCATGGTCATCCGGGTCGTCTGGCTCGACGCTTATTTTGCTTTATGCGTGGCATATCTGCAATTCATAAAGCAGGAATGATTTGCCAGTTCCATAGAGGTGTTGCTGACTATTGCACAAATTCACAGTGTATCCCAGCAAGTAGGGATCAATTTGGTAAAAGCCGGGATGAAATGGGGCCTGGCCTGCTATCGGTATCTGCAACATCAACAACATCAGCACATTGGCGATAATTGGCAAGACTGCCAGACTGCCAGACTGCCAGATTGACAGGCAATACAGGTAGTTTCTTCGATCCGGGGGAGATATTCTGAGGATATAAGCGTACTACTGCTCATTCGGCCGGCTATCTTTCATGCGCGAAAAACGTGCGTTATCTGGTTTCAATGACGTAATGCACCAGAATGGCTGGATTCTGTATGACGATAGTGGGGATTTTGCGGGCTTGCTTCAAGAAGTGGCATCGGCCTCGTCGCCACCTGGAGAATTGTCAGTTTTTTATAGCGAAAACCATATTTATGCTTAGTCAAATTGGTGCGGGTTGATAAAAACAGGGTGCACTGCCCTCTCGGAAAATTGAACTGGCATTGCTCTTGCTTAGTGACTGGGGAGACAAGCAAAGGAGCAGCCATGAAGAGACTTAAGCTAGTGATGGTAGGAAATGGTATGGCAGGTGTGCGTACCTTGGAAGAATTAATCAAGATCGCGCCCGACCTGTATGACATTACCGTATTTGGTGCAGAACCTTATGCCAATTACAACCGCATCCTGCTATCACCTGTATTGGCAGGCGAGCAAACCATCAAAGACATCATGCTTAATGATGTGGACTGGTATGAAGAAAATAATATCACGCTGCACCTGGGCAAGAAAATCGTCAAGATAGACAGGGCACGTCGCCTGGTGATCGCCGAAGATGGTACCCAGACCGAATACGACCGTCTGTTGCTGGCGACAGGCTCCACACCTTTCATGCTGCCTGTGCCTGGCAAGGACCTCAAGGGCGTGATTGCCTACCGTGATATTCATGACACCAATGCCATGATAGACGCAGCCGAAAAGCATACGCATGCTGTCGTTATTGGTGGTGGCCTGCTGGGCCTGGAAGCCGCCAATGGCTTGAAAATGCGCGGCATGAGCGTCTCTGTCGTGCATTTGCCTGGCTGGTTGATGGAGCGTCAGCTTGATCCCGTTGCTGGCAAGATGCTGCAAAATCGCTTGAAGACCGGGGCCTGAACTTCCTGCTTGAAAAAAATACCGAAGCCATCATTGGAGATGATGCTGGTCATGTGAAATCCATACGCTTTACAGATGGACTGGAAATTCCTGCGCAACTGATCGTCATGGCAGTTGGCATACGCCCCAATACTGCGCTGGCTGAATCTGCTGGCCTGTACTGCAATCGCGGCATTACCGTCAATGACACCATGCAGACCTATGACCCGCGCATTTACTCTGTCGGCGAATGCGTAAATCATCGCGGCACTGTGTATGGCCTGGTTGCGCCTTTGTTTGAAATGGCCAAGGTTTGCGCCAATCACCTGGCGAATTTTGGGATAGGCCGTTATCAGGGTTCAGTCACCTCCACCAAACTGAAAGTGACAGGTATCGATCTGTTTTCTGCAGGTGAATTCATGGGCGGCAAAGACACTGAAGAAATTATCTTGTCCGATCCCATAGGTGGCGTCTACAAGAAGCTGGTAGTGAAAGACGACAAGCTCATCGGTGCCTGCCTGTATGGCGATACCGTCGATGGCAGCTGGTATTTCAAACTGCTGCGCGAAGGCAAGAATATTTCAGAAATTCGCGATTCCCTGATGTTTGGTGAATCAAATACCGGTGACGTCGGTCATGAAGGCCACACCAAGGCTGCCGCCATGCCGGACGAGGCCGAGGTCTGCGGCTGTAATGGTGTCTGCAAAGGTACGATCGTCAAGGCTATCAAGGAAAAAGGCCTGTTCACGCTGGATGATGTGCGCAAGCATACCAAGGCATCTGCCTCCTGTGGCTCTTGTACTGGCCTGGTAGAACAGATCATCATGTTCACTGCGGGTGGTGATTATTCGACTGCCTCTAAAGTCAAACCCATGTGCGCTTGTACTGATCATAGCCATCAGCAAGTACGCGATGCGATCAAGGCGAACAAGCTGTTGACAGTATCTGGCGTGCAGGAATTCATGGAATGGCGCACACCTAACGGTTGCTCCAGCTGCCGCCCGGCCATCAATTATTACCTGATTTCTACATGGCCGCGTGAAGCCAAGGATGATCCACAATCACGCTTCATCAATGAGCGTTCCCATGCGAATATACAGAAAGATGGTACGTACTCCGTCATCCCGCGTATGTGGGGCGGCGAGACCAATGCCAGTGAATTGCGCAGGATTGCCGATGTCGTCGATAAATTCAAGATACCGACAGTCAAGGTCACCGGTGGTCAGCGTATCGACTTGCTGGGAGTGAAGAAAGAAGACTTGCGCGCTGTTTGGCAAGATCTGGGCATGGCATCCGGCCTGGCTTATGCCAAGGGTCTGCGTACCGTGAAAACTTGTGTGGGCAGTGAATGGTGCCGTTTCGGTACGCAAAATTCCACCCTCATGGGGCAACAACTGGAACGTGAACTGGCACGCATGTATGCGCCGCACAAGGTCAAACTGGCCGTGTCCGGTTGCCCGCGAAATTGCGCAGAGGCAGGTATCAAGGACGTTGGTGTAATCGGTGTTGATTCTGGCTGGGAAATTTATGTCGGTGGCAATGGCGGTATCAAAACCGAAGTGGCACAATTCCTGGTCAAACTGAAAACCCATGAAGAAGTTATGGAATACACCGGTGCATTCTTGCAGTTATATCGGGAAGAAGGATGGTATCTGGAACGCACTGTGCATTACCTCGCCCGCGTCGGTCTTGATTATGTGAAGAAGATTATCCTGGAAGACCATGGTCGTCGCAAAGACCTGTATCAGCATCTGCTGTTTGCGCTGGAAGGTGAATCTGATCCATGGCATGAACCAGAAAAAGCTCAGGTCGACACCCGCCAGTTTGAACGCTTGCCAGCATAAAGCCATTTTTTGAGAGGAAAAAACATGAGTCAGGAATGGCAAGTTATTTGTCGCGTTGAAGATATCCCCGTATTGGGCGCACGCGTGGTTGCACGTGCAGCCAAGCCGGATGTGGCTATCTTCAGGAATACAGAAAACAAGGTCTTCGCCCTGCTGGATAAATGCCCGCACAAAGGAGGCCCTTTATCACAAGGCATAGTCTTTGGCGAAAGAGTGGCCTGCCCCTTGCATAACTGGAATATAGAGTTACCCACGGGTTGTGCGATTTCTCCAGATGAGGGCTGTACCCAAAAATTCAGCTTAAAAGTGGAAGAAGATCAGGTCTATCTGGATGCGAATGAATTATTGACACTGGCAGTAGAAGCATAGAAAAAATACGCTACATCACTAAGTATAGTGATGCAGCGTGCACTTAAAGGCATGTATGACTGAAACCAAATCTACCTGTTGTTATTGCGGCGTTGGTTGCGGTGTAGTAATTGAAAGCGAAGGCGGGCAGGTTACAGGGGTACGTGGTGACCCGGATCACCCAGCCAATTTTGGCCGTCTGTGCAGCAAGGGCAGTACCTTACATCTGTCGGCTGATGCGAAAATACAGCAGCAGGTCAGGGCACTTTATCCAGAAATGCGCGATCCGGTCGCCGGACGTGAAGTATCGCGCCAGCGCAGTGGCTGGGATACCGTCATCGCCAGCATGGCGGGCAAGTTTGCTGACACCATCAAGGCACATGGCCCGGACAGTGTGGCATTTTATATTTCTGGTCAATTGCTGACCGAAGATTATTACGTCTTCAACAAACTTGCCAAAGGTTTGATCGGCACCAATAATATCGATAGCAACTCGCGTCTGTGTATGTCCAGTGCGGTGGCTGGCTACAAGCAAACTCTGGGTGCTGATGCTCCGCCCACATGCTATGAAGACATAGACCTGGCAGAAGTCATTTTTATTGTCGGTTCCAACATGGCCTATGCCCATCCGGTTTTATATCGCCAACTGGAACAGGCCAGGGAAAAAAATCCAAACCTGAAAGTGATTGTTGCCGATCCGCGCCGTACTGATACCGCGCGTGAAGCAGATCTGTTCCTGCCTATCTTGCCTGGCACCGATGTTGCCCTTTTCAATGGCATGTTGCATCTGTGCCTGTGGGAAGACTTGATCGATCTGGACTATATCCAGGAACATACCGAGGGGTTTGCAGAACTCAAGCAAACCGTGCGTGACTACACGCCTGCAGCCGTGGCCAAGACCTGTGGCATCAAGGAAGCTGACTTGGTACAGGCTGCGCGCTGGTTTGGGCAATCCAAAGCCAGCCTGTCGCTGTATTGCCAGGGACTGAATCAATCTGCATCAGGGACCGCAAAAAATGCCGCCCTGATCAATCTCCATCTGGCTACCCATCAAATCGGCAAGCCGGGTGCCGGGCCGTTTTCCCTGACCGGGCAGCCAAACGCCATGGGCGGGCGTGAAGTCGGTGGCATGGCCAACCTGATGTCGGGTCATCGCGACCTTGGTAATGCTGAACATAGGGCAGAAATTGCTGCCTACTGGGGGGTAGATGACGTACCTGCAACACCTGGCAAAACCGCAGTGGAAATGTTTGAAGCAGTCCGGCAGGGTGAGATCAAGATCATCTGGATAGTCTGCACCAATCCTGCACAATCCATGCCTGAGCAAAACCTGATACGCGAAGCTCTCCAAAAAGCCGATCTGGTGATCGTGCAGGAAGCGTATACAACTACGGCCACCGTGCCGTATGCAGACATCCTTTTGCCAGCCAGCACCTGGGCTGAGAAGACGGGCACCGTCACCAATTCTGAGCGCCGCATATCCCGTGTGCGCCCCGCCTTACCTGCGCCCGGTGAAGCAAAACATGACTGGCAAATCGCCAGCCAGTTTGCGCAGGCACTGGCCCCCTTGCTGGGTAAGTCGCCAGCAAACTTCAAGTACGACAGCGATGAACAGGTATGGAATGAACACCGCGACAGCACCGGTGGCCGTGACCTGGATATCACTGGTTTGTCTTACGGCATACTCGAGCAGCAGGGGCCGCAGCAATGGCCTTACCCTGCCGGCGCCAGCACTGGCAAACAACGTCTGTATGAAGATGGCATCTTCCCCACAGCCAATGGTCGCGCACGTTTCATCAATACCGTGTATCAGCCGGTCAAAGATGCAGTTGATGCACGCTATCCATTTTCATTGAATACCGGTCGCCTGCGTGACCAATGGCATGGCATGAGCCGCACGGGGACAGTGGCGCAGTTGTTTGCCCACGTAGCTGAACCTGGCATCTGCATGGAAGCTACAGACATGCAGAGGCGTTTCCTGAAATCGGGTGACCTGGTACATGTCAGTAGCCGCCGTGGCACGGTTATCTTGCCAGTAATCGAAAGTGATGAGCAGCGTGCTGGCCAGGTTTTCATTGCCATGCACTGGGGTGAAGAATATGTATCTGGTCGTGGTCATAGTCAGAATGCCAGTTATGGGGTGAATGCCCTGACATCGCCAGCGATAGATCCCAGCTCAAAACAGCCAGAGCTGAAAGCTGCCGCCGTCAAGATATTGAAGGCAGAATTGCCATGGCGTTTTGTGGTATTTGCATGGCTGGACAGTGAAAAAGCTTATACTGTCCAAATTGCCTTGCGCCCTTATATGCGCGAGTTTGCCTATGCATCCTGCACACCATTTGGTCGCGACAAAGTGGGCGTGATCTTCCGCGCTGCCAATGAAGAAGCGGTAGCAATTGACATTCTTGAAAAAATCGAGCAACTGTTTGGTATACAGGGTACAGATGTCTTGCGCTATGACGATAAGCGTCGCAGTGTTTCGCGTCATATTCTGGTGAATGAAGGTGGCCTGGCTGCTGTTGCGCTGGCTGGCGATGTGTCTGCTGAGGCCTGGCTCAAGGACTTCCTGCAGGCACAGGAGCCGGTCGCCAGGCTGGGCCGTCTCTTGCTTATGCCCAGTTCCACGGCGCCGCAGGGCTTTGCCGCACGTGGCAAAGTGGTTTGCAGCTGCTTGAATGTCACTGATGCCGAAATTAATAAGGCGCTTGGTGACATGGATGGTTTGGCTGCCGATATCCTGACTGACTTGCAGGGTAAACTCAAATGCGGAACGAATTGTGGTTCCTGTGTACCGGAACTGAAGAAAATGATCGGCTTAAATATGCAGGAAAAAAATTCACTAACAGCATGAAAAGAAAAAATAGACTCAGTTGCACAGGCTGCAGGCAGGCACTCCGATTTTCACTATTACAGTCAACAGTAATGCGGTAACACGAGGCGCTAGGCTTGTATTTCCGCCTCGGTTATGCCGAAAGAACAGTTTTTGGCAATTATCAGGAAGACCCCTTGAGCGACTTCTTGGCGAAAATTTTATCTGCCTGAGTCCTTAGGCAGTTTGCCTGCGCAAATTCAGTAGCATCGCTCCAAATGAGATAAAGGCTGCGCCGACTATCCGGTTTATCCATTTCACGAAACGTGGCTTGACCAGGACGTGCATGGCACGCGCTGCCAGTTGGGCATACATCAGGTGGGTCAGGTAAGACATTGCCATGAAAATACTCATGAGGATGAAAAACTGCGGTGCCAGTGCTTCATTGGCATTGATGAAATGCGGGAACAGGGCGGTAAAAAACATCAGTGCCTTGGGATTGGTAGACGCCGTCAGAAAAGCTTCACCAAATAATTTCTTTCTGCTGGGTTGCTCTCTCAGGGCATTCGGGGATGCCTCTTGCGCCAATGCGCCATTCTTTCCAAATAATTGTTTGGCACCGATATAAAACAGATACAACGCGCCCATGATCTTGACGGACGCAAACAGAAAGGCAGATGAATTCAGCAAGGCTCCCAAACCCAGGAAGGCTGTCGTTGACAGGCAAAAGATGCCACTGATATTGCCCAGGGCTGACCACATGACAGAGCGGGTGCCATAGCTGGCACCATTCTTCAGGGATAACAGGATGGCCGGACCAGGGCTGAGTATGGATAGTCCGGCTATTGTCGTGAAAGCAAGCAAGGTCTGGGTTTGCATGTTTGATTCAGGGCGTGATAAAAAAATTGTGTTTGGCTTATTGCATTTTTGCTCCGGTTGCCTGGCGTACAGGAATACCGGCAGGATCAAAATTGTCCAGGCAATGCACATTGATACCAAAATTATCCGGCGTCACACGCTTGCGATGAAAAGGGTAAATTCCACAGGTTTTGCAAAAGTAATGATGGGCAGTATGACTATGGAACTGATATTCGCTGAGTGATTCTGCACCCGCCAGCAGTTTGAAATGACTTTCATGTACCTTGACCATCAAGGCATTCTTGCGGCGGCAGATCGAGCAGTCACACATCGTCAGTTCGTGAAAATCTGTCACAATTTCAAATCTTATAGCGCCACAGTGACAGCTGCCTTGATAAGTTTGCTTGCTGCGAGTGCTGTTTGTTTGCATTTGTATACCTGTCATGAAGGATGTTTCAAGCGCATCTTAAAGGACTGCCGCATAGCTGTACCGGTACAATTTTCTGCTACGCACGGCGCTGCCATGGTCATTTCACCATGACAATTTCATGCACATCGATCCCAACTTGCCCTAAAGCCTTTTCTGCCTGTTTCAGGTGTGTCCAAATGTAAGCCATACCTTGGTATCGTTGTAATGAATTAACAATGGTCTTATCATGCCGGGTCTGTGCTTATTTCATTGCTCCCTTTGTTTGCAGCACGCTTGCCTCATCTATTTTTTTTATCCACCTCCATGTGCTTCACTCTTCAGGCTTTGACCGCAAATTACCATGCAAGCAATGGTGGCCATGCAGTGCGCCCTGGCCTGATCGCTACTTGTGTGGCTTTGGCATGTCTGCAACCAGGTCTGGTTTTGGCAAATGATGTGGCATCGCCTACGTTTAGCTTGCCCGCAGTACAGGTAAAGAGCAGGGAAGTCCTAGTCACTGAATTTCAATTCAGTGGCAATACAGTGATCAGCAGCGCCGAATTGCGGGAAATGACTGAGGCGTATATTGGCAAACGCGTCAGCTATGCCGAGCTGGAGGATTTGCGCACCCGTATCTCGCGCCTGTATGTCGAGCGTGGCTATTTGAACTCTGGTGCCGTGCTGCAGGTGACGGAGGGCGAGCAGCCTTTTCCATCGGGCATCGTGCCAGTTCGCTTGATAGAAGGGCGGATCAGTGAGGTCAGAATAAAGGGCGAAGGAAGATTGCGACCTGCCTATTTGCAGCAGAGATTGATCAATGAAGACGAAGCTTTCAATATGCCCATCTTGCAGCAGCGCTTTCAACTCTTGCTGACGGACCCGCTGTTTGAAAAAATCAATAGCCGGATTATTCCCGGTGAGCAGCCGGGCATGGCGATACTGGATATGGAGGTAGTGCGTTCCAAGGCATATGGCATGAATCTGTACGCCAATAATTATCGTGCACCCTCCATAAGTTCACAAGTTCTGGGTGTGAGTGGCTGGGTGCGTAATTTGATGGGCTATGGTGACTACCTGGACGCCAGTCTGGCTCACAGTGAAGGGGCCGATCCTGTGCATCTGGGTTGGACCATGCCTGTCAACAGTCATGGCACCAGCATCAAGCTGGGCATAGACAAGGGCAGTTCCTCAGTGGTTGGTGAATCCCTGGCTGCCGTGGATATTAAAAGCAGCAGTTCTGGCTATGAACTGGGCGTCAATCAGGCTCTGGTCCACCGCTTGCAAAGAAAGCTCGAGTTGGGCTTGACGTATAGCCAGCGCGACAGTCAAACCAGTTTGCTGGGTGAAGCATTTTCCTTCACGCCTGGAGAGCTGGATGGTTATTCAAAAATCAAGGTAGTACGGTTTTCCCAGGAGTGGACAGAGCGTTGGGAAACCCAGGCACTGGCCATGCGTAGTCTCTTTGCTTTTGGTCGCAATAATATAGATAGTCGTGAAACTGGCCCGCAAGTACCAGCTCGGCATTATCGTATCTGGACCGGGCAACTACAGTATGTGAAAAACCTGGATAAGTCAGGCCAGCAAATAGTGTTGCGCGCATCCGCTCAGCAAACGCCAGATCGCTTGTTACCGCTGGAGCGATTTTCTCTTGGCGGGGTAGCGACAGTGCGTGGATATAGAGAAAATGCAGTGGTACGCGACCGCGCCTGGCTAATGAATATGGAATACCATTTTCCTTTGCCTGCCTGGCAAGATGCCGGGCAGATCAAGCTCATTGCGTTTACCGATATGGCCAGTGCCAGCAACAAGGATGAATCTGCCCAAAGACTGGCTTCGGTGGGCGCAGGCTTGAACTGGCACAGGCAAAAATGGAGTGCTGACGTGTTCCTGGCAAAGAAGCTCATCAGCCTGCCAGGGCAAAACAGCGGCAATTTGCAAGACCATGGTCTGCATTTTCAATTGACTTACCATTTATTTTGAGAGTGCGGCATATGATCATGAAATTTGCCCCACCTGCCATGCGCATGCTGAAACTCGGTCTGTTCGCATTGTATTCGATAAGCACCGTTGCTTTTGCCAGCGAACCCACGCTGGAAAAGGGTTTGCGTGACTGTGCCAGTGGTAATTACAACCAGGCACTGAGTGTCTTGCAAACGGCTTATGCCAAGGCAGGAAAAAACAGCGATAAAGTTAAAGCCGCGTCTGCCCTGGCCCAGACCTATATACAAACGCATCAGACGATCAAGGCGGAGCCTTATTTAGGTTTTGCCTTTGAAAATGCAGAAAACAAACTGGATAAAGCGGGCTATGCCATCGATTTTGGAAACTGGCAGCAGCAACAGGGACATGCAGGGCAGGCACGCTATTATTACGACGCTGCATTGAAACTGGCTGGAAATGATGCTGCAATTGCCGTCAGTGCAGGGCTCAACCAGCATAAGCTGGATGCAAAAAAACAAGCTCCTGTTGATCAATTGAAAAACCTGCAAACACTGTGGCAGCGGTTACAGCAAGTTGGTGACAGCGTACATGTGGCGCGCTATACCTTGAATCTGGGCGTGCAGGCCAAGTCTTTAGGTGCAGTGGGGCAGGCGCTGGCTTTCCAGGCGTTTGAGCAAGCCCGTGTATTGACAACTAAACCTGGTCAGGTGCGATTGCAGTTGGAAGCGCTGGACCAACTGGCGCAGATGTATGAAGATGCCCGGCGCTTTGACGAAGCACTGGCTTTGACAGACCAGGCACTGCTGGCAGCACAAGGCCAGGAAGTGCATGACTCGCTCATCAATATCGAATGGCGTCATGGTCGCATTCTGCGCACACAAGCCAAAGCTGCTGAAGCTATCGCGGCATACCAAAGAGCAGTCGAACACATTGAAGCTATACGCACCGACATACCGGTGGAATACCAGGATGGCCGTTCCTCTTTCCGTGAAACCCTGGAACCTGTCTATCTTGGGCTGGCAGATTTGCTATTGCAAACTTCTGATCCGCTTGATGATGAACGCAAAAACGCACAATTGCGCCGTGCCCGCGATATATTGGAATTACTGAAGCAAACCGAATTGCAGGATTATCTGGGTGACCGTTGTGCAGTTGATACCGCCAGGGCAAATCGTAAAAGCACCATGCTCGCCAGCGATACAGCAATACTTTATCCTATCGTCTTGCCAGACCGGCTGGAACTCTTGCTGGAAACTGGCAAGGGCATGTACCGCCATAGTTTACCTATGTCTGCGAATAAACTGCGTGCGGACGTCATTGATTTTGGCAACAACCTGAAAGATAATTTATCCTTCCAGCCACAGGCAAAACGCCTGTATCTAGCCCTGTTGACACCTGTCGATGCAGAGTTGACTCAGCAAGGCATACGTACCCTGGTCATCGTTCCTGATGGCGTCTTGCGCCTGTTGCCCTTCGCCGCCTTGCATGACGGACAGCGCTTTGCCATAGAAAAATATGCTATCGCGGTCGTGCCAGCCCTGAGCCTCACGAATACCAATGCCCGCGTTCATCAGGAGGGTGGTTTCAAGACGCTGCTGGCGGGTATGAGTGAACCTGGAACTGTAGTGGATAAATTGCCAAATGCCATGGTAGAGCAATTGTTGAATGCCAACCAGCAGAGCGCCGCCATGAACGGGCGACAAGTCGCCAGGGCCGTGCTGACCCGTAGCTTGCGCAATATCCCCAAGCCTGCAGATACCAGCATGACAGGGAAACTGCCTCAACCCTACGTCAGCAAGCCAGAACAACATCAGCAATTACAGCAAATGCTGGCACTGGCTGGTGTCGATGAAGAAATCCGTACGCTGGAAAACTCACCATTAGCCAGACCTTGTTAAATGCCGGCTTTACCGTGGCTGCATTCAGCCAGAAAGTAAAAACTGGCGACTACCAAATCGTGCATATTGCTTCGCATGGCGTCTTTGGTGGGACAGCAGATACCAGCTTTGTGATGGCCCATGATGATGTGATCACCATGGATAATCTACAACTATTCTTAAGGGCTGGGAATATGAAAAGCCAGGAGCTGGAATTATTGACACTGTCCGCCTGTGAAACTGCAGAAGGTGATGACAGGGCACCACTGGGTCTGAGTGGGGCTGCCTTGAAAGCGAGAGCCAGAAGTGCCCTGGGTTCACTCTGGCCAGTGTCCGACGATGCAGCCACCTTGTTGATGGGGCAGTTTTATCGCAGCCTGGCAGAGCCAGCGACGAGCAAGGCGCAGGCATTGCAAAAAGCCCAGTTGAAGTTGATAAAAAATAATAATTTCAATTATCCTTTTTACTGGGCACCATTCATCATGGTAGGGAGCTGGTTATGAGTAAGGTCGGTTTACACTCCTTGAGCTTGCTCAGATTAAGTATCTTGCTGGCTGTTGGAAGCATGTCTGCATGCGTATGGGCGGGTGCTACCACTGATGGCACTGTCGGTGCAGTGCAAAATCTCAGCGGTAATTTTGTCGTCCCGCAAAATCTGGGGACGACTAAAGGCGGAAACTTATTTCACAGCTTCAAAAATTTCAGTATAGAGAGCGGTGAGTCGGCAAACTTCACGACAACAACTGCTTTGCAAAACGTGATAGCCCGCGTCACTGGCGGCACCGCATCGAGTATCAATGGTTTGCTAAAGTTGAGTGCTGCTACTGGCAGCCAGCCTCATTTTTATTTCATCAATCCTGCTGGTGTGATCTTTGGCGCAGGGGCGGCCGTTGATGTACCTGCTGGTTTGCACATCAGTACGGCTGATTATGTGAAATTTGCTGATGGCAATTTTCATGTCGATACTGCCAAAGCCAGCACATTGTCAGCCGCGGCACCTGAAGCTTTTGGTTTCTTGGGGAATAACTCAGCTGCTCTAGAAATCAAGAATGGTGCGACTATGAGCCTGCTCCCGCAACAGGCATTGACACTTGCCGCAGGCGATATCAGCATTAACGATGCCACTGTACTGGTCCCTGGCGCAGCAGTGCGCCTGCTCGCCGTGGGAAAAAACAAGCTTGAGGCTGGCTTCAATGGTGACTTACCCAAAGCAGATGGCAGCCTGAGCATACTCAACGGCGGCAGTATCAATGCTACTGTCAGTGGCAATGTGGATGGTAATCTGTTGCGCATACAGGCAGGCCAGATTCTGATCGATGCCCAGGGCAATCGTCAGCCTACTGGTATTTTCAGCAACGCCAAAGAAGGTGGTGGCAAATCCGGTGACATGCTGATTGCCGCCAGCCATCAACTCAGCATACAAAATGGTGGCCGCATTTCTTCCTCTACTTTCACTACAGGCAATGCAGGAGCGATCAAAATAGATGCTGGCGCTGTCAATATGAATGGCCAGGGCAGGCTCAGCGGGATTTTCAGCCAGACCAATGAAGATAGTGGTCAGGCTGGTAATCTCGATATCAATGTGACTGGCAAACTCGTCGTTCTGAATGGTGCGCTTGTTTCTTCATCGACTTACACGGCGGGTAATGGTGGTAATGTGCGCGTCAGCGCCAACGAAATTTTGCTCGATGGCGCAGAGGCTAACGGGCCATCGACTGGTTTCTTGAGTACCACTAATAGCGGGACAGGTAATGCCGGGAACATTGAGGTAAGCGCCAAGGGTAAATTGAGCATCCTCAATAGCGCGCAGATATCGACAGCGACCTACTCCGCAGGGCAGGGTGCCGATATCAAGCTTAATGCCGCAGAATTGCTGATTAACGGCAATGCAGTTTCTACCGGCATTAACAGTATTTCCGGTGGCGCTGGCAATGCGGGCAATCTGAATGTGAATATCAGTGGTGCCACCAGCATCCTGTCTGAGGGCGGTATTGCGACATCGGCATTTGACACTGGCCAGGCTGGAAAAATCAAATTTACTGGCAATAGCCTGCATATAGATGGGCAGGGACTGGAAGCGGGTATTTATAGTGATGCCGGTGATTTCCGCACCGCTGCCAGTTTTCGTGGTGGTAACGGCGGCAACATTGACGTCAGCGTTGCTGAAAAGTTATCTATCATCGCCGGGGGGCGCATATCTACGACTACGTATACGCGCGGCAATAGTGGTTTCATTCATGTGTCGGCCAAAACCTTGGACTTGTATGGAAATGGCAGCGGTATCATGGCAGAGACCATAGGTGTGGGTAACGCTGGCAGCATTGCAGTCAAAGCCAGCCAGACTATCCAAATGCAAGCGGGGGCAAGAATTTCTTCGGCCACCCGTTTTGTTGGCAATGGCGGCAGTGTCAATATCGATACTGCCAGTCTGGATGTCGATGGCAAGGGAGTTGCAACTGGTATTTATAGCGATGCAGGTACCCAGGCTCAAGGGAATGCTGGAAATGTTGATGTCAATGTTTCAGGTGATCTGTCATTGAAGGATGGCGGTCAGATATCGTCTGCGACCGTTAGTTATACTACTGGTTCGGCTGGCGCCGTCAAAGTGAATGCTGGCAGCATCAAGCTGGATGGAAAGCCAGGCAATGCCGTCAAGGGCGAAGTTGGCAATGTGCAGACATTGAACACCGGGATATTCAGCAGTGCCAATGCAGGTGATGAATATACCAGCAGATCAGCGGGAAATGCCGGTATGGTGAACGTCACTGGCAAGCAACTGCAAATGAGCAATGCTGCGCAAATTTCGTCGAGCGCCTATTCCAAAGGCAAGGCTGGTGAAGTCAATGTGAGTGCGGATAAAATACGGCTGGACAGCAATGCCATCATTAGTTCAGAAGCGGGGGCTGATTCGGGCGGCTATACCGGTAATATTAATATCAAGGCGAATGAAAGCCTCAGCATGGAGCAGGGATTGCTGTCGATACGCAATGCTGCCCAGGTAAGTGCCGATCAGCTACCAGTGAAAACCCTGCTGGCTGTTGACGCGCCTGAGATCAAATTGCAGCAATCACAGATCACGGCTTCAGCCAGTGGCAACGTGGCAGCCAGCGATATACAGCTCAGTTTTACCCATCGCCTGCTGGCAAAAGACAGTACGATTAGCACCAGCGCATTTCAGGGGAATGGCGGTGCCATCAATATCAAGGGCAAGGGGCCACTCATGCTTGAACGCTCACAAATCACGACTTCGGTCACAGGTATGCAAGCGGGGAATGGTGGCATTGGAGCTAATGGTGGGGATATTGGTGTCACTGCACCAGCACTGATACTGCGTAGTGGCTTCATACAGGCAAACACAGTAGCCAAGGCTGGCAGTGGTGGCAATGTTAATATACAAGTGGACACGACCATCGCCAGTGGCAATCAACTGGTGCTTGGTGGCCCACTGCAGAAGTTTGATGGTAGCGGCAAAAACCTGATACAGGCTGCAGCACCTGATGGCGTGAACGGTGTTATCAGGCTGAGTAGTCCACAAGTCGATTTTTCCGCCAGTCTGTTGAATCTGACGGCGCAAGCCTATGATCTGGGAGACCTGCTGACTGATTTGTGCCGGGTTGGTGGTGGAAGTTCCCTGAGTACGGTCGGGCGCGGCGGAATATGCCTGGTGCCACCAGTCTGTTAAGGCCTTGATTGCTGGTAAGCTGAACTGACATGATCAAGACTCCATCCCTGCCACAATTCTTCACGCCACGCTCGTTGCAAGTGCTGGGCTTGTTGATGCTGCTGGTGCTGGCAATAGTCTTGCTACATCTGCCGGCAGTACATGTGGTTGATAATAAAATCCTTGACCTGCAGTTCAAATTTTCCCGTGAATATTTTCCCCAGCAGATAGAGATAGACCCTGTTGTGGTCGGTATAGATGAAGCCTTTCTGGATGAAGTGGACGAACCGCTGAGCTTGAACCACATTCATCTGGCCAAATTTTTAAAGCTCATGAATCAGGCCGGAGCCAAGGTGATCGGCATGGATTTGAGTTTGCCAGAAAAACGCTTTGATACCCTGGTCTCAACACGCAAGGATGCCCAGGATTTTCATAAAACCTTGTTGACTGGAATGCTGGAAACCGTACAAACAACGCCCGTCGTGGTCGCCAAGATATGGGACTTGAAGCACGCACATTTTCGCAACATCCAGCTTGACTATGCCGCAGTGCTGGGGATGCAGGGCGATCAGTTTCAGGCCGTGGCTTCGGCAGAGTTTTGTCGGGATAGCGACCAGCGCATACGCCGTTTCCCGGGGGCTGATTGTCAGCCAGACCGCATGGCTCGCGGCCTGGCGACAGAAATCGCAGCAGCTGCGGGCGTGCGTCAGGACTGGTCTGGCCTCATCAATTATCGCCTGGGCGCACGCTACAACTATGTACCCTTGCAAGAGGTGTTGAAACTCGCGCAACAAGGCAAAGTGGCCGAATTGCAGCAGCGCTTTGGCGGCAAAGTCGTCTTGCTGGGTGCTACCATGGATGCCACTGACCTGGTGGATTTGCCAGTATCTTTGGCTGCCTGGCTGCCTGTAAATGATCCTAATCCCGGTGTGCTGGCCCATGCGCAGTTATTGCGCAGCATCTTGAACCAGCGACTGTTGCAGCAAGCCAGCATGGTCAGTTTGTTTGTCTTGTCAGGCTTGTTTGCGCTGTTCTGGCTGGGGCGCAGCATACGCATCAAAATGATGGTCTTTGTCATGGCAACCTTGGGTTTGCTCTTGGCTAGCACTATCGCCATGCAATATGATTTCTGGTTACCGCCCACCGCTGTCTTGTTGACGGGTTTGCTGGCTTTTGGGAGTAGCTCAGCCTGGCAAGCCTGGCAGCACTATGTTGACAAGCAGCGCCTGAGCAAGGCATTTTCTGGGCGCGTCAGCCCGGCAGTCATGCAGGAAATAGTTGAAGGGCGGATCGATCAGACTTCGCAAAGCCGTCGCTTGCCCGTCTGTGTCTTGTTTTCTGATATACGCGGTTTCACCACGCTGTGCGAACATGCGCAGGCAGAGGATGTGGTCAGTCTCTTGAATCGCTATTTCGCCGTCATGAGTAGAATTGTCCATGATCATGGTGGCACCATCGATAAATTTCTTGGTGATGGCCTGATGGCTTTTTTTGGGGCTCCTCAAAAACTGGACAATCCTGCGCAAAATGCCTTCAATGCTTCGCGTGACATGCTGGCCGCGCTCAGCATTTTGAATGAGGAATTGCAGGCAGAAGGCAAGGCTAGTTTGCAGATAGGCATAGGCCTGCACGCCGGGGATGCGGTGATTGGCCAGGTCGGTTCAGCCGAACGACATGAATATACCGCAATTGGTGATACCGTCAACACAGCGGCGAGGATCGAAGGCTTGTGCAAGGATGTAGGGTATCCTGTCGTTTGTTCGGCGACGGTGCTCGCCAGTCTGGCAGAAGCAGATGCCTTGATTGCTCTGGGCGATAAAAATCTCAAGGGCCGCTCTGCCATAGCCGTGTATGGCTGGCAACCTTTGTTGGCATAAAATTTTGGAAGGTAATGAAGATGAAGACAATAATGCGTAGTTGGTTGGCGATATCAATGACGGTGTTTGCGCTTATCAGCGGGCAAGCACATGCACAAGCTGCTCTGGGTATGGTTCTGGATGTGCAGGGAAATGGCAAGATGGAAGTCAATGGGGTCAGCTCTAAATTGCAACTGCTGGCCTACCTGCAACCTAAAATGCAAATCACGCTGGATGCAGGTGCCAAGGCTTCATTGTCCCTGTATGCCACACGTGCGGTATATCAGCTGACTGGGCCTGCTACCGTCACGGTAGAGAAAGATGGTGTCGTCAGTGTACAAGGACAAAAAGCCGTGGTTAAACCCATGGCAGAAAAACTGGTGCGCGCCGCAGAAACCAGCAACGTGATTGCCGGTGCGGTACGCATGCGCCAACTGCCACCACGTATTGTTGCCGTTACGCCAGAAAACAATTCTTTATTGATGGGCAGCCGTCCGGTATTCAACTGGATATCCGCAGAGGCGGCAGAATTTGATATCAGCATCCACGACATGGATGAAAAACTTATTTTCAGCGAAAAAATCAGAGAGAATAACTGGCAGTTGCCAGAGAAAGTGAAGCTGGAAGATGGGGCAACTTACCGCTGGCAAGTCAGCTATGTTTCAGCCAAGGATGGCAAGACCAGTACAGCCAAAGCCGAATTCAAACTGGCCAGCAAGGCAGAGATCGCTACCCTTAACGATCTGAAACCTGCAGACACTGCGGCAGTGGAAGAGTGGGTCATGTATGCGGCCATGTTGCAAGGCAAGCGCGCCTTCACCGAGGCCAGGCAAGTATGGCAATTGATCGCAAAACAGCGCCCCGACTTGCAAAAAATGTCTGAAACCGCACCCTGAGCTACCATAAAAAAACGCCACTAAGTGGCGTTTTTTTATGCAGCTGTATTCATCCCGGTATCGAGGAAATCGACATGGAAATCCACGATGACCTGGCCAGCAATGCGTTGCACTGAACCGTCCTTGTGCATGCGACTAACGGTTTTATCTTCGCGCGAACGCACATCGATCTGGAATTCAGGGTGATTTTTGGCAAAAGCCTCCTGTATGGTTTCCCGGACTTGCGCCAGCAAAGCTTTTTCAGATGCAGACACGGTATCTATCGCATCCTGAACGTTTTGCTCAGCTACTGCAGCAAGATTTTCTGCATCGCCAAAGAACTGATCTACGGTTTGCCTGAACTCTTTTTGCGTCGTCACGCAATACTGGATTTTTGCAATAGGAAAGAGGCTATGAACAATGCGCGAAGCCATCACGCGTTCAGGGTCGGTCGTCATGACGAGCAGACTGTCTGCATTTTCTTCCAGGATCAGCCAGTGATGGTCTTCGACATAGGCACGCTTGAAGTTTTTCAACGCTTCAGGGCGTGGTCGGTCTTCTTTAAATGGCTGGTATTCACATTCAAAGAAAGTCGCCAGAGAATTACCTATATCAGCAGGGCTGACTTCAAATTCATCAATCAGGATTTCTTCCACATCGACACCCTTGCGGCGGGCTGCACGCGCAGCCAGGCCCAGTTCAGGTATGGACAGTATCGACGATTTTATCAGTGAATCAAACTTGGTATGGATGACCTGCGGTGACATCAGGCGCTGGGCAAAGGCGACGGCCAGGGTATTGCGCAGGTATTTGAAGCCTTCTTCCAGCAATGGCGGGAACTGGCAGTCATTGCGGTTATTAATCAGTTGCAGCACCCCCAGCAATTCATTGCTTTGTTCATGAATCAGCGGGCCAACCAGCATATGCTTGGTACGAAAACCGGTACGCTGATCAACACGGCGCAAGAATTCCAGTTTTGGGGAGTGTTTTCTGAGCTCGGCCTCGTCATACACATTCAGAATATTGACGGTCTGTTTGCTCATGGCGACAAAGCCAGCGACGCTTTTCTCTGAAATAGGCAGGGCAAAATCCTTGAATGAGGTCAAGCCAGTCTTGACCTTGGATTCTATGGCATTTTTCTTGTAATTGACTGAGTATAGAGTGAGGCGCTCACAATCAAACAGTTCACAAATGCTTTGTGATAAATCAAGCATGATCTGCTCGATATTACTGGTCGAATGAATGGCATTCGTGATGGTTTGCAGATTCTTGAAGAAATGTAAGCGAGCATGCACGTCCTCTTTATCATAGACATCATACTGATCTTGCTGGATACGGCGTACAAAACTCATAAATATGCTTTCATCGATGGAATTTCAATCCCAGGTATTTTGCCACAGACAGGCCGTGTCGTCATTGCGACACTGATAAGCTTCAGCGCGTTTTTTGTAAAAGTCTGTTGTTAATAATTGGCTTGGTGGAAAGTATGGAGATTTTATGGTTTTCTTCTCAATAAAGGGAGCGTTCTTTGCTCCCTTCGCTTGATTTTTAGTTACCAGATGGTGATACGCTTTTCTGGTTCGACATACATCTTGTCACCTTCCTTGACACCAAAGGCAGAATAGAATTCTGGCAGATTCACCAGCGGGCCATTACCTCGGAACATGGAGGGTGAATGTGGGTCAGTATTTACTCTGAGTATGGTTTCGCCGTCGCGTGACTTGCCACGCCAGACTTGTGCCCAACCCATGAAGACGCGCTGGTTGCCAGTGTAGCCATCAATCACGTGAGCAGGTTTGCCGCCCAGTGAAATCTGATAGGCCTTGTAGGCGATCGATAAGCCTGAATTGTCAGCAATATTCTCACCCAGGGTCAGCGCGCCGTTAACCTTGTAGCCAGGTAGCGGGCTATAGGCACTGTATTGGGCGATCATGGCTGCCGTCAGTTTACCAAAATTGGCCTTGTCATCCTTGGTCCACCAGTCACGCAAATTACCGTCGCCATCTGACTGGCTGCCAGAATCATCAAAACCATGGCTGATTTCATGCCCTATGACGGCACCTATGCCACCATAATTGACGGCGTCATCGGCTGCCACATTAAAGAAAGGTGGCTGCAATATCGCTGCCGGGAAGACAATTTCATTCTGGCGCGAATTGTAATAAGCGTTCACGGTTTGCGGGCTCATGCCCCAGTCAGTGCGGCTGACAGGCTTGCCCAGTTTTGCCAACTGACGCTGATATTCATGCTCGCGGCCACGTATGATATTGCCGACCAGGTCATCCTTGGCGATGTCCAGCTTGCTATAGTCACGCCATTTATCCGGGTAACCTATCTTGGGATTGAATTTGGCCAGTTTTGCCAGCGCTTCTTTCTTGGTTTCAGGGCTCATCCAGCTCAGGGTTTCTATACTTTGCTTATAGGCCAACATCAAATTGTTGACCATGGTTTGCATGCGCGCCTTGTTCTCAGGAGGGAAATATTTTTCTACATACAATTGCCCCAGTGCTTCTGACAGGGCTTCTTCCACACGGCCGACGCCGCGCTTCCAGCGTACCTGGTTAGCAGGGACGCTGCGCAAGGTCTTGCTGGAAAATTCAAAATCCTGATCGACGAAACGCTGGCTGAGGAAAGGCGCGTAGGCATTCAGGGTTTGCCATTTCAGGTAAGTCTTCCAGTTATCGAGAGGCGTGGCGGCGATGATCTTGCCCAGGCCGCTGAAAAATTCAGGCTGACGCACGATGACATAATCCATTTTGCCTGCCATGCCATTGGCGCTGAAATAGGCGGCCCAGTCAAAGCCAGGTAGTAATTGCTCAAGCTGTTTCAGGTCTGCCTTGTTATAGGTTTTGACTGGGTTACGGTTTTCTACCTTGGTCCACTGCACCTTGGCGATCTCGGTTTCGAGCGCCATGATGGCTGCGGCTCCCTGTTCAGGCTTGGCCTGCCCACTCATGCCCAGCATTTTTTCCAGATGCTTGAGATAGGCTTCGCGGAAACCCTGCAACTTGGCATCATCCTGCTTCAGATAATAGTCACGGTCTGGCATGGTCAGGCCATTCTGGTTCAGATATACCGCGTACCGGCTAGAGTCACGCGCATCCTGATTAATGCCGATCGCAACGGGCATGTTCACGCCCAGTTTACTGAGTTCTGCCATCAAGGCGGGCAGTTTTGCCTTGTCTGTGAGTGCATCAATGCGGGCGAAATGGCCTTGCAATGGCTTGATATCAAGTGCATTTGCACGAGCCTCATCCATGAAGCTATTGAACAGATCAGCAATTTTTTTCTGGTTTGAACCAGCGGCGAGCTGCTTATTCGCAGCCAGAGTCTGGATGATGTCATAAGACCTTTGCTCAGATAGATCACGCAACTGGTCAAATGAACCAAAACGGCCACGGTCCGCCGGTATCTCAGCAGTTGCCAGCCACTTGCCGGACATATGCAGGTAAAAATCATCCTGAGGTCTGACGGACTTGTCTATCCACTGCAAGTCTATGCCGGATTGCAGTTTGTGCGCAGCGACCGTGCTGTCAGTTCCAGAACTTGCATTTTGTGCAAGGGCGGGTGTTGCCAGCATATTTGTAAACAGGCTGGCAAGAGCGAGAGAAATCAGGGTACGTGACATGGTATGTCCTGGCTATGAAGCTTGTTGAGAGGAAAGAGTGGTAGATGCTTGAATTTCTCTAAAGTTCAGAGAATTTAGAGAAACTTATGCTGCAGAACGGCAAAAGTGAGGTTGACAGCAATATTTGTGTTCACCCTTATTTATTGGGCCAGGCTTTTTCGGTAAACAATAAATCCTGACCTGTCTGCTACCTGGCTATACAGTTTTTGCGCCGTCTCATTGGTTTCATGCGTTTGCCAATACACCACGGTAGAACCAGCCAGCTTTGCCTGTTCATACACCGCCTCTATCAAGGCGCGGCCTACCCCTTGACCACGCACATCCGGGCTGGTGAATAAATCATTCAAATAACAACTGGCTTCAATGCGGCTGGTAGTCCTGTGGTACAGATAGTGTGCCAGCCCGACCAGGCGGCCATCCAACTCAGCCACCAGGGCATGCACTGGTTCATAGCCATCAAAAAACCTGCTCCATGTCCTGAGTGTGACTGCTTCTGGCAAGGCATTTGGGCCGCTACGTTCATAGAACTGGTTATAGCCTTCCCACAAGACAGACCAGTTGGCGAAATCTTCTTTGGCGACGGCACGGATCGCGACTTTACTCATTTCTTTTCCTTATGATTTGATTTTTATTCAGATTCAAACAATCGTTGCTCCATGACATCCGCCAGCGCGTGCGAGGCAGGGTCCTGCTTTTCACGTAAACCATCCACCATATTCACTCTGTCTTGCGTGCTTTTGTTCTGGCTGGTTTTCCATTTTCCGCTGATGCGGCGTACCGGGATTTCTATGCCAACGATCATGTCCATCATTCTGTCTACATATTCTGCAGGGGCATCGCTGACTTTCCAGGGTTGGTCGAACTTCCGCTCAAAATTGTCACTGAGATCGCTAAGCAGGCGCAAAAATTCTTGTCTGTCTTCGACGATGCGCATGGGGCCATGCGCATGCACGACTGCATAGTTATAGGTCGGCACGACAGAACCACTGCGCTGCTTTTCTTCATACCAGCGCGGGCTGATATAAGCTTGCGCACCCTGGAAAATCAATAGCGCATCTTGACTGGAAGCTGCACTTTGCCAGACCGGGTTATTGCGGGCGACATGACCACGCAAGACGCCATGCGGTGCCTCTGCCGTTGGTGCTGAGATGAGGAAGGGAATGTGATTCGCCTCCAGTTCGCCATCCTGCAAGCTGACCAGTGCAGCCAGCGGGTGCGCCTGTATCAGGGCATGCAAGACTTCAATACGTTCTTCAGAAAAATGACTGGGCATGTACATGGGCTACTCGATTTCTATGATGACTTCGGCATTAATGGAATTGGCGATATAACAGTGTTCATGCGCCATATGATGCAATTCTTCACGTTCCTGCAAGCCTGGTTGCTTGTCTCCACTGTAGTTCTCCCGCGGACGCAGATGGATGCAGGTAATGGCGGTCTTCCCTTGGGGATTTTTTTCCATGACGCCTATCGCCAGGTCGCGATATTGGTCTAGCACATAGCCACGTTTGGCGACAAAGGATAAATAGAACAGCATGTGACAAGAAGCCAGCGCGGCGACCAGCGCTTCTTCCGGATCAACATTTTTTTCTACCGACATAGGTACAGGGACGGATAAGGGTGATGAAGACGCTGGCACCACCAGACCGCCATCAAATTCCCATGCATGCGCACGGCTATAGCGATTGTCGCTAAATACCTGTTCGCCACGGTCCCATAAAATTTTTGCCTGGTATTGATGCATTTGTTACTCCTAAGCGGTGAATTTGCGTTAATCTTATTCCTGGTATTGGTTATTGAAAAGTACCAATTTTATTAAAAATAAGAATGCCAATTTGGTGTAAGCATGCATATTTCTCAGATGATTGCCGGTATCGTTCTCGATAGAAAAAGCGAGCTGCCCTTGTACCGACAGTTGTATGCCGAAATACGAAGAGCCATTTTGGTAGGCCAGATGCTGCCTGGCATGCAGCTGCCACCCAGCCGGGAGTTTTGTCAGGTGCTGAGTATTTCCCGGCAAACGGTCTTGAATGCCTATGACCAATTACTGGCAGAAGGTTATTTGCGTGGGTCAGTAGGGCAGGGTACTTTTGTGAATGAAGATTTACCTGCCATTGCCGAACGTAGCAAAGCACAGCTTACCAATCTGCCTGCGACACAGGTGATGGGCAGGATTTCAAAGCGTGGACTACAGCATATAGACCCCCGCGGCAGCACGCGCTTTCATCAGGGCAGTGTAAGAGCATTCAGGGTCAGCATGCCTGACCTGGATCTATTCCCATTTGCTATATGGGCGCGTCTGGAAGCGCGCCATTGCCGTCATCCCAAAGGGCAACTAGGCTATGGCGATCCTGCTGGTTACCTGGCTTTGCGTGAGCTACTGGCGGTTTATTTGAAGGCGGCGCGGGGTGTGAACTGTGCGCCAGAACAAATCCTCATCACATCCGGCTCGCAACAGGCCTTGTATTTACTGAGTACCACGTTGCTGGACCCGGGTGAGAAGGCAGTCGTTGAACACCCGTGCTATCGTGGCACGACGGCTGCTTTGCATGCCGCGCAAGCCGATATTTGCGCCGTACCTGTCGATGATGAAGGCATGGATGTTGCGTATGCAGCGATGCATTATCCCGATGCGAAAGTCGCTTTCGTCACACCATCGCACCAAATGCCCTTGGGCATGACGATGAGCCTGCAAAGGCGCATGGCTTTACTGGAATGGGCACAGGCAAATGCGGTTTGGATAGTGGAAGATGACTATGACAGTGAATATCGTTTTGGCAGCTCACCGCTGGCATCCTTGCAAAGTCTGGATACACATCAAAGTGTCATTTATGTCGGCACTTTGTCCAAGGTCTTATTCCCTGGCTTGCGGCTCGGCTATCTGGTTTTGCCAGAAAAATTGCTGGAGCCCATGATACAGGCCAAGGCTGTTATCGACAAACATACCAGCATCATGCCGCAAATGACGCTGGCCGACTTTATTGCAGAAGGCCATTTCGGCAGGCATATCAAGCGTACCAGAAAAGTATATGCCGAACGCCAGGCATGCCTGGTGAGCTGTCTGGAAAAAGAATTGGGAGATGAATTGCTTTGCGGCGCGCAAGATGGCGGGCTTGATCTGGCTGTGCATTTTAAAATGGCTTTTGATGAAGAGCAGATCATAGAAGCCGGGCAAGAAATTGGACTGGAGTTGCGTGGCTTGGGGCACTACGCTGATGTGCCCGGGAAAACAAACAGACCGGCAGAAAGTCATGGCGGCCTGTTACTTGGTTTTGCTTCACTGACTTGCGCTGAGATAGAGCGCAGCGTCAGCAAGCTCGCTACGCTCTTCAAAGTCACTGCTTAGTGATCAGGCAGCGATCATCTGCATGACAGCACCAGAATTGGCATGACGATTGATCACACTGATAATGGCGCGCATGGTGGCCGTTGCTGCATCGTCTGCAATGCCTGCGCCATGCTGGCTACTGCCATCATTGACGCGTGCTTCGATGATGCTGATGTATTGTGAACGACCATGCCGTGTCACTTGCTGCTCTTGCTTGTCAATGATCCTGACTTGGTAGCCAAGTACTTGGCAGGCATTGATCTGTGCTTCAACAATACCATGACCTGTACCCTGGATAGCTTGTGGCTGTCCGTGGTGCAGCAGATCGACATGCAAGGATACTTGTGCCGGATCAGATGGTGAGGTCCTGTGATGCAGGACAGGGTTTGCATGATGAGCTTGATAATTGATGGGTGTTGCTGGCGCGAGATAGCTGTCGCTGAAAATCTGGTGTATCTGCTGTGCTGTCATTTCTTTGCCGCTATCATCGGCTACTGCCTGGACGACGCGGCTGAATTCAATTTGCATGCGCCTTGGCATGCTGATGCCATATTCCTGCTCCAGCAAGAAAGCCATGCCGCCCTTGTCGGACTGGCTGTTGACGCGGATCACAGCGTCATAACTGCGGCCAAGATCAGCCGGGTCTATCGGTAAATAAGGCACTTCCCAGATGGCATCTTTTTGTTGCTGAGCGAAGCCTTTTTTAATCGCATCCTGGTGTGAACCTGAGAATGCAGTGAATACGAGGTCGCCTACATAGGGGTGACGCGGATGCACAGGCAATTGATTACATTCTTCCACGCACTGCCTGACGCTATCGATGTCAGAAAAATCGAGGCCGGGATCAACACCCTGGGTGTACAAATTCAAGGCAAGTGTGACGAGATCAACATTGCCAGTGCGTTCGCCATTTCCAAACAGGCAGCCTTCAACCCTGTCTGCACCGGCCATGACAGCAAGCTCCGCTGCGGCGACGGCCGTGCCCCTGTCATTGTGTGGATGTACGCTGAGGATGATGGCATCGCGTTGCGCAAGATTCCTGTTCATCCATTCGATCTGGTCGGCATACACATTCGGCGTCGCGCATTCGACCGTTGTCGGCAAGTTGATGATCATCTTGCGTTCAACGGTAGGCTGCCAGATGGCGGCAACGGCGTCACAGACTTCCTTGGAAAAATCCAGCTCAGCCATGCTGAAGGTTTCTGGTGAATATTCAAACACCCATTCGGTCTCAGGCATGGCATCTGTGAGTTGCTTGATGAGGCGTGTACCTTCAGTGGCAATCTGTTTGACTTCTTCGCGCGATTTTCCAAAGACGATGCGACGGAAAGCCGGTGCTATCGGATTGTACAAATGCACGATCGCACGCTTGGCACCGCGCACAGAATCTATAGTGCGGCGTATCAAGTCTTCCCGTGACTGCGTCAATACTTCTATCGTCACGTCATCCGGTATGTGTTGCTCTTCTACGAGTTTACGCACAAAGGCAAAATCAGTTTCTGATGCAGAAGGGAAGGCGACTTCAATTTCTTTGAGGCCTATCTTCACCAGCATTTCAAAGAATCTGAGTTTTTTCTTTGCATCCATAGGTTCTATCAGCGCCTGGTTACCATCGCGCAGATCCGTGCTCATCCATATCGGCGCTTTGGTGATGCTGCGGCTGGGCCATTGCCTGTCGTGCAAAGCGATAGTGGGGAATGGTTGATATTTTTTCGCTGGATTACTCATCATGATGCTTTTTCCTTGGGCTGGCACAGTACCTCAGCAAGGCGCTGATATTTTCATTTTGTTGAATGGATGGTGATGTGGCGGCGCTAAGCTAACCGGCTGCCACAGAGATACGCGAGGCCGGTCAACTGATCAGTAGTCGTAGCGCTAGTAGATCGTGACTACGTTGCGGCGCAGACTGTGGGCGGGCAAAGTCAGACATGACGCTGATAGCGTCTGCTGAATTCTTTGCTGATGTGCCTGATGGTGTCATGCTGTTTTTCCTGATGTCAGGAAGCCTGTGCTGGGTACGGCTGGGATAGAAAGGTAATTTTTGATACTGGAGTTTCAGGCCGGCAGGTATGCCGCTTAAAACTGGACAAGACGCAACTTATAGTAGCGAGCTTGCTAGAGATGGTAGTAGAACTAGAGAGACTGGCAAAGTCATCAGCGCTGCTCGCAGCTTGGCGCTGTCAGCAGTTTTTCTTGCAGATGTCGATGTCAAAAAGGAGTTCATATAAAGACTGTAAGAGAAATTGCCGGTATTCGTCAAGCGAAATCTTCCTCATCGTAAAGAATATTCAAAATTCAGCGGTAAGCATTGATCAGTTTTTGCCAGATAGGATCATTGACAGCATTCCTCAAAATGACATTGATCTGCTGTTGGACCTTGGGCATGTTCAAGGGAACCAGAATCTGTCTGTCATACTGGTCATGCGGTTTTTTCGAGATGTAAAACTGATCTTTCAAGTCAGGATGATTCTTCATTTCATAATCGTAGTTGGAGCGACTGACGATGGCAGCATCTATGCGACCTGCCATCAGTTTGCGAAAACTGTGCTCTTCACTACTGGCATCGTCGCGTTGAATTTTTCCTTCCGCGATGAGTTCATTGATACCGTAATAGTAATAGCCCAGCACCAGCCCTATGCGCATGCCAGTCATCGACTTTGCACCTGTGAACTCGAAAGGATGATTTTTTGATGAGACGACATCGTCGATATCGTTCATGACTGGCAGGGTCCACAGGAATTTTTGTTCTTCCTTGTCGTTAAACCAGACCGGGTTGACACCAATCACCAGGCCATCCAGATTACCGGAGTTGACTAGCAGGTCAAGACGGCGGCGTGGTAGATAAATGAGTTCGAAGCGATATGCTGTGTTTTGTTTATTCAGATAACTCAGCATATCGTTATACAGGCCCCGACCTGTGATTTGATCAAGTATCAAAGGCTGCTTCAGATGGTAGCTATACACTTTCACCATCTCGACAGCTCCAGAATTCTGCCAGCACAGGCAAAACATGAGTAACAATGCTGAGCAGATTTTATGCATAGTCGCAGTCTTGTTTCTATAGACGGATACGCGAAAAATACGATGAAGTGCGTATTCCCAATATGCTTAGGAGTTTATATGAATTTGACAAAGGAAATAGTTAAATCTGGCAGGGCCTATTTTTTATTAAATTTATAAGAAAAGGCTAATAAAAGGAGGCCGCCAATAATCATGGGGAAAGACAGCATCTGCCCTGCCGAAATTGTCGCGCCAAGAATATTGACTTCATAATCCGGGGTGCGGAAATATTCAGTGAAGAAGCGGGCGCAGCCGTACAGGGTTACGTATAAGGCACCCACGGCCAGCCTCGGCCTGGCTTTGGACGCGTATATCCACAATATGATGAATGCCAACAGACCATCGACCAATGCCTGGTAAATTGGTGAAGGATGGACAGGGTGGTCGATACCCGGCCAGATCATCGCCCATGGCAGGTCTGCTGATGCGATGCGGCCTGGTAACTCATGGTTGATAAAGTTGCCAAGGCGACCAGCTGCATACCCCAGCGGTACCAGGGGAGCGATGAAGTCATACACATCCGCAAGATGAAATTTGGCTTTGCGTGCCCATAAGAACATGGCGATCAGTACGCCGATGAAACCACCGTGAAAGGACATGCCGCCTTTCCAGACAGCCAATATTTCCAGCGGATGCTCCATATAATATGAAAAACCGTAGAAAAATACCTCGCCCAGGCGGCCTCCAATGATGACTCCAAGCACGCCGAAAAACAGCATATCGTCGATGTGTTCACTCGTCCATCCTTGCGCTGCAATATGTGGTTGCCTGATCCTGATACGACCAAGTGCAATAAACTGGGCAAAGGCGATCAGGTACATGATGCCATACCAGTGCACAGAGACAGGGCCAAGATGGAAGGCAACGGGATCAGGATTTGGATGAGTCAGCATGGATGAATGGATGGTTAAACAGATGGGCAAAGGCGGCCAGTACGGCGGAATGATTATCCTTGCGCCATGCCAGGCCAATTTCTACGGTGGCACTTGCATCTGGCAAATCAAAATACAGCACGCCAGGACGCTGCAAGTTTGAGACGGATTGTGGCACAAGTGCGATACCCATGCCAGCCGATACCAAGCCAACGATGGTTTGCATCTGAATGGCTTCCTGGCCTATGGCTGGAGTCAGCCCCGCAGCATGGAAGCAACCCAGGATGGCATCATGCAAGGCGGGGGCGATTTTACGTGGGAACAGTATCAGTGGCAAGTCTGCACAATCCATCAAACGCAATTGCTGGCGTCCCATGGACTGGCTTTCTGGGACTGCCAGGATCAGTGGTTCTGACAATACTTTTTGATAGTTGAGCAAGCCCTGCAGTTTTTCTGGAATGGGGGGGATTAGGAAACCTGCATCAATTTCACTGTTTTCCAGCGCCAGCAACTGCACATCGCTGGTCGCTTCGCGCAAATCTATATGTACATCGGTATGGTGACGACGAAACTCCCTGAGTGCAGGCGGCAGGATGCTGTAGTCGGCGATGGAAACAAAGGCCAGCGACAAATGTCCGCAGGCACCACTTGCTGCTCTTTGCGCGAGTTCTGGCAGTGCCTGGGCTTGAAGGAGTAGTCGCCGTACTTCTGGCAAGAGTGCCAAGCCAGCAGAGGACAATGAGATATTGCGCGTGTTGCGGATAAACAGTTCGGCCCCTAGAATGGCCTCGAGTGCTTGTATGGCCTGCGAGAGCGGGGGTTGGGTCATGTGCAACCGCGCCGCAGCACGGCCAAAATGCATTTCTTCTGCAACCGCCAGGAAATAGCGCAATTGGCGCAATTCCAGATTTCTTATTTCAGGTAATGACATCTGGGACTATAGCCCTGGTGAATCATTGTGGGCGAATATGAATCTCATGGGCATTAGCGTCGTTTTGTCGTCTTGTCAAAAGTGCGCTTTACCCTTTCTTTCTGGATTTTCTCAAAATGCGCATGGTCTTTACGCTTATCCAGTCCAAGCATGCGCTCAAGGAATTCAAACCAGACAAATGCCGCTCCCGCTGCACCGATAATCCACCACCAGGACATGTTGGCGAATATCCATACATCTCCTATTTTTAAGAGCAGCGCAATAAATAAAGGTACGATGATAAACATAAGATGCTTTCTTTTTCAGGAAGGAACAGTCCTAGACTAATTTTACTGCAGGTCAACCCCGGCAGGTAGATAAACGTTAAAATCTACAAAAGGCGGTAAAATGCTTGCAGTTTTTAACCTGGAGAAAGCAATGAAATATTCTTTGTTGGTAGGTGCTGTGTTGGCAGTGATGGTTTCAGGCTCTGCAATGGCTAATGCAGATTTGGCTAAGGCCAAGAACTGCATGGGTTGCCATGCGGTAGATAACAAGGTCCTGGGGCCTTCTTATAAAGATGTGGCGAAGAAATACGCAAATGATAAAACGGCAGAAGCCAAGCTCGCACAAAAAGTGATCAAAGGTGGTACCGGTGTTTGGGGTGCAATTCCCATGCCTGCGAATGCCCAGGTGTCTGAAGCTGAGGCAAAAACCTTGGTGAAATGGATTTTGAGCTTGAAATAAGCTCTAAATGAAGTTGCCTTGAGCTGCATCAAACAATAAAAAAACCTGACAAATGTCAGGTTTTTTTATTCGCAAGAGCTGTTTTCATCAAAATTGCCAGCTTGGCTGACAATTTTGATATGTTAACTATTACTTAACAACTTGCAGCAGTTCGCGTTTGCCGCCTTTGTATGTGTACAAAGTCAGAGTACCATCTTTGATGTCGCCTTTGTCATCAAATGCGATATCGCCTGTAACACCTTTGTATTTGATTTTTTTCAATTCTGGCAGGTATTTTGCTGGTTCTGCAGATTTCGCTGCTTTCATCGCTTCAACCATGACCATGACTGAATCATAAACATACGGTGCATAGATTTGTACATCTATACCGAATTTCTTCTTGTATGCAGCTTTCCAGTCATCATTGATTTTCTTCTGAGCATCCAGAACACCGCCTGCTCCAGCACAAACTACCTGGCCTTCGCCAATGCCGTTGTCAGCCAGTTTAACCAAGTCAGCTGTACAGATACCATCGCCGCCCATGAACTTGGCTGTAATGCCCAGCGCTTTCATTTGACGCAGCATAGGACCGACAACCGCATCCATACCACCGAAGAAAATGACGTCTGGGTTTTTAGCTTTGATTGTGGTCAGGATGGCGCTGAAATCTGTAGATTTGTCAGTTGTATGTTCTTGCACAACAACTTCTGCACCCTTGCCTTTGGCGCCTTTGATAAACTCAGCAGCTACACCTTCACCGTAGGCTGTTTTGTCATCAATAACAGCGACTTTTTTCGCTTTGTTGATTTGTACAGCGAAGCGGCCCAGTGTGCCACCCAGTTGACCGTCATTGGCCACTACACGGAACGCGCCTTTGAAGCCTTGTTGTGTATATTTAGGATTAGTTGCAGATGGGGAGATTTGAACGATACCAGCATCATTGTAGATTTTGGAAGCCGGGATGGTTGTACCGGAGTTCAAGTGACCAATAACGCCGTTTACTTTCGCGTCAACCAGTTTTTGTGCTACGGTTGTGCCTTGTTTTGGATCGGCACCGTCATCTTCAGCCAGCAATTCGAATTTGGCTTTCTTGCCGCCGATCATCACGCCTTTGGCGTTCAGTTCTTCGATCGCCATTTTGGCGCCGTTTTCATTGTCTTTACCCAAGTGGGCGATCGCGCCGGAGATAGGGCCAACGTGACCAATTTTTACTACCAGATCTTGAGCTGCCGCAGCACCAGCGAAAGCGAAAGCAATTGCGCCAGCCAGTGGAATCATTTTAGTTTTGAACGACATGAACATACTCCTAAGGGATTAAAAAGTAGGATAACAATACTGCATCTCTGACTTATTCAGATAACTGAACAGCAAGAAGGTACAACAGAAAAAATATTTCGCAAAGCTATTTTGTGTGGTTTTTTCTCAAAACAGACGTTTTTTATATGCCCCAATATCGCACTCTTGATAAGCTTGATCGCAAGCTTTTGAACCTCCTTCAAAAAGACAATCAAACCCCGACCAGGGTACTGGCGGACAAGCTGCACATTTCCCAGCCTACCTGCCTGCGCCGCATACGTGAATTGCGCGAAGCCGGGGTCATTAGCGCAGAAGTGGCAATGGTCGACAGCTTTGCCCTTGGCTATGGCATGCTGGCTTTTCTGGAGGTATCGCTGATCAATCAGTCGGACGAATTCATGCGTGAATTTGAAGCGCGCATGAACAAGGAGGCCGAGGTCATGCAGTGCTATTTTGTGTCTGGGGAGTATGACTATTTTCTGGTCGTCCATATCATTGACATGGATGCTTACTACCAGTTTGTGCGGCGCGCCATATCCGGCTCTGGCAATGTAAGACATTTCCATTCCCGTTTCCCCATGAAGCGTGCCAAATTTACGACACGCATTGCGTTTGATGAAAAAGCCGAAGAGTTACCTGTACGTATCAAAGGCAAATGACTCAGGCTGTTTATCCTTAAACGCAGAGCTGGGGAAATGGATGACAAAAAAAACGCAAGTTGGTGCAGATAGAAATTCCATCTGGCAACTTGCGTGAGGGGAAACGGGTTTTTACCCTTGCGGGACAAGGGTTTTTAGCTGGAGATGCAGCTGCTTTTATTTTTTTCGTCTGCTTGTATTGAACTGAGGGGTGCTGTATCAGGCAGGCAAAAGTAAATTTTTGTTCGTTTTGCGTTCCATGCCGGTAAATGCAAAATCCACGGCGGGTTGCAGACCTGAGACGATGTCTGCAATAGCGCGGCCCGAGCCAGCTCCCATGGTCCAGCCCAATGTACCGTGCCCAGTATTGAGGTAAAGATTGCTGATACGGGATTTACCTATATATGGCACGTTGGACGGTGTCAGTGGACGCAAACCTGTCCAGTACACGGGATTTTCATAGTCACAGGCGCCTGGGAACAACTCGCGGGTGCGTCTGGTGATGGCTTCGCAACGGGCAGTATTCAGTTCTCGGCCATAGCCATTGATTTCACAAGTGCCAGCCACCCTAAGGCGGTCACCCAGGCGCGACACTACCAGCTTATAGCCATCGTCAGTCAAGGAGACGACAGGTGCCAGATCCGGGTTGGTGATTTGATAGGTCGCGGAGTATCCTTTCCCAGGATAAATCATCAAGGAGATGCCCAGAGGTTTCAGCAAAGTTTGAGAGTGGCTTCCCATCGCCACAACAAAGGCATCTGCCCGCAAGGTTTTGTGTCGTCCAGCCGCATCGATGATTTCTACGGCGGTAATTTTGGCGCTGGCACCCGTACCTTCAGACAGAAGACGGGTGACCGTGGTGTTGAACTGGAATTGCACACCTGCCGCGGCTGCCATGTCGGCCAGGCCTGTGGTGAATTGATAGACATCGCCCGATTCATCGGTTTCAGTGTAGTCACCACCGACGATTTTATCGCGTATGCCTGCCAGTGCAGGTTCTCTGCGTACCACTTCATCTGCATCGATAGAATCGCGTGGACAACCCAGGTCGCGCATGAGTTTTGCCGCAGGCAGGGAAATATCAAATTCTCTTTGATCAGTATAAAAGTGCAGTATGCCTTTGCTGAGGCTGTCATACTGTATGCCGGTTTCTTCCCGCAAACTGCGTAGCGTCAGGCGGCTATATTCGGAAATGGCAACGATCTGGCGGATATTTTCTGCGGTGCGACCAGGCGTGCATTCCCGCAGGAAATTCAAGCCCCATACCCATTGCAACCACTCGGCACGCGGACGAAACAACAGTGGCGCATCCTCTTTTCCCAGCCATTTCAAGACTTTCATCGGAGCCGATGGATTGGCCCATGGCTCGGCATGGGAGACAGATATCTGGCCGCCGTTGGCAAAACTGGTTTCTTGCGCGGCACCGGGCTGGCGATCAATGACGATGACCTCATGACCCTGTTTTTTTAAAAACCAGGCGGAGGACGTGCCGACGATGCCGGAACCGAGAACAATGACTTTCATGGGGTAAATCTCCTGTGTCTCATCTTATGTGCGATGAAGGAGATTGTAGAAATACTTTGCTTGCGCAGGTAATCAGAAATGCATTCAGTATTTTTATTTTTAAACGAAAATTTGTTCTTTATGTTTAAAAATAAAAATATTATTAATTATTTTGATTATTTAGGTGTTTTTACCCTGGTGATTTCCTGAGTAACGGCACGCGTGATTACTTCTTCCAGGGTTTTGTGCAAACCTGAACGTATTTCAGTTGATAAATTTGCCACTGCAATTTGCAAGACATCTGCAAGATTGTCACGAATCCGGTGTTCCAGCACAAAGTCGATGCGCGTCAACACCTGGCGCAAGACGTTCTCTCTCAGGCTTTGTTCCAGTGCCTGCCAGTCTTCTTCTGTTTTTCCAGGATAGTTATTGCTGGCAGTTTCTTTTTCAACTGATGGAGATGCATTTGTGCTTGCGATTTCCATTGTAGCCGCAGGCTTGGTGGAGGCCAGCAGTTCTTCCGGCTTGATGACTTCAGTCAATACTGGAATGCTGGCATCTATTTGATTATTCATTTTATTTCGCCACGGAGTGGGTAAGGGTATAGCCTTGCTGCTGATAGAGGCGATAGCGTTCACGCCCGGCCAGTTTGTCCGCGTCATCGGCAGAAATCACTTCTATCATGCGTTGAAACTGGCTTAAATTGGCAGGTGCTGCCGCCGTCAGATTGATCAGCAATTCATAGTGTGGGCAAGTGGCATGCTCGTCGTGACTGAGTATGATGGGAGTCATGGCTGACAGTGGATCAGTCAGCATGACGTGGGGCAAAAAATCAGCTTCAGTCAGCGTCCACAAGCTGTCATCGAGCTTTTGCAGATAGGCGCGATCATGGTGGTATACCACCATTTTGCAATTGGCGGCATAAGCCTTGCGTATGAGGCGGCAAGTGTAGTTGAACTTGTCCACCACGTTGCTATGAAAATCGATGCGTGTCATGCCGGATCAAAATTGGAAACCAGTATCTGGTTTCTTTGTTGCTGGCTGAGCAGGCCTGGCCGGTTCTGCCTTGGGTGCAGGAGGCGGAGGTGGTGGTGAAGCCGGTTCTGCTTGTGGGTAACGATAATCCTTGGGTAGTTTGTTGCTGGAAGGATAGCCTGCCTTGGAGATCGCATCTTTCCATTCATCCGCGCTATAACCGCGAAACTTCACATTGGCAATAACCAGCAAAGGCATTTGCGTATCGCCGCTGACTTGCTTGAGCTTTTCCTGATCTGCAGCCGTATTGACTGTTTTTTCTGAAAATGGCACGCCCGCAGCTTTCAACATATTACGCCCGTCATTGCATGGCGAACAGCCAGTTGCTGTGTATAGTGTCACAGGATTTTTAGCGACGACGATTGCAAGTTCAGGCGGGAAATTATTACTCTCGGCGATGCCTGGCAGATTCTTCTTTTCTACCTGTTTCTGGTTGGCTGGCGGCTGGTCACTATAGGTGACTTTGCCATCTGGTCCGACGGATTTATATAATTGTGCCTGCGCTGTCGCCACCATGAAGAAGCTGGAAAACAAGCTACAGATCAGGACCTTTTTATTGGATGTCATCATTTTCTCCTAAAGACTCAGGCACTCATGCCATTGTGACGCAACAAGGCATCAATATTGGGTTCACGACCACGGAAAGCCTTGAACGAAGCCAGGGCAGGTCGGGAACCGCCGGCTTCCAGGACTTCAGTTTGAAATTTTTCACCTACAGCACGTGACAGGGTGCTACCTGATTCACTTGCATGTTCTTCAAAGGCGGCATAGGCGTCGGCTGATAAAACTTCTGCCCACTTATAACTATAATAGCCAGCCGCATAGCCACCAGAAAAGATATGGCTGAAAGAGTGCTGGAAACGATTGAATTCCGGCGGCTGCATGACAGCAACCTGAGCGCGTACTTCATTGACGATGTCTTGCACGCTTTGCTTGCCATTCGGTTCAAAGGCATCATGCAGGCGCATGTCGAACAGAGAAAATTCAACCTGGCGTAGCATTTGCAGTCCAGACTGGAAATTTTTTGCAGCGATCATTTTGTCGTAGAGTGCACGTGGCAGGGCTGCACCGGTATCAACATGGGCAGTCATGTGCTGCAGCACATCCCATTCCCAGCAAAAATTTTCCATGAATTGCGAAGGCAATTCAACAGCATCCCATTCAACACCGGAAAAGCCGGATACAGACAGATCATCCACCTTGGTCAGCAAGTGGTGCAGACCATGACCAAATTCATGGAACAGAGTAATCACCTCGTCATGGCTGAACAGGGCAGGTTTTTCTACACCATTCATGGTGACGGGGGCACTGAAATTGCAGACCAGGTAGGCAACAGGCGTTTGCACACCTTGCGTCGTCAATCTGCGACCCCGCGCATCATTCATCCAGGCGCCACCACTTTTGCCATTGCGGGCATACAGGTCGAGATAAAACTGACCGACCAGTGAGCCATTTTTCTCAATCCGGTAAAACTTCACATCCTTGTGCCATGTGCCTGCTTGATCAGGTTTGATGTCAACAGCAAACAAGGTCTGGATGACGCGGAACAGGCCATCAATGACCTTGTGTTCCGGGAAGTATTCTTTGACTTCCTGTTCAGAAAAAGCATAACGCTGCTGGCGCAATTTTTCAGAAGCAAAAGCAGTATCCCAGGCCTGCATATCACTGATGCCCAGTTCTTCGGCAGCAAAGGTGCGCAATTCTGCCAGATCTTTTTCTGCAAAAGGGCGGGCGCGTTGTGCCAGATCTTCGAGGAATTGATTGACTAAGGCTGGTGACTCGGCCATTTTGGTGACCAGGGACACTTCAGCGTAATTCTTGTATCCCAGCAAGGATGATTCTTCTTTACGCAGGCGCAGCAGTTCTGCCATGATGTCACTATTATCCCATTCCGGTTTGATGCCAAGTTCAGATGCCCTGGTAGCATAGGCGCGATAAATCGTTTCGCGAATCTGACGATTTTCGGCGTATTGCAGCAAAGGGAAATAAGATGGAAATTGCAGGGTGAATTTGAAGCCAGGCTTGCTATCTGCTTCCGCTGCAGTTTTTGCCGCTTGTATTACATCTTCAGGCAAGCCTATTAAATCAGTGGCGTTTTCGATGAACAGGCTATAGCCATTTGTTGTATCAAGCAGGTTTTCCGAAAATTTAGTCGACAAGGCAGCGTGTTTTTCCTGAATTTCCGCATAGCGGAGCTTTTTGTCCTCAGCCAGTTCAGCACCACTGAGGCGGAAACCTCGTATCTCGTTCTGAATAATAGTTTTTCTGGCTTGAGGCAGGTTGCTGAAATCAGGAGACTGTTGCAAGGATTTATAGCCTGCAAACAAGTTTAGATTTTGCCCCACCTCTGTCGAGAATTCAGTAATTGCCGGCTGATTTTCATTGTAGGCCGCGCGCATTTCAGGTGTGTCGACAACTGAGTGTAAATGACTGACGATACTCCAGGCACGGCTTAATTTTTCACCAGCATCTTCCAGCGGCTCTACAAACTTGTCCCATGTTACCGGGCCAGTGTTTTTTTCAAGTTCAGCTATGACAGCACGATTTTCCTCCAGCAGGGCCGCTATGGCAGGGCCAACATGCTCGGCGCGGATATCGGCAAAACGTGGCAAATCGCTAAAGTCCAGCAGAGGATTATCTTGAGTCATATTAAATTCTTTCAGCAGCTTCTATGGTGTTGACCAGTAACATGGTGATGGTCATGGGACCAACACCGCCTGGTACAGGCGTAATATAACCCGCAACTTCTTTACTTGGCAGATAATCAACGTCACCGCACAGTTTGCCTTCATCGTCACGGTTCATGCCTACGTCGATGACGACAGCGCCTGGCTTGATCATGTCTGCCGTGACGATATTGCGCTTGCCTGTCGCCACTACCAGTATGTCGGCATTGCGGGTATGTGCTGCCAGGTCGCGGGTCTTGGAATTACAGTGGTGACAGTAGCACCCGCTTGCAAGAGCAACATGGCTTGCGGCTTGCCAACGATATTCGAGGCTCCGACTACCACGGCATTCGCCCCACGTACCGGATAATCGATCGATTCCAGCATTTTCATGACGCCGTAAGGCGTGCAGGGGCGGAACAGAGGCTGGCCTGTCATCAAGAGACCGGCGTTGCTAATATGAAAACCATCCACATCTTTTTCTGCCGCAATCGCTTCGATGACCTTGTTGGCATTGATGTGCGCGGGCAAGGGCAGTTGTACCAGGATGCCATTGATTTTTTGATCATTGTTCAGGCGGGCAATGTGCTCAAGCAAGGCCTGCTCAGTCAAATCTGCATCATATTTTTCCAAAACCGAGTAGAAACCACAGTCTTCACAAGCCTTTACCTTGTTGCGCACATACACCTGTGAGGCCGGATTTTCACCAACCAGGACGACTGCCAGGCCAGGTTGTTTGCCCTGGGCTGTTAGTGTAGCCGCGCGTTGAGTGACATCGGCACGAATTTGTAGGGAGAGCTCGGTTCCACTGATAATTTGGGCAGTCATATAGGGCTTTGTTAGTAAGAGATAAGTCAAGATTATAAATGATGCTGGCACAAGGGCTAAAGTCTAAGGGGTGGGCATCTTGATTTTGATCACTCAGAAAACAGTGTACTTATTAATTAAATAATTTATTTATCTTTTTCATTACCCTTATGTAATTTTTTAAATTGATTTAGTTATGAGTTTGCGGTGGTATGTTGTTTTCTGGATGCAGTCTTTGACTAGTGATTGACTTCAAAATTCAAGAATGGCTTGATACCAGTTGTGAAAAATAATTTTCAAAATATTTTGTGATTGGTTAAGGTGCAACAAGGCAGCAGCAGGGCTAATTCTAAGGAGAGAAATAAATGTTGAAAGAAAAAGTAATTTCAAGATCGCTGCGTATAATGTTTTCTGGTGGCCTGATGGTGACTGCGGGCATGCTCGTGCAACCAGCATTTGCTCAGGAAGAAGCCAAAGTTCAGCGGGTTGAAGTAACCGGTACCAGTATTAAACGTGCAGAAGCTGAAACTGCCTCACCGATACAAATCATTAGCCGTGCCGATATTGATAAGGCCGGTAAAACAACTGTTGCTGAATATCTGCAAACCTTGACTTCTGATGGTGCTGGCTCGCTGCCAACCAGCTTTGGTAATGGTTTTGCTGCCGGATCGACTGCAATTTCTCTGCGTGGACTGGGTGCTACCTCCACACTGGTTCTGTTGAACGGCCGCCGCATGGCGCAGTTTGGTCGCGCGGATGACGGTCAAAAAGCTTTTACTGATATTTCCACCATTCCCATGGAAGTGGTTGAGCGTATTGAAATCCTGAAAGATGGTGCGTCTTCCATCTACGGTGCAGATGCAATTGCCGGTGTCGTCAATATCATCCTGAAAAAGAATTATGAGGGCGTGACTGTCAGCACCACTGCCGGCACTTCCGGTTCTCGTGACGCCAATCAGATTAAAGGTTCCATCACCGCTGGTTTTGGTAATCTCGACAAGGACAAATACAATATCATCCTCAATGCCGAGGCTTACAAGTCCAATGAGTTGATGAATAAAGACCGCGCTGACCGTGACTGGATTGGTACAGGTGACTGGCGTCGTTGGGGTTATCCTATGGTGACGGTGGGTTCTTTCACTTCCGGTTACATCGCTGGTAACAACAGCGCGCAACCAAATCCTGCTGGTTCCCTGCGCGATCCCAAGACACTGAACTATGTCTCTCTGCCAGGCTGTTCGTCCTTGTCCGCCACCAAAGTGCAAGATCCGGGTGGTGGCTGTTTGTGGTACGCAGATCAGTTCCGTACCATGCTGCCTCAAATCGACGGCGTGAACCTGTTTGCCCGTGGCACCTGGCAGTTAAATGATGATTTGCAGGCATATGCGGAGTTTGGTTATTCCCAGCGTAAGGCAGCGTTTACTGTCATTCCACCTGCAACATCTTCCAATTTGTTCTTCCCGCCTAACGCGAATAGCCCAACGGGTAATATCAACTACGGCAATACTATCCTGATGTCGGCATCGCATCCGCAAAATCCGTACGGTGCTGATGTGCGTCTGCGTTATTCCATGTTTGATGTTGGCGCAAATCGCCGTATCGCTGACAACTCATTCTATCGTGCTGTCGCAGGATTGAAAGGTTCCGTCGCCGGCTGGGATTTTGATACTGCCATCCTGCATTCAGAGTCCAAGCTGCATCTGGACTACACCAACATGATCAATATGAACGTGTTGAAATCTGCTCTGGGTGATCCCAAGAGCCCTTACTTCCCTTACTATATCGGCGCTCAGGCTGGCAAAAACCCAGCGTCTTTGTATGCTGCCATGGTCAAGACTGCGACTCTCGATGCACCCACCAAAATGGATGTCATCGACTTCAAGGCTTCGCGTGAATTGATGGCTTTACCTGGCGGTATGATGGGCCTGGCGGTAGGTGCTGAATATCGTAGAGAATCCTATGACATGCCATCCCTTGATGGTTCCAGAGACGGTTCCATCAACAGCAGCTATGTGGCCGCCAAGGGTGATGAAACAGTTTCTGCGATTTACGCTGAATTGCTGGCACCGGTACTCAAGTCAGTGGAATTGTCCGGAGCTCTGCGTTACGACAAATACTCTCACTTCTCTTCTGTGACACCCAAGGTTGGTGCCAAGTGGACTCCAGTGAAGACATTTGCCCTGCGCGGTACTTACTCTGAAGGCTTCCGTGCACCGAGTGCGCCAGAATCTGGTACAGAGAGTTTCAGTGCCGGTACAGCTGCCGTCCGTGATCCGATTCGTTGCCCTAACGGCACAGCACTGCCAGGCGCACAGGCATCTGATTGCAACACCACCTTTACAGGCTTCAAAGTAGGTAACCCTAATCTGCAACCTGAAAAATCCAAGGGCTATACCCTGGGTCTGGTCTGGGATCCATTGCCAGACACCAGCATGGCGGTGGATGGCTGGTTGATTCGTCGCAACAACGAAATCAACTCCATGTCCTTCCAGACAGCAGCCAGCTTGCCAGGCGTTCTGCGTCAGGACAACAACCTGACCATCAATGGCGTGGTAACTCCTGGTACAGGCACCATCATCGGTGGCGCAGCACCATATGCCAACTCCAGCTACACCGAAGTCAAAGGTGTGGATTTCAATGCCAAACAGCGTTTCAATCTGGGCGAGTATGGCAAGCTGACTGCGGACGTCAACTGGACGCATGTTATTTCATGGCTGCGTGTGGATGGCGCGGTTCAGCATCAATATGCTGGTACCCACGGTAATTGCGACACGTCCAATTGCGTAGGTACACCAAAGGATAAAGTCAACTTTGTGCTGGGTTGGGACAGGGGTAACTGGAACGTGACTGGCGTGGTTGCCTATCGCGGTTCCTTGAAAAACATAGGTGAAGAAGGTCAGCCATGCTCCAACAAGTTTGCCAACGGCACTGAAGCCCCGGCAGGTTGCACACTGGAATCCTTCACGACTCTGGATGTGTCTTTCCGCTACAAGGCAATGAAAAACCTGGAAATCTTCGGTTCCATCGCCAACCTGTTTGACAAGGTCGCACCACTGGATCCTCTGACTTACGGCTCCATGGGTTACAACCCGATGGACGGCAGCGGCGCAATTGGCCGTTACTTCAAAGTTGGTTTGAAATATCAGTTTAAATAATAATTAGTTGCAATAAGTGTTACGCTGATTCAGGCGATTTTAAGGGCGATGATTTATTCATCGCCCTTTTTGTTTGAGCTAAAAAAGACAAAACGCTAATGCATACCTCTCGCAAAAATTAATAAACGCGTAAGAGTGGCAAGCAAGATCCATGCTTGTTTGGTTATGCCCAGTTTTTGCACTGCACAGCAAGGATTTCTGAATGCTTGCAATAGAAGGCTTATCGAGAAGATAAAGAAATCTGTCGGCATAATTGCTGCGCTGCGGCGTAAATTTCACATTATGAAATCATTTATCGCTATTTGAAAAAATAAAAAGTCCTGTTAAAATACTTGCGAGAACAAAAAACTAGCCGTAATTTGTCGATTCGCCACGCGCGTTTCACCGTAACGCGCACCAACAGGAGACCCCTTCTATGTCACCCCAGATAGACCAGGTGCTGGCCCAGGCCGCCAATGATCCCGATGTAGTTGAAACAAATGAGTGGCTGGATGCACTTGAATCCGTCATAGAGGCCGAAGGCCCTGAACGTGCACATTATCTGATGGAGCGCATGGTTGACCTGGCGCGCCGCCGTGGTGCCCATATCCCGTTTTCTAGCAATACTGCCTACGTGAATACCATTCCGGCTGACCAGGGCGAACATTGCCCGGGTAACCTGGAAATTGAAGAGCGTCTGCGCTCTTATATGCGCTGGAATGCGATGGCCATGGTGGTCAAGGCTAACCGCGTCGATGGCGACCTTGGTGGTCACTTGTCCAGCTTTGCTTCGCTGGCGAATATGCTGGGCATAGGCTTCAACCATTTCTGGCATGCGCCGACGGAAGAGCACGGTGGTGATCTGCTGTACATACAAGGCCATTCTTCTCCTGGTATCTATGCACGCGCCTTCCTCGAAGGTCGTTTGACTGAAGATCAATTGCTGCATTTCCGCCGTGAAGTCGATGGCAAGGGCCTGTCTTCATACCCGCATCCAAAACTGATGCCTGATTTCTGGCAATTCCCTACCGTATCCATGGGTCTTGGCCCGTTGATGGCGATTTATCAGGCGCGTTTCCTGAAGTATTTGCATGCACGCGGTATTGCGGACACTGAAAAACGTAAAGTCTGGGCTTTCTGCGGTGATGGTGAGATGGATGAACCAGAATCCATGGGCGCGATCGGTATGGCAGGGCGCGAACAACTCGATAATCTGGTGATCGTCGTCAACTGTAACCTGCAACGTCTGGACGGCCCGGTACGTGGCAATGGCAAAATCATCCAGGAGCTGGAATCTGATTTCCGTGGTGCAGGCTGGAACGTCGTCAAAGTGATCTGGGGCAGCGGCTGGGATGAATTGCTTGCGAAAGACAAAGACGGCATCCTGCAAAAAGTGATGATGGAAACCGTTGATGGCGAATACCAGAACTACAAAGCCAAGGATGGTGCCTATGTACGCGCCAACTTCTTTGGCAAACATCCAAAATTGCTGGAAATGGTCAGCAAAATGTCGGATGACGACATCTGGCGTCTCACCCGTGGTGGTCATGACCCACACAAGATTTATGCAGCATTTAAAGTCGCCCAGGAAAACAAGGGCCAGCCTACCGTTATCCTGGCCAAGAGTATCAAGGGCTTTGGCTTTGGCAAATCTGGCGAAGCACGCAACACCGCACACAATACCAAGAAGCTCGATGATGAAGCCATCAAGGCCATGCGTGACCGCTTCCAGTTGCCGATTGCGGATTCCGAATTGCCAGCAATCCCATTCTTTAAACCGGCTGATGACACGCCAGAAATGCAATACCTGCATGCGCGTCGTAAAGAACTCGGTGGCTACCTGCCGCAACGTCGTCAAAAAGCCGACGAGGCTCTCGTGGTGCCAGAATTGACCGCCTTCCAGGCCATGCTGGAACCAACGGCAGAAGGTCGTGAAATTTCCACGACAGCCGCTTATGTCCGTATCCTGACCGCCTTGCTGCGCGACGCCAGCCTGGGTCCACGCGTCGTGCCTATCATGGTCGATGAATCCCGTACTTTTGGTATGGAAGGTCTGTTCCGCCAGATCGGTATTTTCAGCCAGGTAGGTCAATTGTATGAGCCTGTCGATAAAGACCAGGTCATGTACTACCGTGAAGACAAGGCTGGTCAGATTTTGCAAGAGGGTATCAATGAAGCCGGTGGGATGAGTTCATGGATCGCTGCGGCGACTTCCTACTCTACCAATAACCGCGTCATGATCCCGTTCTATACCTATTACTCGATGTTCGGCCTGCAGCGTATTGGTGATCTGGCCTGGGCTGCTGGCGACATGCGCGCACGCGGCTTCCTGCTGGGCGGTACTGCCGGTCGCACGACATTGAATGGTGAAGGTTTGCAGCATGAAGATGGTCACAGCCATGTATTGGCATCGACCATCCCTAACTGTATTCCTTACGACCCAACCTTCGCGCATGAAGTGGCAGTCATCATGCATGATGGCCTGCGCCGCATGGTGACTAATCAGGAAGACGTGTTCTACTACATCACCCTGATGAATGAAAACTATAGCCATCCAGGTTTGAAAGCCGGTCAGGAAGAAGGCATCATCAAGGGCCTGTACCAGCTGCAAAAATCCGAGCAGACTACCAAGCATCGCGTGCAACTGATGGGCTCAGGCACCATCTTGCGTGAGGTGATTGCCGGTGCTGAGTTGTTGCAAAACGACTGGGGTATTGCTGCCGACGTCTGGTCAGCTCCATCCTTCACTTTGCTGGCCCGTGACGGCCAGGATGCTGAACGCTGGAACATGCTGCACCCGACTGCAGAACCTCGCGTGTCTTACATCGCTCAATGCCTGAAAGACACGGCTGGCCCTATCGTCGTCGCAACCGACTATATGCGCACCTTTGCTGAGCAGGTACGTGCCTTCATACCGAAAAATCGCAGCTACAAGGTGTTGGGTACAGACGGTTTTGGCCGTTCTGATTCCCGCGCCAAGCTGCGTGAATTCTTCGAGGTCAACCGTTACTTCGTGGTCATCGCTGCATTGAAGACACTGGCTGATGAAGGTGCCTTGTCCGCATCCGTGGTGGCGCAGGCAATTGCCAAATACGGTATTAATGCAGATAAACCAAATCCGGTTACTGTGTAATTTTACGTCTGACACCCACTAACATTTCCTGTCTTTCTCATTTTCAGGGAGAGACAGGATGAGCGTGAAGACAGGGTAAAACCTGGCTTCACCCCAACCGCCCTGTGACAGCGCAGGGCGACAATGGAGAAAACTATGAGTAGCGTAGAAGTCAAAGTACCGGATATTGGTGATTTCAAGGAAGTTGAAGTCATTGAGCTGATGGTCAAAGTCGGCGACACCATCAAGGTCGATCAGTCACTGATCACCGTAGAGTCAGATAAAGCCAGCATGGAGATTCCATCCAGCCATGCTGGTGTGGTCACAGAAGTTAAAGTCAAGGTTGGTGACAAGGTAGCTGAAGGTTCCTTGCTGGTCGTGGTTGATGCTGCGGCAAGTGCATCAGCGCCAGCCGCCGCTCCAGCATCTGCACCTGATGCTCCGGCAGCAGCACCAGCGCCTGTAGTTGCAACGCCCGCACCAGCGGCTCCAGCACCTGCTGCCGCTCCTGTTGCAGCACCGACTGCTCCTGTAGCAACAGCCAGCGCAGGCAAGGCCCATGCCTCACCATCCATACGCAAGTTTGCACGTGAACTGGGTGTTGATCTGAGCCGCGTTGCCGGTTCCGGTCAAAAAGGCCGCATCACACAAGAAGACGTACAAAACTTCGTCAAGGGCATCATGGCGGGCAGCACTGCCGTTGCTGCGGTTTCTGCACCGGCGAAAAATGGCAGTGGTGTCGGTCTCGATGTATTGCCATGGCCATCGCTGGACTTCAGCAAGTTTGGCGCGACCACGACATCGCCTTTGTCACGCATCAAAAAACTCAGCGGCCCTAACCTGCATCGCAACTGGGTGATGATCCCGCATGTCACGCAATTTGATGAAGCGGATATCAGCGACCTCGAAGAATTCCGTAAATCTTCGAATGAAGCCCTGGTCAAATCCGGCGTCAAGCTGACGATGCTGGCTTTTGTCATCAAGGCCAGTGTTGCGGCATTGAAAAAATTCCCGGCATTTAATTCTTCACTCGATGCGACCGGTGAAAACCTGATTCTCAAGCAGTATTACAACGTCGGCTTTGCTGCCGATACGCCGAATGGCCTGGTCGTGCCTGTCGTTAAAAACGCAGACCAGAAGACATTGTCACAAATCGCTGTTGAAATGGGTGAGTTGTCTGCCCAGGCACGCGATGGCAAGCTGAAACCTGCTGACATGCAGGGCGCTACCTTCACGATCTCTTCACTCGGTGGTATCGGTGGCACGGCATTTACGCCTATCATCAACGCACCTGAAGTAGCGATCCTTGGTTTGTCCAAATCCAGTATCAAACCAGTCTGGGATGGCAAGCAATTCCAGCCACGCCTGATGCTGCCTTTGTCACTGTCTTATGACCACCGCGTCATTGATGGTGCCATGGCTGCCAAGTTCACCGCTTATCTGGCTGATGTCCTGGCTGATCTGCGTAAAACCCTGCTGTGAACGGAGACCAGACTATGAGCACTATCGAAGTCAAAGTACCCGATATCGGTGATTTCAAGGAAGTTGAAGTCATAGAATTGCTGGTCAAGGTGGGTGATACCATCAAGGTCGATCAATCACTGGTAACAGTGGAGTCCGACAAGGCCAGCATGGAAATCCCATCCAGCCATGCCGGTGTCATCAAGGAATTGAAAGTCAAGCTCGGTGACAAGATTGCCGAAGGCAGCCTGTTGCTGGTGATCGAAGCGGAAGGTGCAGCGCCTGCAGTTTCGGCAGTTGCGGCAGCTCCCGCAGTTGCGGCTGCTCCAACACCGGCTCCTGCTGCCGCTGCGCCCATTGCAGCAGCACCTGCCGGGCCAGTCGGCATCATCGAAGTCAAAGTCCCCGATATTGGTGATTTCAAAGAAGTTGAAGTCATCGAAGTCATGGTCAAGGTTGGCGATAGTATCAAGGTAGATCAGTCGCTGATCACTGTCGAATCCGACAAGGCCAGTATGGAAATTCCATCCAGCCATGCCGGTACGGTAAAAGAAATCAAGGTCAAGGTTGGTGACAAGGTTGCCGAAGGCAGCTTGCTGTTGCTGGTAGAAGCCGCAGGCCAGGCAGCGTCTGCTCCTGCTGCTGCCACCCCAACAGCAACTGCACCCGCTGTAGCACCTGTCGTTCCTGCGCCAGTTGCTTCTGGTTACACAGGCAAGGTCGATGTCGAATGCGACATGATGGTATTGGGCGCTGGCCCTGGCGGATATTCTGCTGCCTTCCGTTCTGCCGATCTGGGCATGAATACAGTGTTGGTTGAGCGTTATTCCACGCTGGGTGGTGTCTGTCTGAATGTGGGTTGTATTCCATCCAAGGCACTGCTGCACGTGGCCGCCGTGATTGATGAAACTGCATCCATGGCAGCGCATGGCGTGACATTTGCCAAGCCGGAAATCGATATCGACAAACTGCGCGGCTACAAGGAAAGCGTCATCAAAAAAATGACGACTGGCCTGAATGGCATGGCAAAAGCCCGCAAGGTCAATGTGGTGCAGGGTGTGGGCCAGTTCCTCAGCCCTAACCATATTGAAGTCACAGCGGCGGATGGCAGCAAAAAAACCGTGCAATTCAAGCAGGCGATTATTGCCGCAGGTTCTTCTGTCGTGAACCTGCCTTTCGTACCGGCAGACCCACGCATTGTCGACAGTACAGGCGCACTGGAATTGCGTCAGATACCAAAACGCATGCTGGTCATCGGTGGCGGTATCATCGGCCTGGAAATGGCGACCGTGTATTCCACCCTGGGTTCACGCATTGATGTGGTTGAAATGCTGGATGGCCTGATGCAGGGCGCAGACCGGGACATGGTCAAGGTCTGGCAAAAATTCAATGAAAAACGTTTTGACAACATCATGTTGAAAACCAAAACGGTTGCGGTTGAAGCCCTGCCTGAAGGTATCAAGGTCACATTCGAAGCCGCAGAAGCTGGGGCAACAGCACCTGCACCACAAGTCTATGACCTTGTGCTGGTTGCAGTGGGTCGTAGCCCTAACGGTAAAAAGATTGCTGCCGACAAGGCAGGCGTTGCCGTGACTGACCGTGGTTTCATTAACGTCGACAAACAAATGCGCACCAATGTGCCGCATATTTTTGCGATTGGTGATCTGGTTGGCCAACCCATGCTGGCACACAAGGCCGTGCATGAAGCCCATGTGGCAGCAGAAGCCGCATCCGGTGAAAAAGCTTACTTTGATGCCAGCGTGATCCCATCCGTTGCCTACACCGACCCTGAAGTCGCATGGGTAGGTATGACGGAAGATGAAGCCAAGGCCAAAGGCGTCAAGCTCGAAAAAGGACATTTCCCATGGGCAGCTTCTGGCCGTGCAGTGGCGAATGGCCGTGACGAAGGCTTCACCAAGTTGCTGTTCGATGCAGAAACCAAACGCATTGTCGGTGGTGGCATCGTCGGCACGCATGCTGGTGATATGATAGGCGAGATAGCCCTGGCGATTGAAATGGGTGCAGATGCGGTGGATATAGGCAAGACCATCCATCCTCATCCTACTCTGGGTGAATCGATAGGTATGGCAGCTGAGGTGTACAAAGGTGTTTGTACAGATTTGCCACCACAACGCAAGAAGTAAGCATGTAATTAATAAGCAGGACCAGACAAAGCCCGGATACAGGAAACTGTATCCGGGCTTTGTTTTTTGTCCTTGAACCTTTCCTCAGAATCTGAACTAGCTCTTGTATTTGCAGTCATAGACTCATAAGATCGCTTAAATCTATTAACCGGGGGATACAATGAAATTTTTTGCACCTTGTGCCATGACGCTGGCGCTAGCCAGCATCGTCTATCCAGCATTCGCACAAAATCAGGGCGCGGCTGCACAAGCACCAGCGCCAGCACACAAGCCTGCTGGCAAGGCGCAGGCAGGCAAGGATTTGCTGCCTTTCCAGGCAACCGAGAAGCTCTTGCCAAATGGCTTGAAAATCATCATCGTGCCTACTGGCTTGCCTAATCTGGTATCCCTGCAAATCCCGGTGCAGACGGGTTCCCGTAATGAAGTCGAACCTGGAAAATCTGGTTTCGCCCATTTCTTTGAGCACATGATGTTCCGTGGCACCAAGGAAATTCCGGCAGACAAGTACAAGGATATCCTGACCGCCACAGGTGCAAGGCAAAATGCCTATACCAGCGATGACCTGACCAACTACCACACGACTTTTTCCAAGGAAGACCTGGAAACCATACTACGGGTAGAAGCTGACCGCTTTCAGAATCTGTCATATAGCGAAGCTGATTTCAAGACAGAGTCCCGTGCCGTACTGGGTGAATACAATAAAAATAGCGCCAACCCTATCAGCAAGTTGTTCGAAGTCACGCGTGATACTGCTTTCCAGAAGCACACGTATAAACATACCACCATGGGTTTCCTCAAGGATATTGAGGATATGCCCAACCAGTTTGCCTACTCCAAAATATTCTTCGATCGCTGGTACAGGCCCGAATATACAACGCTGATTGTTGCTGGCGATGTCGATCCCAAGGCGACCATCACTCTGATAGAGAAATACTGGGGCAAGTGGCAGCGTGGCAAAATGCAGGCGCCTGTACCTGTAGAACCGCCAGCAAATGGTCCATACTACAAACACGTGCCCTGGCCCAGTTCGACCCTGCCCTATGTGACAGTGTCTTTCCATGCACCGGCCTTCTCAGTCACCAATAAGGAGCATGCTGCACTGCGCATATTGTTGTCGCTGTCTTTCGGTGCGACTTCGGAGTTGTACAAACGCTTGCAGCAGGATGAACAAAAAGTTGATCAGTTATTTGATTACACGCCAGATAACGTAGACCCCGGTCTGGCGACTATCGCTGCCCGCGTCAAGAAGCCTGAAGATGTGGTTTATGTCAGGGATGCGATATTGAAAAAAATCGCCGTATTGTCGCATGCACCTTTGTTTGGCAAGGAATTGGACGACGCCAAGTCCGCGCTCAAATATGGCGTGATACGCAGTCTCGATAATACTGATCAGATTGCCGGTACGCTGGCGCGTTTTGTTCATTATAAGCGCTCCTATGCCACCATGAATCAGTTCTATCAAGTTATCGACAGCCTGACACCTGCCGACTTGCAAGCTGCTGCGAAAAAATATCTGGTCGATGAAGGCATGATAATCAGCACGCTGTCCAGCACTGCCTTGCCTGCTGAAATTGCAACCCTGCCAAAATTGGCCAGCTTGATAGAAAAGCCTGACTACAGCAAATACAATGTGCTGGTGCAGGCATCCAAATTGCCACAGGTACGCTTCAAGCTGGTATTCAATGCTGGTTCTGCACAAGACCCGGCAGGCAAGGAAGGCCTGGCGCGTATGACGGCAGCGATGATAGACAATGCCGGTTCCAAAGAGCGCAAGATAGATGAAGTCAAGAAAGCCCTGTTCCCCATGGCGGCCAGCTTCTCAGCCCAGACCGACAAGGAAATGACCAGCTTCACTGGCTCCGTGCACAAGGATAAATGGCAAGAATATATGCGCATCGCCATGCCGCAATTGCTGGAACCGGGTTTCCGAGAAGAAGACTTCCGCCGTATCAAGGATGAGCAAAAGAATGCGCTCTTGCTTGATCTGAAAGACAACAATGAAGAAGAGTTTGCCAAGGAACGCCTGCAAACCAAAGTCTTTGCTGGTTCTGCTTATGCCCATCCGGTATTGGGTACGCTGAAAGGCATAGAAGCCATCACCCTGGATGACGTCAAACAATTCTGGAAGCAGGCTTATACCAGTGGCGCACTTAATGTTGGTATTTCGGGTGACGTCAACGATGAGATGGTGAATGCCCTTAAACAGGTTGTCGCCAAGCTGCCAGCAGGCAAGGGCTTGCCGGCGATCGCTGCGCCAGCTGGTAAGGCTACGCAAGGTCTGGATGTAGAAATTATAGAAAAAAATACCAGGGCAACAGCAATTTCTTTGGGTTTGCCTATCACGGTGACGCGCGCTCATCCTGACTTCGTATCGCTATGGGTAGCCAAGACCTGGCTGGGTGAACACAGGGCCAGTTCATCCCACCTGTATCAGCGCATACGTGAAATACGTGGCATGAACTATGGTGATTATGCGTATATTGAAGCCTTCCCTGGTGGCATGTTCCAGTTCTTCCCAACTGCCAACCGTGCCCGACAATCGCAATTGTTTGAAATCTGGTTACGTCCGGTCGCACCTGAAAACGCACACATGGCCTTGCGCGTGGCAATTACCGAACTCGATAAAATGGTCAAGCAAGGCTTGAGCAAAGAACAGTTCGAGATGACCCGCGCCTACCTGATGAAAAATGTTTTCATGATGACGGCCACCCAGGATCAGCAGCTAGGCTATGCCATGGATTCGCAATGGCACCATACGCCTGAATTCACCAAGATGATGCGTGATAACCTGAGCAAGCTGAGCCTGGCAGATGTCAATACCGCCATCAAAAAACATTTGTCGGCAGAAAACCTGTCCGTCGTCATCATCGCCAAAGATGCTGCCGACCTCAAGGCAAAACTGGTGGCCGATGCTGAATCACCGATCAAATACAATTCCGACAAACCCAAGGAATTGCTGGACGAAGATCAGGTCATCGGCAAGCGCAAGCTCAATATCAAGGCTGATGCTGTTAGTATCACACCAGCAAGTAAGGTGTTTGCTGATTAAAATTTGATGAACACTGAGTAGTATTTGAGTGCTTAAAAAGCCCTGCAATCAATTGTGATTGCAGGGCTTTTTCTGATCTGTTATTAATGCTGTCAGTATCTTTTTTGTACTATCAATCCCAGTGAAGTAACCACATATCTTTCTATCTGCAGGCGTAAATGCGTATCGTGTACATACGGCGCGAGATCGACATGACCATCGGCATAGCCATTGCCTTCATGCCAGTCCATCTCCACATGGTGCCCCTGAGCGCGCAGGGTATTGATGATGTCCTCGATATCACGCTTGCGGTACAGCACCGTATCCCCGGTTTCTACGGTATCTTCATTCGAGGATAAATTGAATTCTGTCGTATGCACTGCATAACCACCTGGCTTGAGGCAATGCATGGCGTTGTAGACAAATTTCTTGCCATGTTCTAGTGAGCCCAAATGTTCAAATGCGCAGGAAGACCAGAGGAAATCAAATTCCCCATGAAAGTCCGGCTGTATATGGTTCATGTCAGCAAATTTGAATTCCACCAGACGGCGTAATTCACTGTCATCGCAAAGATTTCTCTGATTGATCGCTTCAAAGCCACTTGCATGTTGTATGGTCTCTACCCAGCCTTTGGCCTGTGCTGCCTCGGTAAATAAATCCGTGGCGACCATGTTCGGGCCATGGGTGGCAAATAGCGCTGTCAGTGGTTCTGTGCCTACGGCGAAACCAAGGCCCAGTTTTCCGTCTTGCAGCATCCCGCGTTCTTTCAATGCTTGTGCGATGAAAGCCCATTCCCAGATTTTTCTATGCATATGGCCTGGGCTGTCCTTCATGCTTACAGCCCAGTTTTCAAAAACTTTTGTGCGCATCATTTGCTCTGTACAAATGGCGGAGGTGAGCATTGCAGTCAGTGGTGCAGGTGGCGATTGCTGATAATCATGGCTGGGCTTGAAAGCACTTTGCCAAGCATGTATTTTCTCCAAGGGGTTTTCGATTACTGGCTGCTGAGGAACTTCAGGTTCCGCAGACGGGGTTGTTTTTGGCGCAGGACGCAGAAATCGCTGCCTTATCCTGGCAGCCAGATCAGATTCTCTGAACTCTGTCGGAAGAACTCGCCAAAATGGTAAAGCCAACTTCAAGATACTTGATTTCATAATGAAACGATACAGTGAGATAGTTGAATTACAGTGGAGTGGCAATGGGACGGGATTGAGCAAAGCCAGGGAACACAACATTGTCTGATAGCAATGTTTCTATAATAACCAGAATTTTAATATTTTGGCTATCATTTTTTTCAATTGACAGAGTTGTTATTCCACAATAATGAATTACTTGCTTGCCAACGATCCTGTTTCACTTTTGGATTAGTGGTAAATTCGATTTGTATTGTTTATCGAGATTACAAATGAAATTATTGCTGGATATTGTGCTTACCCTGGCCTTGCTGATGTGGCCTTTGCTCATGATGATGTCGCCGATGTTGTCTGGTGCACCTGGTTCTGAAGGCAGTAAATCCGGGTTGGTTTTTTTACTGCTGATTATTTTTTATCCCGTCATTATTTTTTCTTGCTACAAACTGGCGGGCGCCAGCTACTTCCGTTTTTCGACGAATAATGCCTGGTTGTGGAGCGCTGTCCTGACAATGTTTGTTGCTGTGCTTTTCGGATATCCGCGCCACATCATGAATGTCATTGCAGGCGTATCTGGCACTGGTTATTTTGTGAAGGAAGACAAGGTTTTTTACAATGGCAAAATCATGGCGGGAGCTAGTGCTGCCACCTTCAAAACCATAGGGACGCAATTCCCGCGTTATGCCAGGGATGAAAAGCAGGTTTATTTTGATGGGCGACTTGTCGCAAATGCCGATGCTGCCAGCTTTACTGGTGTCAGCAACCCCTCAACTCAGGTAGGAGAAAAAAACGTGCCATTGTTCTGGAAGGACAAGGCCCATGTCTACCTGGAAGGCCATGCTTTGCCTGGCGCTAATCCTGCCGAATTCCGCCATCTGGGCGGTCGCTATGGCAGCGACGCCCGGCAAGTTTATTTTGACAAGCAAGTCTTGCTAGATGCAAATCCTGCTGCTTTCCTTTTGTTTAATGCTGATATGGCAAGAGACGACAAGCAAATTTATATCTTCGACAAGGTCGGTAAGCTGACGGGCCCGGTCTCCGCATTCCGCTTGTTATCAGAACAGGACCTGGCGGTGTATGGCACTGATGGTATATATGTCTATGCGGTGTTCTTTACCGCGGCGGAGCCTTTGCAAATAGTCAAGGATGCTGATCCTGCCACCTTCAAAACCCTGGAGCGTGCTTATGCCAGGGATGACAAACATATCTATTACCGGGATTCCAGCCCAGGTAAAGTGATCTTGCTGGAAGAGGCAGATGCGGGCAGTTTTGTTGCGGGAAATTATGATGCTGCGACAGAATCAGATGCACACGATCACTCCTACTATTATTTGAATGGTAAGCTGGTGACGTCAAAAAAATAGGCAAATGCATATTCAGGTAGTTATTTGTGAGAAGTTAAGACTATAATTTTTAGTAATATTGACGCAAGACAACCAGGAATGCCCCAAGATGAATACAGCCAATAGCGTTGACAGCTTCACTTGTCCTGAATTTTTGGGGATGGAGCGTACCATCATCGATGACTTTGTCGATTGCATGCGGGAAGCTTGCGAAGAAGCCGAAGCCTGTGTCAAAGAACTCAATAATGATGGTGGTACTGCGTATGTACACAGATTGTTCCGCGCCATGCATTCGCTGAAAGGCAATTGCCAGATGGTGGGATTGACGCCCTTTGTTGAGCTATTGCACCGTGTTGAAGAGATCGTCGCCAGAGTGAGGGCAGAGCAAGCGCCTTATTTTCGGGAGTTGGGTGAGTTTCTACTGCTGGCCATCGATGAAGTCGAGGATTTGCTCAATGATTTGATTGCCAACGGCAGCACCAGCGATGTCAGACGCAAAAAACTGTATGAATTGTGCGATGCCCTGCAAAAAAGTGGCAATCAGGATTTTCAGCCGCAGCAATTCAAGGATGCGATTGCTTTGCTGGATGGTAAAGTCAGCAGCAAGGAGGCTTCCGGCAAAGCCCCGAAGGTGCTGCTGGAGTTGCAGGATGACATGCTCATGATGCACAGATTTGCGCAGCAAATCGACCACCTCAGTATTTATAGAAAAAATCGCAGTGAGCAGGCAGCTCAACTGACACAGTCTTTGAATGAAGCTTTGGGCTTCCCCGTCGATGCACGGCAATTGGAGGCAGCCTCCTTAATGCATGACGTCGGGATGAGCTTTATCCCGCACAGCATTTTCAATAAAGAAGGGGGCTTGTCCAGGGAAGAGCTGAAAATAGTGCAAGAGCATGTGGTCACTGGCAGCCAGATGTTGTTGCGTTTTGGTGGGTGGGACGAGGCTGCTCGCATTGTACTGGATCACCATGAGAGGTATGACGGTTACGGCTATCCAAATGGATTGAAGGGGCAGGAGATACATGCTGGTGCGCGTATGCTGGCGATAGTGGATACTTTTTGCTCTATCACTAATGAACGTTCAGATCGTAGCTATAAGCGTAGTTTGTTGAGTGCGATTTCCGAGATCAATGCCAATATAGAAAGCCAGTTTGATCCCCGGATGGTAGAGATGTTCAATGATGTCGTGCGCAAGTTGATTGCCCGGCAATAAGTATTCGCGCGCATCTTATGCAGATCAACAAAATACCGACAGTTCCGATCACAGGCATAGGCTTGCGCAATATACGCCTTAGCGATGCACAAGCCTGGTACAGTTACCTCAAGAATCCGGATGTGATCAGGCATACCAGCTGGAATTTGCGCAATGAGGACGATTTACTTGTACAGTTCGGTGCCTATGAAAGTAAGGAACTTAACTCACCCATCCGTCTCGCCATAGTCAATCATTCAGATGACAAGCTGATAGGCACAGTTGGTTTTCATACCATCTCCGACATCAATCGCAGTGCAGAGCTGGCCTATGATCTGGCACCAGAATATTGGGGGAAGGGCATCATGCAGCCCGCTGCAATGGCGCTCTGTGACTGGGGGTTTCAACAAGCTGACTACAACCGTATTCAAGCGACCGTGCTGGACAGTAATTCTCCTTCCATACAATTGCTGGACCGCATGGGTTTCCAGCGTGAGGGCTATTTGCGGGCTTTTCGCATGGTGCGTGGCAATCCCGGCAATTTTTGGATGTATGCCCTTTTGGATCCTGATATTGCTGATAAATAAACTAATTTCAGTGGGGAATTAGCAAGGCTGTTTTTTTCCTGCAAAGCTTGTTGCTTAGTGTTGGACATTTGCTTATAGCTTGAGTTAGGCTGGCATTGAACCGCCTCTCAATTCTTGTTGAGCTGCGCTGCTACTCAATTACCAGCAATCGTCAGCAACGGCCAGCAAAGACCAGGAACGCAAGCATGTTGTTAAAACGCTCAAAAGAAGAAGTTGTCTTGCTCATGCTGTGTGGTTTGAGTATACCCAGCATTCTCCCCTTTGGTATCGTCCGCTTGTTTCAGGGCAATTTTTTGATGGCAGCGGTTGATCTCTTGATCGTGCTTGGCATGTTGTGCATTATGGTGTTTGTCTGGCGTACCCGGCGCGTCCGTCTTGCTGGTATTGCTGTCACGGTGTTTTATTCGCTGGGCATGCTAGCCGCCATCTATGTCAAAGGCGTGCCTATCGTGTACTGGGTGTATCCCACCATGATTGCTGCCTTTTTCATACTCAGGGCTAGAGAAGCCTTGTTGATCAATAGCGTATCACTGTTATGTCTGATCGCGATATTGCATGGTGCGATGCAGATACTGGATTTGTCCAGCCTGGTCGTGACTCTGGTGCTCGTCAATTTGTTTTCTTATATCTTTTCCGACCGTACCAGCCTTCAGCATTTTGAATTGAACCAGCAAGCCGAAAAAGATTTTTTAACTGGTGCCGGAAATCGCCGTGCTTTTGACAAACAACTGCAAACCCTCTGCGCCAAGGATGTGGTCCAGACAGATGCGTGCATACTGATACTCGATCTTGATCATTTTAAGAAAATCAATGATCAGTTTGGTCATACTGTGGGTGACCAGGTCTTGATACAATTTTGCTCGCTGCTGCGCTCACGTATACGTACTGCCGACAGTTTTTTCCGTTATGGCGGTGAAGAGTTCGTCATCGTTGCCATGGGTGCTGATGTTTTTGCTGCAGCACGTTTTGCCGAAGAATTGCGCTCGCTGATCGAGAAAGCGCAATTGTTACGCGATTATCCTGTCACGGTATCAATCGGCGTGGCAAAGAAAATTGCTGACGAAGAAGGTGAAGCATGGTTCCAGCGCGCGGATGCCAAGCTCTATGAAGCCAAACTATCCGGGCGCAACGCTGTGCGCGTGGCCATGGAATAGAGGGGAACTAGTCTTTTTGGTCTGGACTATTGTTAACGTCCTTCGCCTCTTCCTCCACAATTGTTTGCTTTTCCAGTTCACGGTCAGGGCGATAACTCCAGGCTGGCATGACAAGCAAAACAAATAAAGATGCCAGTGCTGTGATGGCGCTGATCCAGAGGACAAACTGGTTGGCGGCGATACGCTCAGGGTAGATATGGGTAACCGCACCCAGACCTATGGCGTTGGCAGCGGCTACCAGTACAGCACAGGCGTAATCCTGAAAGCGCCTGGCCTTGTTGGCACTCTTAGCCCAGCGTGGGTCAGTGTTATAGCTGGGCAGGTGCAGGTGGGCATCTTCCAGCCTTTCCAGTGTGGCAAGGAAATGGCGCAAATTCGTGATCGAGCGTTCTGCCTTGTAATTCAAAAATGTCAGGCAGATGGATGCCACGGGAAAACCCATCACCAGCCACTCAATGGGCAGTTTGCTGCTGGGCTCGCCAGGCTTCAAGGCTACCAGCGCAGCGAGCAGGCTGACCACCAGGGTGACATATAAAGCCAGCGCCTGATGTCTTTGTGCTATGCGGGTATTGACTTCCTGGCTGGCAGCGATGAAACGGTAATTGGCGTCAACATGGGATTTCGACATAGGACAGCTTTCAGTGAACTTGTAACAAGCCACTATTATCGCCGAATCCAGGCACCCCTACACTCAAAATGCCCAGGTGGCAGAAATGTAAGCTGTTCTGCTGTCTGGCAATTGCGCCAGTATTGCCTTGCTGGGGCCGCCATAAAAACGCACACCGCCATTGATACTGATGCGGTCACCCTGCCAGCCCAGGGCTGCTGTGACGATGCGGCCATTGTCTTCTGGGGTCCACAGTACATCCAGCGAAGGTTGCCAGCCATTTTCTTGCCAGCTCCAGCGTGCAAACACATTCTTGCGACGGATATTGCCAGAGGCTGACAATGCCTGGTTTTGCCATGCCAGGTTATAGCCAATCACTTGCTGCATTTGTGGCAAATAATTGACGCTACCCTGCAAAGTCAGGTTGCGCTTGTTCCAGTTTTGCCAATCGCGGTCAGACAAGGCGGTGCCATCCCACCAGGCTTCGATGAAAAAGCTGTGCTGTGACTCTGTCGTATAGTTCGCGCCCAGCATGGCCTGTACGACATTATTTTGGGTATTGTTTTGCCATGGGCTGTTGCGCTGTAACAGCGGGGTATCTGCATTCATTCGCAAGCCTGTGTTTCTTTGCATGAAGCGCAAAGAGCCGTGTACCTCCATTTCATCTGTCGCGACCCAGGATGCAGCAGCACCCAGGCTGCCACCGCTCTTTTGGCCATAACGGCCAAAGCCATGTAGATCCACACCGCCATTATGGTGATAAATCCGTGCTGCCAGGGCTTGCTCGTCCGCCACATCGGTGGTTGCTGCATGGCCGGGATTGACCCAGACCATGGACACAGACGTATTTGAATTGAAATACTCCAGACTTGCCAAAGGCTTGCCTATCACCGTGGTGCTGATCAACGAACGACGTTTTTCCTGTGCCACCACATCATTCGGGCGAAAACCATAACCAACATCCCAGGCGATGGTTTTTTTACCAGCACTGAACTGCCATGCACCATCACCCAGGCTGCCATAGAGTTCATTTAGCCAGGCTGTGGCCTGGGTGCGTCCGCCATCATTCATTTGCCCCTGCAAGGTGGCGACAGCAGTAATGCCTTTGCCACTGGCGCGCAACTCGGTTTCCACTACACCCAATAGTGTATTCTTGTTGCTCAAGCCAGGGGCGAGTTGATTGGCAATTGCCAACGGACTGGCGCTATTGCTTGTATAGTTATTGAGCAGAGCACGTACCTGACCACTGAAGTCTGCATCCTCAGCCAAGGCAACAGCAGGTGTGCAGAGCAGGGCTGACAGCAGGGCACCCAAGGCAGGGGTTTTCACATTAACCATGTCTACTCCAGACTGGGGTTTTTGGCCAAAAACATGGGGTTCAGCCATTGTTCAGGCACTGTCTTTTGCTTGCGGCTGAGATAGCGCACGCGCGTTTCTTTGTGGCTGCTCAATTGATCCAGCAAGATCATTTCGGACACCGCAGTTGGTGCTTGCGGTTTGTCGAGGACAAAGCTGGCCTGCTTGGCGAGTTTTTCTGACTGCACATATAAGTCTGCCTTGATCGGCTCATGGCGGGTCTTGCCCAGCCACAGCTCTATGCGCTGGTAGGCGACGGACTTACGCACGGCATTCAGGCTCAGGTGTATGCAGGGTTTGTCATTGCATTTTTCTTCACCAACTATCTTGCCTGTGTAATCTTGCGACCAGCTCATGGTGGCGATATCGCCGATAGAGGCGTCCCCCAGCAATTTTTGCATAGGTGTGATGCGCAAAGGCCGCTGGCTGCCGGGCAAAAGCATCCAGAAATCATCACCCAGCATCAAGACTTTTTGTCCTTTTTCTGCCGGGCTTTTCATCAGGACCAGAGATTGATGATTAGCTTGCGAAAAGACCTGGTAATTTCTTTCCTTTTCCTTGCTGCCATCTTTGGCAAAGGTGGTGATCTCTGTTTCTACCTGCATGTTTTCTGTACCGACTCTGAACTGATCTGCCGTTTTCAGGTAGTCACTGATTTCATCTGCCCTGGCAAGGCCTGTGGTAGCTGCCAGCAACAAGGTGGCGATGTGTATAGCTGTTTTCATTTTTTGTTCCTGTCTTAGTTGTGTGCCAGTGCATCGACGATAGGTTGGCGCAGAGTTTTGCGGGCGATTAAAGCTGACGACAGCATGGACAAAGCAATCATCATGAATACCGTGATGGCATACATGGCGACATCAATCGTGATCAATAATGGGTAGCCGCTGGATCGTCCCGGTGGTGGTGGCATCTGTACCGGGAATATGGTCAGCAGCAGGGCAATCGTGATCGCCAGCGCCGCGCCCACTAAGGCACCTGTGCCACCCAGTATCATTCCTTCAAATGAAAAACTGCGTATCAGTTGACCTGGTAAAGTACCCATGGCGCGCAGTGTACCGACTTCACGGGTACGTTCTATGATGGCCATGGCCATGGCATTGGCAACCACGAACACCACGATGACACTGATGATGGCACCCAGTGCACCGAAGATGCGGTTATACAAATCGCGTACAGATTTATAGAAGAAAGCTTGTTCCAGCCAGTTTTGTACTGTCAGCTCAGGAAAGGTTTTTTCCAGCCTGGCTTGCGCTGGCAGGGTCGCATCCATGGAGTTCAGGAACACTCCCAGGCTGGAAATGCGCTGGGTATTCAACAGTTTTTGTGCGGTCTTGATATTTGAATACACCAGACGTTTATCCAGGTCTGGTACACCGGTGGATACCAGGCCCTTGACGGTGACATCAACTGCATTCAAGGCGCCATCTGTGGTGCTGGCCATCAGTGTCAGGCTGCTGCCGGGTTTGGCTTTCAGGCTGCGTGCCAGTGCTTCACCCAATACGATTTCAGCTTCTGCAGACTCGGTTTGCAGGAGTTCACCTTCTTTCAATGTCAGAGTAGGGCCTTTGACCGAAAACTCAGCATCTGGGTCTATTCCTACTGCCATCATGATGGTGGACTTGTCGCCATTGCTGATCAGGCCGCTATATTCTATACGTGGCAAGACGTAACGCACGGCCGGGTCTGTCAGCAGCTTGCTTTGCAGCGCTGCCGCATTTTCCAGACCATATTGCAGGGGAACATCCTGGTCACTGGTGAAGTGCTGGGGTTTGCCTATGATGAGGTGACCAGTGCTGCGTGCTGATATTTGCGCCAGACCTTCATAAGTCGAATAGGCAAAACCACCGGCCAGCAAGATCGCGGCCGTGCCCAGCGCAGCGATGACCACGGTGATGCCAGAACGACGGCGGTTGCGCAGGGTGTTGTAAAAGGCAAATTTGAGCCAGCTGAGTTTCATTGCAATCTCCCGTCCAGCAATGACACAATGCGGTCACTGCGACTAGTAAGGCGGTTATCATGGCTGGCGATGATGAAGGCCACGCCTTCGGCATGACCGCGTTCACGCATCAGGTCCAGCACCTGGTCGGCGGTGTGTGAATCCAGGCTGGCTGTGGGTTCATCGGCAATCACCAGACTGGGGCGTTTGATCAGGGCGCGGGCAATTGCCACCCTTTGACGCTGGCCGCCAGAGAGAGCATCAGGCAAATGTTGGGCATGTTCATGCAGGCCAACTGCCTTCAATTGGGCGGCCACCCGCTCGCGACGTTCTGCTGCTGGCACGCCCGTCAGGAAGAGCGGATAATCCACATTTTCTGCCACCGTCATGACGGGAACCAGATTAAAGCTTTGAAAGATAAAACCTATGGTGTCGCGTCTTTGTAGTGTCTTTTGCGTTTCATTGTATAGCTTGATGTTGACCCCGTTCAGCAAGATATCGCCAGCATCCGCAAGATCAATTAGTCCGCACAGGTTCAGTATCGTGCTCTTGCCGCTGCCTGACGGCCCAGTCAGGGCCAGCAATTCACCACGTTGCAGTGTCAGGTCGACGCCTTGCAATGCCTTTACCACATGGGCACCGAGTTGGTAGGTTTTATGAACTGCACGCAGTTCTATGGCAGGTGCCAGGCTCATGATGGGATACCTTTGAGCATGACTTTGGCAGCCTCTGCCTGAGGTGCATTTTGTTTAACGACTTCATTCAGGTAACGCTTTGCATCCTCCGGGCGTTTTTGTTCATTCGCCAGGCTGGCGGCACGCATCAGCACAGAACCACGAAAGCCAGCTTCTGCCTTGTCGAATTGTTTGTGTTCCAGCACTTCATTCAAGAGCTTGGCACCACGCGGACCACGATTCATAAAGGCCGGTACTGCCAGGAAAGTGCTGGCGGCGACAAATTTGACTTCCAGTATCACTGGCGTGCTGCCATGACCCTGGGCATTTTCATTGGCTGCCGCCAGTTGCAGGGCTTTTTCCAGCATCGCCATGCCATCTTCTGCATACGACATTTTCTTCCAGGGGAACATAGTGGTGACTGCCAGTTTGCCTGTGCTGGCACCTGCATAGGCCATGATCAGTGGACTGGTGGGATCTTGCTTGAGCAATTCATTGAAGGTATTGGCAGTGGCTTCTTCACCACCTTTGCCAGACTGCGTGAATTGCTGGAAGGCAGTCTTAAACTCTGGCTCAGAAAATGCCGTGGCCTGACTGCTGACTAGCAATGCCAGGCTAGTTGTCAAAAGAAATTTTTTTCCTATTGTAAAGTGGCGGGAGCGCATATGAATCTCCTGTAAGTATCAAACGTGTTTGGTGTTGCGACAGGGAGGAGATTAAAGAGCGCACGCTTTACTCACAACGCAGATGCGACGAGGCTAGGAAGTTTGCCGTGAACGGTAGGGAAAGTGGCGCGAATGGCTGGGGCCGTGCGCGAGGAGTTTTGTTTTTATGGAAATATTGGCAAGGCAGGAAAATTTTCCTGAATCATGCAATACTAGATTTTGAGTATAAATTCCTTAACAAAAAACGACGAGACCATGAAAAACCCAGCCAAAGAATTTATTGTTAATAAAAGCAATTTACTGGAATCCAGATTCAAACCCCTGCATGTGCCTGCAGAGGCGGAGTTGCAAGAAGGACAAGTGGTGTTGCAAGTGGAGCGTTTTGCTTTTACATCAAATAACGTGACTTATGCGGCCTTTGGCACAGCTATGCATTACTGGAATTTTTTTCCTACAGACGAAGGCTGGGGCAATATCCCGGTCTGGGGTTTTGGCGACGTGCTGGCATCGAAAGCCGAAGGCGTTGAGGTCGGTGAACGCTTCTATGGCTACTATCCCATGGCTACCCATCTGACAGTGCAGGCAACGCGGGTTTCGCCTGGCGGTTTTGTTGATGGAGCAGAGCACAGGCAAGCCATGCATGGTTTATACAATCACTATGTCAGAACCAGTACTGACCCTGGCTACACCAAGGAATCTGAAGATGTACAAGTCTTGCTGCGACCCTTGTTCATCACTTCCTTCATGATTGATGATTTTCTTGATGACAATCAGTTCTTTGGTGCGCAGACAGTGCTGATCTCCAGTGCATCCAGCAAAACCGCTTATGGTCTGGCGTTCATGCTCTCGTTGCGCGAGGATAAAGCTTGCAAGATCATCGGCCTGACTTCCGCAGGCAATCTGGAATTTGTGCGGAATATGGCGATCTATGATGAAGTCATCAGCTATGGGCAAGTGACTGAATTAAGTGCTGGTCAAGCCGTGGTATATGTTGATATGGCAGGCAATGGCCAATTGCGCAGCCAGTTGCATCATCATTTTAAAGACAACATGAAGTATAGCTGTGCTGTTGGTGGCACACACTGGGAAGAGTTGAGCGGTGCATCCAACCTGCCCGGTGCCAAACCCACGCTGTTCTTTGCGCCGGCACAAATCAAAAAGCGCATGACAGACTGGGGGGCGAATGGCGTGCAGTCCCGTCTGGCGCTGGCCTGGCAATCCTTCATGCAGCCGGTGATGAGCGCAGAAAAGCCATGGATGCAAGTTATCCATGGACAGGGTGAGGCGGCAGTGCGGCAAGTCTATGATGATATGCTGAGTGGAGCCGCCCGGCCGGATCAGGGCAATGTGCTGACTTTGCTCAGCGGTGATCCTGCTTAATTTTTCCAGAGAGCGGGCAAATCACCAGTTTTCCTGCCTCTGATGATGGCTGCGTTGATCTTGTTGATGACTTCTGCCCTGGTATTGATGCTGGCAGTGAAATGGATGGGATCAACCAGCAAAGGTTTGGCAAACACCTTGACGCCAAAATTCATCTGGGTGTCGCTACGCAAGTTTTTCTCATTCAGATAAAGATTGAGTTCTGCCTCCAGATCCCTGGCATTGGGCAGGCGTGAATTCACCAGCATGACATCCATGCGCCCGGACAAGAGCTTCTTCAGGCGCGAACTGGTTTGTGGCTGATCTTCTTCTACCTTGAAGATGACATTGCGCATTTTATCTATTTCGTCGCCAAAGCGTATGCCTCTGACGATGCCCACGGATTTCCCTTGCAAGTCTTGTATGCCTGAATATTGCATTGTGGCGTCGTCCCTGACGACGACCCAGACAAAGTCTGAGAAAACCGGGTCTGAATAACGCATGGTTTTCAGTCGTTCACTGCTTTTTGATAAGCCAAAACCCAGGCCTTCGCCTTTGCCTATGTTTTCTATGACACGCGGCAGGGGATAGCGACGCACATCAAACTGCACATCCATGCTGCGCTCAAAATAGGCGATGATTTTTTGATTTTCTGGCCGTATGGGGGCAATTTCACCATTTTCAGTGCGAGTTTCTGCCAGCAATAAAGGCAGCACGGTCTTGGCATGAACTGCTGATGGCAGTGAGCAAAAACAAAGCACGATTGCCGTAACGCGGGCATAAGTATGGAAAATGGCGGGATACTTAACTGGCATGCAATCTTTTTGTGCGGAAACGATTTGTCGATGATACCTTTGCCATGGCAGGCTTGTATAGCTGCTTAAAGTAAGGATTTGTTAAGCAAGACGAAACTTTGGCAATCGATGCAGAAAGATCGAAAATAACAGGCTGGAAGCTTGGCAGATTTTAAAAAGAGCTAATTAATTTGCTAAGATAGCGCCAGGATTTTCAATGTTACTTTTTGCGTAAAAAGGAGACATCATGCCCCTGGTTACCATCACTGTTTGCAAGCCCAAGTCCCTGCTTTTTAAAGAGACTGTCTTGAATGCTGTGCATGCCGCCTTGGTAGAGGCGGGAGTTCCTGAGAAAGACAAATTTCAGCGCATACTGGAACTGGATGCGGAAAATTTCCGTTTTGATACGCATTATCCCGATCTGCACAAGGACAGGAATCAGGATTTCGTCTTGATAGAAATTCTCTGGTCTGTGGGGCGCAGTGTGCAGGTCAAGAAAAAATTACTGGACAGCCTGATGAAGCGACTTATTGACAAGAGCATGAACCCAGAAAATATCATGGTCTGTTTCAAGGAAACGTCATGGGAAAACTGGTCATTCGCGGGCGGTCGACTGATCCACGTATGAGCTTGCGGCATGTTTGAGAATGGTGCTATCGCAGCACAGAAGGGCTTAGGGCCCAAGTCGGCAATGATGCTTGCCCAAGTCGGTATTACGACGATGGAACAATTGCAGGAACTTGGATCGGTAGGTGCGTTTTTACTGGTGCGCCAAAACGATAGTCGCGCAAGTCTGAATTTGCTGTGGGGACTGGAGTCGGCGCTGACGGGGATGCCCTGGCAAGAGATATCGCGCTTTCATCGCAGTAGTTTGCTGTTGGCACTAGACAGTCAGGCCAATCAGAATAAATCATCGGACATTAAATAAAGAGAGGTAAATAATGATGGGAAAAACCAGGCTGGAAGCCTTTAGCGACGGTGTTATTGCGATATTGATCACCATCATGGTGCTGGAGATGAAAGTACCGCATGGCGGGACGCTGGACGCGCTGCTGCCTGTATGGCCGGTATTTCTGAGCTACATCCTGAGCTTTGTCTACGTCGGCATTTACTGGAATAATCATCATCACATGCTGCATACCTGTCGCAAGGTGACGGGCGGCATTTTGTGGGCCAATCTGCATTTGCTGTTCTGGCTTTCGCTCATTCCTTTTGCATCTGGCTGGGTAGGTGAAAATCATTTTGCTTCTGCACCAGCAGCCTTGTATGGTGTCGTTTTGCTCATGGCAGCGATTGCGTATTTCATTTTACAACAACAGATCATCGCCACCCAGGGTGAAAATTCTTTATTGAAAAGAGCCGTAGGTGCAGACTGGAAGGGCAAGCTCTCGCCTATTACATACGCAACCGCCATCCCTCTGGCTTTCTGGTATCCCTTGCTATCGATGGCCCTGTATGTAGCGATGGCCATGATATGGCTGATACCTGACCGTCGTATAGAAATAGCTTTGAAGAATCACGAGGAATAAGCGCATGCGTCTTATCGTATTTGCCAACATCGTGTTGGCTGGCCTATTTACTTGCATGCCCTGCCTGGCGACCGATCTGTCAGGCAATGATCAGAATATCGTACTTGTCAGCGCTACCGGGAAAATCGACGGTAGCCTGCAATTGCCAGCCAGTAAAGGCAAATTACCCGTGGTCTTGATCATTGCCGGGTCAGGCCCCACAGACAGGGACGGCAATTCTGCTGGCTTGAAAGGCAAGAATAACTCTCTGAAAATGCTGGCAGAAAGCATGGCACAAGCAGGGATTGCCTCAGTACGCTTTGACAAGCGTGGCGTTGCCGCCAGCAAAGCCGCTGCAACATCTGAAGCCGAACTGCGTTTTGAAACCTATGTGCAGGATGCAGTGGCCTGGCTAAAACTGTTGAAGGCAGATGCACGTTTTTCTGATGTCGCGATTCTGGGGCATAGCGAGGGTTCCTTGATTGCCATGCTGGCTGCGCAGCAAGAGCCTGTCAAAGCACTTATCTCAATTGCTGGCCCGGCAAAAAATGCAGCTGATGTATTACGTCAGCAATTGCAGGGTAAATTGCCACCGGCATTAGCGGCAAAAAATGACGAGATTCTTACGTCTTTGCAAGCGGGAAAATTCTACAAAGAAGTGCCGCCAGAGTTAATTTCTTTGTATCGCGACAGTGTGCAGCCCTATCTTGTTTCCTGGTTTCATTACACGCCTGAAAAAGAAATAGGCAAGCTGACTTGCCCCATTCTCTTGATTCAGGGCGCAAAGGATATACAGGTGGATACACAGCAGCTGTCAGCCTTGAAACTAGCCAGTCCAGATGCCAGCATTTTGCTGGTGCAGGATATGAATCATGTATTAAAAATCATCAACGGTGACATGGCACAGCAAATGGCGTCTTATAGTGACCCAGCCTTGCCCCTGGCGCCTGAGCTGGTGGTCAAGCTTAATGATTTTTTGCGTGAAAAGCTAATGAAGAAGTAATAATCATGAGATAGATTGCCATTCATGCCAGACTGACTTAGGATGGATATCGATCCGCATCAAAGAAGCGGACATAGACAAATGGGGACAGAATGGCAAATCAATCGCAAGGCAGGGGCGGGGATAGTGCGCCGCCCGATATCAAGACCGTTATCGACAATGAAGCGGCATTTCCACCGCTGCGAAGGGTGGGCATGTTCCGGCCTTTTGTTTGGTTAAAACTGGGTTGGCAAGACTTTCGTGCATCTGGTGGCTCCAGTATCTTTTATGGCGTCTGTTTTGCTGCCATGGGTCTGATGTTGCAACTGGTGTTGAACAATGCGCCTGAATATTTGTCTGCCCTGACTTGCGGCTTTCTGCTGGTCGGCCCCTTGCTGGCTCTTGGGCTGTACGACATCAGCCGCCGGCTTGAAAATGTACGTTCCGGCTTGTTGGGCAGTGTCTTTTCCATGCGTGGGCGCTGGAGTAATATCGGCGTGCTGGCGCTGGTGCTGGCAGTTATCATGATGGTCTGGGCACGTGCTTCGCTGGTGATTTTTGCCCTGTTCTATAACAAGGGCATGCCAACCATGCAGCATTTCCTGTCGCAGCTATTCTCTCTGAATAATCTTGAATTCCTGGCTGTCTATCTCTGCATAGGCTTTGTCTTTGCCAGCCTGGTATTTGCCATTAGCTGGGTATCCATACCGCTAATGCTGGACCGTGATACAGATGCGATCACCGCCATGATCATCAGTTGTGTAGCCTTGTTCATCAATGTGCCTGTCACTATGGTCTGGTCTTCCATCATTATCGCCAGTGTTGTCGTGGGATTCATGAGCTGGAATATTGGTTTTCTTGTCATCATGCCCATCATCGGTCACGCCACCTGGCATGCCTATAAAGATGTGGTGGGTACGGAGGCAGACCGTTAATCTGTTTGGGAATAAAAAAGCCACGAAGTATCGTGGCTTGTTTACTTGAGATGATCTTTTCAACCGTAAGCACCACCAGTATACAAAAGGTCAAAAGTACGGGCGATGGCTGCAATCAGTGAAAAAGCACCCACACCCAATGTCAATACCAGCAAAACTGCCAGCGGCCAGTTGGATTCGCTGGTTTTGCCGGATTTGCCATTATGACGGGCATCCCATTTCTCATCCGGTGTTAAACCGATCACCAGCGCTTCCAGAATGGCGATCAGGAAAGATAGCAACAAGAAGCCATATTGCACGATCTCTGGTTTGCCAAAATAGAAATAATGGATAGTCATGCTAAGTGGCAGTGTGATGAAATGCAGCCAGCCCCATTTGTCTTTTTTACCGCACAGGTAAAATCGGTGCAAGCCGATCGCGCCGAATACGGCCGCCAGAAGAGTTGCCAGGGTTTTATTTTTATGCGGTGTTTTATCGGTGAGTGTCATTGCTAAAACCATCAAAGTCGAAGCTGTGATTGTATGCTATGCCTGTGAAGTGTGTCGCATTTGTCACGCAGATAGATAAAAACAGGGTGTAGGATGGGAAAAGTGGGATAGTTCTTGCGACTTGCTCAAGAAGCGGGCTATAATCTACAGCTTTTTCCGCGTTCAGACATTTTTTGGAAATATTATGGTCGTTATTCGTTTAGCTCGTGGTGGCGCAAAAAAGCGCCCTTTTTACAACATCGTTGCAACTGATTCCCGTAATCGTCGCGATGGTCGCTTTATCGAGCGCATCGGTTTCTACAATCCAGTAGCTACTGGCAATGCAGAAACAGTACGCGTTGCAGCTGATCGCCTGGCTTACTGGCAAGGTGTTGGTGCTCAATTGTCTCCAGCAGTTGCTCGCCTGGTAGCTCAGTCCGGTAAAGCAGCAGCTTAATCGCTGCAAGCTGTATCATGACTGCTGCAGTCCATGCTCCTGATGATCTGGTCCTGGTTGGCTATATCTCGGGAGCATTTGGTATTCACGGCTGGGTAAGGATACGTCCTTATTCCGCTGATGCTGATGCATTGATGTCAGTAAAAACCTGGTGGTTGGATAAGCCTGAGTTGCGTGATGTTGACCGTCTGGAAGTTAAAATCCAGGGGGAGGATGTAGTTGCGCGGCTGGTGGGTGTGCCTGATAGAAATGCCGCAGAAGCACTGAAAGGTGCGACTGTACAAATTTCTCGCAAGCATTTTCCTGCTTTGGCGTCCGGTGAATTCTATTGGCTCGATCTGATAGGTTTGCAGGTAGATAATCTTCAGGGTGAGAATTTAGGTGTGGTCAGGGATTTGATGGACAATGGTGCGCATCCGATTTTGCGGGTGGCGGCAGCGGATGTGCCTGAAAATGAACTGGCGAAACACGAACGCCTGATCCCTTTTGTAGAAGCTTTCGTCAAGGAAGTCGATCAAAAAGCAGGCAAAATCCAGGTCGACTGGGGTAGTGATTATTAACGTGATGCAATCAGAAGGCATAAGCATGCAATTTGATGTCATTACGCTGTTCCCCGAAATGTTCGCTGCCATTACACAATCAGGTGTAACGAGGCGGGCTTTCGAGCAACAAAAATGCGAATTAAAGCTGTGGAATCCGCGTGATTTCACGACTGACAGGCATCGTACTGTGGATGACCGGCCTTATGGTGGTGGCCCAGGTATGGTGATGCTGGCAAAACCCTTACAGACAGCAATCGAGTCTGCCAAGGCGCGCCAGACTGCCTTGTCTGCAGTGGCACCCAAAGTGATCTATCTGTCACCGCAGGGCAAGCCGCTGACACATGAAAAGGTCATGCAACTGGCGGCAGCGCCGGGTCTGGTCTTGTTGTGTGGCAGGTATGAGGCAGTAGATCAGCGTCTGCTGGATAATTACGTCGACGAAGAAATCAGCCTCGGCGATTTCGTCTTGTCTGGCGGTGAATTGCCAGCGATGGCCCTGATGGATGCTGTCATACGGCAAATCCCTGGCGTCTTGCACGATGATGCCTCGGCAGTGCAGGACAGTTTTGTCAATGGTTTGCTGGATTGCCCGCATTACACCAGGCCAGAAGTCTTTGAAGATCAGGTTGTGCCAGCCGTCTTAATGGGTGGTAATCATGCTGAAATCGAAAAGTGGCGACGTCAGCGTGCACTGGAAGCCAGTCAGTTAAAGCGTCCGGATTTAATCATTGCAGCGCGTGCGGCAGGCTTGTTAAGTCGTGCCGACGAAAAGTTTTTAAGTAGTTTGTAGTAATTTTCAGCTCTTGAGCTGAAATATTTAAGCGTGAATCTTCAATGATTCACATGTTAAACCCCATCCTCTACCGGGCATCAGCCAGAACCAGATTCTGCAGCGTCGGCAAGATGGTCTTAGGAGTAAAAAATGGATCTGATCCAAAAATTAGAGCAAGAAGAAATTGCTCGCCTCGGCAAGAGCATCCCTGACTTTGCGCCAGGTGATACAGTAGTTGTGAGCGTCAACGTTGTTGAAGGTACTCGCAAACGTGCACAGGCTTACGAAGGCGTAGTTATCTCCCGTCGTAACCGCGGTCTGAATTCCAACTTCATCGTCCGTAAGATTTCTTCCGGCGAAGGCGTTGAGCGTACATTCCAGTTGTACTCCCCACTGATCGCTTCTATCGAAGTGAAACGTCGCGGTGATGTACGTCGTGCAAAACTGTACTATCTGCGTGAACGCTCTGGTAAATCTGCTCGTATCAAAGAGAAATTGCCAGCACGTAAAGTTGTTGCAGCAAAAGCAGAGTAATATCTGGTCTTGCCGTATTGAAAAAGGATGCTTAGGCATCCTTTTTTTATTGGAAAATAGGCGACAAATGCTTTCTGCGATGCCAGCCAAAAAATAGCCAGACCAACAATAAAGTTAATTGTCATTGTGAGTAAACCGGTTTTTGACCCCCAGACTTTCCCTATCCATTCCTTGGGTGAAGAAGCGGCTGTGCCTGCGGCACATCTCTCACCAGCCTGGTTGCGCCAACGCTTCTTGCAACAGCATGAATGGACGCCAGAAGTTGTCGATGAAAGTTTTTTCTCCAAAAACCTGCCTTTCAGGCTGGCCTCGGTCTTGATACCCATCGTCATGCATAATGACGGCCTGACCGTGCTTCTCACTGAGCGGGCTGCACACCTGAACCATCATCCCGGGCAAATCAGCTTTCCCGGTGGGCGTTTTGAGGAAGAAGATATTGATCCGGTCACCACGGCCCTGCGTGAAGCAGAAGAAGAGATAGGCCTGCAACGCGAATATGTTGAAATTCTGGGGAGTCTGCCAGAATATAAAACTGGTACAGGCTACCAGGTCAGCCCTATCGTCTCATTGATCATGCCTGGTTTTCCCGTACGTAGCGATCCCTCGGAAGTTGCCTCGGTTTTTGAAGTGCCGCTGAGCTTCCTGATGGATGGCACAAATCACCAGCGCCGCAGCTTTGATTTACCTGACAATGCAGGCAAACGGCATTTTTATGCCATGCCATACGAGCAGCATTTTATCTGGGGTGCAACGGCGGGCATGCTGCGCAATCTGTTTCATTTCCTGCGTGCATGACCCCTAAACTCTTGCCGATAGTGCCCTGAGTTACTAATTTATACAACAAATCCGGCGAAAATCGCCACGATGCTGCGTCTCAAATGCGCGCAAGGCACTGGCCTTGCTGTGCTTTGCTCCTTGCCTCGTCACGATTTCTCCAGATTTGTTATTGAATGAATTAATGACTCAGGGCATTAGAACAAAGCTTCATAATCTGAGCAAATCGGTTTACACTTGCCGCATTTGCAAATTGATTGTTTGCAGCATTGCGCTGCAACATAAGCCCAGTCTACCATGACCTTTATTTCTATCCTGTTGGCGCTGTTGATTGAGCAGCTCAAGCCCTTGCGGGCAGATAACCCTATCTATACGCAAATCCAGACGCTGGCTAACAAAATCGAAGCATCCTTTAATGCAGGCAAGGTCAAGCATGGTCGCTTGGGCTGGTGGATAGTCATTGCCTCGCTGACACTACCAACTGCCCTGATTTATTGGCTGTGCCTGCGCCTGAACCCGATTGCAGCCTTGCTGTGGAATGTGCTCATCGTTTATCTGACACTGGGTTTCCGCCGCTATAGCCATTATTTCACCTCGATACAATTGGCATTAAGCTCTGGTGACGAAGATGCTGCCAGGCGCTATCTGGCTGAGTGGACGCATTTGGACACCACCGGCATGGAAGTGTCAGAGATATCCCGTCTTGCCGTAGAACGTTCATTGATCGCTACCCACCGAAATGTGTTTGGTGTGTTCTTCTGGTTTCTCATGCCAGTTGGTCCGGCTTGTGCCGTCATGTATCGCGCAGCAGAATACCTGTCGCGCGCTTGGAACGAGCCTGAGCATATGAAAAATGAAGTATTTGGTATCTATGCAGCCAAAGTCTTTTACTGGATAGACTGGGTACCTGCCCGCCTCACTGCTGTCGCTTTTGCCGTGGTCGGCAATTTTGAAGATGCGGTTTACTCCTGGCGCAATTATGCCGATCGCTGGTCGGATGAGCTGGTAGGCATCATCCTCTCTGCTGGTGGTGGCGCCCTTGGTGTGCGCCTGGGTGAGCCAGAAGAAAAAGCCATGGTCTTGCAAGCGGATGCAACAGCGGTTGACGTTGACAGCCTGGATCTGGAAAGCCAGCCGGGGGCAGAAGCCTCACCGCGTGCATTACAAAGCGCCGTTGGCCTGGTATGGCGTGCCTTGCTGTTATGGATGCTACTGCTCCTGCTCCTGTCTTTCGCAGTCTGGATATAATTTAGAGGCTGGCCCTGTCAATACAGTGCCAGCCTTTTTGTTGTGAAGAATCTGAAAGTTATGGCAATATCCAGCATGCAAGGAACATCATCATGTCTGAAATCTTTGAAGGCCAGTGCCAATGTGGTGAGGTGCAGTACCGCGTTAGTGGCGAGTCTCTGACCTTATTTGCTTGCCACTGCCAGGATTGCCAGCGCCAATCTTCCAGTGCTTTTGGCATGGCACTCTGGATACGCCTGCAGCAGATGCAGCTAAAGACCGGTCAGCCCAAATTATGGGTGCGAAAAATGCCTTCGAGACGTGAGATGGAATGCAGCTTTTGCCCAACTTGTGGCACACGCTTGTTTCATCGCCTCCTGGGCCAGACAGAAATCATCAGTATTAAACCGGGTACACTGAACGATACCAGCAGTTTGCAACCTGTCGCCCATATCTGGACCAGCAGCGTCCAGCCCTGGTTGCATCTGGATAAAGATTGCTTGCACTATACGGGTAACCCGGACGATTTCCAAACCCTGTTTGCAGCCTGGAAAAAACAGAATTTGCTGAATAAAACGAAAGAACAATGAAGAAAATCACTGCCCCCGGCATGTGCCTGCGCGCCTATGAACTTGATGATGCGGATCTGTTTGCTGCAGTAGTTCGTGAATCTGTAGAAACCGTTGGACGCTGGATGGGCTGGTGTCATGCAGACTTCAATAGCGACCATGCGCGCGACTGGTTTACTGCGTGCGACAAGGCACGTGAAGAAGGTAGCGCCTACGAGTTTGGCATCTTCAGCGAAGATGGCAAAAACTTGCTGGGTGGTGCAGGCTTGAACATGATCAGCAAATTGCATAATTATTGCAATCTGGGGTATTGGGTCAGGCAGTCATGCCAGGGACAGGGAATTGCCAGCAAGTCAGCAGGGTTGCTGGTGGATGCAGGGTTCAGGGAACTGGGTTTTAACCGCATGGAAATCGTGGTGGCTGAAGGCAATCTGGCTAGTATTGCGGTGGCGAAGAAACTCAATGCACAACTGGAATGCATGGCCCGCAATCGCCTTATGGTCGGTGGCGTGCCAGTTGCCGCGGCGGTACATTCTTTGTTGCCGCAAGACTGGCAGGCCAGTCTGACTTATGATGTACAAAAATAGCATTAATAGAATGTGTAGCACCAGATTGAATTCAGCAGCATTGCCTTGATGGAGGTTTATGTCTGAGCGAAATACCAGTATTGATATTGCTAAAGGCCTGGGTATCATCCTGGTGGTCTTTGGGCATAACTGGATCATCGCTCACAATCATGGTGAGTTGTTTCGTATCATCTTTTCCTTCCACATGCCCCTGTTCTTCTTTTTGTCAGGGGCCGTCCTGCATCAGGATACTGCCTTCAGAGATTTTCTGGTCTTTAAGGCCGATGCCTTACTGAAGCCGTTCTTTGTCGTGTTGTCAGCCTGGGGGCTGGCGCGTATAGTCTTGTCTGGAGTGGATGCCCATACTTATGTGCTGGGCATGCTGTATGCGACAGGCAATACCATAGAGTGGGTGCCGCTCTGGTATTTGCCACACTTGTTCCTGGCCATGCTATTGGCCTGGTCAGTCTTGCACCTGGCAAATCGCGTGCATGCAGGCTTATTGCTGCCGGTAGTTTGTATAAGTATTCTGCTTGCCGCCGGGATCGTTGTGACGCGCATTTGCAGTCAATTGGATGTTCAACAATTCGCCAGCTTGCATCTCTGGCTGGGCAACCGTCAACATGATTTCCCTGGCTTGCCATGGAGCCTGGACCTGATTGGCATCAGCACAGCTTTCATCTTGCTCGGCTATGTGCTGCACGACTATGTCATGCGCTTTCGCTTCCTGCCCTGGGCGTTTATCGTGGCGCTACTCTTGTTTGCGGCCCTGCATTTCTTTTTTGATGAAACCATAGATTTGAATATGCGTGAGTATGGTACTTGGTGGATAGCGACTGCCCAGGCCTTGCTGGGCATCTATCTGGCCTTGTCAGTATCGGCCTGCCTGCAATATGCGGGCAAGCTGGGTAAGCTACTGGCTTATCTTGGCACCAGCAGTTTATTCATCATGATTTTTCACTCATGGATAGAGTGGAAGGTATTTGCCCTTCTGGCGCGCTGGAATTCATATGCCTACCTGAACGCCAGCCTGGCATTGCTGGCTGGATTGCTAATACCCTTGCTCTTGTTAGGCCTGGTCAAAAAACACAAGTTCTTGTACATCTTGCTTTTGCCGAAAGCCCATACGCCCAGGTTGCGTGCCGGGACATAGCAGCAAAACCGAGAGCATGATTGCGCTTGCTGACGTCGTCCATGATAGTACGCAAGGCACTGCACTTGATTGCGTCTGGGTTTCACTTTTCAGGATTCGATGTAATAAAATGGGTGAGGCGTCAAATTTATACCAAGCTTTTTTGAATGCGACATAAAGACATAAGCATTGTGAATTTTCATGGAACAGGATTGTCACTACCAGGCATATCCCAGCCGGAATGCTCGCATCTTATTTGAACTACACTTTTGCTACTGGTTATTATGCAGGCATGGCTATTGGGATTGCGCACATATCTGCGTTACTACCTGGATCTACTTCGCGGATCAGAATTGGTCATCACTCGATTTTCAGGCAGCTTGATTCACACAGATCAAGCGCTGAATGTGATTTTCTATGGCTCCAGCAATTTATTGGCAGACGCTTTTTTGAATCCAGGTTACCAGCAAGAAGTACTAGGAAGTTTCCAGCCTCTACGCTTGCGTGCAGCAATCCAGCGGTATGGTTTAGCCGATGTCGTTTTGTATCCGCATTTGCCCTGGCAAGCCCGGCCAGAAATAGTAATACCCGATTACCTTGAGGCCATCTTGCCGCTGCCTGCCGCTATGGAAGGATTCATGAAGCAATTGCGCGGCAATGTGCGGCGCAGTGTGCAACAGGCATTGAAAAGCAATGTCAGTTTTGAAGAAGGCCAGAGCCTGGACGACTATCGTGAATTTCATGAGCAGATGTTGATACCTTATCTGCGCACACGCCATGGCGAACATGCGTATCTGGATACTGCCGAAAACATGTATGCGCAGGCCGGTCGCTCGCACCTGGTCTTTGTATCGGAGAATGGTCAGAGACTGGGCGGATTTCTATTGCTCAAACCGCGCATCTCTGGTGTCGCTTATTTCAATAAACTAGGCCTGCACCCTGCTGTGTATGCGGACAAGGAGCGCATGCGCCAATTGAATGCGCTTCTGTATTACAAAATGTTCAGCATGAGTGTGGAGCAAGGATACCCTGCCATCAATCTGGGCATCACGCCACCCGTTTTTGGCAATGGCATACTGTGGTACAAATCCAGTTGGGGGGCACAAATCATACCAAATGCGAGCTTGCATCGTTATGCGATCAGTATTGCTGGCCCCAATCGCGCATCCGTGCTGGCACATATGCAGGCAGTGGTCGAAATGGATGCAGACAAGTTGCGCGTCAACCTGGCTATGCGCGATGGAATAGAGGATGACCTAAAACGTCATCGCTTCAATGGCTTGGCACATATTGCGCTGGTGAATGAGCAGAGACAGATAATAAAGCATCTGACAGATTGATGAGGCTGCACAGTTGCGAACATGCCGTTTAATGTGGCACTAAACTTCTGGGTAAGAATCATCTGATCAAGCTTGCTTCTCAGTTGGGAAAATTCATTTATTTCTGCATGAAGGACATTTTTTTGAATTGTGTTTTGTTCATTGATAACGGCAATTCATACCTGTCAATTTAAACATGTCGCACGCAATATGATGATCAATCAATAAGTCCTGGCCCGCTTTTTTCTTTACTACACGACAAAATGAACTATATTGGCTCAATGAGTTGCTGGGTAAGATTGCCTGCTTTACATCAAAGCCAGATATATCAGTAACGCCGGTTTTGATTCAAGTCTTCTATAAGATATAATATGGAAGTATATTGAAAGCTTGGTGTCACATAATGATGTTAAGCTTAATTCACTCTTGCTTCAGCAAGCCGAGCACATGGCCGATTCCACAAAAACGCAACAAGTCCGCGAGTTTTTCATCCAAGGTTTAACTAGTGATGGCAAACAATTTCGCCCCAGTGATTGGGCAGAGCGCCTGTGCGGAGCCATGTCTTGTTTCAGCCCTGACGGTGGCAGGCACTCACACCTGCAATATTCACCCTATGTACGCCCGATATTGTTGAACGGCGTGCGTTCTGTTGTGGTCAATGAAGCCATACGCGATATAGAGCCTCTGGCTTATCATTTTGTCGTCAGCTTTGCCAAAGATAATGATTTGCAAATTATCGATGCCTGCCTGTTGCCAGACGAGCCCAAGGCTGCTGGCAAGTAAAGTTCCACGCTTGATACTGGATTAATCCAGTGCATGTCTTCTGTGCACCATCACACCGTCTGGTTTTGAAACGCCTCTATCACTTGCTGTCTTAGCCAGCGATTAGCAGGATCATTTTCCACATTTTGATGCCAATACAAATACACATCCCATGAAGGCATGGAGCTTGGCAATGGCAAGATCTGATTGTTAAATTGTTCATTCGCGATGCGTGCATAGCCTTCCGGCATGGTCAGCAGTAAATCAGTCTGGCTGACCACCCTGCAAGCCGCAAAATAATGCTGACAGCGCAGGCGTATGCGTCTTTGCAAGCCGAGGCGGCTCAGTTCAAAATCTTCCAATCCCATGCCCTTACGTCTTGAGCTGGCCAGTATGTGTTCGGCCTGTATATAGGTGTCCAGATCCAGCTTGCCCTGTATGACGGGATGATCGCGTCTAGCCAGTACAACGGTATTGCCTTGCACCACCTTTTGGCGACGTATCTCATTTGGCAGAGGCAAGAGCATGTCAATCGCCAGATCAAGGCTGCCAGCCGCCAGTTCACTCACGAGTTCCCGCCTTTCCACCTGTATCGCTGCCAGATTGATTTGCGGCGCTTGCCGGGTGATGCTTTCCATCAGCGGCGGCAGGGCAGTGGATTCCAAAACATCACGCAAGGCCAGGTTGAATTGTTTACTGGCCAGTGCGGGGTCAAACTTGTCGTTCTCGGTCAGCGTCACTTCCAGCCCGCGCAAGGCTTGCCGCACCGGTTCTATGATGCTGCGCGCCAGCGGCGTCGAAACCATCATCTGCCCCTGACGTACAAACAGCGGATCGTTGAACAATTGCCGCAGACGGTTTAGCGCATGGCTGATGGCTGGCTGGGTCAAGTTCAGTTGCTGGCTGGCACGGGTTACGCTGCCTTCGGTATAGATGGCAACAAAGACGGTGAACAGGTTTAAATCGACTCGAGATAAATGCATGAAATTAATTAATTCCGATAATAACTATTCATTTGATCAATTATAGGCGCAGGCTTACACTTTGTTCATCAATTTATAAGTGATATCTCACAGGGGAACAAATGGCAGCTTTATATCTGGTCAGGCACGGGCAGGCTTCATTCGGCAACCAGAACTATGACCAATTGTCTGAACTGGGCGAACAGCAGGCAAGGCACTTGGGCCGCTGGTGGGCAGAGCGTGATATGCAGGTATCAAGGGTAGTAACGGGCGCGTTGAAACGGCACCAGCAAACTGCGCGAGCCTGCCTGTCTGAAATGCTGCAACAGGATGTTGATGCATTGGATACCTCTGCCTGGCATTGCGATGCAGGTTTTAATGAATACAACCACCATGAAGTGCTGGCGCGGCATGTGCCTGCTTTTGATGACCCGGCAGCCGTCAAGCATTTCCTGATGAATACGCCGAACGGCAAACAAGCCTTCCAGGATATTTTTGCCCAGGCGATCAGCCGCTGGATGTCTGGTGAGCATGATGCTGAATATGTAGAAAGCTGGAATGCTTTCCGCCAGCGTTGCATCATCGCCATGCACAAGCAACTGGAAATTGCTGATGATGCCAAGAACATCGTCGTGTTCACTTCTGGCGGCACTATCTCGGCGCTATGCCAGCATGTACTGGGTTTCCCTGATCCACGCTTCGCCGAACTCAACTGGTCGCTGGTGAATAGTGCGGTCACCCGTTTTCATCTACAGCCTACCGTAGAGGGCGTATTGCGCCCGGCACTGGCTTACCTGAATAATTTTTCGCACCTTGAAGTGCAGAACAATCCCAAAGCAATCACATACGTTTGAAAAATGAGAGAAATAGGAGATGCAGGAGATGACAACAATGTTTGATTTGACCGGCAAGGTTGCACTGGTCACAGGGGCCAGCCGTGGCATAGGTGAAGCCGTTGCCAAGACCCTGGCTGCCAACGGTGCCTATGTCATCGTGAGCAGCCGCAAGGCAGAAGCCTGTGAAGCAGTGGTGGCAGCAATCGTCGCTGCTGGTGGTAGGGCAGAAGCACGCGCATGTCATATCGGTGAAATGGCGCAGATTGACGCTCTGTTTGCCGACATCATGGCCGCTCACGGCAGGCTCGATATTCTGGTCAATAATGCCGCCACTAACCCGCATTTCGGGCATATCACCGAGACCGATGTCAGCGCCTTCCAGAAGACTGTCGATGTCAACATACGCGGCTATTTCTTCATGTCTTCAGCCGGTGCCAAACTCATGGCAAAAAATGGCGGTGGCAGCATCATCAATGTGGCTTCCGTCAATGGTGTGGTACCTGGTGCAATGCAAGGGATTTATTCCATCACCAAGGCAGCTGTCATCGCCATGACCAAATCCTTCGCGCAAGAGTGCGCGCCTATGGGCGTGCGTGTGAATGCCTTGTTGCCAGGTGCGACAGATACCAAGTTTGCCTCGGCCCTGTTCCACAATCCCGTCATCCTCGAAAAAGCACTGACCCGCATACCCATGAAACGCATTGCCGAACCGGATGAAATGGCGGGCACGGTCTTGTACCTGGCATCGAATGCAGCTAGCTACACCACAGGTGCCTGCATCAATGTTGATGGTGGTTATCTGGTCAGTTAATGCGACACAAAGATAAGGCGCGATCATGAAACCGTCATATGTGGCTAGCAATCCAGATTACGCAATACAGCTAAAGAGCCTGGTGCTGGCCATGCCGATGGCGAAATGGCTGGGCATAGCGTTTGTGAAGGTGGAACCAGGCGATGTGGAACTGGATATCGCCTACCGCGAAGAACTCAGTTTCGTATCAGGAAAAATGCAGGCTACCGCCATCTTTGCCGCCGCTGATTTTGCTGGAGTTTCTGCCGCCGGCACTCTGTTACCAGCAGGCTGGATCAATGCCAGCATTGATTGTAATTTGAAGATAGTCGCGCCTGCCGATGGTGAAAAACTGCGGGCGCGCGGGCGTGTGGTTTCACACGGCAAATTGCTGACAGTCAGCGCCGCAGAGGTTTTTTCTGTTCGCAATGGCGAAGAAGTTTTATGCGCAACAGCATTGCTGACGGCGCGCAATATTGAACTGCAAAGAAAGTAAATCGGACATATACATGTCCAGCCGGACCAACCAGGAAAAAGGAAATAAAATGGATTTTCAATACAGCCCCAAAGTCAAAGATTTGCAGGCACGCCTGATCGCCTTCATGGATGAGCACATCTATCCAAATGAAAAAAATTTCTTTGGTGAGATTGCTGCCAACCGCAAGGCAGGCAATGCATGGATACCGACCAAGGTGGTTGAACAGCTTAAGGCCAAGGCACGCGATGCCGGTTTGTGGAATCTCTTCCTGCCAGAATCTGGCCACGGCGCAGGTTTGACCAATCTGGAATATGCGCCCTTGTGCGAAATCATGGGACGTGCTGTCTGGGCACCAGAGGTATTCAATTGCTCGGCTCCTGATACCGGCAATATGGAAGTGTTTGCCCGCTACGGCACACCAGAACATCAGGAACAATGGCTGAAGCCCTTGCTCCGTGGTGAAATCCGTTCCTGCTTTGCCATGACAGAACCAGCAGTGGCATCTTCTGACGCCACCAATATCGAATCATCCATCGTTCGCGATGGCGACGAGTATGTCATCAATGGTCGTAAATGGTGGTCGTCTGGTGCCAATGATCCGCGTTGCAAAGTGTTCATTTTCATGGGCAAGAGTGACCCAAGTAATCCTGATCGTCACAAGCAGCAATCGATGATTATCGTGCCGCGTGATACACCGGGCGTGACCATACTGCGTGCCTTGCCGGTCTTTGGTTATGACGATGCGCCACATGGTCATGGTGAAGTCCTGTTTGAAAACGTGCGGGTACCAGCATCCAACATCTTGCTGGGCGAAGGTCGTGGTTTTGAAATTGCCCAGGGCCGCCTCGGGCCTGGCCGCATTCACCACTGCATGCGTTTGATTGGTCTGGCAGAGCGCGCACTGGAAGACATGTGCAAACGCTCTCTGACACGTGTGGCCTTTGGCAAACGGGTAGCAGACCAGGGCGTGACGCTGGAACGAATTGCCAATGCCCGCATCCTGATCGACCAGGCGCGTTTCCTGGTCTTGAATGCTGCACAGATGATGGACACGGTCGGCAACAAGGCCGCAGCTAAAGAAATCGCCATGATCAAGGTAGCAGCGCCAACTATGGCTTGCCAGGTCATCGACTGGGCGATACAGGCGCATGGCGGTGGTGGCGTGTCTGACGATTTTGGTCTTGCATACTCGTATGCGCAAGCCCGTACCTTGCGCCTGGCCGATGGCCCGGATGAAGTACACAGGAATCAGATCGGCAAGATGGAGTTGAAGAAATATACGGAGAAAAAATAATTACTTGTACTTTCATAAGTGCGATTTACGGGTAGTTCCGGATTGGCTCTTCCTCTTTTCGAGGCAGGGCTTTTCCGACGTTAACTTCCCAGTTGGCTGACATTTTCAAATAATTCTTATAAAGAGAGACAAAAATGCGCGACTTACAACCCTGGATCAAATCTTACCCCGCAGGTGTACACTGGGACGCCGACCTACCCATGAGCAGTGTGCCACAATTGCTGCATGATGCCGTTGCCAAATGGGGGGACTTGCCAGCCTTGGAATTCATGGGCAAGAAGACCAGCTATGCTGAACTGCAAAAACTTGTGAATCAGGCCACCAAAGGTTTCCAGCAACTCGGTGTCAAACCCGGTGTGCATGTGGGCCTGTATTTGCCCAACACACCACATTACGTCATCAGTTTTTTCGCCGTCCTTCAGGCCGGTGGCACGGTGGTGAACTACTCACCTCTTGATGCCAAGAAAGTGCTGGAGCATAAAATAGCCGACAGCCATACCGACATACTGGTGACGCTCGATATGGTGATGCTCTACCCGCAAATGGCCAAGATGCTGGGACATACCCGCTTGCAAAAACTCATCATCGGCAATATTCCTGAGATGACGCCTTATCCTGATGCCGTCAAGGCGAACCTCGACAAGGCAGGGCAGCTCAGCGCCATTCCTGAAGACACCCAGCATTTGCTGTTTGCAAAGCTGCTGGACAATGATGGTGACTACAAACCCATCCCGGCAATCGATCCCAGGGAAACCGTCGCCACCCTGCAATATACAGGTGGCACTACCGGCTTGCCCAAAGGGGCAATGCTGACCCATGGCAACCTGACCACGGCTTGCAGCCAGATCATGGAAACCACCAATATCGAGCCGCGAGTGCTGCAAGAAGGCAAGGAAAAGCTACTTGCTGTGCTGCCACTGTTCCACATCTACGCCCTGACAGTCGACATGCTGTTTGGCATACGCATGGGAGCAGAAATTGTCTTGCATACCCGTTTTGATGCTGATGCCGTGGTGAAGGATCTGGCGAACAAGAAGATCACGGTATTCCCAGGCGTGCCTACCATGTACACCGCCATCATCAACCATCCGCAAATCAAGGAATATGATCTCAGCGCGCTGAAGTTTTGCAACTCCGGTGGTGCGCCCTTACCGACAGAAGTGCTGCAACAATTCCAGGCCCTGACAGGTTGTACGTTGCTCGAAGGCTGGGGCATGACCGAGACCTCTCCCACTGGCACCTTCACCCCACTGGGCGGCGTGCGCAAGGCTGGTTCCTGTGGTTTGCCGACACCAGGCATACGTTTCAAATTTGCCAGCATTGATGACATACGCCAGGAAGTGGCCCTGGGCGAACGCGGCGAAATCTGTGTCGCTGGAGCGAATATCATGAAAGGCTACTGGAACAAGCCAGATGCCAACCGCGACGCTTTTACGCCTGACGGTTACTTCCGCACTGGCGATGTAGGCTATATGGATGCGGACGGCTTTGTGTACATCGTCGACCGTACCAAGGACATGATCTTGTCTGGTGGCTACAACGTCTATCCGCGCAATATCGAAGAGGCGATTTATGAACACCCGGCAGTCGCCGAAGTCAGCGTCATCGGCATCCCCGATGCGTATCGCGGTCAGGCGGCCAAGGCCTTTATCAAACTCAAGACAGGGCAGACAGCCTTCAGTTTTGAAGACTTGAAGGACTTTTTGAAAGATAGACTGGGCAAGCATGAAATGCCGCAAGCCATGGATATACGTGCAGAATTACCGAAGACCCCGGTAGGTAAATTGTCCAAGAAAGAATTGTATGAAGAAGAAGCGAAGAAAAGGGCTGCAGCCTGATCAATGTCGACTAAGCCTGTCCGAGTCAGGCTAAAACAGTTTTGCGCGTTTATGCGGCTTTCTGGTTGTTTTTCGGAAAGCCGCATTTTTTCTTATCTTGATATTTTTTCCTTGAGTTGCACTTGTAAAGACTGCAAATCTTTGACGCTGCGCTCGACAACAATAGTTTTGGTATCTATCGCCTGACTTCGACTGCTGACCTGTAGTTCAGGCACGGCTTTTCTTGGCCTCACGGGTTGGGGATGACGCAGAAAGAACATGGCTTGCTCCTTGAATTTGCAACACCAGATTGAGACTCAATCTCAGATTTCAAGTGCGGCATCTTGCACGACAGTTAAGCACTTCGCCTGCATTCCCGTAGAGCATCATGAGGCTTGCAATTACCGCCAGTCCGGACGTTGTATTGTTTTCCCGAGTCTGCAATGAAAGTGGCAGTCACAGTATAAGGATTGCCCCAACCGGAACGAAAGTAGTGCAAATGCGCTCTATATTCAGGCTGAAAATCAATTTGTATTTTGGCTGCCGCTAGCCAGTCTGCTGGAATTCCCTGCTTATTCAAGATTGCAAGCAGCTTCACTTTGTAGTCATGCATGATGGCATTGAACTCGGTGCTGTCCGGCGTGCAGATGATATTCAGCAAATCTAGTGTGACGGTAGAGATAGCGTGTTCATGCGCAAACCGGCAAAGCTTGCCTATGGCCCAATAGCCTTCGAGATCATTATTTCGGCTATTAAAACTGTCAATAATTCCTGCTGCTACCGATGTGAGTTGTCTTCTGCGCGGCATAGGCGTTCTTTACATGGCAATCAGCCTGCTAGGTTAAATTGATCAGCGCACTACGCAAATCCGGATAGTCAAATACAAAGCCTTCACTTAATAATCTGGCTGGTATTACACGCTGGCCTTCCAGTAATAAATCAGCTTGCTCACCCAGCATCAAGCGCATAGGCCAGCCTGGGGTAGGGAAGAAGCTGGGGCGATGCAAGACACTGGCGGCGATGGTGCTGAACTGCTTTTGCGTCACTACTTCAGGTGCGGTGAAATTATAAGCACTATCCAGCGGCAGGCTGGCTTCATGCTGCCACAGGTGGGCAATGCCACGCAGCACATCATGCACATGTATCCAGGATTGCCATTGTTTGCCGCTACCCAGCGCACCACCCAGGCCGAGCTTGATGGGCAGGAGCATCATGCCCAGTGCACCTTGCTGGCCCAGGACAACGCCGAAACGCATCTTGGCAACCTTGACGCCGTAAGCGCTGGCAAGCTGGTTGGCTTGTTCCCATTCCTGGCACAGTTCAGACATGAAGATGGGTTGTGGTGCTGCGCTTTCAGTCAATTCTCTGTCATCGCCCGGTGCCTGTATGCCGTAATAGCCTATGGCTGAGGCTGCCAGCAATAGCCTGGGTTTGCTTTCTGCCTTACTGATCCACGCAGTGATTTCTTTGGTCAGGCCAGTGCGGCTGTTGCGCAATTCTGCCTTGCGTTTTTCCGACCAGCGCCAGCCAAGTATGCGTGCGCCAGCCAGGTTGATGATGACATTGATGCGTTGGTTCGCTGGCAAATCTTGCATGGAGGCGATAACCCTGGCCTTGCCATCAAATTTCCAGCTTGCCTGTTTTGGATTGCGGCTGAGTATCGTCACTTGCTGCCCATCAGCCAGCAATGCCTTGACCAGCAAAGTACCGATAAAGCCTGTGGCGCCGGTGACCAAAACCTGCTCTGATTTGTCGCTGAAATGGTTCATGCTTGCCTGCCTTTCTTTGATTGCGATTTTACCGAGATGGAGTGCAGCCAGCCCATCCCGTATGCCCGACATACCCACGCCCACACCACATAATGCCAAAAAAACACTGAGCCAGCCCTGTGGTTGCCACAACATCTGTGTAGGGGCGGCAAACCACTCTGGCGTATTCAAGACCAACAAGGTGATAAAGGCACCGCCATTAATCGCAAGTACGGTGTGTGTCACGCGTTCAGTGGCTGGCAAAAGGCGGGTCTGGTCTTCGATCACGAAGTCCCACAAGGTCAGGACGATCTCCACGCCAAACACCAGCAATAATACAATAGCCCAGGCGCCATGCCAGGCCCATGCCGACAAACCGATAAACAGCGCACTGTAAATGAGGGCGCGGGTCGCATGTATACCCAACTCTGTGCGGGCACTGGCGCGTTGCGGTAAGGCTTCAGTCAATTCATGGTGATACAGTGTGTCGAAAGCGCCGAGCAAGCCTTGCGCGGCCATCAATTGCAGCGCGATTAAATGAGTGTTCATGATGCTGCCTCAGTATGAATTTCCTTGAAAATGCCGATCTGGGTAAAGGTGCGCCCAAACAAGGCGTGTTTGATTTCTATGCGGATATTGAATTGCTCAGGGTTGTCATTGCGATGGCACAGGTAAGTTTTGCCCGGTGTGAAAATGCCGGGTATGGGAATGCGATAACCAAGCACATCCCAGAAATAGCCATCGCTGGTGAAGTAAAGATTACCTTCATGTACGCGCAGGATCAGTTTCATGCCCAGGCCCATGCCCACATATTCGAGCACTTCGCCTTTTTCACTTTCCTGCATATACGATGTAAACTGTATCGGCGGCCTGTTATGCAGGCGGTATATCCTTTGCTTGAAGATGGCAGGGCAATCTGGCTTGGAATACACCACGATATCGACAGGAAAGTCATGATCGGTATAAGGGATCAAAGCCCCGGCGATCATGGGTTTGGTCAGATGCCCCAGGAGTTTGCCTATCCTTGAACAGGCCAATTCGCTGAGTACACCTGTGTAATACAAAGGCTTGTCAGGTTCAGGATTTTTGGCAAACCTGGCTTGGATATCCGGGTGCAGTTTCAGCCATTCCTTGCCCAGGATTTTCCTGAATAATTCACCTTCAGACGGGATGGATTTGCTATCTGGGTTCATGCACTTCCCTCAGTATGTTCAGTGTTCTGTGCATCCATTTTCCACAAAATGAACAGGGGAGGGATAATGCTCAGGACAGCAACGACATCTATCCATACATTGATCAGCATATTCGCCTGCATGGAAATCAGCATGTCTTGCGGTGCCCATACCAATATGCCTATCATCAGCCACAGCCAGGCAATGCGGCTGCGATGCTGGTTGCCCAGATAGATCAACGCACCCATCCACAAGCCTACGGTTTGTACCGTGGCACCAAAAAGACTCATCCACCAGACCTGCATGTTTCGCACCGCATCTGGTGCAGCCTGTGGCCAGAAATGGCTCTCAATGAGCTGGTGATAGACCTCGACCAGGCCAGTGGCACTGATCCAGGGTAGCAGGAGGCCGATGATGAAATGGGCAAAAGCAGCTGCATAAAGCCAGCATATCAGCCATTTACGTAATGATGATTGCCTTTGTTGCATGTATTTTCCTTTATTTCTTTAATTTCTGTCGTTACAGAAATTAAAGATCAAATGAAGATGCCTGTCAAGCGATTTGCAGCATATCTTTCAGGTCTGCCCATGGCGTACAATCCACGCTGCACCCCTATTTCACACCTAAAACATACAAAACCATGAAAGTCCTGCTCGTCGAAGACGACCCCATGATAGGTGAGAACATACAGATCGCTCTCGAAAGTGAAGCCAATCTGGTTGACTGGCTGAGCAACGGCGACGCCGCAGAGGCAGCCTTGCAATTCCATAGCTATGATGTGTTATTGCTGGACTTAAGCCTGCCGCAGCGCGATGGCATGGAAATATTAAAAGCCCTGCGCAAACGCGGTGATACCTTGCCCGTGCTGGTCATGACGGCACGCGATGCCGTGCCTGATAGAGTCCGTGGCCTGCATGCCGGTGCTGACGACTACCTGGTCAAACCTTTTGATCTTGATGAGTTGCTTGCCCGCATGCATGCGCTGGTACGCAGGTCCCGTGGCCGCGCCGATACTTCATATATCTGCGGGGAAGTGGTTGTCAACACCACCACCCGGCAAGTGTTTGTTGGAGAAGAGCAGGTCATACTCTCATCGCGCGAATGGACCATACTCGATGCCCTTGTGGCGCGCCCTGGTGCCATACTCTCGCGCAGCCGTCTGGAAGACCAGTTGTTTGGTGCCACCTCAGAAATCGAAAGCAATGCAGTCGAAGTGTATATCCACGGCTTGAGAAAAAAACTGGGCCAAAAATTCATCGTCAATGTGCGTGGCGTTGGCTATATGGTTGAGAAAAGCGTGGTTGAGAAAAGCACATGAAGTCTTTGCGCCTGCAAATGATGCTCTTGTTTGGCATCGCCATTCTGGCTGCTGCCGCCTTGCAGTTTGGCAGCTCGCTGCATGCCGCCATTGGTGAAGCGAACAAGCTGTTTGATTACCACATGCAGCAAATGGCACTTGCCTTGCAGGACGGTGATTTTGACCAGGTAGACTGGCACAACCTGCCAGGTACAGAGCTTGATGATTTTGATTTTGTCGTGCAAGTCTGGTCAGAAGACGGTGCCAGGGTTTACCAGTCACGTCAGCACCGCAGCCTGCCCAAGCAGGCTGCGCTAGGCTATTCAACGGTGACGCTGGAAAACGGTGACTGGCGCGTGTATGCCGCAGAAGAGAACAAGCGGGTCATCCAGGTGGCTCAAAAAATGGGTTCGCGCAGGGACAGGGCAATATCGTTTGCGCTGAGCACCTTGTGGCCGGTAATACCAGTGTCCCTACTCTTGTTTTGCGCCGTCTGGTGGGGTATCAATTCTGTCCTTGCACCTCTGAATCGCATAGGTAGCGAGCTGGCCAACCGTAATGCCAATTCCACTGATCCGGTTTCATCCGACGGTGTCCCCAGGGAAGTGTCATTGCTGGTGACGGAACTGAATTCCCTGTTGAGTCGCATGGGCCTGGCGATACAGTCGCAACAGCGTTTTGTCGCCGATGCCGCGCATGAGCTCAGGTCACCCATCACTGCCTTGCGCCTGCAGGTGCAAAATCTTGGCAGGGTTAAGGATGAAAAAAATCACGAGCAAGCAATCAATCGCTTGCTCGGCGGTGTCGACAGGGCTTCGCGCTTGGTCGAGCAATTACTGGCGCTGGCCAGGCAAGATCCAACTTCACAAGCCAGCCTGAGCTTCCAGAGCATCACACTGAATACCTGCATAGAGCAGGCCGTCAGCGATGTCATGCCCTTTGCACAATCCAGGAAAATCACCATCAATGCAAAAATGGATGAGCTTGTTGAAATGCAAGGCGACAGCGAAAGCCTGCGCATCATGATACGCAACTTGCTCGACAATGCTGTGCGCTATATACAGGACGAGGGCAGGGTACAGATCAGTCTCAGCCATGACAAGGATGGATTGCGGCTGGGTATACAGGACACTGGCGACGGCATCGCACCAGAAGAACGTGAGCGTATCTTTGACCGTTTTTATCGTGTCGCAGGTACCAATAAAAGTGGCAGCGGCCTGGGTCTTGCAATCGCCAAAGCCATTGCAGACCGACATCATGCGACGATCAATCTGGCCGATGCAGCTCTCGGTGGGCTGGAAGTCATCGTCCTGTTTCCAGACAAAGACACCCAAAATGCCTGAAGTCAGCTTGAAAGATACGCAGTTTATTGAAAAAAATCCTCTGTTTAGTTGATATAAAGGCTGGGTCTTAAGATTCGCCTAAGTTTCTTAAGGCAAGATGGTAGCGTTTCATGTTACCTGATAGCGCCCGTAGCCAGCATCAGGTTTGAATCGACCAATTAAAATTTAGAGGGTATTTACATGCGCGCAATCAACACAATCAAAAACGCTGCCGGACTGGTAGTAATCGCTACTTTATTGGCAGCTTGCAGTACGCCAATCAAACCACAAGAACAAACATCGCCACCTCCTTCTGAAAAGCAACCTGGACCTCTCGTCACAAAAGAGCGTGATGTCGTTCCTGTCATCGTAAAAGATGAATTGGATGATCCTAATAGTCCGTTGGCAAAGCGCAGCGTTTATTTTGACTTCGACCAGTATGTCGTCAAAACCGAATACAGCGGCACTGTTAACGCTCACTCTAAATACCTGGGCTCCAACAAAGGCAAGAAAATCCTGATCCAGGGTAACACCGACGAACGCGGTGGCCGCGAATACAATCTGGCGCTGGGCCAGAAACGTGCAGAAGCTGTGCGCAAGTCATTGTCACTGTTGGGCGTGCCTGAAGCACAAATGGAAGCTGTATCCCTGGGTAAAGAAAAACCAAAAGCAACAGGCAGTGATGAAGCTTCCTGGGCAGAAAATCGTCGTGCAGATATTATCTACTCAGGTAAATAATTCTTGGCATGACTAAAACCAGTTTGCATTCGGTGTCATGAAATGACGCCAGTATGCAAGCTGGTTTTTTACTATAATATTGACGCAAAATTGTTAGATCTGTTGCGATGTCATCGCCTTAGCAATTTTGCGTCAGCCTTATTTGTTTAATCCCGTGACAGAATTGATGTGCCCAGATGTTGAAGCCGAAGTTGCTTGTAGTCCTGATGTTTTATTGTGGCAGCCTGTCTGCCATGCAATTGAATTCGCAAAATGCCATCGTCATTGACGAGCGTAATGGTCAGGTTCTGCTGGAGAAAAATGCAGACGTCGTGGTGCCCATAGCCTCGTTGACCAAGCTCATGACAGCCATGGTGCTGCTCGACAGCAAAGCCAATATGGGTGAGAAAATCTCCATAGAAGAAGAGGACAAAGACCAGCTCAAGCATAGCCGTTCCCATGTCCCCATAGGTTCAAGCATGACCCGCAGAGAGGCCTTGCAACTGGCTCTGATGTCTTCCGATAACCGTACTGCCGCCGCACTGTCACGTACTTACCCTGGTGGTCAGGGTGCATTCATGGTGGCTGTCAAATCCAAATTGATTGCCTTGGGTATGGGGCATACCGTCATACGTGAAGCGACTGGCTTGTCGCCAGAAAATACCTCAACGGCGGCTGATCTGGTGAAGATGACGCAAGCTGCATCCCGCTATCCGGAAATTGCCGACATCACCACTGCCAGTGAAGACAGCGTCACACTGAAGAATGGTCGCAGCCGTGAATTCCATAATACCAATCGCCTGATTGGTAAAAAAGGCTGGGACATACTGCTGTCCAAGACCGGATTCACCAACGAAGCCGGGGCCTGCCTCATCATGCGTGTGAAGCTGGCAGATAAAAAAGCCACCATGATTTTGCTGAATGCGCGAGCCGGTTCTGCACGGTGGACGGATGCCTTGAATATAGGAAAACTGCTGGGGTATAAAGAAGAAATCAAGGCGAAGACAGTCAGGCGACATAAACGTCATCGTTGAGTTGCCTCGCCTGTGTCAGCGTCCTGCATTGATGGGCAATGAAAAGTTGCGAGCTATGCTAGCATGCCGGTTCATATTTGAACTCTGACAGGAACCGCCATGCCCCGCTTAATCGAAATTCGCACTTATCGCCTGAAACCCGGCGTTGCAGAGGCGTTTCATCACACAGTGCATACGATCACTGTCCCCATGCTGAGAAGCAGGAATATGGACGTGGTCGCCTATGGCCACTCAGATCATGAAGAAGCAAGCTACTACATGATGCGTGCTTATGCCAGCCGTGATGCACTGGAAGCCGAACAAAATGCCTTCTATGGTTCCAGCGAATGGAAAAACGGTCCCAGGGCAGAATTGGTCGCTTGCATCGATACCTATATGAACACCCTGGTCTGGTTGTCTGACGAGGGTGTCAATAGTATGCGCCAACTCAACGCGCCCTAGTCAGCCAGCAGGGCATTGACCTTGCTCACACATCTCGCTAAATAAATGGAGCAGGACTGCGAATGAAGACAGCATATGCCAGGATGTGCGGTGTGATCCAACTACAGTGTTTTTTTAGCGCGCTATGCTATTGCTGCGCTTGATCTTGTTTTGTAATTGCAGCAGCCCATAGATCAGGGCTTCCGCAGTCGGTGGGCAGCCGGGTATATAGATGTCGACAGGTACGATACGGTCGCAGCCGCGAACCACGGAATACGAATAGTGGTAGTAGCCACCACCATTGGCGCAAGAGCCCATGGAGATCACATAGCGTGGCTCGGCCATCTGGTCATACACTTTGCGCAGGGCCGGGGCCATTTTATTAGTGAGGGTGCCAGCGACTATCATCAGGTCAGCGTGGCGGGGACTGGCGCGTGGCATGAAACCGAAGCGATCCATGTCATAGCGGGCGCTCGCGGCCTGCATCATTTCCACAGCGCAGCAAGCGAGACCAAAAGACAGATACCACATGCTATTGCTTTGCACCTTGTTCATCAAGTCGTTGACGTTGGTCAGGATGTAGGAATCCTGAAACAAACCTGATTGCTCTTCCATGGATGGTGCTCCTTCTATGAGAAGCCCCGATTATGCATTCAAGCGATGATTCGGTCTTGTACCGAAACGACATCGATCTCATCAGAGGGAATAAACAATTTCCCCAATTCAGCTTCATTAAAGCTGAATGCCCAAAGTGCAGGATCTTGTGCTGCAATCCCACGCATGAGCTGGGCTGGTGTATGGCCGGTAAAACGCACAAAGTCGTGGTTCATGTGTGCCTGGTCGGCATAGCCAAAATTCATGGCGCATTCTGCCCAGGTCTTCGCTGGCAGTCTACCCAGCATGACTTGCATCAGGGATGTGCCGTAGCGTAAATGCTGTTTGTAGCTGCGCAAACTGAGGCCAAAACTGGCCAGAAAGCGTCTTTCAAATTGGCGTGTGCCTAAACCCAGGCTGTCAGCTAGTTCCTGTGCTGGTTTATTGATCCAGTGATAGGGAATAACCAGCGGAGCAATGCGAGGTTTTTCAAGCAAGCGCAAGCGTAACAGCATACTTTGTACTACATCCAATTGGGCTGCAGTGCCATTGGCGGCGTCCAGTTTTTCATTCACTTCCGTGTAGTGGGATAGCGGCAATACATCGGCCAGATTGATAACGGCGTCGCTAAATTCGTCTACAGGGTAACCTAGTATATTGCTGAGTTTGCCAGGGCGAAAAGTCGTTGACATGAAGCGTGAGCCAGGCTGGGCCTTGCCCCGCGAACGATGCCGGTTGGGGCCGACGATGGCGAAGCGAAACAAGGCCTGCCCATCCTCCATTTCCATCGCACCACTCAAAACGACAATCAGCATCGGTAGTGGACTGGCTGGCACGGTGTACCAGCACGATGGCACCTCCTTGACCAGAAAATGCATGCAGATATCCGCCAACAAGGGATGTGGGGCAAGGCTGGCATGTGGTAAAGAAGGATCTTGCAATTGACGCTAGCTCTTATTGCGGAAGAAATTGTCGCTATTGTAGCCTCTTTGCTTAAAACGCTTTATTCACTAAAGGCCTTATTCACTCTTGACCGCTTGCTCCTTGGCCTGGTCTGGCTGTATATAACATGCAGCGGGTAGTGCATCGGGCTTTATTTTGTAAAGATAAGCTGCAGTCGGAGTCTGGGTACCCGGTTTTAGTTTTATGGTCTTGAAATAGCGTTTTCTCAAATCAGCATTGGCGCGCAGATTCAAGGCGATATCGCTCAGGAGTATCAGGGGATTGGCGGCAATGGGGGCGAAATCCTGGCCTGGCCGATACTTTGAAAAAGCAAAACCCAAACGTTTTACATAAACTGGAAACATGGCTTTGCTGTCTTCCATGCCGCAAGCCAACAGTACTGCAATTGCCTGGTGCTGGGCTGATGCTTTCCATTTACCGCTCTCGTAATAATACAAACCGGCATCATCATAATTTTCTATGGTGCGCCAGCTGGTTTCCGGCAAATGCCTGGTCACTTTAAGTGCTGCAGCATTGAGCTGTAAGGCCTTCTTCTGATCCTAACTTTTTTCGAATGCGCTCATGGCATCATTTCGTAACTTGTCTGCTTTTGCTTCAAGCAGAGTTTGCCCCGCATCTGCGAGAGATGGGAGGCTGAATAGCAGAAAAACGGTGAGTTTTCTCATGGCCTGCATTCAGTTTGCGATTTGTCTAGTTATAGGCTGCTTCATTACTAACTCACAACCAACCTTGATCCCTTGCCAGACGGAAGGCATCCACGCGGTTTTTTGCATGCAGTTTACTGATCGCTTCTGACAGATAATTGCGCACGGTTCCTTCTGATAAATGCATGAGCTTGGCAATTTCGGTGCTGCTGGAGCCAGTGCCCGCCAGGCGCAATACCTGGCGTTCGCGTTCGCTCAGAGGGTCTTGCTCGCCACCCCAGCTTTCCATGGCCAGTTCAGGCGCTATGGCGCGTCCACCAGCGTGTACTGTGCGTATGGCTGTGGCCAGCGTGTTTGCAGGCGCATCCTTGAGCATATAACCGCGCACGCTACTTGCCATGGCGCGGCGCAGATAACCGCTACGTGCAAAAGTGGTCAGGACGATGACCTTGCTGTTCAGTTTTTTCTCTGCTACGGCAGCGGCCAGTTCCAGCCCCGTCATGATGGGCATTTCTATATCGGTGACGAGTATGTCTGGTTGTTCTTTTTCGCACAGTGTCAGGGCTTCCTGACCATTCTTGGCCAGGCCGATGACTTGTAAATCATCTTCCAGTCCTAGCAGGGCGGCCAGCGCACCAGATACCAGGGCTTGATCTTCGGCGATGACGATGCGTATCATGTTTCTTCTTTCATGGGCAGAGATAACTCCAAATGTAATCCTGTTATGCCAGGTTTTGTGCTTACTTGCAAGTTGCCACCCAGGGCAAGCACACGTTCACTCATACCGTTGAGCCCGCTGCCTTTGTGCACAACACCAGTTTTTCCGGCGATGCCATTGTCACTTATTTTGAGGACGATGTGCGAGCCTTGCCGGTGTAGCCGTATATGACACTGGCTGGCCTGGGCATGTCGTATGATATTGGTGATCGCTTCCCGTACAGCCAGTGCCAGTACATTTTCCAGGTTCTGGGGCATGGTGAACTGTTCTACATCACAGAGCAAGGCGACTTGTGCTGCATCCAGCGTGTTTTTGGCGGACTGCAATTCATGACCAAGGCCGGTAGCACGATAGCCAATCACGGCAGCGCGGACTTCAGCCAGTGCCTGTCGTGCTGTGTGTTCGATATCATGGATTTCTTTCTTGCAAGCTTCTGGATTTCTATCAAGGAGTTTGCCTGCCAATTCGGCTTTCAGAGTAATCACCGAAAGGGTGTGACCCAGCAAGTCGTGCAAATCTCTGGCGATGCGCTCACGCTCACTCAGTGCAGCCAGATATTCGACTTCTTGCTGCTTGGCGATCAGGTTTTCATTACTGCGTGACAGGCGCTCCCCCATGATGGCACCGATGCCACTGGGTATGCTGAAGATGATTGCCGGTACCCAGAAAAAAGTTTCCAGTTTCATGAGAATGCTGGCGATCATAATGGCCATGCCGACGGCGAGCAAAGTCAAATATGCCTTGCGTGTATCTGGCAAGCGCGCGGACATGGTGGCTGCAAAGATGCAGAAAGTGGAACCGCCAAAATTGTAGGGTGCCCAGATAATGCCCATGGCGCAAACGGTTACGATGCATGCGTAAATGCGCCAACCATTACACCAAAAACTATAAAAGTAAACCGGCAAAAAGAATAACAGGCTCAATGCCAGGGCGATCAATTCCTGACTGTTGGGAGCGACATACAGATATTTCCAGCTAAAAATGGCAAATGAGAAAAGCCAGAAATAAGGTGCTTTTCCAAAGCGCGCTGGCACCCAGGGGAAAGAGAGGGGCGATAGAATTGATATGCTCACGGTTTTGCCTTGGGTGCGTATTTCAATAAAAGCAGCATTATTCCTTTAAAAGGCGAACATCTGCAATTTCAAAATGATATTCGCCAATTTGCGGCCCGGCATTGAAGGCCAGTATGGTGATGATGCTGGCGTCGAGTCCCTTGAACTTGCTGAATGGGACCACTACTTCCTGCCATTCTGATGTGGTATTGAAGCGTACGGTTAAAGGAATATAGCTACCTTGAACACTGATTGCTACACTATAGTCTTTACCATCACCTTTCACGCGGAATTTCAGGGTGTTGGCAGCACTTAAGTTGGCGGCTTCCATGGGCTGCCTGCCAGGAAAGAAAGCCAGCCCGGCCCAGGGGTAGGCAAAACCAGGATTAATGGTTGCCGCAATCGAGATGGCGTCTGCTGGTGCATCTGTTTCTTTGGTGGTATCGAGCTTTTTGATGTTGACGCTTGATTTTCCCGCCATGGGCGCATCCGTAGAAGGATGCCAGCCGAAACCAAATGGGCTGGCTAGCTTTTCTTTGCTGAACAAGCTGATACGGCCATCGGCAGGGATTTCCGCCAGCAGATTTTTTTGCGCATTTTGCCTGGACACTTCCTGCTGTTTTTGTTCGCGTTGCGCTGTGACGCGTTCACCGTCTTTCCAGATATCGACAATATTGCGTGTGCTGCTAATAGCCTTGTCCGGTTCGCCTTCGACCAGCAAGAGATCGGCTTTGTAACCATTGGCGATACGGCCTCTGTCCTTTAACTGGAATGCATTGGCCGACACAGATGTGGCTGATGCCAGAGCTGCTATCGGGCTCAAGCCTGCATCTACCAGTGAGGCGAGTTCATGATGCAGGCTGATGCCATATTGTGTGCCTGGGTTACCCGCATCAGTGCCAGCCAGGATGGGTACGCCAGCTGTATGCATGGCAGCCGTCACCATTTTTGGTGCCTTTAGCAAATCTGGGTCTGGCCTGGCACCAAAGGGCATGTTCAGTGCTTGCATCTGAGACTTGTCCAATAAATCAGTCAAGCGTTTGTCTGCCAATACATCTTGTGCTGTTATGCCAGCCATACTTTTCAGTACAGAAAAAGTGGGAATAATAAAAGCATGTTTGCGTTTTGCGCTATTGACCAGATCGCGCATGTCTTTATCACTGATTTGCTTGTCATTGAATAAATGTACCAGGCCATCTGCGCCAGCGGCTAAGGCATCTTGCGCTTCTTTAAGATTGCCTATATGGACTACTGCCAGTTTTTTGCGCAGATGAGCGGCTTTGATCAAGGCCTTGACTGTCGCGGTATCCAGGCTATTGAAAGGGCGCTTGTCACTGCCGTGTTCAATCACGATCTTGATAAAGTGAGAGCCTTCTGCCAGACGGGCATCAACCCAGGCTTGTGCTTCTTCCGGTTTGTTCAGGGTAGGGATGGACATGCCATATTCTGTGCCATGTCCACCAGGGGCAGTTGCCAGTACGCCAGCAGAAATCAGATCAGGGCGTTCGCGGTTGTCACCCTTGCGCATTTTTTCATTGATCTCTTTCATTTGCGTTACGTTGGTGAACATATCGATTTGCGTGGTAATTCCATACAACAATGGTAGTTCGTGGTCCTTATAGGCGTGCACATGGGCATCGATCAAGCCTGGCAACAGGGTGCGGCCTTTACCATTGATGATGGTGACATCTGCAGCAGGTTTGCCTTTGAAATTGCTGTCCTGGATTTTGCCATCGACGATAAGAACATTCTTATCTGCTTGAATTTTTTTGCCATCAAATACACGTACACGTTCAATCAAAAAGCTTGCCGCAGTTGCAGGAAAATGAAAGCAGCCAGCGCAAACAGCCAGGGCCAGGGCGAGAGTGGTTTTTTTCATCTTGTTACTCCTTGTTGAGATATGTCGCTATCTTGCCTTTCCCGATATTGATAAAACAGAAGCAAATGCCATCAGTTTGAGATGACATTTGTCATACCGGCTGTGAAACCACTGTGCAAATAAAAAAGTCCCGCGAAAAGACGCGGGACTTTTTATTCAAGACGCTTCAGTCTTATGGGGCAGTACAAAGGCAATGTGTCAATGCGGTAAAGCCTTTACCTTCTTTATTGACTTCTGCCAACCAGCTCAGGTCTTTCAGGACCTGGCTTGCAGCCGCTGGTGGCATACCCATTGGTACGACGGCGAGTTTGAAATTGTCATGCAATACCCTGGCGGCAGTGGCATCAAAGATACTTAAAATACGGTCTATCTTTGAAGGTTCACGTTCGATATAGCTGATGCGGTAATCTGCGCCCAGCTTGGCGCGGGTAGATGCCGATTTCAATGCATCTCCAAAATTGCCTATGGTATCAACCAGGCCGCGCTCCTTGGCTTGTGTGCCAGTCCAGACGCGGCCCTGGGCAACTTCATTGATTTTTTCAGGCGTGGTTTTACGTGCTGCCGCTACCTTGGAAGTGAAGTCTGCATAAGTGTGGTCTATGCTGCTTTGCAAAACCTGGGCAAAACGTGCGTTGAACGGACGCAAAGGATTGAAAGGATCGGCCAGCCAGGTGGTCGGTGAACCAGCAGTGTGCACACCCAGTTTGTCAGCAGCCTTGTCGGCGGATGGCAATATGGCGATGACACCGATAGAGCCAGTAATCGTGGCTTCATCTGCAATCACTTCGTCAGCCGCCATGGAAATCCAGTAACCACCGGATGCAGCGACGTCCCCCATCGAGACCACAACGGGTTTGCCAGCCTTGCGCGTCAGTTCCAGTTCCCTGCGTATCAGTTCAGAACCAAAAGCACTACCGCCGGGCGAATCAACGCGCAGGACCAGGGCTTTGATGCTGTCATCTTCCCGTGCCTTGCGTATCATTTGCGCTGTAGACAATCCACCGATAGAGCCCGGAGGTGCCATGCCTTCGCTGATTTCACCTGCTGCGACGATAACACCAACTGCATCACCAAAGGCCTTGGTTTTAACTCTGGCCAGGTAGTCGTCAAAAGGGATCTGGCGGAAGCTTTTGATTTGCTCATCCTTGATGCCGCGCTTGAGCATGATTTCACGCAGTTCATCACGGGTTTTCAGTCCATCAACCAACTTGGCGTTGAGTGACAGTTTGGCGATATCACCGCCAGCAGCGACCAGCAGTTTGCTGAGGTCGTTGATGCCGCGCATGATGTCGCCTTCAGGCAATTTGCGGGCTTTTTCAACGTCGGTGGTATAGGTTTTCCACAAGCCATTGAATAAATAGCTTTCTGCTTCAGCGGCTTCTTTCGATGGGCCGTTGGCAACATAAGGTTCGCCAAAACTTTTAAAGTTACCAGCCTTGAGCACGTTCACGGTGACACCAAGCTTGTCGAGGGCATCGCGGTAATAATTACGGTATTTGCCAAAACCGGTAATCATTACAGTGCCCATAGGGTGCAGGTATACCTCATTCGCACGGGAAGCCAGATAGTATTGACGCTGGTCATAGCTGGAACCCCAGGCCACCACGGTTTTGCCACTGGCCTTGAACCTGTCGATTGCGGTCGCTACTTCACGCAGGGTAGCCAGGCCAGCGCCGTCCATTTCGTCTAGCATTAATACTGCACTGCTGATTTGCGGGTCTTTGGCTGCCTGATCCAGCACAGCCAGAACATCGCGCAATTGCGTGGTTTTCTTGGCTTCGCCTCTGGCTTCTGCCAGCAAAGCTTCCCTCGGGTTGCTGTCGTGTTGTTCAACCAGCGTACCCTTAATATTTAGTATCAGGGCAGTTTTGTTTTCTATCTTTTTCACCCCGCTACTGAGAATATTAACGATGATCATGATAAGGATAGCCAGGATCAACAGGTTGAAAAATACCCGGCGGCTGAAATCCAGCGCATTCCAGAGGTATTTGAAGCCCGTTCCTATCCAGCGTAGTGGGGTAAAAGCCATAGCAAATTTTCCTAATGTGACGTTAGAACTGAATTATTCAGGCCAGATGGATTTTAACAACTGAGCCAGATGAGCACCCGCACGTGCCAGCGCATCTTCTTTCATGTTCAGCATGGTTTTTTCATATTCGAGTGGCAAGGCAATAGACCAGCTATTTCCTCTTTGGTTCGGTGTACTTTTACTGAATTGGGTACCGGCAAACAGTTGTTTGGCATCGCGAATGGCATCGTTGGCCCACAATGCCGGCAATTCTTCTATGGTGGCATTGGCAGGCGCTATTGCCCTGGCTTTTTTAGTCAGTGCTTCATTCATGCGGCCACGCTTGAATTGCTGAGGCAGATCATCCCACAATGCGTGAAGGTTGCCACATGGGCATTGCAATGCATTGCCACCAACGGTAGTGCTGCCACGGTCATACTGGCCTTCATCCGGGTTGACGATCTTCCCATCGGCGTTCAAAAAGATGGAGCCTACATGCAGAGGCTGATGCAAGTCGCCTACATAGTGGGTCAGCAGTGTCAGTGCTTCTTGCTTATCTTTGAAGTTGAATGGTTTGGGTTGTGGTTTGTCTTGCAACACCGCAACGGCTGCACGAATGGCATTGACGATATCATGATCGCTGGTGCCTACATAACCAGATTTATAGTGGTCATGTTGCAGCGCTACGTTGACATAGTGATATTGCTTGTGGCAGTTTTCTTCATCAAAGGCCGGATTACAATTGGTATTGTTGCGTTTCACATAATCTGCCATGGCATCGATGCCTGCGGCCGTCTCAAAGGATGCACACTCCGGGTAACGGCCAGTGGAGGTATAGGTAAAGTCTTTTTCGGGCGCTATGCCTTTGACGCAATCGCCCCATACGGCGACTTTTTCCAGGGTATTTGTACCCAGCAGTGCTCTGACCTGGATACCCGCTTTGCTACCTGCCAACAGGTTTTCGGCAATTGCCCCCACAGTCTGGTGACCATCGGCACCCCAGGCAAAACTCAGTTGTGGCAAGCTGGCCAGTGCCAGCATGAAAGCAGAGATCAGTAACTTTTTCATAGGAAGATCAGATAGATAGTAAAAACACACCAAAGATGATAACAAGCAAAGATGATGAGGATATAGCAAACTGGGGAGATTGTGTTCGGATCAGAATGCGTATTGCAGGCGCATGCTGAATACGCCTGCGTGACGGGTATTGAGTTTGCCGGCTACATAGGAGGCTTCATACCTGATGGCTTGCTTGTTGTCTGCCGCGTTCCCCAACTTGAAACTCCCGGATACCATCGGGCCCGCCCGGTGTGATTGCTGAGCCAGTGCCGACCAGTTATCCCAATCACCCAGTTCTCCAAAGCCCTGCAAGCCAAACTCCAGCTCGGGTCGGTAGCGGTATTTGGTCTGCCACTGGTATTTCATTTGCATGCGCGTCGCCGGACTGGTGCGGTAGGTGCGTTCCAGGAACAGGTTGGTATTTATCTGTACGCGGCCAAACCCGGTTTGCATGGCAGGGCCAAATTCAAAATCCACTCCCCGGCTGCTGTCAGTGTTCTTGTTCAGACTTGTATGCAAGGCAACGTCAACATCATACTGGCCATGGGTGAGCAAGATATCGTTTTGCCAGGTCCATGCACTGTTTGCCAGTGAACCAGCCCCACGCCGGAACCAGGTTGCATATACTTCGGTGTACCAGGTCTTGTTGGGCATGTAGCTGAAACCCAGGTCAGGCGCAGTCGAAGTAGGGCGATTATCAACGAAAGAAGACCAGGTCTTGAAGTCTATGGTCTTTTCACCCTCATTTTCATAGATGCTAACGAGATAATAGCCAGAACCCGCTTGCGCAGGCATGGCTGACAATATACAGAGAGAGAATGTTGCCTTAAGAGCAAATTTCTTCATGATTATCTACATTGATCTATCGTGAACGAAGGTATGTGCATATCATGGCATCGCTACAGGAAAGTGCAAGAAAATCCATGATGGAATTGTTATTTCTTTTATTTCCTGGTCATGGAACTGTCAAATTGCCTTGCTTTGCAAATCCTTGCATTCGACTTCGACCTCAATACCAGCTAAACTTGCGTGTTTTTCTTCCATTTTTGCGGCATCAGCATGAACACCATGAATACATTCCCAGACGATAGCGCTGAATCCGGCCACGAGTCAGTCGCAGAGACGACTACGTCCAGCGCGGCATCGAAAGACCTGATCAGCCGCGAAGTGGCACGCCGCCGCACCTTCGGCATTATTTCCCATCCGGATGCGGGTAAAACTACATTGACAGAAAAGCTGCTGATGTTCTCAGGCGCGATTCAACTGGCGGGTACGGTCAAGGCGCGCAAGAGCGGTCGCCATGCGACTTCCGACTGGATGGAGATAGAAAAGCAGCGCGGCATCTCGGTGGCATCCTCCGTCATGCAGTTTGAATACCGCGACCACGTGGTCAACCTGCTCGACACCCCCGGTCACCAGGACTTTTCTGAAGATACTTATCGCGTGTTGACGGCTGTGGATTCTGCACTGATGGTGATCGACGCCGCCAAGGGTGTGGAAGAACAGACCATCAAGCTGCTCAATGTTTGCCGCATGCGCAATACGCCTATTATCACGTTCGTCAACAAGATGGATCGCGAAACCCGCGACCCGCTGGAATTGCTGGATGAACTGGAATCGGTATTAAAGATACAGTGCGCACCAGTGACCTGGCCTATTGGCATGGGTAAGACTTTCCGCGGTGTGTACCATATCCTGAAAGATGAGATTTTGTTGTTCACGCCAGGTAGCGAACGCGCGGATCAGGAATTTGAAGTCATCAAGGGCATCAATAACCCTCGTCTGGTAGAAATGTTCCCACTGGAAATCGAACAACTGAAGATGGAAGTCGAGCTGGTGCATGGCGCATCCCATCCATTTAGCCTGGAAGACTTTTTGGCTGGCGTGCAAACGCCGGTCTTCTTTGGTTCGGCCATCAATAACTTTGGTGTGCGTGAAATTTTGAATGCCCTGCTGGATTGGGCACCGGCACCGCGTGAACGTGATGCCACCATCCGTTCAGTCGAACCAAAAGAAACGTCATTTTCTGGCTTCATTTTCAAAATTCAGGCGAATATGGACCCGGCTCACCGCGACCGTATCGCCTTCCTGCGCGTATGCTCTGGACGTTTTGAACGTGGCATGAAGCTCAAGCATTTGCGCCTCAACCGCGAGATCAAGGTATCGTCCGTTGTGACCTTCATGGCTTCTTCACGCGAACAGGTGGAAGAGGCTTATCCTGGCGACATCATCGGTTTGCCCAACGACGGCAACATGCAGATAGGTGACAGTTTTTCTGAAGGTGAATTGCTGCAATTTACCGGCATCCCTTACTTCGCTCCAGACTTTTTCCGTACAGCACGTATTTTGAACCCGCTGAAAATCAAGCAATTGCAAAAAGGCTTGCAGCAATTGGGTGAAGAGGGTGCGGTACAGGTATTCAAGCCTGTCGTCAGCAGTGATCTGGTGCTAGGTGCGGTCGGTGTCTTGCAGTTTGAAGTGGTGGCCAGCCGTCTTAAAAATGAATACGGCGTTGATGCCGTGTTTGAAGGCACCAGTATCAGTAGCGCCCGCTGGATCAGTTGTGACGACAAGAAAATGCTGGCTGACTTTGAGCGCTCAAGCGCAGGCGGCAATATTGCTTATGATGCTGCAGGCAATATGGCTTATCTGGCGACGTCAGGTGTGAACCTCAAGTTGACTCAAGAACGTTGGCCTGGTGTAACCTTTCACGCGACGCGGGAACATGCGGCAAAGCTTGGGTAAAGAATTCCGCTAAATAAGTCAAAGCTAGCAAGCAAGCGGCTGACAGAGCGAAAAGCTTCTGTCAGCCGCTTTGCCATTGGGGGCAATAAAATTTACTTGAATGCAGATTTTAATTTGCTAACATGTTGATTTAAGGTGCTTTTTTTGCACGACATCATGACATATAGCTGTCATACTGAAGGCGCAAGATGAGGTGTCAGGCAAGCGTGCAGAGTATACGTAATACCAAAAATTAGCGTTGGCCGTTTGTATGAGCTAAAGCATTTCCTTCCCGATTTTCTTTGCAACTTTGATGAGGAGCGTGATCATGGCATTATTTTTTATAGAAGCCGTCCGTTTTGATGACAGTGGTCAGCGTATCGCCAAGGTGCGCTGGGGCAAGAGCAAGGGTGGGCAAGTCATGCCGCCAGCGATAGTAGATGACCCTCAGGAGGCGGATGTACAGGCAGTCCTGGATACCATCGCCAATGGCGACGAAGTCTTGCCCAAATTTCAAAGCGCAAACGGCATCATCCTTGGACCAAAAGTGGTCGGAGTACAGTATGAGGATGGTGTGCGTGGTCTGAGCACCGCCAGCAATGATGTACCTGGCAATAGTCTCAACGACCTGCCTTCTTTCTAAACTATGTGACACGTCTCTGTCATCAGGGACGTGTTTTCACCATTTGCACATCTTCCTTGTTTTTCGCATATAGAACCACCTGGTATATGCAAATAAGAAATACTTCGTTGTCCTTATCCGGCCTGGCTCCATATCATACCCAGGTCGCCGGATAATTTTCCATCTGGCATGTTTCAATCAATCCGCTTCCTTCCATGAGATGTGGGCAGAAAACTTCCTGGGAATACAATGAAAGTCTCTACAAGAAAAACAATCTCCGCCTTATTTGCTGGGCTGGTGCTGGCAGGTGCTTCTCTGACTGCAAGTGCTGCTGATTTGCTGGATACTGTCAAAACACGCGGTACCCTTAAAATTGCACTGGAAGGGACTTATCCACCCTTCAATTTCAAAGATACCAAAACCAATGAACTGGCCGGCTTTGATGTGGATGTCGCCAAATTGCTGGCCGCCAAATTGGGCGTCAAGCCAGAATTCGTGACTTCTGAATGGAGCGGCATACTCGCTGGCCTTTCTGCGGGCAAGTTCGATGTGATCGTCAATCAGGTTGGTGTCACAGCCAAGCGTCAGGAAACTTTTGATTTTTCTGACCCATACACCCTGTCCAGTGCCCAGCTTATCGTCAAAAAGGATGACAAGCGCGAATTCAAAAGCCTGGATGACCTGAAAGGCAAAAAACTGGGTGTGGGGCAGGGCAGCAACTACGAAGAACGGGCAAAGGCCGTGGCTGGTATTGAAGTGAAGAGCTATCCCGGCGCACCTGAGTACCTGCAAGACCTGGCCGCAGGCCGTGTTGACGCCGCCTTGAATGATAGTCTGATGGTTGCTTATTTGTTGAAAGCGACCAACTTGCCAGTCAAAGCGGGCGCACCTATCGGTGAAATTGCCAAAAATGGTATTCCCTTTCAAAAGGGTAATCCCAAGTTCGCCGCAGCTTTGAACGTGGCTCTGGCCGAAATCATCAAGGACGGCAGTTTCGCTAAAGTATCCAACAAATGGTTTGGCAAGGATGTCAGCAAGGCCCCAGCGGCACAGTAAGTTGCAATCTGGCTGACATTGCCCTGCAATGTCGGCTGCTTAAGCTGTATGATTAAGTGGATTGATTCCACTTAATCACAATACTATCCCCGTCCTGCGGGGATATTTCTTTTTAAAGTCGCCATGGAAATTCTGGAATTGCTGCAAATGGCAGCCCCTGTCATGCTCAAGGGCGTGGCCTATACCTTGCTTTTTGCCATTGGTGCCATGGTGGGGGGATTAATATTGGGATTCCTGCTGGCAGTGGCGCGCATTTTGCCGTTTGCCGCCATCAGTGCGCCAGCTGCCGTCTATGTCAGCCTGATACGCGGTACACCCTTGCTGGTGCAGATATTCGTCATCTATTACGGGCTGCCCAGCCTGGGCGTCGAGTTCTCGGCGACATCGGCTGGCATATTGGCACTCAGTCTTAACTCTGGTGCTTATCTGTCGGAAAGCATACGCGGTGCGATACTTGGTGTCAGCCGTGGACAGTGGGCCGCGAGTTCCAGCCTGGGCCTGAACTATGCGCAGACGCTGCGCTATATCGTGGTGCCGCAGGCCATGCGCGTCGCTGTACCTTCTATGAGCAATACCCTTATCAGTCTGATCAAGGATACCTCGCTTGTATCTGTCATCACCGTGACAGAATTGATGCTGGCGACCAAGGAAGTCATCGCCACCAGTTTTCGGCCCTTACCGCTGTATATCGCTGCAGCAGCCATATACTGGGCGCTCAGTCTGTGCTTTGAAGTTGTGCAAAGGCGACTGGAAAAGCGCCTGCAAAAAGCCCATCAAGTGTGATTTTCCGGGTTTTCAGGCATGTTGCTTCTTGATGTCTGTAACAGCACCGGCAGACTCACATGTTTTTCAGTCGCGGGGCCAGCGACAGCACCACCAGTGCAGTCGCAATTGGCAGTGTGGAAATGAAGCCGAAGTGCTTGAAGCCAAAAGCACCCAGCAAGCCGCCTGAGAAAAAGGCAAATACCAGCAAGCTGTGCAGGCGCAATTTTTGCAGATTGGCTCCCACTTCATTTTGAGGATGGATTTCGTCCTTATTCCTGTTCCAGTAAATCATTTTCCCGACTTCTATGCCTATGTCTGTCACCAGGCCGGTGACATGGGTCGTGCGTATTTCTGCCTTGGAAATTTTGGTGATCAGCGCATTCTGCAAGCCCATCACATAGCAGAGTAAGACCGTCGTGAAAGAGACGGTGATGACGGCATGTTCCTGCAATTCGGTACCAACCAGACCAAACACGAGCAGTAACAATGCTTCCAGCAGCAAGACCGGGGTGTAGATATAACGAAAATGATTGCGCTTGGCGAAATTGACCATGATAGCCGTACAGGCTGCCCCCCATGCAAAGGCGATCAACATAAACAGTGCGGCAAAGGCGGGCAGTATCTTCCCCAAAATCAAATCATCAGCCGCAGACGACAGCATGCCTGTCATATGGGAAGTGTATTGGCCAACTGCCAAAAAACCACCGGCATTCAACGCCCCCGCCACGCAAGCCAGTGTGACACCCAGATGGAGATTCGCTTGTGGCGTGCGTTTGGGTGAGGTAAGAGCGGACAGATAATGTAAGGGCATGCGTCAGGATTCAGAAGGGGCGGTTGCCGTTGTGCCTCATAGTGTAATCCAGATTGTGCGGCAAAAGCAGATCGCGGCCATGCCAGCAGAAACTTGCGCGGAATGAAGAATGAAAAAAATCGGATTCACCTCCGATGGACTCTGTTTGAAGTCTTCGAAAATCGCAAATTCGGTGCCAATCTAATACCAGTTGGGTTTTATCTGGTCAGCTTCGCAATAATCAAGTTTCGGAATAGCCAAACAGTTTTTCTCATTACCTTGAAACGCAGCATTCCAAATTGCGAAACGCTGCTTTCCTTCAAAGCGAAACTTTTGCTTTTGCTTTTGCCCATGCATATTGTTTATTTATATTGTGTTGGCTGTTGGATACAGTCCACTTAAGTGTGAATTTTCGCCCTAAATATAAATTATTCATAAAAAACATAAGCTTATGCATGTTTTCTCACGCTTTATGATAATACCAATAATGGTAGTGATGATACCACGTAGATACCGCTTGACAACCACTTTTACGCTCCTTAAAGTGAGCCTCATTCGCTGTTTAGTATTTTCCACAAGCCGATATTTGCATGTGAATTTGCTAAATAGAGGATGGCTTCAGAGTACGCCTGTCGTGGCCACAGTCGATACTGTGGCGTGAGATTCATGGCCAATACCGCAGTCGCCGCGAGAAAAAAAACACAGCCAGGTCGCAATATTCTTGCATTCCTGGGAAAAGTAAAACTGGATGAGAGGGGTGGTTTTGCTTGTGGTATTGAAGTGGATTTTATGTAAGCGTGCAGGTCTAATTTTTGGAATTTTCAGTTTTCATGTGAAGCTGAAACTTTGATTAGGAATTTCTTGGGGGAGTATATGAAACGTAATTCTGCAAATAATTTGACACCTATCGCAGCGGCAGTTGCTGTGATGGTGATGAGCGTAGCGATGACTGCGCAAGCACAGGAAGCTGATTCAAAAAAAGGCGCAAAAGATGAAGTTCAGCAGGTAACTGTCACTGGTATTCGCTCAGCACTGCAAAATGCAGTCAATATCAAGCGCAATGCCAATGGGGTGGTCGATGCCGTGTCCGCAGAAGATGTGGGCAAGTTGCCTGACAATGACGTGGGTGAATCGCTGGGCCGTATTCCAGGCGTGACCGTTGGTCGCGCTTTCGGTCAGGGTGCTTCGGTTTCTGTCCGTGGCTCTGATCCACAAATGACTTACACCACCTTGAACGGCCAGACTGTGGCCTCGACAGGTTGGTATGATCAGCAAGCAATTGACCGTTCCTTCAATTACTCCCTGCTGCATTCCGAATTGATCGGTGGCATGGAAGTGTACAAATCTTCCCAGGCAGATTTGACTGAAGGTGGTATCGGCGGCACGGTGATCGTCAAGACACGCAAACCTCTCGACATGGCTGCTAATTCAGCTTACGTCGGTGTGAAAGCAAGTAAAGGCAGTTTGACAGATAAAATCGGTACAGATGTTTCTGGCATGTTCGCCTGGAAAAATGATGCCAACTCTTTTGGTGTGCTTGTCGCTGGTGCCAGAGAGAAGAGTGACTATATCCGTCGCGGTGTTGAAGCAGATGCACGCTGGTCTGACGACGTAACGCCATCCACTTTTGTTCAGGAACGTGAACGCAAGGCATTTAACATCAGCTTGCAAGCCAAGCCAGCGCAAGGTTTCGATCTTGGCCTGAACTATATGAAGCTGGAGCTGGACGCCAATAACTCCAATAGCAGCCACTATATTTTCCAGGGTAATAGCTGTACAGCCCGGAACGCAGCAGGTGCTTGCTTGAGCAGCAACACAACGCTGGCAAACACCTCTGCACCTTTCGTTCAAACCTGGGCGCGTGCAGGTAAAATGACGTCAGACAGTTTTACCGTGAATGGTAGCTACAAAACCAACGACTTCAAACTTGAAGCAGTCGCCGGTACTACCAAGGCAGACGGTGGTACATCACTGACGACCAACTACGGTTACAGTGGTGGCAATCTGCCAAAATGGACAGGTACTATCGATGCAACGGGCACACTGATCAAGGTTAATCCATCGTCCAATCAGTCCGTTGGCCTGGCAAACCTGCCAGCCAATTCCGATGTGTCGACCTGGGCACTGGCACGTGGACCAAACTCTGATAAAGAGAATTTTGCGCAAGCTGATCTGACATTGAAACTGAACTGGGGTTCGATTTCCTCCTTCAAAACAGGTTTCCGTACCACAGAGCATACTTTTGAGAAGCATACAGATCGCGCCATCTCCAATAATCCACCGTCAGTTTCTACAGCCAGCCTGTACGACGGTACGATACAAATGGGCACGCCAGGCTGGTCTTACCCACGTCCTAACACTAGCGCCATGCTAGCTAGTTCACTCGGCGCGGTCACTCGCTGGGTTGAAGACAGGTCTGGTCTGGGTATCCTGAAAGAAGACAATACCGCTGCTTATGGTATGTTCAACTTTGAAGAAGATAAGCTGCATGGTAATTTTGGTCTGCGCTATATCAAAACCAAAGTGAACAGCACTGGTTACAAGCTTGATGGTACGCCACTGGCAGCAGGTGACGTAGGTCAAAATGATGGTTGGGGCCGTACTCTGGTCACAAATAGTGCCAGCTATAGCGATGTATTGCCAAGTTTGAATATCGCTTATGATTTGGAGAAAAATGTGATCCTGCGTGCGACGGCCTCTCAAGCCGTGACACGTCCTAACTATGAAAACATGTTCCTGTCCACGCAAATCGGTTACCGAGATACTGTGGCAGGTAATGAAACAGTGAACTTTGGTTCTGCTGGTTTGAAGCCGATGAAATCAACGCAGTTTGATTTGGGCGTGGAGTATTACTATGGTAAAGGCAATCTGATTTCCTTGATGTACTTCCATAAAGACATCAATAATTTCATTACCAGTGATACCCAGGTCAATCAAAGCATCGGCGTGGTTAGCCCTGATACTGGCAAAGACAGCTGGACAGTCAACCGTTATGTCAATGCTGGCGGCGGCAAGATTGATGGTCTGGAAGCGCAGATCAATCACTCTTTCGACAATGGCTTTGGTGTTGTTGCCAACTACACCCTGGCAAATGCGAAAGCGCCTGCAATCAGCTATCAGGACAGGCTCAATGTCTTCACCTTGTCATCCAAGCATAACGTCAACCTGGTTGGCTACTGGGAAAATGCTGATTACTCTGCACGTCTGGCTTACAACTGGCGTTCCAAGTATATGGTCCGTGAAACAGGCTACTACGGCAACCGTATGCATGATCCATATGGCACACTGGATGCGAGCTTTGGCTGGAATATCAACAAGCAATTCAGATTGCAGTTTGAAGCCATCAACTTGCTCAAACAAGATGATGTCCAGTACGGTGCAGCAGGGTACGATACAACTGTAAAAACACCATTGAAAGGCGGCTACCCAGCCTGGTCTTTCCTGGGGGAAACCACTTACAGACTGAGCCTCTCGGCGAAGTTCTGATGTAAAAAAAGCCTGGTTTCTGCCAGGCTTTTTTTATTGCATGACAATTTCCATCACCAATTTTGTTGAGTATTTTTCCAGGTTTAACGACCAGGAAAATTTGTAGTCCCTATCAGTGCTTCATAAAACATACGGAGAATTTCATGAAAAAAAAGCTTGTATCCTTGTTGATGTTGTGTGCTGTTGCAGGAAACGCTACTGCTGCCGAAATTCGCTATTTTGCTGTCACCGGCAATGTGGATGGCGCGAGCTATTGCCAGGCAGTCTGGCCAGGTTCTCAATACGCAGGAGTGAGAATGGGCAATGCATCGTATTACTTCATTGCATGCCAACAATAATCTGGATGCGGTCATAGCTTGATGCAAGAAAATCTGCCGGGTTTTTTTGAAAATTTGGCAGATTAAAATGCTTTAACTATCTCATGGGGGCGATCATTCCATCATTCAATGCTTGTGAATTTCTAACTAATCGTCAAGCAAGCAAAAAACTCTATTCAAAAATCGTAAAAAGTATTTACGGTCAGGCGACCACTGCGCGGGTTGTCGTTAATGCTCAATGCTGGATTAATGCAGGCCGTATGCAATAAGCTGCCGCGATAAATCACCAGTCGGTTGAATTTGGCAGGTATCATGCCCAAAAAACAGAAATGCTCGTTGCTATCATCAAAGTACCTGGTTGGTGGCCGTACGGCATTGATTTCCTCGTAGTACACATCCAGATAATGCTCGCGCGTGGCTTCCGTGATTTGTTGCAAACCTGTTGCTTTATGCCGGTAAAAACCTGTGCCCCCATGTCTTTCATCGCAGAGGTATAGCAGCACCGCCATGTGATGAGGGCTGCTTGCATCAAAATGAGGTGTCCTTTGCAAGGGGCTAAGGTCATTTGCATGCATGGTCGTCAAAGAAAACGCGCACATGCTTTTGCGTAAGGCCAATTCTTCTGGTACACCAAAATTAAGCTTGATGAGCGGTTCAAGAAATTCAGTGATGGTGTTTGAATACTCAGCAGGGGCCTGGGCGCGTATGCCTGGATAGCCTTTCTTTTTATCGAAATTTGGATAAGGATGAAAGCTGCTACTGATCCCTATCGCTTTCATCTCTTCAGGATTCTGAAGAAAATTATCAATGATAATTGCCTGGTGATCACCTATCGTCACGCTTTGGATATCAGGCGGCATGCGCAGAGAAAATGCGGTATCTATAGCATTGTCCATCTCAGTTCCTTAATGATTGAGCGTAAGCTGCCAGGAATTTTTCCAGCCATTCCCTATGCCCTAATAGTTCACCAGATAATTTCCGGCTACTTATTTTTATGTTTTCAATTTCGCGCTTGAAGTATTCCTCTTCATAATCCGTCATATTCCTGGGCCTGGTTTGATATTTCATGCCGTAGAGCACAAAGAGAAAATTATCTACATCAAATAAATCAAAGCGGCTGAAGAAATCGGATTTCTTGGGTGGATTGACTTTCCACATGGCGAGCCTCTCGCTCAGGATATCCGAGCGTTTTGCTTCATTGGTATTCGCGCGCCAGAAGTCGGAATCCTGGCGGTCTGAAATGCAGTAATGCATTTGCACAAAATCCATGACGCGCTCCCAGGTATAGGAGACGACTTTGTTGCAATAATCCGCAGCCACAGACATGGTTTCTTTTTCGACTGAAAAATTGCGTGCAAACAGTTCGGCAGAAAAATCGGTGACAAAGATGGATGTTGCTTCCAGCGGCTCGACGAAACCTTGTGCCAGGCCCAGCGCCACCACGTTCTTGCACCAGAATTTCTCCCTGTAGCCCATGCGCATGGGGATCTTGCGAGGCGAGAATTTATCTGTATCCAGTTGCAGATATTTTGACAGGTTTTGAATTGCCACATCCTCTGTCATATGCGCGCTTGAATAAACAAAACCAACGCCGCGCCGGTTGGTCAGTGGTATGTCCCACATCCATCCTGCGGCGTGCGCTTTGGCTAAAGTATAAGGCGGGATTTCAGTTCCGGCTGCGGTAGGTATTTGCACAGCCAGAGCAGTGTCCGTCAGGATTTGTGCAGATTTATCGATAAAAGGGATATTAAGTACTTTCCCCATGATCAGTGAATGAAATCCTGAACAATCCACATAAAAATCATAATGCAGTTGCTCACCTTCCTTGGTGATCAAATAAGCGACCTCACCCCGGTCGTTCAACTTTGCGTCGACTATCGTTGCAGATTTATGCTTGACCCGCAATTTTTCTTTGGCATTTGTTGCTAATAGCTGTCCAAATTTAACGGCATTAAAATGATAGGCATAATTGACCACGCCTTCATATTGTGCTGACGACACCTTCTTGGGTGATTTCATTGCATCGGCAAGAACAGGAGTCTCTGCTACATCTGAAAAATGCATGCTGCCAGAGTTTTTCAGGTAAAGCGCCGTGACATCTGTGCCGCCGGGATAGGGCGAAGAAAACGGGTGGTAATAACTATTTCCGGGATTTGAAGCAGACGGCGTCATCCAGTCCACAAACTTGATCCCTTTCTTGAAGGTGGTATCGCAAGTGGCAAGCAACTCAGCTTCAGGAATGCCAAATTTCATCAAGGATTTCCTGATATGAGGGACAGTGCCTTCACCGACGCCGATAATACCAATTTCTGGCGATTCGATGACCGTAATCGTGACATCTGTCTCTGCCCTGAGTTCCACCGCCAGGTGATTTGCAGTGAGCCAGCCAGCTGTGCCGCCACCAATAATCGCAATACTTTTTACTCTCATTTTTTTGCCAGATTTAAACTTGCTAAGAAAAAAGTCCGGCACAAGCGGGACTTGCTGGAGGGCGAGAAATTGAATTTTTAGCCTTGAAAATTTCACTTATTCTCAGCTAAGTATTTCACATATTTTCTGCTACTACAAGCTTGATTCCTTTCGGTATTTGATCAAATTTTGATTTTATTTTTTTATAGAATCAGTTTTATATCAACTTTGAATGTACTTATTTTCCTGGACAGGAAAAGCGCATTCAATGAACTGGAATTTGTGTGCTACAGAAGAAAAAATCCAGATAAGACCAGTTGTAAAAAGCACGAAAAGCGAAGCTTACCTGAAGCCGCCACAAAGAGGTGTAAGCGCCCGCGAAATTATACAAGGTCTTGATGCGCGCGAAATTTATTTAATACCACATAGATACCGCTTGACAACCAGTTTTAAGGACTCTACAGTAAGCTGGAAGCAGGTCATCTTTTAATAATGGCTTGGAATCAAATTGCACTTTCTGTGAATAAGCATTCAATTGGACTCTCTGTTGAAAAGGCAGAACAGAGTCCTGTTGCTTTGCCCGCTTTACTCATGGAATGGAGCGCTTGAACCCGGATGGGATTTTTTAAAGAAATGCTGGCGTGGTGTTGACGCGAGTGTCCGGTTTAAAAAAATAAAATGACAGGAGCAGTAATGGATTTTTCAAATCGCCAGCAAGAGCCAGGGAAGAAGTTTATAGGTATAGGGCTGGTAATCGCATTTCACTTACTGGTGGTATATGCACTGGTATCAGGATTGGCTCGCAAGGCCATGGAAGTGGTGATCAAGCCAGCAGAAGTCAAGCTG
>Ga0187843_10000021_pt1 | contig 133835 bp, 129 predicted proteins | sample SpaLakP09_SKY_43_FD_134516 | JGI IMG/M metagenome (GOLD analysis project Ga0187843, IMG submission 134516) | Oligotrophic lake water microbial communities from Sparkling Lake, Wisconsin, USA - SP09_SKY_43 | ecosystem: Environmental > Aquatic > Freshwater > Lake | place: USA: Sparkling Lake...
CAGAGGCCTTGGGCTGGCCAGAGTGTTTTGGTCTCATCTTCGTTCCTTCGTCACTACGATGAGACCAAAACACTCCTTAAATCACAACATCAAATCTGTGCCATTGGTGCTGACGGGGAACAGTGTTGCTCATAAACGCAACGGAAGCAATAGTCCGCCGTCAGAACATTTGGTGTTAATGAAGCTGTCTATGAAAGAAGTGTCATCCTCGCGTTAGGTTTGCTGTTAGGTTGCCGGCTTGCGGCCCCGCCACCTAGAACCCACCGCCAACCCAAGGGCAAATGATATTGCCTCAAGCTCACGCAGCTCGGACAGCCGCTGGCTGCGCTCAGCCTTCACTTCAAGTGTTTCAAGGCCGTGCCTGAACGCCGGGTGAAATTCGCCACGCCTCACCGTCGATTGCTTACGACTACCATGATACCTGCAAACATTCATGCCATAGGCGGCTGGGTTGCGACATTGGTCACCGCGTGCCTTGCACTTTGCTTTGCAGCGTTTTGTTTTGCCTGAGAGGATGTTTGGGAGGGGCATTGGTCTAATTTCTTACATTACATCAGCCGAGGTGCGCACCAGACGGGCACAAGATTTTTTTGCGCGCTGACCTAAGGAAGTGAGTGCCCGCGCGGCCTGCCACCATTGCCACCTGTTTCCACAAACTCTTATAACTACTATTCTTCCTTATTTTTATAAAAGAGGTGGCAATGGTGGTATGCGCTCGCAAACTCATGCAAATCAGGCGTTTTTTGTTACCACCACATCTGGCAACTGCTGGCAAATTTGCCACCTTTTTGTTGATTTTCATCTTCATCAGTCCGACCACTCGATCTTTCCGCCCATGAGTTGAGCAAAATCGTCCCGTGCATCTGGCAATGATGGCAACTGCTGGCCGCGTTCCAGAATATTACGGTTCATCTGTCGATCCCTTTCGGCGGAGGGGCACAGGCGCTTGAGGGCTTGGTGCACTTCACGCTCCTGAGGTGCAGTATAAACGCGGGCACCCTTTTCGTATTCCTTCAGGCCTCCCAGCAGCGTTTTTGTGCTTACGAAACGTGGATCCTCCCAAGGTTCCATTGGTTCCCCACGACCGCCGGGCCAGAAACAGCCAGTTTGCAACACCTCAAACCAGTACCGGTCGAAACCGCTGAGCGACTTTAGCCTTTGATCCATATGGGCTTCGGTTTTTGGCCTCTGCCGGACATTAAAATTACTAAGATCTAGGGAAAGCATATCATGCACCATGGCGGCAATCACGGCGGGGTCATCGATCGCCTTGTGCACGTTATCCCAGTACGCATGATCACCCTTGCGGGCCTCTGATACCTGAAAGAAAGCAAACCGACGGTCATCAGCCTCAACCTGAGCGAAATGCTTATGGTTACTGGCCGCGAAGAAGCGGTGGTAAGAACGGATGGAGCGGCGAGGCTGGTACTTTTGTTCGATGGTAACCATAGGCTCCGTCACCATAGACTTTAGGCGATCGAGTGCTTTCTTGTCGCCGCTGAACAGGGCTTCATCCATACAGACAACATAGTTGCGCTCGATGGCGGCGTTAAAGTTACCTATCACATGAGCTACATCGGACACTTGCAGTGTAGTATGCTTCCATATTGCGTTCAGAAGACGGAAGAAGCTGCCTTTGCCGGTGCCTTGCCCACCAAGGAGCACAATCATGATGCCGGGTTTCTCTTCGGGGTTCTTCAACATATGCGTCAAAAACCGGATCAGGTACATAAACAGCCGACCATTAGCGCTGCATATCGAGTTCCTGAGGAAGTCCGTAATCACGGAACAGTCACCAGCCTTTGGCAGCACCGGGGAGCCAACCCAATAATTCAGAGTTGAGGTGGGTGTTGGCAGCGGACTGAATGCCACGGCGTCAAAAACCTTGGTATTTGGGCTTACCAAGAAATCTTTGACCACCTGCCGGGCGTTCGATGTCGCCGGCAATGTTTCAAGGCGGCGCTCCATCAGAAGCTTACCTGCCGCTTGCTTGTACATAGCAACATCGCATGAGCTAGTGCCCCCCTTAACAGCTTCAATTCCGGCTAGGTCGCCGACCCAGACATCTCCCCCCATCTGAAATAGGCAAAATGCCTTCTGCAATTCCCGCAGGGGATCGATCTGCGGAGTAATGGGTACAACGTCAGCCATTCCACCCACCCGCCCTTGCGTGGTAAATGATAGTTCCAATGGTGGGTGCTGGGTAGTGGTTCGGGTCGTAGCTATTCACAACGTTCCAGAAGTCATCTTCTTCAAATTTCTCGGGCGCTGAAAGGCACCATGCCCGTGCGATATCTTCCTCGTCATGCCAGCCAAGGCTAAGAATAGCCCAAACAATATCGCGGTAGAGTATATAGCTGCAATCGGCAGAGATATGGCTTAGCATGTCAGCAATGCGCGCGCGCTGCCTTGGGGTATCTTCAACGCGGCTTAGCGACCATTGCCGGTCCTTGCGCTGGGCACGGCTTGCCTGGCGAGCAACTAACTCTTGCTGCCAAGCCGCAAGCAGCGCAGCCGGGATTTCTGGGATCGCGCGCCAGTCGCCCTTTCCACCCCAACGATAGGGCATGCCTGTATCGGGATGTATAGACTGCGGAAGTACGTCCTGCATCGTTAGACCGTCAACGGTTCCGCAACGAAATTCGAGAACCGTGATTTCCTTTTTCTTACTCATTGACAAGAACCTCCTCCTTAATGGTGAGGCTTTCGATCGGCGCGAGGCCCGCAGGTAGCCGGTAAAGCAGCTTCCCGCGTCCGAGCCTACCAGACACGATTTGCACGGCATCATCAGCATCGAGCAGTTCACCCACATCGATACCACGCGCGGCAAGCCAAACCGATGCCCGTTCCATATCATCAAGGTCCAGAGCCATTGTCGGCAGCGGTGAGCAGTACGCGTGAGCTAGACCAATATTACCATTTAGTTCGCCGGCCTTTTCCGGATCAGTGATGGCGCTTGCCTTCTCGTTCCAGCCTTTGGTAGCAGGCCCTTTCTTGCCTTTCGGGATGGCGACTAGCGCCATCCCGTGGGCGACATAATCGATAGCATTTTCCATCTACGCCCCCTTTTTCTTAGGGGCGTATTGTCCACACCAATCTTTTGCCGTCACCGACGGCCAAATCGTTACCGGAACGATAGCCTCGTCGTCACATTCCTTCCTGATAGTGACTTGCGGCCCATTCCGACGACATTGGTAATAATCATCCCACCCGGTCCTAAGGTAAAGACAAGTTTCACAATGTTCCCTGCGCGTAGTCGAAGGTGTTGAATGAATATTCATGCCAATTCCCCTTCGTCGAAACCCTTTGCGTTAACAAATAGCTGGATATCATTGAGCTTGTAGAAGCGCCTACCGCCGACCAAAAAACTACGTGGCCCCAGACCGAGCCGCCCCCACTCAGCGAGCGTTTTCGGCGAACACCCTAGGTAGACGGCAGCGTTGGCGCGATCGAGCCGGCCATCCGGCAAAATTTGGACTTGAACTTTTTCTAACGTTTCCATTTCGTACTCCTTATCTGGTACAACGGATGCCGACTGGCACTTAGGCACCTGAATTTACCTATTGCTTAATTTCGGGTAATAGTCGATACAATCTAGTATAGTAAACCGTATACAGGATAACGAACAATGGGACGCCCCCTAAAAAAGCCTGAAGAGCGTCGGAAAGAGGCCACTCTCCGACTTGACCCAGAAGTACGCCACAAACTGATGGAAGCAGCAACGAAGGCAGAGAGAAGCTTCGCCGCCGATCTCGAAGCGCGGCTAGTTGCAACCTGCGATCTCGATCATCGAGGTGTTGAAATGGTGCAGGCGATTGCCAAAGAAATTTTCCATATAGAGAAGAAGATAACCCGCAAGGGTTGGCATAAAGACCTAAAAACGTGGGCTGTAGTGGCTGAGATGCTTAGAATTGGTCCCGTAAACGATTTCCGTCCTGACCTGCCGCAAAACGATGAACTCGTAATTGCCGCATTCGGAATGCTGGAAATTCTTGAGCAGGACCGATCTGATTTAATCGAACAACTCGGCAGCATGGGTATCGCGGCAAGGCAGGACCCGGACAAAACTGTGGGGGATGAAGCTGGCTTAACAATGCTGCCGGATCGCACTCGAAGCAAAGCACGGCTCATGTGCGAAAAGCTTGACGATGCGGAAGAGAGCACGCGCGCGGCAAATCTCTTGGAGCAAATCATTCAGATTGATGAACAATATCGCAAGGTCAAAGCGGACTTCGAAGGTGCACTTCGTCCCTACCTAGAAGCCGAGAAGGCGGGCCGAAAACTTTACAGGGACTACCTGCGAAATGAGGCAGAGGTGAAAAAGTCCCGTGGCGAACCATACGACATCCTGCACATTATGGAGATTTATCTGTGAGCCTGCGTTTTAACCACCTTACACGCACCGCTATCCGAACACTCAGTGTAGGAGCGAGGATCAACGAACATGGCATTACAGCAGAACGCCTGTCCAATGGGGATTGCCGCTATAGCATTAACATCATGGTGGATGGACAGCGCATACACCGCGTTATCGGTCGTGAAAGCGAAGGCGTCACTCGCGAGCAAGCAGAGCGTGCTATCGAGTCGTTCCGGACCAAAGCCAGAGAAGGCCGGTTGGACTTGCCGACCGGACGCAAGACGCATCGCACGTTTCGCGAGGCAGGCGAAGAATACCTCCAGAACCTTGAGGACACTCTGCATAGGGGCGTAAAAGGGTTTGAGGACTTGCCGAACAAGAGACGTCACATCCAAACGCATCTCATTCCTTACTTCAAAGATCAAAGGGCTGATAAAATCACAGACTTTGCTGTGCAGCACTTTGCCCGCCAACGTATGGAAGCCGGAGCAAAGCTGGCAACGGTCAATCGTGAGCTATCCACCCTGTCACACATGATGAACCGGATGGTGCAGTGGAAGTGGATCAGGTCGGATAACCGGCCCAAGATAGCTAAGGGTGAAGAGAAGCGTAAAAAGATCGTGATCCTTTCACCGGCCAATCAAGCAGCCCTTATGCGTGGTGGCATTGGCGACCAAGACCCTGCGACGTGGCTGTTTATAGCTTTTGGCCTGAACACCGCCATGCGTCATAGTGAGATACTTCGCGTCCGGTGGGATGAAATTGATTTCGCCAACAATCGGATTGATATCTCTCAAGCTAAGGCAGGCCAGCGCGTGCAGCCTATCACGACCAGCTTGAGGACAATGCTCGAAAATGAGCGGAAGAGCCGCGACGACAAAGATGGCTATATATTTCCACACCGGCGCCACAGGGGCAATACACCTTACCGGAAGAGCATGGCGCGGCAGTTCGAGCGGGCTGTACTTAGGGCCGGGTTAGAACCTGAAAAGGTTACACCCCACGTGATGCGGCACACTGCCATCACATCACTTGTGCAGGCTGGGATTGATTTGCCCACCATTCAACGCATAAGCGGACACAAAACTCTCGCGATGGTCATGCGTTACGTCCACTTGGCAGATGACCATGTCGACACAGCGATAGCGTCGCTTGATACAGGAATGTTTGACGAGATTACACATGAACTACACACACAAGGTAATCAGGGCAGGCCGAGCCGCGCTAAGATAATCGCTATTTCTAGTGGTAAAACAATACGTTAAATGGTGGTGCGGATGGCGGGACTCGAACCCGCACGCCCAAAAGGACAACAGATTTTAAGTCTGTAGCGTCTACCATTCCGCCACATCCGCATGACATTGCGCAGACAGCATTACGTGCGCATGGTCAAGAGGCTTTGCAGCCCCGGCTTATTTGTTAAGCCGTTCCCGCACTTCCTTGCCGGGTTTGAAATAAGGTACGCGCTTCGAAGGCACATCAACCGCGGCGCCGGTGCGCGGGTTGCGGCCCTTGCGTGGGCTGCGGTCGCGCGTTGAAAAGGCGCCAAAGCCACGCAGTTCGACACGTCCACCGTCGGCAAGACGTTGGATGATTTGGTCGAAAAACAGATCCAAAATCTTCTCGATTTCTTCCGTTTTCAACTCGGGATTTTCAGCTTCCAGCTTTTTGATTAATTCTGAACGGATCATCATATGTCCTTCACATCGGGCTCGCGGAAGTTGCAAGGCAGCCTCTCAAGCGTCTGACGTTGGTAATGGTTCCAAAGTGCCAGAAATTTACCGATATTACAACGGTGTTACCGATGTTGTTTGTCGAAACATCAAAAAAACCCGCCCTTCGTGAAAAGGGCGGGTTATTGTTCCGATCAATCGGAGATGTGGATTAGCCGAAGCTTATTTCTTCACGCCCTTAAGCGCTTCACCCAAGATGTCGCCAAGCGATGCGCCGGAATCCGACGAACCATATTGCTCAACAGCTTGCTTCTCTTCAGCGAGTTGAAGCGCCTTGACGGAGAAGTTTGGCTTCTTCGAACGGTCGAAGCCAGTGATCATCGCGTCGAACTTCTGACCAACCTGGAAACGGTCTGGACGTTGCTCGTCACGGTCACGGCCAAGGTCGGCACGCTTGATGAAGCCAGTTGCGCCATCTTCACCGGCCTGCACTTCAAGTCCGCCATCGCGTACTTCAAGAACAGTAACCGTGGTGGTCGCACCCTTCTTCAGGCCGCTTGCCGAAGCAGCGCCGGCTGCCGATGGGGCACCCTTTTCAAGCTGCTTGATGCCAAGCGAAATGCGCTCTTTCTCGGCGTCGATGTCGAGGACGATTGCCTTGACGGTTTCGCCCTTGCGGTGAAGGTGCAATGCTTCTTCGCCGGTGATGCCCCATGCGATGTCGGACATGTGCACCATGCCGTCAACGTCGCCGTCGAGACCAATGAACAGACCAAATTCAGTCGCGTTCTTGACTTCGCCTTCAACGGTCGAACCCACTGGGAACTTGTCAGCAAACGATGCCCATGGATTGTCGTGCGCTTGCTTGAGACCAAGCGAAATGCGGCGCTTTTCCATGTCGATGTCGAGAACGACAACGTCGACTTCTTGGCTTGTCGAAACGATCTTGCCAGGGTGAACGTTCTTCTTTGTCCATGACATTTCCGAAACGTGGACCAAGCCTTCGATACCAGCTTCGAGTTCGATGAACGCACCGTACTCGGTGATGTTCGTGACTGCGCCCTTGAGCTTTGTACCCACTGGGTACTTGGCAACTGCTGCATCCCAAGGATCGCTTTCCAGCTGCTTCATGCCAAGGCTGATGCGCTGTGTGTCCTTGTTGATACGAACGATCTGAACCTTAACGGTGTCACCAATGTTGATGACTTCGCTTGGGTGGTTGATACGCTTGTAGCTGATGTCGGTGACGTGCAGCAGGCCGTCGATGCCGCCCAAGTCAACGAATGCACCATAATCGGTGATGTTCTTGACAACGCCGTCGATGATCTGACCTTCAGCGAGGTTCTGGATAAGGCCAGTGCGTTGTTCTGCACGTGTCTCTTCCAAAATGGCGCGACGCGAAACAACGATGTTGCCACGCTTGCGGTCCATTTTCAGGATGACGAATGGCTGCGCGATGTCCATCAATGGACCAACGTCGCGCACAGGGCGAACGTCGACTTGGCTGCCGGGCAAGAATGCGACTGCGCCGCCGAGGTCAACGGTGAAACCACCCTTTACGCGGCCGAAGATAACGCCATCGACGCGGTTTCCAGCATCGAATTCGCCTTCAAGAACGTCCCACGCAGCTTCGCGGCGGGCACGGTCACGGCTGAGCATGGCTTCGCCGTTCATATTTTCTACGCGGTCAACGAAGACTTCAACTTCGTCGCCAACCTTCAGGTCGGCTTTTTGGCCGGGCATAGCGAATTCACGCAGCGCCACACGGCCTTCGGATTTGAGACCCACATCGATGACAGCATGGTCATTGTCGATTGCGGTTACGGTGCCTTTTACGACGCGGCCTTCAAAGCCACCGTCTGCGCCACCAAGTGATTCGTCGAGAAGTGCCGCGAAATCGTCGCGGGTCGGGTTTGGCGAAGTTGCCATAGGTTAGAGTTTCCTTACGTACTTTTTATCCGGCCAGTCGGTTGGTTCCGACGGTCTTTGACCAGAGATGCCCTATTGCCCGAATAGCAATAAAGCGTTCAAATACAGTGCATATCAAACCAAATTACCACGTCATGCTGAACTTGTTTCAGCATCCATCCATCAACTTAGACCAAGGGTCAGCGCGGCGAAATGGACCCTGAACCAAGTTCAGGGTGACGGTGTGTTCTATCGATACACTCCGGCTACTTAGGTCTTGCGAAGTCGAGACTCCACCAGCGCAATCGCAGCTTGAACGGCGTCGCCTATAGTCAAATCGCCGGTATCAAGCAATAGCGCGTCTTGCGCGGCTTTTAACGGGGCATCGGCACGCCCCATGTCGCGTGCGTCGCGGGCATGAATATCGGCAAGGATATCGGCAAAGCGCACGTCAATTCCGTGCCGCTGCATTTCGTCATAACGCCGCTGCGCCCGCACCTCGGCAGGGGCGGTTACAAACAGCTTCACATCGGCATGCGGCGCAATCACCGTGCCGATGTCCCGCCCGTCCAACAACGCACCACCGGGCTGGTTGGCGAAATCCACCTGCCGCTTGTTGAGTGCCGCGCGCACCTGAGGGTGGATCGATACACGGCTAGCTAACCCGCCAACTTCTTCGGTCCGCAAGATCAGGTCATCAAGCAAGCTGTCCGGAAAATCACATCCCGCCAAGGCATCCGCCGGATCATCGGGGTTGCCATTGTTGATTTCCACCTGCCGACCCACCGCGCGGTACAATAAGCCCGTGTCCAGAAACGGCATTCCAAAATGCGCGGCCAATGCCTTTGCCAACGTACCCTTGCCTGAGGCAGTCGGCCCGTCGACGGCGATTATCATTGCGCAGCACCTTTGTCAGCGCGCCGCGCCATCAGCGCCTTGATTATGCCAAATAGCGCAATCGCCATCCACACCACCTCAAGCACCATCGTCGGCAGGTTGAAATTCACCGTCAACGACACCGTCAGCAAGGCTGCACCAATGAAGTTTGCAACGTTGAACCACAGGGCGTTCATCTGCGCCGTGAGATTGCTGTACGCAAAGGCCACGACGATGAAGAAGCTACCCGCAAAACCGATACAATCGGCAGCGAAAGGGGAGATATATGCGGTCAATGTGTTTCCTGAAGATTGTGCATCATCGCTTCGAACGTCGGGAAGCTCGTGGCGATGGGGGATACATCATCGACCGTCACGGGGTGATAGCAATGCTGCCCCGCCACGGCAAAGCTCATGGCAATGCGGTGATCGAGCGCGCTGTTGATCGTTGCGCCGCCCTCCAGCGGTTCGCCGCCTGTGCCTTGAATGACAAGGCCATCTTCGCGTTCTTCGACCTGCGCGCCAATGGCTTTCAGGCCAGTCGCCATTAATGCCAGCCGGTCGGATTCTTTCACGCGCAGCTCGTCGAGGCCGCTGGTGATGGTCTGTCCCTGCGCCGTGGAGGCGGCGACGAAGAATACCGGAAATTCGTCGATCATGCTTGGTGCGACGTCGGGTGGCACTTCAATCCCGCGCAAAACCGAATGGCGCGCGGTGATATCCGCGACAGGCTCGCCGCCGACTTCGCGTTCGTTGGCGTAAGTCAGGTCAGCGCCCATCGCTTCCAGCATCTTGAAAATGCCGGTGCGCGTCGGGTTCATGCCGACATGCGTCACGGTCACTTCGCTGCCGGGGGTAATGAGCGCCGCGACAATCGGGAAGGCCGCCGATGACGGGTCGCCGGGCACGTCAATCGTCTGCGGCTTCAGCTCAGCTTCGCCGACAAGCTGAATATGGCGCACGCCATCGGCATCGACTTCTACCGTTAAATCCGCGCCAAAGCCGCGTAGCATCCGTTCACTGTGGTCACGCGTGGGGATGGGTTCAATCACTTCGGTGTTGCCCGGGGTATTAAGACCGGCAAGCAACACAGCGCTTTTTACTTGGGCGGAGGCGACTGGTAGGCGATAGCGGATCGGCACCGCAGGGACCAAGCCGCGCACCATCAGCGGCAAGGTTCCGCCGGGGCTTGCGGTGAATTCGGCGCCCATTTGGCTGAGCGGGTCGATAACGCGGCCCATCGGGCGTTTTGATAATGACGCATCGCCAATGAATGTTGCGGTGAGCCGGTGGCTGGCCACCAGACCCATCAACAAGCGTGTCGACGTTCCGCTATTGCCCATGTCGAGCGCGCTTGCGGGTTGCATCAAGCCGCCAACACCAACGCCGTGGACGGTCCAGCATCCTTCGCCCGTGCGTTCGATCTGTGCGCCCATTGCGCGCATCGCGGCGGCGGTCGACAGCACGTCTTCGCCCTCCAGCAGACCGGAAATTCGGCTTTCGCCAACGGCCAATGCGCTGAGCATCAGCGACCGGTGTGAGATGGATTTGTCTCCGGGTACCTTCACTGTGCCGCGAAGCGGCCCTTGCGAACGGAAACTGGCGGGGCGGGGTTGAACGCTATGCATGATGTTTTGCGCTTTGCGGATGATGCGTGGCCAAGTCAACGACCACAGTAATTTTTGACAGCGGCGCGTCGCTGTGGCAAAGGCCGCGCCAATTGACGGTGATTCACAGATGTGCGTCGCCCTTCCAAGCCAGTTTAAAAAGGATTTGAGCCCGCCATGATCAAGGCTGAATGGGGAACCAAGCGCACTTGCCCGAAATGTGGTGTTCGTTTTTACGATCTGACCAAGGACGAGCCGGTTGAATGCATTGAATGCGGCAACCAGTGGACACCTGAGCCAGTTTTGAAGTCGAAGCAGCCATTGCCGTTTGAAGAAGCCGAAAAGAAGAAAGACGATTCGGATCTGGCTGACGATGATCTCGACATTGACGTCGATGCCGTTGACGGTGACGTATCGCCAGACAATGATGTCGACCTTGGCGGTGACGAAGATCTCGGCGTTGCTGGCACTGAAGACGAGCCAGACGACATCTAATCTTCGGACTTGAAATATATAGGAGCGCCCGCTAGTGGCGCTCCTCACCAAGGCTGCCCAATGGGCGGCCAGATGGGGCCTTAGCTCAGCTGGTAGAGCGCTACACTGGCAGTGTAGAGGTCAGGGGTTCGACTCCCCTAGGCTCCACCAACCTTCGCTAAAGCTACGGCTGTCCAATAATCCCCTAAACTTGTTTCACCTTCGGTGACTGCGTTCCGGGGTCAAAATTGACGACCATCATGAAGTAAGATGCTGAAACAAGTTCAGCATGACGGGGTTGAACCCGCCACTGGCCAAAACCGCCATACTCCCCTAAAGGCCAACACATGCATTTTCTCGACCAAGCAAAAATCTTTATCCGTTCCGGCGCCGGTGGCCCGGGCGCGGTCAGCTTTCGTCGTGAAAAATATGTCCAATATGGCGGGCCAGACGGCGGCAATGGCGGCAAGGGTGGCGATATCATCTTTGAAGCGGTCGCTGGACTGAACACGCTGATCGACTTTCGTTACGCGCAGCATTTCAAAGCCATGCGCGGTATTCAGGGCATGGGCCGTGATCGCCACGGTGCCTATGGCGATGATTTGGTCATTCAGGTGCCTGTGGGCACACAGGTGCTGGCCGATGACGAAGAACGCTCGCTATTGCTCGATTTGACCGAGGTCGGCCAACGCGTTGTGTTCCTGCGCGGCGGCGATGGCGGTCGCGGTAACGCATCGTATAAAAGCTCAACCAACCGCGCGCCGCGGCAGCATGGCCCTGGTTGGCCCGGCGAAGAAATGTATGTCTGGCTGCGCCTGAAATTGTTGGCGGACGCTGGACTTGTCGGCATGCCCAACGCGGGCAAATCGACCTTCATCAATCAGGTATCCAATACCAAGGCCAAGGTGGGCGATTATCCGTTCACAACGACGCGCCCGCAATTGGGTGTGGTTGAACATAAATCGCGCGAGTTCGTTCTGGCGGATATTCCCGGCCTGATCGCTGGTGCAGCCGAAGGCGTCGGCATTGGCGACCGCTTTTTGGGCCACATCGAACGTTGCCGCATCCTCATTCATTTGATCGACGCGACGCAGGATGATCCCGTCGCCGCATGGCATATCGTCTGTGACGAACTGAGCGAATATGGCGCGGCGTTGGATGAAAAGCCACAGATTGTCGCGCTCAACAAGGGCGATTTGCTTGATCCCGAATTGATGGCCGACATTGCCGAGCAATTGCAGGCAGCCGGCGCGTTGGACGTGATATCCATTTCCGGTGCGACGGGGCAGGGCGTTGATCTTGTGCTCGACCGGATCTTGGAAGCGCTGCCCGCCAAAAGCGGGATCGAAGGCGCAAAGGCCGATGGCATTACCGAGGACGGGACATGGTCGCCGATCTAAACGCTGCATTCCTGCCGACATCTTGCCCGCTGTTGGTGGTCAAGGTGGGATCGTCGCTGCTGGTGCAGCCCGACGGGAATGTGCGGCGGCAATGGTTGGAAACGCTCGTTGCGGATATCAGCGCGCGGCACAAGGCCGGGCAGCGGATCGTTATCGTCACCTCCGGCGCGATTGCATTGGGTGCGCGCCGTCTGGGCTTTGAAAAAGGCGGCCGCAGCAGCCTCGCCGATGCACAGGCCGCGGCATCGGTTGGGCAAATTGTGCTGTCGGGCATCTGGGCCGAGTTATTGGACGCCCAGTCGCTTGCTGCCGCGCAAATGCTTGTGACGCTGGATGATCTGGAGGATCGCCGACGTTATTTGAATATTGCGGCCACGCTGGATCGCCTTTTGGGTGCAGGGGCCGTTCCCGTCATCAATGAAAATGACAGCGTCGCAACCGAAGAAATCCGCTTTGGCGACAATGACCGGCTTGCCGCGCGCGTTGCGCAGGCGGCTGGCGCCAGTGGGGTGATTTTGCTGTCGGATGTCGATGGCCTGTTCGACCGCGCGCCCCATTTGCCGGGTGCGACATTGTTGCCGACAATCGCAAAAATTGACGGCCATGTGCGCGTGATGGTGGCGGAGGGTTCATCCTCTGGCATGGGGTCGGGCGGTATGGCATCCAAATTGGATGCCGCCGACATTGCGACACGCGCTGGCATCGGTTTGGTCATCGCCTCCGGACTTCGCGATCACCCGCTTGCCGCGCTTGAAGCGGGTGGGCCTTCGACCTTTTTTGCACCGCGTGACGGTGGTTCTGCACGCAAAAGCTGGTTGGGCGGGCGTCTGACCGTCAAGGGCCGCATCCGCGTCGATGCTGGCGCCATAAAAGCGCTCAGCTCGGGCAGCAGCTTGTTACCCGCAGGCGCCTTGTCGGTGGAGGGTGAGTTTAAACGCGGCGATGTGATCGACATTAGTGATGACGATGGCATTGCGGTCGCGCGCGGCCTGTCCGAATATGATGCCGTCGATGCCGCCCGCATTTGCGGCCATCGCTCGAGCGAATTGGCCGAAATCTTGGGCACCGTGCCCCGCTCCGTCCTTGTCCACCGCGATCAGTTGGTCCTTTTGTGAAAACAGTCGCACTAACCGGAGCGACGGGTTTTGTCGGACGGATTACGCTCGATCGGTTGATTGGCGCTGGTTGGCATGTGCGCGCGCTGACGCGGCGGGACCAGCATAAAAAAGCGGGCGTCAGTTGGGTTCGTGGCAGCCTAAGTGATACGGCAAGCCTCAGCGAATTGTGCACCGGCGCAGATGCCGTCTTGCATGTCGCAGGCGTCGTCAACGCGCCCGACGCGGCTGGTTTTGAAAGCGGGAATGTCACCGGCACCGCCCATATCCTCGCCGCTGCCCAATTGGCTGGCATCAGCCGTTTTGTCTGCGTCTCCTCGCTGGCTGCGCGCCATCCGGAGCTTTCGATGTATGGCGCGAGCAAGGCCACAGCCGAAGCGCTCGTGCGCACATCATCGCTCGACTGGACCGTCATTCGTCCGCCCGGTGTGTACGGCCCCGGCGACACCGAAATGTTCGATATGTTCCGTATCGCTGCCAAAGGATGGGCGTTGCTGCCGCCGCGCGGAAGGGTGTCGGTCATTCATGTCGATGATCTCGCCCGCTTGCTGGTGACCTTGCTGTCGGCGGATAATGTGTCGAAATGCGTGTTTGAGGCAGATGACGGAACAAAGGGCGGGTGGACCCATGCCGGTTTTGCCAAGGCCATCGGCGCTGCGGTCGGGCGCGATGTCATAACGGTGCATGCGCCTGCGTTTCTTTTGAAAATGGCCGGAAGGGCCGACCGTGCGGTGCGCGGTGCAAAGGCGAAATTGACGCCCGACCGCGCCAATTATCTGGCGCATCCCGACTGGACCATCAATCGCGATGCCGCGCCCGCGCCCCAGCTTTGGACGCCGGAAATCGCAACGCCCAAGGGGTTGAAAGACACCGCAAGCTGGTATCGCGCGCAAGGGTGGATGTAGGCACATGGCTTTGCCCTCATACTGCCTTATTCGCTTGCCATAGCGCGCCCATATGGCGCATTGCCCGTCACATAATTTGAGGATTTACGTATGACTGACCGCAGTGAAATGTTTGATCGCCTAAAGGGCCTGATTGAGCCTTTTAACAAAAAAGGTGTCGAGGTTGCCGAGACCACCACTTTTGCCGGTGATTTGGAATGGGACAGCCTGACCGTCATGGATTTTGTCGCTGAAGTCGAAGACAGCTTTGACATCGTCATCAGCATGAATTTACAGGCGGAAATCGAAAATGTCGGCCATCTGGTCGATGCGGTTACCAAGCTGACCGCAGCCTGATCCAAACGGACGCCTGATTTTAACGGAAGACGTGCATGACTGACTTATTCTCCAAATTTGATGCCCTGATTGCGCAACGTGAAGGCTTGCTCGCCACGGGCGTAAAAGACCCGTTCAGCCTTGTGATGGAAGAGGTGAAATCGCCGACCGTTGCCGTCGTGAATGGCAAGGAAACCATCTTGCTTGGCACCTATAATTATATGGGCATGACCTTTGACGATGACGTCATCGCCGCGGGCAAGCAGGCTTTGGACGAATTTGGCGCAGGCACGACCGGCAGCCGCGTTTTGAACGGCACATTTCAGGGCCACAAGGAATGCGAAGACGCGTTGAAAGAATTTTACGGAATGGACCATGCGATGGTCTTTTCCACGGGCTATCAGGCGAACCTTGGCATCATCAGCACGATTGCGGGCAAGGGCGATTATATCATTCTCGATATCGACAGCCATGCGTCGATTTATGACGGCTGCAAAATGGGCGATGCCGAAATTGTGGCCTTCCGCCATAATGATGTCGAGGCCCTCGAAAAACGGCTGAAGCGCCTGCCGGCCGATGCGGGCAAGCTTGTCGTGCTGGAAGGTGTCTATTCGATGCTGGGCGATGTTGCGCCGCTCAAGGAAATGATCCGCGTTTCGAAAGAAGCAGGCGCGATGATCCTTGTCGACGAAGCGCATTCGATGGGCTTTATCGGCGAAAATGGCCGCGGCGTTGCCGAAGAGCAGGGCGTGTTGGACGATGTCGATTTCGTCATCGGTACCTTCTCGAAATCGGTCGGAACCGTCGGCGGTTTCTGCGTTTCCAACCATCCCAAATTTGAAATCATGCGGCTTGTCTGCCGCCCTTATGTGTTCACGGCGTCATTGCCGCCAGCGGTCGTCGCATGTTCGGCGGCGAGCATTCGCAAGTTGATGCACAATGGGAACAAGCGTGCGCATTTGTGGGAAAACTCCAGAAATCTGCATCAGGGCCTGCGCGATCTTGGTTTCAAACTCGGCACGCCTGATGCGCAAAGCGCGATTATCGCGGTGATCATGCCGGATTTGGAAAAAGGCGCGATGATGTGGGCTGCGCTTCTTGAGAATGGCCTATATGTAAACCTCGCCCGTCCGCCCGCGACGCCCGCGGGCATGACATTGCTGCGCTGTTCTTTATGCGCCGAACATAGCAGCGAACAGGTTGCCGATATCCTCAGCCGCTTCGAACGCGCGGGCAAGGCTGTCGGGATCATTTGACCAAGGTCTCATGAACAGGCTTGACCGCAACGCACGCTTATTGGCGACTGGCTTTGCGGCAATGGCCGGCATGGTGGATGCCATCGGATTTATGGCCAGCGGCGGGTTTTTCCTGTCGTTTATGAGCGGTAACTCGACGCGCCTTAGCGTCGGGATCGTTGAAAGCGCGCCTTATATCGGTCTGGTTGCGGCGCTGCTCGTCAGCTTTGTCGGCGGCGTTGTCACCGGGTCGTTGGTTGGCCGCCAAACGACATTTGGCCCGCATCATCGGCAGGCGATTATCCTGACCGGTATTTCGCTTTTGCTGTTCGCCGCGCCTTTTGTGGCTGACGCCGGATTTTTGCCACTCGCTTTGTGCTTTGCGGCCTTTTGCATGGGGATGGAAAATACGCTGTTTGAACGCGAAGGATCGGTGTCGTTCGGCTTGACCTATATGACCGGTGCGCTCGTCAAGATTGGGCAAGGCCTTGCGACGCTGATCAGCGGTGGCGCGCGTCTGGACTGGGTGCCTTATCTGCTGCTCTGGCTGGGTCTGGCCAGCGGTGCGATGATTGGTGCGCTGATGTTCGGCCAGTTCGGGCTTAAAAGCCTGTGGCTGCCCGCCGCATATGCAGGGGTCTTTGCACTGGCACTTTTCGTTCCGCGCAAAAATACGTTCTAACGCACGGCGCCTTTTGCCAAAAGCTTGGGCACCAAAAACAACGCCGCGATTAACGGCCATTTGCGCTGCCATGGGCGCACGATGATGTGCGTGCCGGCGTGGCGGTTTATTTTCCACGCCAGATAATCAATGCCACCCGCATAGGTGAACGCCGCCTTTGCCAGCCGTGCAACGGTCAGCAATTTTCCACGGCGACGTAAGGCGGGCCAGCGGCGTTTTTCTTGAACGATATGGCCATTGGTGTCGGGCAGGATCACTATTTTGTCGCCGCGCACTTCATGTGCGATCGTTATGTGCTGCAATGCCGCCCGGCCAAAGCGGACGTAGCGATCGGGGTCGAACGAAATCACCGAAGATGGCCGGTCCTTGCGTTCCGCGCGCAGCTCCGCGCCATAGGTCATCTGGAATCCCGCCTGCCAAAGGTCGAGCACATCGGCTTCGCGCTCGGCAAATGCCAGTGCCGCATTCAGCAAAGTCGGGGCGGCACCGGATATCGCGACAACCGCCGACTGCCGCGCATCTTCATCAGCGCACCAGACAAGCCGCGATGGCTGGGCAAAGCGCGCCCAGACCGACACCGCAGACGCCGCCGGGCGGTTGAGGTGGTGAAAATCCGCTTCGCTTAAAATAGCCACCTTGGCGACCAGATCGCCATGTTGAAACGGAAATACATTGGGCGGCAGGCGGCGGTTCCATGTGGCAAGCCAACCGCGTCCATAAGCCGATTGGTAATCGGACACGATGAGGTAGAAGTCGAGCATCTCGCCCTGCAACTGTTCCGAGCGCAGGCACGATCCATAGAACAATACGGCGCGCGCTGCTGTGCCATATTGCGCGGCGATATGCGCAGCGAAGTCGCTTGCGCCCTGTTGCGCGGGTATGGCCAATTCCTCGGCCACAAGCTGGGTCAGCGAAAGCATATATGCGCCTTAGCCGTTTCCGTTGCCGCTTGTTAAGCAGCGAGTTTCAGAAAAGGGACAGGCGGCGTCGACCGAAGCACGATCGGGCTACCGCGATGCGCTTCGAACACTTCGCCATCCAACACGACGCTGCTGCGTTCGCTATCGATGCGGATGACGTCGCCTTGCTGGAAATGGACGCCGCTGGTGGGCGTGTGGCCCAATTTGCCGCGCAGTGATGCCGCGATCATTTTCAGCATCGCCCATGGCGTTTGGTCGACGGCCATAAACTTCATCAAGCCACGCTGTTTGGTTTTGCCGGCCTGTCCGCCAAGCAACAGCTTTTCCAGCGTGGTGACGATCAAAATCGAAAATGTGCCCTGCAATTCGCCATTGCGGATAAACGATATGCTGACGGGTTTTGATCGTTCCGGCAGGAAACTGGCCTTTACCCGGACAACGGCCGAAAACATAACGGCGATGAACGTCAGGAAATGGCTTAAGCCATTGGGTAATCCCAACGGATAGATTTTGTGGCGGCAATATAGGATCGTTTCGGCAAGGCCTGCGCCGCCCAAGAACATGCCAAGAACCGGACGCGCGCCTTCGCTGCCATCACTTAACGCAATCAGTTCGCGGACAACGATATGTTCGGAAAGATCGCCCTTTGCGACGTCGATGATACGCGCCAGCGCCTCCAACGGGTCACCTTCAGCACCCAAATCAAGCGCAATCAGGTTGGTCTTGCCATTGGGCAGCACCGCGACGGGCGGCGGCGACCCTTCAAAATGTCCACCATGGTACAGTTCGGTCAAAGCGGACTGCACGGTGCCATCGCCGCCATTGATGACGAGCACCTTTGGCTTCACGCGGGCAATCATTTCCAGCGCTTTGGCGATCTGCCCAATTTCTTCGACTTCGTAATGGAATATATCGGGATTTTTCGCGCAATAGTTTCGAACCGCCGGCAACAACGACCTGTTGCCGGTTGAATTGGGGTTCGAAAGGAGCGCGACTAAAGCCAAATCATTACCTTCACATATATTTCAGGTTGATGGTGATCCGCGTGACGCCGGGGCCCGCATCGAATGCGACTTTGCTGACCGACGGCTTGCCCAAATTCAATATGCTCACGCTGGGGTTGTTGGAAAAACCGCCGCCATCCTGCGTGAAGTCTGTTTTGCCATTTCCGTTTCGGTCATGGCGCACAGCAATGCCATATTTCCCTTCGGAAGGGACGGGCACGCAAAAGCTCATATTTCCTGCGCTCGCCCGGCTTTCGATGCGGTGCAGCCAGCGGCCTTTGGCCAGCCAAGATCCAGGCGTTGCGGCATAAGATTGCACGCGAATATTGCCTCGCGCTTCCTTCACGCCCTGCACGTTCACCAGCACAGCGGGGCCTTTGCCCGCGGCGCAGCGTGACAAATCATTGCTTGTTTCCTGGCCTGCAGCAGCGCTGCCCGATATGAGCGCCAATGCTGTGGCAGATATAAGAACCCAATATTTACGCATCTCAAAACTCCTGGAACAGCAAATCCAGTATCACTTCACAACGATACCATCGATATATTGCCCCTGAACCTGTAAGCGTCTATCGGGTCAGTTTGCGGCCAAATTAGGGTGACAGGGCGACCATAAGTTGAAATTTCTTACTGCCACCGACCGATATATCTTCCGGCTTGTGATGTTGCCGTTGCTGGCGACGCTCGCAATCGCGGCATCATTGTTGCTGCTGGACAAGATGTTGACCCTGTTTGACTTCGTCGCCGCAGAGGGCGGACCGGTCAGCGTGGTGTGGCGCATGCTCGCCAATCTGATGCCGGAATATCTGTCGCTTGGCATCCCTATCGGGCTATTGCTGGGTATATTGCTAGCGTTCCGCAAGCTCGCGACATCGTCCGAACTCGACATTTTTCGCGCGGTGGGGATGAGCTATTTCCGGCTGCTGCGCGTGCCATTCCTGCTGGCAATCGCGCTTGCCGCCGTCAACTTTGCCATTGTCGGATTTGTTCAGCCCAGCGCGCGCTATCTATATGAAGAACTCCGGTTCGAACTGCGATCAGGGGCGTTTGGCGCAAAAGTTCGGGTCGGCGAATTCAACAATGTTGGCAAAAATTTGACCGTGCGCATCGATGAAAGCCGGAACAATGGCAACGCCCTGTCGGGCATGTTTGTGTACGCGCAAAGCAACAATAGACAGTCGATCGCCGTTACGGCTGAAAAGGGGCAGTTTTTGCGCACCGATGATCCGGACACGATATTGCTGCGATTGGAAAATGGCACGCTCGTGCACGACGCGCCCAATTATAAATCACCCCGGGTACTCAGCTTTACCAGCCATGATGTTCCCATTCCGCTGCCGCAGATCGAAAATTTTCGGACGCGTGGCGGCAAAGACCGCGAATATCTGATTACCGAATTGGTCCAGATCGGAAATGATATGCAAAGGCCGCAGCTGGACCGCGACAGTGCGTGGGCTAATTTCCATTTCCGCCTTGTTGAGGTGGCGATGATGCTCCTGCTGCCGCTGCTTGCATTGGCGCTGGCGATACCGCCGAAGCGGTCGACATCCGCGCTTGGCGTCTTTTTATCGATTGTGATGGTCGTGACCTATCATAAGATAAACGAATATGCCCAAAGCGTCGGTGCAATGGGTATCGTTGACCCGTTTATCGCATTGTGGGCACCATTTGTGCTGTTCGCCGCGCTCATCATCTGGATGTATCATGTGATCGCGCATGTGCCCGGCGGTCAGCCCATCGGCGCACTTGAAGTCTTCGCGACGAAGGCCGGCAAATGGTTCAAGAAACTGTTCCGCTGGGGCCGAAAATCGCGGCTGGCCACCATTGGCATGCCTGTGCCGCAAGAGGGGTCATAACCCATGCATTTCTTCCCCTCGCGCAACATCACAATCTATATGGCCCGGCTGTTTGTCGTGCGCAGCTTTGCTGTGTTGATGATGCTTGTGCTGGTGTTGATGACGCTCGATCTGCTGGGTGAAAGTGGCAAGATATTGGCGGTCCCCGGAAATGATCAGGGTGATGTGTTGCGCTATGTGACGATGCGCGCACCGCAAATCATTGCCAGATTTCTGCCCTTTTCGGTGTTGTTGGGGACATTAATCACGTTTGCGACCCTCAGCCAGAACAGCGAAGTCGTGGCGATGAAGGCGGCGGGATTGTCCGCGCACCAAATTCTTGCGCCCATGTTTGTCGCCAGCTTGGGCGTCGCGCTTATTTCGTTCGCCTTTAACGACGTTGTCGTCGCGCCGAATACACAAAAGCTTAAAGTTTGGAAGGATGCCGAATATGGCGCGATAGCGCCCGATGGTGACCCGCGAAATAATGTGTGGGTCCGCGAAGGCGGCGACCTTATCAATGCAAGCAGGGTGCTGGGATCGGGCGACAATATCGTCCTCGATAATGTCCGGATCTATTTGCGCGCCAATGGCGGTTTGCGTCAGGTCATTACGGCACCAAATGCCAGTTATGTTGACAATGCATGGCTGCTTGAAAATGCGGAAACATTTGATGTCGCGACCACCGAACAGAAGAAGGTCAGCAATCTCGTCATCGGCAAAGGCATTACGCCCGATAGGTTCAACGTCGTTAAGGTTGACGGGGACAGCCTTGGCTTCTTGCCGTTGATGCGCGCCATTGACGATCTACATGCCGCCGGTCGCCGCACCGATAATCTTGAAGGCATATTGTGGCACAAGCTGGCAGGGCCTTTGTCGACCTTGTTAATGCCCTTGCTGGCTGCGGTCGCCGCCTTCGGCCTTGCCCGCTCGGGCGCTTTGTTCGTGCGCGCGGTGCTGGGCATGGCGCTTGGCTTTACCTATTTCGTTGCGGATAACTTTGCCTTGGCGATGGGCAATCTGGGCGCCTATCCGCCCTGGATCGCCGCATGGGGACCGTTTTTGCTCTTTTTACTGATCGGCGAAACCGTGCTCATCCGCACGGAAGAATGAGCCGGCAGCCATGAACGGCCCGGTCGAAGACGGATGTGCCAATCGCGGGCGTGCTGTCACCAATCAGGAAGTGGCCAAAGGCGCAGGGTTAGCCGCGGTCTCGCGGCTGGGTGCGTTAATCGAAGTGGTCGCGCAACCCGCTTATACATGGATGTTCGGGCTTACCGGCTATGGTGTCTATGTTGTGCTGTGGGCCGCTATCAACATTTTGGCGAATATCCTCGACCTTGCAATGGGACAGGCGCTTCAGCGGATTGTTCCGGCGGAATCGTCGGTTGAACAGCAACATGGCGCGGTCAAATTCGCGCTGATCACGGGCACAGCATTGGGCGTCATGGCCGCGCTTGGGCTGACCGTGTCGGCCGATTGGCTGGCCGGTTTCGTGGCCACGGCTCCGGAAGAAGCAGGCCGTATTCCCGCCGCAATCGCGTTATTTGCGTGGAGCTTGCCGCTGTGGATCTTTGTCGAAATTGCGACAGCAGCAGCGCGTGCCAAGCGGGCCTTTGGCCCTGAAATCCGGCTGCGGATTTTTTGGGAGCAAGTTGCACGGTTGTTTTTTGCTGCGGGCTTTTTCGCCTTGGGCTTTGGTCTTACTGGATTGTTGCTTGGCCATATGCTGTCCTTGGCGGTCACCGCAATCCTGTCGGTTCAGCTATTGGGCCGATATTATGATCTCACATTGCTGCTGCGGGCGCCAATGCCGACTGCCCTGTGCAGGTCGGTGTTGAACAGCGGCGCTGCCATGATGCCGCCGGCTTTGGCGCGGCGGGCGTATAATGACCTTCCGCCGATATTGCTTAATCTCATGATCCCCGGGGCATCAGGGGCTACGGCTGCGGCGCTGTATGGCATTGCGCGCAAGATTGCTTCAATCCCGCTTATCGTACGCCAGTCATTTCTCTACGTCCTTTCGCCGCTTGCCTCCGCACAAGCCGCGTCCGACCGCAGCGCGATGCTGCCGATGTACCGGTTTTCGACACATATGTCGTTGTTGCTGGCGATGCCGCTGGCGGGCTTCATGATTTTGGTGGCCAGCGACATATTAAGTGCCTTTGCGCCGGGGGCTGCGGCTGCACTTCCGGTGCTGATCATCCTACTCGTCGCGCGGGCGGGCGAGGCGGTGATTGGTCCCGCGACGCCTATTGTGGAAATGGTGGGCCATAAAGCGATCCCGCTCCTGAACAGCGTCATCGGCATGTTGATCTGGCTTGGCCTTGCGCTTTGGTTGGTGCCGGATCACGGTGCATTGGGGATGGCGATTTCGGTTTCGGTGGCCGTGGTCGCGTCCGCTTGGGCTGCGGTCATCGAACTGCGCATGAGCGACCGCCTGAGCCCGTTTGGCCGCGGATTTTGGCGGGCCGCCGCGGCTGGCGCTGTGGTCATCGCGCTGTTATGGGTCATCGGGGAATTGCTCCATCCATGGGGCGCGCAGATAAGGGCAGTTGGACTTTTTACGGTTTTCTGGCCATCACTGTGGATGGCATTGAAATTTGGTCTTGGCGATGACGATAAGGCCGCGTTGGGCAAATTTGCGGCACGCCTTCGCCTATAAATCACTCTGTAATGAACTAAGAAGTTTCGGGAATTCACTATGACAGACATCATCATTCGGCCGGTTGTAACCAAGGCAGACAAACGCGCCTTTATTGACCTGCCGTTCCGGCTTTATGCGCATGATCCCAACTGGGTTCCGCCATTGAAAAGCGATGTGATGGCGACGATTACACCGGGCAAGAACCCGTGGTTCGAACATGGTGAGGCGCAGCTTTTCCTTGCCGAAAAGGACGGGAAAGTTGTTGGCCGGATCTCCGCACATTTGGATTTTCTCGCGCTGAAGCAGCCGCCCGAACAAGGCATGGGTCCCGGCGTCGGCAATTGGGGATTTTTTGAGGCGGAAAACGAAGCCACCGGAAAGCTGCTGATTGCGACTGCTGAAGATTGGCTGCGCAGCAAAAACATGGTGCGTTCACTTGGGCCGCTGAGCCTGTCCATCTGGGAAGAACCGGGCGTGTTGATTGACGGCCATGACCATCCGTCGACCGTGCTGATGGGCTATCATAACGCCGCCTATGGCGGGTGGATTGAGGCGGCGGGTTACGCTGGCGTCAAAGATCTGTATACCTATCAAATACCGATTGATGTGCCGTTTCCGCCATTGGTGGAACGGATTGTCGCATCGGGCGAGCGCAATGAACGCATCGTCATTCGTAAGGTGAACAAGGATAATTTTGACGCGGAAGCGGCGTTAATCCTGTCCATATTGAACGATGCGTGGAGCGGGAATTGGGGCTTTGTCCCCATCACCGATGCCGAAGTCGCGCACACCGGAAAGCAGTTAAAACCTATCGTCTTTAACGACCTGATCCGGATTGCGGAGGTTGATGGCGAGCCCGTCGCCTTCATGATGACATGGCCCGACATTAACGAAAAAATCGCTCAATTTGGGGGCAGCTTGTTCCCGTTCAATTGGGCGAAGCTGTTGTGGTGGCTGCGCGCGCCAAAGGTCCGCACGATGCGCGTGCCGTTGATGGGCGTGATGAAAAAACTGCAGTCGACCCGCATGGCGAGCCAATTGGCGTTCATGATGGTCTCTATCATTCGCGACGCGTCCACCAGCCAATTTGGCGCAAGCCGCGGTGAATTTGGCTGGGTGCTTGAAGATAATGGCCCGATGCGATCGGTTGGTGAGGCGATTAATGGCAAAATCAACAAGGTGTACCGCATTTACGAAAAGCGACTCTGACGGCGTGCGCGGACATATGCTGGCGTGACACGCATATACCGCCTTGACGCGCATTCCCGCGATATTGCCGCGGCCCTGTCTGCGGACCAAGGTCCAGACCCATGGGGCGGCGGTGCGCTAAGGCCGGGGACATTTGCGCCGGTCGTCGTCCGATCATCCAAGACGGCACGGCGCTTTATCCGCCCGATGGTGTGGGGCTATCCCGCGCCAAACAGCCTGACGCCCGCGGGCGATGTGCAATGGGTGACGTCAGTGCGCAATGTGGCTAGCCCGTTTTGGATCGGCAATTTGCGGCATATCGAATTGCGGTGCCTCGTTCCGGCGACGTCGATTGGCAACGAGCAACCGGCAGCGCCGGACAGCTGCCCCGCATCGGTCTGCGCGATGGCGGGCATTTGGCGGGACCTGACCGATATGCCGGTCTTTGCGATCATCACTGTGGATGATGCCACTGACCCTATGAAAAAGCGCGGCACGCCGCTCATTCTAAACAGCGCGCAGCAGCACATGTGGCTGACGGCCGATTGGAAAGAGGCATCTCGCCTTGTCCAAACCGCGCAAACGGAACCCGTGGCATGTGCGTAGTATCCATCGCGTGGGAGGCGCATCCGCGCTGGAAACTTATCGCGATTGGCAACCGCGATGAATTTCACGACCGCGCGTCTGACGCGCTCCGTTCATGGGTGGACGCGCCGTCAATATTGGCGGGGCGCGATGTGCTGTCGGGCGGCACATGGATGGGCGTGCACGCCGATGGCCGCTTTGGTGTCGTCACCAACATACGCAACCCCGATGGCCCCGATCCGACCAAAAAGTCGCGGGGTGCGCTGGTTACCGACTGGCTATCTGGCGGGACACGGCCGACGGCGGTGGAGACGTTTAGCCCATTCAATCTGGTGCTAGCCGATACGCACGGGCTGACGCATATCGCGAACCGGCCGCATGCGGTGCAGGAGCGATGGCCCCGCGGCATATATGGATTATCCAATGCGGAAACGGGTGCGCCTTGGCCGCGCAAGGACCGGTTGAACCGCGCACTCACGGAATGGTTTGCCGCCGAAGGGCATGATCCGGTCGACCTATTGGACGTCCTTTTGGACGATCAAAGCCCGGCATCGGGCGATCCGCCGATCTTCATCCGCAACGCTGTTTATGGGACGCGCTGCAGTACGCTGGTTGCGGTGGATGGCGACGGTGGCGGGTGCATCATGGAACGGCGCTTTGACCGCGATGGCAATGTCACGCGCGAGAGCCGTTTTACATTTGATTGGCCAATCTGACAGATTGTTGGGAACAGCACATCGTTACCCGCGTTTCCACTTTCCCACGCAGGAAAGGATGTGCCCGTGACCCAGACCGACAATAGCCGACCGATTGGCAATACGCCCATTACCGACGCCGCCGCTGCCACTGCACCCGCAGCATCGTCCGGAAGGACCGCCAGCGACGCCGCCGTCACCGCGACAGGTGAAGACATTGATAATGACCATGCCGACGAACGCCCCGTTGACCGGTCGCAGGACTCGCTTGAAAATTATAACAGCGAACAGGACGACGAAACTGCACAGGCGCAGACGGTGTCGGACGACGCCATTCGCAATATTCCCAATCGTGAGTCAGAGCGTGGCGGCACGACCAACCCCGCGCAGATATATCCTGACGACGCGCAGGACGTCGTTGACCATATGCACCAGATGGAACGCAGCGGGCAGATTGATATGGACGCCTATCGCGGCGAACGCAGCGATGACGATGAACCGGAAACTTTAGGCGAAGCCGCGCTTGAGCCCGGCGACGTCGACAGCAATGGCAACCGGTCGCGTAATACGGGCTGACATTTGCACCAATTTTCCTGAAGCAGCTTATCGTTGCTTAAAGGAACGGAGGACCCGTCCCCTGAAAGGGGGGCGGGTCTTAACGTTTGATGGCATCGCCGACGGAGGCGAATATCAGCGCCAGGGCAAAGGCGGACACCATGCCGGTGAACAATGCGACGGCGGGAATTTGAAATACGTCCATATCAGGCTCCTTGGGTTAGGAGCCCTGTATGCACCGCGCAATCAGGTCATGCTTTGATCTGGGTCAAATGGCCGACAATCGCTTCCATCGGCAATGGGCCATAGATATGCGGGAAAAGCGCGCCGCCGCGCGATGGTTCCCAGATGATGCTGTCACCCAGATAGGCCAAGGCAACTTCGGCAATGACGAGGCCATCCTGTCCGGCAAAATGCTTGTCCAGCGTGCCCTGCAGCTGATCCTGCGCAGACAAATGAATATAGCCATCCGCCAGATCGACAGGTGCGCCGTGAAAGACGCCGTCGGCTTCAAACTGCGCCCATTGCGCGGCGGTGAATATTTTGAAGGCGGTATCGGGATGGTTATGTTCGGACATGTCCAGCCCATGCCGAAAAGCGCGGGGCGAGGCAAGCCGCGCATAGGACCAAGGCGCCCGCCCGCTGACTGTGACGTTAATACCACAGCATTTCGTTGTTTTATATTCATGAAACTATCGCCGCCGCGGACCCGTTTGTTGATTGGCGCCACGATGATGGCGTCAGTTTGACTGAAAATGGATGATAACAATGCGTAAACTTTTTATCGGTGCAGCCCTCCTCTCCACTGCACTTGCCACCCCTGCATTCGCGCAGGAATCCGCACCCTTTACCGGACCGCATATCGAAGGCCTTGTTGGCTATGACGATGTCAGCGAAGGCGAAGGCGATTTGATGTACGGCGTCTCGGGCGGGTATGATTTCCAACTGGGCGGCGTGATTGCCGGGATCGAAGGTGAATTCGCCGATTCCGATGTAAAAGGCACCGCGAATGACCTGATCACCACGGGCGATAGCTTCAGCCTGAACACCGACCGTGATCTATATGTCGGCGCGCGGATCGGCTTTGCCGCGACGCCATCGACGATGATCTACGCCAAGGGCGGATACACCAATGCCAAGTTTGAAAGCCGTTTCGACAATGGCGCGGGCACGATTTTCAACAATGGCGTCACCGCCGATGGCTACCGTTTGGGCGCCGGCATTGAACAGAAATTCAACCTGTTCGGACCAAGCGGCTTCATCAAGGCGGAATATCGCTATTCGAACTACAAGAATCTCGACATTGGTGAGGATGATTTCGACCGGGAAATCGACGTTGACCGTCATCAGGCCGTCGTCGGCGTGGGCGTGCGTTTCTAATTCGCTGCAATAGACCCGCTTTGGCGGCTCGCTTCATGGGACCGTCGGGCGCAATCCCGGCGGTCTTTTGCTGCGCGCGGCTTTCGCAATCCATCCGCAATCCATCCAAAATCGAACCAACTCGCCGCGACAGCATCCGCATTCGGCCTAAAATGTTTGCTATGGTATTACGCCACAGTATCTGCACCGCAGCAGCGGCGGCATTTTTGGGCCTTTGGAGCTTTGCCGCGCCAGCGCCCGCGGCCAGCGCAGGCGACAGCGAATCTGCGTCCTTTGGCCTGTGCCACAGCGGCGGGGGGACCAACTGCGTCGTTGATGGCGACACCATATATTATCGCGGCGCCAAAATCCGCATTGCCGATATCGACACCCCCGAAACCCACGGTCCCCGATGCCCGTTGGAGGCAGAATTGGGCGCAGCGGCGACACGGCGGATGCACCAATTGGTCAATGCCGGGCCGTTCACGCTGCAATCGATCAACCGCGATACCGACCGTTATGGCCGCAAGCTGCGCATATTGACGCGCGGCGGCGAAAGCCTGGGCGCGGTGCTGGTGCGCGAAGGCCTTGCGCGCTTTTATGCCGGTGGCCGGCGGCCCTGGTGCTGATGCGCTAACCCCAGCGCACCCACCCCCAAAAAACCATTTTCCTACACGAACCTATATGGTTCATAATCGCCTCCGTTTTTTGAAATGGAGCCCATCATGCGTAACAAAGTCCCCGTCCCCCGCGAAAACCGCCCGCCTTTGCCTGATTTCACCCCCGTGCCGCTGCGATACCGCCATGATGGCTGGACGCCGGAGCGGCAGCGCGGCTTTATTGAGGCGTTGGCCGACACCGGCTGCGTCTCGCGCGCGACGGCGATCGTCAACATGTCGTTGGAGGGCGTCTATTATCTGCGCCGGCAAAAGGGTGCGGAGGAGTTTCGCGCCGCGTGGAATGCCGCGCTCGATTTCGGGGTGCAGAAGTTAAAAGACATCGCCTTTGAACGCGCGATTGAGGGGGAGATGATCCCCGTCTTTGAAAAGGGCAAGTTGATGGGGTACCGGCGCAAACGCAACGACCGGCTGCTGATGTTCTGCCTGCGCCATTATGGGCAGGATGCGAATGGCAAACGCACCACGATCAACTATTTCAGCAGCCGGGCACAGGCGGGGTCAGCCAGCGGAGAGGCAAGCGGAGGCGCAGGCGGCAGCATATCGGCGGCAGAGGCCAGCACCACCACCGTGCGCACCGTAATCAACGGCAATGGCACCGCCGCGAACATCGACGACGCGGCCCGCGCGCTGGAAAATTTTGAAGGCATCGCACTGGACGCAGAGGCACAGGCCGCGATCACCGCCGCGTTGGAGGCATGCGCCGCCCGCTACCGCGCCGCAGGGGAGATTATTGACGAAGGCGGCGATGATGCAATCGCGATGATGGTCGATGATCCCGACCAAATTTATGTCCCGACGGGCAAAAACACCTCCCCCTATCACGGCGAATTGGTTCTGCCCGACATGGTGACCGAATTTGTGCCGTTTCAGGAAGGGGAATCGCACTGGACCAATACCGGGGCGGAGTTACCCTATTGGGCGCAGCCAGACGCGCTGCAGAAGCTGGAAGCGCCAACGGGTGAGGTGCCAAAACGCAAGCGCAAGTCGAATGGGAAACGCAAGGCGAAGGAGACGGAGACGGAGACCTAAACTACCCCGCCAGCATCCAGCCCCCCACCAGCGCGACGGCAAAGATGTGCAGGATCGCAGTCTGGTGCAGGTGGCTGGAAAAGGGTTGCTTGCGCGTCTTATGCCGGAACAACGCACGGCCGGCATAAGCGCCGATGGTCCCCCCCAAAAACGCCCAAGCCAGCAACGCCCCTTCCGACACCCGCCAAGTCCCTTGCGCGGCACGGATCTTGTCAAAACCGAACAGCATGAACGTCCACAAATTGACCAGCACAAACAGGCCAAGGGCATTGGGGAGGGTGAGGAGGGTAGGGAGGTTCATGCGGGATGTGTTTGCGGGTTAGGGGGTGTCAGTAGGTGTGGTAACACTCATACGCCCACGAAAGTCCGCGTTGCAGCTCATGAATATCGCCGTAAATTATTCGAGTATTTCGGGCTGATAATTTAACATTGTCCAATACTCTAAAACTTTTGACAATATAAATGGGTCTATCAATTGATCAATCGCCGTAAATAAATCATTGCCTGCCTTAGTCAATATAATGTTGCCAACATTTACTGTACAATCTTCCTGAAGTGATAGCTTTATTTTGTTTGGTCCATATAAAACAATTGGATTAATTATATCAGTTTTTACACAGTAAGGTGAATTGAAAAATGTTGTTGTAGAAATAGTTATTAATCCGATTTCAGATAAATAATGCAAATCGGTAAAATTCAAAAATTCATCTCGAAAATAAGGTATTGAAAGATAATAAACCATTGAATTGTTGGGAGATTCACCATCTGTAAAAATGAATACAGAAGAAGTTAATTTCACGAAATTGAGTGCTGTGCTTCGGTCTATCTTTGATAGACTATCTAAGGTTGTTCTTGAAACTGTCCCTGGATCATTTGTTTCTTGGGCAAGTATACGAGACCATATGTCCTGTATATCGGGATCGGATACATTCCTGCATCGCTCAAACATATATGCTATCCAGTCATTTTCTAGATTGGCTGGATTTGGATTTTCGCTAAGATATTTTGTTGAGCCGTAAGCAATAGCCTCCATGTTGGCCTGTTTGCGGCCTTCCTCAGCCGCCAGTCTATGCAAGGCACGTCTATTTAAATCATCAATTTCGATTCTCGTCACCGCTTTTATTATTTCGGCTTTGGCTTCGGCCTCGGCAATTCTCTTAATCTGCCAAGTTCTAACCAGACCTCCGACGGCGTCAGATATCTTTTCGATAAGTACTGTCGCAGGCTGGGACAAGTCTCCGAAGTCTATCACGGCATTGTTTGCCACGTCTCTGATGCCCCCTTTTTTCAAACACATCACACCGCCACTTGCGGTCGCTGGCTATACTTTCAGCATATTGTCAAAAAGCAACATTAAACCAATATGAGAGTTTTAGTATTCATGTTGGTGGCTTTATGCCGCATTGCCAATCGCATAAGCGTGACGCGCATCACGCCCTGCCGCAATCGCGCGCAAGCAGCGGATGGTTATGGGATGGTGTGGGAAGAGCTCATGGCGAACCGCGGCCGTTGGTTGGGCAGCGGCTTACCGAGGTGTCCATATCCCATCTTGGTTATATACAGAACACGTTGGGCGACCAAAGGCCTGCCATAAGATATCTAGAATCGGCCGTGCAATTTCGTCAACGGAATCTGGTGACATGACGTCCTCAATCCACACCTCAGGCAAAACTAGGTTTGCCCTATCAGCGACGGCTGGACCTCGGCTGTAAAAGTGTTCACCTAACGCAAACTCGTAATCAACAACGTCTAAAATCGCTGCATTCAGGATCGCTGGGCCGTAAAGCCCAAACGTTGTTGCTGCTCCTAAAAATTTGCTAATTGCTTCTCTAAAGAACGTTGCGACTGTTGTTGAAGGAATTATTTTTTTGTCATCCCAAAGTCCGCCGGCGGTGCGATATGCCTCAATTACACCGGTTCGATGCACTTGAGTGAATGCTCCAACGTCAGAAGTCACATCGCCGTAATGAACAACGAGTCCGTCCAAGTTGTATGTTGAGGATGCTCCGTTCCAATCGGAGAACATGAAATGTGTGTAGTGCTCTTGCGCTTCATTCATCGAGATCATTTGACGACCTGACATGGATACTAATGGTGCAAATTGCACTAAGCAGATCGGTACCTTTCTTAACGGCTTCCATGTTTTGCCATTTGATGTCGATTTCCACCGCTCAAGCCACGTTGTTCGGGCGCGATCTGCCAATGACGCGGTACGATCAAATGCGTTCCGCAACTGGGTGTAAGTTAATTCGCTCGTGTGTGTGCCATTTCTCATCACAAACCTGCTATTTCCGTTGGATGAAAACCGATGCGGTCCGTCAAATGACGCAGGAACTCGAACAGCTAACACATATCCGTCCTCAAAATCGATTGCGGTGAATTGTATACCAGAGACCCTTGGTTCGATTCCTGCCTCAATGATCTGGCCAAGCCGCCTTATGGCGTGATCGCCGACCTCGTCGGAAATCGGACAAACCTTGCTAGCTTGCCCTGATTTTTCTTCTATTCCATAAAGAAGATAACCACCCTCACAGTTGGCAAACGCGCAGATATCCTTCAGCAGCTCGGAACGACTTTTTTCTTCTCGGCTTGGCAACGTTTTTTTAAAATCGAGAAATTTTGATTCAGTTGCGCCACTATCGACCAAGTCCTTGAGAGCGGATTCAGACAATTCGAGACGAAGCGGACTGATCATCGGCCTAGGAGTGATCAAATACTAAAATCACCTCGCAGCAATCCCAGCGTGCGCCGACCTATCCACGTCGTCATTTTTCGACGTCGGCTGAATGTAGACCATCTTTTCTTGCTGTTGTCGAAGCAGTTCCATATTTGGCCCCCAATCGCCGCGGGTGCAGGCTATCCCCCAACATATTGTCAAAAAATGTGAAGTCAATCCGAGGGGGTAAGATTTTACAACCTTACCAGTGACATAAAACGCAACGCGCATCGCGCCGCCATTACGCGCACGACTTTGCGGCGATCGGCGTTTGGCGCCGTCGCTTCGTTTATGTCTATCTATGGAAATTATGGGTCGCGGTCGTCAGGTGGAAACATTGTGGTCTCCATCCTGACGACAGGCGACGGGGGGCGGATTATTCCGCGGCGACCCCGGCTTGTTCGAACATATCGACGCCGTCATTTTCGGCGACGGGTTCAATGCCGATGATCTTTTTCTTACGATTGTCGAAGCTTTCCCACACTTGGCCCCAATCGCCGCGTGTCGACGCCTTGCTGTACTCGGTCGCGCGGGTTTCGAAGAAGTTGGCGTGCTCGACGCCGTTCAACAATGGCGCGAGCCATGGCAGCGGGTGGTCTTCGACCATGTAAATTGCGGGCAGGCCCAGCTGGCCCAAACGCCAATCGGCGATGTAGCGGATGTAGCGTTTGATTTCCTTGGCGGTCATGCCGGGGACGGGGCCCATTTCGAACGCAAGGTCGATGAACGCGTCTTCCAAACGGACAACCTTTTGGCAGCAATCGATAATGTCTTCCTTCACCGACTTGGTAAGGCAGCCGCGCTCTGCACAAAATGCGTGGAACAGCTTGGTAATGCCTTCGCAGTGCAGCGATTCGTCGCGGACCGACCAGGATACGATTTGCCCCATGCCCTTCATCTTGTTGAAGCGCGGGAAGTTCATCAGCATCGCGAAGGATGCGAACAGTTGCAGACCTTCGGTAAAGCCGCCGAACATCGCCAATGTGCGGGCAATGTCTTCGTCGGTGTCGACGCCGAATTGGTGGATATAATCAACCTTCGCCGCCATTTCTTCATATTCGAGGAAGGCCGAATATTCGGACTCGGGCATGCCGATGGTGTCCAGCAAGTGGCTATATGCCGCGACGTGGACGGTTTCCATGTTGGAAAACGCGGTCAGCATCATCTTCACTTCGGTCGGTTTGAACACGCGGCCGTAATTTTCGTGGTAGCAATTCTGCACCTCGATATCGGCTTGGGTGAAGAAGCGGAAGATTTGCGTGAGCAGGTTGCGTTCATGGTCCGAAAGCTTCTGCGCCCAATCGCGGCAATCTTCGCCCAAGGGCACTTCTTCGGGCAGCCAATGGATCTGCTGTTGGCGTTTCCAAAAGTCATAGGCCCAAGGATATTCAAAAGGCTTGTAGCTATTGCGTGCTTGTAACAATGACATGTCGGTTTCCTTGGGTCTTTAACTGTTCAATACGGTCTATGCTGTCCCTTTGCCTTATTGGCAGGCGAGGCACTCTTCGTAATCGGTTTGCGCGGCAAGCTCCATCACCGGCAGTTCGGCGGTGTTGTCCGCCTCCACCCCGCCGGCAAAGCCAGCGCGCTGAATGCTCTTCGAACGCAGATAATATAGCGATTTCACGCCCAACTCCCATGCGCGGAAGTGGAGCATGAGAAGGTCCCATTTTTCCACATCGGCGGGGATGTACAGGTTCAGCGATGTCGCCTGATCGATATACGGCGTGCGGTCCGCGGCCAGTTCGATCAACCAACGCTGGTCGATTTCAAAGCTGGTCTTGAACGTGTCCTTCTCCTCTGGCGTCAAGAAGTCGAGATGTTGGACCGAGCCGCCCTTTTCAAGGATGCTGTTCCACACATTGGTCGAATCCTTCGCCTTTTCCTGCAACAGCTTTTCCAGATACGGATTCTTCACGATGAAGCTGCCCGAAAGCGTCTTGTGCGTGTAAATATTCGCCGGAATCGGCTCAATACACGCGCTCGTGCCGCCGCAGATGATCGAAATCGACGCGGTCGGCGCAATCGCCATTTTGCAGGAAAAGCGCTCCATAACGCCCATTTCCTCAGCATCAGGGCAGGCCCCCCGCTCATTGGCCAGCATCATCGATGCCTCATCAACCTGCGCCCGGATATGTTTGAAGAACTTCATGTTCCAAGATTTGGCAAGCGCGCTTTCAAAGCCAACGCCGCGTGACTGCAGGAAGCTGTGATAGCCCATGACGCCCAAACCAACCGAACGTTCGCGACCTGCCGAATATTTGGCACGCGACATTTCATCCGGCGCGCGGTCGATAAAGTCCTGAAGCACGTTGTCGAGCATGCGCATGACGTCTTCGATGAAGCGCTTGTCGCCATTCCACTCATCCCAAGTTTCGAGATTGAGCGACGACAGACAGCAGACCGCAGTACGGTCATTACCCAAATGGTCGCGACCCGTGGGCAAGGTAATTTCGCTGCAAAGGTTGGACGTCGACACTTTCAGCCCAAGATCGCGGTGATGCTTGGGCATCGTGTTGTTCACGGTGTCGCTGAAGATGATATAAGGCTCGCCCGTGGCAAGGCGCGTTTCCACCAGCTTTTGGAACAGCGAGCGCGCATCAACCGTGCTGCGCACTTCGCCGGTTTTGGGCGAACGCAGGTTGAACTCTTCACCAGCGCGGACGGCTTCCATGAATTCGTCCGACAGCAACACGCCATGGTGCAGGTTCAACGCCTTGCGGTTGAAGTCGCCCGATGGCTTGCGGATTTCAAGGAACTCTTCGATTTCAGGATGGCTGACATCGAGATAGCACGCGGCCGAGCCACGACGCAGCGAACCTTGCGAGATGGCGAGCGTAAGGCTGTCCATAACGCGGACAAACGGGATGATGCCGCTGGTCTTGCCGTTGAGGCCAACAGGTTCGCCGATGCCGCGCACATTGCCCCAATAGGTCCCAATGCCGCCGCCGCGTGATGCGAGCCAGACATTTTCATTCCATGTGTTGACGATGCCTTCCAAGCTGTCGTCGACGCTGTTCAGATAGCAGCTGATCGGGAGGCCACGGCCCGTTCCGCCGTTGGACAGCACGGGCGTTGCCGGCATGAACCAAAGCCGCGAGATATAGTCATAGAGCCGCTGCGCATGATCCTGATCATCCGCATATGCCGACGCAACACGGGCAAACAGATCCTGATAGCTTTCGCCCGGCAACAAATAACGGTCCTGCAGCGTGTCCTTGCCAAATTCGGTCAACAGGGCGTCGCGCGACGAATCCGTCACAACGTTGAAACGGCGTTCGTCGACGGATTTGCTCGACACCGCTTTCTTGTCGTCAGCCGGCTTGGTCTCGGCCTCAACCTTAACAGCCTCAGTAGCAACTTTTTCAAGCATATCAGTCATCATTGCGGTCATATCATCGGCCCCTTGGCCTGCATCCCTGAAATCCATTTAACCTGTTGCTCCATCCATTGCGGCGACCCGAAACTGGATGCCGGTTTCCCGGCGACCAGCGACCAGTCAAAATATCTGTCGGGAACGCGTGTTCCCATATTGTTCGACTCAGGGCGCGAAACTCCCTGTTAGCATTTTTTGACCACTTCAGGGGGTATATTTTCACTTGTCCCCAGCTTATCGACGGGAAAAATCCCCCAACAACAGAATCACTATCTGAAGCTGAAAGCACAAATTGTGGTGATGCCCCCTATGGCCAACCGCTACCTATAGTGCCTTATTCATTTTAAGACGCAAGGGGGTAAATCGAAAATTAACCAATCAATTCGTCGCTATTCTGATTCCATTCATCGCAGTTGTCGGCGGGCGAAAGGTAGCGACGCGTGGACGTCCTAAGTGTTTGTATGTGCGCAAGATGGAAAATCGCTCTGCACCTATTTTTATACACTCAAATTGGACCTATCTGGAATTTGACAATTTCTTACAAAAAAACCGGGTCCGGAACATGTCCGAACCCGGCAAGATGACCGTCTATATCCAATTAGGATTCGATCGGCCCAGGGGAGAAGGAATCATCCCAGCAGGAACGCATTCATTTCTGCTTTAGAGACCTTTTTGCTTTTGTCGGTGTCAGCTGTGGTAAAGGCGGCATTCGCCCATTTTGCTTTTGCGGCCGGATCCTTTGCAGCATTTGTACCGCTGGCTGCATCATGCAGCGCCAATATCCATTTACGGAATTCGGCGGATTCGAGCTCGTCATCCTTATTGGTGTCATAGGTCGGAAATTCTGCGTCTACGAGTTTCCGAACAGTTACCTCTTTTGGCTCAGGCGTTGGGGCTGAGGGATTTTCGTTAACAGGCTGGGTTTCAGAACGGGGCGGCGACCAGCTCGGCTCTGCCGGAGTGGCAGGCGTCGGCGTCGTTGCTGGTCCAACCGATGTAGGGTCCTGCGGTGCGTTTGCCGTATCCATCGGGCCGGATTGTGCCATCGCTGAAGCCGAGGCGAGCACCAACAAGCTTGATGCGGTTAAATTGCGTAACATAGTTATCTCCATCTCGTTTCAAAAATTTCAGAGATGTTTTTATCGTGCCCAGTATGGGGCTCGACAATCAGCATCCTGAACTGAAACCACCAAATAGAGTTTGTGTTTCGAAACTATAATATAAAATTTGTGAGACTTTCAGTTGGTCGTTAGCATGAAGTCATCTTATCGCACGCTTGTTTGATATTTCAGATGTACTGAAGATAAATAAAAATATTTTAGTTTAACGCCAGATGAATGAAGTTTAACTTCATATGAACAAGACCCATCGTTCGTGATCTTGCAGCCCCGTTATCACGCTTGAATCGCCTTCGCTCCGCGCTATGGGCAATCACATTAACATTGCCACAGGACACATGTATGACCGTAACGATCCGCACAGCTGATTTGATTGATAGCGTTGCCGACGCGCTGCAATATATCAGCTATTTCCACCCGATGGATTATATCCGGGCATTGGGCGATGCATATACGGCGGAACAGTCACCAGCGGCGAAAGATGCAATCGCGCAAATCCTGACCAACAGCCGGATGTGCGCAGAGGGCCATCGACCCATTTGTCAGGACACGGGCATCGTCAATGTCTTCGTCAAATGGGGGATGGATTGCCGGCTTGATGACACGTCGGCGTCGCTGCAGGAGGTGATCGACGAAGGCGTGCGCCGTGCCTATCGGCACCCTGACAACAAACTGCGCGCCTCGGTATTGGCAGACCCTGCTTTCACGCGGCGTAACACCAAAGATAACACGCCCTGTGTCCTGCATGTCGAAATGGTCGCCGGTTCGAAAGTTTCGGTGGATGTCGCGGCAAAGGGCGGCGGCAGCGAGAACAAGTCAAAGTTCAAGATGATGAACCCGTCAGACAATATCGTTGATTGGGTCGTTGAAATGTTGCCGCAAATGGGTGCTGGCTGGTGCCCGCCCGGAATGTTGGGCATTGGTATCGGCGGGACTGCGGAACATTGCGTCTTGCTGGCCAAGCAAGCGTTGATGGAGCCTATCGATATGGGGCCGCTAAAGGCACGCGGTCCACAAAATGATATTGAGGCGATGCGCATTGAGATTTTTGACAAGGTCAACGCGTTGGGTATCGGCGCGCAGGGGCTTGGCGGGCTTTCTACGATCCTTGATGTGAAAATCATGGATGCGCCATGTCATGCTGCGGGCAAGCCAGTTGCGATGATTCCCAATTGCGCGGCGACGCGTCATGCGCATTTCACGCTGAACGGGTCGGGCCCTGCCTATCTGGAGGCGCCGAAGCTGGACGAATGGCCAGAGGTAGACTGGAAGCCTGATACAGCCGCGATCCGCGTGGATTTGGACGCACTGACCCCCGAAACGGTTGTCAGCTGGAAACAGGGCGACCGTTTGTTGTTAAACGGTAAGATGCTGACCGGGCGAGATGCCGCACATAAGCGCATCGCCGACATGCTGGCGAAAGGCGAAGAACTACCCGTCAGCTTTAAAGGGCGGATGATTTATTATGTTGGTCCGGTCGATCCGGTGGGCGAGGAGATTGTTGGCCCCGCTGGGCCGACGACGGCTACGCGCATGGACAAGTTCATGGACATGATGCTTGAGCAGGGTTTGCTGGCGTGCGTCGGCAAGGCGGAACGCGGTCCAGCGGCGACACAAGCCATCGCCAAGCATAAGAGCGCATATCTGATGGCCGTTGGCGGTGCCGCCTATTTGGTGGCGCGCGCCATCAAGGGCAGCAAGGTCGTCGGTTTCGAAGATCTGGGCATGGAAGCAATTTACGAATTTGAAGTGCAGGATTTCCCCGTCACCGTCGCGGTCGACAGCGACGGCAACAATGTCCATCAACTGGCCCCTGCTTATTGGCAGAAGCGGATCAAGGACGAGGGGTTGCTGGAAAAGGCGGGCTAGACTTTCAGCAGCCTTCAACTTTCCGCATCATATAGCATTGTTGACATTGACGTCATGTGGGCCTGTTATCGGCCGCAATGCGAACCGATGAAAAACCGAGCACCAGCTTCCTCTCACGCCTCGGTCCCGGCCTGGTAACTGGCGCTGCGGATGACGACCCATCGGGGATCGGCACGCACAGCCAAGTTGGCGCGCAATTTGGTTATGGTTTGAGCTGGACGTTTTTGTTCAGCTTCCCGTTGATGGTCGCCATTCAAGAAGTAGCGGCTGAAATCGGGCGCGTTACCGGTGCAGGTATCGCGCGCAATATGCGCCGACATTATCCCCGGCCCTTGCTGGTGCTCATGGTCGGGCTGCTGCTGATTGCCAATATCGTTAATCTCGGCGCTGATTTGGCCGCGATGGGGGCTGCCGTCGCGCTGCTCATCGGTGGGCCAATAGGGTATTATACGTTATTGTTCGGGGTTTTCTGCATCATCGTTGAAGTGGCGCTATCCTATGAGCGCTATGCGTTGGTGCTCAAATGGGCGACGCTATCGCTCTTTGCCTATGTTGCTGTGGTCGTTGTGGCGCAGGTGCCTTGGGGAGAGGCGCTGACCTCGCTGGTTGTTCCGCGCATTGAATGGACCGGCGCGTACGCCACTGCTGTCGTCGCGATATTGGGGACCACCATTAGCCCTTATTTGTTTTTCTGGCAGGCGGGACAAGAGATTGAGGAGCAGAAGCGGCATAAGGCAAAACCGCTGTGCATCACGCCCAAGGACGCTGGACCTGAATTAAAGCGCATTCGGATCGATACGCTGACCGGTATGGCGTTCAGCTCGATCGTGTCGCTAGCCATCGTATTTGCAACGGCGGCGACGCTGCATGCCAATGGCATCCGCGATATCGAAACGTCGGCGCAGGCGGCCGAAGCATTGCGGCCCATTGCCGGAAATTTTGCCTTTGCGTTATTCGCGCTGGGTATCATCGGAACGGGCTTGCTTGCGGTGCCGGTGCTTGCAGGGTCAGCGGCTTATGCCGTGACGGAAATGTTTGGTATAGCGGGAAGCCTTGATGCCAAGCCAACCAAGGCCCGCCTGTTTTACGGGACGATAGCCGTGACAACCTTGCTTGGCGTGTCGTTGCAATATGTCGGCATTGACCCCGCGCGTGCGCTATATTGGGCCGCTGTCGTGAACGGTGTGCTTGCCGCGCCGTTAATGGTCATGATGATGCTCATCGTGCGCAACCCGCGCGCGATGGGGCGGCTGACATTGGGACGCCGCGCGACCATTACCGGATGGTTGGCGACGGGGGTTATGGCAGTTGCAACGATCGTGTTTTTCGCCACGCTTTAGAGAAGCGGCGCCGCGGCGCTTATTATTGGGGTTTGGCTGCGGGCGGCTGTTTGGTCGGCGCTGGTAGCGAATCTAGAAACTCTAGTTCGTTGAGGTCTATGTTCGCGTCGGATCTTTTGCCTTTCAGAACATCAATCTCTGCCTGGCGCTGCTTCAGATAATATTCGCGCATCGCGGCGTACGGGTTCCCGCTTTCTTGCACCCGGGTAAGAATCACATCATTCTCGACACGATCATCAATCGAGGAGAGCGTGCCTTTGGCTGCCGAGACAATTGGATTGGTAAACGGCTTGCCAACTGCTGCTGGTAAAAGCGAAAGATCAACGACGCGTCCGAGAAGATCACGAACCGTCGTGGATCCGAATACCGGCAGAAATAAATAGGGTCCCGGACCGACGCCATAATAGCCCAATGTGTCTGCGAGGCCATTTGGGCGGCGTGGTAGGTTGATTGGAGGCTTTTTGGCGACATCAAAAAGTCCGGCAACGCCGATGGTTGAATTGATGGCAAATCGACTAACGGTTTCGGCCGCTTTGCCGATCTTGAGCTGCAGCAGAAAATTCAGAAAGACGATGGGTTCATCCAAGTTATTCAGAACATTATGCATGCCGTCGCGGATCGGGGCAGGTAATCCATCTCGATAGCCGTGCGCGACCGGTGCAATAATGGCTTTATCGACCGACTGTACCGCGCCGAACGAGACTTCGTTCACGACGGCAATCGGGTCGCCTTTCGGGGGGCCCTGATTTGCGGTAACAACGATTATGGCCTTTTCGGCCGCAGCAGGTGTAACGGGTCCGACGGGCGTTTGTGTATCCAAAGATTGCGACGGGCCCTCTGCTCCGTCTGTGGATGGCGGAGCAGCGGCTGCGGTACCCTGCTCAGGCGCTGCTGTGGGTGCGCCAGCAATTTCCATTGCAATAACTGGATTTGACAAAGGCGGGGACTGCGGGGCCCCCGATAAAAGCGCGATTGCGACGATACTGGTGATGCTCAACGTTGGAACTTTCCGGTCATAACCGTTTGCAAACGACACCCTAAGCGCGGGCTGCCAAGCTGACAACTGTCTTTCAATGAACTCAGCTCACGCTTAATCGCGGGCTATAATATTCAATTCCCGATAGAATCCGCCGCTATTGGGTGCGTTCGGTGCGGTATTATTGCCCCTGTTGGGCCCGCATCTGTGCATCAATTTGTGCCTGGATTTCGGGAGGTAGGCCCTGCGGTGCGCCGTTGGCCTGTCCACCTTGCTGCTTCTGCATTTCCTGCATTTGCTTTTGCATGGCTTCGATTTCGGCGCGTGATTTGAACTCTAACAATTCGACATCAAAGGTCAGTTCGCTACCGCCGGGGATGGCGACTTGGCCGGTTTGCCGATTGCGCTGATCTTCGGGGCCATAGCCAAGCTCGGCCGGGATCCACAGGCGATATTTGCCGCCGCGCTGCATGATTTTAAGACCTTCTGAAAAGCCGGGAACAACGCCGGTAACTGGGAAACCAGCCTGAGGATTTTGATCGAAAACCGTGCCGTCTTTCAACATGCCTGTGTAGCTGACGAGCACAACATCATTGTCCGTCGGCGATTTGCCTTCGCCGGTTTGGATAATCTTGTAACGCAATCCTGACGGCGTGGTGACGATATCGCCATATTCCTGCCGTACGTCGCTGGTGCCCCAATATGCCAAACCGCCACCGGCAGCCAGCACGAGCGCAATCGCGGCCCAATATTTGGTCATCGTGCCTTTTTTGAGCGGAAGAATCGGGACGGCAGTTACGGACATACACATTTCCTGTTGGCTAAGATGCGCGGTGACTAGCAGAAACTAGCAGGGATTCCAGACACAAAAAAAGCGCCGTAAAAGGCGCCTTCCTTGTTGCGGGTCGCAGACGCTTATTTCGCGCCGTCACGTTCCTGCTGCTTGCGCTCCATCTTGCGGGCACGACGAACAGCAGCGGCCTTTTCACGCGCGCGCTTTTCCGACGGCTTTTCGAAGTGACGACGCAGCTTCATTTCGCGATACACGCCTTCACGCTGCAGCTTTTTCTTAAGCGCGCGTAGGGCTTGATCAACATTATTGTCGCGAACCATGATCTGCATAAAAAACTCAACTCCGGATCGAATCGGCAAAATGGCTTAAAACGGCCACTTTGAAAGGCTAAAAACGAAAATCGCCGCGTTCACAGGCGGCGTGTTGACGTGGCCCCTAACTAGGTCGCCCCTAAATATCAAGCGAAAATGGCGCTTTTATTAGCGACACTGGCGCATTTCGCCGGACAAATGTCGTCGACTGATGCCCGTATGCTACAAACGTCCATTATTTTCAAAATCCCGGAACAAAACATAAATCCCCTGATTTTTCGCCTTGGGACCAGAGGAATTCGCAACAATGGTCTCCTTCGCCCAATCAGGCGTGGCGGCAAGTCGCGATACATTTGTTCTTAGGAAAATCTCATGACGAAAACATCGGCGCTGCGGCGCAACTTTGGTCCTTCCGTGTCCGTCGCCGCAATCTTGGTGGCGTCGATGCCAGCTGTTGCGTGGGCGCAGGAAACTCCTGTGGACCCCGCGGAAGAAACCGTGTCTGCCGATGGGTCTGACGCGACGGAAGGTGAAGCCATTATTGTCACAGGCTCGCGTATTGCACGGCCTGAAGCCGACTCGCCAAACCCTGTAACGTCTTTTAGCTCAGAGAATATTGAACAGTCGGGCCGAACGAACCTAACAGACTTACTGGTTCAAAGCGCTGCACTTGTTGGGTCGACCACCAACCGCGATTCGTCCGGGTCAAATGCCGGCTTTGGTGCGGTGGGCATCAATTTGCTCAACTTGCGCAATTTGGGCACTGACCGGACGCTGGTTCTGGTGAACGGACGGCGTCATATTGCGGGTGTGTCGGGTTCCGCGTCGGTCGACATCAGTACTATTCCAAGCGACTTGATTGATCGCATCGATATCCTGACAGGCGGCGTGTCTGCCATTTATGGGGCAGACGGTGTCTCAGGTGTCGTAAACTTTGTACTGAAACGCGATTTTGAAGGCATCAGCGCGCGCGGCCAAATGGGCATTTCGAAATATGGTGACGCTGCCAACCGCTATGGTTCGATCACCGCAGGTACCAACTTTGCCGATGATCGCGGTAATATTGCTGTGTCCTATGAATATGATGCCAATGACCGCGTAACAGGCTTTGCCCGACGACGTGGCGGCGATCCCGCAAGCACATTTAGTCTTGTGCGTAACCCAGCGGACTTCCCCGATGATCCTAACGTGTTCGACCGGATCCTGTTAAATGATTTGCGTTATGCGGACAGCTCACGTGACGGCGCGATTGATGTAGATGGCGATCTGACCCCTGATTTCACAGGGAGCGGCAGCGTGTTTGACCTCGGCCGGTTTCTTCCGCAATCGGGCGGTCTGGTTCAAGGCGGCAGCAGCACCCCTATTGCGGCGTACCAAGGCGATATTCAGGGGCGCACGGAAAAGCATAATGTGAACTTCCTCGGCAGCTATAAATTTAGCGATGCCTTGCGCATATTTGCAGAGGGCAAATACACGCGGATTGAAGCGTTCTCGATCGCGCAGCCGTCGTTCGACTTCTACACTTATGTTGCGGCGGACAACCCCTTCATTCCAGCCAATGTCCGTTCAGCCATCGTGCCTGATGCAGTTAATGGCGCCTTTGGTTTGCCGCCGGGCACCTTGCCCGATGGGGTCCTTGTTTCACGCGATAACTTCGACCTTGGCGTACGCGGCGAATTTGCCAAGCGCCAGACATTGCGCGGCGTGCTGGGTGTCGATGGACAAATTAGCGCCAATGCGCGGTACGAAATTTCCTATGTCTATGGCGAAACCGAAACCGATTTTCTCAGCACCAACTATCGCATCACAGATCGCTATTTCGCGGCGCTGGATGCGGTTAACCAAGGTGCATTTTTAACGGGCGTTCCAAATGGCAATATTGTGTGCCGTTCGTCGCTGGATCCAAATGCGACGGTCAACGACCCCAATTTCGGTGATGCTGCAACAACCTTCACGCCCGGGTCGGGCAGCGGATGTGTTCCATTGAACGTCTTCGGCGAAAATGTTGCAAGTGCCGCGGCACTTGGATTTGTGAACGCAGACCTCGCCAACTTTTCAAAGGTTAGCCATCAGGTGCTGTCTGGTTCGCTTTCGGGCGACTTTGGCCAGCTTTTTGAACTTCCCGGTGGTCCGGTTGGCTTCGCCTTGGGCGGTGAATATCGCAAGGAGAAGAGTAACTTTATCTCCGATCCACTGCTTCAGGCAGGTGCCCTTGCCGATATCGCGCAAATCCTGCCAGAGCGTGGTTCGTTCGATGTCAAGGAAGCCTTTGCGGAATTGAACGTCCCTGTGTTGCGTGAAGTGCCGTTTGCGCATTTGCTGCAATTTGGGGCGGCAATCCGCTTCTCGGACTATTCCACTATAGGCAACACAACGACGTGGAAAGTGGACGGCACTTATGCGCCTGTCCGCGACCTATCGTTCCGTGCGACCTATTCGGAAGCCGTCCGTGCGCCGAACGTGACCGAGCTGTTTGCGCCACAAAACGGGACCTTCGCATTTATCGATGACCCATGCGATCCTGTAAACATTCCAGAAGGCACCAGCTTCCGCCAAGCAAACTGTACAGCGGTGCTGACCGCATTGGGCGTAAACCCGGGCACATTCAGCCCGACCAGCGATCCGACCGCTACGGTTAGCCTGCCTGGTCGTAGCGGGGGCAACCCATTGCTGGCTGAAGAAGAAGCCCGCACATGGACTGCGGGTGTGGTATTCCGGCCCAGCTTCTTACCCGGATTTACGGCGACTTTTGACTGGTATGACATAAAGCTGCGCAATGCGATTAGCACGGCATCGGCGCAAGATCTTGTGGATTTATGTGTTGACCAGCCAACGCTCGACAACAGCTTCTGTGCGAACATCAGCCGTGATCCCGCGACAGGATATGTCAGCGACTATCTGGTCGGTCCTGCCAACGTCGCGCAATTCAGCACATCGGGTGCTGATTTTACGATGAACTACAATTTTGCGATTAGCCCAACCGCTGGCCGGATCAATGTGCGTCTGAACGGCGGCTATCTTGATAGCTTGCAATTCACGCCCACACCGGGCGCTGAGCTTGACGATGATCGTGGGGAGGCGTTTTCACCGAAATGGATTGGTAGCGCCGACCTGACATGGTCGATCGACAATTTTGCGGTCAATTACGGAGTGAGCTATTTCAGCAAGACCCGCCGGTTCACGACAGAGCAGCTGGAGGCAAATCCGGATATTTCCGATCCCCGCTATTTCTTCTTCAAAGAAAAGTGGGAGCATGATTTGCGACTTCAGTTTACGACCGACGATAACCGTTTCACTTTTTATGCCGGTGTGAATAATCTATTCGATGAAAAGCCCGCAGTGGCATCGTTGGATTATCCGGTCAGCATCATTGGCCGATATTATTTTGCGGGTGTGAAGGTTGGGCTCGACAAGCTCGGTTTCTAAAACGTCTGTGTTTTTAGCATAGGGCCGGCGGAGAACATCCGTCGGCCTTTCTGCTGCGCCCAACCCCTTGCCCTCGCGCTTTGTTCGTTTCATAATGCAACGCAACGAATGAGCAGGAGAGCGCGCATGGCAACCCAATTGAAATCGAACAGCAAATATAGCGAAGCCGAATGGACAGCGCGTCAGGAGCTTGCTGCCTGTTACCGTATTTTTTCAATGTTGGGCTGGGACGAGTTGATTTTCAACCACATCACCGTGAAAGTGCCGGACGAAGAAGGCGCGTTTCTGATCAATCCTTATGGCATGCACTTCGGTGAGATCACCGCGTCGAGCCTGATCAAGATCGACATTGATGGTAATAAGATCGATGCCGATAACCCATGGCACGTCAATAAGGCGGGCTTTGTCCAGCATAGCCTGTTCCATCGCACTTTGCCCGATGCCCATGCCATCATCCATACCCACACAACTGCCACGGTTGCCGTGTGCAGTCTTGAGGGCGGATTGCAGCCAGTCAATTTCTACGCCTGCAACTTTGCGGGGCAACTGGCTTACCATGACTTCGAAGGCGTCACCGTGCGTGAGGAAGAAGGCACGCGATTGGTCCAAAATCTGGGCGATAAGCGGATATTGATGCTTAAAAATCACGGTCCTGTCGTGATGGGCAAGACATTGCCGGATGCATTTGTGCGATATTGGGCGTTGCAGCGTGCCTGTGAGCAACAAATTGCGACAATGCAAATGGGCAAACCAATCATGGTGCCGCCTGAAGTCATCGCGGTGCACCAGCGCGACCTGTATATGGCATCGCCCCCCGGCGGTTCGGGCCGCGTTGAATTTGACGCCATGGTACGCAAGGTTGACCAGATCGATAAAAGCTGGCGGGATTAATCACTCCACCCTCCCTGAATTCGGTTATCCGTTGTGGGCCTTGTTTCAGAATCTCAAAGAAAGATGCTGAAACAGATCCAGCATGGCTATAATGGGACTGCATGACCAAATTCACCGTCAATGATCGCCCGGTCCAGTATAAAATGGATCCGCAAACCCCGCTTTTGTGGGCTTTGCGTGATGCGTCAAACTTGACCGGAACCAAATATGGTTGCGGCAATGGTGATTGCGGCGCGTGCATTGTGGAAGTCGACGGGGAAGCGATACGGTCTTGCCTGGTTACGATTGCCGAAGCTGAAGGACGTTTTGTAACCACGATTGAGGGCCTCAGCCGTGACCGTAGCCATCCGCTGCAACAGGCATTTGTCGCCAGCAATGTGCCGCAATGCGGCTTTTGCATTCCGGGTATCATTATGGCGGGCGCGGTGTTGCTTAAGAAAAGCAGCAACCCAACCGATGAAGAAATCGACGCGGCGATCACGAATTTGTGCCGTTGCGGCGTGTATCCACGCCTACGCGACGCTATAAAGCGCGCTGGACGCGTTATGCGCGGCGAAGAACGTATCGCGGCTGCGCCACCGCCGGGAATTACGCCAGAAGATGCCGCGCGGGCGGTTCCTGCGTTGACGGTTACTGACTAAGCTTAACTCTGCAGCTCAATATCCCAATACAACCAGTCATGCCATGTTTCGTGCAGATGGTTTGGCGGGAACGCACGGCCCCTGTCTTGCAATTGCCAGCTGGTGGGGCGGATCGCGGCCATGTTCAGCTGCATATGCGCTTGCTGTGGTGTGCGGCCACCTTTTTTCAGATTGCAGTGTAGGCACGCCGTTGTGACATTTTCCCAGCTGGTGATGCCGCCCAAACGGCGCGGAACGATATGGTCAAAAGTAAGATTGTCGCCCGATCCGCAATATTGGCATTCAAACTTGTCACGCAGGAATAGGTTGAAGCGGGTAAATGCAGGATATTCCGATGGCTTCACATATTGGCGCAGCGCGATGACTGACGGGATTTTCATGTCCAGTCTTGGGCTATGGACATGCCGGTCATAGTTGGAAACGATGTCGACCTTGTCGAGGAACACCGCCTTAATGGCGGTTTGCCACGGCCATAAGCTTAATGGATAATAGCTCAACGGCGTGTAATCGGCGTTGAGCACCAATGCCGGGCAGTTTTCCGGGTGCCTTGCGCGGCCCGCTGCTTCGAAAGTTCCGGTATGCAACATAAGTCGAACCCTACTCCCTTTATGTCATACATGCTTTAAGCGTATCAACGTTACAGCAATCTGACAGCCATCAACCTATTTGCACATATGGTGACGTCAAGAGGGCAAACACACTGTATATGGTATTATTTGGGGATATGTTTTTGCGTGTGGAAGAGTTTTTGAAGCAATATCTGCCAGCACTGCCGCAATATGATGGTGCAGTGGTGACGCGGTTCGCGCCGAGTCCCAATGGACGATTGCATCTGGGGCATGCCTTTTCGGCATTATGCGCACATGATTTTGCGCGTGCTTTCGATGGTCAGTTCCACCTGCGGATTGAAGATATTGACGGAACACGCAGCCGCGCCGAGCATGTCGCGGCGATCATGTCGGATATGGACTGGTTGGGGCTTCATCATGACGGCCCTGTGCAATTTCAATCGCAGAACATTGCCCGATATGAGGCGGCGCGTGACCGGTTGATCGCGGACGGGCTGCTATACCGTTGCGTCTGTACACGAAGCGATATTGCCCATGCGCTGAAACATAAGCCGGTGCCGCATGGTCCGGATGGCCCGCATTATCCCGGAACGTGCCGGGACAGCGACATTGCCCCCTCCGTGCCACATAGCTTGCGGATTGATATGGCCAAAGCGGCGGCGCGGGCGGGGCTGTTACGTTGGATGGATTTGGCGGCTGGACCGCAATTTGCTGACCCAATGGCATTTGGCGATGTTGTCCTATGGCGCAAAGATGCACCGGCATCATACCATCTGGCCGCAACCATCGACGATGCCGCCGATGGCGTGTCGCATGTCGTGCGTGGCCAAGACCTTTTCGGATATACCGCCATCCATAGGCTGTTGCAGAAACTGTTGGATTTGCCTGAACCCACATATTGGCACCATCCGCTGTTGGTGGACGCGAGCGGCGAAAAGCTGGCGAAGAGCAAATCCTCACCTGCGCTGTCGGACCGGCGGTTGGCGGGCGAATCCGGCGATGGACTTATTAATAATTTGCGTCAGGGAACGCTACCGCTTGGAATCTCCTTATCCCACGCCTAAATAGACGCAGCGGGGTATTGGCCCCGGACAAGGATTTCTCCCGATGACTATTTTGTTGGTTCTCCTCACCATTGGCGCGGCTGGTGCCGTGGCATTTGCACTTATCCGTGGCCTTCATGCGTTCGCCAACTTGCGACCAGCAGATGTCGACGAGGCAGGGCTGCCCAAATCGCTCACAGTGCAGAATAAGATGATGTTTGCCCGCGTCAAATGGCAGGCCATTACTATCGTATTGCTGGCTGTGCTCGTCTTGGTCGCCGGCTCGCAATAAGCGGGCGGCGTCAGATATGGTCAAGCTCAACAAGATTTACACACGCACCGGCGACGACGGGACCACTGGCCTCGTCGATGGCTCGCGCGTGTCCAAGACCAATGCGCGCTTACATGCCATTGGCGAAGTTGATGAAACCAACAGTGCGCTTGGCGTAGCGCTTCAGGCACTGACAGCGGATGAGGGCGAAACGCCTTTGGTCGCTGAATTGCGGCGTATCCAGAACGACCTGTTTGATCTGGGTGCCGATATCGCAACGCCCGGCGAAAGCTTTGAACCATCGCCGATGGAATTGCGGATTGTGTCATCTCAAGTTGAATGGCTTGAGGCAGCGATTGATAAAGCCAACGAACAGCTTCCACCTTTGACCAGTTTCATTTTGCCGGGCGGCAGCGCGGCAGCAGCGCATATGCATATGGCGCGCGCCATTTCACGCCGTGCCGAACGGGCGCTGGTTGCGGCATCGCTGGACGTTTCGATAAATCCGCAAGCGTTGAACTACATCAACCGTTTGTCAGACTATCTGTTTGTGCTGTGCCGCCTGATCAATTCGACGCGCGGTGGTGATATTATGTGGGTGCCGGGCGCATCGCGGTGATGACAGACCTGAAAAGCCGTTTTGTTGCGACACGCACCTTAACGGCTGATCTGGCTGCACCTTTGTCCGATGCCGATGCCACGGTGCAATCCATGCCCGATGCGTCGCCGGCAAAATGGCATCTGGCACATGTCACGTGGTTTCTGGAAAGCTTTATTCTGCGCGATCATGTGCCGGGCTATCGCGCGTTTGACGACAGGTTCGCATTTCTGTTCAACAGCTATTACGAAGCCGAAGGTTCCCGGCACGCGCGTGACGCGCGCGGTTTGCTGACGCGGCCATCATTGTCGCAGATTTTGGAATATCGCAGCCATGTCGAAGACGCGATTAAGACCCATTGGGACCAGCTGCCGTCTGCTGCACTTGAACTGATTGAGCTCGGCATTCAGCACGAGCAACAGCATCAGGAATTGCTGTTGACGGACATTCTGCATTTGTTTGCCCAAAACCCAATGCGACCTGCCTATTGGCCGAAAGAGCAGCGCGCCATCGGTGAAGCGGCGGCGCCAATACAATGGATTAATGGACCGACGGGAATCCACGCCATTGGCCACGGCGGTGGCGACTTCGCCTTTGATTGCGAAGGTCCGCGCCACGACATCATTCTGCAGCCATATCAGATGGCAGACCGGACCGTCACCAATGGCGAATGGCTCCAATTCATGGCTGATGGCGGCTATGTCGAACCACAATATTGGCTTTCAGATGGATGGGCGTGGGTCAATCGCGCGCATATCGTTTCCCCCTTATATTGGATGCAAGATGATAACGGGCAGTGGAATGCATTCGGACTTGATGGACTGCACGCGTTAGACCTTGCTGCACCCGTGACGCATATCAGCCTATATGAAGCCGATGCTTATGCCAGTTGGGCAGGTGCTCGATTGCCGACAGAGGCGGAGTGGGAAGCGTTGGCAGTATCTCGCGATCCACGTGAAGGCCATCAGCTTGACGGGCCCGGTGCAATTCGGCCCACCGCTTCCGCCGCATCTGCGATGTTCGGTAATGTCTGGCAATGGACGGGCAGTGCATATCGCCCCTATCCCGGCTTTCGTGCCGCCAGTGGCGCCATCGGCGAATATAATGGCAAGTTCATGAGCGGACAATTTGTCCTGCGTGGTGGAAGCTGCGCCACGCCGCGTGGCCATATACGCGCGACATATCGCAATTTCTTCTACCCGCAGCAGCGCTGGCAATTCACGGGCGTGAGATTGGCCAAGGATGCCTGAATCCGACACCATCCCGGCGGTTGATCCGCAATTTCGGGCTGATGTTCTGTGCGGTCTAAAAGGTCCGCGCCGCGCTATTCCAGCACGCTGGTTTTATGACGAGCGCGGTTCTGAGCTGTTTGATGACATCACCCGGCTCCCGGAATATTATCCAACGCGCACGGAAACCGCCCTACTCCAAGATTGCCGCGCTGACCTCGCAGCGCGCGTTGGCGCGGGTGCCGCTGTTATTGAGTTCGGCGCAGGAAGCGCGACGAAAACACCGCTTTTGTTGGAGGCGATAGCGCCATCGGCTTATGTTCCGATTGACATATCGGGCGAATATCTGCGCACATCGGCAGATATTCTGCAATCACGCTTTCCTGGGTTGAAGGTCATTCCGGTTGAAGCGGACTTTACCGGCGATGTTGCCTTGCCTCCGGAAATATCTGCGTCAAACAGGTTGGGTTTCTTTCCCGGTTCAACAATCGGCAATTTTGTTCCGCGTAGCAGCGTGGATTTGCTGCGACATATGCGAAATGTCTTGGGGGAAGGGGAAAGGCTGCTCATTGGCTTTGATCGGATCAAGTCCGATGATGTCCTCATTGCGGCTTATGATGATGCGGCGGGCGTGACGGCGGCTTTTAACCTCAACCTTCTACACCGCATTAATCGCGAGCTTGATGGCGATATCCCCGTTGATGCCTTTGTCCATGATGTCCGCTGGAACGATATGCAGTCACGTATCGAGATGCATTTGCGCTGTATGCGCAATGTGCAGTTTACGGTCGCGGGTGAGGTGTTTTCCCTGCAGACGGGCGAGAGCATCCACACCGAGAACAGCCATAAATATGACCTACGCGGGCTGCGCCTGTTGTTACGGGCAGGCGCGTGGACCCCAATTTGTGATTATAGCGATGCCAACAACTGGTTCACGTTGGTCCTTGCGGAGGCTGCGCCCTTATTCGCAGCCCCCTAACGCTTACGGCCACATGGCCCAAGCGCATCGATCACAAATTTATAATCAGCTTGCGCACGCGCCGCGTCTTCGTCGCGGGCTGCTTCAATTCGGTCCGTGGGAAGGCTGCGCGGCAGGCCACAGGCCAGACGATACCATAGCAGCGTGAAACGTTCAGGTGCTGTGGCAGAGGAATCAATGACTTCAGCGGTCGATACCGCCCACTGCTTGTGCTGGTTCGGCCGACTAAGAACCGTAAGGGACACTGGCTGGTCCTTTTCGGTTTTCAGGAAAATCTGTGTTTCGCCCTCACCCAGCACCGTTCCAGGGCTATGGAAAGCACTGGCGATACTTATAATGCGTTGCGGCGCATCAATCAGGACAGCCTCTTGCGTGATGCGGCGGACCAAAGCATCATTTGTCGGGCTGAAATTTGCGAGCGCGTTGGGTCGCGACAAACGGATATCGCCCGTTCGGCCCGCGACGGGGCTACCAAATAGAAACAACCGCTGCTTTTTTAATTTGGGTATTTTGCCCTTCGCATCCTTGGGCACATCCAGCACAAAGCGGACGCGGTCGGCAATGCCGCCTTCGCCGCGAATCAATGCCATGACGTCCGCTTCGATCAGCATACGCTGAAGCGATGGGGGTACGCCTGTCGCTTGTTCAGGAGCAACTTTCGCAGCTTTGCGGACGGTGACATCGACGATCAGCGGCGATATGACGACCAAATCGGCAATATCCGAATAACTCGCGGTTTCTGCCTCAATGGAAAATGTAGGGGGCAGGGTGGCCGAAGGTTGGGCGGTTGCGGCGTTGCCCAAACCCATCAAAACCAAGCATAAAATCATTTTTGCTTGCGAAATTCGCATTAAACATCCCTTCCTGAAACCGACGTTCAACGCCGGTTTTGCGTATATCATATCGTAGCATAATGTGAACCTGTCCATGAATTGCGTATGAATCGCAGAATCCGGATTGCTTGGCCTGTTAGGGTTGGCTAATGCGTCGATGAATCGAGCAAAAAAAAAGATAGTTTTCGATATCGCGAGGGTACATTGGATGCATATTAAAACATGCGTCCGTAATGTATTATTTTGTTTTGAAGGTAGGAGAGTTGTTTCCGCATGGCATATGCTGATCAAGATGGGATGAGCACAAACCGTTTGGTTTCTGTCGTCATTGTACTCCTTCTTCACGCTTTCCTCGGTTATGCCTTGGTGACTGGCCTCGCATATGATGCGGTCGTCGCGATCAAGGAAAAGATGACCGTGGTCGACGTGAAGGAAGAAGAGCCACCAGAAGAAGAAGAGCCACCACCAGAGCCAGAGAAGCAAGTCGAGCCTCCGGTCGTTTCGCCTCCACCAATGGTGGTTACGGTGACTCCGCCGCCAACGGTTCGTACGGTTGATACGCCGCCACCTGCGGCTCCAATCGTGCCGACGGCCGCGCCACCAGCGCCCCCACCGCCAGCGCCAGCAGGTCCTACTGCTGAAGCGAAGCCTCGGGGCAACCCAGGGAACTGGGCAAACACGAATGACTATCCGTCGCGTGCTTTGCAGCAGGAGCGTGAGGGTACCACCGGTTTCCGCGTTACTATCGGTGTCGATGGTCGTGTCATTGATTGCCAAATCACGCAATCAAGCGGCCATGCGGATCTTGATGCGGCAACCTGCACCAACGTGAAGCGTCGTGCGCGTTTTGAACCCGCCGTTCGTAATGGCGAAAAGGTTCAAGGTTCGTATTCAAACCGCGTACGGTGGCAGATACCGAAATAATTTTTCTGGCCCGGTATGGGGGGAGCCTTGGTTCCGGGCCTCATTTGCTAGCAAGTAGTATTTTTTGAGAGGTAGTTAAAATGTCGATTTTGTTTCTGACCGCGGCCGGTGCCGCACCTGAGGCCGCCGCACAATTCGGTCTTATCCCTGCGCTTAAAGAAGGCGGACCAATCTCCATCGCGATTTTCTCCGTGATGGTCATCATGTCGGTTTTCTCGTTCTACATCATGTTCACGAAGCTTTTTGAACAGCAGAAGGTTCTCAACCAGTATAAAGACGTTCGTGCGCAATTCTGGCGCGCAGCTTCGCTTGAAGAAGGCGCAGCAAAGCTCGAAAAGAACAGTGCATTTCGTCAGGTTGTTGACGACGGCATCGAAGCGAAAAAGCAGCATAGCCTCTTGACTGACCCAGTCGAAGCACATGACTGGCTGCACGGTGCGATGGCCCGTTCGGAAGATTCCATCAACAACAAGCTTGCAAGCGGTCTTCCGTTCCTCGCAACGGTTGGTGCAACAGCTCCTTTCGTTGGTCTGCTCGGTACGGTTATCGGCATCTACTCGGCGCTGATCAAAATCGGTATCGCTGGTCAGGCTGACATCGGTAAGATCGCTGGCCCAGTTGGTGAGGCATTGATCATGACCGCAATTGGTCTGTTCGTTGCTGTTCCTGCTGTTCTTGCGTACAACTGGTTGCAGGCACGCAACAAGACAATCGCACGTAGCCTTGCAACCTTCTCGAACGATGTGCTTGGTTACATCTCTTCGGGTGGCCGCGTTAAGCCAGTTGTCACTGCTGCTGCACCAGCTGGTAAGCCAGCACCTGCTGCAGTTAAGAAGTAATATTGGGTTAGGGCCGCGTTTCGGCGCGGCCCATCCGCCAGCAACCGCTGGCGCTCGATTTTTGACCCAATTTATTTAGAGAGGATTGGCCAATGGCAATCAGTTCAGGAGGCGGCGGCGATGATGCGCCAATGTCTGACATCAACACAACGCCGCTCGTCGACGTCATGCTGGTGCTCCTCATCGTATTCCTCATCGCAATTCCGGTCGCTATCCAAACAGTGAAGATGGACATTCCGGTCATCAAGTTTGAACCAACAAAGGCAAAGCGTGAAAACGTTCTGCTGTCGGTGACAACAACCGATGCTGGTGGTCGTGACCCCGGTGACCCGGCTTATGAGGGTGCAAACCCGAATGGCGAGTGCCGTATTTACTGGAACGTAACGCCCGTCGACTCAACCGAGTTGGTGGACCGTGCAGCGAAGCATTTGAAGGCAGAATTTGAAAAGCTGGGCGGCGAACAAGCTGCTGCGGCTGGTCTGATCGAACCGGACATGCTGCCAGAGGCGCACATTCGTGGTGATATCAACACACCTTATCGTTGCATCGGTGGTGCAATTTACACCATGCAGATGGCCGGTTTTGCCCGTGTTGGCTTCATTTCATCGCCGTTCGAAACCGCGAACGTGCAGTAAGTAATTTAAGGAGCAATCATCATGGCAATGAGTGGCGGTAACGATGATGGCCAGCCGATGATGGAAATGAACACAACGCCGTTAATCGACGTTATGCTCGTTCTCCTCATCATGCTGATGATCACCATCCCCCCGGTTTCGCACGCCGTAAATATTGACCTTCCGGTCAATGATCCAAATGCGCCACCTCCGGAAGTTCCGATCGATCCTGTTATTAACAAGATCATCATTCTTCCGAACAGCACAATCCAGTGGAACGGCACGCCGGTTTCGATTCAGCAGATGGAGCAGTATCTGGTCCGGACGACATCAATGAATCCGGAACCCGAGCTTCAGTTCCAACCTGCCCCAACGGCACCATATGACACCGTTGATAAGGCACTGGTTTCTGTGAAGCGCAGTGGCATCACGAAATTCGGTTTTGTCGGCAACGAACAATACCGCGTCTTCGGCAAGGCTTCGCGTGAGGGTCGGTAGTTTCCGAACCTTCCGTTAAATCGACATTGAAAAAGGCGGTGCAGAAATGCGCCGCCTTTTTTATTGTCTGCGGTGCCGGCCAAGGGGCAACTCCGGTCCATTGGCCGCTGTTGTTTTTGCCTTATTTGCTGACGGACAGCCGGCTCATCAGGATTGCTGCGCGCTTTGCCTGCCGTTTGATGCTCGCAAGGTCGACTGTCTCCCCAGGGGCATGATCGCCTTTGCTATAGACGCCTAGGCCAACAAGACCGTCGACATCATTGGCGACGAAGCTGATGTCCCCTGCGCCGCGTTTCAACGGGTCGAGCGGGGGCTGGGCGCCGAGCCCCAAATCCTGATTCACAAGATTCAGTTGCGCCAACAACGCCTTATTGCCTTCCGTCGGTGCCATGGCGGGATAGCCACCGGGGTCAAAGCTAATCTTGGCGCTGGTCTTTGGTGCGGATGCCGAAACGATGTCCTGCATCTTCTGCCGGACCCGCGCGCTTTGGTCCTCGGATAAGGTCCGGAAGTCACCGCGCGCGATGGCTATGCCCGGAATGATGTTGGTCTTCCCCTTGGCGCTTGCACGGACGCCATCACCGTCAAACGTCGCCTCTTGCCCCGCCGCAATCAACCCGACGTTGAATGTCAAATTTGGCTCGGGCAGCTCGGTGCGGAATTGATGAATGATGCGCGCCAGTTCAAACGCTGCGCCATCGCCATAAGTGGTATCAAAGATCAGCGAGCTATGCCCGGTGACTCCGGAAACCTCTAACTTCCAACTGTTCGACGACCGGCGTGCGATAACGCCCATGTCCTTGCCGCCTTCAATCGATAGTCCTTCGAAATCGAGCGCGACATCCGCGGTCTTGCCGGCGGCAATTAACGGTGCGCGGGTAATCTCGATTGGGTCGCCCGCATCCTCTTCATCACCCGTCATATGAATTTCGATATGCGCGTCCTTCAACGTACCTGCTGCTTGCATGGCGCGCAAAGCCGACACGACAACAACCATGCCGCCCTTGTCGTCGCCAGCGCCCGGGCCAACGGCTTCATCGCCGTTGCGGACGAATTTCTGGAAGGGGCTATCGGCTTCAAAAACGGTGTCGAGATGCGCAATCAGCAAAAGCTTCTTTGTGCCCTTCTTGCCTGCCTTTCTGGCGATCAAATGTCCTGAGCGGCCCGCCTTGGCCATATCCAGCCATTCGACTTTGAAACCAAGCGGTTCCAGTTCAGCTCGCATCATATCACCGACGGTTTTGACGCCAGCGAAGTTCATCGTTCCGGAGTTTTGGTTTACCATCCGCTCAAGCAACGCAATGGAGCGTTCATATTCCGCGTCAACGGTGGCTGCCATCTTGGCTTCCGGTTTGGAAAGCTGGGCAAAAGCAGGCGTCGAAAGCGCCAAGAGAGCAACGCTGCTCATCAACGACAGGGCTTGGAATTTCATGACATACTCCTGAAGACTATAGCGATGATGTGCCGCGCTTTGTGCGTTCGGGCAAGGGCGTTGATGCCGATCTTATGCGGACGCCTTCTCGCGAGGATGTGTTCGAGAATGAAATGCGGCAGCGTCAGCGAAGCTGGTCGCGCCGTTGTTTGATGAAGAAGGTGAACTTGAGTTCTTTCTTGGTTCGCAGGTGGAAATTGAACCCAGCGCGCCAGCGTCTTACGAGAGCCGGCATGTTGCGGCCGCGACCGCGGTGAAGGCATTGTCACGGCGGCAGCGCGAAGTGTTGGCCGAAATGGCGTTGGGCCATTTGAACAAGCAAATCGCGTTCCGGCTTGGGCTCAGCGAGCAAACGGTCAAAATGCACCGCGCGCTGTTGATGGATCGGTTGGGCGCGGCGACCACGGCCGATGCTATTCGCATTGCGGTAGAGGCCGGATTATAACTTTGACCTAGCCCACGGTCCCGGCACAGGCGGGTTCATCGAAAGGAACCTTCTTTCTTTCAGGCCGTTACCGATTCACGAACAATTTACGTGAAAAGAGAAACTGATGAAAAACCGCGTTCTTATGGCGGGCGTCGCGCTCTCCATCTTAACCCCATCGATTGCTATGGCACAGGACGATGGCTGTCGCCGCGACAGCAATGGCCGGATCATCGGTACAGCGATAGGCGCAGGCGCCGGTGGCGTGCTGGGCAATGTTATCGCGGGACGCGGTGACAAAACCGAAGGCACCATTATTGGCGGCATAATTGGCGCTGTAATCGGCAACCAAGTGTCAAAGTCCGATCGTGGCGATTGCCGCAGCGCATATGGCTTTTACGACCAGCAAGGTCGCTGGCACGCAACCGGTGTAAGCACAACCGACGCGCGTGGTTATTACGACCGCGACGGTCGATGGGTCGACGGTCAGCCAAATGGCTATTACGACAATGGTCGCTGGATCAGCGCAAATAGCGATAGCAATAGTTCGGGTTACGTTGACCGAGACGGTCATTGGGTTCCGGCGTCATCTGCTGGTTATTACGACCGGAACAACCGCTGGGTCGCTGGCACGGCTACCGGCTATTATGACAATGGTCGCTGGATATCTGGCCCCACACGCGGACGTTACGACGCACGCGGTCGTTGGATTGCAGGCGACACCGGTTATGTCAGCGAAAGCAACGGCAACTGGAACGCGGTCGAGCAGCCGGGCTATTATGACTCAAACGGCCGTTGGCATGCTGGTCGCGCTTACGGCTATTATGATGCCCGTGGCCGTTGGGTGCCGACGCGTAATGATGGCACCCAAACCAATGTTGATCGTCCGGATAACCCATATCGCCCCGGAACAGGTCAGTATGATCTAAGCCAAATGCCGCGCGACGTCTCGGCCCGTATTAGCTGGATGCGTGAATATGTGCGCACGGCGCTGCAATCACAACGCATCAGCCGGGTCGATGCACAATATGCGCGACGCGAGTTGACGGCGATTGAGAGTCAAAACCGCATGTTCAATCGTGACGGTCGTTTCACACAGCGTGAACGACAGAACATAGACAATCGACTTGATCGTCTAACAAGCCGTCTCGACAAGACATGGCGTCAAGGACGCAATTACTAATCATAAATGAAAAGGCCCGGCAGTCCCCCAACCGCCGGGCCTTAAGCTAATGATCCGATGCGTAGGATCAGTAGCTATAGTACATGTCGAATTCGACTGGGCTTGGCGTCATTTCCCAACGGGCGACGTCTTCCATCTTCAATTCGATATAGCTGTCAATCTGGTCCTTCGAGAACACGTCACCCTTCAACAGGAAGTCGTGATCAGCAGCCAAGCTCTCCAGCGCTTCACGCAACGAACCGGCTACGGTTGGCACTTCAGCAAGCTCTGCTGGTGGCAAGTCATAGAGATTCTTGTCCATGGCGTCGCCAGGGTGAATCTTGTTCTGAATGCCGTCGAGGCCAGCCATGAACAAAGCCGCATAGCACAGATATGGGTTCGCCATTGCGTCGGGGAAGCGGACTTCAACGCGCTTGGCCTTGGCACCCGCACCATAAGGAATACGGCATGAAGCCGAACGGTTGCGCGCCGAATATGCGAGCAGCACAGGCGCTTCATAACCGGGCACCAAACGCTTGTAGCTGTTTGTGGTCGGGTTTGTGAAAGCGTTCACGGCCTTGGCATGCTTGATGATGCCGCCGATGAAATACAGGCACATATCGGAAAGACCGGCATAGCCGTCACCTGCGAAAAGCGGGGTCTTGCCTTCCCAGATCGACAGGTGGGTGTGCATACCCGAACCATTGTCTTCCTTGATGGGCTTCGGCATGAACGTTGCGGTCTTGCCATATGCATGTGCGACCTGATGCACGACATATTTGTAGATCTGCATACGGTCAGCGGTCTGTGTCAGCGTACCGAAAGTCAGGCCAAGCTCATGCTGGGCTGCGGCAACTTCATGGTGATGCTTGTCGCAAGGCAGGCCCATTTCGAGCATGGTCGAAACCATTTCGGCACGGATGTCCATTGCGCTGTCCACGGGCGCGACGGGGAAATAACCACCCTTTGCACGGGGGCGGTGACCCATATTACCGCTTTCATATTTCGTGCCGGTGTTCGTTGGCAGCTCGACATCGTCGATCTTGTAATATGACGTGTTGTAGCTGTTTTCGAAACGCACATCGTCGAACATGAAGAACTCGGCTTCTGGACCGACATATACGGTGTCGCCAATGCCTGTGGTTTTCAAATAGGCTTCGGCGCGCTTTGCGGTCGAGCGCGGGTCGCGGCTATAAAGCTCGCCCGTTGATGGTTCGACGATATCGCAGAAGATGATCATCATCGGCGTAGCGGAGAATGGATCTACGTACACGGCATCAAGATCAGGCTTCAGGATCATGTCGGATTCGTTGATGGCTTTCCAGCCTTCGATGGACGAACCGTCGAACATCAGGCCGTCTTCCAACTCGTCTTCGCCGATTACGCCAGCGCACATGGTCAGATGCTGCCATTTGCCCTTGGGATCAGTGAAACGGACATCGACCCATTCGATCTCCTCATCTTTGATACGCTTGATAATGTCCTTAGCTGAGGTACCCATTTTACTTTCCTTCTTTGGCTTGTCTTTTTTGGATATTTTGGATTTTTTTAAACGGCGTCGTTATCGCGTTCGCCGGTGCGGATGCGCAGCGCGGTTTCGACAGGGATGACGAAAATCTTGCCGTCACCAATGCGGCCCGTCTGGGCCGCTGCAGCAATGGCTTCGACGACGCGGTCGGCAAGGCCGTCTTCAACGACAACCTCAAGCTTTACCTTCGGCAAAAAGTCGACGACATATTCGGCGCCCCGATATAGTTCGGTGTGACCCTTTTGACGGCCAAAGCCCTTGGCTTCAGTAACAGTGATGCCCGAGACGCCAACTTCGTGCAGCGCTTCTTTCACCTCGTCCAATTTGAATGGCTTGATGATCGCTTCGATCTTTTTCATGGCTTTTCCCTTTATGGCGCGTGATGCAGATGCTCCGCGCGCGCAGATGATATCAAAGGCATATCAAGTATCGTGCCAAAATTGACCAACACCAAAACGCGTTATTTCTGGCCATATAGACCATGGCATCTGCCTAAATTTTAGGCAGATGCCAGATTCATGGGCAGCAGTTTTTTACTTTGCTGCCTTTTTTGCGCCACCGCTTAATGCGGCATCATTTGCCTTTGCATAATGTGCACGGCTGACAACATAAGCGCGCATTTGCTCGGCTTCTTTCGCTGTTAACACGCTGCTAAAGCTGACCATGCCATTGCCCTTCAATATGCCGTCAATCACAACCGATTTCCACGTTGCGGCATCCGCAATCACGCCAGATTTACGCAGGTCAGGCAGCACGCCGTTCCCGACCGCGCCGGGGCCATGGCAGACGAGGCAATAGCGTTGGAAATTCGATCCTCCCGCAGCGATATCTGCTGGCGTACCGAATTGCGCTGGCGGCGCCCACACATGGGCTGGCGCTTTCGGCACGGGTGGCAAGGCTGTTTTTCCGCCCAGCTTTAGAACGATCAGGCGGGGGATGTTGGGAACCGCAGCGCTGGTGGAACCCGCATAGCCCGATACGAGCGGGAACGCGCCGCCCTTACTGGTCAGGAAGGCGACATATTGTTCGCCGTCCACCATATAGGTCGACGCGCCGGACAGCACGCCAGACTGTACGTTAAGGTTCAACAGCTGCTTGCCGCTATCCGCAGCATAAGCGCGGAACTGGCCCATTGCTGTGCCTTGGAAAACCAGATTTCCGGCGGTGGTCATCGTCCCGCCATTCCATGAGGCGGGGTGATCAACTGTCCATTTTGCTTTGCCGGTCTTGGGGTCGAACGCGACAAGCTTGCCGGTCGTGGCCGCTTTCACAGCCTTCACGAAATTGATGTCATCGGGAAGGTCGGCCGTCGCCATCGCGCCGCCGATGTTGAAACCAAGTGCCTTGCGATCTTGTTCATTTGGCGCAACCGGCGGCAGATACGCGCCGCCAATGTACTGCGCAGGAATGTAGACCAATCCGGTTGCGGGGTTAAAGCTCATCGGGTGCCAATTATGCGCACCCAGCGCCGAAGGGTTCGCCAAATAGAGCTTGCCGGTTTTTTCATACCGCGCTGCAGGGTTTTCGATTGGCCGCCCTGTTTTCATGTCATAGCCGGTTGCCCAGGTGATGCCGTCGATGAAAGGGTTTGCTGATAACAACTTGCCGTTCAGGCGATCAATGGTGAAGAAAAACCCGTTCTTTGGCGCGTGGTACAGAACTTTGCGTTCTTTGCCGCCGCGGGTTTCCGTCGCCAATATGATGGGCTGGGTCGCGGTGTAATCCCAGCTTTCGGCGGGTGTTTCCTGATAATGCCAGACATATTCGCCCGTGTCGGGTTTAAGCGCGACGATGGACGAGAGGAACAGATTGTCGCCTTCGCCATTGGAACGAATCCCATGGTTCCACGGATTTCCGTTGCCGACGCCAAGGTATAATTGGTCCAACTCGGCGTCATAGACAATTGCGTCCCACACGGTACCGCCGCCGCCACTTTCGCGCCAGTCACCCTTTTTGGGTTTTGAGCTCCATGTTTTGTTTGCCGCCGTTTTTAAGATCTTATCGCTCGCAGCATTGTCGGGCTCGCCCTTGGGATTGGGCGTGGTGTAAAAACGCCATGCCTGTTTGCCGGTCGCGGCGTCATATGCGGTCACATAACCGCGGGCGCCGAACTCTGCGCCGCCAAAGCCGATGACCACCTTGTCTTTTACAACCCGTGGCACGCCTGTGATGGTGCCGTTGGATTTGAGGTCAAGCGTTTGGACACTCCACAATTGCTTGCCCGTGGCGGCGTCTAAGGAAATCAAACGTCCGTCGATGGTTCCGACAAAAACGCTGCCTTTCCAGAACGCAACGCCACGGTTGACCACGTCGCAGCAGGCTTTGACCCCGCGCGCTTTGTCGACTTCGGGATCGAAGCTCCACAATGGTTTGCCGGTTTTGGCGTCATAAGAGAATACTTTGGACCAGGCGGTCGAAACAAACATTTTGCCGTCGACAACCACGGGTGTTGCTTCCTGCCCGCGCGCATCGGGCAAGTCAGCGAACCAGGCAATGCCCAGATCCTGCACATTGCTGTCGTTAATTTGGGTAAGCGGGCTGTGCCGTTGCTCATTATAGTTGAAGCCCGTCATCGCCCAGTTTGAGCCATCACCACCGGTTTTCAGATAATCACCGTTAATCTTCGCGAATGCGGGCACATCAGTCGGGCCTGCTACTTTTTGGCAAGAACCCAATAATAATAATGTCGCGCCAGCAAATGCGGCTGCGAACCAAAGCTTCTTCGTCATATTTTTCTCCCCCTCGACGGAAAGGCTATGCCCTCGAATGGGCTTCGTCCAGTGGGAATTTAACTGACGGGTTAAATTATCTTTTTTATGGCGCTTTCCATCTCGGTTGCGGCCTTTTCATAGACGCGCGCGCGCAGGTTGGACAGAATCGCATCAGGTGCATTTGCCGGCGTCCCACCGCTAAACGGCGGTGCTGGATCATATTCGAGCGCGAGCTGAATGGTGCGCGCAACATCTTCGCCTGCAATGTCTGAAATCAGTTCAAGCGCGAAGTCGATGCCCGACGTGACGCCGCCTGCGGTGACCAAATTGCCATCGCGGACCACACGCGCGGCGCGATGCGTTGCGCCAAACATCGGTAATAAATGTGTATATGCCCAGTGGCATGTGGCTTCTTTGCCGCGCAGCAAATCGGCCGCGCCCAATATGAAGGCACCGGTGCACACGCTGGTGATATATTGCGCCCCGCGTGCTTGCGTGCGGACGAAATCGACGATCTGCGCGTCCGCAATCGCGTCGCGCACACCATGACCGCCCGGCACACAGATTATGTCCGCCTGCGGGCAGTCTGCGAAGCTGGACCTAGGGAGAATGGAAAAGCCGCTATCGGTGGTCACCGCCGCGCCGGTTTTGCTGACGACATGAACATCCGCGCCCGGCAATCGCGAGAGGAATTGCACCGGCCCCGTAAAGTCGAGTTGCGTGACATTGTCGAAGAGGACGAAGACGATATTCATGCCGCATGCTTAACCTGCACGCGGCAAAAAACAAAGGGCCGCCGGATGTCTCCGACGGCCCAAAGCGTTCCGGGAGGATTGAACGCTTTAGAGGTAAAAGCCGCGATAGGCTCTAATAACTCGGCCGGTGCGTATATTCACCAGCAGCACGTCATTATAGTGACGCACATAGGTTTGATATCGGCCCGGGTGCGGCAGGCGATAGTTCGCATAGTTGTTCACCCGGTAGCGCGGCGCATAATAGCTTGCGCCAATGCTTACGCCGGTGTTGAATGTGCGATAACGGAACGGCGCGTTAAAACGGCTTGCCTGAAAAGCACGGCGGTTCTTCTGCCGATATTCGCGCCAATCTTCCTTATATTCCTGACGGGCTTCGCGGACGTCACGACGCTCTTCGCGAACATCCTGACGGTCGCCATAGCGGCGTGCATCCTGCACATCGCGCTTTTCCTGACGGATTTCCTGACGATCACGATTAAGTTCACGTGTCTGCGCCTGCGCCGCCATCGGTGTTAAGGTGGTGGCGATGACCGCTGCGATCAAAAATTTGGTCTTCATGGTCTTCTGTCCTTTTCTCTGGGCGTAAACGCACCAATTGCGTTGACGTTCCCTACATGGACTTCAGACCGTGAACGGGCGTCGAATAAGCCGTTCAGAAATCAGACATTGTTGTCGCAAATTGTATCGATCAGATAAGCTCGATTGCCAAAGCCGTCGCTTCGCCGCCGCCAATGCACAGCGATGCCAGGCCGCGTTTCTTGCCATGGCGCTGAAGCGCGGCGACCAAGGTTGTGATGATCCGCGCACCCGATGCACCAATGGGATGGCCCAATGCCGTGGCGCCGCCATGAACGTTAATTTTGTCATGCGCTATGCCAAGATCGTGCATCGCAAACATCGCGACGCAGGCAAATGCTTCATTCACTTCGAACAGATCAACGTCAGCGATGGTCCAGCCAGCCTTGGCCAAACATGTATTGATGGCGCCGACCGGTGCCGTGGTGAATGCCGATGGTTCCTGCGCGTGCGCCCCGTGCGCGACGATACGCGCAATGGGTGTTTGCCCATTGGCGTCGGCGACCGATTGGCGCGTGAGCACAAGCGCGGCGGCACCATCTGAAATCGACGAGCTGGTGGCGGCCGTGATTGTACCGTCCTTCGCAAAGGCTGGCTTGAGCGTTGGAATCTTGTCGGGCATGCCTTTGCCGGGTTGTTCGTCGGTGTCGACGATGACGTCGCCCTTGCGTGTGGCAACGGTCACCGGAACGATTTCCGCCTTAAACGCGCCATCTGCAATCGCGCTTTGTGCGCGGCGCAGCGATTCAATTGCGTAGCCATCCTGTGCTTCGCGCGTCAGCTGATAGTCATTCGCTGTGTCTTGCGCGAACGTGCCCATGGCGCGGCCCGCTTCATATGCGTCTTCCAGTCCATCAAGGAACATATGGTCGTAGGCGATGTCATGACCGATGCGCGCGCCACTGCGGTGCTTTTTGAGCAAGTACGGCGCATTGGTCATGCTTTCCATGCCGCCGGCGATAACATAATCGACGGAACCAGCGGCGAGTGCTTCGCTGCCCATGATGACGGTCTGCATGCCCGAACCGCAAACCTTGTTCACCGTGGTTGCTTGCACAGATTTGGGCAGGCCGGCTTTAATCGCGGCCTGACGGGCAGGGGCTTGGCCAAGGCCTGCGGGCAGCACACAACCCATGTAAATGCGCTCAATCGCCGCGCCGTCGACGCCAGCGCGTTCAACCGCGGCCTTCACCACAGTCGCGCCAAGGTCAGTCGCAGAAACATCTGCCAACGCCCCTTGCATGGCCCCCATTGGGGTACGGGCATAGGACAGGATGACGACAGGATCGGCGTTATGCATGGGAGATTCCTTTGATTTTGATATACCGCCTTATAGGGCGGCGCAGCATCAAAAACAAATGTGAATCCGCCCCGTTTGCTGCGTTAGAACAAGGCCTTCAAATCGCGTTTCAGGATTTTGCCATTCGCATTGCGCGGCAGGGTATCCTGGGTGAAGATGATCTTCACGGGCACTTTGAATTTTGCCAATCGTGCGCTGACATATTCGCGCAGCTCATCTTCGCTTGCGGTCATGCCGGGCGCCAGATGGACCACAGCTGCGGGTTCTTCACCGAGTGTCTGGTGCGGAATGCCAATCAGTGCGGCATCGGTGACCGCGGGATGTTCATACAAGATATTCTCGACTTCAGACGAATAGATATTCTCGCCGCCGCGAATGATCATGTCCTTGGCGCGATCAACGATGAAGCAAAAGCCTTCGTCATCGACGCGGGCAAGATCGCCTGTGCGCACCCAGCCATCAACAAATGTCTCTGCGGTCGCGTCTGGACGGTTCCAATAACCTTTGACGATTTGCGGGCCGCGTGCCCACAATTCACCGACTTCGCCGACAGGCAACTCGGTCGATCCATCCTCTGACATGATTTTCACGTCCGAGACTGCAACGGCCGGGCCACAGCTGTCGGGGCGGTTCAGATAATCTTCGGCAACATGCGAGGTAACCGTTGCCATGGTTTCGGTCATGCCCCAGCCATTGCCTGGAAATGCGCCAAATATTTCGTAGATCTTGCTGACGAGCTCTGGCGCGGATGGTGCACCGCCATAGCTTATCGCGTCGATTGAACTGAGATCATATTTCTCGCGGTCGGGGTGCTCGATTAACTGCCAAGCGATGAACGGCACGCCGCCCGTGGCGTTGATTTTTTCGCGTTCGATAATCTCGAATGCCTTCACCGTATCCCATTTGTGGAGGAGCACGATCTTGTGCCCTGCTTGGATCGTGGGGATCATGGACGCCGAACAAGCGGTGACATGGAACATCGGAATGACAAGCAGGCTCGCCCTTATGCTGGGTTCGGGCAAAGGATCGCCACGGCGCAACATAGTCGCAGCGCCAGAATAGGCGCTGGAAAAGCCATTGGTCAGCAGGTTGCGGTGCGAACCCAAAGCGCCCTTTGGCTTTCCCGTCGTCCCGCTGGTGTAGAAAATGGTGGCCGCGTCATCTGGCGCAATCGCGACATCAGGCAACGGTAGGTCAGCCAAATCGGCGTAGCTTTTTGGACTGCCAATGATGCTTTCGAGCGTGATGGCGGGCTCCGCCATTGCTGCAGCACCCGCGCGCGCGACCATGACATGCGCGAGCGCAGGCATTTCTGCTTTATAGGGCGATATGCGGTCCCAGCGTTCTGCGTCGCAGATCAGTACCGCTGCACCCGAATCGGCCAATCCAAAGGCAAGCTCTTCACCTGTCCACCATGCGTTTAACGGCACGACGATCGCGCCTGCCACTGCGGCCGCAAAAAAAGCGACTGGCCATTCAGGCAGGTTGCGCATGGCGAGGGCCACGCGGTCGCCCTTTTTCACGCCACATTCTTGCAGCGCATGGGCGAGGTTCGCGACCGCGCGGTACCAAGCCGCGTAGCTGACGCGTTCATCCTCATAGACCACAAATTCGCGGTCCCCGAATGATGCGTTGGCGTGTGCGGCCAGTACCGCAAGATTGGGTAATGCGTTTTTCCAGACGCGCGTTGGCACACCTTCAATCTCGACCGTTTCCATTTCGAACGGCATGCCAGGTGCACATAATGCGGCCTTTACCTGATCTCGTGTCATGACGGGCCAACCCGCAGGTGGTGTCCACTTTTTACCGGCCTCAATCATGTTCTCTCCAATATAGGCGCCATGCTTTGTGCATGTTGGAAATGTGGATACGCCAAAATGGTTTTCATTTGCAACGCTTCACGCTAGCAATTCGTCTACGGGTTAAATGGAGAGAGAAAATGACCGCAAATATGCAGACTGTGCTCGAAAAGCAGCGCGCAGCATTTACCGCAGCGATGCCAGAATCGATGTCGGTACGCCGTGACCGTATCGACCGCGCGATTGCAATGTTGATCGATCATGCGGAGGATTTTGCAAAGGCCGTTTCTGCTGATTTTGGTCATCGCAGCCGCGAACAAACATTGCTGACCGACATCATGCCGTCTGTGAGCGCGATGAAGCATGCCAAGAAGCATTTTGAAAGCTGGGCCAAGGGTGAAAAGCGCAAGCCAACGTTTCCGCTCGGTCTGCTCGGTGCAAAGGCCGAAGTCGTTTACCAGCCAAAGGGCGTTGTCGGCGTTGTCGCGCCATGGAACTTCCCTGTTGGTATGGTGATGGTCCCGATGGCGGGTATTCTCGCCGCCGGTAACCGCGCGATGATCAAACCGTCCGAATTCACCGAGCGGGCATCGGCATTGTTCGAAGAGCTTGTGCCAAAATATTTCGCACAAGAGGAAATGGCCGTTTTCACTGGCGGCGCTGAAGTCGGCATGGCGTTTTCAAAACTGGCATTCGACCATATGATATTCACCGGCGCGACGGGCGTGGGCAAGCATATCATGCGCGCCGCAGCGGACAATCTCGTGCCCGTGACGCTTGAACTTGGCGGCAAATCACCGACTATCATTGGCCGAAGTGCCGACACGAAAAAGGCGGGCGAGCGCATTGCCCTGGGCAAGATGATGAATGCGGGTCAAATCTGCCTCGCGCCCGATTATCTGTTGGTGCCCGACGACCAAGAGCATGATGTCATCGCGGCGGTGAAGGCTGGCGCAATCGCGCAATATCCCACTTTGCTACACAATGATGATTACACTTCGGTTGTGAACGGCCGAAATTATCAGCGGCTTCAGGGCTATCTGGACGATGCGCGTGAAAAGGGCGCTGAACTGATCGAAATCAACCCTGCGGATGAGGATTTTGTCGGATCAAACGGCAACAAAATGCCGCTGACGATTGTCCGCAATGTCACCGACGACATGAAGGTGATGCAGGAAGAAATCTTCGGGCCGATTCTGCCGGTCATGACCTATTCGTCGATGGATGAGGCGATTGATTATGTGAATGCGCATGATCGTCCGCTTGGCCTATATTATTTCGGATCGGACAAGGCCGAGGAACAACGCGTCTTGTCGCGGACGGTCTCTGGCGGCGTAACCGTCAACGACGTCGTCTTCCACAATGCGATGGAAGATCTGCCCTTTGGTGGAGTCGGGCCGTCGGGCATGGGCAATTATCACGGCGCGGACGGGTTCAAAACCTTCAGCCACATGCGTGCGGTCTATCGTCAGACCGGAGTCGATGTTGCCGGAATTGGCGGATTCAAGGCGCCTTATGGCAAAGCGACGCTGAAGACACTCGCTAAGGAACTTAAGAAATAAGGATGCGCTTGCATCGGGGGGGAGGCTCGGTTAGAGGAGCCTCCGCTTCAACGGGTTCGCCCTGACGAAGATGTGCCCCAGTGGTGGAATGGTAGACGCGCTGGATTCAAAATCCTGTTCCGAAAGGAGTGCCCGTTCGAGTCGGGCCTGGGGCACCACCACAATCCTGAAACTTTAAAAGCAACGTTACTCGGCGCGTTAAGCTCGGCGGGCGATTAGTTTCATCGGCAGCTAAAATGGTTGTGTAAACGCGTTGCGGTGTTAATGCCCTAGCGTCAAATGTATCAGCCCTTCAGCATCATGGATTTGTTCACCATTGGTATCGGGCCGTCCAGCTCGCATACCGTTGGTCCGATGCGCGCCGCGCGTGACTTTGCCGAGCGGGCGCTTATCCGGCCAGATGTTGGCAAAATCACGTGCGAGTTATTTGGGTCGCTTGCTCTCACAGGACATGGCCATGCAACTGACACGGCCATATTGCTTGGGCTATCGGGTTACACACCTGAGCGCACGGACCCTGATGAGATCGCTGCTGTGGTTGCCGCCATTCGGGAAGCGGACCGTTTGCTTCTTGCTGGCAAAGTGCAGGTCAGCTTTGTCGAAAGTCAGCATCTGCTGTTTCGCAAAGGCACTTTTCTCGCGGGTCATGCCAACGCCATGCGCTTCACTGCAATCTACAGTGACAGCTCAGAATATAGTGAAACCTATTTTTCCATTGGTGGTGGGGCGATCGTCCGGGAAGGTGTCGCTGCGCCGCGTTTGAATTTCGAACTGCCTTATCCTTTTGCATCGGGTGCCGAATTGTTGGCGGTAGGCGAACGGACCGGGCTCACTTTTGGCGCTATCGTGCAGGCCAACGAATCGGCGTGGCGCAGCGACGAAGAAACCCATGCGTTTATTGACGATGTCCGCGTCGCTATGCTCGATTGCATCAAGCGCGGCATTTCAAAAGACGGCATTTTGCCGGGCGGATTAAATGTAAAGCGGCGCGCCAAATGCTTGCACGAGCGGCTCGTCGAACGCGGTCCACGCAGCGATCCTTCGACGGTGTTCGAATGGGTTAGTCTATGGGCGCTTGCGGTGAATGAGGAAAATGCAGCCGGTGGCCGTGTGGTGACGGCGCCCACCAATGGCGCGGCTGGCGTTATTCCCGCAGTGCTGAAATATTATGAAATCTTCACAGCCAACCCGACACCCGAAGGCAGTCGGCTATTTCTGACAACCGCCAGTGCGATTGGTTTCCTGTATAAAACAAATGCGTCCATATCCGCCGCAGAAATGGGTTGCCAGGGTGAAGTTGGCGTTGCCTGTTCGATGGCGGCCGCCGGGCTTGCAGCAGCATTGGGCGGCAGCAATGCGCAGGTCGAAAATGCAGCCGAAATCGGCATGGAGCATAATTTGGGCCTGACCTGCGATCCCATTGGCGGTCTTGTGCAAATTCCATGCATCGAACGCAACACCATGGGCGCGATCAAGGCGATCAATGCGGCGTATCTCGCGCTTCAGGGCGATGGTGCGCATGTCGTCAGCCTGGACGCCGTCATTGAAACGATGCGCCAGACTGGCGAGGATATGCGCTCCAAATATAAAGAAACCAGCCTTGGCGGGCTTGCCGTCAATGTGGTCGAATGCTGACGTTCAGAATCTGATCATGATCCGCTGCGCAAGTGCGGGCGACATCGAATACACAAGCCGAAGCAGCTTCACCATGCCGACATTCGCCTCCGGCGCGTTCGTCGCAATGGCTTCAACGATTTCTGCGGCACATTCCTTTGGCGACATCTTTTTGCCATTCACGCGGCCGCGCGTCATCGCGGTGTCGACGACCGGCGGCAATGCCTCGATAACATGAACGTTGGTATCACGCAGATTGTGCCGCAGCGATTGGGTAAAGCTTCTAAGGCCCGCTTTGGTCGCGCAATAGACTGGACCACCGGCGCGCGGGGCAATGGCAAGGCCTGAGGTGACATTCACAATCGATGCCTCTGGCCGCTGCAGCAAGCCGGGCAAAAGGTGCCCAATCAGGTGCAACGGCGCGTTGAGGTTCAGGAAAATCGCCTGATCGGTGAGCGCCAGATCAAGCGGCTCACCGGGACCGAAATTACCACTCATCCCTGCATTGTTGATCAGGATGTCCAACTCGCGTCCTGCGAGCGCGGCAGCAAGGTCAGCGCAGCCCGCAGCATTGGAAAGGTCTGCCTTTATCGCCTCTAGTCCTTCTTGCCGTGCAGAGGCGAGCACGTCTTCGCGGCGACCACAGACGATAACGCTGGCACCCTTCGCCATCATTTGGCGTGCTATTTCCAAACCGATGCCGTCGGTTCCACCAGTGACCAATGCGGTCTTGCCTTTAAGTTCCATAATTCCCCCTCAATATTGCCTTGAAACATTCTCGCCCTGCATTGTCAGGGAATCAGTATCGAAGAACCAACTGTTTTGCGCCCTTCAAGGTCGCGATGTGCCTGAGCAACGTCTTCCAGCGCGTAGCGGTGGCCGATCGTGATATCAATGATGCCGTGGCGGAACATGTCGAACACATATTCCGCGCCTGCGGCCCGCTCCGCTGCATTGTGATAATAATCAAACAAGGTGGGGCGCGAGACGTAGAGCGAACCTTTTTGCGCTAAAGTGCCAAGGTTAACACCCGTCACTGGCCCGCTCGCATTGCCATAGCTGACGATGAGGCCGCGCCGCGCGGTTGCGTTCAGCGATGTTTCCCATGTGTCGAGGCCAACACCATCGAAGGTCACTTCCACGCCTTTGCCGCCCGTCAGTTCGCGGACCTGCGCTGCGACATCCTCTTTACCATATAAAATGACATGGTCGGCCCCCGCCGCCCGCGCCAGCGCCGCCTTTTCATCGGTGCTGACTGTCCCGATGACACGGGCGCCAACATGCTTCAGCCATTGAACCAGCAACAGTCCGACGCCGCCTGCCGCCGCGTGCACCAATATGTCCCATTTGGGTTGAACCTTGGCACAGCGTTCGACAAGAAACTCGGTGGTGCAGCCCTTGAGCAAGCCCGCCGCCGCGATGTCGTCGCTGATGTCGTCCGGCACCAAAAACAGGCCATGTGCGGCGATGTTGCGCGCGGTGGCATAGGCTCCGATGCTTGGGCCAAAAGTGGCGACCCGGTCGCCCACGCGCCAGTCGGTCACGCCTTCGCCCACAGCCTCAATGACGCCCGCTGCCTCCATGCCAAGGCCGCAGGGCAGCGCCATGGGATACAGGCCGCCACGATGATAGGTGTCAATGAAGTTCAGACCGACGGCCATATTGCGCATGCGGACTTCACCCGGACCGGGCGCTGCCAGCTCAACGTCCATCCATGCAATAACGTCCGGCCCACCGGTTTGCCGAATTTGCGCTGCTCTTTCCATCGGGAGAACTCCTGTTTGTTGCATGCATCCTAACAGAGGCGGTGGCAGGCCGCCAACCCGCGCTGCGGAATATGGTTAAAAAGGCGTCAATAACTGTCGCAGATCGGGACATTCGAATTTGGGTCCCTCTTTAACCATCTTTTGGCATGGCCAATATGCCTAACAAAACGTTAACGTCTGATCATGATGAAAAGAAGATTAGTCTGCCGCAACGAAGCTGCCCGCCACCCCTTTCGGCGGATGCTTCCCCCACCACAGATAACGCACGCCCTCACTGCGCCACGCCCGACATCGTGGTGGCGCAATGAAGATACGCATATGTTTATGCTTAGCTTCAGTGCGTTTTTTGTCGCAATAAGCAGCTATATTGCCTGACTTTTAGGCGGTGACGGGGTCGCACGCCTTGTGCAGCTTCCACGAAATCCATGCCGAAACAAGGCAGGCCGCAGCTATCATGAACAGCGTGTCGGGAATGCTGATGCCGGCGCTGACCAGAAGGCTGTAAACAACCGCACCAATCACCATCGCACCGGAATTGACGATGTTATTCGCGGCAATGGTGCGGGCGGTTTGCGACTTTGCAACCGTAGTTGTCAGAAACGCGTAGAGCGGGACGACGAACATGCCCCCGGCGATCGAAATGCCAAGAAGATCGACAATCATGCGCTCGCCATAGCCCAACATCAGAAACTGCCACCAATCCATCAGCTCTGGTCCGATAGGTTGCCAGTGGCTGACCGTCCACCAAAGATCCAGGACGAACAGTCCCATTATGATAACGGAAATCGGCGCATATTTTGCCGACACTGTCCCATTCAGCATGCGGTTGATGGCAACTGAGCCAATGGCAATGCCGATCGAGAAAAATGCGGTAAACAAGGTCGCGACCGTATTGTCACCGCCGATAGCGTTTTTGACCATAGGCGGGAAAATCGACCCAAGGACAGCGCCTACGCCCCAGAAAAAGCTGATTGCCATGATCGCCAAAAACAGGCGGGGTATGTGCATCGTGTCGCGCACCAGGCGCCAGCTGCTGCGAAAGATGTTCCAGTCCATTTTGGCGGTTGGCGCATCGCTTTCGGGCGGTGCAAGCGGAACAGATTGCGCGGTCACGCGTCCGATGATGGCAACGATGATAATCCCTATGCCTGCAATTTTTCCGGGGATGATTCCGCCTGCAATCGTCCCACCCAAGATGGCGAGATAGGTCCCGGCTTCGACAAGGCCGGTTCCACCCAAAACCTCGTCTTCTTTAAGATGCTGGGGCAGAATCGCATATTTAATCGGGCCAAAGAAGGTGGAATGCACGCCCATTGCGAACAATGCGGCGAGCATCATCGGTATGTTGTGCAGGTAGATACCCGCCGCGCCGAAGATCATGATAAAAATCTCGGCTGTCTTAACCATGCGAATGACGCGCGTTTTTTCGATGGTATCGGCCAGTTGCCCCGCAAGCGCGGAAAACAGGAAAAAGGGTAATATGAACAGCGCGCCCGCGATGGCGTTAAAATTCGCTTCTTGGGTCGGGTCCGAATAGATCTCGTACGTCACCAAAATGACCATGGCCATCTTGTAAAAATTGTCGTTGAAGGCGTTCAGGAACTGGGTGACGAAAAGCGGCAAAAATCTGCGCTTGTTCAACAGGGACATTGTCGTAGCCATTAGTTCTTGCAGTTCCTATGCGGACGGTTTTGGAGCCTTAGCGTTCCAGCCCTATCATGGCAAAGTGCATTTCATGTGACAGTGAAATAGCCGCGTGATTTTGCTGGCACATCGCGCTATTGCTATAGGATGCTTAGCCTACCTAACATCCTGACCTTGTCGCGCATTCTTGCTGTGCCCATTCTCGTCTTTTTGCTGTGGCCCGGCGCCAAACAGATAGGCATTCAGCCGGTGCCACTGGATTACGGCTTTGCATTCATATTGTACTGCCTGATGGGAATTACCGATTATTTCGACGGCTACCTTGCGCGGGCGCAGGGGACAGTGTCGAAATTGGGCGTTTTCCTTGATCCCATCGCCGATAAGATCATGGTCGCCGCTGTCATTTTGATGTTGGTGTTCACACGCGATGTCGACGGTTGGCATGTTATCGCGGCCCTTACCATTTTACTGCGTGAAATGATCGTATCGGGCCTGCGCGAATTTTTGGCGGGCCTGCAGATTTCGGTACCGGTTTCGAAACTCGCCAAATGGAAAACGACGTTTCAACTTGTTTCTCTTGGCGGTATCATTTTGGCGGGCGCGTTGCCGGACTGGATATTGCTGAAGCAAGCCGCACTGGCACTGCTGTGGATCGCCGCGGTGCTGACCATGATTACCGGCTGGGATTATCTGCGCGTCGGCATAAAGCATATGGATTGACCATATGAGGCTGGTCTATTTCGCGGCGGTGCGCGAGGCCATTGGTGTGGCATCCGAAACATGTGATCTGCCGGCACATGTGCGCAATATTCATGATGCTATTGACTGGCTCGCCGGTCAGTCACCGGGGCACGCACTGGCCTTTCAGGATAAGGCGCGGCTTCGTTTCGCTTTGGACCAAGATATGGTGCCGTTGGATGCCGTGCTTGGCGATGCACATGAGCTCGCAATTTTCCCGCCAGTGACCGGCGGATGAAACGCGTTCTTATCAGCGACGAGCCGATCAGCGCGGAGGTTGCACTGGCAGGGCTGAGTGATTTGGGGGGCGGCGCCGTGTCCAGTTTTACCGGCATATCGCGGGACGATGGCGGCGTAACCGCCATTGAGCTGGAGCATTATCCCGGCATGACGGAATCAAGCCTGATGCGGTTAATCGATGAAGCCTTTGCCCGCTGGGCATTGCTTGGCGCGGCGATTGTGCACCGGATCGGGCGCGTTGCGGTGGGCGAACCCGTCGTCGTCGTCGGCGCAGCGTCGCGGCACAGGGCAGACGCGCTTGAGGCCACGGCGTTTCTCATTGACCGCCTGAAAACCGACGCGCCATTTTGGAAGAAAGAGCATTATGCAGACGGAACGTCCGTCTGGGTTGATGCCAAATCCAGCGACGACGACAGGTCTTCACGCTGGGCCTAACGGCTCCGGGCGCTGCTCGGCGCTTAGGTCGTGTGTAGTTCCCGCAGGGACTCCGCAAGCAACTCAAACTCCTCACGGCGCGGGCTGTTGGTCCGCCAAATGAGCGCAATTTCGCGTGTCGCGTGGTCCGCATTCAACGGCCGCGCCTGAACGTCGGTTCCGTTCAATAGACCAGCCGCGACGGCCATCTCTGGAATGATAGTTAGGCCCAAGCCATTGTCCACCATCTGCACAAGCGTGTGCAGCGATGTCCCCAGCATCATGGCCGATGCGCGCAGTTCCGGCCTGTTACAGGCAGCCAGCGCATGGTCCTTCAAGCAATGGCCATCGACCAATAACAAAAGCCTGTTTTCATCGATCAGTTCAGGTTCAATGCTTTCGGGCGGGTCGCGCGGGTCATCCAATGGAAAGGCAACATGTAATGCGTCGTTAAACAAATGCGCTTTTTCGACATCGCCCGCTGGGAAAGGAAGCGCCAGCAGAACACAGTCGACCTGACCATGATGCAAGGCTTCGACCGCAGCCGCGCTGGCTTCCTCCCGCAGGTACAACTTTAAATCGGGGTATTTCTTGCGTAACGCTGGAAGCAATGTGGGCAACAGAAATGGCGCGATTGTGGGGATAACGCTCATGCGCAAATCATCCGCAAGTGGCTTGCCTGCGGAACGGGCCATTTCGGCGAGCTCTTCTGCCTCACGTAAGATGCGGTGCGCCTTGGTCACCATCTTGTTGCCCAGCGGTGTAAAGCGGACGACGCGCCGCGTGCGCTCCACAAGCATTAGGCCAAGCAGCGACTCCAGCTCGCGTATCCCTGCGGACAGCGTGGATTGGGTGACAAAGCAGGATTCCGCAGCTTTACCGAAATGGCCATGCTCCTGAAGCGCGACCAGATATTGCAGCTGTTTCAATGTTGGAAGATAGGTGCTCATAAATCGACCCCGTTTATTATTATGGGTCTTATAATCGTTTTTAACGATGATTCTAGCAATATTTAGCGAAAAGGTTCATAGTTTGCTGGAAATGCCCGTTTGAAAGTCTTAGCTTAGATGCTCAATGGTCCCAAAAGGGGCGGCAGGGTCATTTATGTTCATTTCAAATCTCATCGAATATCTCGACTCGATCAAAGAACGCGACCCTGCGCCGCGCTCGCGCTGGGAAATCTTGCTGTACCCCGGCGTTTGGGCTGTGGGTTATCACCGGGTTGCCCATTGGCTGTTCCTTGGCCAGATGTTCTTTCTTGCGCGATTGGTGAACCATTTGGCCCGGTTTCTAACGGGCATAGACATTCACCCCGGCGCCAAGATTGGCAGCAATTTCTTCCTCGATCATGGTTTTAGCGTGATTGGTGAAACGGCCGAGATTGGCGACAATGTCACCATGTACCAGAACGTTACCTTGGGTGGTACCAATCCGACCAACGGGATGGCGGGCAAACGGCACCCGACGATATTGGACAATGTTATCATTGGATCAGGTGCGCAGATCCTTGGCCCAATCACCGTCGGCGAACGCGCGCGCATTGGCGCAGCTGCCGTGGTGACCGACGACGTTCCCGCCGGCGCGACGATGATTGGTCAAAAGGCGCGGTCGACATTGGTTCAGGCCGAAACCTACGCACGTGATTTCATGCCTTATGGCACGCCATGCCGCGAGATGTTCGACCCGGCGACACAAAGCCTCGAGATATTGCAGTGCGAAATCGAAACGCTGCGTAAACGTATCGCCGACATGATGGCCGAGCGTGATGGAACGCCCGCGGCGACGCCGGTCAAGCCCCGTGCGAGCAAGGGAAGCAAGACCAGTTGAGCGCAATCATCACGCCTTTTCCAATAACCAATCGGCTCAACCAGATTGGTTTTGAAAAAGGCGAGCTAACCCAGATTCTCAATCTGTACGGGCGGATGGTCGCAGCGGGAAATTGGCGCGATTATGCCATCGATCTTGGCCGCGATGCCGCGGTGTTCAGTGCGTTCCGCCGCGCCACCGAGCGACCCGAATATCGCATTGAAAAGCGACCCGCGTTGCGCAACCGCCAAGGCATGTGGGCATTGGTTGGCGAAGGTGGCGCAATTTTGAAACGCGGGCATGATCTTGGCCCCGTCCTTGCGCCTGTTGAACGAAAGCTCATGAAGCTCGTCGACGCATAAAAAAGCCCGGCCAAAGACCGGGCTCTTTCGCAACATTGTGAAGGCCATTAGCCGAGTGCTTGAAGTGCCTTCATCACGGCGATGGATTGCTCGCCGCCTGATTGTGGTACGGTTTCGCCGGTGCGGTCGATGATTTTGTCCCACGCCGCAGCAAAACCTTCGACATTGCGGTCTTCGGGACGCAGGGCGACACCTGGGGTCATGGTGACATAGGCTGCGTGATAGCCGCCACCGCCTGCGCCGATGATCATGTTCGTTGGCGCATCTTCGCTGACCAGATATAATGCGGCTGGTACAACATTTTCCGGCGTGAACTGTTCGAACAGGCCTTCTGGGAAAATATCTTCGGTCATGCGCGTGCCTGCAACAGGTGCGAGCGAATTGACGCGTACATTATATTTGGCGCCTTCAAGGTGAAGTGTCTTCGTCAATCCAGCCAATCCGAGCTTCGCTGCGCCATAATTGGCTTGGCCGAAATTGCCGTACAGACCGGTTGACGATGTGGTCATCAAGATGCGGCCATAGGCCTGATCGCGCATTGTATCCCAAACCGCCTTGGTGCAGTTTGCCGATCCCATGACATGGACCTGAAGCACCAGATTGAAGTCGGGCATATCCATCTTGGCAAAGCTCTTGTCGCGCAGGATGCCAGCATTGTTGATCAACACATGCACGCCGCCCCATGCTTCTTTCGCCTTGGCGACCATTTCGACCATCTGCTCATATTCAGTGACGCTGCCGCCATTGGCCATAGCTTCGCCGCCAGCTGACTTGATCTGCTCGACAACTTGAGCCGCTGCGTCGGATGTGCCTGTGCCATCGCGCGCGCCGCCCAAATCGTTGACCACCACTTTCGCCCCGCGCTTGGCGAGTTCAAGCGCATAGGCCTTACCCAATCCACCGCCGGCACCGGTCACAATAGCGACTTTGTCTTTAAAACTGATGGTCATGTTATATCTCCATAATCAGGGGCGAACCAAGCCGCCGAAACACGCTGTGCCTTGGCATGGCACGCCACTTGACGCAAGCGTAAAGCAAGTTGCGGTGAATGTCATAAAAGAGAAATAATGCTGTCATGCGAAAGACATAAAATTGCTGTCTAGGCGTCACCATTGAAACAAGGATAACATTATGACCGCCGCAAAAAAATGGTTTGCAACGACAGCATTGGTAACGGCGGCATGTGTCGCATTTCCCGCTTATGCGCAGGACAGCACAACAGAGGTCGACTCGCTGCGTGCGGAAGTTGCGGCGCTTAAGGCACAATTGGCAACGATTGCGGCAAAGATTGATGCGGTCGAGAAAAAACCTATAGCCGAAGTAAAATGGAAGGGCGGACCAGAGACCAGCGGTCAAGGTGGTTGGACGTTCAAGCCACGCGGACGCATCCATTATGACGCAGGCTATGTGAGCGCACCCGGCGATTATGCAGTCAACCGCAACCTGGGCTTCAATAGCCGCGTTCGGCGCGTTCGCCTTGGCGCTGAAGGCAGCATGCCCGGCGGCTTCGGTTATAAGGTGGAGGCTGACCTTGCTGGCGGCAATGTTGGCTTTGGTGACGTATTGCTGAGCTACAATCCCACCAACGCACCGATCAGCGTTCGGATTGGTAATTTTGAATCGCTGAACGGGATGGAGCAAATCACCAGCTCCAACAGCGCCAGCTTTACGGAGCGGGCTGCGTTCCATGACGCGTTTTTAAACAGCCGTCGCCTTGGCGGCGCGGTTGCATGGCGTGATTCCGATAATGTGCTCCGCGCTGAAGTTGGCTTGTTTGCCGGCCACAGCATCGACAGCTCGTTCGACAATGACGGCTGGATTGGTGCGGGACGCCTGACCTATGCGCCAAAGGCGTTTGGCGGACAGCTGCATTTTGGTGCGACCATTCAGCAGCGCGAATTTGCATCCAACAACAATGGAACGGCGTCGGTTTCGACAAATGCACCGTCGACCAACCAGCTTGCCCGTTATCGCGCGCGCCCGAACACACAGCTGACCGACGTACGATTTGTCGACACCGGAAGCTTCGCCGCCAAGAGCGACCGGATTCTCGGTTTGGAATTGGCCGCTATCTTCCCCGGATTTTATCTTGCAGGCGAAGGGCAATGGACCAAAGTAAATGCCTATCGCGCGGGTGACATTGCAACGGGATTGGACAGTTTTGCTGGCGGCAACAGCGCCGTTACACCTGCGGGCGACCCTAGCTTTTTTGGGATGTATGCTGAAGCTGGCTATTTCCTGACCGGCGAAACCCGCGGTTATAAGGACGGTGCATGGGCGCGTACCAAGGTACTGAATCCCATTGATAAAAAGGGACTTGGCGCGTTCCAAATTGCGGCACGTTATGAATATCTGGATCTCGATAGCAATGCGTTGAAGAACGGCGTCACAAACAACTTTGCGACGGGCAGCAATAGTCTCGCTGCGCTCAATACGCGGCTTGGACGGGGCGGTACACAGACGAGCTATTTGCTCGCGCTGAACTGGTACCCAATCGATTATGTCCGCTTCATGTTGAACTATGGCCGCGTCAATGTCGAAGGTGGCCCGTTGGCCACGACAGTCGACCCACTTTCAACGCAGGCGGTTGATAAGCGTGACTATTCGGTTGATGTGCTTGCCGCGCGGATGCAGCTGGAGTTCTAAACCGCGTCCTGATCGAGCGAATAGCCTGCGGACCGCACCGTCCGGATAATATCGCTGTCAAAGCCCTCATTTAGGGCTTTGCGCAAGCGGCGGATGTGGACGTCCACGGTACGTATTTCGATATCGCTGTCATGGCCCCAGACACTGTCCAAAAGGCGCTCACGCGAGAATACATGGCCTGGATATTCGAGGAAATGCTTAAGCAACCGGTATTCGGTTGGCCCAAGTGGAACCTGCTTTCCGCCGCGCTTTACCTTATGCGCGACCGTATCCATTTCGACGTCACCAAAGCGCAATGCCTCGCCAGCAAGCGCGGGGCGGACCCGGCGGAGAACCGCCTTTGCACGGGCAACCAATTCGCGTGGTGAAAAAGGCTTGGTGACATAATCATCAGCGCCGATTTCAAGTCCGCGAATACGGTCGTCTTCTTCGCCGCGTGCTGTCAGCATGATGATTGGCACATTGGCGGTGTTGTCCGCCTTGCGTAATTGCCGGCACACTTCGATGCCCGACAGATTTTCCAACATCCAATCCAGCAAAACCAGATCTGGCGTGCGTTCTTTCGCCATCAGCAGGGCTTCTTCACCGTCCCCGGTATGCTGAACGTCGAACTCCTCGCGTTCGAAATGCCAGCGTACCAACTCGGCTAGAGCACTATCGTCTTCAACCAAAAGCAACTGCGCCTTGGGCATATGTTTCTCCGCGTTAAGCGTCGGGCAGGTTTTCACCCGTTTCGGTAAAGTAAATCATCTGGGCGACGGTGGTGGTATGGTCCCCAATTCGCTCCAGATTTTTGGCCGTAAACAGCAGGTGGGCGACTTCCGTCGCATTCTTCGGATTTTTCGCGACATATGCGACAAAATCGACGAACAGATCTTTGTTCAACTGATCAACGTCGTCGTCACGAATGGTCACTGCGCGTGCCAGATCAACGTCGCGTTTTGCATAAGCGTCCATGGCGGTGCGGATCATTTCGACCACGATTTCACCCATGCGGCCGAGCTGTTCTTTTGCGGAGGCGTGGATTTTGCCTTCCATCTTCGGAACACGCTTGGCGATGTTTTTCGCGTAATCCCCAATGCGTTCAATAACCGCAGACATTTTGAGCGCGGCGATAAGCTCACGCAAATCGTCGGCCATCGGTGCGCGTAAGGCAATGGTGCGAACAACCAAGCGTTCAACGTCGGTTTCAAGGGTGTCGATCACTTTGTCTTCAGCACGAACCGAGGCTGCCAGCTCTACGTCATGCTCCGATAACGCTTTCATGGCCGCAACTACAGCGGACTCGGCGCGCGCACCCATCTCGGCGATGAGGCCACGGATTTCGTCCATGTCATCGTCAAACGCGCTAATCGTGTGCCTTGTGCCTGTGCTCATGCTATCAATTCCTAACCGTAGCGGCCTGTAATATAATCCTTAGTGCGGTCTTCCCGTGGATTGGTAAATATTTCGGATGTCTCACCAAATTCAATGAGATTACCCAAATGGAAGAATGCGGTGCGTTGCGACACCCGCGCCGCCTGCTGCATATTATGTGTCACGATGATGATAGCATATTTTCCGCGCAGGTCGTGGATTAACTCCTCAATGCGCGCCGTCGCGATGGGATCGAGCGCCGAACAAGGTTCGTCCATCAAAATGACTTCGGGATCAACGGCGATGGCGCGGGCGATGCACAAACGCTGCTGCTGACCGCCGGAGAGCGCAGTACCGCTTTCGTTCAGCCGATCCTTGACCTCAGTCCACAAACCGGCCCGGGTAAGCGAACCTTCTACGATCTGGTCCAGCTCTGCCTTGCCGCTCGCCAGCCCATGGATCCGCGGACCATAAGCGACATTGTCATAAATGGATTTGGGAAAAGGATTTGGTTTCTGGAAAACCATGCCGACGCGGGCGCGCAATTGTACGACGTCCATCGACGATGCGTAAATATCCTGCCCATCGAGCAAAATCTCGCCTTCGACGCGCGCACCAATCACGGTGTCGTTCATGCGGTTAAGTGACCGCAGAAAGGTCGATTTGCCACAGCCCGACGGGCCAATGAAGGCAGTCACATTGTCGCGGTCGACGTCAATGGATACGTTGTTTATCGCTTGTTTATCGCCATAAAAAACATTCACATTGCGCGTGGATATTTTCGGATTTCCGGGGTTTTCGCCCACATTAACGTCCTTTTTGTTCATAAATCACCACCGCGTTTCAAAACGGTTGCGAAGATAAATGGCCAAAGCGTTCATTCCCAGCAGGAATATCAGCAACACAATGATTGCCGCACTGGTTTTTTCGACAAAGCCCTGATTGACTTCATCCGACCACAGGTAAATCTGCACCGGCAATGCCGTGGCGGCATCTGTAAAGCCTTCTGGCGCCGCCGGAATGAAAGCGCGCATACCGATCATCAGCAGTGGTGCCGTTTCCCCAAGCGCACGTGCCATACCGATGATGGTACCCGTTAGGATACCGGGCAGAGCAAGCGGCAGAACATGGTGGAAAACGACCTGGACAGGCGACGCGCCGATACCCAAGGCCGCTTCGCGGATCGATGGCGGTACGGATTTTACTGCGTTACGGCCGGCAATGACGATGACGGGCATTGTCATCAGCGCGAGTGTTAACCCGCCCACCAACGCGGATGATCGCGGCATGCCGAAAATCGTGAGAAACACGGCGAGGCCTAAAAGACCAAAGATGATCGATGGAACAGCGGCGAGGTTGTTGATGGACACTTCTATCATATCGGTCAGCCGGTTCTTTGGCGCATATTCTTCCAAATATAACGCCGCGAGGACGCCGACGGGAAAGGCGAGCAACAGGGTAATCGCCATCGTCATCAGCGATCCCTTGAACGCGGCCCAGATGCCAACCGCAGATGGGTCCGTCGCATCTGCACCCGTTAGAAATGTCCAGTTAAAGCCCGTGCGCAAAGCATCCTTTTCAGAAAGCGCAGCAACCGTCTTCTCAGCGGCCGGCTCGCCTTTGCGCTTGAATGCTACGTCCAATCGGGAGTCCGCTGGTAACCAAAGCGTCTGTTTGGACGTCACCAGTTCTGGATTATCAATCAACATCTGCCGCACATTTGCAGCCGCTGCGGATGTTAGTAAGCTGTCGCCCAAGCCAGCATATTGTTGCCCAACAGCCAATTCGACGAGGCCGGGAATGTCCATCGAATTCAACGCGGCATCGGCATTTGGACCCGTCACGGATGCTGCAGTCGCGCCAGAGGTAAGTGCCGGAAAATCAAACTCCACCGCGATTTCTGTACGCTGGAAACCACGCAGGCCTTGGCCAAGCATGGTGAACAACAGAAACGCAAGGAAAAGCGTCGATAGCGCGACCGCCATAAAGCCCATCGCTTTAAAGCGCCGCTCAGCCGCATAACGGCTGGCAATACGCTTTTGCATAATGTGCCCGTTCCAGTCGGTCGGGGTTGGGTCGATGACGGCTTTATTCATATGCTTCCCGATATTTTTTGACGACCCGCAATGCGACATAATTCAGGAAGAAAGTCGTTATGAACAACGCCAGTCCAAGGGCGAACGCGGCAAGTGTATGCGGGCTGCCAAAATCCTGATCGCCGGTCAAAAGCGCGACAATCTGAACGGTAATCGTGGTGATCGTGTCAAAAGGATTGGCGGTCAGGTTCGCGGTGTAGCCTGCGGCCATCACCACAATCATCGTTTCGCCAATCGCGCGGCTGACGGCGAGCAATATGCCGCCGACCACACCCGGAAGTGCGGCTGGCAAGAGCACCTGTTTAATGGTTTCGCTCTTGGTCGCGCCCATGGCCAAGCTGCCATCGCGCATCGCGTTGGGAACGGCGGCAATGCTGTCATCCGACATGGATGATACCAATGGAATAATCATCACGCCCATGACGATACCTGCAGCAAGCGCATTGTCAGATGCTGCGTTGCTGACACCCAGCATGACCGCAAAGTCGCGTACGGCAGGAGCCACGGTTAAGGCCGCAAAATAGCCATATACCACGGTGGGTACACCGGCGAGAATCTCCAGAATGGGTTTCATCCATTTGCGGACGGTCGAAGACGCATATTGCGTCAGGAAGATCGCGCTCATCAGACCCAGCGGTATGGCCACGACCTTCGCGATAATCGCACCGATGAAAATCGTGCCCCAGAACAAAGGAATGGCGCCATAGCCATTATCCGCGCCCGGCGTGACAACCGATTTGGGGTTCCAGTCGGTTCCAAACAGGAACTCAAATGGCGACACCATCGAGAAGAAGCGCCAGGATTCGAATATCAACGACGCGAAGATACCAAGCGTGGTGATGATGGCGATCAGCGAAGCAACCAGCAGCCCGAACATGATGACACGTTCGACTTTACCGCGCGCGCGAAAGTCGGGTTTCAGACGGGTAAATGCAAAAGCCCCGCCTGCGAATAACAGCAGCAATGTCGCGGCGACGCCGAGCCATTTATAATAAGACAGAGCGCCTTTGTATAAAGGCACAAGCTTGTCGCTCATGTCCTGAAATGCGGTTGCTTGAAAACCCTGCGCTATGGCGCGTGCTTCAGACAATATGGCTGCGCGGGCAAAGGGGTCTTGCGGTAATTCAGCGGCGATCGGCGCCGATAATACCATGTTGGTGACTAGCGATGGCGAAAGCGACTGCCAAATGACCATGAACAACAGCGCAGGCACAACGGCGCATATCGCCACAAACCAGCCGTGATAATAAGGCAGGCTGTTCACGGTGCCGCGCGGGCCACCCTTTGCGTTGCGGACGAAACCCGACGCGCGGGCACGCCCAACGATCCAGCCAATGAGGCCGAGACCAAGGACAAGGAAGAGCAAAGCCGTTCCGGTCATAAACTTAACATTGCCCCCTTGGACCAAAATTGGCCGAATTCCGCTGAATACCGAACCCAAAATAGCAATGGGCCTGGATCAAACAGAGATTCGATCCAGGCCCATAGACGCGATGATTATTGCAGTTTTATTTCAAATCTGCGCCCGTCATGGGATTGAGGCTCTTTGCAGCTTCGTTCGCGGCTTTATAGTCTGCTTCAGTCGATGCAATCATGCCCAATTTGGTCAGATATCCGCCAACTGCGCCACCCTTAAGAAATTCGGCAATAAATTCCTTAATGCCGGGAATTTTGTCGATGTGGGCTTTCTTGACATAGATATACATCTTGCGCGCACCGGGGTAGCTACCATCCGAAATCGTCGCGACTGTCGGGCTGACGCCGTTCATCACGATGCCGTGTACCTTGGATGCATTTTCTTCCATGTAGCTGTAGCCGAAGATACCAACCATGTTGGGGTTGGAATCGAGCTTCTGCACGATCAGGTTATCGTTTTCGCCCTGCTCCTTGAACGCACCATCGGTGCGGATTTCGGTGCAAATGGCCTTATACTTGTCCTCGTCGGTTTCCTTCAACGCCTTGGTTGCAGCGTCGGATTTGCAGCCGGATTCCATGATCAGTTCATGGAATGAATCGCGTGTGCCGGATGTCGATGGCGGGCCATATACCGAGATTGGCAATTTGGGCAGCGAAGGGTTCACGTCCGACCAGAGCTTAGCCGTCTGTGGCTTACCGAACGGGTTGGCGGCGAGTGCCTTGTAGACGTCCGCGGTCGAGAGCACGAACTTGGTACCCTTGTTCGACTGTGCAAGCGCCAGACCGTCGATGCCGACCTGAACTTCAACAATGTCCTTAACGCCATTCTTCTGGCAATTTTCGAATTCGCTCTTCTTCATACGGCGTGAAGCATTTGCGATGTCTGGTGTTTCTGCGCCTACGCCTTTGCAGAATTGTTCAATTCCGCCGCCAGTTCCGGTCGATTCCAGAACAGGCGATTTGCGTGAAGGATCCGCTTTAGCAAACGCCTCAGACGCGGCCTTTGCGAATGGAAATACCGTCGACGAACCCACAATGCGGATTTCCTGACGCGAGCCGCCAGCGGCCCCACCCGTGCTTGCCTGGTCATTACATGCCGCAAGCGCGAGCGCGCTGATGGCAACAAGTGAAATTTTCTTAATCATAACTGTTGTCCCCATAGTGGATTCGGCACAGGTCGAACTGCGCTCCCGGCTCCATTAGACGCCGCAGATGGCTGATAAATGACTCTTGTGTTACACTATTGTGACGGTCATGCCGGTGAAACGGGCAGCAGAATCGACACAGTTGTGCCTTTTCCCACCGTGCTGCGGATTTCCAGATGGCCACGGTGCCGGTCCACAATATGTTTGACCAGGCTAAGCCCCAGACCCGTTCCGCCAACCAACCGACTGCGCCCCGAATCGACGCGATAAAAACGCTCGGTCAGCCGCGGCAAATGTTCAGGGGCAATCCCGTCGCCTTCATCAGCAACTGCGAAGTTCAGCATGGCGCCGGATCGAGACGACACGAGCGAGACCAGAACCGGTGTGCCGTCTTTTCCATATTTCATGGCATTATTCAGGATATTATTGGCAAGCTGCCGCAATTGGCCGGCATCGCCAATCACTGCGGGCAAATCCGCGGTGATGTCGACTGCAATATCTGCGCCGCGATCCTTTTGGCTGTTGCGCAGCTGGTCCACCGTTTCCATCACGATCTGGGAAAAATCGACGGGCGTTTGTGGCGGGTCATATTTTTCGGCTTCAATGCGGCTAAGCGACATAAGGTCGCGCACCAACGCCTGCATGCGATCGGTTTCTTTCGCCATTATCCCTAAGAATCGACTGCGTGTCGCTCGGTCTTCGCCAGCAGCGGGGTCATCCAATGTTTCGATGAATCCTTTAATAGCAGCGAGCGGCGTCAACAGTTCGTGGCTGGCATTGGCAACGAAATCAACGCGCATCTTTTCGGCCGCTTGCGTGCCACTGCGGTCGGCCAAATGGACAATCTTTTGCCCGGGCCCCATCATCTGGATACGCATTTCCCACAGCTGGTTTTTCTGACCGATGCCTGTGAGTTTTATGGGGTGGCCGCTGTGCTGGGCATCAGGATCAGACAGCCGCTCGATTGCCCCCGCATGCCGGAATGCCATCCGGACATTCTGGCCAACAATATTGCTACCCAATAAGCGCAACGCGACCACATTTGCAGCCGTAACGCGCGCGTTTTCGACCATCAATATCGCATCGGTTGATGCATCGATAAATGCCTGCAACTGGGGGTGCGACGTAATTGAGGCGGCATCGATCGCTCGCGGTTCGTTTTCGCGCGGCGTATCGATAACGGCTTCATCATGGTCATGCCCTTCGGCCACGACGAACAAAGCAATCAGCATGGATACGAACACCACAAGGATGCGTTCGGCGGTACCAAGCATTTGCCCTGCAAAAACGGCCCCTACAAAAGCAAGGCCAAAGGCAAAAAATACGCGGGGAGAAAACCAACTGTTCACTATATTAACCCGTCCATGTCAGCCCGATCTGCGGCAATCCCTTGTGTGCTATTACCGGCTACATTGTCCCACATATAGACGCAGTTTTTGCGTGCAAGCATCGCCGATGGAATAACAGACATTTGATTATGAGAGGTTTCGCAAAGCCGCGATCAGATCATCAAAATGGTCGATGATGGCATCTGCGCCCATATCCTCCACTGGCCCGTGCAGGAAACCAAAGCTAACGGCCACACTCGGCACATCGGCATTTTTCGCGGCCATGATGTCGTAGATGGAATCGCCAATATAGGCCGCACGTCCGCCGCCGCATCTTTTGACCATTTCAAAGATGGGTGCGCCGGATGGTTTGGCATTTTCCTTGCCCAACGTGTCCGCGCCCAAAATGCAGCCCATCCGGTGCGCAAGGTTCAGGTCGTTTAGCAACTTGACCGCAAGGCTTTCGAACTTGTTGGTCACAACCGCGTACCGCACACCCATCGCATCCAGGGTGTCCAGCACATTGAGGGCACCGTCGAAGGGTCGGCTGTGGACCGACACATTGGCTTCATAATAAGCCAACATCTGGCGGTAGAGCGGCTTAAAATCGCCGTCGGGAATGCCGCCCGTTGCCTCCAAACCCTGTTGCAACATCAGCTTCGCCCCGCCGCCGATATGTTGCTTGACCGTTTCAGCCGAAAGGGTGGGCCTGCCGACGCTGGACAGCACATGGTTGACCGCGGCGGTGAGGTCGCCGCTGGTATCCACTAAAGTACCGTCAAGGTCGAAGCCGATGATGTCGAAAGGAAATTTTGTCATATCGATACCAAATGGCTGCAAGTTCTGGAAACCGCAACAATTTGCTGGCATGACAATGCACATGACTGAATTAGCTGCCATCATCCTTGCTGCGGGCAAGGGCACCCGCATGAAATCCGATCTGCACAAGGTCCTGCATCCTATCGCCAGCCGGCCAATGCTGATGCACCTGATGGCGTCGGTCGATGCCTTAAGCCCTGCCAAAAAGGTTGTTGTTGTTGGCAGCGGCAAGGGTCAGCTTGAGGCTGCCTTGGCCGGGTCTGCAGAATTGGCTGTGCAGGAACCGCAACATGGAACAGGCCATGCCGTGCAGCAGGCGCAGGGCGCATTGGCTGGCTTTGATGGCGATGTCCTCATTCTGTATGGTGATGTTCCGTTTGTGCCGACAGCGACAATGCAGGCGATGGTCGAACGGCTGAACGCCGCCGACGCGCCTGCCGTGGTTGTATTGGCGTTCGCGCCGGAGGACCCAACGGGTTATGGCCGGGTAATTGTCGAAGATGGCCGCATCGTTAAAATGGTCGAACAGAAGGACGCGACCGAAGCTGAAAAGGCGGTGAAGCTGTCCAACTCTGGCCTGATGGCGGTCAAGTCACGCGATCTGTTTGGCTTGCTCGACCGCGTGACGGACGACAATGCGCAGAAGGAATATTATCTAACCGACATCGTCAACATCGCGAACGCCGATGGCCGTGTTTGCGTTGCAGTCACCACGGATCCCTTTGATGTTGCGGGCATTAACAGCCGCGCACAATTGGCGGAGATGGAAGCCGAATGGCAAAAGCGCCGCCGCGTGCAGGCGATGGACGACGGCGCAACCCTGATCGCGCCGGAAACCGTTTGGTTCGCATGGGATACGCAAATCGGCCGTGACGTCCTGATCGAACCCAATGTGTTTTTTGGCCCCGGCGTGCGCATCGCTGATAACGTCAAAATTCGCGCGAACAGCCATATTGAAGGCGCGCAAATCGCCAGCGGTTGCGAAGTCGGCCCATTTGCGCGGTTGCGGCCCGGCACGGTATTGGACGAAAAAGCCAAAATCGGCAATTTCGTTGAAACCAAGAAAGCGCATCTGGGCAAGGGCGCAAAGGCCAATCATCTCACTTACCTTGGCGATGCGACAATCGGTGCAGGCGCAAATATCGGCGCGGGCACGATCACGTGTAATTATGACGGCTATTTCAAATATCAGACGGTGATTGGCGAAGGCGCGTTCATCGGGTCTAACTCTGCCCTGATCGCGCCAGTCAAAATCGGCCGCGATGCCATCGTCGCCGCAGGCAGCGCCGTATCCCGCGACGTCGCCGACGGCGAACTCCGCATGGTCCGCGCCGAGCAGCTGGTAAAGCCCGGCTGGGCGGATCGGTTCCACGACGCGATGCGGAAGAAGAAGGCGGAAAAGAAGTGACGCTCGATGTCCAAGGCCTGATACCTTCGTGTATTGAGCCTTGGCAGGCCTCTCCATTTGCAGATATTCATAAGGCCCCGTGGGATTTTGTCGGCAACATTGCGCCTTTGCTCAGACAACAAATGGCCAGTCTCGGCTCTTCATACCAGCGCGCCGACGAATTGGCAGTTCACCGCACCGCGAGGATTGAGCCGGGCGCTGTTATCAAAGGGCCCGCAATCGTTGGGCCTAATTGCTTCATAGCTGCTGGCGCATATCTGCGGGGCGGTGTGTATCTCGAACATGATTGTATCATTGGGCCGTCGTCTGAACTCAAAACCTCGGTCATGTTCGCCGGGTCTAAGCTGGCGCATATGAACTTCGTGGGCGACTCAATTATCGGTGCTGATGTCAATATTGAAGCAGGCGCAGTTATTGCCAATCACCGGAATGAGAGAGAAGATCGCAACATTCGCATCGTCTACCGTGGACAGATAATTAACACGGGCGTCAGCAAATTTGGCGCGTTGGTAGGCGATAGGAGCCGTATCGGCGCAAACGCGGTTATTGCACCAGGCGCATTATTGGAGCCAGCGTCGATTGTTGGCCGGCTTCAGCTCATTGACCAAAGCCCCGAGATTATATTGACATGATATCATGATATGATATCAATATATCATGACTCGAATCCTCGCCGATTTGCCTGATGAAGACATCAAATGGCTCGACCAACTTGCTTCCGAGCAGGGCAAGTCGCGTGCGGCGGTATTACGCGAGGCAGTCGAAGCATATCGCGCTGAAAGTCGCAAAGAGGGCTTCGAGAAATATTTCGGCCTTTGGGAACGGTACGGCTCGACTGTCGATGGCCTTGAGTATGAGCGGCAGTTGCGCGACGAATGGCCCGACGTCAGCGACGTTGCGTTGACCAAAAAGAAACGCAGTGCTGCGTGAGCGAGCGCTTTTTCGACACCAATATTGTTATCGACATGTTGCACAACCGGCCTGCAGCATGGGCAGAGGTGCGCAACGTCGCCCGTGCTTGGATAAGTCGTATGACGTGGATTGAGGTTATGTCTGGCGTTCCTGATGACGCCGCGACCGAGACGGAGGAATTTTTGCGTCTGTTCGCCATGAGCGAGATTGACGAAGAAATTGCGCGACGTGCGGCGGCGCTTCGACACCAGCGCAAGTCACTGAAATCGCCTGACGCGATCATCCTGGCTTCGGCGCAGGTGACAGGGCGTATACTCGTTACGCGAAATACAAAGGATTTCCCGGCAGAGATGCCGGGTATCCGAATCCCCTACACAATTTGACGAAAGCAAAAGTTCATGTGCGGAATTATCGGAATTGTTGGCAAATCTGCTGTTTCAGACCGGCTGGTCGATGGACTGAAGCGGATGGAGTATCGGGGCTATGACTCCGCCGGTGTTTGCACTGTGCATGATGGTCAGCTGGTCCGTCGCCGGGCAGAGGGCAAGCTTGCGAACCTTGTCAATGTTCTGAAAACCGACGATGCGGCGGGTAATATTGGCATCGCGCATACGCGCTGGGCCACCCATGGCGCGCCGACCACGAGCAATGCGCATCCCCATGCGACGGGCGAAGTCGCGCTCGTGCACAATGGCATCATCGAAAATTTCAAGCAGCTGCGCGATGAACTCATCGCGCGCGGACGGACATTTGAAAGCGAAACCGATACAGAGGTTGTTGCGCATCTGGTGTCCGAACAGGTGGAGGCGGGCCATGCGCCGGCCGATGCCGTGAAGGCCGTACTGCCCCGCTTGCGCGGTGCCTTTGCACTTGCGATTGCGTTTCGCGCATTTCCCGATTTTCTGATTGGCGCGCGCCTTGGTAGCCCACTGGTTGTTGGCTATGGCGACGGCGAAACCTATTTGGGTTCGGATGCGTTGGCGCTCGCGCCGCTGACACAGAATATTGCCTATTTGGAAGAGGGCGACTGGGTTGTCATCGCGCGCGATGGTGCGCAGATTTTCGATAAGGATAATAATCCTGTCACGCGCGAAGTCACCACCAGCGGCGTGTCCGCCGCCCAGATCGAAAAGGGCAATTACCGCCATTACATGCAGAAAGAGATATTTGAGCAACCCACAGTGGTCGCCCAAACGCTCTCCAGCTATATCCGCCCCGTTGAACAGACCGTCGCGCTGCCGCAGATGGATTTTGATCTTGCGGGCGTGAAGCGCATTACCATCGTTGCCTGCGGCACATCCTATTACGCTGGCATGGTCGCCAAATATTGGTTCGAAACCTTCGCCCGCGTGCCGGTCGATATCGATGTCGCGTCCGAATTCCGCTACCGCGATCCGGTGTTGGAAGAAGGCGGTCTGGCGCTGTTCATTTCGCAATCGGGTGAGACGGCAGATACGCTGGCCGCGTTGCGCCACTGTAAGGAAAATGGCCAGACCATCGCGGTCGTGGTCAATGTGCCGACATCATCAATGGCGCGTGAAGCCGACCTATTATTGCCAACACATGCCGGCCCGGAAATCGGCGTTGCTTCGACCAAGGCCTTCACCTGCCAACTCGCCGTGCTCGCGGCGCTTGCCGCGCATCTCGCGCTCGTCAAAGGCAAGCTGACTGCAGAAGAAGAACGCGAGATTGTGCGCCATTTGATCGAAGCGCCCGCTGCCTTGAACGCCGCATTGGCGCATGACGAAGACATTGCGGCGATGGCACACCTCATCGCGCCTGCGCGTGACGTGCTCTACCTTGGCCGTGGTCCGGATTATCCATTGGCGATGGAAGGTGCGCTCAAGCTCAAGGAAATCAGCTATATTCATGCCGAAGGCTATGCCTCGGGTGAAATGAAGCATGGTCCAATCGCGCTGATCGACGAAGCCGTGCCTGTTATCGTGCTCGCGCCGAGCGGCGCGCTGTTCGAAAAGACCGTGAGCAATATGCAGGAAGTGCGTGCGCGGGGCGGCAAGGTCGTGCTGATTTCCGACGCCGAGGGTATAGCCGAAGCCGGCGAGGGCTGCCTTGCCACTATCGAAATGCCAAGCGTCCACCCACTCATCGCGCCATTGGTTTATGCTGTGCCCGTCCAGTTGCTCGCCTATCATGTGGCGTGCGCCAAAGGCACGGATGTTGACCAGCCACGCAATTTGGCAAAGTCTGTCACAGTGGAGTGACAAAGCGCGAAACGCGTTGAAAGCTGCCGGGCAATTCGGCATGTTGGATATGCTCGGAGGTCAGGCCAGTTGGGATTGTTTTCTCGCTTCAGACGACAAAGGTTGTTGCCGCCGCCTCGGCAGGAGACAGCGCCTGCACATCCATGGCCGCCTGCACCCGTAGCACCGTCGCGACCACGCGCATTTGGTTCTTCGCCCGATCTGTCGCAGGAACCGGCTTGGCTGAAATACCCTGTGTCCGCCCCCAAAGGGCACATCATTGTTTTTGCGAATGAAAAGGGCGGGGTGGGCAAATCCACCTCTGCTTTCCACACGTGCATCGCGTTATGTAACGCCGGGGAAAGCGTTGCGGCTCTGGATGTCGATCTGCGGCAATTGACGCTGCACCGCGCGCTTTGGGCACGTATTGAAAGCGCGACCGAATATGGCGTGAAGCTGCCGGGCCCAGAGCAGATCATGCTCGCGCAACAAAATGAGAGCGAGCTTGAGGAAAAACTGCGCATGGCGCGTATCCGGCATAGCTTCATCGTCATTGACGTCGGCGGGCATGATTCGCCCATCGCACGGCGCGCAATTTTCATGGCGGACACGATTGTCACGCCGGTGAATGACAGCTTCATCGACCTCGATATGCTCGGTCGGATTGATCCACGCAGCGGTGAGTTCAAAACATTGGGCAATTTTGCGCGGCTTGTTGAACATTTGAAAGAGCCAGGCCTCGCAATACGGCCAAAACCGCTGGACTGGGTCGTCATGCAAAACCGGTCGCGCAGCCTTGGCACCAAGAATGAACGCAAGGTACGCGACGCATTGGAAAAAATCGCGCCGGTTGCGGGCTTCCGTCTCGTACCCGGATTGCGGGAACGGGTAACCTATCGCGAACTGTTCCCGCAGGGTCTAACGCTGTTTGATTTGGAGGCGCTTCCTCAATTGGGCCGCTTACAACCGCAAGCGCGCGAGGAAATTTGGGCGATGCTGCGCGCGCTTAACCTGCCGAGCGATGCCCTGAATCGGGTTATTGGCGGTCCAGAAGAAGGAGCATGACATGTCCATGTTTGTAATAGCGGCGGTTGTGGTCGTGATTTTTCTCGCCGTGGTTTTCGTCGGCGTTCGGTCGGGCAAATCGTCCAACCCTCGAAAACGGGAAGACAGTGACAGTGGCGTCAGCATGACCGCCACAGATACCGCCGCAGACTGCGGCACGGGCGATGGCGGGGGCTGCGACGGCGGTGGCGATTAGGTGTTAAACCCATTCATGCAAATGCTACAGGCCGTGGCATCAGCCAGCGATGTCGCTAAAACTGCCTGGGCTGCAAAAAGGAAACGTGAATGAGCGCAGGCAAAATCATCCTGATTGTCGTTTTATTATTGGTGGCGGTGCATCTGCTGTTGTTCGGTTACCTTAAACGACAGATTGCTGCTGCGAAACGCGACAAGGGGCTGTAGCCACTGCGCGTTCATGCGCCGATTGCAGGGGTGATACAGCAGCGGTCGCACGGGTTGATTTGCCATTTTTGCAAGCTTATAGCGGTAAGGCAAAACAAGCGGTCCCGCGGGGCCGCTTTTTGGCTTTTGGAATATGCCAAGCATTTGGTTGGAAGGAAATATACCATGTCGATCACGCCTTTGATGCCCGTCTATCCGCGTTGCGGTTTCCGACCGGTGCGCGGCGAGGGCGCTTGGTTGATTTCTGAAGACGGCAGCCGCGCGCTTGATTTCGCCGCGGGCATCGCTGTGAACTTGCTGGGGCACGGCCACCCGCATTTGACCAAAGCCATTCAGGATCAGGCAGCGACGCTGATCCATGTGTCGAACCTCTATGGCAGCCCGCAGGGTGAGGCGTTTGCCCAGCGGCTGGTAGATACGACTTTTGCGGACACTGTGTTTTTCACAAACTCGGGCGCAGAAGCGGTCGAGTGCGCGATCAAGACTGCACGCGCGTACCACCAGAGCCAAGGCAGCGACCGCTTTGAAATCATCACCTTCAAAAACGCCTTTCATGGCCGCACGATGGCGACGATTTCTGCCAGCAATCAGGAAAAGATGCACAAAGGCTTTTTGCCACTGCTCGAAGGTTTCAAATATGTCGACTTCGACGATCTTGAAGGCGCCAAGGCTGCATTAGGCCCCAAGACCGCAGCCTTCCTCGTGGAACCCATTCAAGGGGAGGGCGGCGTGCGCCCTGCGTCTGACGCCTTTATACAGGGCCTGCGCGCGCTGGCCGACGAACATGGCATCATGCTCATCCTCGACGAAGTCCAGTGCGGTGTTGCGCGCTCGGGAACGCTTTATGCCTATGAACAATATGGCATCACACCCGACATTATGGCGACGGCAAAGGGCTTGGGTGGCGGTTTCCCTGTGGGTGCGTGCTTGGCGACCGAAGAGGCAGCCCGCGGCATGGTCGTTGGAACGCACGGTTCGACGTACGGCGGCAACCCATTTGCGATGGCGGCATGCCAAGCGGTGTGGGATGTCGTGGCAAATGACGAATTCCTCGAAAATGTACGCGCGACGGGTGACAAAGTGCGCACCTCACTGGAACAGTTCATTGGCAACTATCCAGACCTGTTCACCGGCGTGCGTGGCAAGGGCTTGATGCTGGGCGTTATGATGACGCACGAAACGCGCGCCTTCGTCGCGCATTTGCGCGACAATCATGGGCTGCTGTTGGTTGCCGCTGGTGATAACACCTTCCGTGTGTTGCCGCCGTTGAACATTACCGATACCGAAATCCAGATTTTCATGGAAAAGCTTTCGGCGGGTGCGGCAAGTTACCAGGTGCCGCAGGCGGCATGACCCGTCATTTCCTCAATCTGGTGGATGCTGGCGGCGATGCGATTGCGGCCATGCTCAACGACGCCATTGACCGCAAAGCCGCACGACAAGGCTGGCCCAAGGGCAAGGCAGACGCGGATGCGCCATTGGCCGGGCATACGTTGGCGATGGTGTTCGAAAAAAATTCGACACGCACGCGAACGTCATTTGAAATGGCGATGAAGCAACTGGGCGGCGACAGCATTTTTATGGCGTCGGGCCAAATGCAGCTTGGTCGCGGCGAATCCATCGCCGACACCGCCCGCGTTTTGTCGCGCTATGTCGACGCCATCATGATCCGCACCGATGATCATGCCAAGGTGGAAGAGCTTGCGCATCACGCCAGCGTGCCCGTAATAAACGGACTGACCGATTTGTCGCACCCGTGTCAGATTGTGGCTGACCTGTTGACGATAACCGAGCATAATAAGGCGTTGCCCGGGCTTGAGCTTGCGTGGCTGGGCGATGGAAACAATGTGCTGAACTCCATCGTTGAGGCTGCGGGTTTGTTCACGTTCAACGTGCGGATTGCCGTGCCACAGGGTTATGAAAGCGACGATAGCTTTATCGAATGCGCACGCGTGGCGGGTTCGAACGTTACGCTCACGCGCGACGCTGCCGAAGCGGTACGTGGCGCGGACGTGATTGTCACGGATACTTGGGTGTCGATGGGGCAAGAGCACGCCCACAACAAAATAGCCGCGATGATGCCTTATCAGGTCAATGAGCAACTTATGGCTATGGCGAAGGCTGATGCCAAATTTCTGCACTGTCTGCCTGCGCACCGCGGCGAGGAAGTTACGGACGCCGTGATTGACGGTCCGCAGTCGGTCATCTGGGACGAAGCCGAAAACCGGCTGCACGCGCAAAAATCGATCTTACGCTGGTGTTTTGGCCAAATTTAATGGCTGGGCAGTCCGAAACTTTTTGTAATCAGCCTTTGCGCTTTTCCATACCGACCCGTGACGCACGCGGACGGTTGGTGCGGCTTGACGAGGTGTTGGCTGAAATATTGGCCGCGCATGCTTATCCGCCCGTCATCGAGAGAACGCTCGCAGAAGCACTGGTCCTCACGGCATTGCTGGGCGCTTCGCTGAAGGAAAAAGGCAGCCAGCTGACATTGCAGACGCAAACCGAAAAGGGTGCCATTCGTTTGCTGGCATGCGATTATAAGGACGGTGCGTTGCGTGGATATGCGCAGTTCGATCCAGCGACGGTTGCCGCGCTTTCGGACGATTCCACATTATTTGGTATCTTCGGCAAAGGCTATCTTGCCATCACCTTCGACCGGATGAAGCCAGCGGTTGAGGGCGGTGGCCGGTATCAAGGTATCGTCCCGCTTGAGGGCGATACGCTGGCGGATGCCGCGGCGAACTATTTCGTGCAGTCCGAACAAATTCCGACGCTCATTCGCGTCGCCGTCGACCATGTAAACGGCCGCTGTGTGGCTGGCGGACTGCTCGTCCAGCATCTTCCTGAAGGCGAAGAAGGCCGCGAACGTCTGCATGTCCGGCTTGATCATCCCGAATGGGCGCATGTGGAAATCATTGCCTCCACCATCGCCCGCGCCGAACTTGCCGATCCATCATTGCCACTCGAAGAAATCGTCTGGCGCTTGTTCCACGAAGAACAGGAAGTGCGCATTGAGCAAGGCGAGCCGCTGTCCAAGGGCTGTCGCTGCGATCCTGTGCATATTCGCGATGTCATCGCAAAATTTCCAGCAGAAGACCGTGCGAACATGGCTGATGACGCCGGTGATATCGTTGTGGATTGCGAATTTTGTTCGCGCCGCTTTCCGGTAAGTTTGGCGAGCTTTAACAACTGATCGAAATGCTTGGAGCAATCCGGTCACGCATCGTTCACAGCCCATATTCTATCATGCGAAACGCAGCATTTTGTGATATGTCCGCAAAATAAACAGGCCATTTCAATGAAGATGGCAGGTTTATGGATTGAAGCTTATGACATTGAAACTCTCCAAATATCATCTCGTTGGCGCCATTTTACTGTCGCTCACTTCAGCTTCACTTGCGCTCGCGAACGCAAATGATCTGTCATTATTGAATACGCTGGAACGCGGGCAATGGAGTTTCCGGGCAACTGGGGCCGAGGCACCAATGACAAAAATCTGTCTTGGCAACCCAGAGCTGCTAACCCAAATCCAGCATGCGGGCGCAGCCTGTGATCGGTACGTTGTCCGTTCGACCGTCAATTCAGTGACGGTCAGCTACACCTGCAAAGGTCAAGGACAAGGCCTGACGACCATCCGTAAGGAATCCAACCGGATCATCCACGTTCAGTCGCAGGGCATTCACAATAATGCGCCGTTTTCGTTTGCGGTCGAAGGCCGAAGGACTGGCCCTTGCTAGGCCCATCGCCGTCGTCGCGGCGTTCATGAAATATTTACCATCTTTGCGTTAAAAGGATGCGTGTCTTTTCGGAGATACGCTTTCCTTCCTAGCTGGCTGCAACGCCATAACTGGGCCGCCCGCTGTAACGCTTGGCGGCCCATTTTTTGTCAGAACGCGGCGATGCCCGTGATAGCGCGCCCCAGAATCAAAGCGTGGACGTCGTGCGCACCTTCGTAGGTGTTGACCGTTTCGAGGTTCGCCATGTGGCGCATGACTTGATATTCCTCGCTGATACCGTTGCCGCCATGCATATCGCGCGCGGCGCGAGCGATATCGAGCGCCTTGCCGACATTGTTGCGCTTCACGATTGAAATCATGTCGGGCGCCAGCTGGCCTTCGTCCATCAGCCGTCCGACGCGCAACGATGCCTGAAGCCCAAGCGCGATGTCGGTCATCATATCGGCCAACTTCTTTTGATAGAGCTGGTTGGCAGCCAGTGGTTTGCCAAATTGATGGCGATCAAGGCCATATTGGCGCGCGGCATGCATGCAGAATTCTGCGGCCCCCAACGCGCCCCAACTGATGCCGTAACGCGCACGGTTGAGGCAACCAAACGGACCCTTCAGGCCCTGCACGTCGGGCAAAAGCGCGGCCTCACCAACCTCGACATTGTCCATTATGATCATGCCAGTGGTGGATGCGCGCAGCGACAGCTTGCCTTGAATTTTTGGCGCGGACAGCCCTTTCATGCCCTTTTCCAGGACAAAGCCGCGAATGCCACCGCCATGTGCTTCCGATTTTGCCCAGACGACGAAGACATCGGCAAAGGGTGCGTTTGAAATCCACGTTTTCGAACCGTTGATGACATATCCGCCATCAACTTTTTTGGCAAAGGTGCGCATGCCCGCAGGATCGGACCCGGCGTCCGGCTCGGTCAAACCAAAGCAGCCGATAAGCGTTCCTGCCGCTAGTCCGGGCAGATATTTGCGGCGCTGTTCTTCGGAACCATATGCATAGATGGGATGCATCACGAGCGACGATTGAACCGACGCCATCGACCGATAGCCCGAATCGACGCGCTCAATCTCACGCGCAATCAAGCCATAAGCGACATAAGACGCGCCAGCGCCGCCATATTCTTCCGGAATCGTTGCGCCCAGCAAACCCGTTTGGCCCATCAGCGGAAACAATTCGGGCGCATCACATTCGGTGCGGTACGCCTCAATCACACGCGGCTGCAATTCGCTTTGCGCAAAGGCATGTGCTGAATCGCGGATCATGCGTTCATCTTCGGTAAGCTGCGCATCCAGACGGAAGGGGTCGGACCAATCAAATGCTGCCAATTCGGCCATAAACTTTCTCCAATGTTGCATGGGTCGCTAAACTTTTTGTGTGCTGCGGGCAAGCTGGCAAAATGTCTGTAACCCGTCTATTCGCCTTGCAATCAAATAGGAGATACTTGTGAAGCTGGCAGCAGATGTAGAGACGATTCTGACACACCTCGGAACACACATTTCGGGGGATATGGCGTCATACTCGCCCATCGATGGCAGCAATATCGGATCGGTACCAACCGCCTCGGCTTCCGATATTGATGTGGCGTGCGCAAACGCCACCGCTGCCTTTCACAATTGGCGCGCCGTCCCCGCGCCGCGTCGCGGAGAGCTCGTCCGCTTGTTCGGCAATGCCTTACGCGAAGATAAGGAGAAACTGGCGCGCCTTGTCACCATCGAATGTGGGAAGCCATTGTCTGAGGGGCTCGGCGAAGTGCAGGAAATGATCGACATTTGCGACTTCGCCGTCGGCTTATCGCGCCAGCTTCATGGTCTTACCATCGCCAGCGAACGTCCCGGCCACCGTATGATGGAACAATGGCATCCCTTGGGGCCGGTGCTCGTCATCTCTGCGTTCAATTTCCCGGTCGCCGTCTGGGCCTGGAATGCGGCGTTGGCACTTGTCTGCGGCAATAGCGTAATCTGGAAACCATCGGAGAAAACCCCGCTGACGGCGGTGGCCGTACAAGCCATTTTTGAACGTGCGGTGACCGCATTTGGCGATGCGCCAGCGCATGTATCACAAGTGGTGCACGGCGGACGCGACGTTGGTGCGGCTTTGGTCGCGGACCCACGCATCGCGCTCATCTCTGCCACCGGCAGCACGGAAATGGGCCGCAATGTCGGACAGGTTGCGGCCGCGCGTTTCGCCAAGACGATATTAGAACTTGGCGGCAATAATGCCGCGATCATCAGCGACAAGGCCGACCTTGCATTGGCGTTGCGCGGCGTCTTGTTCTCCGCGTTCGGCACAAGCGGGCAGCGGTGCACGAGCCTACGGCGCGTCTTTGTGCATGATGCAATCTATGACAATTTTGTAGAGGCACTTAAGGCCGCCAGCACATCGATGGCGGTTGGCGACCCATTAGATGGCGGCAACCTTGCAGGCCCCCTTATTGACGAAGCGGCATATGACGGCATGCGGATCGCGCTCGACGAAGCGCGTGCGCTTGGTGGAAGCATTACTGGCGGTGCGCGGTTGGACTTGGCAGGTGTCTATGTCCGGCCTGCGCTCGTGGAGATGCCCACCCACAATGGCCCGGCATTGCGCGAAACCTTTGCGCCGATACTCTACATTTTCCGCTATCACGATTTGGCGCACGCCATCACGCTTCAAAACAGTGTCGGCGCGGGGCTTTCGTCGTCGATATTCTCAACAGACATACGCGAGTGCGAGCGGTTCCTGTCTGCCGAAGGCAGCGACTGCGGCATCGCCAATGTCAATATCGGCACATCGGGCGCTGAAATCGGCGGGGCCTTTGGCGGCGAAAAAGAAACGGGCGGTGGTCGCGAATCCGGTTCCGATGCATGGAAAGCCTATATGCGCCGCGCGACGAACACGATTAACTACTCGAATGAACTGCCGCTTGCGCAAGGGGTGACTTTCGACCTAGGCTAAGGCCTGAGGAGAGCGAAAATGCATGTCGAAAGATTGCCACCGGTGAAAGCAACGCTGCAGCCGAGCAACCACCCCTATCTCAACGGTGCGTGGACGCCGCAGCATGAAGAGGTGACGGCAACGGACCTTGCGGTGATAGAAGGCAGCATTCCTGACGACATTGACGGCGTCTATTTGCGCAATACCGAAAACCAGCTTCACCAACCGCTTGGGCGTTATCATCCCTTTGATGGCGACGGCATGATCCACCAGATTGAATTTTCGGGTGGTAAGGCAAGCTACCGCAATCGCTTTGTGCGCACCCGTTGTTTTCAGGCGGAACAGGATGCCGGCGGCTCGCTCTGGGGCGGGTTGATGGACAAGGTGGGCGTGTCGAAACGCCCCGGCTTTGGCGCACATGGCAGCCTGAAGGATTCATCAAGCACCGACATCATCGTGCACGCCGGCAAGGCTGTGTCCACTTTCTACCAGTGCGGCGAAGGCTATGTGCTCGACCCCGAAACGCTGGAGCAGGAGGGCGTTGCGTCCTGGGTTCCGCTGGACGGCATTTCCGCGCATCCCAAAGTCGATGAGCGCACCGGTGAGCTGCTGTTTTTCAACTACTCCAAACATGCGCCTTATATGCATTATGGTGTGGTCAACCGCAGCGGAAAGCTGGCGCATTATGTGCCCATCCCGCTTCCCGGGCCGCGTTTGCCGCATGATATGATGTTCACCGAAAACTGGTCAATATTATGCGACTTCCCTTTGTTCTGGGATGAGGAGCTGCTGAAGCGCGACGTCCATGTGACGCGGCTGCACGAAGGGTTGCCATCGCGTTTCGCGCTCATTCCACGTTATGGCCAACCCGAAGATATTCGCTGGTTTGAAGCGGACCCGACCTTTGTCCTGCACTTCATCAATGCCTATGAGGAAGGGGACGAGGTCATCCTCGACGGCTATTTCGAAGAAGACCCTTATCCGCCACCGATCGAAAATGCCGACGGCTATGGGCATATGATGGCCTATGTCGACGAACATAGCTTCAAGCCCAAGCTGCATCGTTGGCGCTTCAACTTGAAGGACGGCACGACACGCGAAGAGCGGTTGGATGACCGGATTTTAGAGTTCGGGATGATGAACCAGCGTTATTTGGGGCTGCCCTATCGTTATGCCTATAGCACGACGTCAAAGCCGGGCTGGTTCCTGTTCACAGGCTTCGTCAAACATGATTTGGTCACCGGCGAGTCATGGGAGGTCCAGCTGACCGATGGTCGCTATGCCAGCGAAGCGCCCTTTGCCCCGCGCGTGGGGGCCGTGGACGAAGACGATGGCTATCTTGTCAGCTTTGTGATCGACGAAAATCGTGGAACGTCAGAATGCATCCTGATCGACTGCAAACGCTTTGATGAAGGACCGGTGTGCAGAATCGCTCTGCCACATAAGATCAGCAGTGGTACCCACGCGCATTGGGCGGACCGAACCGTCCTGTAGTTTTCTAATTCTGGAAAATGACCTTCGTTCCGGGGCGTACCATACCGGCCAATCGCGCAGCATCCCAGTTGGTCAACCGGACACAGCCATGGCTTTCCGCCCGGCCAATCGTCGCCGGTTCGCCGGTGCCGTGAATGCCATAATGCGGTTTAGATAGATCAATCCAGACAATGCCGACCGGGCTGTTGGGGCCGGGCTGCAAAAGTTGCTTATCCTTGCTGTCGTTTACATCCCAGAACAGTTCTGGGTTATAGTGGAACTCCGGATTTCGCGCGACGCCCTTGACCGTCCAATTGCCCAGCGGCAACGGGTCATGCGAACTGCCCGTGGTCACGGGAAATTGCGCTACAATTTTGCCTTCGCTATCGCGCGCGCGTAGCCAGCCTTCGGACCTGTCGACCAAGATATTGTCAACTTTGGGTTGTTCCGCGGCAACGCCAAGCATCGCCAATGTTGTACCCCATCCACGTTCGGCAAATTCGCTGCCGGGTAACGGAACCTCCGGCGTATTCGGCACAATGATGACGCGTCCCGCTCCTATCTTCGTATCGGGCGTGTTCAGCGCAATCAGCGTTTCAGGCGTGGTATGAAAACGCTCCGCCAGCGCCTCCATCAAATTGCGATAACCGAGTGTTTTCAGCTTTGCCTGCTCGGCGGCGTCTTTAGGAAAGGCGGGAATGAATGTCTGCTGCGCGAAAGCCGCAGGTATACGCACCAGCCGTGTCGCAGGGACCGATGTCATTCTGGCAAGTACCGCATTGGTGGCAGGATCAAGCCGACCGCTCTCGTCGAGGTCATTTGCTTTCTGAAATCCCCTAAGTGCGGCTTTCCACTGCGCTGTGTCTTTGCCATCCAAAACGCCAGATGAGAATCCCGCGCGATCAAGCGTCACCTGCACCTGTAGCAATGCGTGTGTCTCCGGCACGGGTGGAACATCGCCACGCGCTTCGGCAAACACATATGCGCTCAGGGGGTTTGCAGCTTGGGTGTCTGATGCTGGTTCATCCTGACGGTTTGGGGACTGATTGTTCGGACATCCGGCAAGCAGCATGGCTGCAATCACAATAGGCGTGTATTTCAAGGGTGGTACCTTCGATGGCTTTTTAACCAAACACATGTCGGCGAGACATGTTCCTGACCCTTTGTGTTTCGATATCCAAACACGCGCAGGCTGGGATGTTTCGGAACCTTCTGATGTCCGCCAGGTTATTTGATGGCACAGAAACGAGGTGCCGTATGAATATCCCGGTAATGACGTCCCCAATTGGATTTGGAACGCTGATTATTGGGTTGATCGTCGCGATCGTTCTTTTGCTCCGACTTTTGCGAATGGCGGAAAACCGTGATCCGACGGATGATCAACGCGAACGCAAAATCGAAGAAATGTCCGTCGAAGCCGAACAGGGCGGCCCTGCGAACAAGCGCGAATCGCACAGGCTGATTAACTGAATATCTGTGCAAACTGATCCATTGTATCAACATAAGGGTGCTGGGACCGATGATTCCCGATGGCCAGCGGGCACGACGTAAACCACGCTAATATTTAATATTAGAAAAAACTGTTGCTGCGTTTCGACGGCGCAATCCGATTGCCGCACCAGCTTTTTGTCTGACATAGGGGCGCCTTAACGAGACTTGGTGGATGATATGAAGAGCACAGCACGGGCGGTTGTAATTGGTGGTGGCGTAGTCGGCGTAAGCACGCTGTACCATCTTGCAAAAATGGGGTGGAGCGATGTCGTCTTGCTGGAGCGCAAGGAGTTAACCTCCGGCTCAACCTGGCATGCGGCGGGCCTTTTGCCGCTTTTCAACCTGAGCTATTCCGTCGGCAAGCTGCATCAATATTCGGTCGGATTATATCCGACGCTAGAGGCAGAGACCGGTCTGCATGCCGGTTTTTCGCAAGTCACGAACATCCGGCTGGCGACCACCAAAGACCGGATGGATGAGTATAATTATTATGCGGGCGTTGCGCGCACCATTGGCGTCGATGTCAATTTCCTGAGCCCCGACGACGTCAAAGATATTTGGCCGCTTGCCGACATGGACGGCGTCATTGGCGCTATCCAGCATCCCGATGACGGTTATATCCAGCCCGCGGACTTAACGCAGGCATTGGCCAAGGGCGCGCGGCAACGCGGTGCGACGATTTATCGCAACACAACCGTCACGGCGATCACGCAGCAGCCAAACGGCGAATGGCTTATTTCAACGGATCAGGGCGACATCACCTGCGAGCATGTTGTCTCCTGCTCCGGCAATTTCGCGCGTCAGACAGGGGCGATGGTGGGCCTCGACATCCCCGTGATCCCAGTCGAGCATCAATATATCGTGACTGAGCAGCATCCGGACATCATGGCGCGCAAAAAAGCGGGTTTGCCCGAAATGGGCGTCCTGCGTGAATCCGATGCGAGCTATTATATGCGTGAGGAAGCGGGCGGGCTGTTGTTGGGGCCATATGAATTGGGTGCGCCGGCCTGCTATGTGGATGGCCCTTCTGCAACCAGCGAATATGAACTGTTCCCTGATGCGCTTGAACGGCTCGAGCCCTATATTCTTGCCGCAATGAAGCGCGTGCCCGCCTTTGGCGAGGTTGGCATTAAGCGCGTGTATAATGGCGCAATCGCTTATACGCCCGACGGGTCGCCTATTGTCGGACCGGCATGGGGTCTGAAAAACTTCTGGCTTAACGAAGGCCACAGTTTCGGCGTTACCGCCGCAGGTGGCGCTGGTTGGCAATTGGCACATTGGATTGTCGATGGTGAACCAACGATCGATATGATGGGCGTCGATCCGCGTCGCTTTGGCGATTATGCTGGCCGCGGCTTCTTGATTGAAAAGAACGAAGAAGCCTATGCCAAGGTCTTCACCGTGCATTATCCCGATGAAGAGCGTGAAGCGGGCCGCGCATTGCGGCGTACCCCTTGCTATGACCGGATGAAGGCGCTTGGCGCGGTGTTTGGCAGTGTATTCGGCTGGGAACGCCCCAACTGGTTTGCGCCGGAAGGCTATGCGCTCAGTGAAGCCGATCTCGATAAGCCGGACGTACTTTTGAACGACAATCATCCCGTCGTTGCAGATGAACCCATTCGCGAAAAATGGTCGTTCCGTCGGTCCAACTATTTCGAGCATGTCGGCAATGAGTGTCGCCATGTGCACGAAAAAGTCGGCATTCAGGATATGAGCGCATTTGCCAAATGCGAAATATCAGGCCCGGGAGCGGAAGCTTGGCTCGACCAATTGCTGACAAATGCGGTGCCGAAAAAGGTCGGCCGCGTAACCTTGTCCTATCTGCTGACCAACAAGGGCGGCGTGCGCAGTGAGTTCACCGTCTATAAAGTCGCGCCGCAACGTTATTATCTTGTGTCGGCTGGCGCCTATGAGCGGCATGACCATGATTATTTGAAAAAGGCCCTGCCGCGCGATGGCTCTGTCAGCTTTGAACGGCTGACCACAGCGATGGGCGTGCTCGTTCTGGCGGGCCCGCGTTCGCGCGATGTGTTGGCGAAGCTGACCGATACCGACCTGTCCAATGACGCCTTCCCATGGTTGACCGGCAAGAAAATGAGCATTGGCCTAGCGCAGGTCGATGCACTGCGGGTCAATTTCATCGGCGAGCTTGGTTGGGAAATCCATCATCCGATCGAAATGCAGAATTACATCTTTGACCGGTTGATGGAGGCCGGCGCCGAGTTTGAGATTAAGCCGTTCGGTATCCGCGCGATGACGTCGATGGCGCTCGAAAAAAGCTACAAGCTGATCCCGCGTGAATTGTCGGTTGAATATTCGGCGTTTGAAAGCGGATTGGATCGCTTTGTCAGCTTGAAGAAACCAACCTTTCATGGCCGCGATGCATTGCTTGCATGGCGCGAACGGGGCGCTGCGAATACGCTTGTGACGATGGAAGTGCATGGTGTGACCGATGCCGATGCACGCGGGTCTGAGCCAATTTATCATGGCGATGATATTGTCGGCCGCGTGACCTCTGGCGGTTATGGTTGGCGCGTACGCAAGTCGCTTGCGCTCGCGATGGTGCGGCCTGATTTGGCGCATGTAGGCGCAGAGTTTGAAATCGCGATCTTGGGCGTTCGCCATAAGGCGACGATCATCGCGGACTCGCCGTTCGACCCTGAAAATAATGCACTGAGGAGCTAAGCCCATGTCGCGTTTCGCCCCCATCGCCGATTTGTTGGCGCAGGATCGCAAGGGCTACACCCTGCCGCGCGAATTATATGTCAGCGACGCCGCGTTCGAATTTGATACGCAGGTCATGCTAAAATCGGTTTGGCTGTATGCCTGTACCGTCGCGCATGTGAAAAATCCCGGTGATTTCTTCCTGTTCGAACTGGCGCAGAATTCTGTCGTCATTGTGCGGGGCCGCGATATGCAAGTGCGCGCATTCTGGAACAGCTGCCGACATCGCGGGGCCAAAATCTGCCTGGAACAGCGCGGACGGGCGCCGCGTTTAATGTGCCCTTATCATCAATGGACATACGGCCTTGACGGCAAGCTTCTTGCCGCGCGCAGCATGGCGGAGGATTTTGACAAAGCGGATCATGGGCTTTCGCCAGTGGCTCTGGAAAATGTTGGCGGCCTTATTTTCATCTGCCTCGGCGACAATCCGCCGCCAATTGATCGCGTAAAGGCCGACATATCCGAACAGATTTCGGTCTATGATCTCGAAAAGCTAAAGGTCGTTGTTCAGGACAATTATATCGAAGACGCCAACTGGAAATTGGTGATGGAGAATAATCGCGAATGTTACCATTGCGACGTTGGTCATCCTGAACTGATTAGTGTGCTTGGAACCACAGGCTTTGGTAAAGATGCGCCCGATAATGCGGCCAAGCATGAAGAGTGGAAAGCGCTCGGCATCGACCATAATCTGATCGAATTTCCCGACGGCTGGTGGCACCGGGTCGCGCGTCTGGCGCTGGCCAATGGCGCGGTAACCCAATCGATAGACGGCAAGCTTGCGTGTCAAAAATTGATCGGGCCATTTGCTGCGCCTGAAACGTCTAGCCTGTCGGTTTGGACTCAGCCCAATAGCTGGCACCATTTCTGCTGCGATCATGTTGTGACATTTTCACTAACGCCGATTTCGCCGGACAAGACATTGCTGCGCACGAGCTGGCTGGTGCACGAAGATGCGGTTGAGGGTGTCGATTACGATCCCGATCATTTGGCCGCATTGTGGCGCAAAACAAATGAGCAGGACGGGCATTTCTCCGCGATCAACCATCGCGGTATCGCCACCGACGGCTATATTCCGGGGCCTTATGCCGTGGAGGAAAAGCTGGTCGATGCCTTTAAGAGTTTCTATGTGCGCCGCGCTACAGCCGCGCTTGAGAAAATATCATGACCCACCACAGTGCCTTCAGTCTTTTCGCCAAAGCGCTTGGCGGACATCAGGATTGGCCCGAACAATGGCCTGATGCTGCACCAAAACCGGCTTATGATGCGATCATTGTTGGCGGCGGCGGGCATGGGCTAGGCGCGGCATATTATCTCGCCAAAAAATATGGGATTACCAATGTCGCCGTGCTTGAAAAAGGCTGGATCGGCGGCGGCAATACCGGGCGTAACACAACGATTATCCGGTCAAACTATCTCTATGACGAAAGCGCGCATCTTTATGATCATGCGGTGAAGCTGTGGGACGGGTTGAGCCAGGAACTGAACTACAACGTCATGTATTCGAAACGCGGCGTCATGATGCTCGCGCACAATGTGCATGATGTGCAGAGCCTGCAACGGCACATCAATGCCAACCGGCTGAACGGTGTCGACAATGAATGGCTGACACCGCAGCAGGCCAAAGATTATTGCCCGCCGTTGAACATTTCGCCCGATGCACGGCACCCTGTGTTGGGGGCCGCATTGCAACGGCGCGGCGGCACGGCGCGACACGATTCGGTGGCGTGGGGCTATGCGCGGGCCGCGGCGGCTTTGGGCGTTGATATTATCCAGAACTGCGCGGTGACGGCTATAAGGCGCGGTGCCGATGGTGCGGTTGAGGGCGTTGAAACCACTCGCGGTCCTATCGCCACAAAGCGTATTGGCGTTTCGGCGGCGGGCAATACGTCTGTTGTTATGCAGATGGCCGGTTTGGACTTTCCGTTGGAAAGCTACCCCTTGCAGGCACTGGTTTCAGAGCCTGTCAAACCGACTTTTCCGTGCGTTGTGATGTCGAACACAGTCCATGCCTATATGAGCCAGTCGGACAAAGGCGAATTGGTCATTGGCGCAGGCACCGACCAATATGTCAGCTACTCGCAACGCGGCGCGCTTCACATTATCGAACATACGCTTGCCGCCATTTGCGAGATTTTTCCGATTTACAGGCGGATGCGGATGTTGCGCACATGGGGCGGGATTGTCGATGTGACGCCTGACCGTTCACCGATATTGGGCAAGACCCCGGTCAAGGGGCTATACGTCAATTGCGGCTGGGGCACTGGCGGATTTAAGGCAACGCCCGGGGCCGGAGATTTGCTGGCCTACACCATGGCAAAGGATGAGCCGCATCCCATCAACGCGCCCTTCAATCTCGACCGTTTCCGCAATGGCCGGTTGATCGACGAGGCAGCAGCAGCGGCGGTGGCACACTAATGATCTTAATTCACTGCCCTTATTGTGACGAGAAACGTCCTGAAATCGAATTTGCCAATGCTGGGCAGGCACATGTTGCCCGCCCATTGGACCCGTCAAGCCAGAGCGACGAAGAATGGGAAGCCTATCTTTTCATTCGCGCCAATCCACGCGGGCGGCACCACGAACGCTGGCGGCATGTGCATGGCTGCGGTCGCTTTTTCAACGCGGTACGCGACACAGTGACCGACAAATTTGAAACGACTTACAAGGCTGGGGAGCCGCGGCGATGAGTGGATATCGTCTCGAAAATGGCGGGCGAATTGATCGCAGCCGACCGGTGGAATTCCGCTTTGACGGACATTCCTATCAAGGTTTCGCTGGCGACACTTTGGCCTCAGCCTTGCTTGCCAATGGTATGAGCTTGTTCGGCCGGTCGTTTAAATATCACCGCCCGCGCGGCATTATGGCCGCGGGCAGTGAGGAGCCGAACGCACTCATATCGGTGGATCGGGGGGCAGGTCGCTTCACGCCCAATCTGCGTGCAACCAGTGTAGAGGTTCATGCGGGGCTCAACGCCTTCAGTCAGAATCGCTGGCCGTCGCTTAAGCGCGATTTTGGCGCGATAAATGACCGGCTGGGTATGTTTTTCCCTGCGGGCTTTTACAATAAAACCTTCATGTGGCCGCGTTCTTTTTGGGAAAAGCTGTATGAACCAGCGATCCGCAAGATGGCTGGACTTGGCGATGCGCCGACCCAAGAAGACCCCGACATTTATGCATCCACCTATGCGCATTGCGACCTGTTGATCGTTGGCGCAGGACCCGCCGGTATTGATGCCGCATTGGAAGCGATGGGTTCGAACAAGCGGATCATCCTGATCGATGAACAGGATGAACTTGGCGGCGGTGCGCTTGCTGATCCGGCTCTATGGCCGTGGCTGGAACGCAGTCGCAAAGCGCTCATCGATGCCCCCAATGTTACGATACTCACCCGCACGACGGCGTTCGGATATTATCACGACAATTTTATCGGCGCGGTGCAGCGGTTGACCGATCACATGCCCGACAATTCGGACAGCCCGCGCGAAAAATTATGGCGCGTGCGGGCCGGTGAAGTGGTCCTTGCGCAAGGTGCGATTGAACGGCCGCTCGTTTTTGACGGCAACGATACGCCGGGCGTGATGCTGTCGTCCGCCGCAAAGGTTTTCGGCCTTCGCTACGGCGTCGCGGTCGGCCAGTCGGTCGCGTTGATGGCCGCGCATGACAGCGGCTGGCATGATGTGTTCGCCTTGGCAAAAGCGGGTGTCGGCATACAGGCGATCATCGATGTGCGCACCGAGGTGTCATCGGCGCTGCTGGACGAGGCCAACCGCCTTGGCATTAACGTATACCTCAATCATAGCGTCACTGGCGTAAATGGCCGGCACCGCGTCACATCCATCCAGATCTGCAATAATGACGATTATGTCGGCGCGCGTATCGATTGCGATACGCTGTTGATGGCAGGCGGCTGGACGCCGAGTGTGCATTTATGGTCGCACAGCAAAGGATCGCTTGCATGGCGCGATGACATCGGCGCCTATGTTCCCGATCAACCGAACGAAAATGCGCGCTGTGTCGGGGCATGTTCAGGCGGCTGGGATTTTGGCAGCGGCGTGATTGTTGATGTGTTGCCAACACCCAAGGACCAAAGCCGGATAAAGGCCTTTGTCGATTTCCAGAATGATGTCACGGCAAAGGATATTAAGCTGGCGGTGCGTGAGGGCTTCCGTTCTATCGAGCATATCAAGCGCTACACAACCAACGGTATGGCGACCGATCAGGGCAAGACATCGAACCTCAATGGCTTGCAGATTGCATCAACGGCGCTTGCCAAGCCGGTGACCGATATTGGTCTGACAAGCTTTCGTCCGCCATATACGCCGCAGACTTTCGGTGCGTTGGCGGGCCATGCAAAGGGCGCATTGTTCCAACCGACACGGACGACCAATATCGACGGCTGGGCCGCGGAAAATGGCGCTGTGTTTGAACTGGTCGCACAGTGGCGGCGCGCACGTTATTTCCCCAAAATGGGTGAGGACATGCACGCGGCAGTAAACCGCGAATGCGTTGCGGTCCGGTCGTCAGTCGGCATTTTTGATGCGTCGACCTTGGGCAAGATTGAAGTCGTTGGCCCCGATGCCGCCGAATTCCTGAACCGCATGTATACCAACCCCTGGAAAGCGCTTGAGCCAGGCCGCTGCCGCTATGGTCTGCTGTTGAAAGAGGATGGCTTCATCACCGATGACGGCGTTTCGGCACGGTTGGCGTCCGACCGCTTTCATCTGACCACCACGACCGGCGGTGCCGCGCGTGTGCTCAATATGATGGAGGATTATCTCCAGACAGAATGGCCCGACCTTGACGTCTGGTTGACCAGCACGACCGAGCAATATGCGGTCATTGCGCTGCAAGGTCCGAATGCGCGCAAATTGTTGGAACCGCTGGTCGAGGGCATTGACCTGTCCGCCGACGCTTTCCCGCATATGGCCATTCGCGAAGGCACAATCTGCGGCATTCCAACGCGCCTGTTCCGGGTGAGCTTCACGGGCGAACTTGGTTTCGAAATCAACGTGCCGACCGCTTATGGCCGCGCGGTGTGGGAACAGCTGATGGCAGATGGTGCGAAATTTGACATCACGCCCTATGGCACAGAGGCGATGCACGTGCTGCGCGCCGAAAAGGGGTTCATCATCGTCGGACAAGATACCGACGGCACTGTAACGCCATTTGATGCCGGTCTCGATTGGGCGGTGGGCAAGAAAAAGCCGGACTTTGTCGGCAAACGGTCCATGGCACGGCCTGACATCGTTGCGCCGGGGCGGAAACAGTTGGTCGGGCTACTGACCGATGATCCCAATGTTGTCCTGCAAGAAGGTGCGCAGATTGTTGCCGACCCGCGCCAGCCAATCCCGATGACGATGATCGGCCATGTGACCTCTTCCTACTGGAGCGAAACGCTTGGCCGGTCGATCGCTTTTGCCTTAGTGGCAGGTGGGCACGAGATGATGGGCGGCACGCTGCACATCCCGATGCCGGGCAAAACGCATGAAGCGAAAGTGACCGGCATGGTTTTTTATGATGCAGAAGGAGCGCGGCTGCATGTCTGATGCCCTTTTCAGGAACGAACCCGTTTCTTCAACGCCGTACGTAGCCGATGATGTCAGCATCCGCCTTGCTGCACCGCTGAGGCGCTATTCGCTGCGGGCGCGCACTGCCGAAGCTCTGGAAACGGTGCTCAACGCAAAAGTGCCACAGAAAATCGGCGCGACTGAAGGTGGCATTGCGTGCCTTGGTCCGGACGAATGGCTCCTGCGCACGGCAGCAGACACGGCGATGCCGACCGGCGCGGGATTGCCGGTTGCTATCACGGATATCAGCGAACGATCTATCTGCCTTGTCCTTGAAGGGCCACGCGCAGCGGAGCTGCTAATGACAGGTTGCCCGCTTGATCTCGACAATTTTGCGGTCGGTCGGGCCACACGAACAATTTATGAAACGGTCGAAATCATCATCATCCGCGAAGGTGAAGATCGTTTCCATGTTGAGGTGTGGCGCAGTTTTGCCGCATGGCTATGGACGGCGTTCACGGCGGCTGCCAGCCATTGATGGTGGCTTGAGACCTTAAGGAGAGTGCATTGGCCGATTGGGACAAAGCAATAGATCTGGGGAACTATGGCCAATCCAATCGCCATTGGGGTGGGATGCATATCAACCCCGCTGTCTTTTTCCCGACGGCCATTATTGCGTTCGCGGTCATTCTATTCAGCCTGATCGCGCCCAAAGCATCGGCGGACCTGTTTGCAGGCTTGCGCAGTGGTGCGGTTGCCCATTTCGACTGGTTCTTCATGATGTCGGGCAATCTTCTGCTGGTCTTTTGCGTCGTTGTCGCACTGTCACCGCTGGGGAAAATCCGGTTGGGCGGCAAAGGGGCTACGCCGGATTATTCGCGATTGTCGTGGTTTGCGATGCTGTTTGGCGCAGGGATGGGCATCGGCTTGGTGTTTTATGGCGTGGGTGAACCCGTCACCCATTTCACCTCTTCGATGGCAGGCGGCTCTGCAGCGCCGTTGGGCGGCGCTGTTGGCGATGCACAAGCGGCACGCAGCATCGCGATGGCGGCGACCATCTTTGACTGGGCACTGCATCCATGGGCCATTTTCGCGGTCACTGGTCTGGCGCTTGCGCTCTTCAGCTTTGATTTCAAAATGCCGCTGTCGATGCGGTCGGCATTCTACCCCTTGTTTGGAAAGGCGGTGTGGGGCCGCACGGGCGATGTTATTGAAGTGCTTGCGGTCCTTGCGACAATCTTCGGGCTGGCCACGTCGCTTGGGCTTGGTGCGCAGCAAGCGATGGCGGGGATCGTCTATCTTTATGGCGTAACGAGCTCGTCACTCACGATCCTCGCGTTGATAGCGGTGATGGCCGCAATCACGTTTCTGTCGATCCGGGGTGGCATTGATCGCGGCATCCGCATTTTGAGCGAGGTCAACATGTGGGTTGCCTTTGCCTTGCTGGTGTTTGTCTTGACGACCGGATCCACGCTTCAGCTGATCGGCGATCTTGCGACCAATATCGTCAACTATCTCAAATTTCTCCCGGCACTATCGAATCCGGTCGGCCGCACTGACACCGGCTTTTACAATGATTGGTCGGTCTATTACTGGGCATGGTGGATCAGCTGGGCCCCATTTGTCGGCATGTTCATGGCGCGCATTTCATTGGGCCGGACGGTGCGCGAATTCATTGCCGGGGCCATGATCGCGCCGAGCCTGCTGGGTATCTTGTGGCTGACGATTTTTGGGGACGCGAGCATCGCGCAAATCGTTGCGGGCAATGGTGCAGACTTGGCCAAAGCGTCATTGGATACGCAGCTATTTGTGCTGCTCGGTACGTTGCCCTGGGCGCAGTTAACGTCCTTTGTGGCCATTGGCTTGATCCTGATCTTTTTCGTGACCGGCTGGGACTCGGGCACGCTGGTGATTGACACAATGACTGCGGGCGGACGCACCGATACACTGCTGCGGCAAAAGACCATCTGGCTGGTCGCTGTTGGCGGTATTGGTATCGTTCTGTTGCTGAGCGGAGGCCTCACGTCGCTGCAGGCGGGTGCAATCGCCACGGGCTTGCCATTGGCTTTGGTGTTATTGTGCATGTGTCTGGGTACGCTCAGAGGATTGTTGGCGCTGCATCGCAATCCGGACTGCAGCGGCAACATATAAGCGGACATTTTGACGCTCGATCGATGTTCCAAAAAGTGATGCAAGCCTGCAACGCCGCTGGCGCATAATTTCCCTATGTCGAAAATGCATAGCGCTATTACAGAAAGCTTCGCATAGCCATTAGCTGAGGTAATAATAGCCATTGGCTATGCCTGCACGCTTGGGAGGGTTGCTGCATGAAACTGCCACAAGAATTCGATCTGCACGCGCTCGAAGTATTCGTGATGACCGTCGAACTTGGCGGCATGTCGCAATGTGCGGCCCATTTGCAGGTGACACAGTCGGCGGTTTCCCAAACGATCGCGAAGCTTGAGGCCGGCATAGGCGCGTCCTTGTTCGACCGCACGATGCGGCCATTGGGCCTGACGGCCAGCGGCAAGTCGCTGTTTGCGCGCGGGCAAAAGCTGATTGCCCACGCCCGACTGGCCTATGACGAAGTCCGCGAAGGCGCAAACTTGCCCATATCCAGCATTACGGTCGCGATGTCGTTCAGCCTTGCCAACCAACTGACCGCCCCGATTTTGCATAGCCTCGGTTCGCGGGCCGACCGGTGGAATATCCGGTCGGGTATCTCCATGGAGCATCAGGGCGAGTTTCTGGCGCGCGACATTGATATGCTGGTGACCGGTAGCTTCAATCTTGAGCATCGTGACACAGTCGAGCTGCACCCGGTGTTTGAAGAAAGCTTCATTCTCGTTTTTCCCAAAGATTTTCGAGAGCCGCTGGATCTTGTCGGCTTGCCAGCGTCATTGCCGTTCATCCGCTTTTCGCGGCTTACCGGAACGGGGCAGCAGATTGAACGCCAGATCGTCCGGATGAAGCTGAAACTGCCGCAGATGGTTGAAGTCGAATCGTCGCATCAGCAATTGGCATTGGTGGCAGCGGGGATTGGTTGGGCGATTACCACGCCCGTTTGCTTGGCGGCGGTGCCGGAACTGCTTTCCCAATTGCGCGCCGAGCCGATGACGAGGGGGCGGTTTTCACGGTCGGTCCAAGTCGTCGCGCGGATCGATGAATTGGGCAATATCCCCAGCCTTACCGCGGCTTTGTGCCAGCAGGTTTTGCAGGAAAAAATCTTCCCGCCGCTCATCGAGGAATATCCATGGATGGCACAGCAATTGGCGTGGCCGTCGGCTTCGGCCGAAGGCGCGGAGTTGATAGCATGATGCGGCACCTTATCGCTTCTATGCTGATCTTGCTGGCTGCCCCCATCTACGCCAGCCCGCCCAGCGTGCCCGGCGCCGATGCGCCGGAGCTTGCGGCGTTAGGTGCTTATGGCGTTGGCTTTCGTTCCGTCACTTTCACGCATCGTGACCAGCCCGACGTAGAAAATGCAAATGCGGACCCCAGCAGCGTTCGCCTTGTCGACCGCAATGTGCAGGTGGACATTTGGTACCCCGCCACGGTGCAAAAGGGCTCCAAAACCGTCCTATATCGCGGCAGCCTGTGGGCAGAGCCACCGCTTCCGCCGGTCGCGTTCACGCAAAATGGTATCGCGGTTGCGGGCGCGCCTGCCGCAGGCCGCAAGCACCCCTTGGTCATTATAAGCCATGGCTATAGTAATAATCCGGCGGTGATGACGTGGTTGACCGAGAATCTTGCGTCAAAAGGCTATGTCGTCGCGGCGATCCACCATCGCGATCCAAACCCTTATGTCGTTGCACCCACCACGCGTGCTGCGCCGAATTTCAACCGGCCGCATGACATTGTATTTGCCGCGGCGCAGCTCCGCGCCACTTTGGGCGATTTGATTGCCCCGGATAATGTTGCGCTCATTGGCTATTCACAAGGTGGTTATGGGGTGCTCACCGCAGGTGGCGCAACGCTTGACCCTGCGGGTCCGAATATGAATTTGGTTGCGGGTGGGTGGCTGAAGAAATTCGCGCGCGGCAGTGCGGATGCGGACGCGATCAAAGTGCCAGGCGTCAAGGCTGTGGTGGCACTGGCACCGGCTGGCGGCGCACCGAGCAGTGCATGGGGGGCCGATGGACTCGCCGCGCTGACGGCGCCGCTGCTTCTGATTCACGGCGATAGCGACTTTACTGTTGACTATAAAACCGGCGCGCTGGCGGTCTTTGGTGGCGCCGTGAATGCCGACCGCTATTTGCTCACCTATAAGCAAGCTGGCCATGCAATCGCACTCAACCCTACGCCACCCGAAATGCGCGGTTCGCTGTGGGACATCGACTGGTTCGAAGACCCGATTTGGCGGCGGGACCGTATCAATGCCATCAACCTGCACTTTATTTCCGCGTTTCTGGCCGTGCATTTACAGGGCGACGAAAGCAAAAGTGCGTATCTGAACGTGGCCACCGAAAATTCGGATGATGGCGTGTGGAATGCGCCCGCCGGGACGCCATGGGGTGCGTATAGCCCGGGCGGTGCAAATGTTACATTGTGGAAGGGTTTCCAGCAAAGGCATGCGCGCGGCATGACGCTGCGCTATGCGCCTAAAGCGTCAGATTGAGCGCTGCTGTCTTCCAAAAATGGATCATGGCTTCGCTGTAGCTGAGCGGAACATAGGCATGGCAGATATCGTCATCCACCACATGCAGGCGAACATTGACGTGATCGATGATCGTTGCCGCGCTGCATCCGGACGCGAAATTCGGGTTTTCCGCATCGAAAACGCCGCCTTCCATCAACAATGTGCGCCAGCCTTTTCCAGAAAGCTGTACCCGCACAATGCTGCCGCCAATTGCGGTTAGCGCACCGTCATCCGCCAATAGGCCAGGCAGTGCCGACACATCGCCTTCGACCAACCAGACGGTGGGTTCGTAACGGATGAGACGCAGTGCATCATTGCCGTCAGAACGACCCATGGACGGCAAGGCAAAGCCGGTAGCTTCTTTGAACCTTGTCGCAACAGCCGCCGGGTTGCTCCATATCTCCAGAGCATGAAGCGGCGCTGCGGGCAGCACTGTGATTGTTACATCAGTCACGATAGCGCTCCCCGGCCGTGTCGTAGAAATGCGGTGCCACAACGCGGACCCGCGCCATTTGACCGCGCGTGGGCGAGGTTGCGATCAGCTCCTCGCCGTGCCGCGCAAAGCCGTCGGTCAATTGGCCAAGTGCAATCGACCCGCCGTCCAGTATCCTGAACGCAGCGGCGCTGACATGGCCCTGTGGCGACGCACCTTCGCCTGTGACAAGCATTGCGCCTTCGGGAATATCACCTTCGATTGCTTCAAGCCCGACCAACTGCCGCCGTCCCGCTTCGGACAAGGCAGGGCGCGACAGGCCGGACGCGCCGACATAGCCACCGGCCTTGTTGAGCATCTTGTCGAGCGCCAGATCATGCGGGGTCATCCGCCCGTCGATTTCACCGCCGACGACCAGATGGCCTTTTTCGATACGCAGGAATTCCATTGCCTCAAGGCCATAAAGTGCGCCGCCCTGCTTGGCGACCTCGGCCTCGCACGCCGCCCAAACGGGTCCGGCATGGCTTGCTTCGACATAAATTTCGAACGCGCGTTCGCCGCTGTAGCTGGCGGCGAGAACAATCACCGGAACGCCGGCAATCACTGTGGGCACCGTCGACATATGGCGCGGTGGTTCCTCGCCAATCAATGCCGCCAGCGCCGCCTTAGCTTGCGGCCCTGCGACCGCAATTCCGGCATAATGTTCCTGCACATTGACGGCGGAGACGCGCAAATGCGGGCAGAGATATTGGCGGACATAGGAAATATGCGTCGCCATCCGGTCCGCGCCGCCCGTTGAACTGGTCAACAGATAGCGGTTTTCGTCCAACCGCCAAACGGTACCGTCGTCGAAAACAAAACCGTCCTCGCGCAGCATGAATGTGTAGCGGCCACGTCCGACGGCAAGTTTGCCGACCGTCGTTGCGCAGATGATTTCCAGAAACGCGGCGGCATCTGGCCCGGACACTTCAAACTTCGCGAGCGTTGACACGTCAGTCATGCCGACATTCGAACGCACCGCTTTGGCTTCACGCAGTGCCGCTTGCGCCAAAGTTTCGTTGCCCACCGGATAGGCACGGGGGCGGAACCAATATCCCAGCGGCTGCCAAATCGGGTTCTTCGCCGCGTGCACGTCGTATAGCGCGAGGCGGCGGACATGTGCGCCTGCATCTTTTGCGCCAGCGCCCGCCAACAAGCCCATCGTAACCGGCGTATAAGGCGGACGGAATGTGGTCAGCCCCGCCTCAGGAATAGCCACGCCCTGCTTTTCGGCCAAGCGCCCGAGTGCCGCCATATTGCTGAGCTTGCCCTGATCGGTCGCCATTCCGAGTGTGGTATAACGCTTGAGATGCTCTACCGAGCGATAGCCCTCGGTCCACGCCAGATCGACATCCGACAGCGTCACATCATTCTGGAAATCGATGAAGCTTTTCTTCGGTGTGGAAACCGGGACGACATTGAACACGGGTTCGGGATTGGCCGCCCCGCCTATCGTCGTCACATTCTGACGCGATGTCGCATGGACAAAGGCTTGCGCCGCATCGTTCCAATCGAGCGTGCCGCCTGCCTGCATATGCAGATGCACCACGGGTGTGAAGCCACCGGAAACAGCGATCAGATCAGCATCCCAGCTTTGTGTCAGGCCACTGACACGCGCGGTCACGCTTTTCAGGCAATGGCGCGCGCCTTTGACCGAAAGCGGAACGGTGTTGTGATAGACTGGCAAGCCGCTGTCCGCGCCCGCCGGTGCTGGCCGTGCATCAAGGACGGCAACGACCTCAGCCCCTGCCGCCTTGAGCGCGTAAGCTGTTTTATACGCGTCATCATTATTGGTCGCGATCACCACGCGTTTGCCCGGGACGACGCCAAAACGATTCAGATAGGTTCGCACCGCTTGCGACAGCATTACGCCGGGACGGTCATTATGCGCAAAGGCCATCGGGCGTTCAATGCTGCCGGTCGCAAGTATCACTTGGCCCGCTCGCACATGCCAAAGCCGCTGTGCAACGCCGTGCGGCGGAGTTTGACCAGGCTCTGCTACGCGCTGCGTCAGCGTGACCAGATCATGCTCCCAATATCCAGACGCGGTGGTGCGGGTGAGGATGCGCCCGCCGGCGGCGCGGATGCGGGCTTGGGTCGATTCCACCCATGCACCGTCGCGGTCTTGGCCGTCGCGGATTAACGAGGCGCCGAGAATATTGTCCTGTTCGACGAGGATGACGCGTTTGCCAGCTTCAGCGGCTTCGAGAGCGGCGGACAGGCCCGCCGGTCCGGCACCGACCACAAGCACATCGCAAAAGGCCGCACGTTGGCTAAAATGGTCCGGGTCGGTCTTCGTCGGCGCATTGCCGAGACCCGCCGCTTTACGAATGAAATATTCGTAGAACATCCACCGTTTGGCCGAACCGAAAAAGGTCTTGTAATAGAAACCCGCAGACAGGGCAGGCGCGGCCAAGCCAAGTACCGCGCCGATATCGAATGACAGGTTCGGCCAGCGGTTCTGGCTTTTGGCGACCAGCCCTTCATACACAAAAACATCGGTCGCGCGGGTATTGGGCTCGGTGCGTCCGCCATCACCAATGGTGACGAGCGCGTTTGGCTCCTCAACGCCAGCTGTCATGATCCCGCGTGGACGGTGATATTTGAAGCTGCGGCCAACAAGGCCAATGCCGTTGCGCAAGAGCGCGGCGGCAAGAGTGTCGCCTTTTTCCGCTTGATAGGTCTTGCCGTCGAAACTGAAGTTTATCACGCCAGAGCCTCCGGACCAACGGCACGGGTGGCGCTGATTTCATTCGTCACACGGTTGCGTGCGATAACCATCCATGCACGGCACCCATAAGTATGCCGCCAGATTTCTTCATCAACACCGCGTGGATTGTTGCGTGTGAAGAGCGATTTCATCGCTTCTTCGGGTGCAGCATCAAGCGACACTACCGCGTCTACGGTGCGTTCGTACATAAACTCCGCCTGATCGCGCGGGCCGCAATGGGGACAGGTGAACTGCATCATTAGCGACTGTTCGGCATTGGGCCGCTCCCTGTTTCATCGATTGTCGCGCCGCGTTCGAAACGGTCGAGCGCGAACGGGGCATTCAGGGCATGTGGTTTGCCGGTTGCGAGTGTGTGCGCATATGTCCAACCCGACGCCGGTGTCGCCTTGAACCCGCCATAGCACCAGCCGCCATTGAGAAAGAGGTTCTTCACCGGCGTTTCGCCAATGATTGGCGCGCCGTCAAAGCTCATATCGGTCACGCCAGACCATGTCCGCACCATGCGCAGGCGTGATAGCGCCGGGACGAGCGCGAGGCCCTGTGCCACGGCACGTTCCATGACCATCGGATTGCCGCGTTGGGCATAGCTTGGCCAGTTATCAGGGTCCCCGCCAAAGACGATGCCGCCCTTGTCAGACTGGCTGATATAGCAATGCAGAGATTGCGACATGATCACGCTGTTTATCATTGGCTTGACGCCTTCGGTCACCATCGCCTGCAACGTTTGCGATTCCACGGGCAGTTTAAGGCCCGCCAGCCCTGCGACATGGCCGCTATGGCCCGCAACGCAAATGCCGACGCGACCGGCATTGATCCGCCCGCGCGTGGTTTCCACGCCGACCACCGCATCGCCATCGCGGACAAAGCCTGTGACTTCGCATTTCTGGATGATGTCAACGCCAAGGCTGTCTGCGCCGCGTGCATAGCCCCAGGCGACGGCATCATGGCGGGCAGTGCCGCCGCGCCGCTGGATCAAGCCACCCTCAATCGGGAAACGGGCACTGCGTGACATGTCGAGCAACGGTTCCAGCCTTTGCACTTCGTCGCGGGTCATTAAATCGGCATCGATCCCGTCGCACCGCATCGCGTCACCGCGTTCGGCAAGCTTGGTCATATCGGCGTCGCTGTGACCCAGAAACATTGCGCCGCGTGGGGAGAACATGACGTTGTAATTCAACTCGTCGCTTAAATGCTCCCACATTTTCAGGCCGAATTCGAACAGGTCGTGCAAGGGCTTTAGCCGGTAGTTTGACCGAACAATCGTCGTGTTACGTCCGGTGTTGCCACCGCCTATCCAGCCCTTTTCCAGAACCGCGATATTTTTCAGGCCATGGACCTTGGCAAGATAATAAGCCGTCGCCAGCCCGTGCCCGCCGCCGCCGATGATGATGATATCATAATGCGATTTAGGCTCCGGATCGCGCCACGCAGGTTGCCAATGCTTCTGCCCGTTCAAGGCACCGCGCAGCAATCCGAAAGCCGAATATTGGCTCATGAAATCGGCATCCACCCGCGCTTTTCGCGCCAATCGGACTCGAGATTGTCGAAACGCGACAGTTTGAGGATATCGATATCTGCAAACGAACATTTCCCGTCAATCACCAGATCACGGATCGCGTGACCCGACGCTGGCGATAGGCCGAAGCCCACGCTCGACATCGACGCAACCACGACATTGTCTGGGCTGGTGAGGCGGTCGATGATGGGACGGCCATCGGGCGAGTTTTCGATGATGCCAGCCCAGCTGCGGATGACATTCAGATGCGCCGCCTTAGGCAAAAGTTCTGCCAATCGTTTCGCAAGGTTGCGGGCCAGCGGCGTTGAGGGACGTGCGGCCGGACCAGTTGCATCGACATCAAGCCATTCATGCGGGCCACCGCCATAAGCCAGGTTCCCGCGCAGCGTTTGGCGGCCATAGATTTTGTGGCCGTCAACGCCGCCAAGCGGCATCATTGGCGCAGGTTCCGTGATGATCATTTCGGCGCGCGCGGCTGCCAATGGCACGTTGACGCCAAGCTGTGCCATCAATTGCGGGATCTGCGGTCCAGCCGCCACCACGACAGCGTCACAGCCATAAGTGGCGTTCGCAGTCTTCACGGCCGTCACCTTGCCACCAGCGGTTTCAAAACCGGTTACCGGGCTGTGCTGAACGATTTTTCCGCCCAGATCCTGCAGAGCCCAAGCATAAGCCTGCACACTGCGCTGCGGGTTGGCATGCCCGCCAAATTTATAATGCACACCGCCAAAACAATTATCGCCTGCCAACGGCACGGCCTCTTGCACTTGCTTGACGTCCAGCAATTCCACCGGATGATTAAGCCGCGTGTGCCGTTCGGCAATGAAACGATATTGTTCCCACTGCCGTTCGGTCATCGCAATCAGGATGCGGCCTTTCTGGTGCTCGGTCGGATAGCCAAGCAATTCGTCCATTTGCGGCCAAAGGCGCTGCTCTTCGTCAAACAACGGGCTCGAATAATGCGATGCACCGCCGCCATTACGTCCGGAGGCTTCCCAACCGACGATGAACTTGTCGAGTACCGTGACCTTGACCCCCGAACGCGCGAGCCACCAGCCCGCACTCAGACCCGTAACGCCGCCGCCGACGATGACAACTTCCGAACCGCTCATGTGTACATCCCCGTGTAAAGCATCTGGCGATGCTCATCCTGATAAGGCGTGTTGATATCCTCAACCGGCACCCATTGGGTCGGGATGCCAAACCAGACATCCCATGCAGCGTCCATTTCCGCTGGCTCATCCCATTCAGCGAGGATTTTAAGCGGCAGCGGACGAACCGGCGCACGGTGGCTGGCGAGCGGGATTGAGCCAAATGGCTTGTCCGCCTCAATCGCTAGCAGCATCGCAACTTGATCGCGGCAACGGCGACCTTGGCACACGCCCATCCCTGCGCGCGTCAGCCGCTTGATCTGGTCCGGATTGGCCGGACCGTCCTGAAGCAAAGTGTCCAGCGAACGGGCGCACATGGGCGCCGGGCGCGACAGGTAATTTGGTGGCTGCACGCCAATCAAATCGGCGCGCGTGACTTCTTCGCACTGGCAAATGATCGTGTCATCGGCGCTGATGTCCGATAGCGCGCGCATCCAGTCCATACGGTAAGCGATATGGTCGAAGCCGCTATCCGCAAGCCCCGCACAATCGCCCACGGCCGTGACCGAAGGTTCGCCGGCCGGAATGTAACCGCCCCGTGTGGCGTTAAGCGCACGCGGGCCGTGCATCGCATCCACCAGTTCAATGGACGGGATCAAACCGATAGCAACGCAGATGGTGTCACATGCGATCACGTCTCCGGTTGATAGCGTAGCGCTTTCAATGCCGTTGATGCCGCCTGTTGCCGATGTAATGGTCTGTCCGCAGTGGATGGCGATGCCCGCGGCTGCGACCTTGGCGACCAGTTCGGAATTGCCTTGCGGTGCATCGCGGACTTCAATCAGGCCAACCACGTCGATACCGCGCGCCTGCGCCAACAGCGCGGTTTCGAGCGCGAGATCATGCGAGCCCAAGACCAAAATGCGCTGTCCGGCAAATGCCTCATAACGGGTAAGCAGCATTTGAAGCGCTGCCGCGCCCATGACGCCGGGCTGGTTCCAACCGGGGAAAGACATCGCCAAATCGCGTGCGCCGGTGGCAAGGACAATTTTATCAAAACCGACCAACCATGATCGTTCGGAATCGGCGAGGCCAACAACTTGCTGCGGCAGGCTGGCGACGCCGGGACCATTGCGGTAAACGCCCCATGCCGTTGTGCCGAGCAACAGTTCGACGCCCGCATCCATTGCGGTTTCAAGCGCGGGCATGCTCATGAAGATAGCTTCGAGCATGCGGTCTGTATTCTGGGTCGCTGCGGTCATCCGCCCGCCAAAATATAGCGGTATATCATTGCCCATCAAAGCGCCCGAAACGGGGTTTTCATCAACCAGCAGCACTTTGGCTCCGGCTTTGGCCGCGTCGATCGCCGCAGCTATGCCGCTTGGCCCCGCGCCAACAACAACAATATCATAATGCGTTTCAGGAGCGCTGCGCGTTCCGTTTATCGCGCATAAATCGGTTCCGGTAAAATTCAGTTCCATTACACCGCCTCCAGCGCTTGGCGCAAATCGCCTATTAAATCGTCAACATGTTCCAACCCGACCGACAGTCGGATCGTGCCATCGGTAATACCGCCTGCCAACCGCTGCGCGGGGGTGAGCGCATAATGCGTTGTGCTCGCCGAATGGCAGATTAAAGTTTCCGAACCGCCCAGACTGACCGCTAGTTTAAGCAGCTTTAAACGGTCAAGCATACGGAAGGCCTCTGCCTCACCGCCGTGCAGGTGGAACGAGAAGGTCGAACCGGCTGCCTTGCACTGCCGGTCATAGACCGCGCGCCGACGTGTGCCGGGTTCAAGGAAACCCAAATAGGTCACACCCGCGACCTTGGGATGATCGCGCAGAAATTCGGCAACACCGCGCGCGTTTTGCATCGCACGCTCGGTGCGCACCGCGACCGATTCCAACGAACGCAGCACCAGCCATGACGTGTAAGGATCGAGGTGATTGCCCCATGTCGTGCGCTGCATGCGCAGATAGTCGATCAATTCCTTGCGACCGGAAATCCCGCCTGCCAGCAGATCACTATGCCCACCGCAATATTTTGTCAGCGACGTCATGCACAGGTCGACACCATGCTCAATGGGGCGCTGCGCAAATGGCCCGAGCAAGGTGTTGTCCACCACGACCAGCGGCCGGTGTCCTTGCTTGGCTCCCACTTCGTCCGCAATCCGTACCATCAGATCAAGATCAACCAAGGCGGCGGTCGGGTTAGCGGGCGTCTCGGCGATGATAAGCTTCAACGGGCCCTTGGCCATCGCTTCATCAGCCGCTTTGCGGACATCATCTTCGTCCGTGCCATCGGTATAGGCGGCTGCATGTGATCCGAATTGCGGCATGATGCTGTTGTAGAGCATATCGACGCCGCCATAGATCGGGCGGCCATGCAACACGCTGTCGCCGGGGCGGACATAGGCAAGCGCAATGCTGGAATGCGCGGCCATGCCGCTGGAATATGCAACTGCTTCCTCTGCGCCATCGATTGCCGCCAGGCGTTTTTCGAGGAAGTCCAAGCCTGGATGCCCCAACCGCGAATAAATGTGGTTGGTTTCGCCCACTAGCGGTCCTGTGCCGTCGAAATAGGCCTCATGCACATTCTTGGCATGTTGCGCCGAGGGATAGACAAAGGTGGATGTCATGAAGATCGGTGGTTTGACCGATCCCATGCCCATTTCCGGGTCATAACCAAATGCGACTGCCAGCGTTTCGGGGCGCAACCCCTTGTTGTTATCCTTTGCCATGGGTTGCAATATAATCACGAGCCTTGTCGCAATAATAGTCGGTAAAACGCAACGCGAGCATTTCAGCTTCTTGCGAATAGGGGCCGGGGGTGTAGCCGGGGCTGTTCACACCCACTTGATTGTTTTCGGCCAGCGTTTTGTCTTCCAAATTTGTCATGGTCCACAATGCGATGAGTTTTTCGACGTCATAATCGACGCCTTCGACAGCGTCTTTATGCACATACCATTTGCCAGTGACATGGGTTTCATTGGGGCCGACGGGCATGGCGCTGAACATGAACACATGGTCTGCGGTGCAATGCACAAAACAGTGCGGATCAATCGCCCAGCGCATGGAACCGATATCGCCATCATTGATGTCGCACATCAGTTTTTTGGACAGATGCTTTCCATCGCCCGATATCGAAACGCAGCCTTCGTTCAATGCAAAGCGTGCGATTTGCCAATAATGCCCCTCAACCGGCGTTTGCGGCAGGCCAAGCGCATCCATTTTTTCTTCGAACGCCATGACGCGCGCATCTTCGCCGCTGTCAAAATGCTTCGACATTCCGACCGGAAATGTTTTGGACAGTTCGGGGTGGCCGGTGCTGCAATGATAGCATTCGCGGCCATTTTCCATAACCAGTTTCCAATTGGCATTTTCGACCAGAACGCTCTCATATGCGAGCTTTGCGTCTTTCAGATTATGCGGCGCTGCATATTCGGCAAGCTTCGCGCTAAAGTCGTCAATGGGCGGCGGTGTTTCGGACAGGCAGATGAAGATCGCGCCTGCAACACATTCGATAGCGACAGGTTTCAGGCCATGTTCGGCTTTGTCAAAATCATCGCCCATCCGGTTTGCCGCAAACAAAGAGCCATCCAGATCATATGTCCAACGATGATAAGGGCACACCAGCTTTGGTGCGGTCCCGCTGCCGACGGCACAAATCACGGAGCCGCGATGGCGGCAGCTGTTGTGAAAGGCGCGGATATCGCCCTGACGATCACGCGTAATGATAACCGGCCATTTGCCGACCATCATCGATACGTAGCTTCCGGCCTTGGGCAGTTCGCATTCGAGACCAGCCATAAGCCAGCTTTGACCGAAAATAGCCGCCATATCGAAATCGAAGCTGTCAGGATCCGTATAAAGACCCTGCGGTAAGGTGTGTCCTTCGCGACGCTGCTGGAACAGCGCGTCAATCCGCCCTAAGTCCATTTTTATGCCTTTGGTTAATTTTCCCCAGATCGGAGAATGGGCCACTTGACCGGTCGAATAAAATCGCATTTTCGCATAGCCCTATGTCAAAATGTAGGGCAGTGACGTCATTGGAAACCAATATGATTTTGAAAGGTCGATTCCATTTCCAACCGCAGTAATATTAACCGTCGTTGGTTGCCGTTGAATGCCTTGCGCGCCTTTGAAGCGGTGGGCCAGAATTTGAGCTTCACAGGCGGCGCATCGGCGCTTTCTGTGTCGCAAAGTGCCATGAGCCGGCATGTCGGCGGGCTTGAGGAATTGCTGGGTAAGCAACTCTTCGTCCGCGACGCATCGCGGCTATTGCTAACACCCGCAGGGGAAGAGCTGTTGCCGGTCGTCAGCAAATGCCTCGACCGCCTTGAGCAAACGATGAATTCGATCCGCAATGATGAAGTGACAAGCCGTTCGCTTCGGCTCCACGTGCCGCCATCCTTGTTGCAGCAGCTGTTTCTGCCAATGCTGCGCGATTTTCGCGCCGAACATCCGGACATCCGGCTCGATGTTTCGAGCGCGCATGTGACCGGTTTGCCAGCCACCGATTTCGATATGGCGATTGCCTATGACCGCCCCAATGTCGACGACCGGATTACAGACCTTCTTTGGATGGTCCGGGTCGCGCCGCTCTGTGCGCCCGCCACGGCCATTGCCAGCCAGGGGAAGTCGCTGGAGGAATTTCTGGAAAGTCAGGAGCTGCTTCACCTGAAACTGGACGGAGAACCGCGCGATCTTTTGTGGACGGCCTATCTGCGACAAAATGGGCTGACCATGGCCACGCATGGCGGCCTCGCCTTTGATACGACGATTGCGGCTGCGCAATATGCCATGGCCGCCAGTGGGGTGTTTTTAGGCGACATAGATATGTTTGCCCGGGAAATCGCTGACGGGCGGCTCGTCATGCCATATGATGCAGTCATCGAAGATGGCTATGGCTATTATCTGAAACTCCACGCGGATGATTTGGGCGATCCCGCGATTTCCATGTTCCGCAGCTGGCTGATCAACCGGTTTGCGGCATTGCGGCAAGCGCCGAGTCTGCACGCGCTAGGCTGATCAGGCGAAGGCCGGATTTTTCCGCCACGTCGATCGCAAGGTCCGTCGCCGCCGATATGGTCACGAGCATTGGACAGTTGGCAAGAATAGCCTTCTGCGCCAGTTCAAGGCTGCAGCGCGCGGTTAAAATTATAAAGCCGGCTGCGATGTCGATGTGCGCGCGCGCAAGCGCTCCAATCAATTTGTCGAGTGCATTGTGGCGGCCAACGTCTTCCCGCGTCATCAAAATAGAGCCACCCGGTGCACAAAATGCCGCTGCGTGCGCGGAACCCGTTTGGGCATTGAGTGTCTGGTGCGCACGCAATGCCGATAATGCTGTAAACATGGCGGCGTCCGATACATCGATCTGCGCAGTGACCCGCGGCAAGGGACGCATGACCTCTTCCAGATTATCCATGCCACACAGCCCGCAGCTGCTTTCCGAAACGCGCTGCCGCGCACGGGCAAAGACTTTTTCGGCATTTTCTGCAGGCACCTGAATCCGCAATATCCAGCCCAAATCGGCCTGATGTGCGTCAACGGCCAAAATTTGGTCGGCGCGGCCAATCAGCCCCTCCGACATGCTAAAGCCAATAGCATAATCCTCAAGATCAACGGGCGTTGCCATCATCACGGCATAGCCGATGCCATTATATTCGATTGCGACCGGTGCTTCGACAATGATGCTGCGTTCTATGGTTTCGGTCGCGCCCTGATCAGGCTTCAGCACGGAAAAATGGATTGGTTTCGAACCCTGATCAGGCGCCATTTTGCGCGTCGGCCAGTAAGCTGATGGCAGCAGCAGCAACCGGAGACAGGCCCGCAGTTCCGTGCGCAAAAATCATCTTTTTCATGCGCGGGTCCCAGAATTGCTGAATGTGATCGGCGACCGCAGATACGGGCGCATCGTCGGTCGCCAGATTGGTTGCAATCTGGTTTGCCATATGGACGAGGCGTTCAACGCTATTCATTCGGCAGCAATTCCCGTTTCGACCCGGCGAGAGCGCGCCGCCAATGCTTCATATTCTTCCTGCCACTCGGTTGGCCCGTTTGATGCGCTAATCTGAACCGCGGTGACCTTATATTCGGGGCAGTTGGTTGCCCAGTCGCTAAAGTCGGTGGTGACCACATTCGCTTGCGTTACCGCATGGTGGAATGTGGTGTAGACAACGCCGGGGGCAACGCGATCGGTTACGGTGGCGCGTAACGTGGTTTCTCCTGCGCGGCTCGCCAATTTGACCCAATCGCCCGATTTAATGCCGCGATCCTCGGCATCAACCGGGTGAATTTCCAGCAAATCCTCCGGATGCCAGGCGACATTTTCTGTCCGCCGCGTTTGCGCGCCGACATTATATTGCGACAATATGCGTCCGGTCGTCAGCAACAACGGAAAGCGCGGTCCGGTTTTCTCATCGGTTGGGACGTAATCTGTCACAACGAACTTGCCCTTGCCACGGACGAAGCCGTCAACATGCATGATCGGTGATCCATCGGGCGCGTCTGCGGTCACGGGCCATTGCAGCGATCCGGCTTCATCGAGCCGTGCAAAGGACACGCCAGCAAAGGTCGGGGTAAGCCGTGCGATTTCGTCCATGATTTCGGACGGGTGGGTATAGTTCCAATCAAGCCCCATCGCCTGCGCCAGCCGCTGCGTGACTTCCCAGTCCTCCAAACCGTTCATCGGCGTCATCACCTTGCGTACCGGTTGAATGCGGCGTTCGGCATTGGTGAACGTGCCATTTTTTTCAAGGAAGGTGGATCCGGGCAGGAAGATATGCGCGTAGTTGGCGGTCTCGTTCAGGAAAAGATCGTGGACAATCACACATTCCATCGCCGCCAGCCCAGCCGACACATGTGCTGTGTTCGGATCGGATTGGAGGATGTCTTCACCCTGGCAATATAGCGCCTTGAATACGCCATCGACCGCGGCATCGAGCATGTTGGGTATGCGCAGGCCGGGTTCTGGATCCAGTGTCACGCCCCAGTCATCTTCAAACAATTTCCGCGTATTGCCATCGCTAATGTGGCGATATCCGGCAAGTTCATGCGGGAAGCTGCCCATATCGCAGGCGCCTTGGACATTGTTCTGGCCACGCAGCGGATTAACACCGACACCCCGGCGGCCAATATTGCCGGTCGCCATCGCCAAGTTTGCGATGGCCATAACGGTTGAGCTGCCTTGCGAATGTTCGGTGACACCAAGGCCGTAATAGATCGCTCCATTGCCACCTGTGGCATAAAGCCGTGCGGCTGCGCGAAGCTCTTCGGCATCCACCAGCGTTACCGGCTGCAGATTTTCGGGGCTATTGCGCGCTTGCGAAACGAACTCAGCCCAATGGCTATATTCGTCCCAGTCGCAACGCTCCCGAATGAATGCCTCATCGGCGAGACCCTCGGTGACGATGACATGGGCCATCGCCGTCAGCACGGCAACGTTGGTGCCGGGGCGGAGCGGAAGATGGTGCTGCGCCTCGATATGCGGCGAACGGACAATGTCGGTACGGCGCGGGTCGATGACGATTAACTTGGCGCCCGGGCGACCATCCTGTCCGCGCAAACGGCGCTTCATCCGGCTGGCAAATACCGGGTGTCCGTCGGTGGGGTTGGCCCCGATGATCAGGATGACGTCAGTGTCTTCCACGCTGTCAAAATCCTGCGTTCCCGCGCTGGTGCCAAAAGTTGTTTTCAGGCCGTATCCGGTGGGTGAATGGCATACACGCGCACAGGTATCGACATTGTTATTGCCAAAGCCAGCCCGGATAAGTTTTTGCACAAGGAAGGTTTCTTCATTGGTGCAACGGCTTGAGGTGATTCCGCCAAGGGCGTTGCGGCCATATTTTGCGCTAATCCGTTTCAGTTCGGACGCGGTGTAGGCAAATGCTTCGTCCCATTCGACTTCGCGCCAAGGATCGCTGATCGACTTGCGGATCATCGGCTTCAATATGCGTTCCTGATGCTGCGCATAGCCCCAGGCAAAGCGGCCCTTTACGCAGCTATGTCCGCGATTGGCCTTACCGTCTTTGTAAGGGACCATCCGCACCAGTTGTTCGCCGCGCATTTCGGCGCGGAAGGTGCAGCCAACACCGCAATAAGCGCAGGTCGTCACAACGCTGCGTTCGGGTGTGCCGACTTCGACCACTTTTTTCTCAACCAACGTCGCGGTCGGGCAGGCTTGCACGCAAGCGCCGCAAGACACGCATTCAGAGCCGAGGAAATTATCGCTCGCGAGACCTGCCGAAATCTTGGAGTCCCAACCCCTGCCTTCCATGGTCAGCGCAAGGGTGCCCTGCACTTCGTCGCAGGCGCGGATGCAACGCGAACAGGCGATACATTTGCTGGGATCAAAATCGAAATAGGGATTGGAGTGATCTTTTTCCTGCCCCAGATGCGTGGCCTGCACATCGTAGCGGACATCGCGCAAACCAACGGCGCCGGCCTGATCCTGCAATTCGCAATCGCCATTGGCGGCGCATGTCAGGCAATCGAGCGGATGGTCGGAGATATACAGCTCCATCACGCCTTTGCGCAATTTTGCCAGATGCGGGGTTTGTGTGCGCACAACCATGCCGGGTTCCACAGGGGTCGTGCAACTCGCTGGGGTCCCTCGGCGGCCATCGATTTCGACCAAGCACAAGCGGCATGATCCGAAGCTTTTAACGCTGTCGGTGGCGCATAATTTGGGGATCGACGTGCCTTGTTCCGCAGCCGCGCGCATGACGCTTGTCCCTGCAGGTACAGTAACATTGCGGCCGTCGATCGTAAGCGAAACTGTTTCGTCCGAACGGCTTTCCGGGGTCCCGAAATCATTTTGCGGCTGGTATGTCATATGTCTACCTTATACCCATATTCGACCGTTGAGCAGCATATTGTGCCAGTTCCCGGGGCGTATTCAAGTTGTGAAAAACATCAGCGGATGTGATTGCTTGCGCGCCGGATACGGCAATCCAGTTGCGCATAGATAGATTATCCTGATGACGCAGATGTCTGTCCAGCAATGGCGCAAGCGCGACCGGCCAGACCCCAAACAGATAATGACCATCAATATAGATGGCGCGTTCAGAAGGGCCATCTATCGGAAACTGCGCCACGGGCACAACATCGCAACCCGCGGTCACCACCGCATCAAACCCGTTTTGTTGCGCATAATGCAGCGCGGCATTCAGGCCACCCAAAGGCCCCATGCCGGCGAATGGTCGGTCTTCGACCCAATCCATGCCCGGCCAAGCACGCCCACAGACAATCAATTTGTCGACCTGATCGCGCAAGCCATCGGCGACATGTTCGATCAGCGCGGTTCCATTCAGGGGTGCAGCTGCCTTGTCGCTCCCAAAGCGCGTAGCCTTGCCACCGGCAATGATCGCGCCCAGCCGTTTCATTTGAAATCTTCGGGAAACAGTTTGATTGCACTCATAACGGGATAAGGGGTGAATCCGCCCATCGCGCACAATGAACCGAACTTCATGGTTTCAGCAAGATCGGCAAGCAAAGCCAGATTGGCGTCGACATTTTTGCCTGCGATAATCTGGTCGATCGTTTCGACGCCGCGCGTGCTGCCCAATCGGCAGGGCGTGCATTTGCCGCAGCTTTCAATCGCACAAAATTCCATCGCAAAGCGCGCCATTTGTGCCATGTCGACGCTGTCATCAAAAACGGTAATCCCCGCATGTCCGATCAGCGCATCCGCCGCGGCGAACGCCTCATAATCGAAGGGCAGATCAAATTGGGCAGGCGGAATATAGGCGCCCAATGGCCCACCGACTTGAACACAGCGTACCGGGCGACCGCTTGCCGTACCGCCGCCGATATCGTTGACCAGCTCGCCAAGCGTAATACCGAACGCGACTTCGAACAGGCCGCCATGTTTGACATTTCCGGCAAGCTGGACGGGCATCGTCCCCTTTGACGTGCCCATGCCATAGGCGGCGTATGCTTCACCGCCATGGGCCAATATCCATGGCACGGCAGCCAGCGTCAGCACATTGTTGACGATAGTGGGTTTGCCAAACAGGCCCTCCAGCGCGGGTAGGGGAGGCTTGGCGCGCACTTCGCCCCGCTTGCCTTCAAGGCTGTTCAAGAGCGAGGTTTCTTCGCCGCAAATATATGCACCCGCGCCAACGCGGACTTCCACGACAAATGGCGCAATCAAATGCGCAGACAGCCGGATAGCGGCTTCCATTTTGGCAATGGCGTGCGGATATTCCGAACGAATGTAGATATAGCCTTTGCTCGCGCCGACGGCGAAACCGGCAATCGCCATGCCTTCGACCAGCATGAACGGGTCGCCTTCCATCACCATCCGGTCGGCAAAGGTTCCGCTGTCGCCTTCGTCGGCGTTGCAGACGATATATTTCTGTTCAGCGGGGGCGTCCGCCACCGTCCGCCATTTAATGCCAGCCGGAAAACCTGCGCCGCCGCGGCCGCGAAGACCCGATGTCATGATTGTTTCGATGGTTGCGTCAGCACCAATTGCGCGGGCTTGACCAAGACCCAGCCAGCCACCCGATGCGTAATAATCGTCCAGCGATGTCGGCCGTGTTTTGCCCGCGCGCGCGAACGTCAACCGGTTCTGCTTGGCGATGAAGGGGTGGTCCTCAATCCGTCCGATGGATTTAACGTCACCGCTTAAGATCGAAGGAACTTGATCGGCCGAGACTTGACCATAGCCCACGCCGTCAATGTCAACCAGCGGTTCCATCCAGTGCATGCCCCAGCTGGACACGCGTTCGACTTCGACGCCCGCCGCGGCAAAAGCAGCCGCAACTGCATCCGCGCCACAGGCGAGCGCAACAGCGTCATTGGATATCCGGACCGTCACATGGCCTCCAATAATGAATTAAGGCGCGTGGCGTCCAATCGGGCGATGACTTGGTCGCCAACCAATGCAGCTGGACCAACCGAGCATAGGCCAAGGCAATAGACCGGTTCTACTTTTACGCGGCTTTGCTGTTCGGCAATCGGCACTAAAGCGTCGACACCGCGCGCCTTGCACGCCTCTGCGCGGCACAATTTCAATATGGGCCGCGCTTCGGCTTCTTTGCGGAAATCATGGTAAAAGCTTACGACGCCGTACACTTCCGCGCGGGTCAGGTTCAGCGCCTGTGCAATGTCGCGCATGGCATCTTCGCTGACATAGCCGAACGCTTTTTGCACGTCATGCAGGATAGGCAGCAGCGGCCCTTCCCAGTGCGCATGTTCGGCGACGATGTCAGCGATTGATGTCATTTAGAACACCACGACACTGCGGATGCTTTCACCCGCGTGCATCAATTCAAATGCCTTGTTGATCTCCTCAAGCCCCATGACATGCGTAATCATCGGGTCGATTTCGATCTTGCCGGTCATATACATGTCGACGATCTTTGGAACGTCAGTGCGGCCCTTGGCCCCGCCAAAAGCGGTACCGCGCCAGTTGCGGCCGGTCACGAGTTGGAATGGGCGGGTGGCAATCTCTTTGCCCGCTTCGGCCACACCAATGATGATGCTGGTGCCCCAACCCCGATGGCATGCCTCAAGCGCGGTGCGCATCACTTCGGTGTTGCCTGTGGCGTCAAAGGTGTAGTCTGCACCGCCGTCGGTCATTGCCACGATTGCGGCAACGACATCTTCGCGGCTCATGCCCCTGGAGTTCAGGAACGCGGTCATGCCGAACTTGCGGCCCCATTCTTCGCGGTCCGGATTGATATCAACGCCAATAATCATACCAGCACCCGCCAACCGTGCGCCCTGAATGACGTTCAGCCCAATACCGCCAAGGCCAAAGACAACGACATTGTCGCCGACTTGTACCTTTGCCGTGTTGACCACAGCGCCAACGCCTGTGGTGACGCCGCAACCGATATAGCAGCTTGATTGGAACGGTGCGTCCTCACGGATTTTGGCAACGGCGATTTCCGGAAGCACGGTGAAGTTCGAAAATGTCGAACAGCCCATATAATGGAAAATCGGTTGGCCCTTATAGCTGAAGCGCGTTGTGCCATCGGGCATCAACCCCTTGCCCTGTGTCGCA